>Ga0265297_10000032_pt1 | contig 615455 bp, 708 predicted proteins | sample Munlanlwell13791_FD_192502 | JGI IMG/M metagenome (GOLD analysis project Ga0265297, IMG submission 192502) | Leachate microbial communities from a municipal landfill in Southern Ontario, Canada - Leachate well 137-91 | ecosystem: Engineered > Solid waste > Landfill > Unclassified | place...
TGAATGTGTATGTCGCTCGGTCGTTGGTCCAATTTCTTGGAGCGAATACATTCGGAGAATATGTGTCCTTAGTTTGGAATGTGGTGTTGACGGACCAGCCTACGTTGTTACTGCTGTCACTGCAGTTAACGCCCCAGTTGTAATTGGTACTATTTGTTAATAATGCGAAACTTGTAAAGTTCAATGCAGTGTTCGCTGTCGCTGCTTTGGTTTCATTCTTTGACCAGGTGCCGGTGAAGTTGCCGTACAAAGTACATGTTCCTGTTTCTGAACTGGTTATGCTGAATGTATATGTTGATCTGTCATTGGTCCAGTTTCTTGGAGCGAATACATTTGGTGAGTAGGTATCTGCAGAAATAAAACTAATGTTTTGGGTAGCCCATGCATTATTCTGGCTTACGTCTGAACAATTCACAGTCCACTTATAGTTAGTATTATTCGCTAGAACTGTGACTGCGGTGAAGTTGAACAATACGTTCGCTGTCACGCTCTTGGTTTCGTTCTTTGACCAAGTGCCAGTCCAATTTCCATATAATGTGCAATTTCCGGATTCGCTGCTGTTAGCGCTGAATATGTATGTGATGCGGTTGGTGGTATAGTTTCTTAGCGAGTCGACTGTTGGTGCAATTATATCTGCGCCCGAAGTGATATTTATTGTTCTGATTTCTGTACTGTTCTCATTTCCGTTTATGTCTTTTGCTGAGCCGTAATATGTGTACGTTCCAACGTCTAATCCTGTTGTCGCATTCTTAGTTTGATTGGCGTAAAAGTGCCATTGCGTGCTGTTGAATTTCTGGAGATTGGACATATACAATTGCGAAATCTCAGTAGAGGTTAGGCCTTTATTATAGATTCTGACTTCATCTATCATGCCGTTAAACGGCAGAGCAGTATCATCATTCCACCAGCCTGAACCTATATTGAACTTCTCGTTTATCAAATTGAAATTAGTTCCACATGCACCGGCATCAACTTCTGTAAATGCTGTTTCAACTCCGTTGATGTATATTTGATTCGCATCCCTAATTGCGGCCCCAGTCTTATTCCTGACTATAGCTATGTGGTTCCAAGAATTAGTAGATATTGTGTTAGTGCTGACAAAATTACACCATGCATACAAAGCTTGAGGCTTGTTATCGCTGCCTACCGCAAGACCTAATATTGTAGCATGTGCATTAGTTGCTGTCGGGCTAACTAGTATTGCAACTCCTTGTGCCGCAGAGCCTTTCCAATAGACCCATGCGGATGCTGTGAATTCCATATCACCGCTGCCCATGCCAGTTAAACCGCCAGCTTTCTGCAAGTAGCCACTTGTTCCGTCTAATTGCAGACCTCCGCCAAATTTACCTGATTCGTTGACAAATGCATTTCCTTTAGCCAAGGCATTGTTCCTATCCCTTGAATCTTTCACATAAGTCGAATTCTCACCCAATTCACTTACGTTATCGAAGTTGTACATCAATATTAGGTTGTCATTGTACATCGTATAATTCGTATTATTCCAATTGTAGATGAATTGAGATAACTGCGATTCTTGTATGCTGATATTTATTTGCGTTGAGGCTGTGGATAGTGATGTTGCATTATTTGGAGTTGGATCTACAAATGATAATACTGGGGGCACAGTCTCTAAAGCTATTGAAATTTGCCTTATTCCTGTTGAATTCTCGTTGCCAGATAAGTCTTTTGCGCTACCGTAATATGTGTACATACCTACATCCAATCCAGTTGTGGCATTCTTGGATTGATTTACTTGGAAGTACCATTGCGTGCTGTTGAATTTCTGGAGATTGGACATGTATAATTGCTGTACTTCAATATCAGAAAGACTTCTATTGAAAATCATGACTTCATCAATCAGTCCGTTATGCGTGTAACCTGCGGACCTATAATTGCCTATCCATAGTTTGCTGTTTGAAGCTGACGCTGAACCTAAACCACCGCTGAATGTCGTCAATGGCGTTCCGTCAAGATACAATGTTCCGCTGTCCCCAGCACCAGCCTTAACCGCAACAAGATTGTACCATCTACTGGTGCTCATGCTGAGCCCAGAATAAGTTCTATAGCTGCCTGAATAGCCCCAATAGAACCCGACATTTGTTTTGAACTCAATAAAGAAATCCAGAGCACCAAGATCTGCGCCATCTAATAACATATTTCCAACCGCGCCGAAACTATTTGCATAGAACCACATTGAGATTGTGTGGGTATCATCTCCTTTCAGAGTATTAGTGTATCCATTTGTAACTTCAATATAATCGCCACTTCCATCGAATGAATATGCGCCACCATACTTGCCGGATGAATTAAATAATGCATTTACTATTGTACCATTATTGTTGCCTCTGCTTGTATCTATTGCTAATGAAGAAGATTCCCCCAATGCTGCTTGATTGTTTAAATTGTACATCAAGACTAAGCTATCATTGTAGAACGTGAAATTAGTGTTGTTCCAATTGTAGATGAATTGATTTAGACTTGCTTCTTGTATGCTGATGTTTACTTGGATGCTAGTGTTGCCTGTGGATGTGCCGTTTGCGTAAGTCGGCGCTTTGAATTCTAATTTTGGAGCAGATGTGTCTGCTGTTGTGAATGTTATGTTAGTTCCCCTTGCTTGGTTGCTACTTGCATCTGAACAATTGATTCCCCAGGTGTAAGTGTATCCTTCATTGCCGAATGTGATCTGCGTGAAGTTGAATGCTGTGTTTGCTGTTACGGACTTGGTTTCGTTCTTTAACCACGAACCTACCCAATTTCCATATAGAGTGCACGTTCCTGTTTCACTGCTGACTGCGCTGAAGTTATATCTGATTCTATTGCTTGTGTAGTTTATTTGATTGTAAATATTCGGAGCGTATGCATCTCCAGAAGTAAAACTAATGTTTTGCGCAGCCCATGCATTATTCTGACTTACGTCTGAACAATTCACTGTCCACTTATAATTAGTATTATTCGCTAGAACTGTGACTGCGGTGAAGTTGAATGACCCATTCGCAGTCACACCTTTGGTTTCGTTTTTAATCCAAGTGCCAGTCCAATTTCCATATAATGTGCAATTTCCGGATTCGCTGCTGTTCGCGCTGAATATGTAAGTGATGCGGTTGGTGGTGTAGTTTCTTAATGAGTCGATGGTTGGCGCGATTGAATCTATACCCGCAATATTTATTGTTCTTGTTTCTGTGCTATTCTCGTTACCATTTATGTCTTTTGCTGAGCCGTAATATGTGTACGTTCCTGCATCTAGCCCAGTGGTTGCGTTCTTGGTTTGATTTACCTGGAAGTACCACTGAGTGCTGTTGAATTTCTGCAGATTAGACATATAAAGTAACTGTATCTCTGAATAAGACATACTCCTGTTCCAAATGTTTACTTCGTCGATTCTACCTTTGAAACCCTCTGTCGGCACTCTTGCCCTCCCAATCTCCCATGATGTGTATCCTGGCCCTTTTGCATAAGTGTTTGTATCCTGCTGTTCGATACCATTCACATAAAGTATTATCATACCATTACGGACCGTCGCTACTATATGGCTCCAATTGTTGAGAGGAGCTAAAGTCTCACTATATAATGTACCCCCATTATACATGGTGAATATTATATTACCGGTTCCTGCATAAGTTATTCTGTTTTGGACATCCCATGGACCAACACTACCCATTATATCCATAGGCGCTGCAAAGTCCGGATTAATCCATAATGATATTGTAAATTGAGTCATATTTGAATTATCAGAAACGTTTAAGCATTGGTCAAAACCATTGAATCTGTACGAACCACCATATTTCCCCGATATGTTGAATACCGCATTTACTGAAACAACGGGCAAATTATTATTGCTAATATCTTTCGGAGAAGTCTCATTCTCACCAAGCTCACTTCTGTTATTGAAATTAAGCATCAGTACCAAACTATCGTTATAGAACGTGTAATTTGTGTTGTTCCAATTGTAGATGAATTGTGATAATTGCGATCCTTGCATACTGATATTGACTTGGATGCTGGTATTCTGTGTCGATGATGCGTTCGCATATGTCGGAGCTACGAAAGCGATTACTGGCGGACCTTTTCCGGTTGTGAAGCTGATGTTGGATGCGGCCCATGCATAGTTGCCATAAACATCGGAGCAGTTGACTGTCCATTGATAGTTGTTTATGTCGCCGCCTAAAACTAAACTAGTGAAGTTGAATGGGTTGCTTGCTGCAACAGAAATAGTTTCTTTAGCTGACCATGAAGTCCAGTTGCCGTATAAGGAGCATGTGCCTGTTTCTCTTGACTGCGCGGAGAAAGTATATGTGACTTTATCATTGGTGTAGTTGATTAGATTTGTTACATTTGTCGGAGTTACGTCTGTGACATTGAAGCTTGAACTTACATTATTCGCGTTGCCCCAAGTGTCGTTGACATACACTGTGTAGTTGGTCATCTGGCTGAATGTGTCATTCACTGGGATTTCGATTGACCATATCGTGCCCGATAATAAAGATAGGAAGCCCCTCCATAGAATATTCCCCGCTTCAGCTATAGTCTGCCAGACAATAACCCATACTCTGTCTATCGGAGTGTCTGAGCTGATGTTGACATATAATGTAGAATTCTCTCCAGTGAATACGGAATTCGGTACGTTGCCAGCATAATTCGTTATGTTTATTACCGAAACATTCACTGATGTTACATCGTATACCATTCTAGTTGTTGAATTTATCTGTACGCCGTAATCGTAGCCATCGTATGGTGTTACGCCGAATGTCACGTTTGTTCCTGCATTGAATGTGGTTGTGAAGTTAGGTATTGTGTGATTTGCTCCGTTGTTATCTATCTGGCCGTAGAATGTCATGTTGTAAAGTTCGCTGATTTCTTCTTTGGTAAGACTTTTATTCCATATCTTGACCTCATCAATTGAGCCGTTGAAATATCTAGTAGACACTACTGGGTCATAGCCCACTTTAAATACTGAATCAAGAGTTTGCTCAGAATGATTTATCATATTAGTGGCTGAATACATACCAGAACTATTGAATAGATAGATAATTGCTTGAGTCCTATTGATGGACAATACTACAAAATTCCATTCATTGAAATTTATGCCCATGCCTGAAGCCCAAGTCCAGGTAGATATAGCTTCTCCATTCCAAGTATATGCTAATTGTCCATTAACATTATTGGTGTGAAGACCAACTGACTGACTAGCGTCCCGTGAATAGACTATAGCACTATATTGATTAGTAGGTCTTCCTTTTACCCATGCGGATATACTGAAATTAGCGGTGATAATATTCAATGCGGGTATCTCCACATAATCGCCTGAACCATTGAAATTGTATGCACCTTTAATTTTGCCACTTACATTCTGTAACAATTTAGTTGTAGTACCATGGAAATTGCCTGCAGAGTCTCTTGCATTCTCGTCAAATTTCAAGTATACCATTAAGCTAGGGTCTTTCCAAGCGTTTGTTCCATTAATGTACCATTCGTAAACTGTTGTATTCTCCCTGTGGCCATCTATATCATTGTAATCCCATGTCGCGGAATATGATATTGCTGTGTTGTTCAATGAGATTGGTTTGAATGTGACGTTGCCTGCTATCGGCGGCGTGTTCAGTGTTGTTAATTCTGTTGAATTCATTGGCACGCCGAATTGCCAATTGTCGTTAGGTTCAATCATCAGCTTGACTGTTGTGTTCTTGTTAATGGTGGATTCATCTAATGAATATAATGGGCGAGAGAGGTTGTAGAGATTACTAATCTCGGATTGGCTTAATACTCTATCCCATATCGCGATTTCATCAAGCGTGCTATTATAATAATAATCTGTATATGACGACCATTTGCCAATATACCAATTAGTTCCTGCCTGAATTAATTTAGTTGCTTGAGTGCCTATAACCCCTGCATCCAAATAAAGAGCAGTAAGATTTGCACTCGCATTATAAGTCAATGTTATATGATGCCAACCATTATTCAAGGTCAAGCCCGTTATAGTCTTACGGGTATATGTACCTATACCATCGCCTATAAATGCCTCTATCCTATCCGAATTTGTCCTAGTAAGTGCCATACCACAATAATTTCCATTTACGCTATTTAGATTTGAAAGAATACCATAGATACCATTCATGCCCTTATCAGATTTCACCCACGCTGAATATGTAAAACTGGTGTCATTACCGAAATTCAATTTTGTACCCGGGGATACCTGGGCATACCCTATTTGTCCATTGAAATCCAATCCCCCATTATAGATTGAATTATTCGTCCAATTGGCATTGTAATTCCTTACCCCGTCATTACCACCAATTGCGTCTTTCACTGTATTTCCCGCACCTTCATCGAAGTGCCATAACGCAACTGGCGGATTAAGGACTTCGCCGTAGTTCATCATCTCAGATTCTTGTTTTATTTCCTGAGCTGATAATGTGCGGTTCCAAAATTTCATCTCGTCTAATTTACCTAAGAAAGTGTACGATGTTGTGCTGAAAGCACCAATCAATACACTCGCCCCATAACTGGTAGAATACCCCTGAGTTTCTGCAATAGATCCTACAAAGTTACCATCAATATACCCATAAACCAACACATTATCGCCAGATACATTCCATGAGAAAGTATAATGATGCCATTCATTTAATTTAACTGCATCATTATTTGACAATAACGATGTTTTTTGTTGGCCAGTACTATTAGCGTAAGAAATAAACATATCGTATCCGTTAAACGAAATATAATAATTTCCGCTAACTAAACTAAAAGGCATATTATGCCCACTGCCCATTGTGGAGTTTGGATTTGCCCAGAACGAGATTGTCTTATTAGGTACTGCGAAAGGAGTTGATGAACTCACTTGTATATATGTGCCGCTTGTATTCAATAAGTCTAAACCGGATTTGATTTTTGCGGAATTATTTGCCAACAATCCTTTAGATGTTGTTGCATGATTTGAACCGGCTGAATCGAGATAATTATTGTCGAACTTCCAATAAGCCACTAAAGAATTATCTCTCCATGCTTCCGTTCCATTTAGATACCAGGTGTAGACGGATCTATTCTGTGCGTCTGAATCTGGGTCTGAATAAGACCACATTGCGGACGGATAATTGTTGGTGTATAATGTATATGGAGTGATGTTGACGTTTGTTACTATTGGATATCTATTGGCAGTGAAGTTGCCTGAGAAGTTTCCTACATTTCTCAATGTGTCATTCGCATAGATTGTGTAATTCACTACGCCACCGAATGAGTTGTTGACTGGAACTTGGATTGACCAGATTCCATCTAATAGCGTCCCTGAAATTAATGACAGGAATCCTTGCCACAATATGTTTCCTGCAGAGGCTATCGTCTGCCAGACCACAATCCAAACTTTGTCAACTGCAGTGTCTGTGGTGATGTTGATGTAGAACGTCGCATTATCTCCGGACAATACTGGGTTTGTATGCGTGATTAATGCGCCGGTTATACCTGTAATGTTGATTAATGTCACATTTGGCGGAGTCGCGTCAACTGTGAATGTAACCAAATCCATGTGCGTATCATTATCATGCGAACTATTTGCATATATCCTCAAAATATTCGTTCCGTTGCCCAATCCGGTTATTGTAAGATTATTAGCGCAGCCAGGGATTGTTGTATTCACACCGCCGTTTATGCTGTATTTGCAAGCGCCGATTCCTGAATAGTCCAATGCTGAGAAATTGACTGGAATACTTGTTCCGTATTTCACGTTATCCAATGGATAATAGATATTGACTGTGACTTCATCGAAGTACAAGTTAGGATTTCTATCCAAACTTATTTTCTGCGCATCTGATAATCTGCCGCCAGCGGTGTGTGTCATCTTAGGATTTGTGTAATATGTGAATAATGCGTCGAAATCGGATATGCCGTCGCCGTTACTGTCTGTTGATTGAAGTGTAGCGTTATCAGGCAGGTTGAATATAACAAACGCCTGTTGGTACTTGTTGAATATCTGGTTGTTCCACTGGCCGTGGTTGTAGAGGACTATATCATAAATCGAATCGCTGCCGGTATCTACATCAAAGTTCGCAGCGTATCCTACTTTTAAAGTCTGGTTGTACGGCGAGAAGAATTTGGCTTTGTCTATATCTGTTGAATTAGGCACGCTAACTTCTGTAGTTATTGATGTGCCGTTAAGGCATCCGCCCACGCCTGATTCTGGGCCCCATTCAGCAGTCGTATCATTATATAATTTCAAACATGCATAATCGAATTCGACCGGCTGGATGTAGCCGTAATAATCAGACCACCATTCGTTCATCTGCCAGTGTCTGTAATAATAGCTATTGATATTGTTGTTCGGAGTATAATTGTATTCCCAATAATAGATTGTGAACAGATAACAGTTCCTACCAGTGTTGTTGTAGGCGCCGATACCTGCATCAGTGTTTGTGAAATTATATTCCATGAAATTAGGTATAAGTCTACCTGTGTCCCTGTTGACTCCGTTCGTGACACCGCCTGCGAATAATCCGCCCCTGTCGTATTTGGAGCCTACCATATCCGGGTCCATATCAGGAGTACCAAATGTTATGACACTCATGCAGTCGAACACGTTACCGCCGTTCTCCATACAATAGGTCAACGCATCAGTCTGGTATGTAAGATAATCAGTATATGTTATTGTGTAATCTATTGACTGCTTAGGACTATTGAAGTAGACATATTTTGTATCGTCCCTTCTCAAGCCAGTCCTGTTCCTTTCCAATGCGGGTTTGGTCCAGTTCAATGCGACATATCCGGAGTTATTGATTATGTACATGGTCTGCCATGTTGCGGGGAGATTGTCTATCCTCCTATATTGCATTGCGCTGTCCGGGTCTTTTGTCAACGTGTAATTCGTCCATGCTGTTCCGTTCCACCATCTTGCAGTGAGATTGCCGTAAATGGATAGTCCTGATTCTATCCAAACCCAATTCTCTTCCTGGTATGAACCTTCTCTCATACCAGATTGATTGTAACAAGGTGTTGTGCCGATTCCGTTCGGGCAATATTCCCTGTACCTGTAATCCAAATCGCCTTCATCGAAATTTCCAACAAAGAAGTCTTGGACTGGCATTATCTCGTGAACATATACTGCGCTGTAGCCGGTGTAATTTCCTACAGCTTTGACTCTGTAGCTGTACTGTCTTCCGTAAATGACTGGAATTGTGTAACAGAATGTGCCTGTGCTTGTTTTTACTGTTACTGCAGTTTCGCTGAAATCTGAAGATAGTTCATTCCAATACTGGATTGATACGTTCACTGGGTTGTGGCCATTTAAACTTGTTAGATTGCCGCAGACTCTTACGTTTTCTTTTGACCTATTTTCAGTGTAGTTCAAGATAACTGATGACGGAACTACATATTCTGTTCCTAACAAGAAACTGCCTGTCGCTGTTGAGTTGCCTATTGAGCCGGACGAGAGTACTTCGTAATAATAAGTCGTGTTTGTATTTAGATTGGTCAAAGGTATCAATGGGTGCGTAGTTATCATGTCCCAGGTCTTGTTCGTGGTGTATGTGACTGTCCAATTCATGAGATTAGGAGTATCTACGTCCAAGAATGTGATTGAATAAGGTATCCTAGTGGCATTGATTGTGTAATTCATGTTATATGCCCCCGTAGTACAAGTCACATTCAATAAAGTAATATAATCTGCTCCATGCACTGCTAAATCTCTCAATGATTCAACGTTGCCTGGAATGTTATAGAAACGTTCTGTGACGTTCTTGTATTCAAATGCTCTTGTGCTCTGGAAGAACCATGGGTTGGTAGCGTACTTGACCTGATTGTTAGCTATCTGGTCAACAGTCCATGTTATGTTTGTGGATGTTGCTGTCCTCCCATAACTATCATTCACATTCGAGATTACCGGAAGATCTTGATATGGAGTCTCTTTATTGTCCATGGTATAATAAGGAGTGGCGATTGTGTAAGATACAACTGATTCGTTCGCTGCTGCTTGCGGATAGCCATAATACATCCAGAGCTTGACATCATAATCACCATCTAGACCTGATTTGTATGATTGATTGTTATCATCGAAATGATTGGATTGCACCAATATGTCCGCTCTTGATGCGAACATCCACGTTATCATTGATTCGTAGAAGTATGACGAAATATCATTGTTCTCATATACAAATGTCCAGGCCTTGCTAGTCTGGTTCATACAATAAGTGTCTGCGTAAGGTATGCTGTAGTTCTGCACTGTTTTAAATTCCAGATTAGTTCCGCCAAAGCATGCGCTCGGTATCTCGCTGTCCCAGTACCAGTTTCCTACATAGAGTCTTAATAATGATGATGTCTTTGCACCCGCTGGGATTGTGTAGTTGTACCATTGCGTGCCGAACAATCCTGCCTGGCTAGGGATACATCTTGATGCCCAATCTGCATCGTGGCAGTAAGTCGTGTTATCATAGCTGCCCACATACATTGTTGAGTCAGGTATGGTTTGAGTGGTTGAACCGCCTGTGCCTGCGATGTTCCACTCTTTTATGTCGTATGGAAGCACATTTTGTGATTGGTAATCTGTGAATCTTATATCATTGCCATTGGTGTAGTTCAACGTGTCGAAGTCTGGATAAGTTGACCATAGCGCAGTCCTTTGGAAATTTTCGTCTGTTAAAGATATGTTGAGTACTCCTGTTTCTGTATCTGCTGAGATTTGACTGGAGTCTATTGTTATGAGTCTCCTGTACAACCAATTGGTGAGTTGAGGATGCCAGCCAGAAGTCCTGAAATATGATTCTCCATATTCGCCTTCATAGCCAGTGACACCTTGCTGCCATCTTAATTTGTATTCTGTGTCTGGATCCAAACTTGTGAATGTACCATTATTATTCGTCACGAACAGAACTGCTTGAAGATCAAATGCGACTGTCTGCTCGTTGAGGTTGTAGATGTATAGCGAGGTCCAGTTGCCTGCGATGGAGTTATCCCATCTGAGTAGAACGGATGTCCTGTTGATATCCTCAAATCTGAGATTCTTTAGATTGGGTTCTTCTATTGTTATTGTGAAATTGCCTGTTCTGATTGTGTTGCCTGCCCAGTCAGTGAGGTCATAGAACCATGTGTAGACACCATTGATTAAGTTGACTAATGCGCCTATCACTCCGCTTGTAAGTCTACTGAGGTATGTCAATGTGATATTGTAGTATAGTCCTGTGCTGTTGTAGACATACAATGTAGCATTTCTCAAACCGAATGAATCTGTGAAATTTACTGACAGATTCTGTGATGGATTGCCCCATCTACTCGCGTTTGCTGGCCCGTATAGATTGGCTGAGACATTCTGCAGGTCTATGAACAACGTTCTTCTCTCTGTGCTGTTCTCGTTGTTCGCCTGGTCTCTTGCGGAAGCGTAGTATGTGTACTGGCTGTGTTCTAATCCAGTAGTTGCGTTCTTGGATTGATTTGAGTAGAAGTACCACTGCGTGCTGTTGAATTTCTGGAGATTGGATATGTATAACTGTTGAATCTCATTGTATGATAAAGATCTATTCCACATACGGACTTCGTCGATTGATCCGTTGAAGAACCCACTTATTGATGGAGTTACAGTACCTATCGTTAAATCCCTGCTTAAATCGATGTTTGGATTCGACCCGGCAGTAGCGTGTGGGGGTTCAGTCAAATTAATGCCATCAACAAAAATCTGAAGACTTGCTGCAATAGTGCCATATTTCACAATTGTGATGAAGTGCCATTTACCATCATGTACATCTATTATTGATTTGTTGTATACTCTTGCATCCTGATAATTAGTAGGGAAACTCTGTGCAGTCCAGAAATATAACATCGCACCAGCACCACTACTATTTTGAGCACTTCTTAGGTACCAACCATTATCCGCTCCATCACTACGAGCTATAATATACGCGCCATTTTTGTTCGTTGTCTGATTGTATTGTTTTATCCATAATGTGACTGCAAATTGCCCCGAGCCTACATTGAGATTGGCGTTGTTAGTTATGTTTATGTAATCATTCACTCCGTCGAATGAATATGCTCCACCATATCTTCCGTTTGGTGTCCATGTTGCGCCTGAGACTACTGCATTATTGCCTTTATTGGATGTATCTTTGACAATTGTAGATGATTCGCCTAACTCTGTGACATTCTCGAAGTTATACATAAATAACAAACTGCTATTGTAGATTGTTGTGTTCGTGTTGTTCCAGTTCCAAATAAACTGAGTCATGTTCTGCTCTGTTACGCTGATGTTTATATCAGCCCATCTTGTTGTTGTTATTGTAGCGTTTGTCACTGATGAAGAAGTGAATGACAATAATGGTGGAATGTTGTCTAAGACTGTAAACGATATGTTGGAGCCTTCTGCTATAAGTCCAGTTGAATCTGAGCAATTAACATTCCATATGTAAGTAGAGCCGTCTGTCGGGAAAGTTAGGGAAGTGAAGTTTATTGCCGTGCCGGTCTTTGTCTCAATCTGACGGAAGACTCCCGAAGTTGTCCAATTGACTGCACCTTCAGTGTAAGCAGTATAATCTGGACCGCCAGTTATAGAATAGATGTATGTCTTCACTCTGAACAAGCTACCAGTTAATCCCGCTGATGGAATTACCACATTCGATAAATCAAACCCTTCGGGTATTCTCTTAGAAGTCAAGTTTTCCCAATTATTTGATGAATAATTCCAATACATGATTAATTCATCGCAACCATTACCAGGGTTAACTGCATCTGCGCACCATATAGAATAATTCCACACTGCGGAAGTTGTGCCTGAAGGAATCGTGAAATTCTCAAATACTATTCCAGTAGTCATAGCCGCACTAGACTGGCCAGTTACCCAATTTTGATCTGTACCACCACTGCAGTCTCCAGAAGCAGGGTTTTCGCATGAAAAAGCAGTTGCTTGATCAATTACATATGAATAAGGCATATCGCCGTACAATGTGCATGTGCCCGCTGTTGTAGTTGTGGCTGAGAAGATGTATGTCGTCCTGTCGTTGGTGTAATTGACCTGCGACTGGATATTAAACAATACATCATAGCCGATTGTGACTTTTGATAATTCAGGTGTTACATTTCCGTCGCCTTCGAAGTATGCTTTGTACTGGAAATATGTGTTGTTGGCTAGTGGTCTTAGGTCTAGATAGGTTGTGTTTGTTGTTGATACTGAATATGATTCTCCTTCGCAGAGTGCATCATCGCATGAACGCGCGGTGATGTTGAGCTTGGTTAAGCCCCTTCTATAAATATTCCAAATCTCTGTAGCCGATAGAGAACGATTCCAAATTGCGACTTCGTCGATGGTGCCGTTCCAGTATCTATTCAGTGAAGAATCACCGCCTATAACTACTTCATTAGCTCCGTTCTGTAATGTACCTTGCTTGGTGGGAGTGCCTTCTCGAAGCCCATTAACATATATCAAAGCATGAGTACCATTATAATTACCAACAACAAAATACCATTGGTTATCATTTAGAGAGGTAGTACTTGCTGAAGACTGCCAAGTGCCATTATTTGTCCAAAAACTAATAGTAGATGATGAAGTTACTGATGAACTGAATTCTAATGACCACTCATTGCCGGGTTTTCTTATGACTGGAGCATAATTCCGGTTAGTAGTTCCAAATCTAGGATAAACCCATGCACCCACAGTCAATGCTGTACTCTGATCTAAGCTGGCACTATTGCTTGCGTTCACGTAATCGTTTACACCATCAAATAAGTATGCCCCTCCGAATTTGCCGGAAATATTAGCCACACCATTCCTTGTTATACCATTATTGCCAGTTCCTGAAGAGTCAAGGGCATTACCATTAAAATGCATAAGAAGAACGTTGCCTGTCATGTTTGCACCCAAACTAGCTATGTCAACTCCTTTAGAATTTGGCAGTTCTTGTCCCGAATAATTGTATGACGTAACTAACGTCAGATTCTTCCAGTGCGGCGTTGTGGATGCCTCGAATATACGGGATTCGTAATAACCTTGATCAATGTATGTTGATTTCTGGCGATTGTAGATGGTCGCTATTTCTGTTGCTGGTAGAGAGCGATTCCAGACTGCGAATTCGTCAAGTTCTCCGCATTGCTGATTGCCCCCTGTGACATAATTACCTATACTGGAAAGCATTTGATTATTTATCCTTGAGGCTGAAGTGCCCACATAGCTTCCATCAACATAAAATAATGTGGAAGACCCTGAAGCAGTTGTAGCTATATGGTGCCATCCAGTCAAAGAGCTCGTAACATAACCGGATGAATAAAATGCGCCATTAAAGCACCCCAAATAATCGCTGGAATTGATTAGTATATGGTGATATGTTCCGCCGTTTGTTGAAGCTATAGTTCTCCATCCCGCAGTTGTTGTCGGCAGGGGGAATAATTTCCAGACTGAAATAGAGTACTGTGTTGAGGTGTTTATTCCTGAGAAGGTAATTACCGATCCAGGGACTGTAAAATTAAATCCGCCATTGAATTTACCGGTTTGATTTGTTGCATTGACTGCAACCCCATTATAACCTGAACCAGAACTATCTAGCGCATTGCCGTTGAAGTGCCATAATCCGACGTTGCCGGTCATGTTCACATATCCATCATTTGCTTTATTGTTTGGCAATTCCTGTAGGCTGTCGTTGTCTTCCAAAGAGACGTTAGTTGCTGTTAGATGTGTGTAGTTGTATCTGCCTAAATCCCATCCGGAGAAAGTCTGATTATCTGTCCATGTTTTCGAACCTTCACTGTCAAATACTAATGCTGCCCAGTGGAAGAAGCCGTCAACGAGCATGTGGTAGAGTGATAGAGTTGTGTCTATCACTGACGTTACTATGCCGGCGCCGGTGAGTGCCATTGTTGTGCCCAGCTGCCAGACACCTAATAGGTCGTGGTAGATTGTGATGTTCCTTACGGAATTATCTGTGATATTGACGAAGAATGTGTTTGTCTCGCCGATGTTGTATGAGTTGTTGCCGGTCAATGGCGAGATTACTGCCAGAATTGGAGGGATGTCGATTGAGTTCACTCTTAGGTCTGTTCTGTTGCTGTTGCCAGCTGTGTCTTTCGCATTCGCGAAGTATGTGTAGTTGCCGGATGATGTTACTTGTTGATTGACAAGGAGCGACCATTTATCTGTGGCATATTTGTTTAGATTGGTCTGGTAGAGTTGCGAGACTTCTGCGGCGGATAAACTGCGGTTGTAGATACGGACTTCGTCGATGGTGCCGTTGAAGTAAAGTCCCTCAGTAGGAGAAGTTCTTCTCCCGATATCTAAAGTGTGATTCCCAGCTATAGTCCCAGAATGTACTTTTGTAAAATTGCCCATATAAACTCCGTCAATCCAAACTTTTTCTTCGGCCATACTCAATGTCCAAATTATATTATACCATTTTCCCGCGTTCCAATTCCCTTCTGAGTTACATATTGTAATTCCTTCGTCATACCCTGTACTAGAGCCGTTAGAAGTATAGGTATGGACGCACCCATTTGGATAAGCATCTAACTCATATTCGGTATAATGTTTCCCGACCAATGTCGCTCTCGGGTTAATTATTTGAGTAGGTTTAAACCAAACTGAGATTGATATGTAATTACTCATATCTAAAGAAGCAGTGTCTGTAATATTGATAAAATCATTTAACCCATCGAATGAATATGCACCATTATACTTACCGGAAACATTGTATCCTGCGCCGTATATTATTCCATCATTGCCATTACCGCTCAAATCTTTTATTATACTTGCTGATTCACCCAACGCCGCTACGTTATTGAAATTGTACATTGCCACTAAACTGCTGTTGTATAACGTCGTATTCGTTCCGTTCCAGTTCCAGATCACTTCATTGAGATTCGCTTCTGTGATGCTGATGTTGATTGGGATGACTGTGAGGTTTGTGTGCGTTGCGTTCGCGAGTGTTGGATTTGTGAAATATATCTCAGGCACTGGATTGACTGTGACTTGCCTTACTTCCGTGCCGTTCGCGTTACCGGCAGCGTCTTTCGCGTAAGCGGAGTAGTTGAATGTGGTGATACCGTATACGCTTGTTGTATCTTCGTTCGCTTGGAATGTCCATTTGTCGGTTGCGTATTTGTTGAGGTTGGTTTGATATAATTGCGAGACTTCTGCGGCGGATAAACTTCTATTCCAAATTCGAGGCTCATCGATAGATCCTTGGAAAAATTGTGTTCCTTCCCTTGAACCAATCCTTAGATTTACAGTGTTCTTTATTGTCCCTATAAGATTATTATATTCTAACGCAATTGGTTGTTCCAAACCATCAATATATATCTTAAATGCTGTAGCATTAACTGTGTCATTCTTAGTTACAGTTACATGATGCCAATTATTATCGTTGATTGCTTTGCCCCCTGCAGAAACATTGACATATGCCGAAATCGCGTTAGTGGGCCAAGAATTAATTATATGAACTTTAATTGAATAAGGGCATTGAGCGGCACTTCCGCAATAATATAAATCATATCCTATAGCGTTATTCCCGGGGTCCATCTTTGCGATTATACCTGCGCCAGCACTTGATGTTGTCTCCACCCACGCGGCCAATGTATATGACTCATTCCTTTCAAAACTAATAGAACTAGAATTACCTGCATCAATATAATCATTGACTCCATCAAATTGTCCCGCTAAACCATACTTGCTTGTTTCATTGAATATGACTCCGGTTACAACTCCATCATTAAGAGAATTGGATAAGTCTTTTACCACTGTTCCACTCTCCCCTAGCGCTGCTATGCTATCAAAATTATACATCAGTACAAGACTATCATTATATATCGTCGTGTTCGTTCCGTTCCAGTCCCAGATCACTTCCCTGAGATTGGCTTCTGTTATACTGATATTAACCGGAAGGATTGTGAGGTTTGTGTGCGTTGCGTTTGCTAGTGTTGGAGCGACAAATGATAATTGCGGAACTATTGCTTGTGATGTCAACATCCTCTCAGTGCTGTTGCTGTTGGAGTCTGCGTCCAAAACGCTTGCGGAGTAGATGTAATTGGATTGGTTGAATACTTCGGTGACGGACTGGTTGATGAAGTAAGTCCATTTGTCGGTTGCGTATTTATTGAGGTTTGATGAATACAATTGCGTAACTTCTGCGGAGGATAAAACTCTATCCCATATCATCACGCTATCCAATGTATCATTAAATGCTTCATTCTTATCAAAAAGACTTATCCCATCTTGTTCCTGACCTAATACTAGGGATCCATTTAATGATAGACGTAGGTTTGAGTTGAGTAAATATGTACCCATCAAAACTCCATCTTTGTAGATAGTAGATTGATTGTCGCTCATTCTCCATGTAACGACAAAATGATGCCATTGATTATCATTCACAGTAACTCCTGAGGAATAACCATTGCCAGCCCTATACACATACAAAAAACCATTGCTACCTATAAAAATTAACCAATCATTACTATTTTTATCTGTGGCGTATGAAACTATCGCTGCACTAATATCTGTAGTTTTTATCCATAATGATGTTGTGATACTAGTGATAAAATCTGATCCTGCCTTTAATGGATTCCTTATCAAATAACTTGTTGTATCTCCGGTGAAATTCATACCTACACCATACTTTCCTTCAGGCACTCTATATGCGCCAGTTATATTCATATCATATCCTGAGTGACTTGTGTCTATTGCTAAAGAAGAAGTCTCCCCTATAGAGCTATAATTGTCGAAATCTAATTTTAAAATAAGGCTGTCATTATACAAAGTCGTATTCGTTCCGTTCCAGCTCCAAGTCAATTGTTCTAAGTTCGCTTCTGTTATGCTGATGTTGATTGGGATGACAGTGAGATTCGATACGGATGCGTTCGGGAATGATGACGGCGCGAAAGAGATTGCAGGGATGATTGTGTCAACTGTCAATGATCTTATTTCAGTACTGCCTTCAACATTGTATGTATTCTTAGCGCTGCCGTAATAAGTATATGAACCATCATCTAATCTAGTAGTTGCGTTCTTGGATTGGTTCACGTAGAAGTACCATTGAGATGAGTTGAATTTTTGGAGATTGGACATGTAAAGCATAGATATTTCATCAGCTGAAAGAGAACGATTGTATATTTTAAAATCGTCCATTGTACCGTTTGCGGGACCGTCCCAATCTGCACCATAATCGGTGTTAAGACCTATTCTGAGAGGAGTTACTGTATGATACCGATGGCCATAGTATGGTGAAGACATAGCTAGTTTGCCATCAACATACAAACTAACTACCTTATTGACGTCATCAACTGTGCCTGCAAGATGCACCCATTTATTCGGCACTAATGCATTAACACTATAAATCTGAGTCATGCCCGCCGTATCATTATTAATCCTAAAATAGATGTTTTTATTGTTATCAATATACATCAGTGAAATATAATCTGAGAACATTGTTTGAAGATTATGCGGGACTACCGGACTAGGATCACTATATGCATAGTACCAAAGCGAATAAGTCACGCTTGACTCGCTGATGTTAGTTGATAATGAGTCAAGAACCTCAATAATACTGCCATTGGCATTGAAACCGCGACCCGAACCGAATTTACCCGTAGTCACTGCGGGGCAAGTTGTGCATGATACACCTATATTATTAGAGCCAGTATCGTTGATTACGGATCCGCTCTCGCTCAATCCCGCGAGATTATCAAAGTTAAGCATTGTCACTAAATCATTACTATATATAGTATAATTTGTATTATTCCAGCTGTGAATATATCGAGACAATCCCGAAGTAGAAATACTTATGTTGATTGGAACGCTTGTGCTTCCAGTCACTTGTTCGTCCGAGTATGTTGATGGGATGAATTGCATTGATGCTGCTCCCGCTAATGTAGTGAATGATATGTTCGAGCCCCATATAATACCGCCAGAACTGTCCGAGCAATTGATTCCCCAACTATAAGTAGATCCTGTGCCGAGGAATATTGATGTGAAATTGAACGGCACTGTGCCAACTACTGCTTTTGTTTCTACTTTCGACCATGAACCTGCCCAGTTACCATATAGTGTGCAGTAATCTGCGCCGGATTGATTTGCCGAGAAGGTATATGTAAAACGATCGTTTGTGAAGTTGCGCTGGTCTGTGATGTTCATCATGAGACCGCCAAACGAATATACAATTGTGCCGACCGAACCTGCTGATGCAGCAGTAGTACATGCTGTGCCAGAAGTACCTGCTGCACCTAAGGCAACTGATTGAGTAGAGCTAGTGTTATACAATGATGAATATGCGATATATATTCTGCCTCCCCCGCCACCGCCACCGCTACAAGCACGTGTTGAACTAGTACATGATCCTCCGTCACCGCCAGAAGTATCGATTGACGCAGAAGAAATATTTACAAATCTGGCTCTTAATATTACGTGACCTCCTGAACCGCCACCGCCACATCCTGTCCCTGTTACTCCTGAACCTAAAGCAGTATCTCCATAAGCATAAATTGCTCCATGTACATCTATAATCCCATGATTTGCGTTTATGAATACTCCGCCCCCTCCATTAGCACCAGTAGTACTACCTGCAGCGCCCGCACCACCGCCACCGCCAGATCCTATGAAAAATGGCAGTGTATTAGATGCACCATAACTAGCTCCCCCTAAACCTATTTGGCAAGTAGAATAAGATTCACCGCCTGCGCCGCCTATTCCGCCAAAACCGCCGCCGCCACCGCCTGCACCCCTAGTCAAGAAACTTGCATAAACCTGTTGAGCGCCGCCGCCTGCTCCACCATTTGCAACATAAGAAGCTGCTCCCGCAGATCTATCAATTCCATCTGTCCCTTGATAAGCTTGACAATTGGATGTAGTACATGTAGCACCACCTAATGCGCCAGAACCATTCGCGTAGATTATCGCGCCAGATGCCATTGTGAAGTTGCCATATGAACCAAGAGATATGTTAATGTGACCCGCAGTGGCGTTGCTTGCGATGAATGTACATACGTGAAGTCTTGCTGTTGAAGTTAATTCAATTGAGTCGTATTGTTTTACCTCACCGCACATTTTGTACCAACCAGTTATCCTCAATGGATTAGCGAAGTTATTTGCGTAACCAAATAAATCGCCGAATTGGAACTCTAAGTGGTGCGCACCTCTGCTCCAGACTTGCGATGTCTCTGTGCTGTTGACTGCGCAGGAATAGTTTTCAACGAATATCTCGCTGGTTTCATTACGCCATGTGAAGTTAACGAATTCTTCACCGCATTTCAGTTCGAGGAAGTTCAAGTCAGGCGTTTCACTCAAGTAATTCAATATTGTTCCATTGATTGCACGGATTGTCAGATTCGCAGTTCCGATAGTTCCGAAGTTCACTGTCCAATTGCCGTTGACTGCTGGATAAGATTGTACGTTGAAGATTGTTAATTCTATTTCGTAAGTTTCGTTGGATAAGTGCGGCACAATCCAACTGATTGATTCAGTCATCAAATCTGAATCGGAATCTAGATAGTTAATATCGCCAGTGAACGGCTCTCTTACGCCGTCCACTAGATGATATAACTTAATTTGGTGGTTATACAAGGTTGAAATCTCATGCGGCAACATTACGGTTGCCAAGATGTCTGTGTAATGTGTCTCTGAAGAAATTGTAACTTGCTTCTTATTTTCAGAAATAATCTGTTCATGAGCAATAGGCGCTTCTGTCTGATATTCTATATAATAGTCTGATACGTTGCTTTCTAGTTCTAATTCGATTTCTTTATCTTTCTGCTTGAACTTGTGTTGTGAAACAACGGCTGATGCAGAATCTGGTAACTGGACTTTTACTTTTGCATCTTTTACTTTATTAGAATCAATCTTAATGTGTTTGGTCCAACTGACTGGTTTGCCTACTTCAACGAAGCCTTGTGCATCTGTTTCAGTTATTCCGTCTGTTACGTTTGATGCTTGTTCGGTTGGTACTTGGTCAGTCTCATCAATAATATCGCCATACACTTCATCGACAACGACATAATAACCAGATGATAATTCATTACTATTTCCGGTTACCAGCAATGTGAAATCGCCGGATGCTGAATATGTTCTTGAAACGCCGTAATGCACTTCTGAAGAATAAAGGTCTACTGTGTCAATTACTATATTATTTTCCAACACTTCAACTATACCGAAATCGTCACGGGTCTGGAACACGACTGTGACGTTGCCGTTTACATTGTAGCTCAATGTAGAATCTGGTGTGTTGGAGAACAAGGCAGAACCACCAATGTATTCATCACTATCAATACCCATCCAAACGCCTTGCTGGATAACATTACCTGTGATGGATGGCGGACTAGCTACCAAAGCCCATAGCATGAACACTAATGAAAGTACCAGGATCTCGTTGAATATCCCATTCTTCTCATTCCTAACGTACTTTGGTCTCATTATCCTCTTTCCCTGCATTCAATTTCTTCTTAGCTCTGGAATAAACTGTCCAGACTGTTCTGTCGTTACGGCCGAGCATATCGCCTATCTCATGGAACGAGAATCCGCGTTTTTCACGGAGATAGAAAACAATAGCTTCCAAGACTGCGCAACGGCGGTCTAGAAGCACGCTGATTGGCACGAAAATTTCTGTAGAAATAGTTTGGGTTTTGGGTCTAGATTCGCGCTTTTTCTGGACACGGGAATAAACTGTCCATATTGTTCTCTCGTCCCTATTGGTTAAGACGGCAATATCGTGATAATTATGGTTGAAATTCTGTTTAAGGTATTCAACAAGTATCTCAAATACGCTAAGTGATCTGTCTTGGAATATTGAAACTGGAATTTCTAGATTGAAATCAGATTTTTTAGTATCAGAACTAGCATTTTCTATAGATTCTACTGAATTATCTCCCCTTTTTTGACCCATTATATGTCTAAACCCAAAATAACATTACATTGTAAGTACTTTTTTGTATATAAAGGTTTCTTTTTATATATTATATATGAAATAACACTACATTGTAAGTATTATAAATTTTTGGCCAGAAAGTGCTCATCCGGATAGTGCCTAACTATGATCTTTGAAATTTTTGTTTTTGCTACTGCTCATTACTTACAATGTAAGGTAAAGTATATATAGTTTTTGGTTTATTGTAATAAATTGAAGTAAATAATACTTACAATGTAGGTAAAATTTAAGATGTAACAAAAAGCTTATAAAAAACAGATGATTTACACCTAATATGATACAGAAACCAGTTAACAGCAAGGAAACAAAACAAATATTCTCTCTTGTTGAAAATCAGTGGGGTTTCAAGCCAGATTTTGGTTACCAATTCTTAAAATGTAATGATAAACTGCATATTGTAAGCAGAGATATCAGAAATATAGATCTTGGCAAGTTAAGAATCAATTCAATCGGACTTTATGTTGCCGAATTGAAAAATAATCAAGTAAGACTCACTGTTGAAGGGTCACAACTAATAGGCCCGTACGCTACAAAGAATGTAGTTGACTTGCCTAAAGATCAGTTGAAGTTATGGTTGAGAGGCGAAGAAGTGCCTTGCAATGAAGGAGATGGTTTTGTCATTGTTAAACATAACAATGACTATTTCGGTTGCGGTAAAATCAAAGAAGGTAGAATCATTAACTATTTGCCTAAGACCAGAAGGTTGAATGCGATCCCGGATTCTCAGTAGATTGTTTGCTTTATTATTGTCCTATAAAATTAGTCATTATCTTATCTACTTCTTCAAAAGTAAATCTTTTTTCTTGAACTTTGGGACTCTTTTTCATTAATGAGTCTGAAAAGGCTTCTTTCATTAAATTCTTAATTGTTTTAATTGAGACTTCTTCCCCTAGATGTTTCCCAAGTTCATTATAAAACCATTTAACTGCATTCTTAACATCAGATTTCTTGAAAATTTCATCGCCTAATTTTAATTTCCAATTTATCTCTGAAGCTATATCATCTTTTTCATAATACATTGTCTTATTTTTTAGTGGTTTTATCATTTAATCATCTCTTTGTCCATTAGATTTAATCTTTTTATTGATGGATTCTCAGTTAATAATCTCATCTGACTTATTGCAATCTTATTCAATTTAATCAGTCTTTGATCCTGAACTATTCCTTCTGAAATGAAAACTGCGTTAAGATTCTCGAGATTCGATAGACAAATCAATTGAGAGATATCTGCATAATCGCGTATATTGCCGTTCTTATCAGAATTTGATATTCGCCATTCTTTAGCAGTCATACCAAACAAAGCCATATTCAAAACATCAGCCTCAGTTGCATAAACTTGATTTACTTGGGATTTTGTGAGTTCTAATGGGATTAGATTCACTTTAATAGCATCTGTATGTATTCTATAATTAATCTTGGCAAGATTCCTCTTGATATCCCAATCTAATGATTTCCGTTCACTTTCTTCAGCCTTTAATCGTTGGAATTCCTTGATTAGATATAGCTTGAACTCAACTGAGACCCATGATGCGAATTCAAAAGCTATATCTTTATGGGCGTAAGTTCCACCATATCTTCCAGAATTTGAAATTATGCCTATTGCATTTGTTTTTTCAATCCATTGCTTCGCCGTAAGTATAAAACTATGTAATCCTGCCTGTTTTCTAAACCCATCGAATTCGATGGGATTAAAATTAGGATTGTTTAAATGTTCCCAAATACCTAAAAATTCAATAGTAGTTCTATTCCTAAGCCAGTTTAAGATTATATAATCGCTTCGTTCTGGATCTTTGTACTTAGCTATATCAGTCAAACAAATATAATCTTCTTTTGACTGTTGACTTACCTGTATGGTATTACCTAATACACTTATTTTCCTGTTCATTTTAATCATGTCCTTCCTAAACCCGTCGAATTCGACGGGATTAAACTTCTAACTTAAGAAAGCCAAATTCAAGTTTATAAGTTTCACGAATGTCCAGTGCACTAGTAGAAATGTCCAGTGCTTGTTGAAAATAGATTATATTATAGTTAATTAGAATTAAGCTTCTTCAATAGTAACTTCCATGCGTTCTTCGGGATTTTTCATTAACTCAATCATTTTCCTATCAAGATAAAGGCTAGGTTTGTCAGCTCTTGTACCCAGAGTACGATCTGATAAGAACTCGCCGATTCTAATAACAATTTCATGCGAGCTTGAGAAACTTGGATTTGGTATAAAACAAATTTCTTCTTTGTGAGCTCTCACTTTCAAAATCATCTTAAGTTTCTTTGAGTTAAGAAATGGTTTGATTTTTTCTTGGTCAAATTCAGCCCGCACTCCTATAATACAGTCGCCATCAAGAGTCAGTTCTTTGTCTGTCGTGAACTCAAAGGTATTCCTATGTTTACCCTGTATATTCTCATGACCGAATGCGTAGAATGTGTATTTCATGTTCAAAACATAATAAAAAAGTAAAAGAAGACTTATCTCATCAGGTCTTCAATTGGTTTAGTCTTAGTCTCTTTTGATGCTTTCTTAGTTTCTTCAGCTATCTTCATCAAGTCAACACCTAGATCTTTCAAGGCTTTGACGTGTGCTTGCATCTGCTGCTCGACAATTGAAACAATAGCCATAAGGCCTTCCCTTTCCTTAGCCAACGCTGATAATGAACCTTTGTGTATGCCAATCTGTTCTTCTTTTGATGGATTTGCCATATTGATCACCATTGAACTTTGTAAACTCACTTAATAGAACGCGTTATATAAATATAACTATAATAGAATAAAGTAATAAGATATAATGTTAGATACTTTTATATTATAGAAAACTCACTTTACTCCCATGGAAGTTAAAGACTATATCAATAACAATCGGATTAAGATTATCGTCAAAGCTAATTCTCCTGAAAATAAAATTGTCAAGTTCGATACTGAGAAGCAAGCGTTACGTGTTGAGATAGATGCGCCAGCTGATAAGAACAAAGCGAATGTTGAGATCATTAAGTATTTCACACGATTGTTGAAGAAAAAGGTAAGGATACAATCAGGACTCACTTCTAAAGAGAAAGTTTTGGTTATTGAATAGAATATAATTGTAATATAACCTACTAACCTTCATTTCATATAGATAATCAAGTTAACCTATACAGAGATGATCATAAACAATTAGATGATAACTGATATTACACTGACACCTTGATTTCTCATAGAAAAATGAATATTTGAAAAAGTTAGATCTGTTCTTTTTTCTTCTTCTCTTATATTTTCTTTCTTTTTTACTTTTTTATTCTTTTTTCTTTCTTTTTTATTATCTTTTTTATTATTTATTATTATATTTCTATATAGAAAATAATAATATAATAATATATAATAATAATAGTTTAATAATAATATAATATATATGAAAACAAATAAAACGTTAGTTATACGGCTTATAACCTCATAATTTTTAAGTTTAAAGTTAAGGAAATCAGATAAAAAACAAGAGAAGGATTATTGGTTTGTGAGTTTTGCACAGGAAGAAGAGGGGAGGCATAGTAACATCATAACAACAATGTTTAAATACCTCTACTTCTCATGGAAATAGTATGGTGATAGATTGGTTGAAAGGAAGCTAGACGGATTCTTCGAAGAGTTCTTGGATAAAGAGAGCGTCTTCATTAATAAAGATATTCTTGAATCAAAATACGCGCCTGACAATGTCCCGCATAGGGATGATCAAATCAAACAGATAGCGAATATAATGGCACCTTGTCTCAAACTGCAAAAGCCTTCTAATTTGTTCATATATGGCAAGACTGGCACCGGTAAGACTTTGTCTGTTCTTTGCACTACCAATAAATTATCTGAATTGGCATTATCTAAAAGCATTCCTTTACGGGTTGTAACAATCAATTGCAAGATGAAAAGGATTGCTGATACTGAGTATAGGCTTATCGCGGAATTAGCGCGCGGTTTGGGTAGAGAGATTCCAGCAACTGGTCTTCCAACTGATGAAGTCTATAATCAGTTCTATCAAGAGCTTGACTCTAAAGAGCAGTTAATTATCTTAGTTCTTGATGAAATTGATCAACTTATTAAAAAAGCCGGCGATCAGATTCTTTATAGTCTTACTAGAATCAATTCGAATTTGAAAAGATCTAAAGTTAGTATAATCGGCATATCAAACGATTTGATGTTTGCGGACAATCTTGATCCTAGAGTTAAAAGTTCACTTTCTGAAGAAGAGTTAATGTTTCCTTCATATAACGCGTTACAACTGCAAGATATTTTGCGTGATCGTGCGGGGCAAGCTTTCAAGGAAGGAGTCATACAGCCAGGCGTTATTGAAAAATGCGCGGCGTATGCGGCGCATGAGCACGGCGATGCCAGACGCGCGCTTGAATTGCTGAGAGTTGCAGGAGATCTTGCTGATCGTAATAATAACCCGAAGGTTGAGCTTGGGCATATAGATGAAGCAGAATCTAAAATCGAGAAGGATAGGGTTCTGGATATAGTGACAACACAGCCTAAGCAGTGTCAAGCCACATTATTTTCAATAATATCAATGTATTCAAAGCGAGGGGGAGTCATCTTCACCGGTGAGGTCTATGAATTATACAAAAAAATCTGCGCGAAGATTGGGTTGATACCTTTGACGCAGAGACGTTTGTCGGACATAATCGGTGAATTGGATATGCTGGGCATAATAACTGCCAAAATAATCTCGAAAGGAAGATTTGGACGGACCAGAGAAATATCTTTGGCAATTCCGGATGCGACAATCGGGAAAATAAACAGCATTCTTTTGACTTCGTTGGAACTCAAGGAAGGCATCGACTACTGATTTAATTTATTGATTAGGTAGATGCAAGTTAGAGGGGGAACTTGGAAAAGAAGGAGATAGTAAAATATCTTTTGAGTAAAGGTTATTTGGTTAATCCTGATAGTTTGGATAATTTTGATCTAGGCAGAGTTAGCGCTGAATATTCTTTGAAGCCTAATGAAATAGATGATTTCAAGCGGATGATGTGCGCCACCCCTATTGTTAGGATAACTCCAGTCTGCGCATCGGTTGTGGCTGTACCGCCTATTGAGAAAAAGGATTCATCAGTCAAAATTGATTTTTCTTTTGCAGATGAAAGCAAGAAAAGGAGTTGCGATGATTTCGTTTCTTATTTTAGGGCGCGTTTCAAAACTTTACGTTCTATTCTTGAGCAGAGGCAGGAACTGCAGAATGTTATTTCTTTGCAGCGGCTCAACAGCAAGAAAGAGAAAGAGCAGGTCGCGATAATCGGGATGGTATACGAAATACAGAAAACTAAATCAGGCAATATCATGCTCACGCTTGAGGATTTGACCGGCTCTATCAAATGCATAATTCCAAAAGAAAATAATGATATGCTGGAATTGGCTAAAGAATTAGTTCTTGATGAAATAATTGGCATTGTCGGTTTTTTTAATCAGAAATTTGTTTATGTGAATTCTTTAATTTGGCCGGATGTGCCATTGAGTAAGGAATTGAAGAAAAGTCCTGACGAAGCGTATGCTGTTTTCTTGAGTGATACTGAATTCGGAAGCAAATATTTTTTGAAGGATAAATTTGATGCGTTCTTGAAATGGATAAACGGCGAGTTCGGGTCTGAAGAGCAGAAACAGATAGCTGCAAAAGTAAGGTATCTTTTTGTTGTCGGTGATCTTGTTGAAGGTGTGGGCATATATCCCGGGCAAGAGGCTGAATTGCTCGAGATAGATATATACAAGCAATATGAGATGTTCGCCGAAGCAATGAAGAAAATTCCTTCACGCATAAATATTGTACTTTCTCCAGGCAATCACGATGCAATGAGAATAGCTGAACCGCAGCCGCCATTGTACAAGGATTTGGCACCAGGCATTTGGCAATTGCCGAATGTAACTATGGTCAGCAATCCCGCGATTGTAAATATACATGGTTCTGAATCTTTCCCAGGTTTTGATATTCTGCTTTATCACGGGTATTCATTTGTTTATTACTCTGAGCATGTAGAGACGATACGTACCGCGGGGGGTCAGGACCGCGTTGATCTTATCATGAAATTATTGCTGAAGAAAAGGCATCTTGCGCCGACGCATACTTCAACACTTTACCTTCCAATCGCTCTCAAAGATAATCTTGTAATCAGCAAAGTCCCAGATTTCTTTGTTTCAGGACATGTGCACCAGTTTTGCGCAGCTACTTACAAGAATATCACGTTATTGAATTGCTCTTGTTGGATAAGCCAGACACCTTTCCAAGAGAAGATGGGTATTGTGCCCAAACCGGCACGCGCTCTTGTCGCGAATCTTCAAACGCGTGAAATTAAGGTGATGAGGTTCTGAACATGGCGCAAGTACTAACTCCAACGATGCAAGATTATTTTTCCAGGATAGATGCAGAAGTCAAAAGATGTTATGAGGTTGCCGAAATTGCAAGAAGCAAAGGACTTGATCCAGAATCTAAAGTTGATATCCCTCTCGCCTTGGACATGGCTGAACGTATTGAAGGTTTAATCAGCGCAATGGTTCCGCAAGTTTTGAAATCTGGCATTGCTCAGCGTATCAGAGAATTGGAAGTCAAGTTCGGCAATTCAGATTGGAGAGTTGCTCTCAATATCGCGCATGAGACTGCGAAACAGAAGTTCTGCAAATTCAAAGATGAAAAAGAAGCGATGGAAACCGGAATTCGTCTTGGTCTTGCTTATGTAACTCTCGGGATTATTTCTGCGCCGCTTGAGGGTTTCTTGGATATTAATCTCAAGGACACTAAAGACGGCAAAAAGTATATGGCAGTTAATTATGCCGGTCCGATTAGGGCTTCTGGGGGAACTGCTGCGGCGGTGTCTGTAATTATTGCGGATTATGTCAGGATGAAAATGGGTTATGCAAAATATGATCCTGACGAGAATGAAGTCAAGCGTATCTGTACAGAGATTGATGATTATCATGAAAGGTGCAGTAATCTCCAGTATCGTCCTTCACGGGAAGAAGTTGATTTCTTAGTCAGGCATATGCCTGTTGAAATTGACGGCGATCCGACTGAAGAAGTTGAAGTTTCTAATTACAAAGATATGCCTAGAATAAAATCGAATCGTGTTCGCGGTGGTATGTGCCTTGTCCTTGCGGAAGGTGTTGCGCAAAAAGGTTCTAAACTGTGGGGCAAAGTATCAAAGTGGGGCGTTGAGATGGAGCTTGATTGGATGTGGCTCAAAGAATTCCTTGATTTGCAGAAGTTGATGAAAGCCAAGATGAGTGCTGCGCCTGCTGCTGCGCCCGCTCCTGCTACAGCAGGTTCTGTAGAAAAGAAAGATGATCATCCAAAAGAAAAGCCTAAGATAATGCCGAATTTTACATTCATCAAAGATTTAGTCGCTGGACGTCCCATCCTGACTTTTCCTTTGGCTCATGGCGGATTCAGGTTGCGTTACGGACGTTCGCGTACATCAGGATTTGCAGCTTATTCGATACATCCAGCTACTATGATAGTGCTTGATAAGTTTATTGCGACGGGTACTCAGTTGAAAGTTGAGCGTCCTGGTAAAGCTACTGTTCTCAGTCCTTGCGATACGCTTGAAGGGCCTATTGTAAGATTGAATGATGGCTCAGTCTTGCGTCTTGATAGCGAAGAAGACGCTAAAAAAATACGGAAAGATGTGGATGAGATAATCTATCTTGGAGATTTGCTTGTCGCCTATGGCGATTTTGTAGAAAATAATCACATTCTTGTGCCTGCTGGATATTGCGAAGAATGGTATTCGCAAGAATTGGAGAAAGCCATCGTCAATACTTTCGGTTCGCTTGATGCGCTTAAACTGAGCGAACTGACTCGTATTAATCTTGATACTGTGAATTCATTACTAACAAAACCGCTTGCTACTAAGATTTCTATCGCTGATTCCATTACGTTGTCTAAGACATTGAATATTCCTCTGCATCCAGTCTTTACTTTACATTGGAATGCTATTACTCTAGAACAATTCAATCAGCTAGTAAATCATCTGGGGAATATCAATATAGTCAAAGAAGAAGGCGAAATAAAAAAACTCGTTTTCCCGTACGATGCTTCTGTCAAACGTATATTGGAGTTGGTAGGTGTTCCGCATATCCTTGCGAATAAGGAGTTCATTGTTATTGGTCATGATTATGGAACTGTTCTGCTTTCAAATCTGAACTATACAGATTCTTTCGATGTGTCTGGTATGATTGGTTTGATTAATGAAGGCGCGAAGGACACTCTTTCCGTTGTGAATAAAATTTCTAAAATTGTTGTGCGCGATAAGTCAGGTACATTTATTGGCGCAAGGATGGGGCGTCCTGAAAAAGCAAAAATGAGGAAAATGAATGGAAGTCCGCATACTTTATTTTCGTTGGGCGAAGAAGGCGGACGTCTAAAGACTTTCCAGAGCGCGCTTGAGAAAGGCAAGATAACTGCGGATTTCCCCAACTTTACTTGTCCTAAATGCAATAAACCAACTATATATCCATCTTGCGAAACTTGCGGGACTAAAGTGAAAGTTTCATATTATTGCAGAGGATGTGACAGACCGATTGATTCACCAGAATGCAAACAACACGGCAAGACTCAAGCGTATAAGAAACAGTCTATTGATATCAAGCACTATTTTGACGACGCCATATCTAAATTGAAGATGCCCACTTTCCCCGATCAGATAAAAGGTGTGCGTTCGACTATCAACAAGGATAGGATACCTGAACATTTATCGAAAGGAATTTTGCGTGCTAAACATAATGTATATGTGAATAAAGATGGAACTACTAGATATGATATGATTCAGATGCCTGTAACACATTTCAGGCTTAAAGAAGTGCGTACTTCTGTTGAGAAATTGAAGTCGATGGGTTATATCAATGATATACATGGTAATCCAATTATTTCTGATGAGCAAGTAATTGAATTGAAGCCGCAGGATATAATATTGCCTTGCTGTCCGGAATCGATGGAAGAGCCTGCTGATGAAGTGTTGTTCAGGATAGCCAAATTCATTGATGACTTACTGCAGATGCATTATGGCGTTGCGCCTTATTATAATCTGAAAACGAAAGAGGATTTGATTGGTCATTTCTTGATAAATCTCGCGCCGCACACTTCTGCTGGAAGTATTTCGCGTATACTCGGTTTTTCGAAGACGCAGGGTATGTTATGTCATCCACTTGCACATGCTGCTACGCGTCGGAATTGCGACGGAGACGAGGCAGGGGTTATGCTGTTGATGGACGGGCTTTTGAATTTCTCGCGTCAGTTTCTTCCTGATAAAAGAGGCGGGCGTACCATGGATGCATGTCTTGTTCTGACTTTGCGGATTGTACCGACTGAGGTAGATACTGAAGTGCATAACGTTGATATCGCATGGAGGTACCCTCTCGAGCTTTATGAGTTGGCTCTTCAGTACAAGCATCCTTCTGAAGTCAAGATTAAACAAATAGGCCAAGTGCTGGGCCAAACTGAACAATACGAAGGACAAGGTTTTACACACGACACTTCGGATTTCAATGCGGGTGTTCGTTGTTCTGCGTATAAGTTATTGCCGAGCATGCAGGAGAAACTGCAAGGGCAGATGGAGCTTGCCCGTAAGATCCGTGCTGTAGATGCTAGAGATGTAGCTACTATGGTTATTGAGAAGCATTTTATCCGTGACATAAAAGGGAATCTACGTAAATTCTCTGAGCAGACTTTCAGATGCGTCGGTTGCAATGAGATATACAGACGTCCACCTTTACTAGGTAAATGCCTTGTTTGTGGCGGCAAGATAATATTCACAATCAGTGAAGGTTCGATTGTCAAATATCTCGAGCCGAGTCTTGAGCTTGCGCGCAAATACGGCGTACACGCTTTCTTGAAGCAAAGTCTCGATCTTCTTGTACGGCGCGTTGAAGGAGTATTCGGCAAGGATAAAGAGAAGCAGTCTGGATTAGGGAAATGGTTTTAGCTATAGAATTTGATTTATAGTTACAAATAATTTAGAATGTATCTATTCGAAGTATTCTACTCTGATTTTCTTTTCTTTAGAATCAGGTGATTTTGAATTTATGAACTTATAGTTTGAAACGCTATTCGCTTTAGCCCAAGCATTGGCTGAATCTTCAGATTTGAAAGTCTTAGGTCTAGATAATCTATTCCTGCCGTTATGCTTCAATATTGGTTTAAAGTGTGCGATGCTCATTTCACTCTTAAGATAAGCAAGGGGTTTATAAACGTTTTGGTAAATGATATGTGATTCATCAAAAGATATTTAAAGTATATTTTAAACTCATAGCCGTTATGTACGTACCAAACGAGCTTGAGAAAGAAGTGCTGAATTTCTGGCAGACTCATGATATATTCAACAAGCTTAGGAATAGGAACAAAGGCAAAAAAAAGTATAGCTTCATAGATGGACCTATAACTGCCAATAATCCTATGGGTGTTCATCACGCTTGGGGACGTACTTACAAGGATGTATATCAAAGATTTAAGGCATTACAAGGTTTTGATCAGCGTTATCAGAACGGATTTGATTGTCAAGGTCTCTGGGTTGAAGTTGAAGTTGAGAAGGATCTTGGGTTTGATAGCAAGAAGGATATTGAGAATTTCGGTCTTGATAAATTCTCAGAAGCTTGCAAAGAACGTATCGAAAAGTATTCTGGTATTCAGGCAAGTCAGTCAATCAGGCTTGGTCAATGGATGGATTGGGACAATTCCTATTATACTCATACTGATAATAATATAGAGCATATTTGGCATTTCTTGAAGAAGTGCTTGGATAATAAATGGCTTTACAAAGGGCATAGAGTCATGCCTTGGTGCATAAGGTGCGGAACTTCTTTGTCTCAGCATGAGCTTGTGGACAGCTATAAGGACATGGAGCATACTTCTGTCTTTTTGCAGTTCAAGCTCAAGCATAAGAAAGATGATGAGTATTTGCTTGTTTGGACAACTACGCCATGGACTTTGAGTTCGAACGTTGCCTGTGCGGTTAATCCTGACCTTTCTTATGTAGAAGTAAGCAAGCAAGGAAAGATATACTACTTATCTGAAAAAACGCTCCCTAAACTTGGTGGAGAATATATTGTTCTTGATCATCATTCAGGCAAAGATTTGTTGGGTTGGGAATACGAATCACCTTACCCAGAGATACCTGCACAGAAAAAAGTCGTTCACAAAGTTGTTCCTTGGGGAGTTGTCGGTGAAGACGAAGGAACTGGTATCGTTCATATCGCGCCAGGGTGCGGAGCTGAAGATAATCAACTTGGTAAGGAACTGAAACTTGACACAATCGCTCCAATCGATGAAGCTGGCAATTATTTGGAAGGTTTCGGCTGGCAGACTGGCAAGAATATCAAAGATATGCTTAATCCTATTCTTGATGACCTTAAGAAAAAAGGCATCTTATACAAACAAGATCAATACAAGCACAGATATCCAGTTTGCTGGAGATGTGGTGATGAACTTGCGTTTAGGCTTGTTGATGAATGGTTCATAGCAAGCGAAGAATTACGCCCTCGCTTGATAAAGGCGGCGAAGGAAGTTGAGTGGGTTCCAGATTATGGCGGAAAACTCATGGAAGATTGGCTCAATAATATGGGCGATTGGTGCATCTCGCGTAAAAGGTTCTGGGGATTGCCGTTGCCTATCTGGAGATGCAAGAACGGACATGAGCATTTCATAGAATCTAAAAAAGAGTTAGAGGAAAAAGCAGTTTCCGGACTTCCGTTACAAGAATTGCACAGACCATGGATTGATGCTGTCAAAATCAAATGTGATAAATGCAAAGAGTTAATGACAAGAATACCTGATGTAGGCGATTGCTGGCTTGATGCCGGAATTGTTCCGTTCTCTACACTTAATTATCTGAATGACCGCGAGTATTGGGAACAATGGTACCCTGCTGAACTTGTTATAGAAATGAGAGAGCAGATCAGGTTGTGGTTCTATTCATTATTGTTCATGAGCGTAACATTGCAAGATAAGGCGCCATATAAACGTGTTTTCGCATATGAAAAAGTACATGATGAAACCGGACGTCCAATGCATAAAAGTTGGGGCAACGCTATCTGGTTTGATGAAGCTGTCGAGAAGATGGGCGCAGATGTCATGAGATGGATGTATATGTCACATAGACCACATCAGAATCTTAACTTTGGTTACAAAGGCGCAAACGATACCAAACAATTGCTTTCAACAGTTTTCAATATCCGTGAATATCTTAAAGATTATATTGTGAATAATGATTTCAAAGGAATAAATCTGACTGAGCCTGAAGATAGATGGATTATGTCCAGATTGAATAATCTGAAAAAGAAAATTACTTTAAATCTTGAAGAACTTAAACCAAATGTTGCTACTAATCTGATTGAAGAGTTCTTCCTTGAAGATCTTTCACGTACTTATATTCAATTCATTCGCGATAGGATAAACGAAAAGAAAAACAAGGAAGTCGTTTACATACTATACAATTGCTTGTTCGAAGTATTGAAACTCATGTCGCCAATCGCGCCGTTCATGACTGAGAAAATATACCAAGAGTCGTTTAGACTATATGAAAATAAAGAGTCCATACATTTATTCTTCTGGCCTGCATTCGATCAGGCAGCAATCGATGAGAAACTAGAGACTGAGATGGACATTGTCAAGAATGCAATACAAGCAATACTTGGCGCTAGAGAGAAAGCACAACTCGGCATAAGATGGCCAATAAAAGAAGTTGTTGTCGAATGCGATGAGAATGCTGGAGTCGCTATCAAATCGCTCCAGAAAATGATCAAGAGCCAGACTAATATCAAGATATTGCAGATTAATTCAAATATTCCTGAAATGAAAATTGAGATACTTCCTAATCATAAAATGCTCGGTCCGAAATTCGGTAATATGACTCCTAAAATAATAGGGTATTTAGCGGAAAGCAATTGCGATAAGATATTAGCTGAGATGAAAAAAATAGGCAAACATGATGTCAAGATTGGAAAAGATACTTTTGAATTGAGAGAGGAAGATGTTGTCATCAAGAAGGAAGTTCCTGAACCATATATAATTGGCGAGTTCAAGTATGGTCATGTGTATTTGAATACTGAACGTGATGCTGAGCTTGATGAAGAAGGTTATGTTCGTGAATTGACTAGGCGTATCCAGACCGGACGTAAGAATGCGGAGCTTGTTAAAGCGGATAGAATCAAACTTTATATTAAAACAGAAATGGCTGATGATCTTGAAAAATGGAAAGAGCATATCCTTAACAAAGTTGGCGCTGAAGTTCTTGAGATAAGCAAAGAGGATTCTGCTGGTGCTTTCGATCACAGTTTTGAAGAGAAGATCAAAGACAGAGAGTTCTATGTCAGATTGAGCAAAGTTTAAGGTTTTTCTTTAAGTCTGCAACAGACAAATTTTGTACTTCTTTTTGTGATGAGTGACATTCCCAGGGACTGGGCACCTTGTCACTGAGATGATTTGGCTATAAAATTTGTAATGGTTGCAAACTTTTGCTCAAAAGATAATCTTTATATATTCTCTAATCTTTAGTTTTGGTTGATAGATATGGATATAGCAACGCAAATTGATGTGATATTGAAACTGATTCTTGCAGGTTTCTTAGGATTCGTAATAGCCTGGGACAGAAAGCAGTACGGCAAAGGCGCAGGAATGCGTACTTACGGATTAATCTCAATGGGTTCATGTTTGTTCACAATAACTTCAATTTATTTCATGGGGACTGCGGATCCTAGCAGGATTGCAGCTAACATAGTAACCGGTATAGGTTTTATTGGCGCGGGAATCATCTGGCAGAAAAAAGATGCTATTGTTGGAGTAACTACTGCGGCAGGTCTTTGGGTTGCTGCGGCAATCGGGATAGCTGTGGCAATTGATATGTGGGTTACTGCAGTTGCTGCGAGTTTGATAGTTATGGGGATATTCGCAACAAGAAGAATAGTTCCTTGGGCATAATTAAAATCATATTATTATTTTAATATATAATATATATCAAAAGGAAAGGTTTAAGAATTAGAACTACCTAAAAATAGTCACTGAGGTGTATATATGGCATTATTCAGCTGGGGAAAGAAGAAAGAGGAATTAGCTAGTTCTTTACCTGAATCTTTACCTCCTCCGCCACAAATAGATACTGCGGAACTTCCGCCTTTAATGAAGGAAAGAGTATCACAGAAGGTTAGATTTCCAAGTTTGCCAGATCAAAATCCTATCAGAACTCAAAGGTATGAGAAAAAAGCTTATGCGCAAGAGAAAGAATTTGTTGAGCAACGCGAATCTTTGCAAGTGCTTCAACCATTGTTCATCAAAGGCATATTGTACAAAGAAATGATATTTGACCTTGATGAGACTAAAGCGCAATTGAAAAAAGCAGGTTTGTTCACTACTCGTGTAGATGAGTTGACGCAGCTGCGTGAAGAGTCTTTTGAAGAGCTGAAACAGCTTATTGAGACTATGCAGCGCAAGTTAATATTCATGGATAAGACATTATTCAAATAGGTGATATGAATGGAAGAATCAATGCAAGTCTTTGTCAAAATCGATCAATACAAAGAAGTCCTAGAAATCATGAACATGATTAAGAATAAGATGGCTGAGACAAAAGAAGTCTTGAGCACAATAAATCGTTTGAAGAATGAAGAAGATTCCGAACTTGAGCTATGGAATTCAAGCGTAGAAGAAGCTCAGAAAAGGTTGGATCATATCGATAAGATATTGTTCGCGCCTGAGAAATTATAAAAATCCTAATCTAAAATGGCAACTAAGAAAAAAGCAGTGAAGGCTGTGAAAAGGACAGTCAAGAGAAAAGCGCTTGTGGAAGATAAGCCAGAACTTCTCTATATGGGAATAAACAATCCTATTGAGATCAGAAGAACTGTTTTGGAATGTGCAAGGGATATGGTGCATTTCTTGCAGATGTTTGAGAAATTCAGACTTATTCGCGAAGAGAAGAAAGAAGCGATTAGAATCTTGAAAAAAGAGATGAAGGATTTGAGCACTCTTATGAATAAGTTGAAATTGATTATGCCTAAAGCTTCGGTAAGAACAGAAGTGCATAAAGAAGAAGTTGTCAAGGAAGCGAAAGAAGCAAGAGAAGGTAAGCCAAAAGCATTTGAAATGCCTAAGCAAGAGATGCCTGATTTGACTGTTGACGATATTGACGCTTTGGAATCTGAGCTCAAAGAGATTGAAGAGAAGTTGAATTTCTTATAGAGTTTCTAAAGTCTGCAACAAACAAATTTTCTATTTTCTATTGTGGTTATAGCCATTCCCGGCATTAGAAGTCCTATGGACTTCTATGCACAGAAGTGCTTATAGCACTTCCGCTGGACTGGGTACCTTGGCTATTCTATGATTTAGCGATAAAATTTGTGAAGGTTGCAGACTTAATTATATACTAATTTTCGTTAGCTTTTTATATTACATCCTAGTTATCGTGCTTAGCTCCGAACACATATCGTATATATGCGGCGTTGCCGGAGTGGCCAAACGGGACAGTTGTTTGGTGTAATAGGCATTGAACAGTCCATACTCAAGTTTCGAGCGAAAAGGTCCACAAGATCTATGAATCGCTCAATGTGCCATCTGTTGGCTTAGTGCCTACGCAGGTTCGAACCCTGCATGCCGCATTTTTTCATTTCTTTCGTATTTTTCATTTTTCTTACTCATTTACGTTTTATACAATACATTTAAAAAAGAAAGTTCATTATTTATATACTAGAATAGACAAATTCCGGTTATAATTGAATAACAATGGCAACCAATAAAACCAATACCCCGAACAGCGAAATGACTGAAATCATGTATAGTTATAATGCTGAAACTAATCAGCTTGAACAAGAGAACAGAATACTTCGCGAAACAGTTACTCAACTTAAGAACGAGCTGGATAAATTCAGGGCAGTGCCTCTCATGGTCTGCGAGATCAAAGAGATACAAGGGGAGAATGCCATAATCAAGATACCTAACGGAAATCAATTCTTTGTGAATATAGCTAATAATTGCGAAAAGTTGAGCGCAGGAGACAATGTACTTGTAGAACAGCGCAATCTTACGGTTCTTAAAAAAATTGATAATAACAAAAGGTTCAATGTAGAGAAGTATGTAATCATGGAAAAACCTACCACACAATGGTCCGAAGTAGGTGGTCTTGAACCTCAAATAAGGGATATCAAAGAAGTGATTGAACTCCCATTGCTTAAACCAGAATTATTCAAGAAAGTAGGCATAACTCCACCGAAAGGAGTCTTATTGCATGGTCCGCCAGGCACTGGCAAGACTTTGTTGGCTAAAGCTGTTGCGGCAAGTACAAATTCAACATTCATTGAAATCGTAGGTTCTGAATTAGTCCAGAAGTTTATTGGTGAAGGCGCAAAGCTTGTGAAAGAGATATTCCAGCTTGCGAGAGAAAAAGCGCCGACAATCATATTCATTGATGAAATAGATGCATTAGCTGCAACAAGAGTTGAACTCGGCACTTCCGGAGAACGTGAAGTGCAAAGGACATTCATGCAATTCTTGGCTGAATTTGATGGGTTCAAGAATCTGGGCAATGTCAAAGTAATCGGATGCACAAACAGAATGGATATTCTTGATCCGGCGATATTGCGTCCAGGCAGATTTGACAGGTTGATTGAAGTTCCTAATCCAAACGAGAAAGGAATATTCGAAATATTGAAAATACACACCAAAAATATGAAACTCAATAAGGGCATTGAATTGTCTGAGATTGCTGCACTTATGAACGGATTTTCAGGCGCTGAAGTCAAAGCAGTTTGCACTGAGGCCGGTTATTTCACTATAAGGAGTAATCGTTTCATCATATCAAAGGAAGATTTCACAGAAGCTATCAAAAAAGTCAAAACCGCTGAAGAAGACGGCAATTTCTTAAAAGCATACGGCTAGTTCTATTCTTAAAAATGAATGATAAATTTTATACACGGGCTAAAGAACAAGGATTCAGAGCTAGGTCTGTATTCAAATTAAAGGATATAATCCAAAAGTATAATTTTGTCAAACGCGGCGATAGGGTTCTGGACTTAGGAGCGTCTCCGGGTTCATGGATGCAATATCTTTCGAAGTTTTGCAGTTATGTGCTTGGTGTGGATGTTTCTAACGTTCAACCAGTGCCTGGCGCGGTATTTCTTCAGAAAAGTGTATTGGATGAGGATATAATCGATATAATCAAAGAATACAAGCCTCAATTTGATGTTGTTGTCTCTGATATGGCTCCGAAAACTTGCGGAAAAATTGAGATAGATCAAGTAAGGAGTTATGAATTATGCCAGCGCGCATTCGTTATAGCTTCTGAAGTATTGAAACCGAACGGGAATTTTATGTGCAAAATATTTCAAAGCGCTGATTCAAACGATCTTTTACGTGAACTTCGCGAATATTTTAATCTCGTGAAGATAGTTAAGCCTTTGGCATCCAAGAAAGAGAGCAAGGAAATATATTTCGTCTGTATTGGGCTCAAAGCTTAGATGATATACGTTGCGATTTTATGCGTTGCGATTTAGCTATTGCAGTTCAGATATTCTTTTAAATTTATGATTCAGTGTTTTTGTCATGGGTGATATAAGTTCTTTAGTTGTAATTTCAGGTCCGTCTAAGGCCGGAAAAACTACACTCGTTGAACTACTTTGCAAAGAGGAAAGTAGACTGCAAAGAGTTGTCACTGCAACTACTCGCGATCCTAGGCTGAAGGAAGATGGCGTTACGCATGAAAAGGATGGCAAAGATTATTATTTTGTTAATGCTAATTATTTCAACCGCAATGGGATAATCCTAGAGAAAGCTTGTGTCCATGGTAATTGGTATGGCACTCCGAAGAAATCGGTAGATCAGCTTCTACGTGATGGTAAAGTGCCTTTATGGATATTGGATGTGCAAGGCGCTGAGGCAATATCTACTAGATTTGGGCAGGCATATCATTATGAGCAGCAAAAAGTCAAGCATCTCGCTAAAATAACTTATATTTTCCTATTGCCGACATATTCTGAAGTTGTTCAGCGTTTGGAACGAAATCATGATAAAAATAAGGATAAAAGGTTGAAGAGCGCGGAGATGGAAATTGGGTATTTGCAAGGCGATGTCTATAATTATCTTCTTTATACTTCGAATCCTATTGAGCAGAACCTGCGCGAATTGAGAGCGATAATATTCGATGAGAAGTCTGAGGTTGCAAAAGCGTGCAGATTAACAGATCGCAAAAAAGAAGAGTCTCTGCTCGAGAATTGGTTGAAGACTTAGCTTGTTTCTGATTTAGTTAAAGTATCTTAAAATCTACGCAAATTCTGTATACTCTCGGTGCATGCTGTCCGCATCTTACTGTTTCTAATATTTTATACTTTAATTTCATCTCTTTGCATGCTTTATCGATCTTTTCATAGGCTAAATCAAATTCAGTCTCTTTAAGGAAATCATAGAAGTGGATGATTGTGCCTTTTTTTGAAACGCTTAATGCTTCTTTCAGGAACTCGTCTGCGGTTTTCGGAAGCGGCATCAATATCCTATCGAATTTCTCGCTAAGTTTCGGAATTTCTTTCTTTACGTCACCATTGATGAGCATTACGTTTTTTACCTTATTCAGTTTTATATTTTCGAGACCTAATTTGTGCGCGTCTGGATTTATTTCAATGCCAATAATTTTCGCAGCCTCTGTATTCTTTGCGAGCACTATTGGATATGGCGCACAGCCTGAGAACATGACTAGGATATTTTCGCCAGGTTTAACAAGTTCGGCGATTCTTTTTCTTTCTGTTGAGAGTCTGATTGAAAAATATGTTTTATCAACATTGACTTTTATCCTTGCGTTATTCTCTTTGTGTATCGCGAACTTTGTTTTTTTTCCAGCGATATGCTCAGTCTCTTGCAGTCTGAATTCTCCCGAATGTATCCCTTTCTTTTTTACGACAGTTGTCACATTCTTGTTGAGTTTCATCAATTCTTCAGCGATTATCTGCTCTTTCGGTTCGAGCTCTTTCTCGATCTCTAGGATTGCAATGTTGCCTACAATATCATAGGCTGATTTCAATAGTTTAAGTTCATCTTTTGTGAGATAATATTGAAGCGCATCTCTCAAGTTAGTTTCCCTTATCTCTTTTTCGCGCATTTCTTTTTCTATTATTTCTGCGCCTTTGATTTTTTTTGATTTCGCGATTGGGAAATAGAAAAATTCCTTGTCCTTATCTGGTAAATGGCTCGGATCGAGCAATTTCTGCGCAATGAGCAATCTCTTAAATTTCTCAGTCTCCTTTAGCGGTACTTTCAAAACTTTCATAGCATATAGAAATATGGACTTCGATTTAATAAGATTGCGGTAGACATTATACTAAGTAGAATAATCAGAAGAATTTGCCGAGGCCTTGCTGCGGGCTTGATTTTAGCTTATCGAGCTTGCTATTTACATTATCTTCATTGAAACCATGCCTTCCACATAATAATGCTTTGACTCTTTTAGCATCCGGCGCTTTCCAGTTGAGCTTATAGTCTTTTGTGACTGGCATGTTCTTGATAGTATCGAATACTTCCTGCCAGGTATATTCGAAATGTTCGCTCCATTTGGCTGCTTCGAAAAGTTTATTGAAATCTTTATGTTCTTTCACTAATTTGAGGGCTTTCATCGGGCCGATGCCTTTAATGCCGCCGTGATTGAAGTCTGTGCCAACCAACATCGCCAATGCAATCAGCTGGTCTTGATTGATGTCAAGTTCTTTAAGTGCTTCATTTAACTCGATCATTTCTGGTTTTGCGCTTGCATAAGCTGATTTTCCTGCAATCTTCTTTTTTTGGCTAATAGATAGATTTTTGATTAGTCTTGGTGTTCCGAATAACAATGCGTCTGCATCGTTTGTGCTCAATGCATAGGCGTCTTTATTTTTTACTACAAATGCTGCCTGCGCTTCGCCTTCTGACGGCGCTTGGATTATCGGGATGCCTAACGCATCGATAAGCTCTTTTGCTTCTGCGATCATTTCTGGCGTGAGCCTTGATGTACGCGCTGCATATTTTTTCATGAGTTCTATGTCTTCGCGTTCTTTAGCGATTTCATATTCTTCTTTCGCTTTGATTTTGATATCCTTTCTTCTGAGAAGCTCTTGCTCTTTCAGTTTCGGCGGTTTGCCGTCAAAGCAGAATATGAGTTTTAGGCCTTGTTCCATATAATTCGTTGATCTTGAGAATAATCCAACAAGATGGCTTGTGACTTCGCCGTGAGCATCAGTCAATAATGAGCCGTCCGCTTGCCTGATTGTCGCCATAAATTGGTACATGTATAACGATGCGTCTATCACTATTGTTTTATTTTTTAATTCAGCGATAGAAATCTCTTTTTTCGGCATTAAATCGAATATCTTAGTGCCCATCGTTGCCTCACTTCAAACTTATGAATTTGACTAAATTTGGTTGAGAATCAAGCATGTCTTTCGCTTTCTTATTTATATTTCCTGTTGCGATAAATAACGCAGGCAATCCTTTTTGTTGAGCGCTGATCATTGCAGCGTATAAGTCATTTTCAGTTGCTAATGGTTTTTTCTTCACTTTGCAGAAATAGGATATTTCTCCGATTGGTGAAGGCAATTTGACTACCATATCCAGTTCTTTATCTTTTGAGATTATAGTGAAATCTGAGATGATTATTCCTTTCGCTTCAAAATTTGACCTTACTTTATTCAAGAGTACGTCCGTTATGCTCGGTTTTGATATTTCTTTAGTTATTGGTTCTTCAATCTGTTCTTTAACCGCTTCTTTTATAGTTTCTTTCATTTCAGTTTTGATAACTTTTTGTTCTGGTTTGATTTCCGCTTTAATTTGCTTTATTTCCGTTTTTATCTCTACTTTTTGTTCTTGGCCTAATTCTTGCTGCATAATATTCTCAAGTTTTAGTTTTGCTTTTCTTTTGATTGCTTTTTTCTCTGGTTGAGAATGAAATTCAGTTAAAGCCTTTTCCTGAACAACCACTAAGTTCGGTTGTTCAACTACTTTTGGCTCCTCTTTTAGTTTTGGCGTTTGTTTGACTGTTTCCCTGATGAGCGTAATGTCTTCTTTGGATTTTTCTTGTAAAGGTTCTTTGATTTGCGCAGGCAGTTCTATCTTTTTTTGCCTTACACGTTTGACTTTTTGAAGTTCTTGATTTTTTTCGACGCTCTCTTCTTTTTTTAGTTCTGGCACCGGCACGGAAATAGTCTGTTGGGGCGCGATTACTTGTGCAACAGGAGTTTCTATCTGTGGTTTTGCCAGTTCCATTTTGTCCATGACTTTTTGCCTGATTATCTGCTCTGCGGCATCATTCGGCAATAAGTACCATTTCCAATAAAGTTCGATGCTTGCAGAAGTATTCACTTTAACTGGCACTGCAAAGTCTGGTGAATTCCTGAGCGCGACCCTTGTTACTGGATCGAGAAGATTGTCATCAAGCACTTGATTGACTTTTAGTTTTTCCACAGCCACTTGTTCTGGTTGTTCAAGATATTTCATATAATATTCTATCTTAGCTTCTTGACCTTGGACATAATAAACTGGAGAAGAACCTATTTTGACGTTTGACACCAATGCTTTTTTGTTAGAAACTAGTTCTGCGAGATATGCTCCTGCAAAAAGAAGGCTGAGTTTAGCGTCTCTTGCGATATGAGTAGGCAGAACAGGACCTTTCATTTTAACTATCTTTAGAATGTCATCTGATGTTATCATCGCAAAAAACATGGCAAACTAATTATTTAAGCATTTCTATACACTAATATTAAGTTAAAAATAGATATAAAAAGAATATATAGGGAATATTGCGTTTATGGCCTAATCCATCTTATTTCGTAATAAGTAACATCGCCTTCTGCGTCAACTATGCCTATCAAAAGACGTTTCTTTGTAGAATGCGCTACTCTGTTTTTAGCTGAGAATTCGTGCCAGGTCAATCCTGAACCTTCATGAACCGGATATACTATCCATTTAGCGTGATCATCGCCAGGTTTGACGCCTCTGTCGTATACTCTAAATTCTGCGCCGAATTTCAATGCAGTTTTGATTATGTATCCTCTTTCTCTTATATCTTTGAAAACGCAGTACTTTATCCAGAAATTCGGTTCAAGTTTCTGAGCTTTCTTCATGAATTTGTCGCTATCCATGGCTTTGTTCTTGCCATCTAGAATCTCGAGCTTGCCTTTTTCTAATAAGTAGAATGCTTCAATCAATGAAAGCTGAACTTTGCTGTTAAGTATGGTGCCGTATCTTCCTTGGTTATAGAACTCTCTAGCTAGATCTGAATTCTCTGTTACAACCCTTTCTCCCATGAAAGTGGATTTAACTATTGCATCTGCCATGGATTATTGAAAGCCAGAATCTATTTATAAATGTAACTACTGCAAGCTATATTTAGTTAAGTTTATAAAAGAAATTCAATATCAACAGACGTATGGAAATCACATTCTTAGGCACATCATGCATGGTGCCGACAAAGGAAAGGAACGTATCAGGCATTTTCCTTAGTTATAATACTGAAGGCATTCTTTTCGATTGCGGTGAAGGTACTCAACGTCAGATGAATATCTGCGGAATCAAAAGAACGCGCGTAACCAAGATTTTGGTCAGCCATTGGCATGGGGATCATGTGTCAGGAATAGTTGGGCTTCTTCAAACGCTCGGTAATGAAGAGAATCTGCCGGAACTTGAAGTATATGGGCCAAAGGGAACTAGAGAATACATGAAGCATTTGATGAAATCATGTCAGTTTGATGTTCAAGTTAAATTGAAAATTGTCGAGCTCATGCCTAAGGGCGTTGAAACTTTTTTTGAAAATGAAGAATTTGAATTGCAGTGCGCTCAACTGGATCACAATGCAACCTGTATTGGATTCTCTTTTGTTGAAAAAGATAGAAGGAAGATCAATGTCGCGTATCTGAAATCTATTAAAGTGCCGACTGGAGCTCATTTAAGGCAACTGCAAGCAGGAAAGTCAATAACATTCAAAGGAATAAAAGTACATCTTGAGAAAGCAACTACGCTTGTCAAAGGTAAGAAGATCACTTATGTCGCAGACACTGCGCCGTGCGCTAATGCCGTGAAACTCGCAAAAGATGCGGATTTGCTCATATCTGAATCAGTATATACAAGCGAATTGGAAGAAAAAAGCGAGCAAAGGAAGCATATGACTTCAAAGGATGCTGCACAGATGGCAGATAAAGCCGGCGCGAAGAAATTGATATTGACACATTTTTCACAGAGATACAAAAATACTATTGCTTTGCAAGAAGATGCGCAGAATTATTTTGATAATGTGGTCTGCGCAGAAGATTTCATGAAGATTAATCTTTAATTAGTGTAACTAATTGAATTCTCTTAGGTTTATCTTCTAAAAAAACTGAACAGACTTTTTTTGTTTTCGACGACTTCTTTTTTTGTAAGTTCATCCGGCCTCTCTTTTTGCCACTTAATCTTGGAATGGAGATTGTTATTCAATTCATGATCAAGTTCGTTCATATAACTGCTCAATTCGTTTGTTTTTTGCTCGATTTCTTTATGAATTTTGTGGACCGCTCTTTTTCTAGTGAAAGCAGTTGTTTGTTCAGGCAATGCGATTGACATAGATGAATTAGCTAATGGGTTTGTTGAAGGACGCGCGGATTGCAGATTGATATCTTCATGGAGATTGCCTTGGATTTGGCTCTCTAATCTTTGCGCGAGCATTACTAAACGATCCATTTCAGATGGTTCTTCTTTTCTTGCTCTTTTCCAAGATTTCGGAGCCGTCTCCTCTGGTTCTGTTTCAATCATCTCTTCCATCTCCGGCTCAGCAAGCACTTCATTATTGATCTTTATGCTTGACAATAGCTTGAAAGGCGCTGAAATAATCTCTGATAAAAATATAGCAACAGAGCTGCATAGGGTTGTTGCGAGGTTGGCAGCTCTGCTGCTAATAAATAAAAAGCCAGCCGATACAAACCCAACAAGTTCGCGAAGACTGCTTTTTATTTGGTGGAAAACCCCTCTACTCAAGGTTGAGGTAGGAGTGTTAATGTGTATTGTCACTTTGTAAGTGAATATTTTATATCCAGTATATGCTAGGAATATTATAACATTTTCAATACCTGATTTTATCACAATGATTCCTGAATATAGCACTGATAACATTTCTTTGAATGCATGAACTTCAATCTCTTTCTTCAATTGAATTTTTGCTTCGACTTTGAGAGTCTTTTTGGCTGCTTTTTTCTCAAAAGATAATTTTGATACCCCCAACTTAAGCGATACCAAAAAGAGATTCATCAAAGTCTTGACTAACTGAATGAGTTTGACATCATTTCCGCTGTATCTGAGATATGCGAACAATATCACTATCTTTATCAGAAGCAAGAATGGCAGATATTGCGAGGAGGTGTTGACTGATTCAATCGCTGATTCAATATATGGGGCTGAGAAATAACTCATCCCTGCCAATGTGGAATCCACCATTCTTTCTGCATCTGATGTATACGCCAAAATCGCTGATTTTACCTCTCGGGGATGCGTGTCTATGCCAAGCGCCGCGAATCCCGTGATAGGATTGTAATATTTCAGGAGTATTATCCCTAGTGAGATGATGAATATGACAAACGCCACAAGCAAGGTCTTGTAATCTTCATTTTTTAGATTTTCATTTACCATTTTCTGACCTCCTATAAACTGTTGAGATTGTGGTTTCACTTCTGTTCAATGTTGAAGCAATTTTATGATTCTGCCAGCTTTGATTTTTTAAGAAAAGCACTATTGATTCAAGCAGTGAACTTTTTTCTTTGAATATTGAAATTGGAAGTGGCATTATTGAATGTGGGATTTCAAATCTGATTTTCATCCTAGATTTTGACTGTTCATAGGCAGACCATGTGCTTCTTGGATCTTTGTTTAGAGAATCAGAAATCTCTTTGTTGGACATATCCAAATTTTCTTTCATGAATTTCACTAACGCTTGTTGTACACTTAAGGAGCGATCAGCAAAAATTTCCAATGGGACAAAATTCTTCTCTGCATGAATCAGAATAGAAATTATATCTTGTGAATTTACATTGAATTCAGACTTGAGATTATCAAGAAGGCGTAAAATTGATTTATTTTTCTCTGATTTAATCAAATCTGTCATACTAATATCTATTTTGGTAGAACTTATTTATATATTTTTCTATTAAACTTAGTATTTTATTGATTTTAATTGGATTATTTATTATTTTAATCTATTTCTGTAGCTATTTAAAACTTATCTGTTGAATTTTATTGCATCTAAATCTATTTATGTAGTAAATTTATCTATTAAAACTCATTAGGTAACGGATTAAATTAAAAATTAAAAGAAAAAGTAGCGACTTAAGCCGGAGCTTTTTCGTCGACTTCTACTTTAGGTAATGGAATTGGTGTTGGTAAGTTCAAATCCCTGCTTAAGATGATTGCTTGGATATTGCATTTGCTAAGCGCGGTCTGAAGCACTTGCATAGTCATCTCTTTGCTCAATTTTTTGCTTTTGTCCCAATCTTTGACGATGTCTTTTACTTTAGCATCCTGCTCTAGCAATAGAACTTCTCCTTCTAGATCGAGATTCGCCAATTTTTCCTTAGCTTCATTTGAATATACAACGCCATACTCAAAAGCTACTTTAAGGCCTGATTGTTTAGCACTGCCTAATGAAAGGTCTTTATTCTCTACTCCTTTGATAGAGATGTTGTTATTAATGCTAATTTTACCTTGCAAAGGTTTTGCTCTTTCAACGTTAATCTTATTGAAGTTAAATCCTACAACTGTCATGATATCACCGCACTAAAAAATCCAAAACTACTATTTAAAGATTTATGTGATAATGATACATATAATGAGAGTAAGTCATGAGGGTATATCCAGAATGCTCATTTTCACAAGAACTGCATAGCAGTTCTGTGCACAGGAGCACAAATGCTCCTTGTGCATTCGCCAATGTCACTTCACATCTACTTTTTAAATTATATTTGCAGAATAAATTCTGCCGATTATGACTAAGTAGAGTATGTTCAGTATAGACATTGGTTCCATTCTGGATACACCTAAGTCATAATATAGATTTATATATTATTGAAACTATTAACTTTTGATGATACAATTATATCTGATACTTGCGCTTGCTTCTTTCCTAGGATTTATTTTCGGTATAATCTTAGCGAAGATTGCGCCCGAAGAATTGGATGATAATGCACCATGGTCTATTCGGATCCAGGATTTTTTATTTTTGGTCATGGTGGTATTGCTCGGTTATTATAATCTAGAAAATTATGCGGCGATTGTGCTTTTAGTTATGTTGCCATTATATTGGCTCAAAGACCAGAATTCTAAACTATTGGAGTATGCAATGCTTGGCGTGTTGTTTGGAATCGCATACTTTACTCAAGCATTCAATATTTTCGTCACTTTATTATTTGTATATACTATCGCTTCAGGAAATCTTATGGCGCAGAGGCTGCATAAAATTTCTTTCAAAAGAATGTTTAAAGAAGTATCAATAAGGCTTATCTTTTTTTTAATCGGCGCTCTTCTACCATTTTACCTCACGTATTTTTAGATAGAATCCGATATGGTTCGCAATTATTTTAATTATTAAAGTCAATGCTATGATAAGGCCTACTTGAGCCAATGAGTAATCCATAATCCAGCTAGTGAAAAGCATAGCACCAATCACTGCATCCAGTTGATCTGCAAGATACATAGGAGTTCCAGCTGGAATGTTCATTCTTCTTTTGAAGAAAGATTTAACTAAATCTCCGAAAATTGCGCCTGATGATAACAGAAAACCAAATAATAAATTATATTCGCTGTAAATTATCATGCTGTCTATATTGATAACTTGTTGAAAATAGAAAGTAATTGTGCCTACTAGAAGGCTAGCGATGATTCCGCGGATGGTTTTGTGCGGGCCGAGGATTTCTTTACCCCGTAATCTGCGCCCTTTATCCAATGGTTTGTCTAATGATAGCAATTTATTTTTGAAGAATACCGGCGCCATGTCTGCAAAGTACACTGGCAGCAGAAAATAAAGCAATTTCAAAATTGAGATTAGCATAGTCTAAGACAATGTGTCCATCTTTAATAAATTTTGCCAAAAATCGGCGGTATGAAGTTATGTACTTATTTACGAAACGTTTATAAAGCTAATTTAGATTTCATAACGCAAATGTCCCAGTAGCTTAGCGGTGGAGCGTGTGGCTGTTAACCACAAGGTCGTCAGTTCGAATCTGGCCTGGGACGCTCGTTTTACTACGATATGGACCCGTAGCTTAGCCTGGTGGAGCACACGACTGATAATCGTGCGGTCCGGAGTTCAAACATGCTCGCTGAGAGCTCGCAGCTTTCAACAGCTTTGAAAGTCTCCGCGGGTCCATTCCTTTTCTTAATTTGTTCATAACTTTTATATATTGCAGAATCGAATATCTTAATCATGGCAGTTTACGATACTGGGTATTTCCATACCTTGGACAGGGAATATGAATTATTCAATAATTTCAGCGGCGGGAAGAAGAGTGACAAGCAGCTTGCTGAGCCTTTACTAAGAGTGGATCAGATAGGAACGAGCGTTGCTGAAGGCAGAGAAGGTGGAGGCAGATTCAGGCAGACAGTCCTTGCTGCTATGAGCAAAGGTGTACGCGAAATTGAACTTTCTATGAGTCCAAGCAATGTGCAGTCTGGCCCATCAAGTTATTCTGAGCAAGAGAAGGAAGAGTTGCGTGAAATGGCTAGGCTCAATAGAGTGAGATTCACAAGCACGCATGTTTCGCCAACTTCTGTAGGTAATCTTTCCGGTCTTGGTCAACGTGGTTTTTCTGAGGAAGAAAGGCAGAGGCAGTTGAACGAGATAAAGCAAGCGATACATTTCGCAGCAGAAACTGCATTAGGCGGAGCTGTTGTAGTTCATACTGGCGAGTTTCCAAGAGATTTCTCTAAATATGAAAGTCAAGGATTTATGGAGTTCGCAGGCGATGGCGGTAAAAAAGAAAGAATACATCACTTTGTAGATAAAAGGACTGGCGAGATAATTCATACTGTAAAAGAAGACGCTGTCAATTATGAATTTGAATATCTCGGCAAGGATGGCAAATCTGTAAAAGATCCTAAGCAAGCACAAGTTGATAATTTTGATCACCCTATACTTTTCCGCGATGATAAAGGCAATTATAAGGCCTATGAACGGAATTGGGACGACTATAAATCCGCGGCCAAGGAATTGGAGAAAGAAGGTAAGAAAGTATTGGCTGAAGAATTGTTCTTCAAAGATACAATGAGGACTGCAAAGGAGAAGGCAGAGAGCCAAGCTAAAGATTTCGGAGCGAGATATGAAGAAGAGAAAATACATCAATCGAAGATTCTTAGAGATTATGATAATCTTTTGAAGATCCGTGATTTGAGTCCTGATAAAATGAAAGCCGAGGCTGAAGATAGAATACAAGAGGTTGTTGGGGAATCTAACATCACCAATGAACAAGCAGTCAAAAGGCTTGAATCCTTAAAAGAGAATGTGCAAAAGAAGATGGATTCATTGTATGAAGCGATGGTATCAACGAATAGAAAAGTAAAGGAATTAGAACGCGTTCAAGAAATGACTGTACCAATTAGTAGGTATGCGACTGTGAAGAGCGCAGAATCATTGGCATTATTAGGTATAGAAGCGATGAAAGAAACAGAATGGGCTAAAAAGAAGTTTGAAGGCAAAGAGAGAGTGCAAGAAATCTTTATCGCGCCTGAAAATATATTCCCTGAGATGGGTTATGGAAGCCATCCTGAAGAGTTAGCGCAGATGGTTATTGATTCTAGAAAAGAGATGACTAGGATACTTAAATCTCAAGGAGTTGATGGTAAAGAAGCCGAGAAACAAGCTGAATCGCATATCAAGGCAACTTTGGATACCGAACACGTAGGGATGTGGAAAAGGTTCTTTCAGAGAAAGCCCGGTGATAGTATTGAGGAATATGATAAAAAATTCAATTCTTGGTATGTTGATCAGATTGAGAAATTAGCTGAGAAAAAAGTATTGGGTCATATTCATCTTGCAGACGGGTTTGGTATGGGGCATGCAAATCTTCCGCCAGGGTCAGGTATATTGCCTATCAAAGATGCTGTGCAGAAACTTAAAGAGAAAGGGTTCGGCGGCACATTTGAATCTGAAGGGTATGGCGATCCTTTAAAACAGGAAACTGGCGCTTGGACTTATTTCGGCAGTCCTATTTATGCGATGGGCGGCAAAAATCAGCAATACTTCAATAAGATACATGAAAAATATTCAATGGTGCCAACTCCTTATAGAGAAGTGACTCCACCATATTATCCATCCGAGGATTGGAAAGTTTGGAGCGAAATACCTCTTGATTAAACATTTGATTAAGCATTAGTCAGATATAGGTTTGACCACAATAAACAATATAAACGGCGATTCTTTCTTTTTGATGGGGGTATCATGGGTAATTAATCATGGACAATAACGAGATACAGGAATATATAGGAAAAGGCTATCTTCATGCACGTGTGATTATCGAGATAATCGGCACGCCAAAAGAGCATGTAGAAAAGACTTTACACGATTATGTTGACGCCATCTGTAAAAGCGATTCTATTAAAGTCATCGAGAAAGAATTCGCATCAGCTGAGAAACAAGAGCAGGAGATGTGGAGCACTTTTGTAGAACTTGAATTCATGATAAAAGGGGTTTCTAAGTTAATTGGTTTCTGCTTTGATTATATGCCTGCATCAATCGAGATACTAGGACCAGAACATATTGTCTTTAGCCATAGACTCACTACCGAAATAGTCAATGATTTACAGGCAAAATTGCATAAGATGGATGCAATATTGAAGAATATCGATATGGAAAATAAATTCCTTAAGAAGAATATGCATTATACTGTATTGAATCTTATAGCTGTCGCATTGCATGGCAGGAAGCTTTCTGATGAAGAATTATCTAAAATAACAGGTATTCCACCAGAAGGTTTAAATCCTTTCTTAGATATATTAATAAATGAGAAAAAGATAAAAAAGGAAGATGCTAAGTATAGCTTAGCATTGTAATCATTTAATCATCATTTAGTAATATTTGATCAAAAATGGAACAGACTCTTAAGAAAAAAGTTGAAGCAATCATGTTTACAGTAGGCAGAAGAGTGTCTATTGATGAAATTAAGAAGCTATCTGGAGTTGAAGATGGCGAACTATTGAAAAGCGTGCTCAACGAAATAAAAGAAGTTTATGAAAAAAGCGATTCTTCTCTTAGATTAATTGAAGACTATGATTATTGGAAGATGAGCGTGAAAGAAGAATACGGCGACGTCGTCAATAGCATCGTTACTGAAACTGAGCTTTCTAAGAGCCTAATGGAGACATTAGCAGTCATTGCTTGGCAGCATCCGACATTGCAGGCAGATGTGGCAAGAATTAGAACCAATAAAGCTTACGAAGACTTAGGGCAGCTTGAGGAAATGGGTTTCATCACTCGTAGCAAGCATGGAAGGACTCGTAAAATCAATTTGACCGATAAATTTTTCCAGTATTTTGATTTGCCAGAACATAAGCAGCAGAAGCAAGTTTTGAAGCAATTGCTGCCAGATGAGCTTAAGGATAAGGTACAGAATACTGAAGATCAAATCACGGCTGGCGAGAATGCGATAGAACAAGAAAAAATCAAAAAAGAGTTTGAAAAGCAGAAACAAGAAACACTTAAGACAATGACTGATTCTGAGAAAGAGATACATCAAGCGGTTGAGGCTGTAAAAGAGCCTGAAAAATAGCTTTTCTAGAACCTATTTTTGCGGGTTGTCAGTATTCAAAAACGAGGGTTATAAGCCCTAAAAGGCTCGAATTTGGCACCCAAAGGTTTATAAATCTCAACTCTTTCTAAATGCAAGTCGAGGGGTAATTTTCTGACTGAAATGAGCGAAGAAATTAGCCATAAAAAGCAAGAAGAAAACAAGGGAAATATTGCTGAAAATAAGCACGAATTCTCAGGTCATGTAGTTCCAAGGCTAATCGAGCAAGAGATGAAAAAATCATATCTTGATTATGCTATGTCAGTTATTGTAAGCAGAGCGCTCCCTGATGTTAGGGATGGTCTGAAACCAGTTCACAGGAGAGTTCTTTTTGCAATGCATGAAATGGGCATGACTCATAACAAACCCTATAAAAAATCTGCAAGGATTGTTGGAGAGTGCCTCGGTAAGTATCATCCGCACGGAGATACTGCAGTCTATGACACAATGGTCAGACTTGCTCAGTCATGGTCGTTAAGATATCCTCTTGTTGACGGACAAGGCAATTTCGGTTCTGTCGACGGCGATAGTCCTGCAGCTATGAGGTATACTGAAGCAAGACTCAAACTTATCGCTGAAGAGATGCTCAATGATCTCAAGAAAGAGACTGTCGATTTCCAACCTAACTTTGATGGTTCATTGGAAGAGCCAACAGTATTGCCTGCAAAACTTCCTAATCTTTTAATTAACGGCACTTCGGGTATCGCTGTCGGAATGGCGACGAATATGGCGCCGCATAATCTTGTCGAAGTAGTTGACGGCATTGTGCACGTAATTGATAATCCTGAATCTACAATCTACGATTTGATGGGGCATATCAAAGGGCCCGATTTCCCGACTGGTGGTCAAGTAATCGGAGTTAATGGTATCAAACAAGCATATCTGACTGGAAAAGGCAAAGTGCTAATCCGCGCAAGATCGCATATAGAAGAGAAAAAAGGTAAAACACATATCATTGTCACAGAACTTCCTTATCAAGTCAATAAAAGCAATCTTCTCGAAGAGATGGCGAATATGGTCCGTGATAAAATCGTCACTGGAATTTCCGATCTAAAGGATGAATCTGATAGAGACGGAATGCGCATGGTCATCACTCTTAAGAAAGATGCAAGTCCTGATGTTGTTCTTAATCAATTGTACAAACATAGTAGGCTGCAAGTGACTTTCGGCATTAACGCTCTTGCTCTTGTTGGACAGGAACCTAGAACATTGAATCTTCTTGAGTTGGTTTATCACTTTATTGACCATAGAGCTGAAGTTGTCAAAAGAAGGACGATGTTCGATCTGAAAAAAGCAGAAGAACGCAAGCATATTTTGGAAGGTCTTGTAATCGCTTTAGATAATATTGATGCAGTAATCGAATTGATCAAGGCTGCTAAATCAACTGATGATGCCAAATTCGGTCTGTCTGCTAAATATAATCTTTCTGAGATACAGGCAACAGCTATTTTAGATATGAAATTGCAGAAGCTTACCAATATGGAGCAAGGTAAAATTAAACAAGAATTGAAGGATCTGCTTGTGCTTATTGAAGAATTGAAATCAATCCTTGCCTCAAAGCAAAAGATATTGATGATTATCAAGAACGAACTTCTTGAGATTAAACAGAAGTTCGGAGATGCGAGAAAGACTGAACTTCTTGGCGGGGATGAATTCGAAGATATTGAAACTGAAGATATGATAAAAGATGAAGATGTTGTTGTTACAGTCACGCATAACGGATATATCAAAAGACAATCTATGGATACTTATAAAACGCAGCATCGCGGCGGGAAGGGCATAATCAGCGTAGGAACAAATGAAGAAGATTTTGTCGAGCATCTTTTCATTGCTTCAACGCATTCGTATATGCTGTTCTTCACAGATCAAGGTCAGATGCATTGGCTGAAAGTCTATAAAGTGCCGGATGGTTCTAGAGTCGCTAAAGGCAAAGCTCTTGTCAATCTTATACAGCTTGATGAGAAAGAAAGAATCACTGCGATGATACCTATCAAAGATTTCATCGGCGAATCAAATTTAGTGATGGTCACCGAGCAGGGCGTTATTAAAAAATGCAAACTTGACCTTTTCAGCAATCCTAGGCAAGGCGGCGTTCGCGCTATCACTTTGGATGAAGGAGACGAACTCGTCAATGTTCTTCTTAGCTCTGGCGCTGACCATATTATGTTAGCTACAAGGAATGGGATGGCTGTCAAGTTCCATGAGAAAGATTCCAGAAGCATTGGTCGTACTGGCCGTGGCGTAAGGGGAATTAGATTAAGACCTAGCGATTATGTGATTGGCGCAATAATATGCAATGAAGGTGACTCAATATTAACAGTTTGCGAGAAAGGTTATGGTAAGAGGACATTGGTCTCTGAATACAGAGTCACAAGAAGGGGCGGTGTCGGTGTAACCAACATCAAATGCACTGACAAGAATGGTAAAGTAATCGCGGTTAAGGCGGTTAAGGATGATAATGAAATTATGCTCATCTCTCAAAAGGGGATCATGATAAGGATAGACGCTAAGAATATCGCGGATATCGGCAGGAGCACTCAAGGTGTAAGGTTGATGAAATTGCACGAAGGCGATAAAGTTATGGCAATAGCCAAGATTGTTTCTGGCGCTTTGGATAGCGAAAATATAGAAAATAATATGAATACAGAAGTCTCTGATAATGTAGGAAAACCTCAATGAGTGGTTTCCGAAAAGAGGCACAATGAGAGTAATTTCGATCTGCTACCCCGGCATTGAAGATATATGCGCGACTGAAATAAGAGAACTTTGTTCTGTTGATTCTGAGATGCATGAAAGCGCAGTGATATTTGATGCGCCTGAGAAAAGGATAATCAATTATTGCTATTTTGCGCAGACGCCTAGCAAGGTACTTGGTTTTCTAGGTTATTATCAGTTTGATTCACTGAAGAATTTGCTTGATTTTGTTCATAAGATAGATTTGCATGGTTGGGTTACTAAAGAAACTTCGTTTAAAGTCGTTTGCACCAGGTTAGGTGAGCATGATTTCAATAGCGAAAAAGTAGTTCAAGGCGTTGGCGGGATTTTCTTTGAGAATTCTGGATTGAAAGTTAATCTGAAGAATCCTGATTTAATTATTTATGTTTATATTTTCAATAATACTTGTTATATGGGAATAGATTTGACTGGGTTGGATCACGGCAAACGTGATTACAAAACGTTCTCTCCGCCTGAGACAATAAATGCGCCAATTGGATATGCATTGCTTAGAGTCGCGAATTATGACAAACGTGATTATCTCATGAATTTCAATTGCGAGTCTGGGGCAATTGCGATAGAAGCTGCGCTTATGGCTACAAAAAAGTCAATTAATTTCTATAAAAAAGATTTGTTCCGTTTTGATCGATTAAAGCCGTTTGAGAAAGTATACTATGAAGGGTATCTCGATGAGCTTGACAAAAATGTCAAGGATGAGAAACTCAAGATATTCTGCGTTGATCATCTTATGGCACATATCAAATATACTGAGAAGAATGCCAAGATAGCTGGCGTGAATAAATCATTGAATTTCTGCAGAATGGATACTGAATGGCTGGATACTAAATTCGAGAAGGCAAGCGTTGAGAAAGTTATTGCGCTTCTTCCAAGTGTATCAAACAGCAAAAGCGAATCTGATATTCGTGCATTGTATAAAGAAATATTCTATCAATTTGAGTATATTGTGAAAAAGGACGCTTTGCTAGTCTTTATTGTGCGCAATAATGAGATTTTGAAGGAGATGGCTAAGGAGTATAAGTTCAAAGTAATTCATGAAAGGCGCGTTTTCCAAGGGCAGAATCCGTATTGGATAAATTCGTTTGAAAAAGAGTAATTCTAACTATCTGCAACAGGTAAATTTTCTAAATTCTCTAGCTAAGACTGACATTCCCGAGGACTGGGTACCTTGTCAGTTCTCATCTTTTGCGATAAAATTTACAATGGTTGCAGATAGTACTTTTTGTATAGTAACCTTTATAAATAGCCACAAAAGCCTATTTCTAGAGTAGAGGGCTACTTAACTAACGGTGAATCAATGACAAGAAAGGCGTTAAACCGCCCGACTGTAAGGATTTACTGAGGAAAGTCCGTCCACCCCCAGCTAACGGCTGGGAAGCAACCACTCACGATAGTGAGGCGGAGCGATCTACGGCACTGGCTCAGAAACGACACGGCCATTGAATTTGGGATGAGACAATGAAGCTTCGGGCAACTGAAGGGAGTTAACTTGTCGACGTCTTCAATGGAAACGGTTAAACGGCGAAACCTGGTTGGTGCAAGTCTATAAGACGCATAGTTGAATGTTAAGACAGTCTGTCTGTCCGCAAGGTACCAGAGACTGACAAAAGACGGCTTACGGGCCTCTACTCTATTTTTTCTTTTAGTTAAACATAACCTTTAAAAATAAACTCTACTTTTGATAGATAAAATGGCAGATAACAAAATAAATATTCCTTCTTCACAAGGCGGTTTGGTTAGGTTCTCAGAGGATCTAAAATCGAAAATCGCTATGAAACCAGAGCATGTCATATTATTAGTTATCGTGCTTATTGTTCTTGAGATAATTCTTCATACTTATGGCACATCATTTTTGGGGCTGTGATTATGTTTCCTGGCTTAGACCCTAGACAGATGCAGAAAATGATGAAACAGCTAGGAGTTAAACAGGATACTCTTGAAGCGACAGAAGTCATAATCAAGACGGATTCTAAAGAATTGATTTTTCGCAATCCTGAAGTTACCAAAGTCAATATGATGGGTCAAGATACTTATCAGATTGTGGGAAGGCCTATTGAACGTAGCATAAGTAAGATGCCTGAGATAAGCGAAGAAGATGTAAAGACTGTAGCTGAACAGGCAAATGTCAGCGATGAAGAGGCAAAAGAGGCTTTAGTGCGTAATAAAGGCGATATTGCTGCTTCTATTCTCGAATTGACTGCAGAATAGTAATATTTAAAAAGATAGTTTCCCTTAGTTATAGGAATAATGGCCATTACTAATACTTATCAGCAATATCTAAAAGAATCTTCTAGGACATTCAAAGTCGCAGATCATATGTTGTCAGTCACTTATCCGTTGGTAAAAGATACTAAATTGTTGTTGGTTGTACTTGAAAATCTGCATTTTTCGCTCACAAATGCAGTGTCTGCTTTAGTCTATCATGAAAGGTATTACAAGAGATTGCCGCCGTTTCAGGAAGCTTTCGATTCGCAGTTCAATATGTTCATGATGAAATGCGCGCCTAATTATAGGATAGAAAATTCTCAGATACAGTTGGTGCAGGATATACAGAGTTTGATATGCGAACATAAGAAAAGTCCGGTTGAATTCATTAAACAGGACAAGTTCGTGATATGCTCTGATGATTACAAGATCAATGCGTTAACAATGGAAGAAATCAAAAGTTATTTATTAAAGACTAAAATATTCATAGATAATATCCAGAATATCATAACTAAAAATGAGAGAAGTACTCCGTAACTCCCTTGAGGAGATAAAGCGTGTAGATCATTTGATTTACGTAAGTCTGAAGTATACAAGGACTGTTGACGTCATAAAAAGCGTTATGCAAAGAATGCTTGATTCTATGGATTTCTTGATACAAGCGAATCTTATGGCATGCAAATCGTGTGATGATGCAGATTTTCCTAAGATGCCAACTGAAAAAGTAAGACTTTTGAAAACATTGCATCCGCAAAATGAACAGCTTCACAAATATCTTGACTTTTATACCAAGATCCGTAAGATATTGCGCGCGAAATATACCGCGTCACAGGAATTCAGAAGGCACGTAACAATGTCAGTAGTTTTTGATAATCCCGATGAAAATTTGGATGTAAATATCGACGTGATAAATGAATACTATTTATTGTTGAAAGAGTTCTTTGATTATACATATGAAGTGATAGATAATGCAGAAAAAAACGAAAAAGCAACCGCAGACAAGAAAAAGAAGAAATAGCAAAGTCATAAAGACAGATTTTAAAATCACATTAGATGAGCATCATCATGACGATTCTAATAAAATGACTTATTGGATGGCACTTCTTGTGTTGGTAGTCTGCAATTTCGTTATATCAATTGTTCTAATTCCTTTCTTAATCATTCTTGAAAAAACTCCTTTATATATGATAGTAATGGTGCTGGGTATAATGTTCGGCGCATTGTTCAAGCTCTTACTAAGCAGCATAAAAGGTTTAGAACAAGAGCATCAGACTCTTGCGCAGTTTTTTGTTCCAGCTTTGGCAGTAGTAAATATAGCAGTAATCGCTACGCTTAGCAACAAGATGATATACTTGCTTAATCTCGGCACTGAAAATTCTCCAGGCATTATTGGCCTAGTCTATGCGCTTGCATTCATTATTCCTTTTATCTATATGGATGTGTTGCTCAAATTAAAGAAATTCATGAAATAATAAGAGGGCGACGAGGGGGAATCGAACCCCCGCCATAGGATTTCTGCGAATTTTCTCCACAGTCCCATATTCTACCATTAAACTATCATCGCCAGCCTTTTAGGAAAAGCCTGGGGAAAACAACCCCAGTACCATTTTGCTAAATGGTACGAATGAATTCGCGAATGAATATTGCGAATGTCTGATATACGAAATAAATAGATGGTTTATAAAGGTTGCTCTAGATTTTTTGACGTTTTTTTGCACTAACATTTATAAACGAATACTTGAGAATATAGATTCATGAGAAAAATTTTGCTTGATACAAACTTTTTGTTGATTCCGCAGATGTTCAGGGTAGATATATTCGAAGAGATCAGACGGATATGCGATTTCAATTATGAGTTATGCGTGCTGAAGCAGACCATAGATGAATTGAACAAGATAATCAAGGAAGATAAGCCTAAACATCAGCTTGCGGCTAGAATCGGATTGGGCCTTATAAAAGCAAAAGATTTAAAAATAGTATCTCAAAAAGAGGGATATACTGATGATGTGATAGTCAGGTTAGCCAAAGAGGATTATATCATCGCAACACAGGATAAAGAGCTTAAAAATAGGCTAAATCTGATAAACGCAGAGTATATCACATTGCGTCAAATGAAGTATTTAATATTCATGAATAAGAAAAAGGTAATCTAAAATGTTTTACTTAAGCCAAATAATTGACCATATAAGAGTCGCGCCAAGCGATTTCGGACTTGAAAAGACAGAAGCAATTATCAAAAGCATAAAGAAAAGCTATGAAGGCTATATTTCTAAAGATCTCGGCATTGTAATTGATGTCGGCGATGTACAGGATGTAAAGGAAGGAGTAATCATACCTGGAGATGGCGCTTCATACTATGAAACCACTTTCAATCTTATAGTTTACAAACCAGAACTACAGGAAGTTGTAGTCGGTAATATCAAGGATATCGCAGAATTCGGCGCATTCTTGAATCTAGGCCCTATTGAAGGCATGATACATATTTCACAAACAATGGATGATTTCGTATCATTCGCAAAAGATAAAACCCTTGCAGGAAAAGACAGCAAAAGAAGCCTTAAAGTAGGCGATGTATGCAGAGCAAGGATGATCGCATTATCATTCAAGGACATAAGCAATCCTAAGCTTGGTCTTACAATGAGACAAAAAGGTTTGGGCAGGCTTGATTGGTCTGAAGAAGAAAAAGAAAAAGAGGCAGCCCCAGAAAAGGCGACTAAAAAATGAGCAAGAAGAAAATATGCAAAACCTGCAAATTGTTCGTCGATGGAGATAAATGCCCTATTTGCAATAACAGCAATTTCGCATCTGCTTTCAATGGAAGGATGTATATTTTAGATCCTAACAGATCCGAGATAGCAAAAAAGATAGGCATAAAAGCGAAAGGCGAATACGCAATCAAAATCAAATAGATAAAAACAAATCAAGTGATCAAAATGGAAATGAAAATAACACATGAAGAATATGCACCATTATTATCTTTGAAAAGAATTACTGCACATATCACTTTTACTGGCAAGACTCCTTCATATGAAGAAGTTACAAAAAGCCTTGCTGAAAAAAAGGGTACAAAACCTGAACTTGTGCAGATTAAACATCTATACAATGATTATAGGTCACAAAGCGCTGAAGTCATAGCAAATGTATATGATTCTGAAAAAGCTTTAACTGAGCTTAAAGACAGAAAAAAACCTAAGAAAGGCGCTAAGAAAGAAGAGAAGAAAGAAGAATAAGGGAGATAAAAATGGCAGCACCAGCTAAAGAAACTAAAAAAGCAGCAGCAATCAAACTCAAACCTACCAGTAAAAGGTATGTCCTATATGAGATCTCAGGCAATTCCTTGAAAAGAAAGAATAAATTCTGTCCAAAATGCGGCACAGGAGTATTCCTTGCACAGCACAAAGATAGGGCAACTTGCGGTAATTGTCACTTTACTGAGTTCCATAAGAAATAAGCTTTTTTTTAATATTTTTATTACTGAATAGATATAGCTATAAATGCCCTTTATTTATATACTATTTATAAATCCTTTTTATACTAAAAACAGAAGTATTTAAATACTGAACCACACTTTCCATATATATTTTACAATCACTATAATACATATAATTCAATGGGGGAATCTAATATGCCAAACACAAAAGAAATCAAAGTTGTAAACATAGTCGTATCCACTTCTCTGGAACACGATGTGCCTTTGGAAAAGATGGCTTCTACTCTATCAAATACTGAATATAATCCAGAACAATTTCCAGGATTGGTATTGAGAATCAAAGAGCCTAAAACAACTGCTTTAGTGTTCAGTTCTGGTAAAGTGGTTTGCACTGGCGCTAAAACAATGGATGAAGTAAGCAAATCCATAGCTAAAATTATAAAAACACTTGAGAAAATCAATATCAAGATAGAAATAACCCCTATAATCAATGTACAGAATATTGTAGCATCCGGTAATATCGGCATGGATTTGAATTTGAACGTTCTAGCTATGAAATTACCTAATACAGAATATGAACCAGAACAATTCCCTGGTCTTGTTTACAAGCTGGGCGGAAAATCTGGCGCAGATAGAGCTACATTCCTATTATTCAGCAACGGCAAAATCGTATGCACAGGAACTAAATCGGAACAAGAAGTCGATCAGGCTGTAGATAAGCTGATTGTCAACTTAAAGAAAGTCAAGAAATAAACTCGTTAAAGTAAACTGAATAATTTTTGATATACATTTTCCGATTGTAGGGATTCCAAGCGAGTAATCTATAAATACTCGTTTTATCTTTTCTTTTTGTTATATTCGTAAAATATAGGGGATATAGGGTAAGCGAGGGGGTAGATAGTGGAATCAGGAGACCAAATAAAGAGGTTCCAGGAGTTTTTTGAACTTCATCATCACGCAGAGATATTAGAAAATGTGCGTAAAGATCGTAATTTCTTTGTAGTTGATTTCAGAGATCTTTCCAAGTTCGATCCAGAATTAGCAGGAGATTTGCTTGAGAATCCTACTGAAACTATTAGGGCGGCTGAGCTTTCTATTGATAATTTTGAATTGCCTAAGCAAGTAAATCATTTTAGAATCAGAATAAAGAATCTGCCTTTATCGCAGAAAGTTATGATTCGTAATATAAGAAGTGAGCATATAGGCTTTTTCTTATCTGTAGAAGGAATTGTTAGGCAGAAGTCTGATGTAAGGCCGCAGGTCACAAATGCAAAATTTGAGTGTCCTAGCTGCGGAAATGTCATCAATGTACTTCAGCTAGATGAAAAATTTAAGGAGCCTAACAGATGCGGATGCGGACGTAACGGCAAATTCAGGTTAATCAATAAAGAATTAATAGACGTGCAAAGAATCAATCTTGAAGAATCGCCAGACGAGTTAGAGGGCGGTGATCAGCCTAAAAGAATATACCTTTTCTCAAAAGAAGATCAAGTTTCTCCGCTGAGTGATAAAAAGACGAATCCGGGTAGCAAGATCAGATGCAATGGTTTTGTGAAAGAAGTTCCTATAAGTTTGCCTAAGGGGGGTCAATCTACGAGATATGACCTGATGATATTCGCGAATTATATTGAACCGATAGTTGAAGATTTCTATGAAATTAATATCAGTCCTGAAGAAGAAGTGAAGATATTGGAATTGAGCAAGGATCCAAAGCTCATGACTAAGTTAGTTGAAAGCGTAGCTCCTTCTATCTATGGATATGATAAAGTAAAAGAAGCTCTACTATTACAGGCAGTTGGCGGTCTTACTAAAACTAGGTCTGATGGGATGAGAACTAGGGGGGATATTCACGTTCTTCTTATTGGGGATCCTGGTGCAGGTAAATCACAGCTTTTGAAAAGGATGGCACAAGTATCGCCTAAAGCGAGATATGTCTCTGGAAAGGGAGTATCTGGCGCAGGTCTTACTGCGACTGTTGTGAAGGATGAATTCCTTCGCGGTTGGAGCCTGGAAGCAGGCGCATTACCTTTGAGCAATAACGGATTCTGTATGATTGATGAAATGGATAAGATGTCGAAAGAAGACAGAAGCGCTATGCACGAAGCTTTAGAACAGCAGACTATCTCGATTTCGAAAGCAAACATCCAAGCTACTTTGAAATGCGCGACAACTGTACTGGCTGCTGCGAATCCAAAGTTCGGCAGATTTGATCAGTACGAGGTAGTGGCGAAGCAGATAGATCTTCCTCCTGCATTGATGACTAGGTTTGATCTGATATTCCCTATTAAGGATTTACCTGATGTAGAAAAGGATAAGAAAACGGCAAGTCACATGCTCAATTTGCATCAGTCCCCTATGGGTTTTGAAACTTCGTTAAGCACTGATTTCCTTAAGAAATATATCTGTTATGCCAGGCAGAAGATACATCCTCAATTAACTGACGGCGCAACTGATGAGATAAAGGATTATTATATCACTATGAGAAATTCGAGCAGCACGGAAGGCGGCGTTTCTGTTGTACCTATCTCTCCAAGGCAGTTAGAGGCACTTATCAGGTTGTCTGAAGCTAGCGCTAAATTGCGTATGGGTGATAAGGTCACTAAGAAAGATGCTAAAAATGCTATTGATATTCTTGATTATTGTTTGAGAAATATTGGTCTTGATCCGGATACTGGCAAGATTGATATTGACAGGATTTCATCTGGAATAACTGCTTCGCAAAGAGGCAAGATCCACATCATTAAAGAAATAATAGATACTATCGAGAAAGCGAAAGGCGATAAAGTTATTGCGGTAGAGGAGATTATCAAAGCTGCGCAGGAAAAGAATGTCGAGGACACAGCGGTTTATGAGATATTAGATAAGTTGAGAATATCGGGCGATATCTTCGAGCCGAAAAGAGGATTTATCAGCAAATTGTGATTGTCAAAAATTAGTTCGTATATACTGAGGTGGTTGAAATGGCGATAGATGATACGATTGAATCTTTTGTTCCGCAATGGGAAACTGCGGGCAAAAAATATGGCGGTTTGCTTATTAACTTTGAAGGTCCTGAAGGCTGCGGAAAATCGACGCAGATAGAAAGGGTGTACAATACTTTCAAACAGCATTTTTCATATTTGGAAAAAGAGTATGGGTGCTCAACCATGCTTACTAAAGAGCCTGGTGCGCGACAGTCTGATTTTTTGACAGCAGGGCGCAAATTAGTATTTTTCGGTAATCAAGATCCTAAGATAATGGCAGAAGTGGAAAATCTGTCATCTGCGGCCAGATTATTCTATATGCTTCTTGATAGGAAAGTCCATTGCGATAATTATATCGTTCCTGAATTAAAGAAGGGCGGAATAGTTTTCACTGATAGATATATTGATTCAAGCATGGCTTATCAAGGATATGCCGGTGGACTTCCAAGAGAATGGATAGACCAACAGAATAGAATAGCGACAGGCGGTTTGCTTCCAGATATCACTGTGTTAATAGATGTGGATTATGATACTGGTTTGAAAAGACAGACAGGCAGGAAAAAAGATATTTTCGAAAGTTTGCCTCGTTCGTTCCATGAAAATATGAGAAATGGATATCTTGATATGGCAAGACGAGAACCTAATAGATTTATGGTAATTGATGGTTCAAAAGGAATAGATGAAGTAACTCGTGATATATTGTTTAATTTGTATACAAATTCAAGAATGAGGGATTATGCTTTAAAGCATATCTCCCAAGAATCTGTGCAAGGGCTAATGGAATCCAGCGAGAAACTGAAACATTAGATTCTCGTTAAAAATCTTTATTCTTCTTCTTTTTTCTCTTCTTTTTTTGAGAAAAATTTAGAGAGCGCTCGGCAGTTTTTTTGTGCGTCGTAACTTATGTTTGCTATGAGTCCCCACCTCTTTTTAAAAAATGATAAAATTATTTTCCAACAACTTCACTGCAATAAAAAATTTGCAATTAACAGAATTTATTGTTTTGCTGATTTATATATTCTACGGAAATGAAAAATATCTTTCAGAAAGGGATACCATAACTGAGTGACACTGAAAAAAGTTCACGCTAGAATGGTTCTTTGCTTTTGTAATCCATCAGTGAAACTAATTTGTGGGCCTTGATTTCGCCAGTCTCAGCGCTTATCTTGATATTTAATGAATTCATTGTAAGCGAGATTATAGTGATATTCCATATCAATCCATGATCTTTAAGGTTCTGCAATATGATAATTTTTTTGGAAGGTATTTCATTTGGATATTCTTTAGTGATGAAAGCATCTATTTTTTTCAGGATTTCAGCTGCTCCTAGTTTGACTTTGCTCATATCAATAGCAAACATCTTAGAGCCAGGTTCTTTGAATACCTCATCCACTCTTTTATCTACAACTTTAGTGTCTACAATGCTGAATGTGATCATCCTATCTGCCTTTTCATCATAGTATCCAATCTGCCAATCATTAGAAAGTTCTTTTTGGATAGTGATGAATGCGTAGGATAATATCGCATGCGGATTCTCTTTTTTCCATCTTAGGTAACTCGAATCCTCTTGCAGTATGTTCCATGCTTCTTTGAATGACATAAGTAGAGGAAAATCCTAAGATTTATATATATTTGCTTAAAAAATCAGATGCTATGGACATATCGCAATCTAAGAGAATGGACCTTGAAAAACAAGGTTATAGGATAGTGGGCAATCATAGCGCGATAAAAGTATGCCTATGGACTAAAAAAGCGATAAGATGCGAAGATGTTTGCTACAAGAACACTTTCTATGGTATCAAAAGCTGGCGTTGTGTACAGATGACTCCTGCATTGCCTTATTGCACGCATAGGTGCGTATTCTGTTGGAGGGATATAGAATTTACATCTCCTAAATGGGATGGTCCAATTGATAATCCTAAAGATATAGTTGATGGATGCATAGCTGCGCATATCAAGCATATACAAGGTTTTGGCGGTAATGAGAAGGCTGATAAGGAGCGTTTAGTTGAGGCTAATGCACCTTTGCATTTTGCGATCTCGCTTAGCGGTGAGCCAACCATGTATCCTAGACTGCCTGAGCTTATAGATGAGATAAAATCCCGTGGAATGACTACTTTTCTTGTGACAAATGGGACTAATCCTGATACTTTGCAGATGCTTTCAGGGCATGAGCCAACGCAACTTTACTTGACGCTTCCTGCGCCTGATGAAGAAAATTATCTTAAGACATGCGTTCCAATCGAGAAGAATGCTTGGGACAAGATTATGAAATCCTTGTTGGTTTTCAATGGCTTGAAAAATACTAGACGCACTATCCGCCTTACTTTGGCTAAAGGATACAATATGGTGCATCCTGAGAAATATGCAAAACTTTTTAAGAAAATTGATGCTGATTTCTTTGAATTGAAAGCTTATATGTGGGTAGGTTATTCAAGGACAAGACTGAAAATTGAGAGCATGCCTTTCCATGAAGATATTATTGAATTCGCTAATCTGATAATAAAGCATTATCCAGAGCTTAAGATAATCGATCAGAAAAAAGAGAGCCGTGTTGTGCTTCTGGCTAAAAATGATAGTAAAGATAGAATAATGAAGTTTGACTGATACTTATTTACACTTTTATGATTGCGCCTTCTGGACCAGGATTTATTAGACGTGTTTTCTTAATTGTCTGTTTTTTACCTTCGCATTCATGGATATGTCCCGAAATCACTAATGCTGGTTTAAATTTTTTGATGAAATCTTTTATTGATTTATTTCCCACGTGCTTTCTGTTGACAATGTCAAGTTTTGTTCCATATGGTGGTGCGTGAGTGACGAGTATAATCTTTTTGTGTTTGGAAATGAGTTTCTTGTTCTTTTCTACGTATGCTTCAAATTCTTTATCTTTATAATTGAATCCGCCTCCGCCGTACATCAGAAATAGATATTTTCCGTATTTGTATGTTTTCTTATGCAGAAATTTGATTCTTGAGAAAAATCCTATATTCTTTTTGAGATTTGCAGGACTTTCGTGATTGCCGTGTATCATCAATACCGGCACTTTGCATTTGCCTAGCGTTTTCATAAGATATTTAAGATCATTCTCGAACCAGGAAATATCACCAGCGCATACAACAATGTCTGCTTTCTCTGATTTCTTGATTATTTTATTTAGAACGGGTCTAGAACTATGCAGATCGGTGAATGCGAGTATCTTTATCATTTTTTGATTGATATAATTGAATTTAATTGCAGAGATTAAGGCTGGCTTTGGCATAGCTTATCTGCGTAGGCAATAGCTGTTCAAAATGTTCTTGTGAAGTACATGCAGAGCCTATATCCATTTCGCCTATTGGCGTGAATTCATTTCCTGCCGTGTTAGTTTGCTTTAGTATGTCAAATTGATAATCTATGCCCCAGTTTGTCAAAGTATTTTCTAGTATATAACTTATCTGCGATTTGACATACTCACAGGAGTTTTTACCAGAACATTCTAAATTAGGACCATCTACGCAATCTGTGATAAGTTCTGATATAGTCAGCTTTTTGCATAATGTAGTTGTTTTCAATAATGTATTTATTGTGTTTGCGCCTATTTGCGTTCGTATTACGCTTGGTGCGATTGAAGTATTCTCTCCAGTTATTGCGAACAAGAAAAAGAACATTACACCAACCAATATTATCACTATCACTATAGCTATACCTAATAATTCCATCTGTCCCTTTTTAGACTTTTTTATTTTTTCCATTTTCTTTTAATCATATATTTAGCTATATACATTCACTTCTAAAATGCCGTAGTCATAGGAATTAGTGATTGGGTCATATAATGAGATAGGGATTCTTGAGGTATCATTGTTAGTATATTCAGGCATAGTCTTATGGTATATCTGCTTTTCATCATTATATGGATATATCCATTTCACTTTGATTGTGCTGAATCCCATCTGTTGAAAATAATAATCTTCATTTTGGGTCTGGGCGAATAATAGTTTAGCTGAATCTATTTTTAATGCATCAAAGCAATGCGCTTCTGCTACATTATTCTTACGGCACTGCAATTCTGGCAGCATTGATACTTTTGATGTTATCTCCAATGCGTTCCTTATTTTTAGTTCTCCTTGCTTTTCTTCAATTGATGCACTCTGGAATGCGAAATAGAATATCATCGCTATTACTATCAATACAAAGAAGATTACTAATACTCCAATGTTCTCCACCATCTTGATTTGAGCTTTTTTTTTCATTTTGTGTATTGATCAGTATATTGTCGGGCATGAATAAAGCGGCAATTGCCTGTTTGTTCCAATTATGCTTGTCATAAGGCTTTTTATTTCATTGAATGCAGTCTTGAAATTTCCGCTTGCTACTATTCTATAGAGATCTTCAGCGTCAGTGTTATAGTGGGAATTGCATTGAACCAATTGCGGGTCATTCTTTAATGAAAGAGTTCTTTCTGCAATGATATATGAAACACTTTTGTATCTCTTGAATGCTTTATTCATCATGCATTCATAATATACTGCATTATCTGCAATGATTGCTGCTTGCAATGAAGCGTCATCGAAATAGTTGCTTTGCCCTTCTAATATGAATGAATTTCCATTCTTTGAATAATATGATATTGTTCCATCAGAGTTTATGCGTACGGCTGTGCTTGTCGCGCAAATGTCTTGTAAACTTACAGGATCTTTGTCTAAAAACACGTATCTTGTAGGACAATTGTTGAATGTTCTGGATGTGTCTGTTAAGAATAATTTGTTCATGTCTTCCGGTATGATCGATTCTATCCTTGATTTTAAGGGTGAATTTTCGTCATGGACAAAGACATATTGTATCTTACGGCTTGTGAGATATACGAAATTAGTGACTAAATAAGGCATATTCCAATCGAGTGTCCATATCCTTAGCGGATTTAGCGGTAGCTGCGATGGAGCGAACACAATCTTTTGTTGATAGCTATTGGTCGATCCGCCTATGGTGAATCCATTGCAGTCAAAATATGCTTCTTTATCATTAGGCAAATCTTCTATCAATGTGCTGAATCTGCTGCTAAGTTCAGTTCCTGCAAGTATGGAATTAAGATTGGTCACGATTGTAACATCAGTCTGTTTTTCAGATACTATTCCGAATCTGTAAATGATCATTGCGAAGAATAATAGAATGACTGCGCCAGCCATCAATACGAATACCCAATTAATGGATTCCTCAGCTTGCGCTTTCTTGTTCTGAATCAGTTTCATATGTCAATTTCATTCAGTAGGTTCTATCAAAGCAGTTTTGCCCTTTCCAGTTATCTTTAAATTTAAGCTACCTGATGCTATATTGATACATAATGGATTCTGGCTTTCTGTTAATTCAATTTTTGGTATGTTCAGATCATTCCCTTTGAGCGGTAATAAGAATACATTAGCTACTTTGCTATTAACTGAATCGCAGATAGTTTGCCGGATGTTATCTACAATAGAAATACTTTCAGATAGGCTATCCGGATCACAGGCTTTGGTATAATCAAAGAAGCATATCTTTTCGAAATTAATTGGTGTTGCGAAAGTCTTTATTCTGCTTGTGCCAGGCAATGCTGATATTTCAGTCACACTATTCTCTAAATTTTTTTGGAATTTGACGAATATTGCTTTTTCCCCGAAATTCACGATTTCAGATATAGAATTATATCCGTACATAAGTATCATCGCGCCGAATACTAAGGCTAGAATATACACGAATACTTCAGTGATTGTGAATGCTTTTTTGTTCATTTTTTAGTTCTCTTTGATTTTTCTCTTGCAATTTTTTTAAGATCTTCTAAAGGACGTTCAGGTTTAATGGATTTCCTAAGAGAAGTCAATCTTGTCATTTGATCAAATACATCTTTTGAAGACATGCCTGGTGTTTTTGGCTTGAATCGTGTGGCTTTTTCCATTTTTGAGAATACATCTAGTTCATCTTGTTTTTTGAATAATGATGTTATTTTGTCAAATACTCTGCCTCTTGTAGCATGTTCTAATGCTTTGAATACATCTTCCCCTGCTTTTATTCCCGACCATTGGTCTAGCGATGGTCTTTTTATTGGAGCTAGAATCATTCTTTTTGGAGTTGGTCTTTGCACATTTTCTGGTTGGTATCTTTCAGGTGTTATCGGAGTTTCTGGCACGAAATATTGCATATACGCGAAATATCCGCCGGTACCTAAGATTCCCGTTATTATTATCGTCATTAGTATCCAACTTAATAGGCTGGTCTGAGGTTCAGCTATCTCTATATCAGGTCTTGCTAGAGTAGTAGGGCACCCAGTTTCATCGATTGGCTGATCCAATGGGGTATTAGGGCACATATCAAATTGATCCAATATTCCATCGCTATCGCTGTCTGTATCTCTTTGGGAATCAGAGCATCCTTTCTCGTCCACTAGTTCTCCTTCAAGAGTGCCTGGGCATTCATCAGTATTATCAAATACTCCATCTCCATCAGAATCTCCTATGAGGACTTCTATTTTCTGTTGCGCAGTCCCGCAATTATTTAATGAATCGCACGCGGTTCCACAGAAATATGTTGATTCGCTTAGTTCTACTTCTTGTGAATATGAACTTGTTGCACTGCATTTATCAGTAGTTGAGGTGCCGTATTTGAAAGAACCTGCATCGCATCCGCTTTCATCATTGCAATTGATTGCTACTAATACTCCGCCACCGGAATTAGCTACTAATAGACTAATCGTTGGGGCTCTCTTTTCTCTGCATTCGATGGATGTTGAGTTCTTTGCGGTAATTAATGCACTTTCTTTAGTGGTGCTTTCCATGCCTGCGCCGTTGTATGCAGTAGCTATTACTTTGTATTTGCTGCCCATTTCTAGATTAAGGCTGTTGACTGTAACTTGTCTAGTTGTAGTGGTTTGGTTTGTTGATATTTCAGCGCCTTTATCTCCAACTATGCTGTATCTGTAAGATGCGATTCCGCTTTCATTGTCAAAGGCGTTAAATGTTATACCCATTTCGAAACCATCATCAGTCTTACATGATTGATTTCCGGCATTGACTGAGCTTAATACGGGTACTGTGCCGTCAATCGTGAATGTATATGCCAATTCAGCGAGTTCTGGTTTAGCTAATGTGCCTTGCAATCCCACTAATGATGTGCAGTCAAGGTTTATTGTGAATGTACCTATATTGTATCTGCCGAGGCTTATGCTATGGATTCTTGAATTTTTACTAATCTCAACCATTTTACCTGACACATTCTTATAGCCACAATCTGCATCTTTATTTGTCGTGAAGTTCAGATCAATGAATCTTTCTTTTGTGTATCTAGGCGGGCTAGAAACAGTCATGTAAAGCGCTTGTTCTTTAATTTCATAAGTTATGGTAGTTAGCGCGGTTTTCCTTCCGGATAGGTCTTCACACTGGACATAGTACGATTCGCTTCTTGGAGTATTGTCAGTGAATGATAATGGTAGCATATGGATCTTTTTGTAGGTATTCGGATCATCATAGCTTTCCAATGGGAAATAACGCATAAATGAATAATCGTTTGTAGTTTTGCTGTATTTGCAGATAGTAAATCCTTCATTTGTCTCTACCATTAGCTTAGTCTGTAATGGTTGCTGGTTCAGCACATTAGGTTCTGCTTTTGCGGAAGTTATCTCAGGATTAGCTGAATCTAATTTTAGTACGAAAGCTTGCTGCATAACCTGTCTACCATCGTCGCATATCACATAGAATGATTGATCTTTTTCAGTGGAGAATCCTTTCTTAGTATGCTCAAGAGCGCCGGCTTCAGAAGTGCCAGTTTTATCGAAATTCAATAGCAATGGGAAATCGAAATCATTGTTTGGATTAGCGAATCCGTATTTGCATGTTGCAGCCCATGTTGTCTTGACCAACATTTCGTAATCTTTTGTTTGTGATACGCCGTGATGCGGAGTTTGCAGGATTATTTTAGTGTCTGAAGCGTCAACGCCGAATGCAACTTCATATGCGTTTTCAGCTACATTTCCTGCAATGTCTTTAGCTCTTACATATAATTTATAACAGCCATTTGTCAACGGATCTTTTACATTGAATATGTATTGTCTATTGTCAAGATTTGTCACTTCTATTCTGTTGTCGAATCCGGTTATTCCATATTCGGTCAGATTAATAGCTTCACCGAAATCAACCACTATGCTTGGCAAAGGTGATTTTATCATCAATCCGTCTGGCGCTTCTCTTAATTCGTAGTTGACTGGTTGAGGCGCTTGTCTGTCTATGATGAATGATACTGCTTTTGAGAATTTCACGCCTTGCGTGTCCGTGCCTAGGAAATATACGAATGTCTCAATCTCTGCGCCGTTTATCTTTAATAATTCGATTGGTAACTCGAATTGTCCATTAATCAGTTGGATATCAGTTATCTGTTGTCCTGCTTCTGTGCCAATATAGTATGATAATGGGCTAGTTGCATTGGCATTAATATTAGAGACACTTCCTTTGATGATTATATTTTGTTCTTGTAGATGATATACATTTCTTCCATCTTTAATTTCACTGATTGCATTTATTGAGGCATTGCCTGACAATATGCTGTTTATTGTTATGGTACCTATTGAGCTAGCAGGAGTTGCTATTCCTGCCTGAGGCACTGTGTTAATGTAGAAATTTTTGTTGCTTAATTCTGTAATTGGCCAATTATGCTCAGCCATAGCATTTATCCTGAATTCTGCTTGCGATAGTAGATTTGTGAATTTTGAAGGGATCAGGAAAGTTTGCCATTCTGTTTTTTCAGCATTTATTGGATATGGTTTTGGTAGGTCGTAAAATTCAGTTCCAACACTGAAAGTGAATGAATATATTCTGTCTATAGCTTTGTTTGTTCTTATCCTGACAATATATGGTTCAGGAGTTGATCTTGAAATTGTGCTTATGGTCAATGGAGCGGGAGGATTTGATGAAGCGTCTAATAATTGGATTGATGCATATGCGGGAATTTTGTCTATCCTGATAGTGTCCTGTTTTATCTGCTCTTGATTGTTGCCGTTATCTGCGGAATAATAAGCTACAGGCGAGGTGTATGTTATAGATACTGAATCTGCAGCTATGTTCGGGCTGCATCCTTGGCCTAGGCAATATTTAGTGTATGAGCAATTGAATTGTCCTGGGAATCCTTGCTTCTGTTGCGGTGGGTCTTGGCAATCGAAATTCAGATATACATTGTTATGCTGCCAATTAGCCAAACAATTCTGATTGGCGCCTTCTATTTTTGTTATAGGCGGTTTTTCATCAATAGTGAATCTTATTTCATCATCAGTTCCGCCAATTATGCTGTTATCAACTTCTTGTTTGCATTTGACATAGAACCTATGGTGAGATACTAATGGATTCACGCTGACTGATGCGCTATGGTATCTTTTGTTGCTTGATGAGAATATCCCTTCCATATTCTCGTATATATTGTAATTTTCACTGAATTTGCAGACTGCATCTTTTTGGCTAGTTATGCTTATGATAATGTCATCATGATGATTCAGAGCAGTGTTTGGCGAAGGGTTAGTCAAGCTTTGGTCGCCGGCTATGTTCAATTGAAGATTGCCGGAGACTTGGTTAGATGATCTGTCGCTGCAGGAATAGCTGAAGATGTATCTTCCATCTTTTATATCTGAATAATGAATCGCTCTTTGCGAGATCAATTCATTTTGCATGGAATCTGTGGCTGTAATTATCGTGCCATTGATCATTTTTAACTGCCCTGAGCAAGTTATCAGTTGGTCTGCATTGTCGCTGGTTGTAAGCATGATATTAACTTTTGAGGACCATTTGTCTATCCCTATTTGTTCAGCGGTATAATCATAGGATACATTAACTGAAGGCAGTATACCATCAACAAAGAATCTCATACTTTTGACTTCTTCAAGATTATTTGCGCCATCTTTTGAATAATAGGTCAGTATGTAGAATCCGGATTCTCCAATTGTCCGTGAAAATCTGCTATTTGTCGCTAATGAAGTCGGATAAGTCCAGTTCTTTTCAATTGCATAGTATGTTTGTATTCCTGATACGGAATAAGAATTATCAAATGCGGTGAATGGAAGGTTTATGTTACGCGGGACGACTGCCATTTGCTGCGTTATTGTTATTGGTGGAATGATATCTTTTTGACATTTGAAATCTCTTTCATTGCAGTCTCTATAATCGTTGCCGTCTGCATCTTTGATACATTGGCCTTGCCATTTGCATCTGCCTATATCCGACAGATCTTGGCTTAATTGCGTAATCTTATTCGTGCCGCCTATCCTGCTGTTAGTTTCGTCGTAGATGACATCGACATCGACTGATTGCGAGGATGTGCCTTCGCATTGGCTTTCACTTGTATAGTATATGCATGCATTCTCTTCTTCAGATACGCAAGTGTCATAATTCGTGAATATGCAATTGTCACCCACTAATCCGCATACTTCTCTGTCGCATCCGCCTAATATTCTGTTATTCGGTGAACTGCATTTTTCGCAATCTTGGTATATCTCATTGCTAGGTTTGCATACGCCCATGCCAAGTTCGTAGGATTTTGTGTTTGACCATTGGCAATTCCCTGGTTGGTCTATACCGCAAGTATTGCTGTTACAAGCATCTTGACTCCTGTAATCGTAGCAAGAGTTGATATTTTTGCAAGTTCCATAAGTATCTACATTAAATCTTGAGAAATCTTTATAGCAGGCAGCTGACGCGCAGGCTGATGAGATGAATATGCCGAATGGTTTCAAGCAGACATCGCAGCTTGTGTCGGTAAAACATTTTCCTCCAACGCAAACGCCTTCAATCTGTCCGCAATCGAATATTTTCTCTAATTGGTTCAGAGGGCTGCAGATTGTTTCAGAATTATCATAACATAAGTTTACATTGCTTCCATCCAATTTCACGCAAAGTTCGCTTATCGCCCCTATGGTGATAATATTTGAATATTTATTTACCGCTAAGGTCTGTTCTTTTGAATAATATGCGCCAATCCTGTAGGAATATTCTGTATCATATTTGAATGTCGTGTCTGTAAATGAATTTTCGAATAATGAGTCTGATATTTGCTGCCAATTGCCTGATTCGTCGCATCTTCCTTCACATCTTTGCACAAACGCGTAATTTGATTGGCAGCTCGTCGGAGGGAATGTCCATTCTAATGCAATTTCTTTGCTTCCAGTTATAGGTAAAGCGTCTAATAATAAAGGAGGGCTCGGATCTTGTCCGCAAGATACTGGGCAAGTGCAAGGCCTTGACGAATCGATGGTTGCGCATTGATTCTGACAATCTGACAATGCTCCTTCCGCTCTTGTGTCCATCGTGCCGTCGCATTCTTCATAGAAATCAACTTTATTGTCTCCGCAATAATTTATGTAATTGAAAGGTTCTTGGATTATGGTAGGAGGAACTATTGTCTGATTTGATATAGGTAATGTTTCGTTCGTGATTGGTTCTGTCTCGGGGGTTGTTGTGCTACATTGCGAATTACATTCCGTATTCGTGAAAGTGCCAGTGAAGAATTCGCCTCGGCATTGTATTTTGAATAGGTTATTTTTCGAAGTTCCGCTTTCACAGCAGCAACCGATATAGCAGTTGTCTCCAGGAATATTAGCGCAAAGCTGGTTATCAAAGAACGTGCCTAGGATTAAATCACACTCTTGCGGCACTTTAGCATCTTCGCAGCCATTAGCTTGACTTATGCAACATCCGATTGCTTCTGCATCTGGAATCGATAAGATTATACTCAAAGCTATCAAAAACAGCATTAAGGATAGTAAATCTCCTCTTTTTTCCTTCATCTATTCACCAAGTTATATATGATATAATATTATTTAGTAATTGTTATTTAAATATCTTTTCATAATATATATTAGCATTATATGTTAAATGTAGAAATTCTTGGTTTTTCTATATTTTTTCTTAGTTTTATCTAATTTCTATCTCTTGCGTATCTATCAATCCAGATTCATCGTGTACTTTAAGTATGACCGATCTCCCAATTCCTGAATTAGTCTGCCAAATGAAATAATCATCGAGTTCTATGAAGTTAGTACCGCGATTGGTCAATGAGAGCACCATATTATCTTCATCCGGATCAGCCACTTTAGGTTTTAAGGTTATTGAATTGGCTGTTTTGATGATTTCCACTTCTTTTATTATAGGCGGTCTATTTTCTCTAATAAATCTCAAGCTGTAGGCATGCCCTTCTATTATTGAAGCGAAATCGTCTGCATAAATCGTATCTTGCTCCAAGGATTCTACTTTACGTATGCTGAATCCTTCTTTATACTCCGGCAGCTGCTTGTAGTCATTGACCATATCGAAATCCGGGTCAGCTGTATCGTTCTTGATGACTGCTTTGATGAATTCATGGAATTTTTTCAGTCTTACCCCAGATTCATAGGTAAAGTCTGACAATTCGAATTTTTGGTTGTCAATTGTGTAATTTATAGGGAATTTGAGATTGAATATGACTGATTCGTCTCCGATTATGATTTCAGTTTTTGGAATTCCGTAATCCACTTCAGTAAATAGAAAATCAAGTTTAGTGCATTTCTCGATATAATTGTCTACATATGTTCTAAGTTCCTTTTGCATTGAGTTTATTGGGGAGTATGAACGGCAAGGCTGATATATGGGGGTTATGACATTAGGGCCGTTAGTGTCGCATAATGGTGGCAGATTGTCTATGCCGAAGTATGGGAATGGGATTGCCAATTGCTTGAATGGATATGGTGGGGTGAATGGCGGTGCATAATTCATATTTGATATGCCATAGTTTATTTTTTTTCCGTTATCGTCATATACTTTGTCTTCTGGTGTTAGGTATATCTTACCGCCTTGACTGCCAAGCACGCTTAGTCCATCTATTGCAGTGCGTTCTAGGCATTTTGTCACATATGAATTAAGGAAAGTGTTTTTTATGATGGCTTGCGTGCTTTGCATGATTGATGAATTAGTATTTGTCGTTAGTGTGGTTATGTAATATATGAACATGAAAATCATTAATAGGACTAATCCGGTGATTATGAATACAGTTATCTGCGATTTTTTAGAATTCATTTTACGCGTTAATTTTTATTGCTTAATTACGTTAACTTCCGCAGTTGAATATTTGCCTTGATTGCTTATTGCAATTAATGTTATTTTGTGCGGACCAGGATTGCCGAATACTGAACCTAGCATGCTATAATCATTTCCTTTGAATTGGCCGTTAAGGACGTCTCCTGGTTCGATGTCCCAGTAATAAGTCACTTCTTCTTGCGGATTTGTTGTGGCCAATCTAACTTGGTCATTGTCTGCGAATATGAAATCAGGTGTCGGGGACGAAATTGCGGCATTAGGTGTTAAACCTGTTAATGTAATTGACTTTAATCTTAGCATTGATGTCGCGGATTGCCATATTTCCGGCAAATTAGTTGATGCAAATGAATATAATTTGTAGTCTGCATATGTTTTTCCTGCAGTAGTGTCTATAATCGGTTGACAGAATACTTCTGGGAATGCTGCATTTCTGCAAATATCCGTTTTGAAATTCTTATAATCCACTGAAAGATATGGTTTTGCAGGATCTGATTGATCAATAAATCCGAATATCTCTTTATCGCCATATCTTGCCAGATATACTCTATCATAATCAGTTGTTTCTTTGAGATATGCGCTATAATCTATCGTTCCTGAGATTGTTCTGGATATAGGTTTGATTATATTTTTTAGAATGTAAATTGTGGTATCATATGGAGCTTTAAGCCAAATATTGAAAGTTATATCGTCTGATTCAGGGTTAATTCCTAGGATTCCTTCTTTTGAATATATGATTGAATTCATTTTTGAATTGTACCATAGCTGCGGATTATTATCGTTGCACATTTTGTAAGTATCATCATCATTTTGTGCGAAACTGCAACTGAGACTCACTACATTCATGAAAGGGTTCAATTTATCTTCGTTTAGTGTCGTGCCTAATATGATTCTACTTCCTGATCTGAGGATGCAATAGTTATTTGAACCATTATCTTGCAAGAAAGACTGTAATGGTTCGTATTCTGTATATGGTAAAGTTTCTGCGCTTTTATCACAATATAATGAGAAATCGGTCAAAACATTATCATTAGCCCATTCAAGCATTTTTGTAGCTAATATTTTTGTTCTTGTGCCCCATGCCCCTGCAGAGCAGAAATGGTCTCTTGAATATGCGCCTTCGAATACGCATTGTTGTCCGTCCCAACAAGTGTTCAAGATAGGACAATAGGCTTCAGAATTATCTAAACTAATAGACCTATAGACTTCCTGCCAATTTCCGTTATCATTTTGATCTAATACACATGCTGATAATACAGGATCGCCCCAGTTGCCGCCAGCGATATATTCTGGAGAAGTTGTTGCGACTATGCCAGATGCCGCATTCAAGCATTTTTTTTCAGTCCAGCATTGATTTTTTGCGCAGCATACTTGTTCATTTTGGTCAGGTGAATCTTTAGGCATTTCTCTTTGTTCGATAGCCGGCAATCCATATAGTTCTTTTGACCATTTTCCATTAGGTGAACAGACATGTCCATACATGAATGTGTTGCATTCGCTATCATATGCTAACTGAGCAGTGATTAAGCCTATTCCGGGTTTTGAAATAGAACTCCTTCTCGAACAGCTATAGAATTGATTATCCAATCCGTATAATAGATCCGCATCTTCTGATTCCCAGCTGTCGATGTCTGTGACTGCGTCTCCTGGTTTTAATAGGTTTCCGTTCCAGCAATAATTATTGCCATCTTGATAATATTCATGAGGGTCATTGCCGCAGCATTTGTTGCCTGACCATTTGTATCCTGGGACTGATTCACAGGCGAATTGGTCGCTGTCTAAGCTATCTACCCATGCTTCTGTTCCGCATACGAAGTCATTATTTGCTTTGACTAGATGTATCTTGTCTATAGCAAATAGATTGTAATAGTTATTAGCACCTATGGAAAAAATTCTGCCGTCATTCTTTGCAGCATTTTTATCCACGCGGAATTCTATGAAATTGATATCACTATTCGTTGTTATTTGGCTTGTGGGTATGCTGATGTGCATCCATTTGTTCAGGCCTGCGCCGTTCAGCGCATAATTATTATTCAATATCTCCCCTAGGAATTCTTGCCTATAATTTCGGCCATAACTTTTCGAATCTCCTACATATTCTCCGCCTATGAATAGTTGAAGATTGAGATCATCTGTTGCATACACATAGAAATCTAATGAGTCATAGGTTGACCAATCATTAATATTTGAATCAGCAGGCATAAGGTTAAGCAAAGGGCTTTCTTTTGCATTGTTCAGTGATATTCTGAAATAATAGAAGTCATCAGATTCATCGGTTTTTAATTTCCATGTCTGAGGGCAGAATTGCTTATCGCATTCTGGGATAAATTCTTTAATTGTAGTCATGAATGAACCGGCAAGTCTTACTCTATTTGTGCCTTGATTAATACAATTATCATAATTCAGGCCGCAACATTCCAAAAATTTCGAATCTTGGTCTTCTTTTGAGCAGATAAATCGTTGGGATACTTGCTCATAATTTTGCAATAATTCAGTATCTGTCTGTTCAGTAGGTATGTCTGATATTTGCGCACCGATTGCTGCAAGCATATCATTAAAATCATCTGACCCTTCTTCTTGTCCTGTTGTTTGGGAAGTGTTTTGAACATAAGTAGATGTTGCGATGCTTGTTGGGATCTGCAGGTGTTCGCCTTCTGATAATTGCACGCCTAGTTTAGTATCAGCCACATTGCTATTGGCATCACATATATGCCAATTCTGTGCGTTTGAGATAAGATCATATGCGAAATATTTATTTGTAGGTAGTATATCTTCAGCGGGTTTGATTGCGAATGGTTCATCTTGTGAAAACATATAACTCCCTTTGTAGCAGAGCTGCGTATCTTCTTCGTAAATCATGCCTGTATCGATTATGCCGTCATCGCCGCAGCATAGTCCATTCGTTCCTAATTGCGGAACCCAGGTTGAGCCTCCGCATAATATGCAGTTTGATTCAGTGTCTGCATGAACTAGGATTGTCCTATCTTGTTCAGTGTAATAGAATATTGATCCTTCATTCTTTAGCATACATCCAGGTTCGAAAGGCACTGCATATTTATTGTCAGATGTGATTTTTTCAGATAACCCATACAATTGGCCGCCATAGCATACGAAGTTACCGTCTGTTGTTGAGGCATCAGAATTCACGACAACACCTTTGTAACAGCACGGGTTCAATGGGTTATTATCTTCGAGATTGTTAAAAGTCTCTACTCCTGTGCAGCATTTTCCATCCAGATAATTTTCTGGAAGACAGGTCAATAGTTTTGCGCAACCGATAGTGCCATAAGCGTTCAGATAATAAATCCCTCCGACTGAAGAAGTGTATAACCTAGTGTTTGTTGTGTCATAAGAATATGCTGCGAATCCTGCATCATTGAATTTAGTTTGGCACCAAAGATTTGCCATATATGGAGTATTGCTTATTGCATTATTGTATTCTGTTGCGGTTATAATTCTTCCGCGCACATCTATATATCCCCTAGTGGTATATAATGGAGCTATTACATCTTGCGGTATGTATTGACGTGTTCGTGAATCATAAACATTTTTTTTGCATCCGACTGCTAACCCATTGCAATAAATTGTATGCGTGAATGGATTGCTCCAACTATTTGAAGTTATCCCTATGGCTCTATAATTAGGACATCTGTCCGCTACATAAGTGTAACCTCTGGAACAAATTGAATCGCTCCTTGTCTCATAATAGATTGGAGCAGGTTTAGGGAGCAGCCATGATTCTGCCGAATAGGCAATGCTAGACAGAAGTAATATGAACAAGAAACTTACTGCTAAAAACCTTATCTTCAAGCCTATCAAACCTCTTTTAACCGGATATATAGTATTATATGTATAAATTATAGAAAAAAGTATATTTAAATGTTTGGTTTGGACGAATTTACCTATTCAATTGAGTCTAACGCCTTTTTCGCTTCTGATGGGTGCATCCCCAATGTTATACCGAAAGCAATCATATCATGATAAGCTCTCATCTGGTAAGGTTTTTTCGCAAATGATGCTAAGATTAACTTGACTTTGAATTTCTTACATAGGCTTATGTTTTGCATCATTCTGCCAATAATCACTGATCTCAGGCCTTTGTTGGCATTTAGGATGTTATTGAAGTTCAATGCGACTGCTTTTTTTCTTTTCGCCATCAATTCGCAAAGGACTTGGTTCAATCCAGATCTTTTGCTGTGTGTGCCATCTCTTTGGGCTACATTCTCAAGATTGAATAGTATATCGAATGGAAGCTTTTCAATCGCGTGCCTGTCAGATTCTGATGATTCGATGAATACAAGTTTTGTTTTCTTTCTCGCCTTCGGTATATCTTTAGGCAGGCAGATTATTGCTTTGATTGTATTCGGATATTTCTCAATTGGAAATTTATCTAATGGGTATACAAAACAGAGCTTTTTGAAATCTAACTCTTTTGCCATCTCGATGAATTCATTTTCATTCTTGTCCGGGAATACGATGTCGATCATTTGTTTAACTTTTTAAATTTTTTAATATCTGGCACGTCTTGCACATTTTTTTCTGCGTCGGTTCTCCGCAGGTCTCGCAGTATTCAATATCCTCTTCCCTCTTATAAAGCTTTTTCATACGAGGCAATACCTTGAGGAATGCTTTTATTATTTTTTCTCTAACTGCCGGATCCTCTTTTTCGAAATCTCCGAATATCCCTTTCATGCTTCTCCTCAATGAATCCATGCTGCAAGGGCATTCGCCATATTTGACTGGGAATCCTCTCAGTTTTGAATATCTGGCGATGTCTTTCTCTCTGATCATATATAATGGTTTTACTCTTGGTACAAATTTCTTGTTTTTTATAACTCCTGTGACTGGGCCGAGCCTTGCGCTGACTGGTATGTCTCCGCGAATGAAGTTCATCATGACCACTTGCGCTTCGTCGTCTAGATTGTGGCCTAATGCAAGTTTGTCTGTCTTCAATTTTCTCGCGTGCTTATTCAGTAGATATCTTCTCAGTACACCGCAAATCGTGCAGGATTTAAGGTTGGTGCCTTTTGATGCAAGGATCGATTTGATGTAGCATAATGAATAGCCGAATTCATCGCGCAATGATACGATATGAAGCTTAATTTTTTGGTTTTTGCAGAATTTTACTAAGTTGTCTAAACTCTCTTTGCTATAATTTCCGATGAATGCGTTGATTGTCAGCGCTTCAATCTTGTAGCCTAATTTTTTCAGCACATATAATAGAACTGTCGAGTCTTTTCCTCCGGAAGCTGCAACCACTATTTTCTCATTTTTCGAGAAAAGTTTGTATTTCTTGATAGTTGCATCTATAGTTTTCTCGATTCTTTCAAGAAATTTATTCTCTTCTACGCTCAGATTATTTTTTTCTTGAGCTTTTAGTTTTCTTTTTTGCATTTTTTGGTTTTGCTTTCGCTTTCTTCTCGGTTTTCTTATGCTTCTTCATGTAATCAGTTATTGCTGCCTTCAATGCCTCTTCGCCCAACACTGAGCAGTGCATCTTCACTGGTGGAAGCTCTCCAAGAAGATGGACAATCTTACGATTAGTGATCTGTTCCGCTTCTTCTAGAGTCTTGCCTTCGACCAATTCGGACAATGCTTCAGACGAAGCGATTGCTGCGACGCAGCCGAATGTCTGGAATTTGACTTCGGTGATCCTATTTTTCTTCACCTTGATCATCACTTTCATGATGTCACCGCATCGTACGTTTCCGACTTCGCCTATGCCGTCTGGATTCTTCATGACCCCAGAATGCTTAGGATTCTTGAAAAGATTCATAACATTTTGGTTGTAGTTCATTTTGCATACCTCCTTCAGTTCCTTGCAATGGGACTCATTCTTCTTAAGTTTAATACTATTTCTTTGACTTTTTTTATTGTGTAATCGACATCTTCTTTTGATGTAAATCTGCTGAGTGTGAATCTGATAGTTCCCTGCATATATTCAGGTTTTGAATTGATCGCTCTCAGGACATGGCTAGGCTCAAGTGAATGCGAAGAGCACGCTGATCCAGTGGATACGAAAATGCCTGCGTTGTCGAGATGGAACAGCATCGATTCGCCTTCGATGTATGCGAATGAGATGTTGACGTTGTTCGGCAACCTTTTTGTTGCGTGTCCGTTAAGTTTTGTTTCCGGGATATTGAGGAGTTCTTTTGTCATATAGTCTTTGAGTGTTTTCAGTTTTTGAACGTCGCTTTTCATTTTGACTGCTTCTGCGAATCCCACAATTCCAGCAATGTTTTCCGTGCCTGGCCTTAATCTCCTCTCGTGGCCGCCTCCGTTGAACAACGGCTTTATCTTCGTGCCGTTCCTAATGTATAATGCGCCGACGCCTTTTGGGCCGTGTATCTTGTGTGCGCTCATACTAATGAGATCGATATTTATCTTTTTCACATCGATAGGAATTTTTGTGAATGATTGGACTGCATCTGTGTGGAATGCGATGTCATGCTTTTTAGCAATTTTCCCGATATCTTCAATAGGTTCGATTGTGCCAATCTCATTGTTGGCATGCATTATTGTGATTAGGATTGTGTCTTTTTTTATTGCGCTCTCTAATTTATTTAGATTGATCAATCCGTATTGGTCCACTTCTAAATATGTGACGCTAAATCCTTCTTTCTCGAGCTCTTTGCAAGTGCTGAGAACTGCAGGATGCTCTATTCTGCTCGTTATGATATGGCCTTTGCCTTTCGAATAGGCGATGCCTTTGATTGCGAGGTTGTCCGATTCTGTGCCGCCTGATGTGAAAATTATCTCCTCTGTATTTGCATTGATTGAGTTTGCGATTATTTTTCTTGCTTCTTCAAGCGCATCTTTCGCATCTCTACCCATTGTGTGCAATGAAGAAGCGTTACCATAATTCTCTGAGAAGAATTTTCGCATGATTTTTTCTACTTTAGGATCAACTTTTGTCGTCGCTCCATTATCCAGATATATTTTTCGAGTTGTCATTTTAGACACACTCCGCAGCAAGCATGGTTATTATCATGATGGCCGTGTACTTTATGCATCTTGCACAATATTCTATTTTGTTTCGCCACTTTTGATATGCGCTGCATCTGTTCGATCAAGCATGGATCTTTTTCGAATATTAATTTAGCACTTTTTTTAATTTCCGCCTGAGTATTCTTATCGAAAATAATCTCTTTAGCCCTTTTTGATTTCACATATTGAGAGATTGTCGCTCTTGTCATTTCTAATTTTTTGGCGACATCGGTTTGCTTCATTCCAAGTTTCATAAGCTCTTTAGCAAGCTCTCTGCGTATCGCGGGTAAAAGATACCATACTTCCAGCTCTTGGGGCATAACAACCATATTTTGTTAACTATAGTTAACATATTTATAAATATTTCTGAAATTTATGAATGAATTATGCGATTTTATAATAAGAATTAGATTTTTTCTAGTTTATCCCATGAACCATTGACCAATGAGTTCAATGAGCTTATCACAAACGGCGCATTTATCCATAGCGCAGTGTCGTATAGCGGATGGATTTTTGAGTCTTCTTTGAGCATCAATAATGCTTCTTTATCATCGGCAATTACAAATCTATGCTTATTTTGTGGGGTGTGTTTGATATCGGCGATTGCTTTCAATTCATTAAATTTATCTGAGTTCGATTTATCATAATCGCTTAATATGATCTTTATGCTCACACCTCTTTTCTTAGCGGCTTTCAATGAATCACCGATTGTCTTGAATTTATCCAATAAGCCATTGGCTGAGCATGCGATGACTATATCATTCTGCGCCTTGCTAATCATCTTGTCTGCATGTGAATGAATAGAATTCCTTGATTTGATATGCGCAGTCATCTCTTCAGGATCGAAGCTTTCAATGCCTTGCGAGTGAAGCATCCCCAGTTCGGTCAGCAAGTCAGACTCTTTCGCGTCATCGAGAAGTTTTATGCTGCGTTCTGCTTCTTCTTTCATATTCTTTTTAACTCTCTCAATCACTTCGCTTGGCGGAACGGCTAGATACTTCAGCGGTTTGCCCAGCTTTGTTATGATGAAACCTTTTCTTTCCAATGATTCTAGAACATCATATGATCTTGACCTAGGGACTGCAGTTATATCGGATAATTCTCCCGCGGTCGATACGCCTCTTGAGAGGAGCGCGCACCAGATTTTCGCTTCGTATCCATTCAATCCGAAGTCTTTGAGTTTGGTCAAAAATTCTTTCTTTACGATCATTTATTGCACCACGATGATTATTTTAGAGTAAGTACTTGTTTTGCCTTGACTCTAATTTTTCCCAAATTGTTTTATAAGGATTTCGTTGCTTCATTATCTATGAATAATAATATCGACGGAAATAGTATAGAAATAGTTGCAGAGTTATAGTGCTTTTCTTGGTCCATATCCTAGCTTTGCTATAATTAAGGCAGTCTCAGATAAAAGTTCTTCGCGAGAATTTTCATTAATTATTTTTAGATTGTACATCTGGTTGTGTATTATCTTATCAAGACCCATACCTGCTCCGTCTCTTTCGTCACGTTTTTTGATATCTTCCATCGTGGTCTTTTGATCTCTTCGCGAAGCATAACGTTTTTCCAAGCTCCTTTCCACATATATCAATTTGAATCTGTCATTATGATCTGCTCTGAATTGCGAGACCTCTTCAGGACTTCTAAATCCAGTGATCACTATATCATCCAGACCTTTTATCCGATTGGAAAGCATCATCGCGAGTATGTTCTGGAATCCTGAAGTCTTACGTAAAGCAACTCCTAATTTAGATCTATAGTCTTTCGTATCTTCACATTCAATTGAAGACAATAGTTCGCCTAACAAATCTGAGAATACCCATTTAGTGAATCCGAATTCTTGGACGAGATAATCTGCTATGGTGTCTTTTCCAGATTCCCCATAGCCGGTAAGTCCAATTATCATTAGTCTTTTTTCATCTCTACTGATTAATATAGCTTATTATTTTCGAATCTCTATTTTTGGTAAAGTAAATGCTTATAAATAATGCAACTGAGGATTGACCAGGGTATCATGGAAGTAAATCTATTCGAATTTGATGTGAACGAAAAACATCTTAGATGGCTGAAGAATAATATTTTGAAATACAGAAATAATAAACCTACGCTTGACCAGCTTCTGAAGCATACACATCTTAGTTTTTCTGCGGAACAATGCTCGAGAGTAGCTACGCTTGATATAGTAGAGAGTGATGATTCTTATACGCAGCAATCACAAAGGTATGTTCCGCTTGAGAATTCGAGCAATGGTTTTGTTGTTCCACCTCTTCCTGATGGGCTTCGGCAGGAATATGTGCAGTTATGCAATGATATGTTCAGCTTATACAAAGAAATGACTGAGCTTAAAGAAGGCTACAAAAAAAAGAAAAAGTTGCAGATTGGGGATTATGTACATGGAATCCCGATTGAAGATGGGAGATATATATTGCCTTGTTCGACTAAATCTAATATGCTTATAACTATGCAAGGATCTTCTATTTCTGATTTTCTTGAACACATCCATAGCAAAGGTTATGGTGAGCTTGATGAGTTATATCAAAAAATAATGCTTCAATTACGGAAAGTATCTCCTTATCTAGGCAATAGGCTTGAGGATATAGTAAAAGAGAGCAGCGCAAGGACCAATGCAGTGACATCAATTAATGAAATGCTGTTTGAAATGGTGTCTGAAAGAGTAAGTTTACTCAATAAAACTACGAACGGAATTATAAGATCAGGTCTTGGCGCTTCGACAAGCACGGCATCCAACACGCCTAGCGAAATTTATGAAAATATGCTCAAAGAAAAAGGACTTGAAACGACAATGGCAAATCTTGAAGAACTTACTCAGAGGGTCGCGAATTATGGTCATACTTCTATATTAGAACATTCTAGGATGACTTTTGGACTCAGGATGTCTATAAGCACATATCATCAATTGGTAAGGCATAGGCTGAGAGAAATATCAAAACCTGAGCTTGATTCTCTTCCTGATGATTTTGGATATGTAACTCCACCCACCATAAAAGGAAGTAAATTCGAACCGGCTTATACTGGACTTATGGAAAGAGCTCGAAAATTATATCAAAGTATATCTCTATCTAATCGCAAGAGCGCTGCATATATCCTTCCTAACGGGACTGAGATACCTGTGATACTCAGCGCGAATGACAAGGCTATTGCCCACATAATCAGCGATAGAACTTGTAGCCGTGCGCAATGGGAGATAAGGGATATCGCGCAGAAGATATTGGATATAGCGAAACAAGAAAATCCTACTGCTTATCGTAAATCTGGTCCTCGTTGCGTTTATGGCGTATGTCCCGAAGGCGCACTTAGCTGCGGTAAATCCGCAGAAATGAAAGAAAGATATGGCAAGTGAAAATATGGATAATGAAATAGTGCAAAGGCAAATAGCGTTCAAAGTCAACTTGAAAGATATAGTCACAAAACAGTTGGTGAAACAAGAAGGATGGCTGCCTAATTATGTTGAATATGGCGGACAGAAGATTAGCCGTGTGAATGTAATGGGCACAGTCATTAGCACTGTTTCTGAGAATGAAAATCACATAGTTATAGATGATGGAGAAGTTAGTATAATCATCCGTAAATTTGAAACGCAGAATATTGAATTAGGCGATTATAAAGTGGGCAGTCTTTTGAACATAATTGGTAAAATCCGTGAATTTAATAATGAAAAATATATTATGCCTGAGGCGATAATCCCGGTTATCTCAATGAATCAAGTGGATATGAGAAAAAAAGAGATAAAACTTCTTCATATGAATGGATTTTATAGCGTTGTCAAAGAAGTTGTTCCGAAAGCAGTTTCAACATCTCCGGGAATAATCGAAGAAAATGTACATGAAGGAGATAGCGAGGCTGCAAGGCTTATCGCTAAAATCCGCGAATTGGATGACGGCAATGGTGCGGATATAGATACAATCATCTCTTCTTTAGGCCCAAGTTATGAACGCACTATGCAGATATTGCAGGAACAAGGAGATATCTTTACGACAAAGCCCGGCAAGATTAAAATTCTTGAATAGATCTTAGATAAAAAATAATGGAGTGATATAAACTTCTACGAATGCTGCGAATACTAGCAATATTAAAGAGATTAGGATAAGTTGGGAAGTGTCAAACAATATTCTTTCGAAACGTTTGGTCTGAAAATCTTTGTGGATAATTGCTATTGACAGAATTCCTCCAGCCAGTCCTGCAACGAAGTATGCTGCGATTTCTGGAACTCCATGCACGAAGTATCTTAGGAATCCAAGTGATACTGCTTTCCAGTAATTCGTTCCTAGCAGCGCTCCGCCTAATGCTGCGAAATTGACCTTAATGAAGTTGCCCATGGCAGTTCCTATAACTGATGCGTTCCATGTCAAGATAAAGATAGATCCGAATCCGTAGATAAGCGAGAAGATTATGCAGAATATCATCACTTTGAAATTGTTGAATAGGATGTCTGAGAATAGAGTAAGGGATTCTACGAAGTTGCCTGAAACTCTATTGTTGATGTTTAATATGGTTTGGGTTTGGACTAGATATAAATTATTTACAGTGTTTTGCGGCAGCAAAGTATACCAGAAAGCAAATGCGAAAGTCATGCCTACGAACATAAACATCAGATAGGTTATAGCTTTCCTGTGCTGGTTAAGTAGTAAGAGTTCATCGGCTATCTGCTCATCTTTCTTTTCTTCTCTGCGCATCATGAAGTAAACTAATGGAGAGCATGCCAATACTGAAAAGAAGACCATAATGATGCTCGCTTGCTGCGCGAAAACCCATAATGCTAGCAGGATTGCGATGGATGAATAAAGGAATCCGTAGAACAACATGCTCCAGGGTCTTTTCTCTGCAGATTTCGGGCCTATAATTGATTCTAGAACCATAGTTGAATATGGGATATGTAAATTTATATAACTTCCGGTCGTGTTCAGAATGCCACCTAATGTCTTTTCGCAAGCACTACTTTTCATAAATTTACAAGATAAATCTTGTTGAAGAATTGTAATCAGAATGTGCTCAATACTGACATTGGCATCATTCTGAACACATTAATAACTTCCGAATTCTTTATAAACAAAGCCTATTTTCATTAGTAACTATGGATTACAAAGCTATGCTGCAGAAAGCGAAGTCGGAATTGCCGCAAGAAGTAAAAGCTACTGAAAGGTTCGAGATACCTAAAGTAAAAGGGCATTTGCAAGGCAATAAGACTGTGATAAGCAATTTCTTTCAGATAGTCGATATATTGCATGTTGATATCCAGCATTTGCTTAAATATCTGCTAAAGGAGCTGGCTACACCCGGCGAAATACAGAATACTCTTCTTATCTTCGGTACAAAACTTTCGGCAAGCAAGATTAATGAAAAGATTGAAAGGTATGCGAAAGAGTTCGTAATCTGCAAAGAATGCGGAAAACCTGATACTAAATTGATCAAAGAAGGCAATTTCATGTTTATCAAATGCAATGCATGTGGCGCAAAGCATCCAGTAAACAGCAAAATCTAAAAAGGCTGAAATTCTTAGGTTATACTATGATAGTCAAAAAACACGTGTCTCAAGATGGTCAGATGATTCTTTCTATCTGCGATTCTGAATTGATAGGCAAGACTTTTGAAGAAGGAGATAAATGGTTGGATCTGACTTCGAAGTTTTATCGCGGCACTGAGATGAGCGAATCTGAAATTCTTTCAATTCTACCTAATGCGCATAGCGTGAATATGGTTGGCACTAAGACTATTGATTTTGCTATTAAACATAAATTGATATTGAAATCGCACGTCCTTTATGTTCAGAAAGTGCCTTATGCGATATGCGTGTTCGATGAACGGGCTAAATAAGAATAAATCTTAATCAATTCTAACCCATATATCTTGGGCGTTCTTCTTTCATCTGCTTGGCTTTAGCTGCTTTGAAATGGTCTTGCATCTTTAAGTATTCTTCTATTATTTCAGGCGTCACTGATGGTCTGACTTTTTTTAATGCTTCTTCGAAGTCTTTCATTGTGACATTTTTCGCCTGCATATCTTTTCTTAATGCAAAAATAGCCGCTTCTTTGCAGATAGATTCGATGTCTGCGCCGACGTAACCATCAGTTTTGTTCGCTAATTTTGCAATGTCTACATTTTTCAATGGCATGTTTTTTGTGTGCACTTTGAAAATTGCATCTCTGGTTTTTTCATCTGGAGTTTCTGCTAGAATTATTCTGTCGAATCTGCCTGGTCTTAATAGAGCTGGATCAAGCATATCCGGTCTGTTTGTTGCTCCTATGATTATGACATCATTCATGTCTTCAAGTCCGTCCAGTTCTGTGAGTATTTGATTAACTACATTACGCGATACTTCGCTTTCGTTCGCGCTGTTTGTCCTGGCCGGAGCTAATGATTCGATTTCATCAAAGAATATTATCGAAGGCGATGATTGCCGTGCTTTTTCAAATAATTTTCGTATGGCTTTCTCTGATTCGCCTACCCATGTGACCAATAACTCCGGACCTTTGACTGGGATGAAATTGGCTTCGCTCTCGTTCGCCACTGCTTTGGCTAATAAGGTTTTACCTGTGCCTGGCGCGCCATAGATAAGGATACCTTTCGGAGGTTTGACTCCCAATCTCTTGAATGCTTCTCCATTCTTTATCGGCCATTCAACTGCTTCTTTTAATTCTTGTTTTATTTCTTCTAATCCGCCGATGTCTTCCCACTTTATGTTAGGTATATCTATGGAGAATTCTCTTAATGCGCTCGGTCTTACGAATTTCAACGCTTGCTTGAAATCGTCCATGCTGACTTTCAGTTTTTCGAGCATTTCTTTTGGAATCGGTTCATTTTTGTCCAGTTCTAATCCTGGGAGCATCCTTTTGAGAAGAACCATGGCTGCTTCTTTCACTAATGCTGAAATGTCTGCGCCGACAAATCCGTGAGTGATTGCGGCAAGTTCATTCAGGTCAACATTTTTTTCCAACGGCATATATCTGGTATGGATCTTGAGGATTTCTGCTCTTGCAGGTTTTGTCGGTATTCCTATCTCTAATTCTCTGTCTAGTCTGCCTGGCCTTCTTAGTGCGGGATCTAATGCGTTAGGTCTGTTTGTCGCGCCTATTACTATGACTTTGCCTCTTGATTTCAATCCGTCCAGATGCTTTAATAGCTCCATGACTGGCGTGTTTAAGAATTCGTTATGGCCTCTTTCTTCTCTCTTAAATGCGATTGAATCAAGTTCGTCTATGAATATGATGCTTGGCGCGTTCTTTGTTGCGTCTTCAAAGATTTTTGCAATATTTTTTTCGGTTATGCCTGGTACTCCAGATATGATTGAACCTGATTTCATCTCAATGAAGTTCGCTTTTGTTTCGTTCGCTACTGCTCTTGCCAGCAATGTTTTTCCGGTCCCTGGCGGGCCATATAATAGAACTCCTTTCGGCGGTTCAATGCCTAATTTTTCGAATAATTCAGGATGTTTCAATGGCAGTTCAACCATTTCTCTAACTTTGCCGACTTCTTCTTGCAGTCCGCCTATATCTTCATAGTTGATATCCGGCATGTTAGCTTCTTCTGTAATCTCAACTGCTTCAGGATTTAGCGTAAGTTCTGTACTTTCAGAGATCATAACCGGCTGTTTTGGGTTTGTATCAACAACAACAAATTTTAATTTGACATTCCTTATGCCTAATAAACCATCGTCGTAAGCTCCAAAAGTGACTTCATCACCTTTTATGAAAGGTCTGCCTATAAGTCCATTAAGCAACGGCCTTGTATCTCCCCATATGCGCACCTTTGCTTCTGCTGGCGCGATAATTATCGATTTAGCTTCTTTGTATTCGATTTTTCTGATCTTGACAGTTTCGCTGATTCCAGTTTTTGCATTTTTTCTGGTGGTGCCATCCATTCTGATAATGTTTGATCCCACATCATTGGTAAATGCTTCATCAGCTATAGCCACAGTTTTACGTTTACCTTCAATCTCTAGAATGTCGCCGGGTTTGAGTTCAAGCTCTTGCAGTGTATTAGTATCTATTCTAACTATCCCTTTATTGATATCTGTTTGATTGCTAATATCTACTTTGAGCTCTTTTTCCTTTATTGCCATCTAAACCCCCTAGAAAAGCTATAGGTATGGAATTTTTAAAGATTATTGTGATGCAACCTCAGTTGAACCCATAGCTATTTTAATGTATTCTTCTTTATGCATATATATGAAAACAAAGCAGAAAGGTACTAATGCTGAACGTGAGCTAGTCCATCTTTTCTGGAAGAATGGTTGGTGCGGAATACGTGTAGCTGGTTCTGGTTCAATTGGATATCCTGCGCCTGATGTTCTAGCTGGCAATGGAGCTAGACGTCTTGCTATTGAAAGCAAAGCCACTGCTGATACTAACAAATATTTTCCTAAAAAAGAGATACATGAACTCAAGGAATTCGCAGACAAGTTCGGAGCAGAGCCTTGGGTAGCTATCCGTTTCGATAATGACAGCTGGTATTTCTTGAATCTTGAAGATTTAAAGTTATGCAATAACGGCTATTCAGTGAGTTTTGCTCTTGCAAAGCAGAAAGGTCTGATGTTCGAAGAAATGATTGGTATTTTCAGACAAGAAAAGTTAGCTTGATTGTTTATTCTTATTTCAACCATTTATAATGTCTTTTCACTTTATACAAAAAGTGTTCTGGTTTGAATACGCCTAATTCTGAGATTATTCCGCTGATTAATTCTGGCGGGATTATTTCGAAAGCTGGATTCATAACTTTCACACCGTTCGGTCTGTTTTCCCAGACTTCGGATGGATCCCTTTGTTCAATTATTTCGGGATGGATTTTGGTTTCAGGATCGTATGCCCATGAATCTGTGCAAACATATACTTTCACGCCGTAGAAATCAGCGACCTCTGCCAGTAATCTTGAACCTATTTTGTTTATGACTTCGCCTTTAGCGGTAATTGCGTCTGCGCCTATGAGCATAATATCTGCATCTTTCAATGCAAGCATGCCTGCGGAATCAACATAATGTTTGATTGGGATGTCTAGTTTTGCGATTTCTCTTGCAGTCATCCTGCCTTGGAATAATGGTCTTGTTTCCGTATTCCTTACGAAGAATTTCTTATGTTTCTGTTTCGCATATTTGAGAATTCCTATGACTGTCGATGAATGGCAATGTGTGAACACTATCATGCCGTTATGGATTTTCAATGAGCCTTGATGTGCTATAGAATCTTTCACTTCATGGAAATGCTGAAGCACTTCATCTGCTTTATCAACAATTTCTTTTTTTAGTTCTAATGGAGTCTTGCCTTTCATTTTGGAAAGGATATATTTCAATGCATTGCGCATCTTTGGTTCAGTAGGTCTTGAAGCAATTAGTTTATTTTTCGCGCTATGCATCTCTTTGAGATATCCGCCTCTGCTTTTGACTTTGCATTTTTGAGCTTCTTTCTTGAATGCATCTACTGCAGCTTTCGCTATAGTCGCCGCGCCTTGTATCTTCAATGATTCTATATCCTTAACTACTTGATCCAGACTCATTTATCTTTATCTTCTTTTTTTCTTAAGTAGACTTTGCTCTATTCTAATCATTTGCCTTTCCATAGAGAAGAGTTTCTTCAAGCTGTATGCTATCGCTATAAGAATTCCGAGTATTACGTATTGGATAAGATTCTCCATTAAGATGCACCTCTTTTTCTATATTGAGAAATGAATTTTATAGTATATAAAGGTTTCTTACGATTAAATGCCTGCAACAGATAAATTTTCCACATTCCAAAACTATGACTGACTTTCCCCGTAGTGGAACCTTGTCAGTTCTCTTTTTAGGTTATAAAATTTATAATGGTTGCAGACATTTCAATTATTGTAGAATTTAAATTCCGTAGATATTGCCTTTGTCTCTCAAGTTTTTGATTAGCTTCTTGTTCTCTTCAGTCTCTTGCAATGCTTCTGCAAGTTTTACTCTGATTCTTTTTACTTCTTTGCATACATCCACTTCTGAAGGGCATTCTTGTTTGCATGCGCCGCAGAGTAGGCAGTCATGGAATTGGTCGCTTAGGATATTCTCTTTGCTTAGAATCATTTTCGCTCTTGGGCTTTTTGTTTCTTTTTTGCTATTCAGATATACCGGGCAGTTGGCTTTGCATAGTCCGCAGAAATTGCATCTGTCATAGCTCATAGTATCTTGCCTCTATTCATGAGATTTAAAGGATCGTATTGCTTTTTCAGTTTTTCCAATTCTACTTTTCTTGTTTCTGGAAGGAATTGCATATTGATAGTTCCTATGTTCATAACTTCGCCGCCCATGTTGCGGATTTCTGTCAATGTTTCATTTATTATTTTTTTCTGCATGTTATTGAAGAATAATTGGAATATACCTTTTGTGATGTTTCCGAAAGTATGTATTTTGTTTTTTCTTGTGTATTTCAGGAATGCATCAATCTTCTCTTTTGGGATTGTTATTTGCCTGATATGGTGAAGTTTAGCTTTATGGATCTCTTTATGCAATAAATCCCTTAGCTGTTGCGCGTCTCCTGGCTTGCCTTTAGCCATTTCATATTCTATGACTAATAGATGTTTTTCGCTTTCTTCTACTTCTTCGTCTTCTTGGTATAAATTTAATAGTTTTGAACAATTTTTGTCCATATATTGGATTGATACGACTGAATCATCTTTTTCTAATTCTTTTAATTTATCCATTACTTCGGTCGCATTTTTGAATGTCAATATATCGTGGGAGACTTCATTGTATGGCGGGATCACTTTTAGTTTGATGCCAACAATCGCTGCCAATGTGCCTTCGCTCCCTATGATTTTGTGGATGTCTTTGACTATCAATATTTTTCCAGAGCCGTCAACTACTTCTAGTTCCAGTATCTGGTCCGCCATTCTGCCGAATCTGTGCGTATATACCCCGTGGCTATTGTTAGCTACCATTCCGCCTAGAGTGCATACTTTAGAAGATGTCGGGATGATTGGGAAGAAAAGATTGTAATTCTTTAATGCGTCATTTAATTTTTTCAACGTGACGCCTGGTTCTACCATAACATAATGCTCTTGCCTGTGCAATGCTATAATTTTATTCAATCTGTTCATGTCAATTACTACTGAATCTCGTGGGATAGTTGAGCCTTCTAATGAAGTTCCTGCGCCTCTTATAACTACATTGAATTCTCTCATGTTGGCTAATCTGATTATGTCTCTGACATGCTCTACTGATAGCGGCCAGACTATGGCTTGCACAACTCCTTCTAATTGAGATGCATCAGTCGCGTAACTTTTCAAGTCATCTAAACTTGTAGAAAAATTTTCTGGTCCTACGATGTCCTTGAGCTTGTCAAAATTGTTCATCGCATGATCACTTCACTCAATTCGCAGACTTCTTTCTCTTCTGCATTATTTTTCATGTGCTTGTAGCATAATGGGCATGTTGTAATCACTTTTTGCGTTGAGAAGTCTTTCATCCTCATTTCTGCGATGTTTTTCGCTTGAGGTTTGTCAACATCTATATGTCCTGTGCCGCAACATAATGTATTTTTTCCGGAGTTATTGTTTTTTACTACTTTGAAGCCGATGCTTTCTAGCAATTCTCTTGGTTGGTTGATTATGTTGCAGTTCCTAGCTAGATGGCACGGATCATGATATGACACTTGCCCTCTGTCTTCCTTGATGTCTTGTTTTGGAATAACTTCTGTCACATGCTTTGCATCGATATTGTAATGCTCTTTAAACATAGATGCGCATGCCGGACAGTTCGTTATGATCTTAGAGATATTGTTCTTCTTGAACAGCTGAATATTCTCGTACCTCAACCTCTCAAAGTCTTCCACATAGCCTTTGTTCAAAGCAGGCAGTCCGCAGCAGAACTCTTTCTCTAATGTCACGAATTCGATGCCTAATTCTTTTAGAATCGCTTGGTAATTATTTTTTATTTTTTCTAATTGGTATTTAGTAACGCAGCCTGGAAAGTACAATGTTTTTCCGAATATGTAATCTTTTATGTCTTTAAACAGACTCATACCACCTACCTCACGCTTTTTTATATAAAATTCTATTAATATATATTATTGTGGTGGGACTGCTGTGATGGAATGATAATGATAGAAAGAGAATAATAGAAAATAAGAAAGAAAAGTAAGCTTATTGCTTACCTACCCATTGACATTTGTCTGTTGGACAATTAGCTTTTACTATTTGAGTTCCACATGTACTTGTTAATAGGGTGGCTTTACTTCCAATAGCTTTATCATAGGCCTCTAGAGCCGCAGTATTAGATTTATCTTTAACATACGCTGCTTGAGCCGCATCAATATCTTGGTAATACCTATCTAATGGAATACAGCTATACATTGTGACATCTTTAGTTTTTTCTAGACCAGTTCCACCAAGCGATGTTGTGAAAATACCCAGTCTGCCTGTGAATATGGCGACAATAACAACTAGTATGATTACGGCTATAGCAGCAATTATGATTGTGCTGATAGAAAGTTCTTGAGCTTTTTTATTCATTATCAAATCACCTCGAATATATCGACATTAATGTAATAGTAAATTATCAGTAGATATAATATATAAAGGTTTTCATGGGTTCAATGCTTATTTTGGAGTAGCACTGGATAGTGGTGCTCATTTCGTTCGTTCTTATCCAGTACTTGCACTATTTAGTTAAGATTGTGTATTTTCAACAAGCACTGGACATTTGTCCTAGTGCACTGGACATTCGTGAGACTTATATACCTGCAAAATTCGCATTTATCTTGAGGTGGTATCTATGGATAAAAACATTATCATAAGACTTAACAAGACATTTGAGGATTACGTTCATAGAGAAGAAGGTATTGATTTCTGGTTTGCTAGAGAATTGCAGGTTCTTTTGGGTTATACAGAATGGCGTAAATTCTATGGCACGATAGAAAAAGCGAAAGAATCATGTAAAACTGCAGGATTTGATATTAATGACCATTTTGTCGGCGCCGCCAAAATGGTGGGGATTGGCTCTGAAACTAAAAGAGAGATTGAAGATATTAAACTCACAAGATACGCCTGTTATCTCATCGCTCAGAACGGCGATCCTCGGAAAGAGGAAATTGCGTTCGCACAGAGTTATTTCGCGATACAGACTCGTAAGCAGGAATTGATTGAGCAAAGAATTGCTTTCAGAGAAAGGATTGAAGCTAGGAATAAATTAACCAAATCTGAGACTGAGCTTTCCCAGTTGATATATGAGCGCGGGGTAGATGATGCAGGTTTTGCTAGAATAAGGAGCAAGGGCGATGAAGCACTATTCGGCGGAAATGATACTAAACAGATGAAGATAAAACTGAATGTTCCTGAGAAAAGGCCATTAGCGGATTTCTTGCCTACTGTGACTATTGCAGCTAAGAATTTCGCTACAGAAATCACTAACTTTAATGTTAAAAGGGATGATCTACAGGGAGAAACGATTATCACTGGTGAGCATGTCAAGAACAATCAGGATATGCGCAATATTCTGGCTAAGAATAAGATTGTTCCCGAGAATCTTCCTCCTGCTGAGGATATCAAGAAACTTGAAAGAAAAGCAAAGAAAGACGAACAAAGGATTGCGAATGGTTCGTGTAGGAAAGAATTGACTCAAGGCTTATAGTCCAAGCTTGCTGTCGATCTCGTCGGCTATGTTCTGGAGATTGTTCCAGGCGGATTCTGTGTCTCTCTTTAACTCGGAGATAAGTTCTTTCAGATTGTCAGAACGAAGCATGTATTTATTGCGGATGACTATGATGATTCCGGAGTCCATCAGTCTATTAATATGGTGTATGACTGTGCCTCTGCTTAAACTAGTGCGTTCTGCAATCTCGTCGGAACTCAACGGACTTCTCATCTTTCTCGCCTTTAGAAGTTCTATGAATACTCTGAAGCAAGAACTATCTTTATCTCTCAGTCCAAATAGACCTAAAGAAGAGCCGAACCATTGAAGCTCTTTATTGACGTCTGAAACTCTTGGCTTGTGCATAGTTATTATAGTGATCTTATGCTCTACAAAGGATTCGTTTGCCGGTATGTGACGTCTGATTATCATTGTTTTATGGTTTGTTCTTCGATATAAGGGGGAAAGGCTATATAAAAACCTTTTCAGAAACATTTATATACCAGATGTACATTACAGATAAACATGGTTGAGCTAAGCTCAACAAAAGGTGTCTAAAATGATGAAACCAAAAACCGAGCAAAACGCGAAAGTTGAAGCTAAAGTTGAATCAAAAGACATTGAATCTATGAAGAAAGAAGTAGAGATATTGACAAAAAAGCTTGAAGAAAGCGATAAATTCGGCCAGGATATGCTTTGCCAAGCGCAAAGGCTTCAGGCAGAATTCGAAAATTACAAGAAAAGGAGCGATAAAGACAGAAGTTCTATGATTTGCAATGCTTCCAAAGAAGTAATCGAATCTATAATCCCAGTACTTGACAGTTTCCAGCTTGCGTTAAAAAACACCTCCAATGAGCAAGAATTTGTGAAAGGCGTAGAAATGATCTATGGTCAATTGTATAGTATGTTACAGGCGAAAGGCTTGAGAAAAATCGAAGCGGTGAACCTGAAATTCGATCCGTACAAGCATGAGGCTTTGTTAGCTGTTCCAAGCGATAAAGCGCCAGAGATAGTGATTGAAGAATTGCTTCCTGGATATATGCTCAACGATGTGATAATCAGGCACAGCAAAGTCAAAGTCAGCAAGGGTAAATAAAAATAACGAGGCAGAAAATATGACAGATGAAAAAAAGATCAATTTCAGCATAAATGAAGGGGATTCGTTTTTTTCCCACGAATTATCAGTAGTCTTCAATCCTACTCAGTTCATTTTGGATTTCAAGAATGTGACTCCAAGGATGGATGTGAGGAGCAAAGATGGCACTGTGATCAATATCAAACATAACGTGGTACTGGTAGATCCTTATCACGCGAAAAGAATCATCGAAGCATTGTCTTCAGTTGTTGCGAAATACGAGCAGGATTACGGCAAGATTGAGAAGCCTAAAGCTTTAGCGAAACTTGAGAAAAAGACAACTGCAGAAGTTAAAAAGTCAAAATTAGCAAATGAAAAAACTGTTGGCATAAGACCAACATATTTGGGTTAAAAACCTTTACGGAGGGATGTAAAATGGCAAAAATATTAGGTATTGATTTAGGAACAAGCAATTCAGCGGCAGCTGTGCTAGAGGCAGGCAAACCGAAGATAGTCCCTAGCGCGGAAGGTATGAGTTTATACGGCAAATCTTTCCCGAGCGTAGTTGCGTTCACAAACGACGGGCTTGTGTTAGTCGGTGAACCTGCTAGAAGGCAGGCTGTAGTGAATCCGAAGAACACAATAATGGCTGCGAAAAGGAAGATGGGCACAAATTTCAAGTACCATATCAACGGCAAAGATTATACTCCACAGCAGATCTCTGCATTCATCTTGCAGAAGATCAAGAAAGACGCAGAAGCGTTTTTAGGAGAACCTATAACAAAAGCAGTCATCACAGTTCCTGCTTATTTCGATGACAATCAAAGGCAGGCAACTAAAGATGCAGGAGCTATTGCAGGATTAGAAGTAGTGCGTATAGTGAACGAGCCAACTTCAGCTTCATTGGCGTACGGCCTTGACAAGCAGAAAAAAGAGCAGAAGATTTTGGTCTTCGATCTTGGCGGCGGTACATTAGATGTCACTATCATGGAATTCGGCGATGGCGTATTCGAAGTCAAATCCACATCAGGAGACACCCAATTGGGCGGAACTGACATGGACAATGCTTTGATAAATTTCATAACTAAAAAATTCAAGGATGAGAACGGAATCGACCTGAACGAAGACGATGCGGCTATCCAAAGGATAAGGGAAGCAGCAGAGAAAGCTAAGATCGAGCTGTCGACAACTATGCAGACAGAGTTAAATCTGCCTTTCATAACCGCGACAAGCAAAGGTCCAAAGCATCTCAACATGACTCTGACAAGAGCTAAATTGGAAGAGATAATCGCTCCAATCATAGAGAGATGTCATAAACCTCTTGAGCAGGCTATGTCTGACGCTAAATTGAGCAAGAAAGATATCAGCAAATTGATTCTAGTTGGTGGTCCTACAAGGATGCCAATTGTACAGAAATTGCTTGAGAAAGAGTTCGGCGACAAAGTTGAGAGAAGCGTTGATCCAATGGAATGTGTAGCTGCAGGAGCTGCGATCCAAGCTGGCGTTCTTGCTGGCGAAGTTAAAGACGTTTTACTTTTAGATGTCACACCTTTGAGTTTGGGTATTGAGACATTGGGCGGAGTGTTCACTAAGCTTATTGAAAGGAATACAACCATTCCAGTGAAGAAGTCTCAGATATTCTCAACCGCTGCAGACAATCAACCAGCTGTAAGCATCCACGTCTTGCAAGGCGAGCGTGCGATGGCTCCAGACAACAAGACTTTAGGCAGATTCGATTTAGTCGGATTACCGCCTGCGCCAAGAGGTATACCTCAGATTGAAGTATCCTTTGATATTGACGCGAACGGAATCGTCCATGTATCTGCTAAGGATTTAGGAACTGGTAAAGAGCAGTCCATCAAAATCACTTCATCTCAGAAATTGAATGAAGCTGAAGTTGAAAGGATGAGGAAAGAAGCTGAGAAGTTCGCTGATTCCGACAAGAAACGCAAGGAAGACATCGATACCTTGAACCAAGCGGATGCTTTAGTTTATTCCGCGGATAAAACTTTGAAAGATTTCGAAGGCAAAGTGGATCAGGCTAAACTTGATGCTGTGAAGAAAGAGATCGAGGAGCTTAAGAAATTGCTTGAGCCTCATGATAAGAATAGCGAAGCAATCAAAGCTAAACTTGATTCGGTTAACAAACTGATGCAAGAAGCTGCGACTGAGCTTTATCAGAAAGCCGGTCCTCAAGCTGGCGCTGAAGGCGCTTCGCAGGATTCATGCGGCCCTGAATGCAACGCGAAACCTAAATCTTCAGGCAAGAAGAAGAAAGCTTCTGCTTCAGAAGATGAAGAAAATGTAGTGGACGCGGATTTCAAAGTCAAGGACGAGAAATAAATAGTTTCCGTGGTTAGTTTTTTATACTAACCTTTTTTATTTTATATAAAATGGCAAAGGACTATTACAATACTTTGGGCGTTGGGAAGAATTCTTCTAAAGAGGAGATTAAGAAAGCTTACAAGAATCTCGCGAAGAAGTATCATCCTGATGTTAATAAAGAAGCTAATGCTACTGATAAGTTCAAAGAAGTGAATGAAGCGGCTTCTGTTCTTTTAGATGATAAGAAGAAGCAGCAGTATGACCAGTTCGGGACTACTGATTCTAACATGGGTCAAGGTTTCGGCGGGTTCGAAGGCTTTGAGCAAGGGTTTGGCGGATTCGAATTCGATCTGGGCGATATGTTCGGAGATATTTTCGGACGTTCTAGGAAGCGTTCAAGAAGTCGCGGAGTGCGCGGAAATGATCTTGAATATGGCCTTGAGATCTCACTTGAAGATGCTGCTTTCGGTTCTTCAGTCAATCTGGATTTGCCGCGTATGGAAACTTGCTCTAAATGTAATGGTACTGGCGCTAAATCTTCAGATGATATTGTTAATTGTCCTGCTTGCAATGGTTCCGGCGCAATACGCCGCGATATGAGGACACCTTTTGGAACTTTTTCTCAGACGTCTACATGTTCTGAATGCGGCGGTGAAGGGAAGACTATCCGTAGGGAATGCCCCGAATGCGGCGGTAATGGACGTGTACGTAAAGTTCGTAAGATTGAAGTTAAGATTCCTGCGGGCATCGATCAAGGTTCATCTCTTCGTGTATCTGGCGAAGGAGAAGCTGGTGTTAATGGTGGTCCTAACGGCGATTTATATGTTACTATTACTTTGAAGAAGCACAAAATCTTTTCTCGCAAAGGTTTAGATATTTCTATGGAAATGCCTATTACATTTGCTCAGGCTGTGTTCGGCGCTTCTGTTGAAGTTCCTACACTTAAGGGCAAAGCTGATCTGAAGATTCCTGCTGGTACGCAGTGTAATACCATCTTCAAGATGAAAGAGCATGGGATACCATCTTTAGATGGCTATTCAATCGGTTCGGAGAATGTGAAAGTGATTGTCGACGTGCCTGAGAAGCTTTCTGCTAAGCAGAAGGAGTTGCTTAAGGAGTTCGATAAGACGTTGGACAAGAAAAAAGGTTTCTTTGAGAGTGTGTTTAGTTAAATTATATATAATATGACAAACAAATATATAACTGGAAAAAGAAAGATAGAGCAGACATTAGAAAAATCATGCGGAAGACCTACTTCTGACCAAGCTGATTTTAGAGATAAAGGATATATTAAATTAGGATATTCAAATCCTCTAAAAAAGGTAAATAAAATCATTAAGAACAATTAATTTTAAATTAGTATTCTCCGAATATTAAAAATAGAATTAATATGAGATTAAATGGGATTATATTCAAATATGCTAACGGATTAATAACATATGCAACTTTAATAAACTCTTTCAAATTATAATCTAAAGTACTATCATTATCATATGGATACATAATACTTTTAGAATTTGAATTATGATAGAATCCCATACTATGCAATGTTTCATGTATAATTGTATTTTCATTAGAAGCAGTTGACAATCTAATCTTATTCCAAATGACAATTATTGCCGAAATTCCCCACATGCCGGATTCAGATTCAGCTATCGTAGATCTACCACTAAATATAATTCCATCATTATTTTTAAATGGCTCATTGCATGTATAACTAATCCCCCCTACTAAAAGTGCAAAAGGATATCCTAAACGGACAAATTGAACATACGTATTTTTGGAGATATGGTCTAATGATGATTTTAGATTAAGATTATCATTACATGAGGAATCAACATCATAAAAATAGAGTGGTCTTGGATTCCCTAAACTTGCGATTATAGGAAATTGCATATCTGAATGTAAAAAATATAAATAGATTGGGGAAATAAAAATAGAAATAATTATTATAAAAATTAAAGTTGAAAATATTTCTTGATTTTTTTCGGATAATTGATTCCATGGTATGGTTAATTTTTGAAATTCTTGGGGTTTAATATTTTTATTAAAATCATAATTATTACAACTTTTCTCGTGTAGTTCAGCTCCTTTTTTAAATTGGAAAATTTTGCCACAATGTTCACATTGCCATTTTGCCATAATCTTCTTCTAGAATCTAGTTATTTAAATCTTACTATAGTTGTTATCGTCTAACACCCATCATTGATCTAGCCCAACATTTACTGCATTTTCCTTTTCCTTTTAGAATAGGGGCATTACCACAGGCACATATTGGATTAGCTATTTCATGACAAGTAGTAGATAATGCAATTACAAAATGTGTGCCACAATTATTACAGAATTTTGCACCTTGTCTATTCTCTGTACCACAATTTCCGCATTTAATCATTATTTATTCCTCGATATCTATAAATCGGGAACTTATTTAAAAACTTTTGGATTGAATACGGATGGACAAAGTATTACTTTTTCAATGAATCATTGATCATATTTTTCTACTGACATCTGGCCTTTGCGTTTAAATTTGCTGATTTCGGTGTCGTCGGGGTTGAGGTTCTGGCCGACTTGGTCTTTGATGTCTAGGGCTAGTTTGTTACCTAAGATTTGTGACAGCTTCTGGATGTCGGCTTTTTTGACGTCGCCTAAGTCTTTGATGCCGTTCATGAACAATCTCCTCGCTCTCATCCTGCTGATGTTCTTGAGCCTGCATAATGGTATTAATTCTTCTTTTATGCCGTGCTGTAATCTGAATCTCAATCTATTCACTTCTTTGATGACTGGCTTGATGTTAGCGACGTTCGCTAATTCGGCTGATGAGTATAACAACCATTCAACCACTTCGAGTTTGACGTGGACTTCACCAGGCCTGATGTCGTATTTTTCTAATAATTCGTCTTCGCCGATCTCTGCAATCCAATCGTTGAAGAACAATGCTGTTTTCATAGAATCGATGAATTCTTCGAATTCGTCTTCGAATATGTCTGGCTGCTCGTCTAGAAGTTGTTCTTGGTTTCTCATGACTTCGTCTTGGTAATGGTCCATTTCTTTTGTCTTGACTCTTAGAAGCGGACGCATCTCTATGGTATGCGATGCCATCTGCAATAGTCCGAATGCTGACGGCGATTCTTTTTTGACGAGGCAATTTAATAAATAGTTTGCCGTAAGCGGGTCTAAATATAATTCTGATACTCTCTTGCCCAGCGGAGTCGCGTTATAGATATCCTCTTTCATAGTGTTCGCTGATACAAACAAATCATTTTCATTTGTTTCTTCTTTGACAGTCAATGAATTCTTGATTATGAACTTGTATTTCAATAATAGCTGAATCATGCTCTGCAATTTATTTTCTAATGTTTTCATATCACCGAACTGGTGCGCCCAGAATGTCTTCGAGAAGAAAGTTTCTAAATCTTTCTTGCTTCTTACGAATCCGGTTGATATTAATGAAAGGATGTATGTCCTTAAGACTGGTTCGACTGCTAGTTTTGAGTAGATGCTTTCAGGCTTGCCGTTGATGAATCTGTCAATCAGCTCATTTCGTTGCGCATCTGTATCAGCTATGGTAATGCATTCGCCGAAATCTTCTTTTCCAGGTCTGCCAGCTCTGCCCGCAATCTGGTGATATTCTAATACTGGTATGAAATTGTAGCCATGCTGGCTGTAACGCTTGACTTCTCTGAGGACTGCGCGGAATGCTGGGAGGTCTAGACCTGCTGCTAAAGTAGGAGTGCATGCGATTATTTTTAATCTTCCATCTCTGAATGCGTCTTCAATCAATTCTTTCTGCTTGTGATGCAATCCGGCGTGATGGAACGCTATGCCTTTCTCGATGCATCTCGCTAGACGTTCGCATTGCTTTGTCGGTTTTGGCATTACGTTTAGAATTTGTTCAGCAAGTTCCTTGAGCGTGACTTCTTTGATATGCTTAGCTATCTCTTCAGCAGTCTTCTCTGCGCTTGGCTTAGAATTGACGAATATCAATGCCTGTTTGCCAATCGCAATGGTATCTAGCGCGATGTTAAGATAATGTTCCTTATAGTGCTGATGGATAGAGATATCCTTGTGCATTGTCACTATTTTAGCTAGCTTTATTATAAAATTAACTAATAAGAATCTTGAATTCTAGAATCCGGGCATCAAATGCGATTTCTTAAATAAGTTATAAGCTATGAATATTGATTTAGCGTTATCTTTCCTGGATTTGTCGAACTCTTCCTTCTCTGCGGTCAATTGCGCAGGTTTCTTAGCGTTCGGTACGCTAGTCGATGCTTCCATTCCTACCATTTCTTTGAATCCGCCGCCTATCATCTTGAATGGCTCTGCTGCCGCTTTCGCCAGTTCTCTGAATGGTTCCATTAAATCGAATGGTGGCCTTTCCACTTTCTTTTCAGGCATCTTCGCTTTATCATCTTCTATAAATTTCTCGCCTGCTTCTTTTAAATATTTCTTGATATCTTCACGGAACATGTTCATGGCGGCATCAATAGATGAATCTATTGAACCTAATAATTCCAAGTCTTCTTCATTCCTCATTGTTTCAAATGCTTTGACTTGGTCAGGTGTCCAAGTGTATGCACGCAATGTTATCTCTGCTCTACCTACATGGATAGGGCCTTTATGCTGGAATGATTCACGTTGGAATTCCAATGCAGGTCTTGTTTTGTATAGAAATGAAGCGACTATGCATTTAGTGTAAGCTTTTCCTTTCTTTTTGGCTAGGAATTCTATTTCAATCAAGGATTGTTCAAATGCGCCGACTAAATCTGCGCTTTCTAGCCTGCCTTTGTTCATGCCTAATCTTTTCGCGTGAAGCAGGTATGGTCGGACCCAATTCATATAGGTCTTGATTATCTCATAATGCTGTCTTAGATATTTGATTAGGAAAGATCTCCTGTTTTTCCATTCCTTGAATGTAGTTTCTTTCCATGAGAAGTATGCGAATAATTTTGATTTTAGTACTGATTTGACTTTATCATTGAATAATAATTTATCGACATTCTTGTCTATATCATCTGTGGATTTTGCGTCACTAGTGAAGAATAAGTCTGGGAGTGTCGCGAACCCAACTTCTCTTGCTAACCCGATCACTGAGCTAGGGTTTTTTGCTCCGCCTTCCACTAACTCTATCCACATACTTTTTAGCGCGACTTCTGCAGCTTGGCTTTCTGGTCTGTCTATCTTAGGATCGTCTTTATCACGGAATTTTTTGTTGCTTTCTGTGTACATTTCTAGTCTGTAATCAAGCTTTTTTAGTTCATTGATCATGCCGAAGAGTTCTTTGACGAAACGGCCGATCTGGGCCATGTATTGCATAGCTAGAGTCTGCTCTCTTTCAAGTCTTGTGCCGGTTAATCCGAATAATGAAGAAGTTTCAGTTGCTGTGAATATGTCTTTTAGTTTCTTGATATCATTGAACTGCAATCCTTCCCTGAACATGTTGAGCATCCAGAAATAGGGTTCTTCTACATTCATACCGAATGATTCCAAAACTATTCTGAATCTTTTATCGGGTTTAGGGAAATTAATGTCAGGTTCATCTAGATGGGCTGCATTGCTTTTCTCTTGCTCGAATTTGTGCTTCTCAAGAAGTTCTTTTGTGCTTAATGCCAATCTGTCACCTTTATAGTATATTTTATACTTCTATCTATATATAAGATATACCCTAAGAATATATATAATTCTTTCGGTGGAACTATTGCTCGAACTGGAAGCAGTTCGAGGCTAAAATCCCATTAGGAATTTTACTTCTTGGCTTTTTTAGCTTTTTTCAGAGGTTGGACTTTTTTATCCATCCTTGAGATTGTGAAAAGAGCTATTGCGAATATGATTACGATGATCAACCCTGCGATTTTCCAATTCAATATTGGCGCAGGCTGTTCAATCATAGGCTCTTCTTTGAGCAATGATTTAGTCGCAATCGCATAGAATTTGTCGAGTTTCAATAATTCTGCTTCATATTCAATTTCCACATTATTCTCTACGCCGGTCTTTTGGGTAGTGAGTCCTATCCATTTTTCGCCATCAAATGCTTTCATTACTACATATTCTGGCGCTTTGTCAGCCAGCCATTCTTTAGATATCCTGAATAGTACCTTTGATGTTCTTAGCTCAGATCTTATCTTGAAATCAGAATCAAGCTGATAGTATTTGTATACAGGCATTCCTAGCGAAGGAGTTAGTGGATCTTTGTCACCAATCCAGTATAATTTAAGCCCCGCGCCTTCTACAGGATTGTTGACGTTCAACCAAATCTCTGTTACGCCGAAATCGTCTTTATCGATAATGAATTTAGTAGGCTCTGTGTTAGACAGTTTTTCCCAATACTTGCCGGTCTCTATGCTGTTGTATGTGATTGCGCCAGTCATATGACTGCTAGAATCGATAGCAATGATTGAAAAGATAGTGAGTAATAATATTGTCGCATAAGTAAGATATTCTGTTTTCAAAATGGTCACCTCTATTTTGATAAGTCTATTAGTGAATTTTACGTTTTTAGAATATATATAGGTTTCGGAACAATCTCATTTACAATGGATGCTGACTTTAGAATTAATTGCTATAAATCAAGCTTTTTAGAAGCAGCGCGTATTTTGGTTCTGCTTTTAATAGTTTTAATCCAAATCCTAATGGTTTGTCTCTTGAATGTTCACTCAGAATTGTTTTTATGCCTTCTTGCGAAGTGAGTTCTACAAGTTTCTTCAAATCGTTATCGCCTAGGCAATCCAATGCTTTTCTTACTGCAAGATGAGCGAATAGATCTTTACCGACTGTCTGTTTCCATAAAGTTTCGTAATTCTGTTTTGTCTTGAAGCTTTTCACCAGTTGCTGCGCTGCCTGCATCGCTTGCACTATGCCGCCGCCTGTTGTGGCTTTGACCATACCGGCTGAATCACCGATGAGGTAATTGTTATCGCTATAGGTTTTGTGGAATGGGCTGTATATCGGGATTAGTCCGCCCTGCTTTTCTATAACTTTCGCATTAGGCACTTTGCTCAGGATCTCTTCCATCCTTGAACTGCAATCTTTGTATCCCATTGCGCCAATTCTTGCTCGTGTTTCGTTTTCTGGTATTATCCAGCCGAAGCCTTTGTTGAATAGGAATACTTGAACTATTTCTTTTTCGAAATTTCCTTCTGCTAGTACTTGCGAGCCTACAAAGAATCTTTTCACTCTTGAATCCATGTGTTTTCCTACGATTGACATCGGGCCGTCTGCGCCTACCACGTGCTTTGAATTATGAACAAATACCGGTTTTCCTTGTACCCAGAATTTGAGTTTTTGGTTCTCTATCGCTATGAGTTTATGGCCCATGTACAAGCCTGCGCCTTTCTCTACGGCTTTATCCGCGAGGAATTGGTCGAATCCTGCTCTGTTTAGTATAAGGTCTGGATCTTTTAGTTTCACTTCAAAATTCTTGTCCTGCGCATTGACGCGCATTGTTGTTATCTTGTTGAGAATAAGTTCTGGCTTGATTTTTACGATATCATTTATTGCTGATGTCACTATGCCTGAGCATTGTATTGGCAAGCCTATTTTGTTGTGATCTTCGTATATATCTACATCATATCCTGCTTCGGCTAGCAAATATGCTGAATACGAGCCTGCTGGTCCGCCGCCTATGACTGAGATCATAATGAGTCTATTTTATGGAACGTTTATAAAGCTTTATCCAACAATAGTCAAATATGCATCAGATTAAGCAGAAACCTGAGGATTTTGTAGTTGAAGAGATTCCTTCTATCGCACCTTTAGATAGCGGTAAGTTCGCCTATTTCTGGCTTAAGAAGACGAATCTTAATACTATGCAGGCTATTGATTATATCGCTCATGATATAGGCATAAGTCCTAATTTCATCAATTTCGCAGGCACTAAAGACAAGAATGCTATCACCACTCAGCTTATCAGTGTCAAAGGCAAGGATAAACCTTCCATTGAAAGATTGAAAATAAAGAATATTTCTTTGACTTTCTATGGATATGGCTCTGAAAGCTTGCATCTTGGCGATCTTCTGGGCAATAAGTTCACGATCCGCGTTGTAGATATGTCTCCAGCTGAGATGTTGAAATTAGATCGGTTCTCCAAATTGAAAGAGCATCGCGCTGTGAATTATTTCGGCGAACAACGCTTTTCAAAGAATAATGCTGAAGTCGGCAAGTTGATTATTAAAGGCGATATAAAATCTGCAGCAACTATACTTATGGAGACTAGCATCTATGGCGAAAAAATGCGTGCGCATCTTGCAGTGCAGCCGAATGATTATGTTACGGCTATTAAGATATTGCCTAAGAAATTGCTTCGTTTGTATGTCAATTCGTACCAATCACTTTTGTGGAATATGACTGTAAAGAGATATATCAAAACTTTGAATCCTAAAGATAATCCTTCAATACCTATGATAGGTTTCGGCATGGAAATCGAGTATGAGGAATTGAACACAATCATCAATGAGATCATGAAAAGCGAGAATTTGACTTTGCGCGATTTCATCAATAAGAAATTGCCTGACCTGAGCGCGGAAGGTATTTTGAGAGATATGTTCGTTGAGATTGCTGATTTTAAAATAATTGAACAGAATGAAAATAGTGCAGTGGTTTCTTTCACACTGCCTAAAGGATGTTACGCGACTGAAGTAATCAAACAGATTTTCGAATAAATTCTTATCTGTATTTATCCAATCTTCTGATACAGTCTTTAACTATATCTGCTATTCCGCGGTTAGCGTCGATTTCTACCAGCAGACCTAGTTCTTCATAGTAAGGCACTAATGGCGAAGTTTCTTTATGATAGACTTCCAATCTCTTTTTGATTACTTCTAGATTGTCATCTTTTCTTGGCGAAAGATGACCGCCGCAGATATCACAAAGACCCTGTTTTTTCGGTGGGTTAGTCTCTATGTTGTAATTAGTACTACATTTAGGGTTATCGCAAACTCTTCTGCCCATTAATCGTTTTACGATAGTTTGTTCACTCGCATTAAAATAAAGCACTACATCCACTTCATGAGAATCAACTTCGTCATAATGTTCTGCTTGATAAAGCGTTCTAGGGAATCCATCTAAGAGATATCCATTCTTGCAATCAGGTTGGCTAAGTCGTTTTGCTACAACATCCATGATTGTTGCATCATCTAATAATTTACCTTGTTTTTCCAATTCGATTATTCTTCTTCCAAGGTCAGAATCTTGTTTTTTGATTGCTCTAAATTCATCACCTGAAGAAATGTGCGGAATATGATAATGTTTTTTTAGTTCTTCAGCATAAGTTCCTTTGCCTGCGCCTGGCGCTCCAAGAAGTACAACTCTCATATATATCACCCTTTTATTTTATTCTAATGAAAAGCCTCTGAGTCCCTTTTGAATAGTTCAAACGAGACTTGACTTTTATTTCATAAAAAAGCCTCTGGGGAGAATTGCACTCCCGACCTTAGGCTTACAAGGCCTACGCAATAGCTGCTATGCTACAGAGGCGGCTTTTTGATTCCGCTTCGCTCCACAAAAACCCGGGAAAACAACGCAAGTGGGGTATGCTCTGCAACCCCACGAAGAACCCTTTTGTGAGTTAACGTGTATCGAAGTATAAGAATTTCATTTAAAAAGTTATCTGTTTATTGATATATATTCAGAATAATGGTAAGAGATAAAATAAAAGAAAAAAAGAAGACTTTAGTCTTCTGCTAGTACTACGATAGCTTTTATAGCAACAACAACTGCTGCGAATGCGCTGAATGTAGTCAAGTTAACCAAGATTGCCTGTAGGTATTGTCCTACGTATGGAATCAAGCTAACGCTTACATTAGCAACGCCTGCGAGTAGCAATGCGATTGCCGCAATTAAAAACTCTGTTACTTCCCTGGATGAGATGTTCAAGAAACCGATTACCAATCCAAGCACTGCGAGGATCAATGTCGCTGTTTCTGCTTTCAAAACATCTGCAAACAAGCCAGCTATCACTGCGATCAGGACACCAGCTAAGAATGCGTATTTGCCAGGTTTGTTTATACCTGCTGAGCTCAAAATTCTTTTAGCCATAGCTATTACCTCCTTTTTTTATACGATGCAAATATTTGCAATATAAATTACTGCAAAATAAGTATATAAATGTTACGTTATGCGTGTTCAGAAACTCAGTTTGTCTAATACACTATGTGCATTCGTGGAATTCTCAAGCAAACTTATCTTTTTCCAGTCTTTACCCATTTTCGCTTCAATGTATGCTTTTAGGTAAGCAGTCTGCTGGTCACTTACTCTAGCGAGCCTATCAACTAGAATCAATCCATAGGGATATCCCGGATAGACGAAATCTTTTGAATTGAAAATCAATGCGGGAATCACATCCATGATGTTTAAGCTCTTGAGATCCAATCTGAATGAATATCTGGAAAGGCTATTCAGTTTTACAATATGATATCCTTCGCTTTCAAGATACCATGTGCCGGGAATCTTGTTCAATGCGCCAGTTAATGAGATGTCCTGAAATGTGTCCATAGATGTTTTTGATAGTCCGCAGATGTTTGTGAGCTTTTCTAGTTCTTTCTTCTCAAGCTCAGTGAACGCTTCGAATGCGCCGTCTTTAATGATAAGGCCTTCGAAGTCTTGCTGTACTTTCCTGCAGAATCTGAGTTCGTATACGTTCCTAACAATGTTGCCAATCTCTTTCAGATCTTTGTTTGATTTGATTGTGAACTTTTCTTTTCCGATCTCTTCTATCTCGTAAGCGCCTTCCTTCGGCTTGATCATGATTATTTTTTTTTCGGATAGAGTTTTGATTAATCTGTTATTTTCCATGAAAACTGCGACAATCTTTATCATCTGCAGTGATAGCTGGGCGGATGAGATTATCTCTGAATTCCCTCCGTCTATGAAACATAACTTTTTGTTAGAATCAGATGCAGTTATATGATTGACTTTGATGTCTATGAAATCGTCTTTCTCTAGTTTCAGTAGGCCTATGGCTCTATCAAACTCTAACATAATTAAAAAATAAAAAGAATAAGTAATTAAAGATTATTGTGATTGCTTATCTTCTTTTCTTACGCAAACTTTTGGCTTTGCTTGTCGCTTTATGATACACTTTCTTGGAGAAAGCTTTGCCTTTGACTGCGAGTTTGCTAACTTCTCTTTTCAACTGCGCTTCTGTTATTTTTGCGCCAGTTTTGAATTCTTTCATAAGAACTTTAGCATCTTTGCTTTTAGCTACTCTCATTGCTTCAGCTTTTGCTTTAACGCCTTCTTGCTTGAATACTTTGATAAGAATTCTCATCGCATTCTTAATGTTTTTTTGCATTTGATCCACCTCTTTGGATATTTTTCTTCAGTTTTCTATATTCTTAAATCTTTCTTTCGGGCAGCACTGTTCTTCTAACCAGCCAGTAGCCCATTAACGAAGCCATAAAAAATCCGAATATGGCCAATTTGCGATTATCAGTGAGTGTATATATCATAGAAGAGCCTATTAGTAATGAGCCAATGATTATCCCGAATGATATATTGCCTGACAAGTGTTCGAATTCATCAGTGAAGCTATTGATATCTTGATTCTCGATATCGACATTTACTTTTCCGGATTTTAATCTTTCCAGCACATCTTTAGTGTAATCAGGTATTGATTCTTCTAGTTCTAATAGGTCCATACCATATCTTTTCAGATTCTCCATTGCTTTTTCAGGCGAGAATTGGTCTTTGGTAAGTTTCTTGATGACTCTTAGGCTTTCTTTCTTGCTCTGGAAATTAGGCACATATTTCACAGCTATGCCTTCGATTGTTACTAATGTTTTACCATAGAGTATAAATTCTATTGGGATCCTTATTTCATATTTTATAGCCAGATGCAATGCGTCCATGAGGCAATCGCTTACTTTAACATGCGTTATTGACCCTATCTGCAACGGCGCTAATATATCTCTTAGTCCTTGCTGGAATTTTGGGATGTCAATATTATCTTTTTTAGTCCTTGGATCAAGATTCAGTATCAATTTAGCCATCTTATCGATGTCATTTTCCCATGCTGCCACAAATATGCTGAATGCTTTTTTTCTGAGTTTCTCATCGAATTCTCCCACGATGCCGAAATCAACTGCAACGAGTTTAGCATCTTTCATCACCAATAGATTGCCTGGATGAGGATCGCCATGGAAAAAGCCGTGAACGAATATCTGCTCGACCAATGCATCATATCCATTCCTGACAACTTTATCAAGATTTATGTGCGCTTTTTTCAATGCTTCAATATTATTCAGTTCGATGCCGTTTATGAATTCAGAAGTCATCACTCTTTTTGATGTGAACTCTTCGTAAACTTTTGGGATGTACAATGCAGGGCTGTTCTTGAAATTTTCTCTGAATCTCTCTGCATGCATGGCTTCGAGATAGAAATTCAATTCTTTCATTGTCCAGGTCTCGAATTCTGTGACAATTGTATTGAGCTGCAATTTATGTTTTCTGAAATTGTCATCAAGCGTTTTGGCGATGAAATGCATTATCTCTATGTCGCCTTTCATTATCTCTTCGATGTTTGGCCTTTGCACTTTTACTGCCACGATTGTGCCATCTTTTAGAACTGCTTTATGCACCTGCGATATTGATGCGGATGCTATCGGGACTGGATTGAATGATTTGAATAATTGATTGATTGGTTTGTCTAATTCTTTTTCTATAATCTTTTCAACTTGTTGATAAGAGAATGGCGGAACTTTGTCCAGCATTTTTTCGAATTCTTTGATGTATTCTTCTGGGATCAGATCAGGCCTTAGACTGAGTATCTGGCCGAATTTCAAGAACGATGGGCCAAGCTTTTCGAATGCAAGCCTTAATCTCACCGGGAAAGGAATATTCTTGTATTTTGAGAAAGTCTTCTTCAATCTTTTCTGGAAAGGGATATAATCCTTAAGAGGAGTTTCGTCAACGATATAATCAAATCCGTATTCGAAGAAAATTGAGATTATCTGTTCGAATCTATTGAAGTTCTTCATATTAGACTTCATATTATCAAACATTCTTTATTCCCTCTTTTTCTTTAATATATTGTAATCTAATCTACTATATGATAGTGGTTCAGAATGTTTATAAAACTTTCTTTCTGGTTCTGTCCAGAATCTCGCTATTGCTCGTCACCAACTGCAAAATGTTCTAACTTCTTATGTGATAGTGCTATCTCGTCGGAGATGATAACCTCATTTCGTTCGGTTAAATCTTAATTGCGATTAAGACTTCATTGACGCACGCGAATTATGAGAGATAACATTTTGGGTGGTTGGTGAACATCTGGACAGAATCTATATCCGAAAGGTTTTTAAAATAAATGACTTTCAATATACTAATGTCTTACGAATTGATCATATGCGAGAAACCTTCTGCCGCCAAAAATGTCGCTCAAGCGTTAGCTGACGGCAAGGCCATAAAGAAGGCTGAAAAGGGTGTCCCGTACTATGAAGTCACCCACGGAAAGACTGATATTGTCGTTGCTTCTGCAGTAGGTCACCTTTACGGACTCGTTCAGAAAGATAAGAAGAAGAAATGGACTTATCCTATATTTGATATCGAATGGGCCCCATTGGATAGCGCGGAAAAAGAAACAGGTAATGCTACTAAATTCATCAATGTCATAGCTAAATTAGCTAAAAAAGCGAAATCTTTCACCATTGCTTGCGATTATGATATAGAGGGAGAAGTCATAGGGCTCAATGTAATCAGGTACGCTGCTGGGCAGAAAGATGCTAAACGTATGAAATTCTCAACGCAGACAAAGCCAGATTTAATCGAGGCTTACGAGCATGCATCGCCACATATTGATTGGCTGCAAGCTGAAGCCGGCGAGACTAGGCATATGCTTGACTGGTATTTCGGTATCAATCTTAGCCGTGCATTGACTGATTCTATCAAATCCGTAGGAGCTTTCAAAGTCATGTCTACCGGTCGTGTGCAAGGTCCGGCTCTTAAGTTGATTGTCGATAAAGAAAAAGAGATACAGAAATTCAAACCTGATCCTTACTGGGAAATCGAATTATTAGGTCATGCTAAGCTCGATATAGAGGCAATGCATGAAAAAGATAAATTCTGGGACAAGAAAGATGCTGACAAAGTCATGCATAAGGTCAAGAATGCGAAGACTGCTAAAATCAAGTCAACTGAAACCAAGCAGTTCAATCAGTCACCGCCTGTTCCTTTCGATCTCACATCATTGCAGATTGAAGCGCATGGTCTGTTGGGAATAAGCCCGAAGATTGCATTGTCCATGGCGCAAGAGCTTTACATCGGAGGGTATATCTCATATCCGAGAACTTCATCTCAGAAATTGCCTAAAGAGATAGGTTATAAAAAAATAATCACTGCTTTATCTAAACAGCATGAATTCGTAAAGTCCGCAGAATTTTTGCTTTCTAAAGATTCTCTAGTGCCAAACGAAGGTCCTAAAACTGATCCTGCTCACCCGGCTATCTTTCCGACAGGCATTGAACCTAAAGGATTGAAAACTCCTGTACGGCATCTATATGACTTGATTGTACGCAGATTCTTTGCAGTATTCGGTCCGGATGCAATCCGTGAGTCTGTGAAATTAATCATAGACTGCAACGGCGAGAATTTCATTGCTCATGGAACAACCACCTTGGAGAAAGGCTGGCATAATCTTTATGGTCCTTATGCAGTTTTCAAAGAAGTCGAACTGCCTAAATTAGCTGAAGGCGATGAAGTCAAGGTCAAGAAAATCACATTATTCGATAAAGAAACTCAGCCGCCTAAAAGGTATACAGAGAGCTCGATCATCAAAGAGCTTGAGAAAAGGAATCTAGGTACTAAATCAACTCGTGCGCAGATAATAGATACTCTTGTGCAGCGCGGATATGTCTCCGGCAAATCACTTGAAGCCACTGAATTGGGTATCCGTATGATTGATACTTTGCATAAGTATTGTCCGCAGATTATCGATGAAGAATTGACTAGAAATTTCGAAGATGATATGGAAAGGATACGTGAGAAGAAGACTAACGAGCATAAGATATTAGATGCCGCTAAAAAAGTCCTTCTTGATATATTCAAACAATTTGATATTCATAAACCTAAAATTGGGAAAGAATTGCTTGCTGCGAATCGCGAGACTCAGCATCAGGCTTCAATGATCGGCTTATGTCCGAAATGTAAGAAAGGCGAATTGCATCTACGTCGTAGTAAGTTCGGTTTTTTCATTGCATGTTCAGGATATCCTGAATGCAAGACTACTTTTTCAGTGCCGAAGAATGGATTGATTCAGCCGGCGCAAAAGGAATGTGATAAATGTCATTACCCAATGATTTTGCTTATTCAGAAAGGCAAACGTCCTAGAGACGTCTGCATCAATCAAGAGTGCCCTAGCAAAGAGTTGCATGGCGAAGCTAAGAAAGAAGCGCATGCTTATGAGACCGGCAAGATCAAGAAAAAATGTCCGACTTGCAAAGAGGGTGATTTAGTTTTACGTTCAAGCATCTATGGTCAGTTCTTGGGATGCAGCACTTATCCTAAATGCAGATACACTGAGAAGTTGCAGAGCAATGAGCCTAAGAAAGAAGATCATGATCATAAAGAGCATAAGAAATAATTCTTTTTAAAAATTAAAAAAAAGCGGCCTTACTTGCCGCCGCATCCGCAGTTTGGATTGCCGCATGTTCCGCCGCATCCCATTGCGCATGTTCCTGTTCCGCATCCTGCGCTACAGGTTGATTTGATTAAATCTTGTACTGGCGCTGGTGCGCTGTCCTGCTGTAAAATTGCCGCTGATACAAACACAGCCCCCACAATTAGGAGAACTGCGAATGCCGATGCTATGATATGTTTGTTATTCATGTTCTCGCCTCCGAGTTTCTAGACTATGGAAGTGAGGCGAATGACATATATTTTAGCCGTGAAACTGATATGCTTAAAATGGCTATAACTGAAGAATTCTCCGTTGTTATCGTTTATATCGCGATTTTGAGATAAACTTTGTTAGTCTTGCCTTCATCTATTCTTTTGATAAGGCCTTTCTTCTCAAGATTGCTTAGAAGTATGCTGAGTTTAGATTTGTGCATATCGACTCTTAGTCTTAAAGTCTGTTGAGTTATTCCATCCTGTTCTTTAACTGCTTTGATTATTTTCTGTTCTTCTTCTGATAGTCCTTTTAGGAGGATATTAAATTTTTCATCTTCTGATTGTATCTGTTTTTGTTTTTCCAGCGTTGATATTATCGCTTTCTGAGATTTCTCGAAGAATATCAAATATAAACCTAGACTTAGGATTGCTGCCAGCATTATCGCAGCTATATAGATTGGAATTTGGGCTCTTGATCTTTGCTCATGCGGACATAGATTAGGGTCTGATGGACATGCTTCGCCTGCATCTACATATTTGTCAATCGCGCCTTGATATGATTGGTTGATGTCTTGCCTCATCACGCCTAATAGGATTAGCATGATTATTGAAGCGATTACTAACATATAGCCTAACTTTTTGTTGTCCATGATTTCAGTTCTGTGAGCTTCTTTTATTAAGGTTGCTGTTTTATCTTAGTTTTATACCATAATATTTAAAAAGCTATATCCGTTGTTTCTTCGTATGTCTGACTTCAAATCGATACAGGAAAAATGGCAGAAAAAGTGGGCGGATGCTAAACTATTCCAGGCAGAGATAGATCCTATAAAGAAGAAGTTCTTCATGACGATTCCTTATCCTTATATATCCGGCTCTTTGCATATAGGTCATGCTCGTGTTGTGACTGAAGCGGATGTTTATACCAGATATATGCGTATGGCTGGTTATAATGTTCTTTATCCTATTGCGTTCCATATTTCAGGCACTCCTGTACTCGGCATTAGTCTGGCTATAGAGAACGGCAATGCTGAGAAGATTGCATTGTACAAGAATTATGTGCGCGCTTATGTTTCGGATGAGCATGAGATTGAGAAGATTGTCATGTCTTTCAAAGATCCGTGGAACATTGTTAAGTTTTTCATTCCTAAAATGATTTCTGAGTTTTCTACATTGGGGCTAGGTGTTGATTGGCGCAGAAGTTTCACCTCTGGAGACATCGAGCATCAGAAGATGGTCGAGTGGATGTTTAGGAAATACAAGGAGCAAGATTATCTCGTGCAGGCGAAATATCCTGTGCTTTATAGCTTGACTCTGAAGAATGCAGTCGGTGAAGATGATATAATTGACGGCGATACTGATCCTGTTAAGAAGCAAGAATTCACTTTACTTAAATTCAAGTTTGGGGTTGAATATCTTGTTGCCGCTACTTTGCGTCCGGAGACTATGTTCGGCCAGACAAATATGTGGGTCAATCCTGATATAGAATATGTTCGCGTTAAAGTTGATGATGAGAATTGGGTTGTAAGCAAAGAGTGCGCTGAGAAATTGAAGCATCAGGAGAAAGAAGTTAAGATTACTGGGAAGGTTTTAGGTTCTGAATTATTGGGCAAGATGTGCAAAGCGCCTGTTATTGAACGCGACATAATTATATTACCTTCAGTACATTGCGATGCTTCTGTTGGCACTGGTCTTGTTACTTCTGTGCCTAGTGATGCGCCATTCGATTGGATTGCTTTGAAAGAGCTTCAGGATTCTGCACCACTTTGCGCGAAATATAAATTGGACCATGAGAAAATTAAAGCAATAAAATTAATCCCTATCATTAAATCAAAAGGTTTCGGCGAGTTCCCGGCTGTCGAGATATGCAAAGCGAAGAAGATTACTACTCTTAATCAACATCTTGAGCTTGAGGAAGCTACTCAGGAAATATATAAAATTGGATTTCACACGGGCGTGATGATGAAGACTTGCGGAGCTTATGCAGGCATGCCTGTAGAGAAAGCGAAAGAAGAGATGAAGAAAAATCTGATTTCTTTGAAGAAGGCAGATATTTTCCATGAGACTTCACGTCCGGCTAAATCGCGTGACGGCGGAGATATAATAGTCGCAGTTCTTGATAATCAATGGTTCATAGATTTCAATGCGCGTGGTTGGAAATCAAAAGCGCATAGTTGTTTGAAAGAGATGAAGATTGAGCCTGATAAATACAGAAAGATGTTCGAGGATGTCTTTGAATGGCTTGATAAGAGACCTTGCGCAAGGAAACGCGGTCTTGGCACCCAGTTGCCATTTGATAAGAATTGGGTTATTGAATCACTTTCGGATTCTACTATTTACATGACACTTTATCCTATCATCCATAAGATGCGTGAGTTCGGAATCACTGGCGAGCAGATGACTAAAGAGTTCTTCGATTACGTGTTCAATGGTTCCGGCGAGCTTAATGCACTTGAGAAGAAATTGAAAGTGCCTAAAGAGCATCTTCACATTTTGCATGATGATTTTGATTATTGGTATCCTATCGATCAACGTCATACTTTCACTGCGCATCTGCCAAATCATCTTTCATTCATGATATTCGCGCATACTGCCTGTTTTGATAAAGCGAAATGGCCTAAGAAAGTGTCTTTCCATGGTATGGTCATATCTGAAGGGCAGAAGATGTCGAAATCAAAGGGCAATGTCGTGACTTTGCTTGACCTGAATAGAGATTATGGCGCAGACGCTTTCCGCGCGTTCCTCTGTAATTCGACTAGCGTTGATTCTACTTTGAATTGGAAGAGCGAAGAAGTTCGAGTAATGAAAAATCATCTGGACAATCTTTTCAATGTTCTGGTTGAGGTCAATAATAATCGATCTAAAGCAGATGTTGATTCGAAACATGCTTGGTTCATCTCAAAGTACAATGCGTGTGTGAAACGCGCTACTGAAGCAATAGCTGATATGAATCTGCGTGATTATTCGAATGTGGCTTTATTCGAGATTTATTCACACTATAAGAAATTGCAGAAGACTGCTACTTCTACAGAGCTTGCTGCCGTGAATCATCATATATTCGGTGATTGGGTGAAATTGCTTGCGCCTCTTGTTCCGCATTACGCTGAAGAGCTATGGGAGCTTGGCTGCAATAAAGGATTTGTCTCTGTTGTTCATTGGCCTAAATATGATATGGATAAGATTGATGCGGTCGCTGAGTATAAAGCGACACTTGCTGAAGATTTGTCTGGGGACATCCGTAAGGTGTTACAACTTATTAAAATAGAATCGCCTTCGAAGATCACTATAATTGTCAGTCCGAAATGGAAATATCAGTTCTTTATCACTTTCAAGCAGATTGTTGCGCAGTCTCGTGATATGAAAGCCATTATGGGCTCTATCATGCAGACTGAGCTTAAACGATACGGGCAGGATATCACTAAGATGGTGCCTAATCTACTTAAGGATCCTTCTAAGGTTCCACTTATTGTTCTTGATCAAGGAACTGAGCATGATGCTATAATTTCTGCCAAGAAATTGATTGAGACTGAATTCAATTGTCATCTTGAAGTTGTAGATGCAGAGAATTCTAAGCATCCGAAGGCGGGCAATGCTGCGCCTGGAAAGCCGGCGATTATTGTAGAATGAAATCCGTCAGATTCTATCTGTTGTATGTTCTTCCACTTCTTTTATATTGCATTTTGATATATTATCTTTCTTCGCTCTCTTTTGTTGCAGGTCCGTTTGGTACGCCTCTTGTCTCTGATAAGATAAAACATGGAGCGCTTTATTTAGGGCTTTCTTTCTTGACTTATCGCGCTTTCAATGTGACTGCTTTCAGAAGATATGCGATTGTTTTCGCTTTGTTTTTTTCTATTTCATATGGCGCATTGGATGAGTGGCATCAATATTTCGTTCCGGGTAGAGCGATGGATTTATGGGATTGGATATCTGACTCTGTTGGCGCATTATTTGTGTATGCTGTTAAGTTCGTGAAAAGAAGCGGGTAAGCACGCCCAAGGATGGATATAATCATAAACAATCAGCTACCTTGAGTTTCCCTCGACTCTGTTACCCTCTAAACATCATCAATCTAAGTTAGGGCTGCTTCATTCCTGACCTGACCCGTTTCCCTGAAAAGACGATCCTAAAGGACAGAGCGTCTGCAGTACATTCAAGACCAATTGCCTATGGCTTATACCGCTCGATGAGCTTCAATCCTGCCGTAAGTCCGCTTGCAGTTATAGACAGGGACTGGCTGTCCGATCTAGCTTACCCAAATATGCCTACATATAGGGTATTTAAAAAGCTTACTGTCATATTGGAGTATAATAATCTTTATAACCATAGGAGACTAAACCTATAGTTATCATGGCATCAAGAATCGTATTCTTAGGAACTGCAGGAGACGGCATTGTGGCTGGCAAGCAGATGAGAGCTTCCGGTGGTATTGTCATTGAAGTGGATGATAATATGTATCATATCAATCCAGGTCCAGGTTCATTGGTGCGCGCGCAGCAGTTCAATGTGAATCTGCGGCAAAATATCGCCCTTCTTGTGTCTTCCGATAATTTAATTGATTGCAATGACATTAATGCAGTTATTGAAGCAATGACATATGCAGGTATGGACAAGAAAGGCGTGCTTATCGCGCCGCAACATGTGATTGACAAGCATCTTGTCGATAGACACAGGGATCAGATATCTAAGATAATAACTGCTACCCCTGGCAAACTATTGGGCATAGAGAATGTCGATATTCAGATTCTGAAGACAACACGTGAAGATCATTTCGGTTACAAAGTTTATACTCCGGATTTTGTTGTTGGTTATTCAGGAACAACTGGAAATGTTCCAGAAGTGGTTGATCAGTACAAGGACTGCAATATCTTGATATTGAATGTTAATAATCCTACTAATGTGGTTGAGAAGAACGAATTGAACATAAATGACGCGGTTCAGATTGTGAATACGATTAAACCGAAACTCGCGGTATTAACCCATTTCGGCATCAAGATGATGAAAGCCGACCCTATGTATGAAGCGCGTGAAGTACAACGATTGACGCAGGTACAGACTATCGCTGCGAAAGATGGCTTTGTTTTCTCGCCCGTAAACTACGAGCATGTTTCCCGCCAGAAGACTCTGCTTGATGTCGAGCAAGTGTTTGAAGAGAAGATAAACGTCAAGAATCTTGATTCTGAAGATTTGTATTGATTTCTAAATTAAACTCATTATCGCATATCCTATGAAGCATCCTGCACTTATGAATGGCATCGCAGGATAGAATTTCTTGTCTTCGCTGAAGTAGAACAATAGTGATAATGCGATTGTCGCGAAGATTGGTATTAGCATCGTTTGCTGGATTGCCTGCGCTAGCGGCATTGTGATGATTGCGCTTTCCAGAACTGTGCCTGCGAATATCAATGGGAATGCGATGTCGCCGCCGCCTAAGATTGCGTTCTTTACTTTGACTTTTTGCGTGTGGTCATTTTGTTTTGGTTTGCTCATTCCCCCGAGTTTGTACGGCACGAATAGTCCAGCGAACATATTGCTCTTCGCTTGATATTTCGCTAATTTAATCATGTGCTTTGAACTCCAGACTGCATACATGTCGTAGATTGAGATTAGGATTAGTAATATGATTGCGCTTTTCACATTGAAGATCCAGACGAAGAATGATGCGAGTCCTCCGTAGATGAAAAGTTCTGCGAAGTTGTGAACGATGATTGATGGTCTGAATGTTTTCAACGTTGCTATTATTATTGCTGCGATCGCGGCATATCCTTGTGTGATGAATGCGCTGAACGCCACTAATAGCGAGAAGAATATGGCTAATAGGTACCACAATTTCCAGAGCATGGTCTGGCCGTATCTCATCAATGCGAATAGTATTAGAGTTCCAAATAGTATCGAGATGAAAACGTATACGAAAGAGATGTCTTTATCGACTGCTGGCGGTTGCAGGTCGTATGGCAGTGGCTTGTGCTCAATCACGCCTGTCTCTGCAGTTTTTGGTATGTCAATATATCTGCTAATGATGAATAATCCAAGCACTTGCGATATGAAAAAGAAGAAAATCAGAATCGAAGTTATAATTATGGTGTGCTTCATCAAATAAAAATAAGAAAAAGAAATATATAAAGATAGGGGTAAAACCTATCTAAATATCTTTTATTCCCGTGGTTTCTACCATGAATGCGATTTCGCCGTCAGGTAAGTTTGGCGAGTCAATCAGTTTAGCGACTCTTGAGCCTTTCTTGCCTTTTCTCAGGTAGATCCTGAATGTTGAAGCGTGAGCTACGATATTCCCGCCAATCGGTTTTGTTGGGTCGCCAAAGAATTGCGCAGGATCGCTTGACACTTGGTTCGTGACATAGACTGCGAGATTGTGCGTATCGGCAAGTTTCAGCAGTATGTGCATGTGCTTGTTAATCTTCTGCTGTCTTTCTGCCAGAGTTCCACGGCCGATGAATTCTGCTCTGAAATGAGCAGTCAGTGAATCAACTATCGCCAGCTTTACATCAAGCCCTTCTTTTTTGATGAGATCTTCAACTTTTTCCGCCAACAGCATCTGATGGTCTGAGTTGTATGCTCTTGCCACTTTAATGTGCGCAAGGACGTCATCCACATTCATGTTCAGTCCTTCTGCGATCTGTTTGATCCTTTCAGGTCTGAATGTGTTCTCAGTATCAAGATATACTGCGTAACATCCAGGGTACATCTTCTGCACGTTAACTGCTAGAATGTGCGCCATCTGTGTCTTGCCTGATCCGAATTCGCCGAAGCATTCTGTGATAGAACCAGATTCGAAACCGCCGCCAAGCAATTGATCGAATGCTGTTGAACCTGTAGTTATCTTGATAACTCGTGCTCTTTTTTTCAATAGATCTTCACCTGATTGGAAACCCATCTTGAGATTGGTTCTCGCGCAGTTGATAATTTTCTTCGCGCTCGCTTCGTTCATGCCTGTGGCATCTATCAATTCTCCAGGTGTGGCAACTGCTAGCGCCATGAGATCTGCGTAGCCAGCCATCTCAAGCTTTTCTTGAGTTGCTGGGCCTATACCCGGTAAATCTGACAAAGTCATCTCGCCTGTGTTCTTTTCAACCTTTGGTGTTGTGTCTGGTATGTCTTCCATTTGTTCTCCCATTCTTGGGATTAATTCGTCATCTTCAGTTGGTAATGATTTAGCTTTCATAAGTATCACCTTTCTTATATTTCTTTATGGTCTTTATCCTATAATCCGGATAAAAAGGAGGTTAGGCCATACGGCCTACCTAGTATGCAGCATTCTCGTCCGCTGCTAGACTGTCTTTCAACACCGCGTATTCAAACGCTTTGTTAAGTACGACTATGGCTTTAGGAAGATCTGTTATCCTCAGAGAACTAGTGGATTTCCAATTTCCTTCAGGATCTTTGTATCTCTTATCAAAAGAGATTGTCCTGTACTCCACGGCTTCGCCTGATTTGGCTTTGCCATTGTTGCGCCATACAGTTGCCTGTATCGCGCCTGTTGTAAATTTTCGTTCTGGGACATTCTGTCCAAATGTATTTTCGTATTTATTTTGGTTGTTCATTTCGAACACCTCCGTTGCTTTTCGCATTTTGTTTCATCAGCGCATTCGTTTCGAACCGCTGGGAGGTGGTTTCCCAGATTTTACTCTGGGCTCAGACCATTAGGTCTTGAGTCTTGGCCAAGGACCACTAACATCTATTATAACGCCGGTCATTTATAAGTCTCACCCGTAAATGTCCAGTGTCCAGTGCTCATTGAAAATAGGGGTTAAAATTATGGGATTTTGCAGGATTTACTATAGTAATTCGGCAGTTTAACATTATTTTTTACCCTAGAAAAAGGCATGTCCAGTGCTACTCCAGTATATATATCAAAAAATAAGAAAAAAGTTAATTTTTGTTGTTATCGCATATTTTTTTATGATTTAACATATTTTTTGTCATGCAAATTAGCCAATCCCAATGCAGGATAAGGTGAACTAGCATCAATATGATCATTAACAGGCCGAACCAATTATGCCAATCTCCCCATACTTGTTTTGATATGCTCAAGAAAGCAGATTGTCCGCTTTTTTGACCTTGCGGCATGAAGAAGAATATCGCTAATCCTGTGATTCCCGTTACCACGAATGAGAATGCCATCGCAATATCTATCCAATAATTCATTTTTGTTTTGTCCATGTGCATCACCTGCATTTTATAGATTATATCTCTATATATTATTTTCGAATCATAAGCTTTTTATTCTGGTGAATTCTTTTATATCGTATGAAGAAGTTATCAATATTCGGAATAATCAGTCTAGTTTTGTTCATTACAATAGGATTGATTGTTTCATTCTCTTCATGGAATGCTGATTGGATGGTGAATTCATTCTTTTCGTCTTTTAGGACTGATTGCTTAACTTCTCTTGCTCAATGGATAGATGTATTGTTCGATACTAAGATGATGGTTTTATGGTCATTGATTTTGTCAGCTATCTTATGGATAAGACGTTCTAGGAAAGATTCGTTGTTCTTTATCTCAGTGATGGCTTTGAATGCCGCGCTTCTTTTTATAATCAAGATAATCGTTGCTCGTCCGCGTCCTTTCAATTCGTTGATTTTCGCGAATGATTACGCTTTCCCTAGCGGGCATACGACTTCTGCTGTCGTGTTCTTTTCATTGTTAGCATATTTATTATTGAAGAAAAAGAAATCTTTCTTTATGAAATGGCTGATAATCAAATTATGCGCAATCATGGTTTTTGTGATTGGTTTGAGTCGTTTGTATCTGAATGTACATTGGTTCACTGACGTTCTTGGCGGACTTTTCTTGGGCGGCGCTATTGTCTTATTGTCTTTATCGCTACATAAATCATCGATAAGCTTATTAAATAAGAAAAATACCTAGAATCATGCAGGCACTCAGGCTCTTGAATGTAGGATTAGCGATAGTCTCTATATTGCTTCTTTTGAATCTTTATTATCCGTTGAATTCAATCACCGGGAATATCGCTTATGAAATGGATTCTAGCGAACCTTATTGCAGTTATGGTGATGCGGAGATATCTGTTGATGTATGCTGCGTTGAAATGAGCAAGCAGTTAGAATGCGTTGAATCCGAAGGATTATTTTCTTGTTATACTGATTCAGTTGATAGATCGTATATCTTGAACAGCAAGGCGTACATGTATTGCGAAAAAGAGGGATATGATGGCAAGATCAAATGAATATATCCTGACAATACTTCTTGTTTTTTCAATAATCTCGCTTCTTTTCATAAATTATCAGACTTACGGGCCGTTGGATGTCGAGACCCCTACTAATGTTGTAATTAATGATGGTGTTGTTAAATTAGATTCTCTTACACTGAAGCAGAAGATTGCTCAGATGGTTGTAGTGACTGGCAATCCCGAGAATAGGGATGATTTCAATGATTTGCTTGTTGGCGGTGTTTATTTTGGCGCGATGGAATCACGCGATAATTTCAATTCGGCGATATCTAATTATGAAGTCAATGCAATAATCCCTTTATTCAAAACTATTGATTTAGAAGGGTGCTGGAATCCTTTCGTCAAGTTCCAGAAGTTTCCAGCTTTGAAAGATATAACTTCCGCTGAACAAGCGTATAATGTGGGATATGAAGAAGGCGTTTTTATGAAATCTTTAGGCGTGAATATGGATTTTGCGCCTGTTGTCGATATAGAAGACAATATATGGAAATGCAGAAGTTTTACTGGAACTCTTGAAGATAAATCACTTAAAATCTCTTCTTATATCAAAGGATTGCAGGATGCTGGTATCATTGCAACATCTAAGCATTATCCTGGCAAAACTCTTTCTTCGAATGATCCTCATAGTTCACTCGCTTACGCTACTATTGGTTCTGATGATCTTCATCTTTTTGATGTATCCATCGGTTCGAATGTTGGCGCCATAATGGTGTCGCATTTACTTGTAGATGGTTTAGTCAAATCTGGCGAAAGGCCTGCAACAGTATCTAAAGAAGTGATTTCTTCACTCAAGGAAAGATATTCTGGATTGATTATATCTGATGATGCTGCGATGTTAGGGTTGAAAAAACATTATGTGTCAAAGGAGCAGATGTATATCGACTTGTTCAAGGCGGGCAATGATATCGTGATTGATTTAGCGATTAAACCGAAAGAATTGGATTTCATGCTGGATGGCGTTGCAACTGCTGTTAAAATGGGCGAAATTCCTTTGGCGCAGATTGATTCATCTGTGACGAAGATTTTGGTTGCTAAAGGATTGAAAGTAGAATAAGTTTATGGCGTGTCCAGAATACTCGTTATACTCGCCAATGTCGCTTCACATCTACTTTTGTGTATCTATTTGCAGAATAAATTCTGTCGATTATAATTAGGTTAAGTATGTTCAGTATAGACATTGGTACTATTCTGGACACACCCTAATTTTCTAGAACAATTTTAATGCGATTGTCAAGATTATACTGATAAGCACAATCTTCTCACCAGCCATGCCTGTCTCGATGAAGCCTTTGACTTTAAATGAAGCGATTGGCGCTAGATAGTCTATGCCTTGCTTTGTGATTGAATCGATGATTAGATGCGAAATATAGCCCACTAGAATAGGTCCTACAATGCTTGGGGCGAGATAGCTTATTGTTATGAATAGCAATAGCGCAAACCAAAGGCTGTGACAGAATCCTCTGTGTTTGAATAAATAACCGAATAATTTTGTGATTTTAAGTTTTTCATTTATTTTGCTATGAACATTGTCGATATCAGGTATCATTGAGCCTAATAACACTAGAAAGATCTGCTGTGGCATCAGATATAACGCCGTAAGCAGTGCAAAGGCCAGATGTGTGTAAAACAGCATATAGTTACCTCTGCCTCCCCATTCAATATCTGTTTTAGAAGAATATAAAGGTTGTGCAGTATGCTTACTGCGTGAACATCTCAATCTCTTTGTCTAGACGTTTTATTTCTTCGTCTGGATTAGGATCAAGCGTTATGGATTGCGATACGAATTCGATTCTGTCGAACATTGTATTCTTTGCAGCTCTTCCGCTTACTTTGACAATGTGTCCTAGAAGATCATATTTGACGCCTTCGAAGTCGACTGGATGGTCTTTGAAATGCAATACTTGCTCTTTTGTCTTTTTCAATAAATCGTCCATTTGGTTCCTGAATAATACCAATCTTGTTGTGCCTGTGCCGTCATCTAATACAATATTCAATACATAACCATAATCAGGTTTCACTACGCCATGGATTTGGCATTCCAGTCCATTCTCTGAACTCTTTATGCGTTTCTGGCATTCTGGGCATACTTCATAGAATTTAGGTTCAAAGACTTGAACGATTGTGCCCATGAGTTCTACATTAGCATCTGCGTCTTGCAAATCCTTGATCTGCTTTCTTTTTATTTCGTTACCAGATATAGCGTTTATCGTAATGCCTATCGGGTTGACTATCACCTTGCTCTTATCGTTAAGATGCAATTCTTTTCTCCCCATGGTATTCTCTTTTACATATGCGCTTTCTATTTTGATAACGTCGCCTTCTTTGAATTGGTTGAATCCGTCTGTTTGCATGCCCCATAATACTGCTCTGATTATGCCTGATTCATCGCCCATCAAAAAGCTGGCAACTTTACTGGTTCTTTCGTCTCTTACGAATTCTCTGAGTTCATATTTTTTCAATACTTTTCCGACAGTCTCTACATTGCGCATGCCCGCCAGGATGTTTTTGACTTTTAATTGGCCAGTTGTCTGTTCGAATAATTTTATGCCGAGTTCATTCGCTATAATATGCGCTGCACCTTCTCTTGAGATCAGGCCTGACAATTGCGTAAGTTTATTGTCAATTCTTTTGTATATCTCATCTTCCGGCAATTGAGAATTAGATTTTATCTTTTCGATAATCTCTGGAAGAGGTAGCTTGAACATATTAAAAAAATAGATGTCTGCGTTTTAAAAGGATTTGTGTTTTAGATTGTATAGTATAATGAAGGACATAATCAAATTATTATATCCTTCAAATATAATCAGGATACTCTGATTATATTTTATTTAACTATTGTAGCCTGTCCGTCTTTGACTACTATTTTTGATTTATACGTACTGGTGCTTGTCAAGATATCCAATTCATATATATATTCTTTATCAGGGTTATAATTAGGTATTTCAAAGAGATCATTTTCTAGCAATCTCTTAAATTCGCCTTGACTACCAAGCATATCATAAAGGTTTAATTCTTTGATATCGAACCTCACTAGGTTAAGGTTGAACAGATTTTTGATATTGAGTATTCCGCCAGTGAATAACGTTTCAAGGCCTAATTCTGGTTTTGTCTGGTCTGGCAGCATCAATCCGAATTTTATGTTAGGCGCGCCTTTGAGCAGGAACTGCTTTGATCTGTAGCAGATAGGATATACTCTATTTTTATTGTATTTGAGATAATCTTTTACGTTTACTTCTTCGCAGTCTTTGCCGTATAGATGTTCTTTGCCCTCTTCTGCAATGTAGATGCAGCCTATTATGGATAAAGGCGGTTCTTTCGCACATTTATCTATGGCTTGTTGCGCTAATTCTTTCGCTTGCTCGTATTCTGCGAATGAATAGGGAAGTTCTACCTTAAATGTCGGCTTTATTGTGTATTTGCCAACTCTTTCATCTGTCTGATATGCAATCGGTTTTTCTGCGGTTTTGCCAGTTGTTTTTAGGACGCCTATGTCGAATGTTATCGGTTTCGTGTTTATGCTTTTGTATGCTATGCTTTTTTCTTTCACTTCAATAATTGGTTCTGAGTTTGGAACGAATAATGTGAGAATCGGATCTTGTATCTCTTTTTTTAACTCTTGTTTTAAGAGTGTAGATATGCTTTCTTTCTTGTCTTTAGTGAACGGGAAGCATGTTTTGATTGATATTGTCGATACTTCAGTTGAGCCTTCCATGCTTTTGACTTCTTCCGGCATTGACCAGAGGTTCAGTTTAGTATCGCTTTGCATGCCGCATTCTGAAGCTTCTGAGAAACCGCCTTGCTCTGCTAGTTTAGTGATTGAATCGGATAATGATAGTATTCCTAATCTTTCTATGAAATATTGCGCTTTCTCAACTGCTTGGTAGCCTTTGATTAGCTCAAACTGCTGTTCGCCTATCACGCCTTGGAATTTGTTGGCTTTGCCTTGGAGGACTATGCCTGCTGTTGTTAATACGAATAGGACTACAAAGATTAATCCAATATTGAATACTTGTCCTCGCTTGCTTATTTCTTTGCGCAAAGCTCTACCTCTACTATTTTGCCTTCATGCCATGGAAGTTTGGCTGTCTGGCATGGCGATAAGCCTGAACCTAGTGCTTGATTCTCTTTTGTATTTATTTGGAATGACCACGCTTTATTGTCATTGAATTCTTTCAATGCATTGTCAACTGTTTTGTATAGTTCTACACAATAATCTATCTGGTCAGTTTTCTTGATTTCAGTTTCTGGTCTATTAGTGCAATAGTCATCAGATGCTATCAATGCAAGGTCTGCTAATGTGAATTGCGTTCCGTTTATTGTTGCGGGGCTTTTGAGTAGTCCTAGTAGTTGGGTGTTTAGATTGAGATCATCTGCTTTCTCTGATGTGATTGTTAGGATGCTTGTTTTTGTCGATATCGCGAAAAAGTAGTAGAATACGATGAATACTGTGATTAAAGCGGCTGGCAGGAATACATACAATATTATGAATTCATCAATTCCTCCTTTCTTGTTCTTAAGCATTTGGAAGGATTACCTCAATCAATAATCGGCCATATTCCTGAGTTCCTTCTGCGTTTCTTATCATCACAGGGAAATCTTCTTTCTGGAGCCCTTTACCGCCGACGCCTAATTTACCGGTCAATGGGAGCCATTTGAAGAACCATTCTTGGTTGATGAATGCATATTTCTTTTCTTTCTCTGTTGTTAGCGTGAATCTTGCTGCGAGGTGTTGGTCAAGTGTGTTGAACCCCAGCATTGATTGGAGCGAATTGTCGTTGAATTTGTTTATGTCAATTGTTCCTATCATGAGTCTGTTTATGTCTGGATCATAATAGGATAAACCTTCTTTTGAATATAATAAGCGCTGAATGATAAGCTCAGATTCTGCATTGAATACATTGATTTCGTTCCTTATGCCTGATGTGATCAATGAGTATACTACGAAGATAATGACTGCTAAGATAATCATCTTAGGGATGTGTGCCATCATATCCAATATCTGGGCTTTCTTGTTCATTTCTTGCCTAATGATAGTTGATTCTGTCTGTATGTGAAATAGATTATTTCAGGGCTTACAATCGTTATCTGGTTGAATCCTGGATTGTATGCGTAATATGAAAGAGGGCTCTGTTTGATATTCGGTTCTGTCTTAGTGTCCATTACTTTGACAGAATCCGGTTGGATTCCGAAATCAAATAATTGCAGGTCAATTTTTGTGATCGGTTGGCCTGTCCAGCTTTCTTCTTTGATTGTAGCCGGTTGGTAGGAATATTCCAGATCTCCCGGACTTGCGTATATTGATTCTTGCAGTAGAGCTATGTCTCTTGCAAGGTAGCTTCTTTCAAAAGTAGTGCTGCTGCTTAGATTGCTGATGAATATGCCGAATGATGCTGTAACTATCAATAGCAGCATTATATCTATCATCATAAAGTAAGTAAGATATTCAGCACCTCTTTTATTAAACATATATAGAATATATTATATTTATGATTTATATTACTTATGGTTACTTATTCAGGATTAGCATTAAGTATTTTTTGTCACTTTGCGTATATTTCTCAATATAAAGGTTAGTTACGCTCATTTCTTTGTCTAATTCTTCGGGAAGGCATACGCCATAGACTGCAGTATTACGTTTACCTTGTTGACTTAGGGCTTTACTTGCTGAATCCATTGTCTGGAATTCTTCTATGTCTGGATAGACAGTACATCCGGCAGTTACTAAATTGTAGTTCAATGCTTTGTTGACTGGTTCATCTTCACGAGGCGTATATTTGTATAGGCATAGACAAGCACTATCACCGCAATCGCCTAGCGGTTTAGAGAAAACTATATCGTTTAAACAAGTAGTATCGCCTTTGTTAGCGCCAAGGGTTTTTCCAAAACCTATGATTACATATCCCGGTTCGATGTAAAAAGGATAATTCTGTTCTACTTTGTATTCTGATTTATCAGTTAAAATTTGGTTGAGAGCATTATTCAATCCTTCTACATTTGTGGTTGTGATCTGCGCTTCTTTTGAGCCGAATGCAGTGTCTACTAATTGAGCGAGCACATAGATTGCTCCTACTATGAGTATGACTGATAAGAATATCTGTATAGTCGAAGAAAGGATGAGTTCGAGACTGGCTTTTTTGTTCATGTTTAGACCTTAATTAAGCAGATATTAATTTGCATTGTTCAGGTTTATGTAGTTTTCTTTGTTCAACAATTTGGTCAGTACATTGGCCTTTCCAGTTTTTAGTATTCTCATCATAGCATCCTGAAGGGATATTAGAATCCGAAGAAGGGCATTCATCATTGTTGCATGCTGAGAAAGTCTCTTTTCCGGCAATTCCGCATTTTTCTAGGCATACACAATTATCACAAGAATCAGGGTACATATCATTATCGACATCTTCGCTTTTAGAAGTAAATAATGCGCCTAACAATGATTTTGTTTTACATAGACTCATGCTTGCTTGTTCTCCAGTGTCTTTTATAGGTTTGAATGTTTCACTAATCTTTGGATATATAGCAAAGATAATTATTGCCATTAAAAGTAATAATAGGACCATTTTCACTATATCTTCTATACCATATTCAGCTTTTTTTGATCTCATTTCGTTCTCGCCATACAGCAAACTTCATTAGTATATTTTCCTTCACTATCTTTGATTCTGCCGATTATAATTCCATCTTTGGCTAGACAATCATTTTCAGTCTTCTCGATTGAACCATTTTTGGTCTTGCAATCTTCTATATCTTTATTGAATGTAGATACCTTTCCGCTGAATAAGTATAATATGCTAAATAATACGACCAATCCGATTGTTGCGGCGATAATGATTTCCATCGCTGACATTTGCGCTTTCTTTCTCATGATTGTCTCACTATTCTTTTGCTATATAAATGTTATGCGGGAATGCATTGGCCTATATACATATCAATACCTAATACTGAATTTCCACCTATATGTTTACATTTTCCAGTAAGAGTATCATATGCATTATTGCATCTATTAATGGCGTTAGTGGCTTCTGTACTTGAATAAGTACGAGTTGGTATCCAATTCGCTCCACCAGGTAACCAAATCTCGCAATCGAGTCTTGCGCTCGCTATTTGAGCCATTTCTTTTTTTAACGTGGTAGATTCTGGGGAAATTGAAAATTTTAAATCTTCATCATCTTTGGCTAACATTGACCTCGCAGAATCTTGGATTAATTTAGCATTATCTATTTTGATATCATCCTTTCCTGCTTCTTTTATAGCTACATCGAATTTATTAAATAATGTTATGGCTTCATTCAAATCAGTCCTTATTTGTATAACTAACTGGGACATAAGAGTGCTATATGGTTTGATAATCCTCTTGTAATTTGTAGAAGTAGAGTATTCTTTGAAATTATTATATGCGAAAGCATATTTTTCTAGCGCGTTTATAGTCAATTGTCTTTTCTCATCAGCGTTAAGTGTCAATTGGTTTTTTTGTTCATACATCTGCGCCATATCCCCATATAATTCTAGTTTTTGCTCAGGAGAAATTATATTTTCTTTAATCGCAGCATCACATTTAGCGATTGCTTCGGTAATTTTAGTATTAATATCATTAGCATATAGTGAACGTTCAATGTCATCTATTTTACCATCATCCAAGATTTCGTTCAACATTTCTTGGACTTCATTATAATTTTTCTTTGCAGATTCATAGAGGGATAATTGTTTTTCTGGCTCCACAATTGGTGCTGGTGGAGATGGCCATTTCGCATTAAGATATTTTAGGAATGAAGGATTTCGCAATTCTTCGGGCGAATCTGGATAGATCAATGAGTTATATGTTAATGTGCTTAATTTCGTTTTGAAGTCTTCAATCCCGTAGCTATTCGCTATTGACATAGCTTCATTCAGTGCTTTGTCAGCATTTTCTTTATTATTAATTTTAGTATAATATAGATAAGCTCTGTAATGGGATTCTGCCAAAGTCGTGGCAGTAAGATGTGGATTGTAATTTGAGTTGGATTCTGTAATTGTAGTGTGTGTGATTAAATTATCTGTTAGAAAATTGAGGAATTTATTATAGACAATATTTCCATCAGTTACTTTATTTGGATGCAATTTCTGGGAATACATGAATAATATTTTGCCTAAATCAGTCCTGCTTTTGGTTTTGGCATATTCGCTTTCCAGATAGTTCAAATCTCCTTTCATCAACGAGAGATACTTTCTTGCTTCTTCTTCATTCTTTACAAGAAATATGCTTGAATCATATTTAAGATAATCTTCTAATAATTTTATCGCTGAGTCCATGTTCGAGCATCTGAATTGCTGAGTTTCAAGATTCCCGTTACAATTAAAGTCTATTAGAGTGAATTCTCTTTTCAATAGATAAAATTCTTTTTTAATAGGTGTCTGAGTATTGCCGCCTTGGCCTTCATTTGTTATTCCAAACTTAATCTCCATTTCTCCGAGATAGAAAGTGGCTTCTGACACATATGTTGATTTAGGATATTTTGTCTTGAAATTTTCAAATAGTTTTTGGGCATTATTGAATTCCGGCGTTTTAGTACCGGCAATGATTTTATCTTGATATATCAAATCATGCTCTCTTTTGATCAAAGCCAAGTAATATTCTGACTCTTCGTTATGCAATTTGTCGTTCCCTGATGTTATTAACGAGTTTGCTTTTTCATAGATATCGGGAAGATTTCCCATTATGTTTCGATACGCTTTTCCGGTTTCTAGTAATACAAATCCTGACAATGAATCGGCACTGCATTTTTGTGATAGATATTGCTCGTATACTTGAATACGTTTATCTGAATCCATCTGCTGATCCATATATTTGATCAAACCATCACAGCCCAATTCCGTATAATCGGATGTAGGGACTATTTCAATCTTCTCGGGTGCGGTTATTCCAACAAATTGCTTGAATGATGATAACGTATTCTTGAAGTCCCATATACCAGGTATTACTACGAACATAAATAATACTAATAGAATTATTATTATCAAGGTTGTTATTGCTTCTGTTCCTTTTTTATTTAATCTCATTGATCTATTGTCCTCTAAATGCATTACTAATTGTACTGATTATACTTTTTGTATCTATTAATCCAGTTATCCAACTAATTAGCAAAGCTAATATGATTAAACCTATTATTATTTCTATCAGTAAAGTTCCTGCTGGGCTTACCGCATCTCCTCGCTTATCATTCTTTAACATTTATCACTTCACCTCTAACTGGCATATATGTGCATCCTAATTTATCAATATTATCTTTATCGAATGGAACTGCCATGACGTGAGCATACCAGTTCGCGCTTGATGTCGAGCCTAGCATATAGCCGATTGCTCCGCCGGCAATTGCCATAGCTGTTATTGTTCCGGCCGCTGCAGTCATTCCTAATGTCACTGCAGGCACTCCGAAGCCTAGGATAGTAACTCCTGCTAAACTAGACCAAGTATAGAGTCCTACAACAGTTCCCGAAACCATTCCTAAAGGTGTGCTTCCGATTATGCCTTGGAATGTGCTGCTCAGTTTGCTTTCTGCTGCGCGTTTGCTGTAGACAAAGACTATGCTCAATGGTTTAGTCAAATCGATATAATCGAATTCGGGAGTTATGAAATTATCAAAACTAGATATGGTGTTCTCATTGAATCTTACGCCATTTAATCCTTCGAAATAGGTTTGGCTTTCTCCGGGTATTTTTGTGTTAGCGAGATATTTGATTATTCCAGGTAATCTGCCTTCGAGGCCTTTGAATTGGATATTGGAGCAGATGACACAATAGGTTTGACTATCCGCTTTGAATATCTCCCATTTGCCTTGTCCGAAGTTGTCCCAGCAAGAATATAATTCGTTTGCAATAGTAGGTTTAATTTGTGCTTCTTTTGTAAGTTCTATAACTCTAGTTGGGCATTCAAGATTGCCTGTCTCTATGAAATTTTTACCTTCTAATTGCAGTTTAGACTGAAGATATACGCTTGCTTTGCAGGCGTTGTCTGTCGTTGTTGATTTGATTAAATTGATTATGCTTGATTGAAACATTATCAAGACTATAAGGGTGACTAGGCAAATTATCAATACCATGATGTACGTTATCGGCAATGACAATGCTTTTTTGTTCATGCTTGCGCCTTCTGCCAGAAGAGTTTCTCGCAGGATCCTGATTTAGCTAGATCTTCTTTAGGCATGACCATTATGGTCTGGGATTCTGTAATACCTTCAGATAGTACGAGTTGACTAAGATATTTTTTGAAATAAGATACTGGCGCTCTCACGAATACTATGAAATATCCGGAATCTTTCTTAATAGAGGGTGCAAGAACGAAGTTTTCATTATCGTACTCTCGGAAGAATTGAAGTCCGACATTGTTATAGCTTTTTGCGCTGTTAAGATACTGCAGATAGGTCTCTCCAGAATTAGAAAAATTCTTTGTTTCGATGAATGTTCCGAGTTTATCTGTATCTAATATATCTTGAGTGCTGAATTCTGAACAGATTAAGCATATCCCTTTTTGCTTTGTATCAAGTGTACCTTGCACATAATCAGTGCCGAATACTTTCAGTTTGCCTTCGCCCATCTTGTACCAGCAAGAACGCATATCTTCAGCTACTTGCCTATATTGTTCTGGTAGAGATTCTCCTTTTATTTGTGTGGTTGGCGCAGGGCAACGTACTGTGATGTCTTTAGTGTATGCTATTTTTGTAGCACTATTTTCAAGCGATTCATGAAGTTTTGAATTGGCTAGAATAGATAATCGGCACGAATCGATGATTGATTCAGATTTGGACATTGTCACCAATTCTACTGCGAAAATTATGAGCACAATAGCCACTACTATGGCTAATATGACTTCGAAGATGATCGTGTTGTCCAATCCTCTTTTATCCATCAGATCACCGCGTTTCTCAATATATCTGTTCTTGAATAGATCAGTGCAATCATTGCTATAACGAAAAGAATGACTAGTATCAAGACTATAAGATATTCTAACGGAATCTTCGCCTCAGTCTTCATATATTCTATAATACTATAATTAAAGTTTATAAATATTTTTATATGGTGATGAAACTTGCCTTGTATATGGCATTATGCGATATAATAGGCGGTATATGGAAAAATAGCCGAAAATTGCTGTTTTCTTCATTATTGACTGCGCAATTGGCTTGTTCGCCTGTGAAAGGCGAAGAATTGGTCAAGCAGGACATCACTTATGAAGAGAGACCTGCGCAGCAGCTGGTCATTGACGGGCCTAAAAGAGTAAATTATCAAGCATTTAATGCGAAATACACGTATACTATCACTTTGTCTCCATCTAAAGAAGGAGCTTTAGAGCCAAAGATTATGGATTCATGGATATTGATTGGCATAAATCATGCTAAGTCTGAAGAACCAAGGCTGTATGTTAAGAACAATAGCGGACAGGAATATATGGAAATAGTTCGGAAAACTCCTGAAAGGCTTGCTTTTGAGCAAAAAATTGGTGAGGTTGTTGTTTCTAAGGTTACTGAAATGCCTGGTCTGGAGTCTCTTACGGAAGTGATTTCTACAAGTGATGAGCAGATTAAGCAACGCGATGAAGAGAATAGGCGCAGAATGTTGAACCATAAAACATTGGAAATCTGCGAAGAAGTTGTTTTGTATCATGTTCAGCAAGGTAAAAGAGAAGGCATAGCTAAAGGTTATAGCCATATCAAGTTAGAGATACCTATTGTTCCAATACCATTTGATGCTCGGGAAGTACGGGCTTTTGATTTAGTTGTAGTTGCCTATAGCAGGATGAATTCTTTTGAGATTGGAAAAACTCCGGAATACGAGTTAGATTATTCAGGTTCAGTAGTAGTCCCTCAGCATGCTGAAAGGAATTTCAGTGTATTGGGTCTTTATCATGTCGATCGCGGTAGCGTGATATTTTGTCATGATGTAGGCAAAGAAAAGAATCCGAATTTTACGATGAGAGAAGCGTCTGTCGTGAATATTCCTCCTGAGAAAATCAAGTTCTACGAATGATACTATACTGCAGTTTTCAGTATTTTCTTTGATTCATTTAAAGAATAAGCTGAAACTATAATCGAGTAGACCATCACTAAGAATGCTAATGTGGTAATTGTAGGTAGACTGCCTTTGCTTATCAGTACTATAATGACTATAGCTGTAGGCAAGCCTTTAGGCGATAGGATTGCAGCTACTTTTCTTTCTTCTTGTGTATAATGCGGACTTTTTAGTACGAGCCATAATGCGATATACCTCAGCACGATATATGTGGCAAATATGAGGAACGAGTATACAAACATGAATATGTTAAATTCTAAGTTTATCATATAGCCGAGCAGTATGAATAATATGCTTTCGAAGACGTTTGATATTATCGAAGTGTATTCATGCAATTGTGTTTTCTGTTTTATCACAATGTTGCCGAACATGATTCCTACAACTGCTACTGCATATATGCCTTGCCCTTCGAGGCGGTCAGCTAATAAATATGCAATGAATGAGAAGAATAGGAAAGCCAGATGCGATTTCGTTTTTAAGTAATGTCTGTTCAATAGTTTCACTATCAATAATCCAATTATGAATCCTGCGCCGATGCCTATGATCATCTTCTCAAGGAATGGCGATAATAGCATCCTGAACTCTAGGAAAGTGGTGAATGATGTGTTGAATGAGCTAGTAAGATCAAATAATATGAACGGCACTAATAGTACTATTATGGTATTGAACATTGATTCAATTGTTAGGAATTTGCTGATTTCATTTTTAGAATTTTTGAACAGAGGGCTAAGAACGGGCAATGAAGTTCCGCAGACCAATGCGGCGAATATTGAAGCTGATATGAAATTTATTGAGAAAAGGTAGTCTATGATTGGCGATAACACAATGAATGTCAATATGAAAGCCAGTCCTGTGAATTTTAATGCGGAAATGTAGAAATCGTCGAATTCTTTATGGCGGATTTTTAGTGCGCTTTCGAAGATTAGGATTGCTAATGCGAACATGCTCAATAGCTCTATGAAATTTGCTGGAAGCAATTCTGCTTTGAAGAAATCAAAGAATATCCTAAGGATTATGCCTGAAGCTATAAGCAATAATGATGTAGGCATTCTATACATTTTCGCTATAATTTTGCAGCATACACCTAATGAGATTATGATTGCTAGATCCAAAATTGCGCTAAACAAATCCATTATTACCTCTTTTTTCTATTATAATATGGTATTTAGAATAATATAAAGGTTTCTACTTCTTTTTCTCTTCTTTGAGTTTGTTAAGTTTTTTGATTTTGAGTTTCTTTTCACTCTCTTGGAGCTTTACGATTGCTTTCCGTCTATTAATTTTGATTTCTGTATTTTTTAATAGCGAGAGAATTCCATTGAAGAACCATTTGATGATTCTTAGCGGGACTAGCAGAAGGTAACTTATCAGTTCAATGAACATGAATAAAAATTTCATTAATGTGATTTCATGGCCTTGCTTTACAACTTCTTTCTTGAACAGCAATCCATTAATTTTTTCAAAAATAAAATTAAGAATTGATCTGTATTGGAATACGGCATAGTTCAAGACGAAATAAGAAAGGTATAATCCATAGGCAATCATAAATCCGATAAGTGCGATTAAGATTATTTCTGTTGGTGGATTATAAATGTATATAGATATAATCCCAGCCAATGCCACTAGTATGATAAACGCTGTCTTGTATATTCTCATATCTATCCCTCACTATAATTATAATTTTTATAATATATAAAGCTTATTTTTTATTAGCTCTGTCCAGATATCTCGCTTCGCTCTCCACCAACAGCAAAATGCAGTTATTTATTATTCTAAGAAGCTACTTCGCCATAAGCTTCAGTAACGCTTTTGATGATTTTATAATTGCATTTAGGGATAGTTGGTGGACTCTCTGGACAGAGCTTATTTTTTATTCTGCTTAGAAATGTATTTATCGAATGTCTCTAGAATCTCAAGTAATTTGCTAAAGATCCATCTTATTATCTTGAATGGCAATAGAATCAGATAGGTAATGAATTCGATTGATATGAAACTGAGCTTCAATAGAGTGATTTCATCTTTCTTTTTTAGTTTCTTAGCAGTAGGTTTTGGGAATACTGCTCTGCTTGTTCTGTCGAATAGTGAGTTGAACCAATGCCTGTACTGGCTTATTATTGAATCTTGCCTTTCATGGAATAAGTATCCGCCGTACATAATGACTGATGATAGTAATGCGATTAGTAGTAATAACCAAGGAACTTTGAATGTGGTTGATGGCAATTCTAAAGTAGCGTCAGTCTTTATGCTTTCAAGTCCCATATATTGGCATTTCTCAATCATTATAGGACGTTGCTTGAATTTGTTGCATTTGTTCAAGTCAACGCAATCTCTGCTTCTGTACCCTGTGCTGTTCCATTGCGTCCATTTACCGCATTCCCAGTATTCCTGGCAATATCTGTTGCCTACCACATTGCCTGTGATTGATTGGCCAGTGAATATATCTATGAAGTTCTCTATTGGTGATCTAGGTATTCCGCCGCCGCAGTCTACTGAGCATGTATCTAGGTTCTCTCCAACGTCGCAATAATTATCTCCGCAATATGATATGTAGGGATTAGGTCCAAGTCCTAAACCTGGATCTTCCGGCGTCAATGTTATGCTAATCTGCCTCAATCCTGGTTCCACCCATGAATGTATGCTCCAGTTCGTGTTATCATTGCATGTTCCATTGTCGTAATTCCAGTCAACGCATTTCAATACCGCGTATCTCGGACCTGCGCAGACGTAACCTAAGCCCAGGGTAATATTTGTGAATGCTAGTTTTGGTTTATATGCGAACAATTCGTCAAATTTCGTGAATTTTGAACTTGATTCAGCGATATCTTTTATGTCTATTAAATTTGAGATGGAATTGCCATTACTTCCTGAGATTGAGATGCTTGTGACTGGTGATGATGGATTTGTGATCGTCATTACAGATTCTTCTTGAGTAATTGTCTCTACCACTGTTTCGTCTATGATTTGGATAGTTTCAGGCGGCGTTACTGGAATATTAACAGTATCTTCCGTGATAGAGATTGCCACGGGATTATCTGCTGGCGCTCCGCCCCCTCCACTGCTACCGCCAGTTCCGCCGGTTGTGTCTCCTGATGGTGCTGCTGGAGTGTCTGCAGATTTTACTATGAATGTGATGTTAGAACTGGTTACATTGGAACCATCTGCTTGAGAGCAATTAACTCCCCAAAGGTATGATGCGCCGTTCTGCGCGAATGCAATTGATGTGAAATTGAATCTTGTGCTTGCAGTAACTGATTTTGTTTCATTTTGCGTCCAAATTGTCGGCCAAGTTCCGTATAATGTACAGCTTCCAGTTTTTGTGGATATTGCTGAGAATGTGTATGATAATCTGTCATTAGTGTAATTGACCAAATTGGTTACGTTTAATGCTATAGTTCCTGTTATTGTCAGCGGAAGATAATCAGTATTATTTGGATCTCCATTTATTGAATAAGTTGTATCACATATTCCGTTGCCATTTGTATCTGCACATAATTCGCTGAAGCCCGAGCCATTCGTAAGCGTCCAATAATTACCACCAATGTAATCGTCATTCTTTATATTCGTGCGTAGCGTATATGATGTGTTCCATGCGTTATAATACCCGTGAGTTACACCATTCCCTAGATAGTAATAGAAATTGTCTAAAGAACTATTGAAATAGTTGTTATATACATTACAATTTTCGCAATAATATGGTTCTAATGCATAAGTATTATTGATTATAATATTAAATGAAATTTCATTGTTATACCCATTCATATAAATTCCAATAGAATTATTTCTTATTGTGTTGTTTATTATTTTGTTATAATTTCCTTCAGCGTATATCGCATGACTTTCAGGATCAATAAGAGTGCCGTCAAATGTGCAATCTGTAATGTTATTGTAATCGCCATACATCTCTACCCCCTCATAATAATTATCTAAAAATGTAGAGTTTGTGACTGACATATAGTCAACTAAACTAAGTCCGGCATATTGATTGTTTGTGAAGGTGCATCCGGTAATGGTCTGATTATACATTGGATTAGTGCTAAAATAAAGGCCATAATACGCGTTATTGATGAAATTGCAATTGACAAATGCATTATTGTTTCCATTGCCGTATAAAGTAGTCATAAATGCTCCATCTCCACTCGTATCTATGGTTAATCTTTCAAAATAGTTGTTATATCCTTCAAGCCAAGGACCATCAACATTATGACTATCTATGACATTGATTACTTTTACATCTATTATTCCATCAAAATACATACCATTGTCGTCATTTCCACTGAAATTAGAATCGAATACATTGGTATGGTTGGTAAATTTCAATTGAAGTCCATATCTTGTTGAGTTGGCAAAAAGAGAATTGATAATGGAATTATTATCGCCTAATTCAATCCAATTGCCGTCGTTTAGATAGAATTGAGAATTAATTATAGTTACGTTCTTAACAACTGTTGTAAAAAATCCATGATCTCCAGTAGTGGTTACGTTTAATGATTCAAATCTCAAACCATTTACATATTGAGCATATATCCCCATATTACTGAATTCACTTATTGTACAATTAACTATTTTGATATCAGATATCCATGCAGTCGGTGAGGTGTATACATCTATTCCATCATAATTGCCAGCTAAATTACTATCAATTCGGTAGCCTCTGCAGTCTAACGTGATATTGCTTGCAGTTATCCTCATACATGTACTCGCTTGATTCATTATATCTGCATTAAGATAATAAACTGTATTTGGAATACTCATCGTAATACAGGTTGTGATTGTTTTATTTGGGACATATACCTGACTTGTAGAACTATTGATACTCCATACTACATTTCCGGAAATATCTGAGCAGTTAATTCCCCATGAATACGCAAAGCCATTCGGCGGGAATGTAATTGATGTGAAATTGAATCTTGTATTTGCGGTAACTGCTTTTGTTTCATTGATTGCCCATGATCCTGACCAATTACCGAATAAACTGCATGATCCAGTTTCGTTAGATTGCGCAGAAAATATGAATGTTTGCCAGTCATTACTATAATTCTTTACATTTGAAATTCCTGGTGCGATTGAATCAACTATAAATAGGCTATAATTTCCTTCTGAGCTCCATGCTAGATTTGAAGAATTGTCATATCCTAAGCAGTTCCATGTATAATTTCCATAAGAGGACAAATTTATATTCCAAGAACTTAAGTTAGAAGTTCCTGATAAAGATGAAGAATACCCTTCATATTTCAATAATCCTGATTTGTCTACTACTGCCGGAAGGTGAGAAGCTACATAGATATTACCTAATTTATCTGAGGCAATGCCTGAACCCCAACTTCCGGTCTCAGAAAGATAACCTACTGTTTTGTTCCAGATGTTATTGCCATTTGAATCATATTTAACTGTCCATCCATAAGTTGGTGCCTGGCCAGTGATATAAAAATTCCCTGCAGAGTCTGTAGCGCCGGCTAAAGCTGTATCTGAATAAGGTGAGCCGAATGTTCTGTTCCACAATTGATTACCATTAGAATTAAACTTAATTGTCCAATAATCATCCATTCCTGCGCCTGACTGATTTGTAATTCCAGCTACATAATAATTTCCTGCATAGTCAAAGGATATGTCCACTCCATTGTCAGATAACTCCCCCATGGTTGTATTTGAAATTTGAGTCCCATTTGAATAATATTTTACAATCCAGAGACCTCCCGTTTCAAATGATGAAGTTGTTCCAACAATGTAAATATTTCCACTACTATCTGTAGCAATTCCCGAACCAATATCGGATCCAGTACCTCCTATAGTATTATTCCATATTTGAGTTCCATTTGGGTAGTATTTTATGGTCCATACATCCGAATCTCCTGCACCAAATGAATTTGTTGCACCAGTCACTAAAATATTTCCGGAATTATCTTTTGAAATAGCATAGCCATAATCATTGTCACTTCCCCCTGCGGTTTTATTCCAAATTTGAACGCCATTTGAGTTATACTTAATTGTCCAAAAATCTATATTGCCTGAAGAATTCGTGTATCCAATCGCATAAATATTCCCTAGATCATCAGTGATAATGCGCCGGGCGTATTCATCATATGATGTTTCCCCTATAGTTTTATTCCATAGCTGATTTCCAGAAGAATCATCTTTTTCAATCCAAATATCAAAAGGATACCATGTTGTTGGTCCTGATTGGTATCTTACCGTTCCAATGAAGTATACATTTCCATCTGAATCTGTAGCCACATCTTGAGGGCTAGTGAAATATCCTGAACCTAATGTAGGCGAATCTCCAGTTAAAGTTTTATTCCAAATCTGAATATTATCGCCTGTAATGTAATTACCGGATGAATCCCAAACATATAATTCTAGATTGGTTACTTGAGTTTCATCAGTTATATTGCAAGTGAATGTTTGACTAAGGGAAGAGGCTGTAGTATTATTTGATGGTGATATTAGTTGCACAATTGGCGGAGTAGATTCCATCATTTCGTAGATGCCGAAACCGGTTATCTTTGGCTCGAAGTAGATACCGAATCCAATAAAAATCGCTATGAACAAACCTAGTATAATCTTAGAACTATTGTTAACTGGTTCTTCTATCACCATTCTCTGCTTATTTTATTATTATTTTGTAATATAAATGTTTCTTTTGTGATACTTATATGCTACCAACAGCAAAATGTAGCGAGTTCTATTGTGATTGTGCTATATCGCCGTAGGCTTCTATAACGCACGTGATTTCAGAATTGATAACATTTTGAGATGGTTGGTAGCATTTGTAATATGGGTTAACCATCAGTTTTATAAATGATAATTGATAATGAATGCCTATGCAAATAGAAGTTGGAGATAAGGTGATTGTTAAGTCTAAGAATGGCTCACATGAAGGAATCTATATGCCTTCTGCGAACAAAGACGTTGAAGTAATCAAGCTGGATTCTGGCTACAATATAGGCATTGACAAGGAGAATGTCACTGAAATTAAAGTTGTGGCTAAGGATAAAGAGCATTTTTCTGTTAAAGTGGATAAACCTGCGATAAATCCTACTTTACCTTTTGTTTCAATTCTTCATACTGGCGGAACAATCGCTTCTAAGGTAGATTATCAAACTGGCGGAACTGTATCAAGGTTTACACCAGAAGAATTGCTTGCGATGTTCCCTGAACTCAAACAATATGCGAATATCCGTAGCAGATTGATCAAGAACATGTGGTCGCAGGATATGAGGTTTGAGCATTACAATCTTATCGCGAAAGAAGTTGAGAAAGAATTGAAGGCGGGCGCCAAAGGTGTGATAGTCACGCAGGGGACTGATACAATGCATTATACAAGCGCAGGACTCGCGTTTGTTCTTGAGGGTCTTTCTTCTCCGGTTATCTTGGTTGGCGCGCAACGTAGTTCTGACCGAGGAAGCTCTGACGCTTATATGAATTTGATAAATGCGGTATATTTCATTGCGCATTCTGATTTCGGCGAAGTCGGAATATGCATGCATGAGAATATGGATGACAATAATTGCCTGATACTTCCGGCTACAAAATCGCGCAAGATGCACACTTCGCGTAGAGACGCATTCCGTCCAATCAATACTTTGCCATGGGCGCGCGTGAATTATGCTGGCAAAGAAATAACTTATTTGAAGAATGATTATCATAAAGCGGAATCGAATGGTTCTGCTAATAGTAAATTAACACTTAAATTATTCAAAGAGGATATTAAAGTCGCGATACTGAAGCAGACAACAAATATGTATGCTGAACAATTCCTTTCGTACAAAGGTTATTCTGGTTTGGTCATTGAGTCGACTGGTCTTGGCTGTCTTCCGATAACTGAAAAAGATGAATCAACTTCTGAATCTGGCAAGATATTCGACGCCGTGAAAACGCTTATCAAAAATAAAGTGGTTGTCGTTGAAGCACCGCAGACAATCTACGGACGTCTTGTTTTAAATGTTTATTCAGATCAGCGTCAGGCGCAGGAGATCGGTGTTGTCGGTTGTTTCTCTGACATGACTCCTGAAACTACTTTCATAAAATTAGCATGGCTGCTCTCGAATCATAATCACGATAAGGCAAAAGAATTACTTTTACAGAATCTGCGCGGTGAAATCACTGAGCAGACTGATCCGAATACTTTTTTGTATTGAGAATATAGAGGTAAAATATGCAAACGAAAGAAAACCTGGTGAATATGTTCCGTTATTTCGCGCATGATAAGATGAGTGAAGTATATGTCGCGAACGCGCTGCGTTCATTTGCATTGTCGCTTATTGGATTATTCATCCCGATATTCTTTTTCGAGAAAGCGTTCACTCTTATGCAGATATTTATTTTCTATACTTATTATGCAATGTTTTCATTAGTGCTACTTTACTTTGTCACTAGGCTCGCAGTTAGAATCGGTCCTCGATATAATATACTGTTGAGCATGCCTTTGATGATAATTACATTCGGCATGATTTATTCAATTGAGATTTACGGCTGGCCATTGCTGCTTATTGCGTTCGTCTATGCATTGGCTGAGAATATGTATTGGGTAGCATTCCATGCTGAATTCACGCAGTCATCATGCCAGGAATCCAGATCGAAATCCGTCAGCATGAATTATATGATTGTCACGACACTAAGCGTAGTTGCGCCGTTGCTTGGCGGTTTAATACTCTATTATTTATCATTCGATTGGCTATTCTTGTTGAGTTCATCATTGTTGTTCTTGGCAGCAATGCCCTTGCTTTTCTCAAAGGATTTGGAAATCCCTCTTGAAGTAACCAAATTGTCATTTCGCGGGGAGAAAAGGTTCAATGAATTAGGTGTTTTCATGGGCGACGGCCTTAGATCATGGGCGACCGGTATTATCTGGCCATTTTTCATATTCTTAATTGGCGCAGGCTATGTCGGGCTTGGCGGGATATACTCTGTCGTCAATTTGGTTGGCGCATTTTTCGGATTGTATGTGGGCAGATTGTGCCTGAGATATACTCCTGAAAAAATATTGAAAATAGGTTCAGTGTCGCACGCTGCATCAATATTTGTTCGAGGTTTCATGAGCACCATATTTTCAGCGACCATTGTCACTTGTTTTGGTGCTATATCTTTTGCATTCCTTGACGTGCCATACGCATCAATATTCTATAATAAAGCAAACCGCGAGGGCGCTTTCAATTTCATATTCATGAGAGAGATGATACTTGCTGCGAGCAGGCTGATTTTTATATTATTAGTTATGGGAATATTCTATTACACCGCGGATATCTTCCTGACATTTACACTTGCATTGATAATCGGAAGTATGGGTACATTATGCTATTCATTATTCAAAGATGATTAAATAAGTTGATTCAAATGGAATTAGACTACAAAAAATTAGGATTGAAAGTCGGGCTTGAGATACATCAACAGCTTGATACGCACAAGCTTTTTTGTAGCTGTCCTTCTGAATTACGCGAGGATAAGCCGGACATAATCGTACGGCGCAAAATCCGCGCAGCCGCCGGCGAGTCTGGTAAGGTCGACATCGCCGCTGAGATGGAAAAAGATAAGGACATTACTTTTGTATATGAAGCATATTCTGATACTAATTGCCTTGTTGAGCTTGATGAAGAGCCGCCGCATGATATGAATAAAGAGGCTCTTAATATTGCTTTACAAGTAGCTAAGATGCTGAATGCTCACGTTGTCGATGAGATACAAGTAATGAGGAAGACAATTGCGAATGGTTCTGTCACTTCCGGATTCCAGCGTACTTCTCTTGTTGCAACTGGTGGGCATATGAAATTTGATTTCGGTTCTGTGGGCGTTCCTACTATAATGGTAGAAGAAGATGCTGCCAAAGAAGTGTCAAGCACTCCTGATGTCGTCACTTGGCGTCTTGATCGTCTTGGAATTCCATTAATCGAATTAGCCACCACTCCTGACATACATACTCCTGAGCAAGCTAAAGAAGTTGCTGCTTATATCGGCATGGTCCTTCGTAGCACTGGCAAAGTAAAGCACGGGCTTGGCACTATCCGTCAGGACTTGAACGTAAATATCGAAGGCGCGCAACGTGTTGAATTGAAAGGTGCGCAAGATTTGAAGATGTTGCCGAAAATTGTAGAACTAGAAGTTGTGCGTCAGAAGAATTTGCTGGATGTGGCTAAAAAGGTGCATAAGGATATCAAGATTGGTGCTGTTGTTGATGTAACTTCATTTTTTAAATCGTCCGAATCAAAAGTTGTTAAGTCTGCGCTTGATAATTCAGGCGTTGTTCTTGCGGTGAAATTACCTAAATTGCATGGTCTGCTTGGTCTTGAGATACAGCCTGGCCGTCGCGTCGGTACGGAGCTATCGGATTGGGCTAAGGCTCGGGCAGGCGTCGGCGGGATATTCCACTCAGATGAGCTTCCGAAGTATGGCATTACTGCATTGGATGTTGAGAATCTGCGCAACAAATTGGAATGTTCCAAAGAAGATGCTTTCGTCATGATTGCGGATACTGCTGATAAAAGCCAGAAGGCTTTGCACGGCGTTATTGATCGCGCTAAAATGCTAGAACGCGGGATTGTGAAAGAAGTGCGTAAGGTCAATGCGGACGGCACTTCAAGTTTCATGAGGCTCATGCCTGGCGCTGCGCGTATGTATCCAGAGACTGATGTTCTTAGCGTTCGTCCTGTTCTTTCGGGCATTGAAACTGCTGAGCTTATTTCAGATAAATCTTTGCGTTTCGAGAAGAAATATGGGCTTGGTAAGGATCTTGCTGAGCTTGCTGCTAAGTCTGAGCTTTCTGATACTTATGAAGATTATTGCCGTAAGTTTGTGAATGTTAAACCTGCTTTTATCGCTGAGATTTTGTTAGGTTCTGTCAAGACTGTGCGTAGCATGTTCGGCGTTGATATTTCTCCAAGTGTTGAAGATTTCCATCTGTTATTCGAATCGCTTGATTCCGGCCTTATTGCAAAGGATTCTGTGCTTGAGATATTGAAATTGAACAAACCTGTCAAGTCAGTGATAGATGATTTCAAGATGATGTCTGACGTTGAATTACGCAAAGAGCTAGAAGCGATTGTTGCGCATAATAAAGCTCTTCCATTCAATGCATTGATTGGCAAAGCCATGGGTAAGCTTAAAGGTAAGGCTGATGGTAAGAAGATAGTTGATTTCTTGAAAGAAATGTGCCATTAATTGTTTCTTAGCTGTTTGTGATTGACATTCATATCATTTCAGAGCATATTTATTAAGATGTTGATGGTTTCAAATCAGTGTTCTGAAGTATATATTTTACTAAATATCTTTTGAAGAAACATTAATATACTAGTTTTACTATATAATTATACAAGGAGTGATAGGTAATATGGTTAAGCTACCTATGCAGTATCACTCCTGTAAAGTGTTGACCCTTGATTGGTTCAACAGGGTGATCCCATGCTATATGTAAACGTTCCGTTACCAAAACCATTGGTGGACAAGATCGATCAGATTATAGCAGACGAGTCTAACAGCTTCAGGAGCAGACCCGATTTTATTCTGCAACACATCAGAGATGTAGTTGACAAAGAGATTGAAAAGAAAAAGTTATTGCCTGAATGAGAATATATCTCATAGGTTCCTATTTTTACTATACAGCATAATCTATTATTATCCAATATATCCTTTATGGATTAGTAAAGTATTTAAAATTAAGATGTCAGAAAATTGACAGGGAGGTTGGGGTAAATGGCTGAAAAGAAAAAGAAGGATAGGAAGTCTGCTAACTCACCGGCAACATTGATAGATATTATTGAAAAAGAGAGTTTAACTGCAAAATCACAATTTAATTCTACTGCATCTGAAGGTGAACAAGTTTCTTTAGAGCAAAGAGCGACGACTTCTATATTAGAGATAGGTGACCTGGCCATAGGCACGAAAGTATTCAACCCCGACATATTGAAAGGATTAGGCTATTTCCTTGAATCAAATGGTTATGATAAAAAAATAAAGCAAGTGATTATCGCTGGTGGTCTGAAACCGGCTATTCCTTTATTCTGGTCAGTACGTTATGGAGATTTGATGAGATTTTTAGGCAATGATCCCGAAAGGAATGATTATGGTGAAGTCGGACGTGTCATTGAAGAATGCAAGGATCTTGTAGACGAGCTTAAGAAGTATGCTGAAAAATATTGGAAAGGAAAAGTATCCACCCCAAAAGAAGCAGAAGATATGGTCCAGAGGTATATGACTGAATTCTTCAATAAGTTGCCTGGCGCAAGAATCGATTACTATCATGGTGATGAAGACAAGCTAAATATGAGAATGGCTGAAGAGATGGAAAGGCAGCGTATGCATGAGCAGAGAAAAGCAGAAGCTGAAGCTCAAAAAGAAAAAATTAGCCAAATGAAAGGAACATTAGATGATCTTGTTTCATCGAATACAGAATTGGAAAGAGAGAAGTTATATCATGCGCAGCTCAAGACTGTGCTTTCAGGAATATCTGTTGGATTGCAAGGACTCAATGATGATTCACAGAAGAAAGATTATATCATGAAATGGTTGAAGACTCCTGCTAATCGTAGCACTATTCCACACGGCGAGAAAGGCAATGTGGAAGATATGCTCAATCTAACTCATCATACTGTGGATGAAGTGCAAGCGCAGATGGCAGAGCAGATTGTTGAAATTGATAAGCGTCTTATGGAGATAGACGCTGAAGCTGTCGCTAATACTGATGCGATGAATAAAGGTCAAGCTGAGATTGCTGATCTTGAAGCGAGGAAAGCTTCATTGGAAAGACCTTTGGAGAAGTTAGCGCATCTTACTGGGCAGTATTCAACCGCGCCTGGGGAAGAAGAGTTTATTTTCAAAATGGTAAAAGATGCATATAACGGCAGGCTTTATGACTTGTTCCAAGGATTGAATTTCCACGTGCACACTAGTTCAAAAGCAGATGTTGAGCTTGATTCCGGCGTAAGCACCAAGGCAAAAATTGCTGGCGAAGATGTAGGCAAAGCCGGACAGATTTATGAGATGGACGGAGAATTTAGCGCTCACGAGGTCGAATGCGGCGGTCAGAAATTGCTTATCGCAGTCATGCACAATATGAATCGTTCCAGCAATAGCGCTGGTTTGAATGATATTGAATTGATAGCTTTGGAGAATTCTTATCTTGAGAAAATGGCTGCTAATTACAAATCAAAGATGGGCAAAGTCCCAGACATATTCATAACTCAGCATGGCGCTGGCGGACTTAGGGTAAAAGCATTACCCAAGAAAAGAGATGAAGTCAGCGAAGTCGGCTCGACAGAACGCGCGCCTATTCCTGAGATATGTATGGCAGTCAAGATTCCAGGTCTTGAAGACCTAGTTAAATTGCAGATTATGAGGGACAAAGGTTTGAAAACACCTTCTACAATCAGGCAATCTAAAAAATTGAATGCTTCTGGCGCAACTATCCATACAGTGTTGGAAGATGGTTCGCATGTAATCGAATATGTTGATTCAAGCTATCTTGCTGAAATCGGAGAATCTCTGACTCAGTTGGAAGGCATGGATAAGAAATCTGAAGAGTATAAGACATTGAAACAATCGCTTGATTCAAAAGTTTTGTTATCTAAACAGACTATTCGTAAGTCTTTGATTGCAGGAGATCTGCACGTAGGTGCGGGTAATCTGCCTGACAAACCTTCTAATTACGAATATCTTGAGATGATGAAAAATTATGTTTTGTTGAATTATGTCTGGACTCAGAATGATCGTGCAGCATTGAGCGAAGTTATTAATGGGGATCTTCCAAACATTCAAAGCCATTATAGTGAATGGGGCGATACTCCTGCAGCATTCGAACAGAAGCTTCAGAAAACTCTTGATGAAAGGATGGCTGCGATGGATGATTTATCTGTGAATAAGCAGAATAAAGGATTGAAAGAATTAGTGCATGATATCGCTAAAGAAGCAATCGATGCTTATAGAACAAGACCTATCGCAAGCATAAGTCTGCAGATGGATGAAGCTGTCGCTCGTTTGAAACAGATATTCACTGACGTCCTTGGCGCAGGCGGAGAGCTTGTATTCGTTTCTGGAAATCACCCTAACAAGATTCCGGGCTATGATGAAGCAAAAGAACTTCGACGTGCGGTTCTTGGTTTGCAAGAGCAATACAAGGATCAAGTCAGGATTGTTGAAGGGCAAAGTTCAGGTCTTGGCGGTTCAGGCGTCATCAAAGACAAAGATGGCAAGAAAACATACTTCTGTCACGTACCACCAAGAGGCGGAAAAGATTCAGTAGTCTCTTCAATGAAGAAAGCTCTTGGAACGGCTAATGATGCAGGACAATTCGTGCTATATCATGTCCATCAAGGAGAATGCGGTTATGCAGATGGCACAGCATATACAATCCCTCCTGGATTGCAAAATGCTTTGTATCCTGATGTGGCGGGTTATTTCTCAACCATACCTGGTTTCATGATGCATTATGGGTTGGTCGGAGAGAATACCGGCGTATATCACGCATGGCATTTCGTGCTAGGCAATACTTTGTTAAAGCATTATCCTGAGAATATCGCGAATGTGGGTTCTTCGAAACCCAATTAATTTTATTTTTTGTCTCTTTTTTATATATGTTTTTATAGGTGGGATGCCTAGCAATATTGCATGAATCTGGAAAAGAGGATAGGTTCTTGCGTAAAATCTCTTGCTCTAGGTCTTGCTGTGTCTTTAGGAAGTATTTTTTATCCGGTTGATTCTCGTGCGGACGATGTTAAATCAGTTTCACCAGCTGTTACAACTACTGCTAATCAGAATGTTGAGCGATTGAATAGAATGGATATAGATAAGATTGAAGAGTTCGCCGCGGGAATAAAATATGTTCCGTTTGATAGATGTCGACGTATTAAATTAGAATCAGATAAGATAGAGGATTCTAGAATTAAGGAATTGGAAGAGATATTGCGAATGTCTTATCTTTATACTGAGAAAACAAGTAATAATTATATTTTAAAAGATAAACAAAGATTCACAAAATTGATATATGATACTTCTAAAAAAATAGGTTATAAGAATTTTGATAAGATGTCTATAGCTGAATTCATCAGATGGAACGCAAATCTTGTGATGTATTGGCATTCTTATTATAATGAGATGTTGAAATCTCCTGAAATAGCTGCTAAAGTTGATGGGGCTCATTTAGACGAGCTGTTGTATGCCGTTAACGGCAAAAAGGGAAAGACTTTTTTGATCTGTCGGAATATAAGTCCTTTACTTCAGATGGTTTTTGATTGCACTAAGGATATTAATCCAAATCTTAAGAATACTTATTGTATATCTGTGGTTAATCAGACGCATATGTGGAATCTTTTTGTAACATTGACTAAAAAAGGACCTTATGCGGTTTCTATAGATCCAACTTTAGGGGATAATACTATGGCACATATGCAAAGTCAATTAGATTTTTCTAGCGGCGCTCATCGTGAGTTATTGCGAGACAAAGGTTATGTGCATTTATTAGCTGCTAAAATCTATTGTAATGAAAATGGTTTAATTGAATTATTGAAACGTTTAGAATTACATCAAGATTTTACTGATAAAAATAAAATAGAATTGAATCGTTTCAGAACAAGTTCGCAGAATTATCTTCTGGCGCAATCTTTGAATCGGACTAATGAGATTATACAATTTTTCCCGCAATTATATAAATCTCGTATTCCTTCGATAGATAAATACATAAAATCTAATTTTGATATGATTCATTATAAGGTGGTAAGTAATTTAATTACTTTAGCGAAAACTCAGAAAGAGGTTTTATTCTTTTAATATAATTTCAATCAAGGGTTTCGTTCCTTGATCCCGAACTCAAGTATTATTTCGCTTTGCTCAATAATACGACAGAAATCTATTCTTTAAGAATTATCTCGATCATCGCTGCGTAAGCAGGTCTTGCTATAAATACGCCGAATGATGCGCCGAGAATTGTTGTTATCGCAAAGCCTTTAAGCATACCTGCGCCAGCGAACATCAATGGTAGCATCGCAACAGTCAATGTCAGATACGAACCCATAATTATGCTGAAGCTTTCTTTGATGCGCTCTTTCCAAGTCGCTGTTTGTTTCGCTGCATCACCATACAAGACTTGATCAGTTATAACAATAAGGTTATCAACACCTGTACCTATTGCAATCAGGATACCTGCGATTGCTGCTAGATCAATATTCCAGCCAATCAATGCGGCCATACCAAGCAATAAGATTGTTTCTGCAATTAACGTGCATACAATTGGCGTGATAATTTTCGCTTTTCTGTACCAGAATCCAATCAATAGACTGACTGCTATTATAACTAATATGCCTATTTCCAACGAATTATTAACGAATTCTTTACCCAATGTAGGCGAGATAGCTTCAACATTTGTCATTTCTAATTTTATAGGTAAGCTGCCTGTTTTCAATACAGTCTGAAGCTTTTTCATCTGTTCCAATGCATTGGACATTGCTTCCTGCTGTGTTCTTCCAGAACCTGCGCCAGTTATTTGGATATCAGTAGTCGCTCTTCCTTTCAGGTCTGCAGCAATTCTTAATTCATCGACTTTAGAATCGTCTAAATATAGTTCTAATGATTTGGATAGATATTCTTGATTGTTTTCTGCAACTATGTCTAGTTTATCTGTAACTCTCGCTTGCCTCTCTGCTGCTTCCGGAGTCATGGCTATGCTGAATCTGAATCTGCAAACTGCTTCTCCTGCGCTTACTTGCTGGCAGCCATATTGCGGATCAATGCCAGAGCATGTTGCATCCCTGCATACGAATGTGATATCTCTACCGCCTATGAATACAGTTTCGTCGCCTACTTTAGCTTCGAATTTGCCTTGCTTAGACAATAGTTCTGTAACTTCGCTTTTTGAAGCGCCAGCTATTTCGATAAGGACATATTGTTTTCCTGAACCGCCTAGATATGTTGGAAGATCGTTAGCTTGCGTTACAACTATATCACTTAGGCCATATACATTCAATCTTTGTTTGAGATTGTCAATCAATAAAGTCATGTTGTCTGCTGATAATTGGTATTCTGGGGCTAGCAATACTCTGGTGCCGCCTTGAAGATCGAGACCTTTTTTGATATTGTTTGTTGGCGCGTTATATATTTCTATACCCAGTTCTTTAGGGCCGAGAATCTCAGTTTTAATTTTGTTTACATAAATAGTCTTTGTGACATTGCTTGTCACATTGGTTATATCATCAGTGACTGTTTCAGTCACTTCTTTAGCTTCCAGTTCTGGAAGGATGGTGGTTTTTATATTTGGTTGAACGATAAGGTAATATGTTTTGAGATTTGTTGTTATCTTTGCGCTTGTGTTTATCGCTAATGCGCTAACAATTGCATTATATTCTTCTACATTAGCTATAGGTTTGCTGTTTATTTCAATAATTCTTTCTCTTGCCATGGGCGCAATTGCAGGATTAGGATTAGCCATGCCTGCGAAATTCGCTGAGCTGTTTGCGGCAATGCTTCTAATGGCTACGCCTTCTCTGAACGGATCAGGATTAATTGATACTAACGCGAGTATGACTGCTATGATAAGGATTATCACTCTTGCATTCTTGAATATCTGATTAAGCTTGGACATTCTTCGCCTCTTTCTTCTTATCTGTCCATTCTAAATACCACATCATAATTCCTGCGTTCTGTACCCAAGTCATAATCTGGTCTATTAATATTCCTATTAAGATGATTGTCAATATCTGTTGAATGTCCGGAGACATTGTCAATAATATGCCCATCGTGACTGCTACTAATGTAGTGCCATTCATCATGCAGCCTGTCTTGAATGCTCTGTAAACGTTATGCACTCTGTCTTCTTTTCTTGCTTTCAATAAATAAGTTGTGAGAAGGATGTCTGTATCGACTGAATAACCGATGAGCATGAGGAATGCTGCAATACCTGCAGTTGAGATCTTTATCCCTAAGAGGTTCGTGATTGCCATTGTCACACTTACATCTGCGAATGCGCATAGTATAACTGCAACGCTAGGTATTGGAACTTTGAAGTATAAATAAACTACAAGAGCCATGAATAAGAACGCCAATATCATTGATCTGAATGTTGCTTGGAAGAATGAACTTCCTAGTTGCGGGCTTATTGCCTGTGTGTTCTCTTCTAGTTGTTCTTGGGTTAAAGTCGGGACTGCTTTTAATAAAACTTCTTTGAATCTTTGGATTTCTTTTTGGTCATTTATATCAAGATCAATTTTGACCGCAAGTCCTAGTACTTGTCCGGATGATGATAATGTACGTACTTCGATATCAGATTTAGGGAATTCTTGTTTCAGGATTTCTGATATTCCGTTTTCATCTGCAGTAGGTTCTAATACTTTGATTGTAAGGCCGCCTTTTAGTGAAACGCCTTTTGTGAAAAAGTCTCCTGTAGTAGAATATTGGTAACCTAATTGCGCTAATCCTGCAATAAGAATCAACATAGAGAATATGATTAGGTACTTGTAATTCTTTGTGTATAAATCTGAAATATGTTGTGACATGATTAAGCTATTCGGAGTTGGTTTTGATTTATAAATATGATGGTTCTTTTATATGGTATTAACTTTAGCTATTAAGGAATATTTATATATGATTTATACATTAAATAATATATGGTATTGACTTCATTTTTCTTTTTTGCAGTTTCTTGTTTAATATTAGTCATTAGTGGAGGTTATCTGGTTAAATTAATCATTAAAATAGCTACATTTTTGAAATTAAGCGAATTTGTAGTTGCGTTCATTATAATGGCTTTTTCCACATCAATCCCTGAACTTTTTGTAGGAATCAGCGCAGCATTGAATAAAAACCCCGGATTATCTCTCGGAAATGTTATTGGTTCGAATATTGCTGATTTGACATTAGTCATAGGCTCGGCGGCATTGTTAGGTAAAGGGTTGAAGGTAAAAAATCCATTCATTAAAAGGGATAGTTTATTCATGTTTATAGTGGTTCTGATACCGATGGTGCTTATGGCAATCAATCAAAGTTTGTCACGTTTGGATGGGGTTCTTTTAATTGGTGTTTTTATTGCTTATTCAATATATTTAGTTAATGAAAGAAAGGAAATTAAAAAACAATTTGTTCAAGAGGGGCATAATCATATTTTTGTTACGACTTTATTTTTCATTTTATGTCTACTAATACTTTTCTTCAGCGCACATTTCGTAGTTAAATATGCTACAGAACTAGCTTTGGGCTTATCCATGCCGCCAATACTTATTGGTTTATTCTTGGTAGCATTCGGGACTTCTTTACCAGAATTAGTCTTTGAAATAAGATCTATGCAGGATAGGAAGGGGGATTTGGCTTTGGGAGATGCAATGGGTAGTGTCGTTTGCAATTCTACTTTAGTATTAGGCGTGACTGCTCTAATCTATCCAATTACTACGTTGAGTTTTTCTTTGTTCGAGACTAGCGGAGTATTCATGGTGATTATCACATTCATATTCATTATGCTGGTAAGAAGTAAAAAGGGATTGTCCATAATGGCTTCTTTGTTCTTAATCTTGTCCTATATCTTATTCATATTATTTGAATTTTATCTCAAGTCTAAAATCATTTAAAAATTAAAAAAACCCACCCTCCTTCGCCCTGATAAAAATAGTTTTGTCAACAAGGCTTATCAGTTTTGCCTTGATGTTCTGAACATATTTCCGATAGATTGCATCTATTCAGAAGTAGGTTCAGGTTCTTTTGGTTTATCACCATCAGGAGCTGGCTCCTGAGGTTCAGGTTGTTGTTCGTCTGCCATGAAAAATCAAAGTTACAATACTATATATATGTTTGTAATCGGAGGGATTATTCTGTTCAGAATAAACTTAGTAGCCCGGTATATACCCAGAAGCCGTCTAATCCTGGAATCGGAAGCATGTTGACTACGAATAGGAATCCGTTGATGTATTTGGTGAAATAGATTAATGGAAGATATTTCTTTTTTGCCATGTTTTCTTTTATTATTACATAACATGCTAGCCAGATTAATAGGTTTGCTAGAGGTCCGCCGAACGCGATTAATGCGCTGTTTAGTCCTGTTGTCGCAGTGTGGCTTACATATGCTGGAACGAAGAATATGTATCCGACTCCCATCAGTCTTAACAATAATCCAAAAAATAGGAAATTGTATGCTGCATGGAATGTCGCAGTTAATCCTAATGACATTGCTATGAATTTGTGGAATAGTTCGTGAAGCAGGATGGATGAGCCAACTGTGATCACTGCGTACATGAATGGTCTATAGTCCGTAGTTTGGTTCAGTGGGTCATAAGCTTGCTTTCCATACCTATTGAATATATCCTTGAAGAGATAGCCGATGACTGCAGCCATGACTAGAATATCAAATATTTCGGTTGATTGGAACAACATATTAGTCTATTAAATAAGCAAACTTTAAAAACGTTTTGACGTATTTCCGGAATATGGCAATTTTAGGGTTCAAAAACGTGATTGGCGAGTTCTCTTTCACTGATAAGTACAAAGTATCTAAGAAGAAAGCTGATCTTGTTATTGATGAATCCAATATAGATAAATATTCTAAAGTGCTGTTCCATTTCAAGAATAAGAAGTATTTTTCTAAGTTCTTCGCTGAGAATCTTAAATTGACTACATTAGCTCTTGGCGCAAAGAAGGATTACGACTTTTTGATACGTGAGATTATCAAAGAGCTTGATCCGATGTATCGAGCTCGCAATACTCTGAAGGATGAGATATTGCTGAAGCATCTTGATGAAGTGATTGTCGAGAAAGAGATATATCTTGAAAGCTTAATGGAAAAGTATTGTCCGAATTTGCTTGCAGTTGCGGATGCTTTTGTTGGAGGCAAGTTAATACATGCGGCTGGTTCTCTGGAGAAACTTTCTAGGATGACTGCGCGCAAGATACAGATAATCGGCGCGGAATCGGCATTTTTCAGGTTCTTGAAATCGCAGAGGCGTGATGCGCCTATGTTTGGAATCATATTCAATCATTCATTGGTCAAACGTTCATTGAATAAAGGCAAGGCTTCGCGTCTGCTTTCAGATAAGATTGTGATTGCTGCGCGTGTTGATTTTTTCAAGGGGGAATTTATAGGTGACAAGCTGAGGGAAGAGATTGAGCAAAAAATTGATTAAAAAGGAAGGAGAATATTATCTGGACGGACGTTTGTTCGACGCGTGCCATAGCAAGCTTGCTGCGGCCATGAAGAACGGATTGAAGAATCCGATTAAAAAAACTGATGTTGTACTTTATCTTGGCGCGTCGCATGGGTACACTCCTTCGTTTGTAGCTGAGATGTCTGCGTTTGTTTTCGCAGTTGAGTTTTCGCAATACGTGGTTGACGCACTTATTTCTGTTTGCAAGAAGGCGGGGAATATTGCACCAATTCTTGCGGATGCTTCCAAGCCACTTACTTATTTCAGGCGCGTTTCTGGTGTTGATATTGTATATCAGGATATCGCGCAGAAGAATCAGGTTGGGATATTTGTTAAGAATATTAATCTGTTCTTGAAGAAAGGCGGGTATGGTCTTTTGGCTGTTAAGTGCAGAAGCATTGATGTTGCTGCAGATCCTGCTAAAGTATTCTCATCTGTAAAGTCTGAATTAGAAAAGCATTTAAAGATTGTAAGTTATACTTCTCTTGAACCTTTTGAGAAGGATCATTATTTCGTGATTGTGAGAAAATGACATTAAAGCTATACAATACGCTTACGCGCAAGAAACAGGATTTCAAACCGATACATAAGAATGAAGTTGGTTTCTATAGCTGCGGGCCTACTGTTTACAATTATGCACATATAGGCAATCTTCGTACATACATATTCAATGATACTTTGAAACGTGTCTTGATGTATGATGGTTTCAATGTAAGTCACGTAATGAATATCACAGATGTCGGACATCTTACTTCTGATGCGGATTCTGGCGAAGACAAGATGTTGAAAGGAGCTAAGCGCGAGCATAAATCAGTATGGGATATAGCTGAGTTCTATACCAATGCGTTCAAGGATGACATACATAAATTGAATATTTTAGATCCGACTGTATGGTGCAAAGCGACTGATCATATTAAAGAAATGGTTGAGTTGATCAAGAAGATTGAAGCAAAAGGTTATGCTTACACTGCCGGTGGAAATGTTTATTTTGATACTTCAAAGTTTAAGAAATATGGAAAATTAGCTGGTCTGAAATTGGATGATCTGAAAGCTGGCGCTAGAATTGATGTTGATGTCGAGAAAAAGAATCCACGCGATTTCGCTCTTTGGTTTACAAAATCCAAGTTTGAAGATCAAGAGATGAAATGGAATAGCCCTTGGGGCGTTGGTTATCCTGGTTGGCATATTGAATGCTCAGCTATGTCTATGAAATATCTCGGCACTCATTTTGATATACATACCGGCGGAATCGATCATATTCCTGTGCATCATACCAATGAGATTGCGCAATCGGAAGCGGCTACAGGTAAAAAGTGGGTTAATTATTGGTTGCATGGCGAATTCCTTGTGATGGATAAGGGTAAGATGTCTAAGTCAGGAGATAGTTTCATTACGCTTTCTACTATTATTGAAAAAGGATATGATCCTCTCGCATATAGGTATTTCTGTTTAGGTTCGCATTATAGAACGCCGTTGACTTTCAGTTATGAAGGTCTTGATGGTGCGAAGAATGCTTATCACAATCTGAAGAATAAAGTTTTGGAGATACGCGGTTTGGATCTTCCTGGAAGCGATGGCAAGAATTACGTCTCTCAGTTCGAGGAGTACATCAATGACGATTTGAATATGCCTAGAGCGCTTGCAGTCATGTGGGAGCTTGTGAAAGATGAAAGCGTTTCTTCTAAGGATAAGTATAACGCTTTATTGCTATTTGACTCTGTATTCGGTCTTAAATTGGATATGATTCACGCAGAGACTGTTCCTGCCGCAGTCATGAAACTAGTGCATGAACGCGAGACTGCGCGTGCTGCTAAAGACTGGAAGAAGTCCGATCATCTGCGTGATGAAGTTAAGAAGCACGGATATTTAGTAGAAGATTCTAAAGACGGCGTTAAGGTTAAGAAGATATAATTAATTAGTTGGTTCTATAACTTTTGCTAAAATTATCTTAATTGATATTGGGAAATTCTCACATTTGATCATGTCTGGTTCGTGCTTGCCGAATTTTATCGCTTTTGTTTTAATAACAGCCTTCAAATCTTCTGCGCCTGCGAGTATAAGTTTTTCATGATCTGATTGTTCACAGTTAATTGTAATGCTTTCTAAATCTGCTTTGATTGATAGGCTTGCCTGCGCCTTGAATTTCCTGACTACATTGATTATATCAATCATCATGTCGCCAGCGAGTTCTGCTTTTTCGTCGACCAATGCGTTATCTGCCTTAGGCCATTGCGAGATATGGATACTGTCGCATCTTTCTTTTTCTGCGAAATATGATAAGTAGACTGATTCTGTAATATGCGGCATGATTGGAGCGAAAAGTTTCAATACGTTCAGCAAACTTGTATATAATGCATATTGTGCCGCGTTCCTTTCTTCTACGCCCCTTATCTCTGGATTGTACAATCTTTCTTTTACAATTTCTAGATAATTGTCACACAAGGTGTGCCAGAAGAATATGTCCACTTCGGATTTAGGTTTTGAATAATCGTAGGATTCAAATGCTTCTGTTGACGTCGCTATAAGTTTTTGTAGTTTGCTTAATATCCATTTGTCCATTATCTGGAGCTTTGGTTTTGATAAATGGTAATCCTGTAAATGCATGAATGCGAATTTAGATGCGTTCCATAATTTGGTGACTGTTTTCTTGCCAGTCATTAGATCTTTTTCTTGGAACGGCATATCTTCGCCTAGTTTGGAGCCTGCTGCCCAGTATCTCAATGCGTCAGCGCCGTATTTGTCAACCATCAGCTGCGGTTCTATGGTATTGCCTTTGGATTTGGACATCTTCTTCCCGTGCGGGTCAAGTGCCCAACCTGAGATGACGATGTTCTCCCAAGGATTGACATTGTTGTGCATTTGGCTCTTTACCATTGTGTTGAATAACCAGAAGCTAATGATGTCGTGCGCCTGAGGTCTCAATGACATTGGATAAAGTTTTGTGAATATCTTATGGTCTTTGAAAAGTTCTGTTGATAACTGCGGTGATAGTGATGACGTCGCCCATGTATCCAAGACATCTTTTTCAGGGATAAATTCTTTCGATCCGCATTTTGGGCAAGGCGTTTTCGGATTACTAGTTAATGGATCTATTGGTAAGTCTTTTTCGTCCGCTAGAATCACATTCTCGCATTTCTTGCAGTACCATACTGGAAATGGAACTCCGAAATATCTTTGTCTAGAGATGCACCAGTCCCATTGCAAGCCAAGTATCCAGTTGTCTAATCTTGATTTCATATAAGGCGGATACCAATTCATCTGCCTGCCTGCTTCTAGAAATTTTTCTCTTAAGTCAAGATATTTGATGAACCATTGCTTAGTCTCTAGGATTTCAATAGGTGTTCCACATCTTTCGTGCACATTCACTGTATGGGATATTTGTTTTTGTCCAGTCAATAGATTTTCGGCTTTAAGGTCTTCGATGACTTCTTTCCTTGCTTCGGCAATCTTCATGCCTTTGTATTTGCCGGTAAGATCTGTCATCTTGCCGTCTTTTGTGATTGCGATTTTTAATGGGAGATTGTGAGCCTTGTACCATTCGATGTCAGTTTGGTCTCCGAATGTGCAGCACATGACTAAGCCAGTTCCTTTTTCAGGGTCTGCTCTTTCGTCTGCTAAAATAGGGACTTCGAAGTTCATTAATGGGACTTTAGCTTTTTTGCCGATTATATCTTTGTATCTTGTGTCAGTTGGATTTGCGAATAGTGCTACGCATGCAGGTAGCATTTCCGGTCTTGTTGTTGCGACGGTGAGTTCTTTGCCACCTATTTTGAATATGATATCGTTGAAATGTGAGGTAAGTTCTTTGTCTTCTAACTCTACCTGCGCAATAGCAGTCTGGCATTCAGGGCACCAAATTGTCGGCGACTCTTTCCTGTACTCCCTTCCGTCTTTGTATAATTGGATGAAAGACCTTTGAGAGATCCTTCTGCTATGATCATTGATAGTTGAGTAGAATATGTCCCAATCACATGAGATTCCGATTCTTTTCCAGTCGTCTACGAATTTCGGTCTTATTTCTTTTAATGTTTCTATGCAGAGCTGGATGAATTCTTCTCTTTTCATCATGCTAGCTTTGACTTTTTTTGTCTTTTCGATTAATCTTTCAGTTGGAAGTCCGTTATCATCTGTTCCGAACGGATAGAATACGTTCTTTCCTGTCATCCTATGATATCTGACTATGAAGTCCTGTTGTGAGTATGAGAATGAATGGCCCAAATGCATCGCGCCTGACACTGTTGGTGGAGGTGTATCTACAGAATAAACTGGCCTGGTTGAGTTAGGATTGAATTTGTAGATTCCTTTCTCTTGCCAGAGCTTCTGAATCCTAGGTTCGTCCACTTTCGCGTCATAATTGACTACGTTATCCATAGCATCGGTGTATACATGGCGGATTTAAAAAGGTTACTAGAATTCATATATAGGGTAGCAATCATAAATGTATAAATATGAGTAAAGAGTAATTCTATATTATGGCCGCAGACACATGGACTAAGAAGTATGCGCCTAAGAAAGGCGCGGAAGTTGTAGGTCAGGATAAGGCGATTACTGCACTGAAGACTTTCGTTGTCAATTTTAAGAACGCTAAACGTCGCGGTCTTATTCTGTATGGTCCGCCTGGTTGCGGAAAGACTTCTTCAGTTTATGCAATTGCTAATGAACTTGCTAAAGAAATCATTGAAGTGAATGCTTCAGATTGCAGAAATAAAGATGCGATTGATGCGGTTGTTGGTTCTGCTTCGAAGCAGACTTCTCTTTTTTTCAGGGGCAAGATTATACTTGTGGATGAGCTTGACGGAGTATCCGGCATGAATGATCGCGGTGGAGTGGCTGCAATAGCCGATATTGTGAAAACAACTTCATTTCCTATCGTAATTACTGCGAATAATCCTTTCGATGAGAAGTTTTCATCTCTGCGCAAGGTGTGCGATTCAACGGAGTTTGTTGAGATGGATTGCAATAATGCATTTGCGATTTTACGAAAGATAGCTGACGCCGAAAAGTTGAAATGCGAAGATGCTGATCTGAAATCACTCGCTCGACGTTCTGGCGGCGATTTGCGCGGAGCGATCACTGATTTGCAGATATTGACAACTGTCGGCGGCGTTTTCGATAAGAACGCTCTTGATGATCTTGAAGGGAGGAAGCAGACTGAATCAATGCCGACTGCTCTGACTAAGGTATTGAAAACGACTGATCCGAAAATTGCACTTACTGCATTCGAGAATGTGAATGAGGATGTGGATGAGCAGATGATGTGGGTCGATTATAATCTTGGCATGGAATATACAAAAGCTGAGGATTTGTATCGCGCTTATACTTCACTTGCGAAGGCTGACATATTTAGTCATCGTATTAGACGATGGATGCATTGGAGATATCTTGTATATGTCGGCGCTTTGATGACTGCAGGTGTCGCTGTGGCGAAGGATGAGAAGTACAAGTTCGTAGGATACAAACCGACTTCGCGTATCTTGAAGATATGGGGCGCGAATATGAGAAACGCGAAAAAGAAAGCGATTGCTGAGAAAATCGCTGAACATACACACACTTCCAAGAAGGTTGTGATTCGCGATGTTATGCCTTATTTACAAGTCGCTTTTAAGAATGATGCTAATATGTGCAAATCTGTTTCTGAAGAGCTTGATCTGAGTTCGGAAGAAGTTGATTGGCTGAAGAAGTAATTTAACTATTATAATTGTTGAATTCTTATAATCTATTTTTATATTTGATAATTAATTCACGTACGCCTAAAACTAAATCTTTTTCTAATATTTCGTCAATTGAGAAATAGCTTACCTTTTGTCCTTCATTTAAATTAATCTCATGCAGTTCTGCATCAATCAATGCTTTAAATATGTAAATATCGATGTTATAATCCTTTTCTTGAATTCTTTGCGTATGTTGAATCTTTGTGACCAAATCAACATTATAAATGTCAGTACCAATTTCTTCTCTAATTTCCCTGATCAATGCTTCTGTAGGATTCTCTCCTTCTTCAATCCCTCCGCCGAGTATTGACCATTTATTAGGGTTGGGAATAGTTGGTTTATTATCTCGTAAGACGAATAGATATTTATCCAATTTTGGATTTTTCAGAAAAACTTTAGCACCAGGTAACATATTAGGAAATATTATAATTAGATATAAAAAGATGCCTAAATATAAAAAGGAGGTACTGGGATTTGAACCCAGAGGTTATCGGGTTGCAGCCGATTGCCTTACCGGATTTGGCGATACCTCCAGCTTTTTGACTCCGCTGCGCTCCGCAAAAACCTGGGAAAACAACGCAAGTGGGGTATTACTACGTAAACCCCACGAAGAGTTAATTCTTCATATTTATAACGATTTATTGTCTTTGGTGAATATAAAAAACGCACTCGGGAGGATTTGAACCCCCGATCTACAGCTTAGAAGGCTCTAGCGAAAAGGCAATTATTTACTGCCATTTTGTCGCCTTATCCAGGCTAGGCTACGAGTGCATATATAAACGAAAGAAATAAGCGATTTATAAATATAGCGGTAAATCTAATCCAAGAACTTCTTTTTCTTGATCTTTTCAGGCAGATATGTATCTGAGATGAATGTGATACCTCTTGCGCTCATAGCCTGAATCTCGGCTTTTGCCTTGAAGTCTTTCATCTTCTTGAACTGTTTCTGCCATGCTGCATTGTCCTTAAACCAAGGATATTCTGACATCTGTTTAAGCCTGCTGATGTCAACGTCTTTTAGTTTGATGAAATGTTTTTGAAGTCCGTAATCTTCAATATCTTCTGCCATGATGCCTAGGAATTTGGCTTCAGGTATAGCTAGTTTCTCTGACATGTGAGCAAGACTGATGGAACCGAATTTCAATACTGAGTATATGTAGAAACCCCATGGATCAAAATCTGCAAGCACATAGATCGGGAGCTTGTGCTCTTTCGCTAATCTCTGGAGCAATCTTCTGATGCCTCTCGTAGTCTGGCCTTGAGATGTTACAATGATACAGTTCTGTTTCTTCCAGAATTTATCTTCATGAAGACGTTCCCAGACTGCCTGTTTCTCCATGTAAATCACGTAATCTGCTTTGACTTCTTTGAATTCGATATTTTCAACATTTGACGGGATTGACCAACCACCTGAACCTAGTTTTGACCAGTTGATTGTATCTTCTCCGTCTATGATTGTGACGTTTCCTGCAACTGAACCCATTTTGTTTGCGTTGATGTTCAATTCTTCCCTTGAGCAGTCTGTCATCAATTCTAGATCTTCCAATGATTTGTCTGATTCTGACTGATCGTCAACAATGTTAGCATTAGTGCCAGGTATATTCCTTTTGGCCATGTAGAACACATCCCTTAAGCTGGCGTGTTTGGATATCTCTAGGAGCTGTTTTGCGATTTTCGCTACCTCTAGCGTCTGCATGAATTTCTTCGCATGACCGACATTGAAGAAACTTCTTTTAGCAAGGTTTTCGCCTAGCATCAATCTTTTCTTCTTTTCGTCAAATTGGACGTTTGATAATGCGCGCGTTCCGAATTCTATTGTAGGATTTTTCGCGCTCTTTACATCTTTCAGTAGTCCTTTACCGAGTTTTTGCAATTCAGATAATGCTTTCTTTTCACTCATCTGAATCACCTTTTTTATCTTTCACTTCTTCCTCTTCATCTTCTTTGTAATCGCCTAATTTATATTTCTGATCTTCTTCATCGATGGTATTAATCTGTTCCTGGAATTCAGGTTTCTTGACCATCTTTTGGAAATCTGCAAGAAGTTCTTGCATTTTAGTATCTGATAAGTATGCGATGGATTCCGCTACAATCGGCAAGTATTTCTCAAATATGTTCACTCTTTCCAGCTGTTCTTTCATTTTTCTTTTCTTTCTTACATAACTGGCGAGTTCTCTGCCGCATTCCTGCAATCCTAATCTCATCTCTTTGATGATCTCAGGATAATGTGCAATCGCTTCTTTGCTTTCAGATGTGAACGGAACCCAGACTGATGCTATGTGAATCACGACCGAGACTGGTCCGACTGGCAATGAGCCTTGACTCTGACTAAGTCCGTACTGTCTCCAATTCATACCTGAAATAGCTTTGAATGTAGAACATCCTGATTGCTGGAATAGTAAAGGAACTCTGTTAGCGAATCTCAACAACCTCATCGGCTCTTCGGATGATTGATTTCCGCCGTATGCCAATCCTACTTCGATCTGGAACGGATTTCCCCTGTAAACTGCAGGAGGTCTTGTGTTAGAAGTGTAAAATTCTGCTTCAATCTCTTTTTTCAATCCGCCCTTCAATGTTTCTGCGCCAATCGGCGAGATGCAATCTGAAGGTGGTGAGAATAGTTTTGTATTTTTGATGCCTTCCATGAGTTTTTCAATCATCTCTCTGGATAATGATTTAGGTTTTGTGTTAGGCAATAGCGCTGAATTCTCGCAGATGGTTTTCGCGGCTCCTGCACCTACTCTACTGAATTCTGCAGTCAAGAATGCTTGAAGCGTCCTTGATTCTGTGTTTTCTAACATCTTCTGCATCAAGCCAAGTTCTACACCATATGGGTGCGGTTTGATCTCTAACGGCTTTTTCGGGAGCTTGTCTGTTGATCTTGCAAAAATTATCTGTTCTGCTTTAGGTGTTGTGTAAATTATAGTAGCGTGAGGATTAGTAATTGCTGTCTGCTTCAGATATTCGTCGATTGATTGATTGCCTTTCTGGTAGGTCGCTTCTAGGTCTATCTCTACTCTTGTGCCGTGATCCTTTTCCCATTCAACAACTTCTTCTTTCAATACTTTCGGCGCGTTCTTCTGCGTGTCAAGCATGAGTTCTACGAAATTAGATGGATAATTTTTTCCAATTGTGGATGTTATTTTTGCAGCTCTTCCGGTTGTGAGCTGTCCGTACATGACTGCTGCGCTTATACCTATGCCTTGCTGGCCTCTTGACTGTTTCATTGAATGGAATTTGCTTCCGTACAATAGTTTAGCGAAAATCTTAGGAATCTGGTCTTTGACAATTCCTGGGCCATTATCTTCTATGACAACACGGAATCTATCATTTTGCATGTCAATGACTTCAACAATGATTTCTGGCAGGATATTAGCCTCTTCGCACGCGTCCAACGAGTTGTCGACTGCTTCTTTAATTGCGGTCATCAATGCTTTTCTTTTGTTATCGAAGCCAAGCAAGTGCCTGTTCTTCGCGAAGAATTCTGCTACGCCGATATCACGCTGTTTTTTAGCGAGCTCTTGAGCTATTGGAGTCTCTTTCGGCTCTTTAGAAGGTTTAGCATCGTTGAGTGTCTTTTGTTCCATCGTATAGAATAAAAAATCGAGACTTTATAAATTTTTAGTTATTATCGGTTCTTAATCTTTAAGTCTGCAACGGATAATGTGGACTTAGAATTAGCAATTATTCTTCTTTCGTATCTTCTTTAATTTTAAGATTCTCTCTGAATTCTTCGTTATTTGTTATCTTTGATTCGTGTAACTGCGCTCTTTTTTTCTCAAGCCATTTGTAAACGGATGCATGAGGACTTCCTGTCAGCAATGCTTCGACTGCTTTCCTTGCGGTTGTCACATTTTCAGGCTCTCCGATTATAGCGATGGTTTTTCCATAGACCGAAATATAAGTTTCAGTGTGATCTTCAATTATGTTCCTTGTCTTGCCGTCTTTTCCGATGACTCTTCCTTTGATCCTGTTCAATGTGTTAGCATTCTTGGTGAAGTCATTCAAATTTATCATGTTAAGAATATAATCCGGTTTTAGTAATAATAATGCCACTTCGGGATTGAAACCGCGACCTACTGCTTTGACTATTTCTCTTGCAGAAAGCAGACCTAATGGGTCAGAACCTTCGATAGTAACATCGCCTTCTTTAGAATCAATTATGAGTTTAGTATGGGTTGTCTCCTCGATCTTCTTCTTGGTTTCACCTGATTTGCCAATTAGAACTGCGATTCTGATTTTCGGCGCTTTGGTTTCGTAGGAGTATTCCATGGTGGTGATATGTCTTTTGCAGACATTATATACGATTGTATATGATTAATTTAAAAAGCTGATGCTCTATTTAAAAGGCTTGCTATTTTAAAAAGCCAGTTATTTTCCGGTGACTTGTTTTTTTAGTTCTTCAGACGTTATTTTCGCTCCGTGCTTTGTGAAGAATGTAGCAATGTTATGCACATCCTTGTCGAGCAGTTCTTTGGCGTTCTGCGTGCTTACCGGCATTGCCTGTGAAAAGTCTATGAATACTGGTTTCTCATTATAATTTAGGATATTGAATGAAGACAAATCGCCGTGCACAAGTCCTGCTTGGTACAGCTTTTTCATGTTCGAAATGACCATTTCTAAGAATTTCTTAGGATTTTCAGGCGGATAATCTTTGAGTTTTGGCGCTACATCGTCATCGCCTATGAATTCCATGATAAGTATATTGTCTTTAATCACAATAGGTTTCGGGATTGATACTCCTGCTTCTCTTGCTTTCATAAGGTTCCTGAATTCCCTTTGGGTCCAAGCGAATATGATCTTCCTTTTGTGCTTCTTTAGCCAGAGATATCTTGGATCTGACCTAATGTAATCATACATCTTATTGAAATCGCAGGTTTCAAGCCTATGGATCTTGACTATGACCCTTTCGCCACTTTTAGTGCTTGCTGAGAATATGTGGGATTCCTTGCCTATGCTAATAGGGCTTTTAAGTTCAATGAAATGGCCTTTGCTGGAAAGCTCGAATAGATCTCTATTTATGAATCCGTCAAATACCCCTTGGTATGTCTTCCAGGCTTCTTTTGTCTTTTTGACCATATTTCCTTTATAAATAGCCTTATTTATAAGGGTATCGCTCTATTTCATCTACTATATATTTCATATATAATAATCAGAAAGCTTTATAAATAACCCCTAGTTCTGTTCAGCTACAGAAGAATTGCGTGAATGGGTCCTCTTTTGAGCTGAAACTACTAAATGTTTTGGCGGTGAAAAAAGAGACACTCTTATGCAATCCAGCCCGTCACGAGAGTACTCAAAGGAGCACACGCTAAAAGCAGGCCATGATAATTGGGAGTTAGTGTTACGGGCAACATTCATTTCACATTCAACAAATCATATATCACACAAAACAAACGCAGAATAAGTTCAATTTCACAGATCATCACAAATCAAGAGTCAAAAGGGGTATCGGATAGCAATTAGGTAGTGCATGATTGTGTTAAAATACTTATTCTAGCAATCCATTCGGAGGCGATTAAAATGGGAAAAATAAGCCCAGTATCAGCAAAATACATAATCAACGCATCAATCAACATTGATGGAGTAGTAGATAGGCCGGACGTAATCGGCGCAATATTCGGCCAGACTGAAGGCCTATTAGGCTCTGACTTAGAGTTAAGAGAGCTTCAAAGGTCAGGCAGAATCGGCAGGATAGAAGTAAACGTAGACACAAAGACCGGAAAATCAGTAGGTAATATTGTAATTCCTTCTTCATTAGATAAAGCGGAGACTGCAATCGTTGGAGCATCTTTAGAGATAATCCAAAGGATTGGTCCATGTAATGCTAAAATCTTAGTAGCTAACATAGAAGATGTCAGGATCTCAAAACGTTCATTCGTTGTTGAAAGAGCTAAAGAGCTTTTGAAAACTTTGATGGATAATGTGATGCCAGATTCACAGGAATTGGCAGAAGAAGTAGCTCATTCCGTAAGAGTAACCGAAATTGGTGAATACGGAAAAGATAAACTTCCATGCGGTCCTTCAATCGAAGATTCTGATGAAGTCATAGTTGTAGAAGGTCGTGCGGATGTATTGACATTATTGAAACATGGTTTCAAGAACTGCATCGCATTGAACGGAAATTCAATTCCAGAGACTATAATCGAGCTTTCGAAGAAGAAAGTCTTGACAGCTTTCGTTGATGGAGACAGAGGCGGAGTATTAATCTTGAGAGAATTGTTCGCTCAGGTTGATCTAGATTTCGTGACCAGAGCTCCAGACGGAAAAGAAGTTGAAGAATTGGCTAAGAAAGAATTGCATAAAGCGCTTAGGTCAAGAGTATCTGTAGAACAAGCTAAAGTAGAGGTCGAGAAATTGCTCTCTATCGAAGGCAAAAGAAATTCACAGAACTTGTACACCGGCGTTATGCAGAGAAGGCCGCAAACAAGTGCAACACCTTCCTCAAGGCCAGTATCTAGTACTTCTTCAAGCCCTAGCTCAAGCATGAGTTCAAGTTCCAGCTCTAGTTTCCAGAGATCAGCGCCTGTATCAAGGCCAATCTCAGCTAGTGCTCCAATGAGCGTATCTGCGCCTAAAACAGTGATAACTGCTGAAGAAAAGCAGAAATTCAAGGAAATGCTTGAATCATTGATAGGCACAAGAGGCGGATATATCTTGAACAAGGAATTGACCATACTGGGTAAAGTGCCAGTATCTGAGTTGATGCCAACATTGAAGAGCTTGAATACTGCAGTATATGCTGTTGTGTTCGACGGCGCGATTGACAAGGTTCTTGCTAACGTAAGCGAGAAGATTCCAGTGACCCATATTGTCGCTATGCATTCGACCGTGAAACCAAGCGAGACTTCAGTGAACGTTTTCACAATCAATGACTTATAGAGAGTTCAACTCTCTTTTTTTCTTTTTATTATTTTTCATATAGAAATTTATTTATAGTGATATCTCTATCTTAATCCCATGGAAACACGCGGACGTCCGGTCGGTTCTGAGATTCGTTCTAATATCATCGAAATACTTTTTTTCATGGGGCAAGGATATGCCTATGAGGTGTATAAAACGTATCGCGAGATATTTCCGAAAGTCACTATGCGTTCTGTGTATTACCATCTGAACAAAGGCGCTGCTTTAGGCGTGTTCAAGGTGAAGGAAGTTAAGACGGAATCCGGCGATTATTCTTGGGGAACTTCTGCAGAGAAAATCTATTATTCTCTGGGCGAAAATGCCAAGCCTGTCGGCAATCTTCTGGTCAAGGATTATATTGATAAGAAACCGAAGATATAAGTCAGCGGCTGGTTCAGATTGCGCATCTTAAATATGATGACTGCCATTCCCGGGGACTGGGGACCTTGGCAGTTTTATTTTTTGTTTGATAATCTTCACAATTGTCGCTGACTTTCGAATAAAACATAGAAAGGTATATATAAATGAGATTCTTGGTATATATTAGTTTATTTCAATCTAAAAAAGAGGTGCAATATAATGAATGATACAGGATTTGTGAGACAACCTTTCTCTGCGTCTTTTCTACTGATAGGCGTTGTTGGTTTTTTGGTCAGTCTTTATTATACATGGTTTGGAATGCTTAATCTTACTTATGGTCTGCTTTTCATGCTGATGTTTGCGATATTCGCAGTGGCTGCATTGAGGTCATTCGAAGAGAGCAAAAGCAAAAAAGTTGAAATGGTTAAAAAGCCATTAAAGAAAAAAGCTAAGAAAGTAGTCAAAAGAAGGAAATAGATTCTTTCTTTTCTTTATTTTTATATTAATTTTATTTTTCTCAGAAATTGATTTTCTCGTCTTTGACGTTACGTTTCTCAGGCGTTCCGGATAATGCGCTTGGCGCTTCTCCGCCGTGCCATGTGAATCTCGGACGGATCATGACTTGATACAATCTTTCGTTCTCGTCATCTAGAATCACGGCTGAACCTTTTGATCTCGGCAAATTCTCAAACTGTTGGCCGAGATTCTCTCTCATATAGGATTGCGTCAGCATGCCCAATGCATCAACATCAAGTCTTGCGGTTATCCTGTGGCTGATGACGACATCAGATTGTGTCATAACATCAGTATGAATTTTACCGGGCTGTTGACTTGCCAGAACTAATGAAATGCCTGGCTGCCTGCCTTCTCTTAGGATAGTGATCAATGCATCTGTCGCAGTAGTCTTGCCTACATTTGGGAGGAATTCATGCGCTTCATCGATTATGAGCCAGACCAATGGATTCTGTTCTTCAGCTGCAATTTCTCTGAAATAATGCTCAGATTCTTGGATTGCTTTGAATTCTTCATTTTTTCTGGCTGCCATTCTCTCAATGAATAGCTTTTGAGCAACAAGACCAATTACCAATGATTTAATTTCCCAGCCGTTTGGCGCTGTCGCATAACAACTAACATCTATGATGCTGACTTTTCCGCCAATGACTAAATCTTTGAATGGAGTTCCTTCAGGGCTGAACAAGCCCCACATGTCCGCATTCTTGAAATGGTTTATTGCTGCTTGTATCACATGCGGTTCATTGGATTTATCTTCTTGAAATTTCTGGATGATATCGTGTATAGAATAATTCTCTTTTTCGATTAAAAGGTCATTAAGTATGGTTTCGATGAGTATTGCGATTGGATCATTACTCGCCAGTTTGAATGTCAGTATCCAATCCTGCGCAGTTAAATCGCTCGGCCTTATCGCGTAGGGGAAATCTGTTGGTATGCCTTTCTCTTTGTATTCTTTGTAGTATCCGATTGGCGTGAATATCTGTACGTCAAGAGCTTTGCCTTCAAGATTCCACTCTTTGAGCATTGCCTCATCTTTATGATTAGGATATTTCATGGTCCAGTAAACGCCCATTGTATCTAAAATTACACAGCTGAGATTTTTGGATATATCAGAATCGAGTCCAGTGATGCCTTCGGCGATGACACCCATTGTATATGATTTACCACCGCCTCTTTTTCCGCAGACGAATACAACGTGCGATCTCGCTACATCTAAGTAAAGATTGTTTGCCAATGAAGTAATTTGGCCCATATGCACGAATTGCCTGGCTAGAAAGACTGTTCCTGACTTGCCATATTTTTCTATGTCGGATTTCTTCCTGCCTATGATTATGTCGTAGACCATTGCCTTTTTTGATGTTCTCTAATAATATAAATCTTCGGTTTCTTTCATTCTTCTTTGATATCCTATTTTATTGTATATAAATCTTTAAAAGCGTAAGTTTCATCATTTTGTGCAAGGAGGGGATACAATGAATAGTCATCCACCAAATCTCATATTTGAAGAAGAACAAAAACATCCTGTGAACAGGAAAATGAAACTTAGATACGGAAGATTAATATTTCTTTTATTATTAGTTGCGGCGGCAGTATTCTTTTCAAACGGGTATACCGGCGCCTCAGTATTCGGTAGTCTTTTCACTGGCGATGTCGCTGCAGTTGTTGATGATCATAAGATTTTAATTTCTGACGTAGAAGCAAGATTTGCTCAGCTTCCTGAATATTATCAAGCGGTATTCACAAAAACAGATTTGCTTGACAAAATGATTGAGGAGTATCTGTTCCATCAAGATCTTGATGCGAAAGGGTATACTGTTTCTGATGAGGAGCTAAAAACCGCTTTCGCAGATTTCAAAGTGCAGGCTGCAATGTCTGATGACGAGTTCTTGCAATATCTAGAGACAGAAGGAGTGCAATTGGATCAATTCTTGATTGCATTGAAGAGCAAATTATTGAGCGACAGATTCCTGGATTCTGAATTGTTCGGAGATATTTCTGCGAGCGAATCAGAGATGTTGGCGAAATACAATGAGAATCTTAAATTATTCACTGAACCTGAAAAAGTCAAGGCAAGGCATATTCTATTGAAGACTGATAATCGCAAAGAGGATGAAGCTTTGGCAAAAATAAATGATCTTTTTGATGAGTACAAAGCCGGCGCTAAGTTCGAGGATTTGGCCAAGACTTATTCCGAATGCCCTAGCGCAGTTAACGGCGGAGATCTCGGCTATTTTACCCGCGATCAAATGGTAAAAGAATTTGCTGATGCGGCGTTTGTCACTGCGGTTGGTCAAGTGTCTCAGCCAATCAAGACCAGTTTCGGCTATCATCTGATATTTGTCGAAGAGAATGTTCCTTCGCAAGTCATCGCTTTCAAGGATGTATCTTCACAAGTTGAAGAGCTTGTTATTTCGGAGAAGCAACAGAAGATATTCGATACTTATATGGCGCAGTTAAAGAGCAAAGCCAAGATCGATATTTATTATACTGAGTAGAGATTCTACTCTTTCTTTTTCTTTGTTAAATTTTTAAGAATTAGTTTGGAATCCTATTCCATGTCTTTCCATGCGTGATTGAAAAGATGATCTAATGCGCCTGCGAAATATGCGCCGTGGCTCCAGATGCCAACATCGTAATTAGGATGCACATCTTTGTCATCAAGAACCATGAATGTGACATGCTTGCCATCAACTGTGCAGAATCTGGCATTCAATCCTTTTGAATTTTTCACTTCAACCAATCCTTTAAGGTCAGAAGCCATATCTTTCTCTTGCTTGCTGCTGATTGGCGCTGCTATCCTAATTGTAACGCCTTTGTCTTTCAATTGCTGGAATATATGTTTCATTCCTTCAGCTTTTCTCAGGAAGCCTTGCGCAGTTGTGACAATATTAACATTTTTCTCCGCAGATTTTAGAGTTTGTTCAAGATGATCGTAAAGATTTCTCCTTCCTTTCAATGAACCAGCATAATCTGTTGGTTCGACAAGTTCTATGCCTTGATTATGGAGCGAGCTAAGCTCTTTCATTAAATCAGAGTCATTCAATGATTCAAGCCTTTTGACTTTTTCATCGGCTTCTTCTTTCATATTTTTCTTGACCCTAGATACTACTTCAGTAGGCGGCACTGCTAGATATTTTATCGGCTTGCCAAGTTTCATCACTACGAAACCTTTTTTCTCAAGCGTTTCTAGAATGTCGTATGATCTCGATCTCGGAACGTTTGCGATATCAGAAAGTTCGCCGGCGGTAGATACTCCGCGTGAAAGAAGAGCTGCCCAAACTTTTGCTTCGTACAGGTTAAGAGAAAAATATCGACGAAGTTTGTTCAAAAATTCTTCTTTTACTATCACTTGTCTACCCCTCCGATTTTACTAAGAATTTATAGCAACTATTATTATATAAAGGTATCGAAACAAATTCAACGATTGAGTTTTAAGTCTGCAACGGATAAATTTTCTACTTCTAATTGCGATGATAGCCATTCCCGGGACCGGTACCTTGGCTATTCTCTTATTATGCTATAAAATTTATAATGGTTGCAGACTTAATTAGAATCAGTAACTAGTTTTGTAACGCAATATCGCACCTATGCCGCCAAGTCCGTCTAACTTTTTTCCGCCGTCATGGAGCGATGATATGATTGTGATGTCTCCGTTCGTCTGGTCAACAATTTTCATTATCTTGTCGATTTCATTGTATACATTATCCAATCTTGTCTTTTCAATGAAATTGTCTGTAATCAATAACTGCTCAACTGCGCCGGCATGAGCTTTTTCTTGGACTTCTTTCAAGCCATATGCTGCTTTGCCATCAATTGATATTTCTTTGAGCAGGTTTTCCACAAGATTTATTTCTTTTGCGGCTCTGTCTTGTCTTAGTACTGTTTGCGTTTCCGGTCTTCTTAGGACTTCATTAATAGCAGTTTCGCTCGCGCTTGAGCAAGTGACCAATGTTATCTTTTGTTTTATCATGCTGTCTGTGATTAGTTTCAATAAGTCTTCTTTCCAGAATGCGGGGCTTGCCAGCAGGATTTTTTCAATTTCATATCTTTTGGTGTACTCAGTCATTTGCTTGATTATGTCTTGATAGAAAGTGTTCCTTGATGCTGCGCTTTCCTGCTTTTTCTCAACATCGCCTTGCAGGCTTGTAAGTAGCGTGTATCCGGATTGGCTTGATAACGCGAAGAAAGCTTCTTCTCGGTCCATCACGCATATGAGTATCTTTGGGAGTTTAGGTTCAGCAGCTTCCTGCAGTTTTTTTATCTGGTAAGTAAGCCATCTTTCCTTTTCAATTGTGATTACTGAGTTTTCTTCTAATGTGAATGAATGGTAGCTTCCCCTTGGAACATCATCCGGGCCTTCTGTAATTGGTCCGAGTATTCTTAATTGGTTTGTTTCGTATTCTATCTTTTCAACTTGGATCTTGATGAAAGCTGGTTTTTTAATTACGTTTGCTTTACGCTCATCGCTTCCGCCTTCAAGTTTTATTTTCCTAAACGTTCTTCCGCTGACAAAATCCTTTTCTGATATCAGTTGGCTTAGATACCAAAGGTCATCAGGGTTTGTCACCTGTACTGTGGCTGTGCCATGGTTTAGGCTCTTTGAAATGATTTTCATGACATATATAAGGAAAGATAACATTTATATACCTTTAGTATCAATAGAATATATAATATAAAGATATTATAGAAGGGTTAATTTAGTGGTAAAATCCTTCTAATATACTAGCAAGGTTTCAAAAATTAATGTTTGCTATTATACTTTATACTATAATAAACAGGTGATATGGCATGTTCAATAGAAAAGCTCAGGAAGGCGGCGGATCTGCTGCTATTTTAGTCGCATTGATTGCATTGTTCATTCTCGTATATCTTTTATTCGTACCACCAAGCGTAAGGCTTGAGATATTAGAAGGAGATGGTACTGAAACTGATAGTTCTGATGATGAAGTCACTGTAAATGGAGCTGTACTATTGCGTGAGAATCCTGGTTCAGTTGTTGAAGAAGGAAGCACTTCTTTATCGCATAGCATGCCATCATTGAACTTGTATACTAAAAGCGAAGGCAAAGTGCTTGAGAATCTAGGCGGAGTTGCGATTGCTCGTTCTGATTTCAGCTCAACTTTGAAAAGCTATCCTTTCACTATATCCAATCTAGGTAATGTCAATAATGTGATGTTGACTTTCAATGTAATCACTTCTGAAGGCAATTTGATAGTTAAATTGAATGGCGTTGAAATATTGAATAAGCAAGTGACTGGTTCAGTTGAACCTATAGTCATTGCAAAAGGTTTGCTTAAAGAGAATAATCTGCTTGATTTTGATGTGACTTATCCAGGCTGGAGATTCTGGGCAAAGAATGATTATGAATTATCAGCTGTTGCTTTGCGAGCAGATGTCACTGACACCGAGCATAAGAAAGCTACAACGCAATTCTATATCGATTCTGAAGAGAAATCTAGTCTCAGAAGCGCTTTATTATACTTCTTCCCTTATTGCGGAGCTAATGCTGATACTATGACTATGAAGATAAACGGCAATCAAGTATTCAGAGGAACTCCTCAATGCGGATACAGCAACAGGTTTGAATTATCGCCTGAGCAATTGCAGTCCGGAGAGAATAATGTAGAATTCGATATTGCGGGCGGGTCATATACTATTACACAATTGAAAATCAATACTGAATTGAAAGCTAAGAAGAATACCATATATCATTTCGAAATAAGTGATAAGCAATATGTGAATATCACTGATAGAGATTATGATGTGTATGTATCTCTTAAGTTCCCTTTGGATTATGAAAGAAGGGAAGGCAAGCTCTATATCAATTCTGATATAAAATCATATGATACATCTGATTCAATATTCCAGTACAAAATAACAGATTTCGTTAGGGAAGGATTCAACTCGGTCAGGATAGTGCCTGAAGCTTCCTATGAAATAGACGAAATTAAAGTCTGGCTCAAGAAGTGAGCCTTTTCGCGATAAAAAAAGAGGTCGAGTGATGGCTGAAGAGAGCAAACTGAAGTCTTTGTTGATCACCATAATCAATCTTATAGTAGCACCTTTCAAAGAGAAAAATATGGAGTTTGAGGTGCCTTTAACTGTTGCTCTTATCGCAGATCTCACTCCTTTTTTTAGTTTTATTTTTGGGATATCATTTTTAAAAGATTTATTCGGGTCTAGTTTCATCGCTTTCTTCCCTGATTATAATCAGATTATGTTTATGACAATATTGTTTTTTATCGCATGGGGATATTTTGGTGTTACTTATTCAATTTTGTTCTTTTTCAAATTTGTTCCTATTGTGTATATCTTTCCGATATTCACAACAATTATCCTGACTAATTACCTCAATTCCATACAAGGCGAGGCATCTGATGCGGCTGGCAAATTCATCGGTATACTTGCTGGGGCGAAGAAGACTTATCCATTCTGGGCGATTGTTTTCAGAGTCATTGCCGGGATTATGCTTTGTGTGGTTGTTTTAGGCAATATGACAAATTCAGCGAATGTTCTGATGGGCAATTTGCCAGGTGTAATCGCGCAGCCTCTATATGAAAAAGCATTGCCTGAGTATCAGGCGCAGGTTATTACTTTGAGGCAGATGCTAGATCCTAGAACTGCTTATACTGCCGCAATTAACAGCATTAAGAAGACTGTTTCTTATCCAGTTACTTCAGTCAAATCGTGGTTCACTACACAAATCAATGTAGCGACTGGCGGATATTACATGGGTCAGGTCGATAAGTATGCCAATAAAGATCTTGGCGTTTATTTGCGTGAAGTGAAACCAACTGAAAGATGGTTCTATCTAGATGAATCCACTTATCAAGTTCCAGCTATCCAAATAATGGCGAGCGTTGAGGGTGCGGCGATTGATGTGGATGATTGCGAGCAATACTTGACCGAAGCTGAAACTGATTTTGAAATTAAGAAAAATCAGCTTACTGCTGAGCAGGAAAAAGCTTATTATGCAAACATATTGTATAAAAATAAAGGAGATTGCGAACTCAATCAAAAAGTCAAATTAGGTTGCGCAATCAGTAATAAAAGAATAAACGGCACAGTGAATCCTTCTACGATTTCTTTATTCGAAATACAGAATGGTTTTGCGATGCTTGAATGCAATTTTGATAAGGCTAAACTTACAAAGCCTAGTTCTGAGCTTGTTGATATCACTGCAAATTTCCCCTTCGTCACAAAATCTTATTTGAAAACTTATTTCATGGATCTGAAAAGGTTCCGTGATATGAAACTTCAGAAACTTGATCCTTTGACCTATTATAAAATAACAGATACAAAACCTATTGCGGTTTATACCGGCGGTCCTGTTATGATTGGGATTGGCATAAATGATGTGCTTCCTTTGACACTTATCACCGATATAGATTCTCCTGAACCAATTAGATCGTACAGCTTGGGTATAACCCTTGATAATAAATGGACTGGCAAGATCGCTGAATTGATGGATATTGTAGTTGTGCTTCCACCACAACTTGAATTGAGATGTCCTCCTTATTTCGAAGCGGATCCTATTGAAAGCAATAAATATATCTTGACTGATTTCAGCAAGAAGCAAGTAATAGCTGAGAAAGGGTTCAAAGAATCAAAGACCTATAATTGCAGGATACTGCCTAAAACAATTCTAGCTGCGCGTGAATTATTGAATAATGTTCCGTTAGCCACTAAGTATGTGCAAGTGACTGCATCCTATAAATATGAAATATCTGAGTCGACTTCCATTACATTAAGGCAAGGTGATGGTATAAAATCTGATTTGAGTTCGGGTTGTACTGATACTTCTACACCTTGCGGGGATTATGACGGATGTTATTGCACGGAAGGATGTCCTGCAGGTAATTATTTGTCAGAAGTCAGTCGTGAGTATAATTGCAATGGAAAGTATGTGGCTATTCCTGAAGCTGTTATGACTACTACGAGCGGTACTGGGACCGGAACGATTACTTCTGGCGAGAAACCTTATAGCTGGGATGCGGATACTACTGGTTTGAGTCCAGTATCTTCGATCACAGGAACGACTGTGCCTAATGAACCTTCCTCTGGATTCAATTCTGCTCATGCTACAGAGTTTGCAGATGGGAGAACTTATGTCACTTCTTATTATACTCCAGTTAGAAGTGATTTTAGCGTTTGGTCTACTTTCAAACAAACAGCAGATTATAAGGATTATATGTACACAGATAGTAAAGGCAGAGAGTTATTGACTGATGCTTACTTCACTAAAATAGGACGTGATAACTCCTTCAGATGGTGCGTAATTTCTCCGAAAGGATTCTATGAAGAAGTGCAATGCCAAGGTGAGGGTGTGGATAATCAGAAAAAATTAGCTTATAGCTATGCGACAATCAGGATAGAGGATGAAACTGCTGGAGCTACTCCCTTATCCGGTACTGGTCTTTCCTATACCCCTAGATATACTTTGGCTGGACCAAGCAGCCTTCAAGGCAGAGAAATATACCTTTTCTTTGGCGTAAAGAGTTCTTGGAATGGATGTTATAAAGTTCAAGATACTGGAAGTGCAATCCAAGGCAATCATCTAGATCTTTTTAGAGGGTTTTCTAAAGAAACACATCCATCCCAATTCCCGAAAGCATATCTCTATCCTGGATGCGTAGCTGCATATGAAAAATTGAAAGCAGAACAAGCAGCTGCTGCGACGATAACACAATGATCTACAAATATATAGCGATAATCTGTATCTTAATGTTCATATCTAGCTGTACTTCTACAAATCCTTCGTATATCGATATCAAGAAGATACGTACAGGCACTGACGGAATATCTATGGTGTTCCTTCCTCAGGGAGATATACCTATGATGGAAGAAGAGAGCCGTACTGTTTCTGTGCAGTTGAAGAATGACGGCGCGTTCGATGTAGGGCATATGTATTTCCTGCTGGGCACTGAAAGCGATTATGTGACTCTCGGAAAGACTTATTTCAACGGAGGAGAGGGTAAACAGGAAGACAAGCAAGGTCAGCTCACGACCTATCTGCCTGAGAATCTGTTCAAAGGCAAATCTTTGAAAACTGTTGTCGGTGATTATGCTGAATATGATGCGGAACTCACTACGAAAAAGATAACTCTTAGCAAATATCAAGACACTTTATTGAGCGCTATATTGTGCTATGAATATGGTACTGTAGCAGAAGATGAAGTGTGCATCCAGCCATCTGTTTCGGTGATCGGATTGCAAGCAGCATGCGTACCTAAAGATTTGACTTTCTCTAGTCAAGGCGCGCCTCTTGTTGTGAATAAAGTCGAAGTGAAAAGCACATTGACAACTAACAAACAGATAAAGACCTTATTTAAAATATATTTCGAGAATAAAGGCATAGGCGATGTATTGAACTGGAATACCGGCAGATTGGTCTGTTCATCTAAACCTATGGGTGAAGAGAAGATATGGAATTATTTCATAATGGCTGCTTTCCTTGGCGATAAGGAGATAGAATGCAGAGTGCCTAAGACTACAGTATTGGGAGATAGTTACTGGTTGGTAAGATTAAAGGGCGGGAAAGCTGAAGTCGTATGCGAATCGACAAGTCCTAGCGGAGTTGCTTATACAACGCCATTCACAGTCAAAGCATTTTATGATTATACACAGACATTGACTAAGAAACTAACTATTGAACGTACTAGTTAGCAAAATATTTATATACAGCAATTTATATAATATATAGTATCGAAAAAGAGATGATAGCATGAAAGTACCTAAACTATTGGCAGTATTATCGATTCTTATAGTCATTTTCAGTTCTGGATGCACAAGTTCCACAACACCTAATCTCGATGAAGAGATATATAGGGGCACTAGAGCATTGACAATGAATTTTTTGCAGGATGTGCCGCCTACTGAGACTTTTGCTAGCACAGGTGATGAGTATGAGATGGCTATCGAATTGAAGAATGAAGGCACTTATCCAGTATACGGCAAGATTTATTTCTCAGGTTTTGATCCTAACATAATCAGTTTCTCTAAACTAGGAATGGATCAAGGTTATTCTTTCCCATCATCAAATTGCGGTTTTAAAGAGATAATTCCAAGATCTAAATTGAATCCTCCTGGCGGAGCTTGCGTTGAAGAATTCAAAGGCAAACTTAATCTTGATTCAATCACTGATTCATATTCAGCGAATATTTTCGCTCAGGCAGTCTATAAATATATAACAGATGCTAGCATTGTCATGTGCGTAGATCCTGACGTGTATCACGTATCACCTGCGCAAAGAGCTTGCACAATGAGCGCGTTCTCATCAGGTTCCGGACAAGGGGCGCCTCTCGGAATTACTAAGATAGAACCGACTGCCATAGGTGGCGGCCAGATACTTTATAGAATTTATATCCAGAACATGGGCGAAGGAGAAGTTGTCGACTATATGAAAGCGCCTTATGAGCTGAAACCTAGCGATGTAGGTAAAGTTAGATACAGAATAGGAACGCCTGCGAATACAAGAACGGGTATTACGGTATCTGCTAACGGTGGATCAGTGTTTGTAGGCAATGCAATTGCTGATATAACTGGCAGAGCTATCGGATTGTCTTATACTGATTCTAATTTCAGGATAAATTTCAATCCTAAGTCAAACTATGCATATTCTGAGGATGTAATCAGATTGAACAACGGCCAAGGAGTAATCACTAAGGTCATCGATTACAGCGGAAATGCTTATGCATTCCAGACTCCTCTGCAGATAACATTGGAATATGGATATATGCATGCGGTCCAGAAGAATATAGAGATAGTCAATATCGATCAATATAATTCTGCATACGGCGCCGGTGGTATCAGATTCGTTTATGATAAGAACGGCAAGAGAGTAGAATTGAATCCAGACGGCTCTGTGAGATATAGGGATGATGATTTCCAGATAGATCTCCCTTCAGATACATTGGATCTGAATAATCTTTTCAAATAAGGAGGTATCATAATGAATAAAATAATCACATTAATTGTTATTGCGATGATGGTGTGCATGTCAGGATGCACCGGTTCTAAAACGCCTACTAAAGCAGCAGTCACGCCTTTCATTGGCGGAAGCGATGCTTTGAAAGTAAGCTTTGTCGAAGGAACTCCACCTGCACAAATATATGACTCAGGCAGTTCAGCGTTTGCTATCGGTCTTAAATTGGATAATGTAGGTGAGCATACTGTATTAGCTACTGATGGTTATGTGGAGATTCTTGGTTTGAATGCGCAAGACTTTGGTCTTGGTTCACAAGTTGATTTGAAAAAATCTTTTGTCTCTGATATCAGAGGCGCTAAAAAGAATCTTGACGGCACCACACTTGAAGGCGATTCAGTCTATATGGATTTCTCGGATATGAAATATCTTCCAGATCTAAAAGGAGATGTTGAATTCAAGTTCCGTGCTAATCTATGTTATGATTATGTGACGCAGACAAGTTCAAAGATTTGCTTGAACAAGAATCCTTTAGCAGGTCTTGGAGAAGCAATTTGCAAAGTTTCTGCTGATAAAACAGTCTATAATTCAGGCGGCCCTATTCAAATTGTGAAAGTCAAGGAAAGCCCTCTAGGCAATAACAAAATTCAATTGCTTTTCGAGATTGGACATAAAGGTTCTGCAAACAATCTGTTCTATAAAATGGGCACTGCTTGCGATGATGCATTGACAAATACAGACAGATATAAAGTGCTTGTGAAAGTCACATCTGATGTGAATGGTGCAACTGCGCAATGTTCAGGTCTTGAATCTGCAGTTAGCGGGTCTGAAGGCTATGTCACATTGTTCGGCGGCAAGAACAGAGCAATTACTTGCGTGCTTGACTTAGCGGCTGTTGATAGTGTCTACGAGGACTTATTCAATGTCGATCTGTATTACAGATATAATCAATTCCTTGATAAGACAATAGAAATACAGGATACTGGCAGCAGTTAAGGCTGCTTTTTTTATTTATATTATTTCTTAAATAATAGTTCTAATACAAATAGCTAATATTCCGCCTAAGACCATGCCTACTCCTATCTTGAGAAAGAAGAATTCTATTTGAGCTTTTTTTGACATAATCTCACCTCTGTAGAGATTTCTATTTTTTAGGTTTATATATCTTTTCATTGGTATCTACCTTCTGTTTTAAGAGTTCTATCTTCTTATCATGATCATGAAGAATGGATAACACATTCATCTTATCTTCTATTTTATCTAGTCTTTGGAATATTCCTTTAATGTCTATTGTATTCTTCTTTACTTTTTTGGTCCTATCTTGTAGCCACGAAATTGCCCAACTGATAATCAGCATTAGTCCACATATTATGATCAATCCTATCCAGTATTCGTTCAATTGGAAATATTTCTCTAAAACTAGTGGAACCAAAGCGCCGATAAGGACTATCAGCAATGTTTCTCCATACTTATTCATGGTTTTTGAGATTATTTGTTTTATTTAAAAGAATTTAGCTAGTATGATTTCTATTTTATTTTCAATAACATTACGAAAGCTAACAATGCTTCTAATTGTATATATTCGTCAGAGCCTTCAACTAATCTGAATTCTACTTCTCCACATTTGTCTATGAGCTCTACTTTCTTTCTGTTGTCTAAGTCTAGGTCCCATACACCAGTTTCAATCTGTTTGATGATGTCTAAACCTGAAAGTCCGTAGTTCAACATTGTGTCTAATAGTTTTCTTCTTGCGTCTTGAAAGTTTTGTTTTAACGCTAGATCTAAGAATTCTCTAACTTCTTGCGGGCGTGCTTGTGACGCTAATGAATAAACGAGATCTGCAGTGATGTCCTTATATGCCAAATCTTTTGAAGGTTCAGCTACTGCTAGGCATGATTGCAATATATTGGTGACTTTCCTTGCGTCTCCGTTGGATGCTAGATACAATGCGTCAAAAGCATCATCCCATATTCTAAATTCTTCTGATTTCGCAATTTTATCAACCATTACTTTTATATCTTCCTTCGGCAATGGTTTAAATTTGAATACTGCGCATCTGCTTTGGATAGGATCGATTATCTTTGAGCTGTAATTGCAGCTGAGTACGAACCTGCAAGTCTTTGTGAAGTTCTCCATAGTTCTCCTTAACGCTTGCTGTGCTTCTTTTGTGAGTGCATCACATTCGTCTAAGTAAATGATTTTGAATGGGACGTCTCCGATGGCTCTTGTCCTTGCGAAATCTTTGACTTTTATTCTGACAATGTCAATGCCTCTTTCGTCCGATGCATTTAGTTCTAAGAAGTTGGATCTCCATGATTCGCCGAATAATTGTTTGGCTATGATTAATGATAATGTGGTTTTTCCCACTCCGGCTGGTCCGCTGAATAATAAGTGCGGCATGTTCTTCTGCTCTACGAATGATTTGATTCTATTCACTACATGCTGCTGGCCCTTCATATCCTCGAAGTTTGATGGCCTGTATTTCTCGGTCCAGATGGTGGATTCCATGATGTTTTGGGATGGGATGATTCTTTATAAAGTTATCTTGACTCATACGTAATGTTTAAAAAAGAAGGTTGTTTTTAGTTTTGTTATGGGATACTTCAATTACCAATGCGGGCCATGGGTGCGCTATTTAGGTGGCTCTAAAGAAGAAGTGAAAGATGCCATTGATTTCTGTTTCAAAAACCATTCAGGGATAAAATCGTTAGGTTTTCCTATGCCTAAAGATGAAGAGATTTCTTTCTTAGACAAGATAGTATTAGAATGCTGGATGCCGTTGTGCGCAAAAGATCAGTATATCAAGATGGATATACTTCCTGATTTTTCATTGGATGTTAATGCTAATGTTTATCATTTCTTGCTTAATCAGGTTTCTAAATTAGATATGAAAAAAGAAGGGCCATTGTATAGAATGAGGAAAAGCCCTGCAGAATATCTTTGGGTGCCTGAAAGCGTGAAGAACGGATTGCAAACCTATAATTGGGAATTTTATCGCGAGATGGTTGATGCTTGTCTTGAAGATAGGACTAAACGTCTTTCCGATCTGTCTGAGAATATAGCGACGGATATTATACAGCGCGATGGTAGGTTGATGAAAGTCTTTGCTGTGCCGCATCCTGAAGCGGGAAAAAAGATTTTGAATTGATATTTTTGATTAATCTATATTCTGCAATCACTAAAAATATTTAAATAAGTTCACGCCTATGTTATTGGTAATAGAAAGCTTTTTCTGTTACACATTGAAAAAATCACGTAAAAATTTAATGAGGTGTAAATATGAAAAATGGATATACAATACCTGGCCAGAGCTGCGGCGCATCTTCTATAGGCGTAACTGCTCCTGTCCTGAAATCCGGAGATAGCATAGAAGATTTCGTAATCGACGCATTGAAACCATTCTACGAGAGCGGCGCTTTAGGCGATGATGATATCGTATGCGTTACAGAATCGGTAGTTGCGAGATCGCAGCAGAACTATGTCACACTTGATAATATCGCAGAAGATTTTGCAAGAAAGCTGCAGATATCTGCTGATGATAATGTGGGTATTGTGTTTCCTATCCTTAGCAGGAATAGATATTCCATGATGCTGCATGCATTCGCTAGAGCTGCGCCTAATTTAACTCTATTATTGGGTTATCCTAGGGATGAGCAGGGCAATCAGTTGATGAGCGAAGAGCAGATCAAGCAATTGGGCAAGAATCCGTATACAGACTTGATTGATATGGCTGAATATGATTCATTGGCTCCAAAATTCCTGCACCCATTCACTCACATGAATTATGTGGATTATTATAGGGAGATAATGGCTCAAGAAGGAACCAATGGCGCAGTTTATCTAGGGAATGATCCTTTGCAGATAATGAGATTTGCGAATAAGATATTAGTATCTAATATCCCTGGAAGGTTCTCTGACAAAGAGAAATTGAAAGAAGCTGGCGCTCAGCATGTGATTACTCTTGATGAAGTATGCAATGAGCCTAGCACAGCGCATGGATACAATCCTCAGTTCGGTTTGCTTGGTTCAAATATATCGAATCCAGCGATTGAACAATTGAAATTGTTCCCGCGTGATGGCGACCTGTATGCTAAAAGGATTCAAGACAGATTGCTTGCAGAATACGGCAAAAAGATGCATGTAATCATCTATGGTGACGGCGCATACAAAGATCCAACTTCGCAAGTCTGGGAATTGGCAGATCCTGAAGTGGCCGCTGGATGCACACCTGAAATCAAAGACAGAGTGCCAAAAGAGCTTAAATTCAAGTATCTTGCAGATAAGTATACTGCACAAGGTATGAGCCATGAACAGATTGCTGCGCAGATCAGGCATGATATTGACCATAAGGAAGCGGATCTTGAGAAAAGGTTTGAATCTCAGGGAACAACTCCAAGGTATGTCCGTAATCTGATTGGCAGTTTGGCTGACTTGACTTCGGGTTCTGGAGATAGGGGAACACCTATTGTCTTAGTCAAGAACTATTTCACAAATTGGACTAGCTAAGTCCATTTTTTATTTTTCTTTTTAATTATTTTTGTTAAATTCTAAGAAAATAGAAATAATAAGAAGACCTTAAATTATGTCTTCTTCTGCAATGACTAAGAAATCTCCTGAAGCGATTACTGCGCTATAAGGTATTAGTATTTTACCTTCTTTGCTTTTTTCCAGTTCAAGCTTCTCGGTGTATGAAGTTGGGTTTGCTAATTCAATGTGAATCAGTTCACCAGATTTAGTCTCGAAAATTATGTCGCCGACTTCGCCGAATCTTTTGCCGGTCTTGCTAACTACTGTTTTACCCATTAGGTTTCTTGCGAAAGTTTTATCGTCAGCCATCTTATCCCCTCACTATATATTATAATATTATAATTATGACTATACTCTATTAATCCTGTTTCTATTTAAACTTTTTGGTAGTGATTTATCTATAAAACTATAGCTATTTTAAGGATTTGTCCAGAATACTCACTATCGTTCGGTCAATGCGGCTTCACATCTACTACTTTTTATTGATTTCAAGATAAATCTTGTATTTAAATGTAGAATAAGTATGTTCAGTATAGACATTGACACTATTCTGGATAAACCCTATTTAGCTTTAATACCAATTTTTTCGTTCAGTAACACTTTGTTTTGGCATTCGCCTTTCAGGCTGCAGGCATTGCATTTGTTCTCAGAATGAATTGGTTCAGGTATTTCACTTGAATCCAAGGTTTCTTTTACTTTTTTTATTAACGCTAGGATGTCTTGCTTCAAGAAAGGGTTCATTATGACATCGTATTTGATGTCTTCGTTAAGGTAATGGATGTATCCGCCTTTGACTTCAAGGCCGTATTTCTCTTCTAGAAGGAGCATGTATGCCGCTAATTGTATCCTGTGACCCTCCCATAATGTGTCTGTCGGCGCTTTGCCTGTCTTTAATTCGGCGGGTATAATGTTGCCTTTGTAGATCTCTACTCTATCTATGACTCCCATTAGTTCGAGTTTTTGGGATTCAACCCTTACTTCAGATTCTATTTTAGGCGTAAGCTTTTCCCATAATTGTTCGCCTAGAAGGTTATTTTCTTTGATGAATTCGCAGATATTCTGGGATCTGAACTTGTACTCTTTTTCCATAAACGGCCAGATTGTCTTGAAAGTCTCGCCTAGATCAAGATTCACATCTTTTAGTGAAGGTTTGAACTTGATAATGGATTCTCTTACAGTCAGAGAATATTTTTGCTTGTAATGATTCTGAATAGTGTTTATGTTCTGGTCTTTTATTGATAGGACTATGCTTTTCTCCATCTTATTGATTTTGTCATAGATGTCATGCCTTAATGAGCCGATGATTGTGGCTTCCCTTGGCGGTTCGATGAATCCTAATACTTTAGTAAGATAGAGTTTTCTAGGGCAATATAGGTAGCTGGTCAGTGCAGTTACGCTTAGCATAGATTTTATGTGGGGAATGGAGTATATAAATCTCACGGGTGACCAGTGCACTATGGAGGATGTCCAGTGCTACTCTAATTGTATTATTACTCTCTATAAATGCTTATAAAACGACTTTTTGTTTTCGAGTGCATGAGATGGTGGTTATTGGTTTTATTGGTTTTAATGCCGTTTGCTTGCGCTGAGACTTATTTCTCAGAAGTGATGTATAATCCATTGGGATCTGATACTGGTTTTGAATGGGTTGAGGTTTATAGTAATGATTCTTTAGAGATTACTTCTTGTAAGTTTTTGGAAGCTGGTGTGAATCACGGCATTACTTTGAGTTCTAATGGTACTTCATCTTATTTTGTGATTGCGGACGTGCCTTCAAAGTTCTTGGGGAACTATAGCTATAATGGCACTTTGTATGATTCAGCATTCTCTTTGTCTAATACTGGCGAGGCTTTGAGTTTTGTTTGTGATGGCATTACTATCGCTTTTGTGAATTATACGGATATTGCTCTGGAAGGCGATACTTTGCAGTTCATTTCATCTGAGTGGGTTTCGGGTGTTGCATCTCCGGGTTATTTGGGCTTAAAGACTGAAGTACCAAACGAAACATTGCCGGAAGCTGTGAACGAATCAGTTTCTTTCATTAAGATTGATAAGGTTGATGCGAATGTAACGTTTGGTTCAGTTCTGGATGTGAAGTTCACTGCACATAAAGGCGATACTTCGAAGTATGCCGTTTATGTGTGGGTGGATGGCGCGAGCGACAAATCGCAGGTAAATATGTATACCAAACTTTCAGATGGCACTTTCACTATCCCTGTGCAATTGCGCCCTAATTGCGATGGCCGCTACGATGAAGGCGATTATACTTTACGAATATCTGGTCTTGGTGTTGAAGTGAATGCTTCTGTGCATGTGTCTGGAATCAATACTAAGCTGTGCAAGGTTGTTGAGAAGACTGTGACGAAGACAACCGGTTCTTCTTGTCCCGCTACTTCTAGCTTCGAGTATTCTCTTGTAGGTTATCCTACAGCAGTTCTTGTCGGTTTGGAATTCAAGACGTTGGTTAAGATTGTGAATAATTACGATTATGAGATTCCTGTGAAAGTCTGGAGTTATGTGTATCGCGGTTCGAAGACGTATTCCGGCGAACGCGAAGAGAACATGATTTCTTTCGATCTCGATTCTGGCGATGAGAAGATTATCGAATTGAAGAATACTGTTGAAGATGCTTTATCTGGCGATTACAAGCTTAAAGTCTTAATCAATAAGAAGGATCAGAAGACTAATCAGGAACTGACTTCGGACATTTCTATTTTCGCAATACCTGTCGCGGAGAATAAGACTTGCGCAGTGTGTCCGACGTGTTCTTCTGCGGAAAAATCGGTTTCGAAAGAGATTGTCATGTCTGGCGCGAAAGCGGGCTTTGGTTATGAGAATGTCGCAAGCGATGTTATTTCTGATGGAATTGTGTACTAGTCGGACGCATTACTGCAGAAGAAAGCTGTGCCAATGTTCCTGAGCTTGGTAGGGTTGCTGGGCGTGGGTTTGTTCAAGTATAAGTTTGAAGAAGGCGAATAAATTTTATTGCACCATGCCGAATTTCTTATTCTTCTTTGTCATCTTGACGAAGTTGTCCAATCTGTTCTGGAAGATTCTCTTGCCTTGAGCCCTTGAATGCTCAATATAACCAATACGTACTCTTTTGTAGCCGTCTGAGAAGTTTTGGAAATGTTTCCATGCTTCTTTATCCGCTTTCAACGCTTTGAGGATATCTTTGGCGATGATGAATTTTTCATCTTTATCCTTATCGAATGCGTGCTTCACTGCTTCGAGCCCTATCTTCGTCATCCTTTTGTTCTTAATTAGCCTGCGGATGCGTTCTTTGTTCATTTCCGAGAGCACGCTTGTCGGTTTCCTTGGCGTGAATCTCTGCGCGAACTTTTCGTCATCAATTCTTTTTACGATGCTGTCAATCCAGCCATAATTCAACGCTTCTTCCACTGCATCATTGTACGGGATCCTGGGCTTGTTGCTGGATTTCCGGTAATATATCAGCCAGATACATTTCTCTTTCTTAGAATTGTTCTTTAGCCATGAGCGCCATTGTGTTCTGTTGGTGACATACAGCGTTTTGCCTATTTCCATGACATTTAATAAATAATTGAAATTTATAAAACTATAGAATCAGATATCATCTTTTCTTAAAGTCTGCATAGAAGGACATTATTCCCAATGCTAGAAATAACAATGCTTCAATCCAGTTCTGTTTTTGGAATGCTTCTATCAATGCTATCCCAAAGAATAAGATAAAAACAGCGATGTTAGTGTATTCCATTCTATATGCCCCAAAGCGGAGTTCTAACTCTCATTATCTCCATGATTTCTTTGATGCATTCGACTTCTTTAGCAGTGAGATATTTCTTGAGTTTTTTGAGTTTCCTGAAATCCTCTTCAGGCATTGCTGAGTATAAGAAATCGCCTTCCATGGCTTGTCTGCCCATGGTGATCTTGTCGTAAGATACAGCCACTTGCTTGCCTTGTTTCGCTTCGCAGATATTTTCTTTGTTCTCTTGCATCTCTTTCGCGGTCGTTATGGTCATTCCTTCCTTGTTCATCAATGGAGTGCCTGTTTTCAATACGCCTGCAATTATATCTGTTCCGCAGACTGCTGGATTGTTTTGCCTGAATACATAGCCAGTCATCAGTTGAACTTTGCATGGTCTGATTATTAAATCCAATTCTCTCTTTTCCTTATTTTTTTCCATATCAAGAACCCATGCGTCGTACTCTTCGATAAGTCTGTAAACGACTTGGTTCATTATGATTTTAATATAAGAACAAGAATCTAATTCAGCTTTCACATTGAATCCAAGGATTACTGCGTGCAATGGATTCTTTTCTAAGTTTGATTCTGCTTCAACAACATCTTTCTTAGTGATGTTCCCGATTGCCGCTTTTCTTATCGGAATCTTCTTGTCTTTCAATAATTTTGATAATGCTTCTAATGCGCCTAGAGTGTCTGCTTTGATTACAACGCCTTCTTTGTCTGTTTCAATAAGGACTTCGTTGACTTCTTTCTGTATCTCTTCAGATACTTTTTCCAATGTTAGCTTTGTAGCAACTCTTATTGGCATGCCTGCGATGACGCCGTTCATGTCTGGCGCTGAGATTTTGACTCCGGTCGCAGCATATACTTCTTTGACATTGTCGTATTTGCTCTTCTTGTCGCGCATCTCTGCTAATGGCGTAGGCTGAAGCAATGCTCTGACTTTTGTCACGATTGGTTTGTCAATTCCGCCGATGACTATCATGTCATTGACTTTGAGATTGCCTTCGTAAAGAATAACATCAATTGTAGTGCCTAATCCTTTGTCTTCCTTGACTTCAAGAATTGTTCCTTTGCCTGCGTTTTCCGTATTGCATTCAAGGCATGCGTTCAGATATTTTTGCGCAAGCGCTGTGATTATCATCAACAATTCTGGAATGCCTTCTCCAGTCTTTGCTGATACTGGTATGATTGTGATTTTCTTTGTGAAATCTTCAACTCTGTCGAAGCGTTCTGCATCAAGTCCATTCTCTTGGAGCTGACCTACCATCTCGTACATTTTTGTCTCAAATTTTGCGATGACTTCAGGGGATTGTTTTTCAATACTTTTCGCTAAAATTTGGTCTTTGTTCTGCCAACCGTGAATCAAGTCGACTTTGTTGGCTGCAATCACGAACGGAGTCTTATAATCTCTTAGGATATTGATAGATTCTAATGTCTGCGGCATAAGTCCTTCGTTGATGTCAACGACTAGAATCGCGATGTCTGCTAAGTTGCCGCCTCTTTTTCTCAGGTTTGTGAAAGCTGCGTGTCCTGGCGTATCAATTGTCAGGAATCCTGGTAATGTTATGTCTGTTTTTAGAGAATCTAGAAGTTTTCCGCAGATCTTCTTGATTGTTGAGATAGGGATGATAGAAGCACCGATTGCCTGTGTGATACCGCCGGCTTCTGTGGCTGTGATAGCGCTGTTCCTAATCTTGTCTAGTAAAGAGCTTTTCCCATGGTCAACATGACCGAGCACCGACAATATCAGACTGCGTTTCATAGTGAAAACGATAAAATAGGCTCTTTTTAAAGGTTGTGTTTATAAATAAGGCATTTCCGAGAATACTAATTCGTATCATTTATATACTAATATTTCCTAAATAATAGCAGTATTATTCAAAAGAGGTGTGATATATGGATAATTCATTAAAATTCATTTCGATTTCTTTAGCGGTTCTTTTTGTTGTGATTATAGGTTTTGGTTCTCCTTTGGTGGAGAATACCATTGTAGGCGATGCAATTCGAAATCAATTTGAGAGTAATCGTATTGCGCTTAACTGGCACCAATGCACAGAAGGTTATAAGTGCATTTCAAAAAATACTTTAGTTTATCAGTCTGAAAATTGCAGGCATACCAAAACAACTTATTGCAGATATGGGTGTGAAATGGGCGTGTGTAAAACTGCACCTAATTTCATACCGCCATATGATTGCGCTGATACTGATGATGGCGCGGATAAATTCTATATGAAAGGAACTGTCACTGGTAGCATTCCAAGCATAGTAACAACACTCACTGATCTATGTGAGAATCCTGATACTAAAGAATCTTGCGAAGGCAGCGTGGATTGTCCTCTTCTGGAGTTTTCATGCACAAGAACATGGAACAAATATACTGGTTATATAGTCAAAGAAAGGTATACATGCCCTTACGGATGCAAAGAAGGAGCTTGCTTGGCTGGATGTCCTATCGAGTATGTCAAAGCAGTATGTCCTGACGGAATGATTGAGAATCCAACATACGATGAAAATGGTTGCCATATAACTGGCGAATGCATACAAATGCCTGCCTGCACTGACTCCGATCTAGGTCAAGATCATTATTTGATGGGGATTAACTCTGGCTATTTCATCGGAGAAGATACTACTTTTGATAGGTCTTCTGCAGTGTTCCAACAATTCAATGATTCATGCAGTGGTATAAATCTAAATACATTGAAAGAGTTCTATTGCACAAATGATGGGTATCTTACCTTTAATTCTTTCACCTGCCCAGGCAGATGCGTTAATGGCGCTTGCATAGAACCAGTGTTAGAAACAACGAACTGAGATTCAGTTCTTTTTTCTTTTTTTCCGTTTTCTTTATATATTGGCTTTTTTCTCTATAGTGCATGGATTCAATAACAGAAGGCAAAGCGAAGCTGAACGTTCACTTAGGCAAGATTTCTAAGAAACTGCCTGTGTTCTATAATCCTGTGATGAAGCTGAACAGAGACATAGCCATCTCTTTGATAAACGCTTCAGGCAAATCGCCGCGTGTAGCAGATTTTCTTGCCGGCTGCGGTGTTCGCGGCATCCGTATGTTGCTTGAATGTCCATCTATTGAATCAGTAACTTTCAATGATTACAATCCTAAAGCGGTTGAGATGATCAATTCCAATCTTTCTCTTAATGGTCTCAAAGCAGAAGTCCATTGCGAAGATGCTGAAAAATTCTTGCTTGAGTCAAAAGGTTTTGATTATATCGATATTGACCCGTTCGGTTCTCCTAATCAGTTCCTAGATGCTTCTGTCAAACGCATTTCTCGCGATGGTATCCTTGCAGTTACTGCTACGGATACATCTTCTCTTGCTGGCTCTTCACGGAATGCTTGCATACGTAAGTATTGGGCAGTGCCTTCACACGATTCTCTCATGCATGAAGTAGGCATGCGTATACTAATCCGTAAAGTGCAATTGATTGGGGCGCAGTATGATAAGGCACTAATTCCGATATTCTGTAATTCTACTCTGCATTACATGAGAGTGTATTTCAGATGTATCAAAGGCAAGACTAAAGTCGATGCTATGTTGAAATTGCATGGAATGTTGTCTAATTCCGGTCCGATGTGGTTAGGCAAACTTTGGGATGCTGAGCTTGTAGCTAAGATGGACTTAGGTTCGTTGTCTATTATCACTGATGAAGCTAAAATTGATGTTGTCGGTTTCTATGATGTGCATCAATTGGCTAAGAAACATAAGTTCAAGCTGCATAAGATGGTTGAGATTTTAGAATTGGTTCATAAAAAAGGATATTCTGCAAGCTTGACGCATTTTTCGAATTATGGAATCAAGACAGATATGCCTATTGAAGAGTTCTGCGAAGCAATGAAGAATTTTTCTTGATAAGTCTTAGATACATTCTGTTGCTGATTCCCATTGTTAGATAAACTAGGAATGATAAGAATAAAGTCATTCCGTGCACTAATGCGATTATCCATGCAGGTGTGTTGATGGTATAGAGCATCAATGTCACGAATACCACTTCAATCACAGTATAGCTGGTAGTGACTTTTAGCATTGTGGCTCTTGGCATAGGTTCTTTGAAAACAATCCCGTAGAATACTCCTAAAGCAATAGCTGCCACCAATACTGATAGTTCTACTGGCACTTTAATTAACGAGAAAATATACCATATCAAACCATAAAGAAAGAATAATAATATCGCGAGAACAATGAAATTTCTGAAGAGTTTTTTTATATCCATCTAGCCAATCGCTCTTCTTACGTCTATCACTTCTACGGAATTGACGTCTTCTAATGTAGAAATATCTTTTTCTAAAGGATCAGTAGTTCCTTGGCTTTCTTCCATAACAAAGATGATATTGACTGATTTCAAGCCAAAAGCTATAGGTTCAACAGTAGTCCTGGTTTCGGTCTGGCCTGCGAACTTGTAAATCTTTTGCTTTACATCATTCTCTAGCTTAACAAGATCCACGTCTGGGCTTGTAGGCATCACTCTTAATGTGACGATCGCTCTTGCCATCTTAGTTTGGACCTGTGAAACCGCATTCAGGGCATTTGTACTTAGCAACAATCTCTCTGCAATGTGCGCATCTGATTAGTTCGAATTTGCCGCAATTTGGGCATTTGAACTGCACACTGCCTATATTGTTAGTAAGTTCTGTTTTGCATGAATTGCATATTAGTTGTGATTTCATTTTAGTATTTGAATTAGAAGTTTGTTTATAAAGGTATCGCTTATTTATACACGGATTATATTCCCGTCTACCTTGAATATCTTGCCTAGGAATTGCTCAGTAGTCCAGATGTTCGTCTTTGTGTGCTCGGTCATGTTCACGACTTTCATTTCGCCGCCGAATGCTAGGAACGGGATGAGGTTGTCTGCGAGATGTTGGTCAACACAAGCGCCGGAGTCTATCTCTTTAGCTAGCTTCTCTGCAGCGATCCTTCCGACGTCTTCTGAAGGCAAGCCTTTCTCGCCGAATGCATCTGCGCCTAGTATGACTGGGTTGGCATAATCTTTTTCTTCATTGCCTTTTGAGAATCTTGCCCAGACTGTTATTCCTGAGCCTATGCCATGTGTATCGCAATATATTGTGTCAATATTAACTGGGCAATTGAATTTTGATAATATGGTTCTTGCAGCTTTCGCCTGTCTTTCTGCGACATTCGCATTCTGCAGGTTCATGGATGCGTGCGATATTCCGCTGATGTTTACTATTTTGCCTTGCTCTAATAAATCAATCTTTGATTTGTTCTTCCTGAAGTCGTCCATCATAGAAAGGAAACTTTCGTATTCTTTCAGGTGATACTTCGGCTTGATTGTGAGCTCGATATGGCCGCCGCCTTCTGGATAATATCCTCTTTTCTCAAGTTTGAGCTCTAAATCTGCGTATTTAACAAGATGCGGCATCACAACATGACGGAAGTAATCGATTGACATTGACCATTGGACGTCTGTTCCTCCCGTTAGCCTGAATTTCGTCCTTTTCTCTGCGAACAATGCCGGAAGAATTGTTGATTGCAATAAGAGTGTGATTGAGCCTGCAGTTTCTATATCGATTGTGATTATTCCACCTTTGACTTCCCCAGGCATGTACATGACATTTGATGATCCTAATTTGGCATTAGTTGTTTTCGCATTGCAGAGCTTTTCCAATGCTTTAATGCAGAACAGATGTTGGTTTTTGATGCCTGCATCTTTGCGTCCTTTCCTTATATGCTGCATCTCGAACGATGTTTTGGTTAATGTTGATAGGGCTAGCGCTGTCCTGAGTATCTGTCCGCCGCCTTCACCTTGTGATCCGTCTAGGTATAGCATTCTCTCTAGGTAGTAATCCGTTGTATATAAAGTTTGACTGGCTTTTGTCAACAAATTTAAATATAATCGCGCTAAATCTAGAATTATGGCACATTCAGAAATGTTGGATTTATTCCATCACATACATCATAATCAGGAAGGGCATGTTGTTCATCATTGCGGGGGGAAGCATGTCGAGGTAGATTCCAAACTGGATTATAATATTGAGCATTGCAAATGCGGTAAGCATAGAATTGATAAGAAAAAAGTAATTGGCCATGATTTCTCGCATAATGAAGTGCTTGTTGAATTTTTTGAGAAATGCCCTGAAGGCGGTTGGCATATAGAAAGCGGGAAGAAGGTTAACTAAAAACTATTCTTGCATCTACTACTTTCGCGTCTTTTGAGTTTATCATCAATGGATTGATGTCAAGCTCTTCTATCTTCGGATGCGTTTTAGGTATCTTGGATGCTTTGACTAGAATCTCTTTCAGAAGCCTTAGATTGACTGGCTTTTCATTCCTGAATCCTGTTAGTAATTTATTTAATTTTAAATCCGCTATCATTTGTTCTGCGTCTTTTTCTGTGATTGGACAAGATCTGAATTGGACGTCTTTGAGCATTTCTGTGTAGATTCCGCCAGTGCCGAACATTATCACATGACCGAATGTCGCATCCTTTTTTATGCCTACGATAACTTCTTTGCCTTTGATGTATTCTTGAGCGAGAATTCCTTCTAATTTTAGCTTATTTGCTTTGACTATTTTTTCAAGCTCTTGATATTGAATCACTAAGTCTGTTTTGTTGTTGACTATTCTGATTCCTTTTATTTCGGTCTTGTGGAGAGCTTGCGGTGATATGATTTTTAGAACAATAGGATACTTTTTCGCGAATTTCAATGCTTGTTCGGCATTCTTAGTTAGCTCGCTCTTCGCTACCGGCAGGTACTTCTTCAGAAAGTCTTCTGCTTTTTTCTCTGCGAACACTTCTTTTTTCTTACCGAATAATCTGCTGAACATATAGAGAATAATGGATTTTTGGGTATTTATATGTTTCTGTGTATAGAAATGCTTTTAAGATAATTCTTCTATTTAATGGTGTAATGAATAGCATCAAAAGAATTCTTGTGACTGGCTCCAACGGATGCATAGGTACCAGATTGTGCGAAACTTTGCTAAATCGGGGTTATGAAGTTGTTGGGGTAGATATCAAACGAAATGCTTGGAATCCTAAAGTGGATGCCATCACTAAGCTGATAGATCTCCGCGTGCATAATTCGTTGGATGCTTTGAATCAGGATTTTGACCTGATAATACATTTAGCGGCGAATCCTTATGTTTTCAATTCTGTTGTTAATCCGAATTTGGCTTATGAGAATTTCCAGTTGGTGTATGAAGCTCTTGAATTCGCACGCAAAAGAAAAGTTCCTAGATTCATGTTCTCTTCAAGCCGTGAAGTGTATGGCAATACTCAGAAGGAGATATTGACTGAAGAGGATTCTTATGTCAAGCATTGTGAGAGTCCTTACACTGCAACTAAGATAGGCGGAGAGGCTTTGATACATTCTTACACGAAATGCTATGATTTGCATCACATGATATTGCGTTTCTCTAACGTTTATGGCATGTACGATGAGAGCGATAGGTTGATTCCTAAGTTCATTCGTAGGGCTAAGCGCAGTGATGACCTCACTGTGTTCGGCAAAGATAAATTGCTTGATTTCACGCACATTGATGATTTGATGAATGGTATTCTACTTTGCATCAAGAAGTTTGATTCATTCCCTAATAATACTTTTAATTTATCTGGCGGACAGCCTACGCCTATATTGCGCGTTGCTGAATTGATCACTGAGAATCTGCGTTCTCATTCTAAGATTATCTTAGGAGTGCCTCGCGCTGGTGAAGTCATCAGGTATGTGGCGGACTTGACCAAGGCACGGCAATTCCTGGGGTATTTGCCATCTATCACGATTGAAGACGGAATAAAGAAGAGCATTGATTGGTACGAAAGGTTTGCGGATCTAGACAAGGAATAAATTTATATACTTCTGAGTCATTGAAATGTTATGGGAATCATTGATATTTTATTTGGCGGAAAAAATAAAGTAACATGCGCAGATTGCGGTGCTCCATTTTATTTGCCTTTCAAGCCTAGTGAAGGAAAGCCGGTATATTGTAAAGCTTGTGTTAAACAAAAACAAGAGAAAGAAATCGCTAAGGCGGCAAAGCAGAAAGCATTGGCTAAAATCGCTAAACTCAGAAAGTGATTAATTTCTGGCATAATCTTTATATAGCTTAATCTCTATAGTCTTATTAGTAAAAAGAGGCAAGATGGACTTAGATAAATTCTTCAAGGCGAAAACTGTAGCAGTAATCGGCGTTTCTGAGAATCCTAGTAAGGTGGGGCATGTTATATTTCGTAATTTCATAGAAGAAGGTTTTTCTGGTAAAGTCTATCCAGTCAATCCTAATCTTGAATCAATCTTAGGATATACTTGCTATAAATCAGTTCTTGATATACCCGGCGAAGTTGAGTTAGGCATTGTAGCGATTCCTGCGAAGATAATTTTGTCTACTATTAAGGAATGCGGGAAGAAAGGAATACATGATCTCGTTATCATTACATCTGGTTTTGATGAGATTGGCAATCATTCTTTGGCTGCTGATATGAAAAAATTGTTGGACCAGTATAAGATACGCGTGATCGGACCGAATTGCTTAGGTGTTTATGACGCGCATACTAAATTAGATTCTTTATTTTTACCTGCGGATAGACTACAACGTCCTTCTGCGGGCGGAATTTCATTTGTTTGTCAGTCAGGCGCGGCTGGTTCTGCATTACTTGATCTTGCGGCGTATGAGAATTACGGATTCGCTAAATTCATCAGCTATGGGAATGCTGTTAATGTTAATGAGACTGACATAATCGAATATCTCGGGAATGATCCTGATACTAAAGTGATTTGCCTTTATGTTGAAGGCGTGAAAGCCGGACGTCGTTTCATTGATGTCTGTCAGAAAGTCTCTTTGAAGAAGCCGATTGTCGCAATCAAAGGTGGCGTTAGTGAGGCTGGAGCAGCGGCTGCCATGTCGCACACTGGGTCTTTAGCGGGTTCTGCTGCGGTTTACGAAGGTGTGTTCAAGCAGGCCGGCGTTTTACAAGTTCCTTTCTTGCGCGATATGTTCTCTTACGCTAGAATACTTGAAACTTCTGTTAAGCCTGCAGGTAAAAGGATACAGATAATCACTAACGGCGGTGGTTACGGAATACTCTGCACGGATGCTATTGAAAGATATGGTTTAGAGATGGCACATATGGATGCTAAGACTCAGGCTGAATTGAAGAAGCATTTCTCTGAGCTTGTGATTGTGAACAATCCTATTGATCTGATTGGTGACGCTGATAATGAGCGTTATAGATTGTCTATCACTGCTGCTTTGAATGACAAGAACGTGGATATTGTTTTAGTTGTGTTGCTTTTCCAGACTCCTTTGATTACTTCTGAGATTGTATCGATTGTATCTGAGTTGACTGAACGTCAGAAGAAGCCGATTGTCACGATTTCCACTGGCGGCGATTATACGCGCGAATTGCAAGAGAAGCTTTCTCGTAAGGGCGTGCCTACGTTTACATTCCCGAATGAAGCTGTAAAAGCGATTAAGGCGCTTTGCGATTATTGGTTGTAATTAGAAAGTTATTTAAATGTAAATTCTTATTATTAATACAATGACTAAAGAACATAAATCTAATGATAAACCTCATGAGGTTCATTTCGATTATTTTAGTCATGGTTTTAAATTTATGGCGGGCGCTTTTGCATTTTTCTTTGTATTATCGGTTGTAGTTGGAATGTATGGATTTTATGTCTTGAATAGCGCAGATAGTGCTCAAACATCACTTTCAGAACGTGAACAATTACCAACTATTCAAACAACTCCCCCACCCGCAGATGAATCTCCATTTTTACCTGAAAGTATAATTAATACTGAAAATGGAATATCTTTATCTATTGATAAATTTGAATTTGAAAATAAGGGTACTTGGGGAAAAATAACTAAATTAGAAATGACTCTCCTAAATAAGGGTGTTAATACTATTAGTCCAACTATTACAGTTAGAGTTTATTCACCAAATGCTGATGCTAAAGATAGATCTGAAGATTTAGCGGTTATTGATTTAGAGGTATTAGGATTAGGCGTTGGCCAGCATGTGATTAAGAATATCCCTCAACCAATTAGTTTTTCGGGGAATGGCCCTAAAATTCTTAAAATTACAGCTTATGATGGATGGTTATTTGATAAGCAATATCTAGTTAGTACTGAAAAAACTTTTGAAGTTAAGTAACTTTTATTCTATTAGTGATTATTATCTTAGAGAAGAGATATATTTAAAAAAGAATTATTTTTTGATTAAATTATGGATTTACCTTTAAATTATGATTCATATTATAAATTTCAAGTTTCATTGGGTTTAATTCTATTTATTTTTGCAGCATTTTTTCCTACAGTATTTACCAATAATATCTTGAACGAATTTAAAGATTTAAAAGAAACTACTTTTGAGAATATAAACTTATTATCTCAGATAAATGAATCCAATTCTAATTATAATATGACTTCATCATTGATTAAAATTGAACAACAAATGTATAGTGTTAAATTTAAGCTATATTCTCCCAATTACTTAAGAGTTTTAGAACTATTTGACCTATTTTTATTATTTTTAGGGGCTTTAATGTTTTATTTTGGTATGAATAATTGGAAAGATAAACAAAATTTAATGGATTTAGAACTTAAGAATAAAATAGTTATGCAATCTCTTGAGCATGAGAAGAAGATCTGGGAATTAGCTGACAAAATAGAATTATCTCAAATTGACAAAATATTACTTGCTACAAGTATAAGCTCTTCTGAAAGTATAGTGAGATATAATAAAGCAAAACAAATGATAAATTCTAATCTGAAAAAATAGATAATTTCTTAGAACTTTTTGTCAAGACTTTACCGCCGACTTCTAACGTGTCTTCTATCCTGATTCCGAACTTATTGCTGAAGTAGATGCCGGGTTCTATCGTTATGATGTCGCCCTTGTTCAGCGTTTGGACTGGGACTTTCTTTCTCATCGATAGTCTTGGCTTGTCGTGGATTAGTTTGCTCACGCCGTGGCCTAGACTGTGATATTGATGCTCGAAATAACTTTTCAATTGCTTCTTGTTGAATAATGCGAGCTCTTTGTTGGTCATTCCGGGTTTTACGTGTTTAATATCATTCTCTTGCACTTGCTTGAGGAAATTATAGAATTTTAGTTCGTATTTGGTAGGTTTGCCGATGTAAACCATCCTAGTCATATCCGAGCAGTATCCATTGTATTTCGCACCCATATCGATTATGCAGAATCCTTTCTGCCATCTGTTTTCAGGTTTGTGATGGATGCTTTTGGGATAAGGCAATTTCCCTATAGAAACTATCGGCGGGAATGCGGGTTTTACTCTGAGTTTTTTGAATTCGTTCCTAATGAATCTTTCAACATCTTTTTCAGAATGAAATCTGCTAAAATTTTTTAATACGTTGGAATATACTTTGTCTGTTATCTTGCAGGCTTTCTTGATAGAATCAAGCTTGTTCATTTACTTTTGTAGCCTAAATTGAATATCTTAATATTGTCAGCCAATGATTTCTCAGGCACAACTGATTTCATCGCATAAAGGACAGCTTCTCTGCTCAAAGGTAATACTTTCTCTTTAGTGACTCTGCCTAAAATATAAGCATTTGCGAGCATTGTGTACTTGGTCTCTTTTTCAGTTGCATAAGTCGCATCCATTTCAATCACTTTCTTAGATACGCTCTTCAATGTCTTCTTAACTTCAGTTATAAGCGGATAATGTATTTCATCACGATAAGTTATATTTGGGATTTGCCTTTTTGTGTCGAACATTATAACAGTATCCTTATTTGCGAATTTCAGAGCTTTCAATGCTTCCAATGGCTCGTGGGCAATCAATAGATCAGCATTGCCGCCGCCTACCATAGGCGACATTATTTTCTTCTTTCCAATCCTGAGATGGACTGATAATGATCCGAAACGCACTGCCAATCCATGCAGTTCGCTTGCTTTAACATCGAAGCCTTGCTTGACTGCAGCTCTCGCTAGAATTGCTGCTATAGTTAATACGCCTTGACCGCCTACTCCTACAATGATTGTGTCATATATCTCTTTTTTCATGTTTCTTTTCTCGCAGATATAGCTGATACTGGGCATACTTGCGAACATGCGCTGCAGCCCCAGCATAGGCTTGGATCGATAAATACTTTGCCGTCTTTCTCTTTTTCTATTGCAGGACATGCGTATTTTTCTACGCAAGTATTGCACCTTATGCATTTCTTTTGATCAATCTCAAATATAGGAACTTTAAATCCTTCTTTCCTGGATCTTCTCATATACTGCAATCTGCATTCGCCTTTTGATACTAGCAGAGAAGTACCTGGTTTAGCATAGGCATCTTTAATTTTCTGAGTAGTCTCTCTTAGATTATAGCAATTGGCAATAACTACGTTATCTACTCCGCAAGCTCTTCCGACATCTTCTATTCTCAATGCTTTTGTCGGTTCGCCCATTGCGGTAATTCCTGTAGTAGGATTAGGCTGGTGGCCAGTCATGGCTGTCCAGCGATTGTCTAATGCAATCAGCAATGAATTAGCTTTATTGAATACGTCATTAACTAACGCAGGTATACCTGCGTGGAAGAATGTGCTGTCTCCGATGAATGAGACGGGTTTCTGTTGTGTTGATTTGGCAATTCCATGTGCTATTCCTTGCGCGGCACCCATAGATATCACGAAATCTTCCATCTGTGTTGGTGGATATATGCCTAAGATGTAGCATCCGATGTCTCCTGCCAATACGGTTTCTGGCGGCACTGACTGCTTGACTGACCAGAACGATGCTCTGTGCGGGCAGCCTGGGCAGAATGTAGGCAATCTTCTTGCCGTCTTAATTTCTTTCTGTTCGACATATTCGATTTTAATCTTGAATATCTCACTAAACGCTAAAGTCACTATTTCTTGATTAAGCTCGCATGTGCCTGGAAGATGATTTTTACCAATTATTTTGGTCTTGATATTGGCCTGTTGAGCGATAAATGAAATTTCTTGTTCCATAATAGGTTCAAGCTCTTCTACCACTATAGCAGTCTCTAATTCTTTTAAGAATTTCTTGATTTGCTCTTCGGGGAGCGGATTGGTCATTCCTAATTTAAATATTGGGATTTTCAAGTCTAATCTTTCCAATGCTTCCATAACATGACAGAATGCGACTCCCGTGGTTATAACGCCTATTTTTCCTTTGCCGGGAATTATCTTATTTAAATCAGTGATTTTTTTCAGCTTATCCATGTTCATATTCAATTCTTCATGGACGCAGAGTATGTCTGGCGGCATGTTTCTTGTCTTGTAATCTTTAGTATATTTTCCAATAGTTTTGCCTTTTATTATTGGATCAAGTTTGACTATTCCGCTGGCATGAGATACTCTCGTAGTAGTCCTTAATATGATTGGGAGTCTGAATTTTTCAGAAATTTTATAGCCAAATTTAACGAAATCTTTACAATCTTGCGGATCTGACGGCTCAAGAACTGGAATATGGCCCATTCTTGCGAAGAATCTTGAATCCTGCTCAGATTGGCCGGATGAATGGCAGCCTGGATCATCTGCGCACACTATTATCATCCCGCCTTTCACGCTGTGATAGACAATAGGAAGAATGGAATCGGATGCGACATTCATCCCGAAATGCTTCATGCTTGTCATTGAACGGACGCCTGCGAATGCTGCGCCAGCGGCCACTTCTGTGGCTACTTTCTCGTTTGTGGCGTATTCAAAGTATATGCCTGCTTCTTTCGCAATCTCTGAGAATGTCTGGCCTATTTCTGAAGAAGGAGTTCCTGGGTATGATGCGGCTAGGCCTATGCCTGATTCCAGCGCGCCTCTGACTATGGCTTCATTGCCTAAGAGGATTGTTTTCCCTTTAGGTTTCAGAACGTCTTCTTTCATTTTCGGCCTCTTTTGATGATTAGAATTAAGAGTCTGGAAGTTTATAAATGTTTTGTAGGTGGATTATTTAACCGCAATCTATATAAAATCTTGATTTGAATGCGTTAGTTATGGAAGGCATACATAAACTCTGCAGACAAACTCCTTTGTATGATAAGCTTTTCATGACCATACAGCAGAAGGAGATTGAGGAACACGAATATTTCATTAGAGCTAAATTCGTTGTTAAGTATGAACGTGAAATCACTGGGTTAACACTTTTAGGCGTAATGAATCATTGGACGCAGTTCGGTTATGCTGAGCATTTCCGTGAACGATTTGATGAACATTATCTCGAATATGTGTTAGATACTTGCTATAAAACATGCAATTTCAAATGTCATGGTATGAAACGTCCTGATAAAGCAGATAGTGGATGCACGCTTTCCATTGAACAAATACATAAATTTCTTGAAGATGGTCCAGACATGCCCCATTCTGAAAAACGTGAGCTCTTGAGCGATCTTTCTGAACTTGAAATCCTTGTAGGTAAAAAACCATAAGGTTTTTAAATAGATACTTGAGGATATAGGTTTATGAACGCTAAAACTTTATTTGATTCGGTTAGTCATTCAGGCCGATAGATATAGCTAGATTTCTCGTACATTTTTCAGACATTTTCACAACGCTCATATTTCGTTTTCAAAGGTGAATAAAATGGTAAAACAATCAGTTGAAGGTTATCAAGTAACTCCTACAATCAATCTAGATCATCTGCCGCATATCCGCGGTTATGATTTCGAACAGAAGTTCGATTTCGATAAATTCATTTCCTCGTTTGGCAATACTGGTTTCCAGGCGTCTAATTTAGGCAAGGCGATTGAGATTGTGGATTTAATGAGAGAAGATAAGGCGACTATATTTTTAGGATGCACTTCTAATCTTGTGAGTTCAGGATTACGCGACATAATCAAGTATCTTGTGAAGAATAAAATGGTGCATTGCTTTGTCACTTCGGCTGGTGGCATTGAAGAGGATATTATCAAATGCTTGAAGCCATTTGTGCTTGGCAGTTTTGATGCATCAGGCAAGATGTTGAATGAGAAAGGCGTGAATAGGATCGGCAACATTTTTGTTCCTAACGATAGGTATACTTATTTCGAGATGTTTATGGACAAATTCTTCGCAAGGATTTACGCTGAGAAGAAACAATGGAGTACTGTTGAGTTCATTTCTGAATTGGGTCGCGAAATAAATAATGAAGAATCTATCTTGTATTGGGCTTTCAAAAATAACATTCCAGTGTTCTGTCCGGCTATAACTGATGGTTCTCTGGGCGATATGATTTATTTTTTCAAGAATCAGAAAAAAGATTTTGTTCTTGATGTGTCTGGCGACATGAAGAAGATTGTTGATTTATCAATGAATTCCGAGAAGACTGGCGCAATCATACTCGGAGGCGGCGTATCAAAGCATTACATATTGAACGCTAACATATTCCGCGAAGGGCTTGATTATGCAGTGTATGTGAACACTGCGCAGGAATATGATGGTTGCGATTCGGGCGCGAAAATTGATGAAGCAGTTTCATGGAGCAAGATCAAACCAGATGCTGTCGGCGTTAAAGTGCATGCAGATGCTACTTTAGTATTCCCTCTGATTGTAGCTGCGACGTTCGGGAAGAAATAGATTTATTGTTTCCAGGCCTGCTTCTGCAGGTGCTTTTCCAATCTGTCCATGGCTATCTTGATCGTGTCGAGCTTTGTCGCGTATGAGCAACGGATGTGGCCTTCGCCTGAAGCGCCGAACTCTATTCCCGGGACTACTGCGACTTTCTGTTTCAATAAGTTTGATGCGAATTTGTAGCTATCTTTTGAGTAATTTTCTATATTGGAGAATGTGTAGAACGCGCCTTGCGGCATCGGTGTTGATAGACCCATTTCATTCAATCTCTTAACTATGAAATCTCTTCTTGTCCTGTATTCCTTAACCATATTGTCTGTGTATTTCCTTGGCAGACTCAATGCTTTGATTGCTAGTAACTGCGATATTGTCGGTGCTGTTAAGCTAGAGTAAGTATGCACTTTAGACATTGCTTTCGCTAATTCTTCATTAGCTACTGCGTAACCTACTCTGAAACCGCACATAGCATATGATTTGGAGAATGATTGGAACGTAACTACATGTTTCTTCATTCCGTTTAAACTACCTATTGAGATATGCTTCGCGTCGTATACTATTTTTTCGTAAGCTTCATCTGAGAATATCAATAGATCATTCTCAATCGCAATGTCTGCCACTTCTTCGAGAATTTTCTTTTTCATAACTGTGCCTGTCGGGTTTGACGGGCTGTTGAGCATCAATACTTTTGTTTTCTTCTTGTCAATTGCTTTTTTCAAGTCGTCTGGGTTTAGTTGGTAATTGCTCTCTTCCTTGAGTTCGACTGGCACGACTTGCGCATCAATCAGTTCGAACATCGGAAGATATCCCATGAAACATGGTGATGGTAATACTACTTGTTCGCCAACATCTAGTGTCGCCATGCTCGCTAATAATAGCGCTTCTTGACTGCCGCATGCGACTATCACGTTCTCTGGTTCAACTTCAATCTTGTTCTCTTTCTTGAGTTTCTTGACTATCGCTTCTCTCAAGTCAGTCCTGCCTGCTGGTGAAGAATAATGGTTGCAATTGCTTGCTACTCTTTTTATTTCATTGATTAATGGTTTAGGCAATGGGAAGTCTGGTTCGCCTGGTCCGACAGAAGCTATGCTTTTGTCTTCAGAAGCTATCTTCATGAGCTTGCCAATGACTGCTTCAGGCAATTCTTCCTCTCTTTCAGAAATGTGATTCATTCGTCTTGATTATGGATTTTTAGTTATATAAAGGTTTTGTTAAGAAACAGAATAAAATAAAGAAAATAAAAATGAGGCGTTTAGTCCTCAGATTCTTCTTCGTGTACTTTCTTTTCGTACTTCTTCAGGCATTTCTCTGAGCAGAACCTTTCGACTTCTTCATCGATCTCTTTCTCGATTACGTTCTCTAATAGGGCTTTGCCACAGTTCTTGCATTTCGCGCCTCTGCCTTCTTTTTCTTCGCCTTCCATGAAGCCTTCTTCTTCTGCGCTTATCTCGTCATCTTCAAGCATTTTAGCTCTTCCTTTGTGCTTGTAGACGTCTTCGTCTTCTTTGCCAGTGTCTAGCGCAAGATCTTCTTCTTCATCTTCGCTTAGTTTTTTCTTTGAATCTGGTTCTTCATCATCTGAAAAAGTATCATCTTCATCATATTCGTCATCTTTTGCCATTGTATCTGACCTCCTAATGGTATTTTTCATGTTTTTTGCATTATAAAAGGATTTCTTTTGTTTAACATATAGAAAGATATTTATTCAATTAAACTATCAAATAAGTAATGGAATTACGCAATTACAAGGTATGTTCAGGGTTGTTTTCTAAAGCGTTTGGTCTGATGTTCCATCTTAAACCAAAGAATCTTGTTTTTACATTCCCATCTGAGCGTAAAGTGCCGTTGCATATGATGTTTGTGTTCTTTCCTATAGATGTATTGTTCTTGGATTCATCTTATCATGTTGTAGAGGTGAAGAGACATCTTATGCCATTTAGATTCTATAATCCCGTGCATAAAGCGAGATACGTTATAGAATTAGCTGATGGAGCAATAGAAAAAGAAAGAATAAAATTAGGTGAAATTATCACCTTTTATGGAAACTCTGGACTGCCAATAGTATGAACCAGCCGAATATTACCCATTTGAAGTAAGGCATGAATTCTAATATGACATCCAATCCAGATGAGATTGTATCCAAATAATTAAGATATTGATTGTTTATTTTCAATAAATAATTAATTACGCCTTGAGCGATCATCCATAGCAAGATTATGTTCAATAATCCCATGAATGCGCCTAATGCTTTCTTGTCCTTCATCACGGTTGATAATAAGTCATCGACCATAGGGAATATTTTTGTGATCATGAACCATCCGCCTATGACTATGAATATGCATGAGAATATATTTGCTATCCAGACATCTACCATTCTAATAACACCTCTTTTTTCTAGTATATATATAGAAGTTGATATATAAAAAGGTTTTGCTAAATCCGTTCTAAAACTATCCTAATCTCCACTTTTTCATCTTTAAGAAGATTTGTATTTCCAATCTTAGTATTCCATGGCAGTTTGTAATTCATGACAATTATCTGCATACCTTTCGGTTTAAGGAATCCTTTTTGGAGATCGCATCTTAATCTAGTGTTATTAGATAAGGGGGTTCTATCCTTTAGATAGGAATTGACATTTTCCCACGCGATAGAAGGGTTATTGTATTCTCCGACTTTACCCAAAATCTCTGGACCTAATGACATGTCTTGATTTACTTTATGAAATAGTATTGTTGCTCTTGTAGGCAATACAAATACTTCATTTATCATAGAAGGAATATGCGAAACTATGTCATTCATACATAATCAAGAGTGTTTTAGATATTTAAGCTTTGCTTGCTTGGACGCTAGAACTCTCATCATCTCTTTTGATGTCTCTGAAACCCGCTTCTTTTAGTTTCTTCATTATCTCTCCGATGAAGTCGCGGCCTTTGTTGATACCTACTTGCGGAAGATAGTGGTACAGATGTCCGCCTTTTTTTAGGACTCTGAATACTTCGATGTAGTTCTTCGCAGCGAAGAAGTCGCCGGATTCGTGAATTGTGCCTGCGTCTAGGATTATGTTATCAAACTGCTCGTTCTTGAATTTCTTTACTTCTTCCGTGAGGTCGCCCATCTTCTGCGTAATATTGATCTTAGTGAATAATTCCTGCGACCAGGGATTGAGTTTCGCCACTTCTATAACGTTCGGGTCTAATTCGATTGTCGTGACATGCTTCGCGTGATTTGCAGCTGCGATTGCTGTGTAGCCTAGGCCTGTGCCAGAATCTAATATTTCACCTTTGAGTTGCGCTTTCTTGATTTTCTCTACGAAAAGCATCTTATGCATAGGTGTGGCTGAGATTTTTAGAATTGGTTTGTTCTGAGTCGGGACTAATTTGTATAATTTATTGGTTTCGTCTGAGAAGAATTGAACTTTGAGGAGTTTGTCTTTGTCTAGCAAGTAGCAAGTCTTGTCATCGTCCCGGATTTTGATTGGTTCGACTTCTTGAGCGTTTGGGAAAACGATCTTTCCGTCTTTGAATGTGACTTTTGCTTTTGTTATGCCCAAGTCCAGCGATGTCTCTAGATGTGTCTTGCCGTGCTTTATTGCGTCATTCATCTTTCGCAATTCCTCTGAGCTTAGGATGTAGTTCATTTTCTCAACACGAATATTTCCTTGGATAATGATTTGTTATGATAATGAGTAAAGTGTTGGACTATTTTATATTTGCTTTTTTTAAGGATGGATTCTGGCTTTATGAAATTCGGCAATCCTAACACTATTGTGTCTGCTTTGATGTTATTGAGGAATTTTGTCAATAAGGTTTTCACATTTCCGACTTTTGTGCTCTTTCCATATGGTAAATCAGTGGCGATGTACTTGTAATGCTCTTTTATGGTTGTCGCATCTTGTCGTTTTAGCTTTACATTAAGCTTGTAATGCTTCATGTTGATCTTTGCCCTGTTTAGCATGATCTGGTCTATGTCGCTCCCTACAGGTTTTAACCCTGCGAATCCTGCTTCAATCAGAATTCCGCCTGAACCGCAGAATGGGTCTAGCAGTTTGTCGCCTTTTTTCGCTCCGGTTAAATTGATCATAACTCTCGCCAATTTTGGATTCATCGAACTTGGATGCGGTTCTGGTCTGAATTTATTCTTTCTTTTTTCGAAGTCTTCTTCATTATGGAATAATTCTATTGCGTAATATTTCTGATTGAGAATTACTATCTTTGTCTTCGGTTTTGTAAGATTGACTTTAGGATTCTTGAGTTTGTGCCAGATTCTGCCAGCTACTGCTCGTTCATCCATTCCGTGCGCTCTGACACAGAAACTGCCTTTGTATAACTTTTGCCAGTTAATCTTTGTTTCATCTTCGCCAAGATATTTGTGCACTGCTTTTGTGTAAGCCAATGTCTTGTAATGCTTTGCTGTGTCCGAGAACAGCAAGTTTCCTATTAATGCGAATTGTTTCGGTTGATTTTGCGCTAATACTTCTGCTTCTGCCAATCTCAAGTCTTCTTTGCTGAGTTCGAAGATGAATTTCATTTGTTTTAGTTTGATTTGCGTGCTTATAAACGTTGCTTTTGATTGGCGTTTGATTAAAATATTTAAGTTTTGATTAAACGAGTACCACTGGGCACTGGACATTTACGGGTGACGCTTTTATACCTGAAGTTTTCAGAAATTCTAGGGGTGATTCCAAATGGAACAAGAAAAAGCTTTAGTTGTATTTCAAGATAAGAATATCAGAAGAGTATGGCATAATGATGAATGGTGGTATTCTGTAGCAGATATAATTGGTGTTTTGATTGATAGTGAAGATTCTAGAACTTATTGGAAAGTATTGAAACATAGACTATTGGAAGAAGGATCAAATGAAACGGTTACAAATTGTAACCAGTTGAAATTAGTTGCAGAAGATGGTAAAATGAGGGAAACGGATTGCGCTAACACTAAATCGTTATTTCGTATAATTCAGTCTATTCCTTCACCGAAGGCTGAACCGTTCAAACAATGGTTGGCGCAATTAGGACAAGAACGTATAGAAGAGATACAGAATCCTGAACTTGGCCAGAATCGTATCCGCAAATATTACGAACTGAAAGGGTATCCGATGGAATGGATAGAAAAACGTATCCGCGGTATAGCTATAAGGCAGGAACTTGTGGATGAATGGAAAGCGCGTGATGTTGGCGCGGATAAGGAATTCGCGATACTTACTGATGAAATATCTTTGGCAACTTTCGGCAAGACTGTTCAAGAGCATAAGGAATTCAAAGGATTGAATAACCAGAATCTGCGCGACCATATGAATGATTGGGAACTGATTTTCACAATGATTGGTGAGAAAGCGACTACGGATATAGCTAAAGTCAAGGATTCTCAAGGTTTTGATCAGAATAAGGAAGCTGCTCAAATTGGCGGCGGTATCGCTAGCCATGCAAGAGTTGAGTTGGAGAAAGTTACTGGTAAGCCGGTGATTTCTGCGAGTCCGTTTTTGGTGGAAGGCAAGAGGAAGAAGATGATTGAGAACAAATGAGGGATATTTATCTTCATCATAGTAAGATTTAAAAGCCCATTCCGTTTTTATTGAGGCTATGAAAGACAAGATATATGCGTATGCTCTGCAGAATGCTCTGAAGTATAATGGGCATGCTAATCCCGGCGCTCTTATGGGCAAAGTGATGGGCGAGTTTGAAGAGTTGCGCAAAGATCCTAAGAAGGCTTCTATGTTGATTAAGGAAGCTGTGGATAAAGTCAATCTACTTTCTATCGAGAAGCAGAAGGAAGAGCTTGAGAAGAAAGCGCCTGAATTGCTTGAAGAGAAAAAGTCTGAGAAGCGCGAAGGGCTTAAAGAATTGAAGAATGCGAAGAGCGGCAAAGTCGTGATGAGGTTTGCGCCTGGCGCATCCGGTCCGTTCCATATTGGTCATGCTTATGTCATGTCATTGAATTCTGAATATGTCAGAATGTATAACGGCAAATTCATTTTGCGTATTGAAGATACCAATTCAACTAAAGTCGATCCTATTTCCTATGAATCTATGCCTGAAGAGGCTAATTGGATAACAAAGAACAATGTGTTTAAGGTAATTATTCAATCTGATAGGTTGGGCATGTATTATGATTGCGCTGAAGAGTTGATTAAAAAGACTCATGCTTATGTCTGCGTGTGCGATCCAGATAAATTCAAGGATTTCAAAGCGAAGAAAGAATCGTGCCCTTGCAGGGATCTTTCTGTTGAGGATAATATCAAGAGATATCATAACATGTTCATCAATTACAAGCCAGGAGAAGCTGTTGTCCGTGTAAAGACAGATATGCAGCACAAGAATCCGGCAATGAGAGATTTCCCCATCATGCGTATCAATGAAGATAATCATCCGAAGACTGGCAAGAAGCATCGCGTATGGCCGTTGATGAATCTGTCTGTCGCTGTTGATGATCACGATTTAGGCATGACTCATGTCCTTCGTGCGAAAGAGCATATGGATAATGAGATCCGTCAGCGTTATATTTTCAATTATATGGAATGGACACCTTTCCCTGAGACTATGTATGTCGGAAGGATAAATTTTTTAGATTTGGATGTTTCTAAATCAAAGACTAAGGCTTTAATCAAAGAGGGAGTCTATAGCGGTTGGGATGACATAAGGTTGCCTATGCTGCGTTCGATGAAAAGACGCGGAATCAGACCAGATGCGTTCATCAAGTATGCTTTAGCTGTCGGTGTCACTGAACATGATAAGACCGTATCACAGGAAGATTATTTCAAAACACTTTACGCTTTCAATAAAGAAGTCATTGAAGAAGATGCTAATCGTTATTTCTTCATAGACGAGCCTAAAAAGATAAAGATTGAGGATGCTCCTTCGAAAGAAGTTGAATTGCTTGTTCATCCTGATTTCCCTAAGCGCGGGCATAGGAAGTTCAAGACTGACGGACAATTCTTGCTTACTTCAGATGATTTCGATAAGTTGGAAGCTTCTCATGTTTACAGGTTGATGGATTGCTACAATTTCGAGAAGAAAGGAACTAAGTTCGTTTATCATTCAGAATCATACGAAGATTTCAAGAAAGTCGCTGGCGGTAAGATTATACATTGGTTGCCTGCTGATGAGGATTTGATTGATGTTGAAGTGTTGCTTCCTGATGGGACTAAACGCATCGGTAAAGGCGAAGGTCGCATGAAGAAACTGATGATCGACAATATCGCGCAGCTTGAAAGGTTCGGTTATGCTAGACTTGACGCGAAAGAGAAAGATAAATTGATTTTCTGGTTCACGCATAAGTAAATTATTTTAATGCTGATTTGAATTTTAGTCCTTTGGATAATAATTTTTCAATTATCTCTTTAAAAAATATGGTTGTTTCTGGATGATCATGGAGCAATATCAGCTCTGCTGAATGCGGATAGTTCAAACCTTTGAATTCTTCGGGTTTATCTTCTTCCATCAATTTATAGACGTCTTTCATAGATCTAATGCCCCATTTTTCACGATATTTAGGATTCCTGATTGCGTATTCTCTCACATCATATGTCCAATACCAACTAAGATCTTTTGCAAAAACTCTATTGTAATATTTGTAAGTTATATCTGGCAATCTTGGAAGAGTATATCCTAATTCTTTTAGACACTCCTCAAGTTTATGTTTTCTCAGCATTCCGCGTTTGCTGCTAGGAAGATAATTCTTATATCTTATACCGCCGCATCTGCCGCGCGGGAATCTGAAATATTTAGCCGGCCTTTTGACGCCTGCTTTGTTATAGATGTCTTCGATAATTGCATCTGCTTTTTTGATTTCTCTGTAGCATATTCTCAAATCAGTTTCATCGCAGTTAACGTGGCTATAAGTATGGTTCCCGATTATGTGGCCCTTTTTTATCGCGTATATTACATCATCTGGTCTTTGCTCTATTCTGTCGCCTCTGCAGAACCATACTACTGGAATATTTTTCTTTACTAAGAAGTCAACTTTTTGTTTCATATCCTGCGATGGGCCGTCATCGATTGTGAGATATGCAATCTTTGTCATGGTTTCAATTATGAGTTTCGCATTATATAAATGTTATTTCTATTTAATATCCTATATCTTGAATTCTATCGTAATACAGCCTATAAACCGCAATTAGCAAATATTTATATATCACGGAAAGTATTTCATATATAGAAAAAACCATAGTTAAAGTCTATGAGAGGTGTTGGAAGTGTTAGTAGTCAAGTCACAGATAAAAGAGGTAGCACAGGGATTCAACATTGGCGGAGATTTCGCTGAAGCTTTAGACGCTAAAGCGAATGAGCTTGTGAAAGCTGCCTGCAAACGCGCAGAAGCGAACGGCAGAAGAACAGTAATGGCAAAGGACCTTTAGATAAGGCCTTTTGTCCTTTAATTTTTTCAGGTGCATAATATGATAGATAGACTGAAGAATATCTTGAGCGGCGGAGATCTAGAACAGATTAGCGCGAAGATAGATGAGCATTCTTCTCTTATCAAGAAACAGAATGAGTTGCTTGCGGAATTCTCTAAAAATTTGGTTGATGTCACTTCTGAGCTTGCTAAGTTCAAGCAAGAGCATTTGGTGTTGCAGGAAGTGTTGGATTCTAACTTGCTTAAGTTGCGAAATTTCAAAATAAATTACAATAAAGAGATTGCGGATTTCAAGATGTTGAAGTCGCACATTGAAGAGACGCTTGCTGATAGAGTTGGCAATGATCTGAACGAACGCCTTGCGCCGCACGTGAATAGAATCAAGACGGATTCATTGACTTACAATTCTTTGAAAGAGGAGCTTGGTTCGGTGACTTCTAATCTGAATCAGCTGAAAGAGGAGATTGCTAGATTGAGAGATGTTAGTTCAAAGATTAAAGCTTCGGACTTTGAGTTGAAGACATTCGCTAACGAGTTGCTCAAGCAGGATAGTCATAAACTTCAGCTTATGCGCGAGATTGATTCTTTGCAGAAAGCGATTTCGCACGAAAGAAGGAATAGGCGATAATTCTATTTCAGATGTATTTCTAGTATGTCGTTGTCTTTCAAGATGTATTCTAGTTTTCTTATGTCTTGACCTGGGAATTTAGATGAGCCCCAAACTCTTGCGAACTTGAATTTGTTGACGAAATCTTTGTGCAGTTTCCTACAGACATCACCTATGGTGGCGCCTTTTCTCATGATCAAAGGTTCGGTCATGTCAGCTTCTTTCCTGACTTCTTTTGTATATACTCTCATGAATGTGAGTTTATCATAGATAAGATCTTTCAGTTTGTCGATATTTATCCTAGATTCACCAGATATAAATAAATCCGGATGTATCTCGCTTTCTATTCTTTTCAGTTCGGATTCGCTTACGATATCCATTTTATTGACAACGACTGCTGCCGGCGCATATACCCTGTTCGGTTCGACAATGTCAATCAATTGGTCTGCGTCAATATCTTCACGTATGACAATTGCCGCATTTATAATTTTGAATTCTTTCAGCATGTCAACGATTGTCTCTCTATCGAGATGATTCATTTTGACAGTAGTGCCGAGATCAATTCCGCCTTTTGTGGTCTTCACTATCTTAACATCAGGCTTCTTCTGATTTATACGGATGTTCGCATCATAGATTTCTTTTTTCAATACATCTAGCTGTTTTAGATTGGATGCTTCGATTATGACTAATAATAAATCTGCGTTACGCATTATTGAAATTACTTCTTTTCCTCTTCCGGTTCCAGCAGCTGCGCCTTTCAAGATACCGGGAACGTCTAAGATTTGGATCTTTGCGCCTTTGTATTCCATCAATCCTGGGACTACATCAAGTGTAGTGAATTCATAGGCTGCGACTTTAGAATTCGCGTTCGTTAAGCTGTTCAATAAAGTTGATTTACCTACCGAAGGGAATCCGACAAGAACTACTGACGCATCTCCATTCTTTTTTACTGCGAATCCGTCGAATTTAGGACCGCCTTTCTTTCTCTGTTCACCTGCTTCTTTCAGCCTTGCGATTTTCGCTTTTACCAAGCCGAAATGGTGCTGAGTTCTTTTGTTATACTTGGTCTTCGACAGACTATCTTCTAGCTCTTTGATCTGTTCATTGTTACTGACTTTCTTTTTCGCTTCAGTCTGCATCATCGCTTTCGTTGGTTTGACGTTCATTGTTCTTTTGTGAAATTAGCATCAGTTCGGATGCGCTTTAGATTGATTATTGTTGGCCTTCCCTTGTAAAGGGTCCAACAACCCTTGCCACAGATGCTCCTGTAGCACGATAATCCTCACAATTGATGCTAACATAGTTATTATTGTGTTATTATCCGTATTCTATATAATATATAAGGCAATATTTATAAACATAATTCTTTTTATAGAGAACATGGTCGATTTATCCGGATTGTATATGAATCTCCTAGAAGCGCTGGTAATCATAATTCTAGGCATAATCTTAGGGAATGCGGCATACAGACTCACATTGAGATTCATGAGCGAGCTTGAAGTCACATACTTGTTCAGAAAAGCCACCAAGATGAGAGTCACGCTTGACAAACTTGTGAGTTCATTCGTGCAATATCTAGTGTATATCTCATTTTTAGTATTTGCGTTGAATACTTTAGGCATATTAAGATGGGCGGGGTTATTGTTCGCAGTAATTTTGGCTATTACTCTGATAGTCACATTGACAATTTATCTCTTATGCTTGTTCCCTAATCTCTGGGCGAGATTAAAGTTGATGGATTCTGGTATTGAGATTGGGAAAGTCATCTCTGTCAGGAGTATCACCGGCAAGATAATGTCAACTGATCTTCAAGGCGTAAAACTTAATTCTGGCATTTATCTGCCGTATAAATTCTTGTCGAGAAATAAATTCAGACTTAATTGATTTTTGAAAGCATGCTAACTACATTAAGCAAATCTGTCCTTAGATAAGTCTGGACATTAGAATCTTCGCTGACTTCGTCAAGCACTACCAATGCTTTATTCGCTTTTACAGAAGCATCTTCTTTGCCGTTAAGAATAGAGATGACATTATTCAATTTGAACTTAACATTTTTAGGAATGCCTGAGTCTTGGTTCAATTCAATGAGAACTTCTACAATAGACGGAATCTGGTCCGCTGCCGGAGAGAACATCATTCTTTCTCCTTATTGAGCTCTTTCATAACTTCTTCTTGAAGTGATTTAGCTTTTTCGTTGAATCTCTCTTCTTGTTTCTCTAGAGTCTTGATTCTCAATTCGACCATTTCTTTTTTCTTGCTCAATTCTTCCTTGAGATCTTTTTTCTCGGCAGCGACCATTATGTTGCCGACTATCTTGTAAGCTTTATCAGTAGCATCGATTTCTTTCAATGCAGAATCAAGTTCTACGAGTTGACCATTAAATTGTTGCATCTGTAGCGCAGAATTCTGTATCGCTTGTTCCAACTTTTGGAGTTGTGCGATTTTCTCTTGCGTTTCTTTTGAAGCGTCTTTAGTCATTTTTCAGGTACCTTCTCATAGACTTCGAATAATTTAGTCAGTCCGGTAAGCATCGCTCTGAGCGCGACCGGATCTTTTGCTTCGACTGTCAATGTCAAGCAATCCTTTGTTTTCTTGAGATTGACTTTTGCTCTGCCTGTTGAAACAATTTCTGGCAGAAAGCAATCGTATAATCTGTCCACGTTCTCATGGACTTCGATTTGAGCTTTATAATTCATCGTGATTTGATCTTTGTGGTCAAAATCCTTGGTTTGAACAAGATTTTGCTGCCGCAATAAGGGCAACGGATTTTCTTACGCAAGTAATCTTGACTTACATTCTTGTCGCATTGGAAGCATTTGTAGGTGGTCATTTTATTGCTCACCTGCCTCTGCTGGAACTTCAGCTTTCGCTTCTTCAACAGGAACTGTCTTTTCGATGGTGTATGCTCTGCCTGTGAATGTGGAACCGCATTTGTCGCATTTCCATATGCCTACAGCAATCCTGCTAACTTTAGGATATGAGCAGTAAGGGCATTTGTACTCTTTCTTCTGCAGATTCTCCATCTTTGCGTATTTCTCTTTAGTTGTTCTTCCGTACCTTACGCCGAATTTCTTTGTCGGCAATGAGTTAGATGTCAGTTTTACCATTTTTTGACCTCGATAATCAGCTTCTAATCGTTGAGCCGTTTATAAAGCTTGCTTTTTTTTATGTATTGATAATGAAATGAATGAGGATACCCGGATTCGAACCGGGGTCACAAGGTCTTTTGCAGTCATCGGCTTTCGCCTCAACAGACCCAAACCTCGCAGGATAGCCAGGCTACCCCATATCCCCACTGCTATATACAGAATTTTGGACGATTTATAAATGTTATGTAATAAATTTAGTTAATAAATTCTCAGTATTTAGTCTGCAACAGACAAATTTTCTTCATTCTTTTGTTATGACTGCCATTCCCAGGAACTGGGTACCTTGGCAGTTCTCTTCTTTAGCGATAAAATTTGTGAAGGTTGCAGACATAATTGTTATTAGTATTTGTAGCAATAAGCTTTATAAATCATGCTCTTTTAAGCATATACTATGTCACTTACTGAGAAAGATAAGTTCGATCTAAAGAAGTTCATCAAGGAACTAGAGAAATTCAAAGGCAGGCATACTGAGCTTGTCACTGTATATATTCCTGCAGAATATGATATCAATAAAATCATAAACCAGTTGGCTCAGGAGCAAGGCACTGCTTCCAACATAAAGTCCAGCGCGACAAGGAACAATGTCACTTCTGCACTGGAAAGGATGATCCAGCATTTACGTTTATTCAAGAAAACTCCTGATCATGGTTTGGCAGTATTCTCCGGCAATGTAGCTGAACGTGAAGGACAAAGTGATTTGAAAGTCTGGAGTTTAGAACCTCCAATCCCACTCAATCAGAAATTGTACCGATGCGATAAAGAGTTCGTTCTTGAGCCTTTGATGGATATGATTGACATCAAGGAATATTATGGCATGGTAGTTCTCGACAGGAGAGATGCAATGATTGCGTTATTGAAAGGCAAGACACTTATTCCATTGCGTCAGACTCATTCAGAAGTACCTGGCAAGATGAAAGCTGGCGGTCAGTCTTCGCAAAGGTTCGCTCGTCTTAGGCTTGGCGCTATCAAAGACCATTACAAGAAAATCGCAGAATATATGAAAGAAGCATTTCTAGGTCGTCCTGGTCTGAAAGGAATTATTCTCGGAGGCCCTGGTGTCACCATTGATGATTTCTTGAATAAAGATTATCTTACCGGCGACATCAAGAAGTTGATTATCGGAACTAAAGATCTTTCTTATACTGGCGAATTCGGACTGCAGGAATTGCTCGATAGATCAGACGATATTCTTGCTAAAGAGGAAGTCACTGCTGAAAAAAAAATTATGAATAGATTCTTTGAATTGTTGAATACTAATATGAAGAAAGTCAGCTATGGCGAGAATCAAGTTATCAAGCTCATACAATTAGGCATGGTTGACATAGTGATATTGTCAGAGACTTTGCCTGAAGAAAAAATAGAGATGTTCGAGATTGAAGCGCAGAAGATGGGCTCTAGCGTCAGGATTATTTCTGTTGAAACACGTGAAGGAGTGCAGCTGAAGGAGATTGGCGGGGTAGCGGCTATCCTCAGGTACGAGTATGAAGAGTAAGACTATTTTTTTTGAGAATAAACTGATTCTAGCTCCGATGGCGGAGATAAATAATATCGCGTTCAGGTTGCTTTGTAAAAAGTATGGCGCGGATATGATATTCAGCGAGATGGTATCTGCAAATGCTTTAGTTCGCGAAAAGGATAAGACTTTGGAGATGACCAAGTTCTTGCCGGAAGAAAGACCTTTTGTATTGCAGCTCTTTGGACAGAATACTGAGAATCTTGTTGCTGCCGCTAAGATGGTCGAAGATAAAGTCGATATGATTGATCTTAATTTCGGATGTCCAGCTGTGCAGATATTGAAGCAAGGCGCTGGCGCTGCTTTATTGAAACGTCCTAATAAAATAGAAGAGATTGTCAAAGCGGTGTGTGCTGCTGTAAGTGTTCCTGTCTCTGTCAAAATACGTGCTGATGGCAATTATGTGAAAATCGCTAAGATGTGCGAGGCAGCTGGCGCTTGCGCTATTACTGTGCATGCGCGAACTGTGGCGCAGGGTTATTCAGGCGTTGCAAATTGGAAGAAGATAAAAGAAGTGAAAGACGCAGTGTCAATTCCAGTGATTGGAAATGGAGATGTTGTCGATGGCAAGTCTGCAAAAAGGATGATTTCTGAGACTGGTTGCGATTCTGTGATGATTGGACGTGCGGCTATTGGCAATCCTTATGTGTTTGCACAGATAAGGCACTTTTTGGAAACTGGCGAAGAATTGCCTGGCAAGAACACTTTTCCTGAATGGTATAAATTGTATGTAAAACATTGTAGGCAATCTGTGGTTGAGCTGAAGATGAATGCGCAATGGTTTACTAAGATGATGTCTGGCGCTAGGAAGTTGCGCGATAGGATTGCGAGATCGAAAAGTGAAAAAGAGATTTTAGATATTGTTAAAGTTTATTAATCGGGATTAATTCTAATTAGTTATGGAACTTATTGAACGAGCATTCCGCGAGATGTATCCTAATCGTGAATTCTTTTATGATGCGCAGATAAAGTATTCCGGCAAGTTCTCGCCGTACAATGCGAATGTAAAACTGCGCGGTACGCATTTGGTCGTATGTTTGTCAAAGACGTGGCGCGGAGTGGATAAGGAGATTCTTGTGGGTTTAATTCAGGATCTGCTGTTCAAGATATTGGGCGGGAAACGCGATACAATGAACATTCAGTTGTATAATGGATTTGTAAAGAATCTGCACATTGGGATAGCAAAGACTGAGCTTGATCCATACTTGCTTCGTTCGTTTGAACGCGTGAATGAAAAGTTTTTCTTGAATCAGATGGAATCGCCAAATCTTTGCTGGGGGAGTTTATCCCGACGAAAACTTGCTTGCTATAATTATCATACAGACACAATTTCAGTAAGCACAATATTCAAAGAATGCGATGTAGAACTTCTGGATTATGTGATGTATCACGAAATGTTGCATAAAGCGATGAAATTCCAAGTGTCTGGCAATCAGCACAGGTATCACACAACTGATTTTCGGACTGCTGAGAAAGCTTATCCTAATTCGCGTGAATTAGAGCAAAGGATACGGAATCTGCCGTTTAAACGTAAACAAAGGTCTATTTTGGGCTGGTTTTTGCAATAAAGTCTGATTCTGCGAAAGTTTTATATAAGTAGCATCATAATTATTGAATCATGTCAACACAGAAATTATTGCCTTTAGCGGCTATGGAGAAGCTTATTAAGAAAGCTGGAGCGGATAGAGTATCTGAGTCCAGTAAGCTTGTTCTGAAGGAAATGCTTGAAGAGATAGCTGATAGCATCGCTGTCCAAGCAGTGAAACTTGCAGATCATGCAGGCAGAAAGACTGTGAAGGCAAGGGATATCAAGCTCGCATATAAGAATAATTAGAGAAAGCTTTAAAAAGAAATCAAGGTTAATTGGAATATTACATAGGTGAGATTCAATGGGCGAAATAAAACTAGAAGAAGCTACACAACTTAAAAAAGGCAGCTGCCTCATAATCGATAATGAAGCATGTAAAGTCGTTGAACTGAATTATTCAAAGCCTGGCAAACACGGCCACGCTAAAATCAATCTTATGGCTGTTGGCTTGATCGATGGCAAGAAAAGAAACGTTGTCATGCCTGGTCACGCGATGGTCGAAATACCAATCATCGAGAAAAGGAACGCTCAAGTACTATCAATCTCTGGCGATGTAGCCAATGTGATGGATACAGAGACATTCGAGACATTCGAGATGAAAGTGCCTGAAGATATTAAAGGCACATTAGTCGAAGGATGCACAGTATTGTACTGGTTCATCATGGATAAGAGAGTAATGAAACAAGTAATGGGCAAGGAGTAAAACTATGGTCAAATTCCCAGAAGCACAAGCAAGGAAATACAAAGACATCTTCGTATGCAGGAGATGCAAGAGTAAATTAAGAGCATCAAACATGAAAGTATTGCAAGGCAAAATCAGCTGCAGGAAATGTAGCGGCAAAGCATTGCGTGCTGTCAGGAAGAAGTGAGCATGAATTTAAGCTTGCTCTTAGTTCTTTTATTTTATCTTTCAATTATTCTAATAATATATCTTAATAGGAGTAGGTTCCAGATATATGGTAAGATCATCGCCATGTATAGGATGCATGTCGGTATAAAATCCATGCATTGGCTTGCGGGGCATTTTCCTCGTATTGTCAAAGGTCTGGGCTATATCGGTATTGTTGTCGGATTCTTAGGCATGGCATATATTTCTTATGTGCTTGCTGAAGGCGCAATTTTATTGCTTAGCAATCCTGATGCTATGCCTGTAGTGTCTCCAGTAATACCTGGAGTTAAGATACCTGGCGCGCCTCTTTTTGTTCCGTTCTGGTACGGGATAATTGGTATATTCATAGTCGCGGCAATACATGAGTTCTCGCACGGCGTTGTATCCACCGCGCATAATGTCAAGGTCAAGAATACTGGAGTAGTGTTTTTCGGCCCAATATTGGGCGCTTTTGTCGAGCCAGATGAAACCGAGATCAAGAAATTGTCTTGGGCGAAGCAGTTATCGATATTCTGCGCAGGTCCGTTCTCAAATGTATTGACCGGTATTATCGTTCTGTTCTTATTGGGTTATGCAGTAGCTCCTTTAGCGAACAGCATTGTTTATGCTGACGGCATATTCCTGAATTCAATCGAACCAGGATATCCTGCGGAGAATGCTGGTCTGAAGTCCGGTTTTATTGTGCGTTCGATAAATGATGTTTCAGTCATCAATTCAACTTTGCTTAATTCAGTGATGTCTTCGGTTAAGGTTGGAGATAAGCTTGAGCTATCTAATGGAAAAGAAAGTTATAGTTTGATTACTATCGCGAGTCCTAAGAATGAATCATTGCCTTACATGGGAGTCACACTTTCACAGAATTACCAAATGAAAGAAGGCATTACACGTTATCTTGGCAATTATTTTCCTTGGTCAATATTCTATCTGATAGATCTTATGAAATGGATATTTATCCTGAGTTTGGGTATCGGATTGGCTAATCTGTTGCCGTTAGGTCCAACAGATGGCGGTCGTATAGTTCAAGTCACCTTGGATAGAATACTATCTCCTTTGCGCAGCGCTAAAGTATGGAAGACTTTGTCTGCTATCTTTGTGTTCTTGTTGATTTTTAATCTTCTATTCCCTTATGTAAGATATATCTTTTGATTTTAGTATTGCATTATCTAAATGTATTTAAATCGCATATCGATAATGTAGATTCAGATTATAGCGGGGTGAAGTTCATGCAATACAAAGATACAGACGGCAAAGAGTATGAGATTTCTTATAGTCAGAAGCTTCAGAAAGAGCAGAATTCATTGGCGAGAAAGAAAAATATGCTTCTCGCAGCGATTCTCATGATGATGGTATTCTTCGCATTTGGCGCAGGATATCTTTATTTGAGGTTGGAAGCTATTGATTTCTTAAGTCAGTTGATGGGTGCAATTCAAGCAATTGGCGGGACCGCATAGGTCTTTTTATTTTTCTTATTGATTAAATTTAAATAGTATGTTAGCATATCGCAGATATCCACTTCGTGGTAAAATATATACAGGTGAAATAAGAAATGGAAAGAAATAATTTTGAAAAAAATGTTGCTCCGGTAAAAGTCGGAGATGAATTAGATGTCAAGATTGAAGCTGTCGGAGAAAAAGGCGATGGTTTAGTGAAAGTCAAGGGTTTTGTCCTTTTTGTATCGGGCGTCAAAGAAGGAGATGAAGTCAGGATTAGGATCACTCGTGTGCTGAGCAAGGTAGGTTTCGCTGAAGTCGCATCACGTAACGCGAAGAAATCTACGGAAAAAGAATCTGAATCCGCTGAATCTACTGAAGAAGCAACTGAGGAATCAACTGAAGAATATGAAGAAGCAGAAGATTCTGAAGATTTCGGAGAGGAATAAATTTAGTTTATTCTTTTTTTCTTATGAGACTTTTTGTTTCTCTGGATATACCGGAAGAAATTTCTGAATATCTGGAGGAAGTCTCTTCTAAACTTCCGCATTACGGCATTAAGAAAGTGCATGATTTTCATTTGACTTTGAAATTTCTTGGCGAGATCGATGATTCTAAGGTTTCTGATGTTGTTAAGTGTTTGAAGTCTGTTAAGTTCAATTCGTTTAAATTGAAGCTTAGCGAAATTGGATATTTTCCGAATCGTTCCAGGTTGGATTCTGTATGGATTGGCGTTGAGCCATTAGACGAGTTGAAAAGATTGCAAGAGTCTGTCGAGTCTGCGCTTTCTTCTTTTGGCGTTGTGAATGATCATCCGTTCAAGGCACATATCACACTTTGCAGGATTAAATATCTGAAGAATACGAAATTCTTTATCGATAAAGTGAATAACATCAAGCTTGAGAAGAAAAGTTTCTTGGTTTCCGGGTTCAAATTGATGAAAAGCACGCTTACTCCTGAAGGGCCGATATACGAGGATGTCGAAGAATATTTTTTAGAATAATTTGTTAATCAGGTCTACAACGGATAAATTTTCTACATTCTAATGCTATGACATACCTCCCGGGGGACAGGGAACCTTGTCTGTTCTCTTCTTTCGCTATAAAATTTATAGTTGTTGCAGACCTGGGATTTACCGAAGCCTTTATAAACAGCTTACTGCTCTCCATCATACATAGCCTAGCTGTAAGGTTAGCCTGAACATCGGGACTTACGCACACTGCAAAGGCGATAATATTGCGGTTCAAAGACTTGTTCTTGGACTGTATAATTGGGTGGAAAAATGATGAAAGAAGAAAGACATGAAAGAAGAGAGCAAGAAGTACCAATAGACGAAGTCAAAGTAGAACAGACTGTGAACGATCAGCAGTTCTTGGTGCCTTCAGATATGTACCTGAAATCCGGTATCCATATTGGAACAAAGTTCAAGACAAAGTATATGGAACAGTTCATCTACAAAACAAGGACTGACGGCCTTTCAGTATTGAATCTGCAGAAGATTGATGAAAGACTTAGAGTATTATCCAAATTCTTAGCGCAATACGAACCTAAAGACATTCTTGTTGTCTCAAGGAGAGAGAATGGCTGGAAATGCGTGAAGATGTTCGGCAAGCTAACTGGCGTGCAAACATTCGCAGGCAGATATCCACCAGGTATCTTGACAAACCCTAACTTGAAGACTTACATCGAAGCTAAAGTCATGCTTGTAACAGATGTATGGCCTGACAGGAACGCAGTCAATGATGCTCTGAAAGTAGGTATTCCAGTAATCGCATTGTGTGATACAAACAACCAATCAAACAATATCGATTTAGTCATACCTTGCAACAACAAAGGCAAGAAATCAATCGGTCTTGTGTTCTTCATATTGGCTAAAGAGTATCTGAAATCAAAAGGTTTATTGGATGCTGAAAAAGAAGCGTCAATCAAGCTTGAAGATTTCGTTGATGAATAGGGAATTCCTTATTCTTCTTTCTTTTATTTTATCTTTTTTATTACCTAAATCTATATAAAGACACATACTAATACAGAACGGCAGGGGGTAGATAACTAAATGAAGCTCACACTCGCAGAAACTAAATATCTTAAAGAAAGCATTTCTATCATTTCTGAATTAGTAAATGAAGCCACTTTCAATGTAACTCCAGAAGGAGTAGAACTTATCGCAATGGATCCTGCCAACGTGGCTATGGTCATATTCAAATTATTCTCAAGCGCATTCACAGAGTATACTCTTGAAGAGCCTGTGGAGATTGCTATCAACTTATCTAACTTAAAACAAATTCTTAGGCGTGTCAAACCTAACGATGTCATCACACTTGAGATGAACGGAGAGAATAAATTGTTGATTTCTCTTCAGGGCGGACATACTCGTACATTCAGCTTGCCAATTATCGAACTTGATGAGCGCGAGCAGAGAGTGCCTGAACTTTCATTCAATTCCGGCATAAAGATGAGTTCATCCATGTTGACTGATGCTATAGAAGACGTTGACATTGTCGGCGATTCTGTGCAGTTCCATGTCTCACCTGAGATGTTCACTGTGCAAGCAGAAGGAGATCTTTCTCATGCTAAGATTGAGATGCCTAATTCGGCGGCAATGCCTATCGCTACAGATGAGACTCTTGTCAAATCTAAGTATTCAATCGAGTACTTGAAGAAGATGATTGTCGCATCTAAATTAGCTGATGACGTCCATGTGAATTTCAGCAATGATTATCCACTTAAGCTTGATTATAAGGTTGTGGATAAAGTGCTTTTGTCATTCATCCTTGCGCCTAGAGTAGAGAACGAATAAGGGCGTTTTCTTATTTTTATTTATTCTGTATTAGTCTGCAACGGATAAATTTTGTTCATTCCTTTGCTATGATAGCCATTCCCGGGACTGGGCACCTTGGCTATTCTCTTCTTTTGCTAGAAAATTTATGGTTGTTGCAGACTTTGTTCTATCTCTCAATAGATAATTTTATAAACTTTATACGCTGATATTCTCTATATGGATGTAATTGACGCAATTAAGAATAGGCGGTGCATTCGCGAGTATTCTGACAAAGAAGTAGAATTCAATAAGGTCGCAAGCTTAGTTGAGGCCGGAATGATGGCGCCTTCTGCGGGAAACTTGCAGAATTGGAAGTTCATAGTTATCACGGATAAAGATAAACGTAATTCTATAGCTGAAGCTTGTGTTGAGCAGTATTGGATTGCTGACGCGCCTGTGTTGATTGCAATCTGCGCTGAGAATAAAAGGGCAGAGAAGTATTACGCTGATCGCGGAGTACATCTGTATAACATACAGAATTGTGCAGCAGCTGCTGAAAACATTCTACTTGCGGCAACATCTATGGGACTTTCCACTTGCTGGGTCGGGGCTTATAATGATGAGAAAGTGTCAGGCATCCTAGGTTTACCTACTGATGCTAAGTTGATGTGTGTATTGACTGTGGGCTATTCAAAGAGCAAGCCTGCTGAAAAGCATCTGCTTGATATCAAAGAATTGTTCTATTTTGATGAATGGGGCACGACCATAAAGAATCTTGACAAGATAGTCGGTTTCGACAAGGATCTTGTCACCAAGATATTGGATCATGGTAAAAAGCTTATAGCGAAAGCTAGCGAAAAACTGAAGAAAAAATAAATAAAAATTCAACAATTAAAAATCGTCATCTATTTCTTGATTCTCACGGCAATCGTCGCAATAACCTTCATCTTCGACTTCCGCGCCGCAGAGAGGGCATTCAAATATAGACTCTTCTTTACCTTCTTCCATTTCCTCATCTGAGGATTTAACTTCATCTACATCAAACTCTTCTTCTTCCTTATAATTCCGACGCATACGATTCACCCCTTTTGTCGAGCAATAGAATTCCATTGCACGAGAATTCTAAGCCTCGAACAGCGTTCTGTTCAAGCACTAAACAATCTAGAAATAAAGAATATGATCTCTTCGTATCTATCATCTACGCACCTCTAAATTTGCGTTGACTTAAGATATTTAAATACCTTTGCTTTTAGAAACTTTTTTAAATGAACGCCATTACTCCTATATAGATTACAGGGCTGTGGTCTAGTGGCTATGACATCTCGTTGACTCAGACAGATACGACATACATACTGTCTTCAAAACCGAGAAGATCCCCGGTTCGAATCCGGGCAGCCCTATATTCATTCTTTATTGATTATATTCAACGATTGCTTTGAGGAAGTCCTCTTCTGCAAATTCCGGCCAGCATTTATCGGTCTGATAAAATATCGCGTCTGTGGAAAGCCATAGCAGGAAACTGCCTCTGATATTCTCTTTGCCGTTCATTATCAGAAGATTGACTTGCGGCAGATTTGATGCATATAGATTCTGTTTTATCGTGTCATCTGAGATTGATTGAGGATCGAGATGATTCACGCTCACTTTTCTTGCGATTAGTTTGCAGGCATCGATCAGTTCCTGTCTGCCGTCATAATTTAAGCAAATGATTAGCTTGAACTTGTCAAATTTGCTTGTCTTTGACATAACGCTTTTTATTGGTTCAACGACTTCATGGGACATCTGATACCATTTGCCTATGACCTGCACATTGATATGATTCTTGATGATAGCTTCATCTTTCTCTAATTCTGTCAAGAAACTAGCTAGTTCTTTTGTGAAATGTCCGCTATTTTCTTTAGATGGCGGAGTTATCCCTATTGATAATGTCTTTATCTCGTAATTGACTTGCTCTCGTATAATACGATAAAGATTGAAGAATGAATCAGAATATGCTTGATTGACGGGTTTCTTTGTTTCTAGCGCCCATCTTTCTATGCCGTCTATGTTCAATGCGACATGTTCCGGGACATCCAGCTTTTTCTTGCTGAATCCGAACACTTTTTTCACTTTAGCTAGTAAATCGTTCATTATGGGTTTTTATTATGAGAATATTTATAAACTTTTTCGGCTATGATTATCTATTATGCATCAAGAGATATTGTACACATTGGCTTTTCTGGTTCTTTTGGTAAGTTCGTACACTGATTTACGTAAGAGAGAAGTGCCGGATTCTGTTTCCTATGGGTTGATTTTTGCAGTAATGGGCTTGCGCGGGATTTTCGCTTTGTCTTCACAGGATGTTTCTATTTTTGTTGAAGGGTTGCTGGGGTTGGGTTTGATGTATCTTTTCGCCTGCTTGATGTACTATTCTGGACAGTGGGGCGGCGGAGACGCAAAGATCATCATGGGTCTTGGCGCAGTGTTCGGTCTTTCTCCTATTATGAGTTTCCAGACTCTCTTCATGTTCTTGATCAACATGGTGATGTTTGGCGCAGTATATGGTGTTGTGTGGACAATTTATTTGATATTAAAGAATTGGACTAAATGCGTGCATGAATTGCATATATTGATATTAAGCAAAAAGGTGATTCTAGCGAAGTATTTTGTCTATATCTCTTCTATCTTGTTATTAGTGTCTGGTGCTTTTTTTATGCAATTCCGTTTGCTGTTCTTCACATTAGCTATCTTTACTCTAGGTATGTTCTATCTTTGGATATGCACCAAGGTTGTTGAAAATGCGGCTATGTTGAAGAAGACGTTGCCTTCGCAATTGACGGAAGGCGATTGGATAGCAGAAGATGTGGTTGTAGATGGCAAAAGGATCTGCGGGTCTGCGGATTTAGGCGTTTCGAAGAAGCAGATAAAGGAATTGGCTGAACTTTATTCACGCGGGAAAATTAAGCATGTGGTTGTGAAGGAAGGCGTGCCTTTTGTGCCGAGTTTTCTTATCGCATTCATAGCGACTTTATTATTAGATAATTGGATACTTCTTTTTTTATAGAGAAAATTATTTAAATCAACGATTCAATGATTTTACCTATGGTTAAGTTCAGATGTTCAAAATGCGGGTTCGAGATAGAGCCTTATAACAAGGAAAGAACTAGGCCATTCGCTAAATGCCCTTATTGCGGTACAGAAGGTACTATGGGCATAAAGAAGCATATTCTTGAAGAATTGAAGGATTACGGATTCACTGATTTTAAAGACGAATAGGTTTAGCTCTTTGTTTTTTATTCTGTTATTTCTTCTTTCTACTTTGTCCTGTCCAGAACGCTTTTCAATGCAGTGATCGCTACTTGCAATTGCTTGTTGTCTGGTTCTTTGGTAGTGAGTTTTTGCAGCAATAAGCCTGGCGAAATCAATGCGTTTAGATAAGTGTTGTCTTTGTGTTTCGCGCTGTAATGGATGATTTCGTATGAGATGCCCGCTATAATCGGAATGAATACGAGTCTTGTTGCGAACTTGATTAGCCAAGAGTCACTTGTGACTATTGAGAAGAATGCTATTGACAGAACCATCACTATCAGAATGAATGAAGTACCGCATCTTGGGTGCGTTGTTGTGAATTTCTTTACATTTTCTAGAGTTAACTCTTGGTCTGCTTCATAGCAATTGACTGTCTTGTGCTCTGCGCCATGGTATTGGAACAATATTTTGATATCTGACATCATTCCGATTGCTAGAAGATATATGATGAAGAATATGATCCTGATGATTCCATCTATAATGTTGAATGTGATTCCGTTTGATTCCGTGAATAATCCGGTTAGAAATAATGGCGCTACTATGAAGAGAATCACTGCGAATCCTATTGAGATTATCATAAGGATAACGAATTCTTTCCAGTTCATTTCCTGAGGTTCGTCTTCAGCTTGATTTGCACTCCATTCCAGGCTTTTTATGCCGAGGATAAGCATATCTATCATTCCTAGGAATCCTCTGAATATAGGCCATCTGAATGGTTTGAATCGGCGTTTCTTTAATGATTCTATTTTGGTTTTGATCTTTCCTTTAGGAGTCCTGACTGAGATAGCATAATGGCTCGGTCCTTTCATCATCACGCCTTCAATGACTGCCTGTCCGCCGATCAATGGTTTCATTTTGCTATATTGTTGGTATATTGTATAAAAAAGTGTCTATTGGAGTTCCGATACTTTTATAAATAACGTATACATACGTTTCCCCATAGGTTTTATAGAGGGTGGTAATGATGTTAAAAACTAAAAAAGTCAGTCAAACTTACAATATGCCAGTTTATACCGATGAAGGCGAGTATTTCGGCGAAATCGAAGAATCCATCGTGAGCAATAACAAATTGTTCGGCTGGAAGATTAGAGCAACAAAAAATTCATTCTTGAACAAAGTTCTTGGCAGCGCGAAAGGCGTAATCGTGCCTCATCAATATGTCAAATCTGTCGGCGACATACTGATAATCAATAAAGTGGCAGTGCCTAACTACAGCGCTGAAGAAGAAAACAACGAAAGAGAATAAACTCTTTCTTTATTCTTTTATTTATCTAGTAGTAAACTTTATAATACTTCTCTGATTTTTCTTAGATATTATGGTGCTTTCTGAAGATGATATTGAAAGGATAAATAGGGCGTTGTGCGTGGATATGCGCAGTAAGCGCGTTAAGATTTATGATAGATGCAGTATTCCCTCACCAAATTCTAGAATTTTGCACAAGCACCCAAAGATCATATCAATTGTCAATTCTGGAAGAATTACTATCGATGAATTGGCTGCTGAGGGCTGTGCAAATAAAGTGCAGAACGATTGGATCGAATATTTCAATCAGCGCAGGGAGATCATGATTTCTACCGGCGACTTATATCAATGGCTGAAGCAGGGCAATCTGGACCAGAAGATTTTGGCGAGTCTGCGCGATGATTTCAGCAAAATATATTTAGTCACAAGCACACACATAAAATATGAGCCGCCTACATTGCATGGTACTATCACTCAGCATTATGGAAGCAAAATGGTAGCTCCTTTAGAGAAAAGAGTCATTGTCCCGGAATATTGGGATACTAAAGCTGTTGATGCTTTGAAAGAAAAAGAAGGATTGACTTATTTGCAAGCGTATTTCGATACTTTGGATGACGGCGATAAAATACTTCAAGCGATGGAAGAACTGAGCGGTAAGAAACGCAGTGAAATAAAATTGTGGACGCCGAAATTAGTTGATGCTACTTATACTATTAGAAGTCAATTAGTTGAAAGGGCGGCGGTTCTCAACTACAGTGATAGTGGGTTCCATCTCTATGGCAATCTCGATCCAGACCTTAATGGCGGCCGTTCCCGTAGGGTATAAATCAATCCGCCCGCAGGCGGACAATAGTCAAATAGGATAAATTAGTTATTTCTTCAAGTTTTGATAGAATTCTTCCCAATTGAATACTGGTCCGGGATCTGTGTTGTTGGTTGAGATGTCTTCATGGCCGTATATATGGTCGCGATCTATCTTTATCTTGTAATCTAGAGTCAGTTTTCTGCACAAATCATTTAATGCTTGCTGCTGTTTGTCTGTGTATGGCTCCCAGTAACGTTTCCAATCATATTTCTTGATTGTCTTGATGTCTTTCACTTCTTGGATTTTTCCTGCGTATAATACGCCGTACCTGTTATGGAATTTTTTGTCTTTGCCTTTGTAGACCCAGCTGTAGTTCGCCAATGATATGCCGATGCTGTCTTTGTTGTATGCGAGCTTATCTTCGAGATCTGCTCTGGCATGATACGCCATGCGTTCGTTATCGACTAATTGGTAGATTGTCCCATTCCTGTCGATGATATAGTGATAACTGCAATGTTTTTTCTGCAGAGCTTCCACAGAACCGCAGACTGTGTCGCCTGCGGTGTAATGGATAACAAGCTTATCGATTGAGGTGTCTTTCGGACGTTCACTTGATCTGACTTTATTGTAGTAGCCTTTGTTGTAGGTCGATTCTATTGGTTGCTGTTTTGGAGGTTCATTCGTGTAAAGATTGGAGGCGCCTATTGCTAATGAAAGGAATCCTGCGGCTAGAATTGATGCGACTGTCTTGCAGAGGCTCATACAATATGCTACGTGTCATACCATTATATAGTTATTTTATAAAATATAGATTGTAGTAGATATGTGATGTATGGGTGATATTCTTTTTTCATCATTAAATTATTAGATAATTATATATATTCAGAAAAAGAATAATTTCATGTAAAAAGAGATGATTAAATTGATTAAATCTTGTTCAAATTTGACAAAGGAAACTGAAAAATTTCTCAATGTATCTCAGTCTATCCTAGTAAGCCTGGATTCTCATGCACATATTCTCAAACTGAATAAACGGGCGTATGAAGTTTTGGGTTATAAAGAAGGAACTCTTGAGGGTAAGAATTGGCTTGATATTATTATTCCATTTTCTCAAAGGGCGCAAGTTAAACAGGTATTTGCTAAGATGATGTCCGGCAAAATTAAAAATGTCGAATATTATGAGAATAAAATTCTCACTAAATCCGGCAAAGAAGTGTATATCAAATGGCACAATGTGCTTGAGAAGAATAAGTTTGGAAAGATAATCGGTACGTTGAGTTCCGGCATCGATATAACCTCATTGAAAAATACTGAAATTCAGCTTAGGGATCTGAAAGAGCAGTATGAATCATTGTATAATTCCTCTAAAGATGCAATTATGATTCTTGAACCGCCTACTTGGAAGTTCAGTCTAGGGAATCCGGCGACAATAAAGATTTTTAATGTTAAGAATCATAAAGTGTTTACTTCTCTAGGCCCATGGGACCTTTCTCCTAAATATCAGCCTGATGGACAGTTGTCCTCGGTAAAAGCGAAGAAGATGATTGACAAGGCTATGAAGGAAGGTTCGAATTTCTTCGAATGGACTCATTTGAGATATAAAGACGGCGAGTTCTATGCGACTATTCTTCTGAGCAAGATTAACATAAAAGGGAAGGATATGCTTCAGGCAACTGTAAGGGATATCACTGAGCAGAAGCTCGCTCAGGACAAGATAAAGGAAAGCGAAGAGAAGTACAGATCGATATTCGATAATGCTGTAGATGCGATTTTTATAGCAGATCCCATAACCAAGAGATTATTGGCATGCAATAAATCTGCTGAAATACTTCTAGGATATTCCCATAATGAGCTTTGCGCTATGACTGCAGATAAGTTGCATCCTGAAGATGTGCTTAAACGTACTATGGCTACTTTTGAATTGCAGGCTAAAGGCAAATATTCGCAATCATTGATAACAGAGGTAATCACTAAACATGGAAAGCGCATTCCTGTTTCAATTAAAACCTCGGGTTATTATCTACAAGGGAAATATTTTCTGCAAGGAATATTTAGGGATATCTCTATTGAGAAAGAGGCGGAAGATATGTTAAAGCAGGCATATCAGAAATTAAAGGAAGTAGATTTGATGAAGACAGAGTTCCTGAGCATGACGAGTCATGAATTGAAAACGCCTTTGACTCCGATGAGGGCGCAATTGCAGAGAATGCTTTCACAGGATTTAGATAAAAGCGATCGGATGAGAAGCGTAGAGGTTGTGCTGAGGAATGCCCTACGTCTCGAGAAGCTGATAAATGAGGTGCTTGACGTATCGCGTCTTGAATCAAATAGATTAGTACTTGATCTGTCCGATTATTCATTAAATCAGATAATTGAAAGCGTTTCTAAATATATGGGGCCTTTGCTCAAAGAAAGGAATATCGCGTTGAAGATTCATCCGATTCCGAATCATCACAATTATTCAGTGGATAGATCGAGGATTGAGCAGGTATTCATCAATCTGATAGATAATGCCGTTAAGCATAGCGAATGCGGGCATATTGATATTCTCGCGCGGATAAACGATCATGAGGCAGTAATTAGCGTCAAGGATGACGGCAAGGGTATATCTTTAGGGGATCAGAAACAGATGTTCACTAAATTTTTCCGCGGAGTCAAGCCACATATAGGGCATGGCGGTATGGGCCTTGGATTGAGCATCTCGAAAGGGATAATAGAAGCGCATGGCGGAAAGATGTGGGTGGATTCAAAACTGGGTAAAGGGGCTGTATTTAGTTTCACGCTTCCGTTCAAAAAAAGAAATAGCAAAACAATAGGATTTGATAATCATAAAATATAAATAAATAGAATCACATTCAAATGAGGTAAGAAAGATGAAACAAAGCAAATTGATATTGGTGGTTGATGATGAACCTGATATAAGGGAAGCAGTTAAAGATGTCCTTAAAGACAGCGGATTTGAAGTCCAGACTGCCAATGACGGCAAAGACTGCCTGACAAAACTAAAAAAATGCGAACCTTCATTGATATTGCTTGATGTATTGATGCCCGGTCTCACTACCAGAGAAATAGTGGAGAAAATCAATAAATCTCATCCACTTCTTCCTATAATATTGCTGACTGTTGTCAAATTATCTGAAGCTACGAAAATGAAGATATTCGACGGCAACATTTCTGATTACATCGAGAAGCCATTCGACAATCAAGATCTGGTCAAGAGAATAAAAAAAGCGATGAGCAAATGATGAAAATGAATATCTTCGATAAAGGCCTTCATGCAAAAACAATACTCTTAGTTCTTCCAGGTGGCATTTTCAACAAATGTATATTTAATGCATTGAAAGAACTCAGTTCAAAGAAGATTGGTTATGTGACTATCAATAAAGAGGCTGGAACCATAATCGATCAATTGAAGATGAATAAGATGGAGCATAAGGATTTCTTTTTCCTTGACTGCGTAACCAAGACTATTTCAGCAATAAAAGATGAACCTCAAATAAAATATATAAGTTCTCCGAACGCATTGACTGAGATCTCATTGGGGATAAAAAATTGCGTTGATATTGGATGCGAATATGTCATAATAGATTCGTTGTCCACATTGATGATATACCATAAGAGCGATGTATTGAGCCGTTTCCTGCATAATCTGATAAGCAAATTCAGAACAAAACCTGACGTCAGATTGTTATTGACTATTTCTGAAGATGATCGCAATTCTGATCTCTTCAAGAAAGTTGAATTGCTTGTTGATGAGATTATTGAAGTGAAATAAAATCTAAATATTCTGGATTTCTTCATATTTATAACAAGCTTTTTAATTGAAATGCGCTTTTATCCGTAAAATGGAGCTAAAACAAGTGCATGGACGGGAAAACTTCCAGTTCAAGGAGAAGTTTGAAGCTAGGTATAAGGCTCTTCTCGGTCCGCGTTATGATGAATTTGTCAATTATTCTTTCTCGTATTTACGAAAATGCATACGTGTCAATACTTTGAAAATCGCAGTTCCTGAATTAGTTTCACGTTTGCGTAAGGATTGGAATCTCGAACAAGTGCCGTGGTGCAAAGAAGGTTATTGGATAATCGGCGAACGTACAGATATCGGCAATCTTGTGGAGCATACTCTCGGTTATATCTATGTGCAGGAGTCTGCGTCTATGATTCCGCCAGTAGTTTTGGATCCTCAGCCTGGCGAGACTGTTCTTGATATGTGTTCTGCGCCTGGAAGCAAAGCTTCTCAGATGGCGCAATATATGGAAAATAAAGGAATATTACTTTGCAATGATGTTATTGGTAAAAGAATTGCACCTCTTGGTATTAATTTGCAAAGATGCGGTGTTTCTAACGCAGTAATCACACTCATGGAAGGCTGGCGTTTCTCAGGTTTCGCATTCGACAGGATTCTTGTTGATGCGCCTTGTTCTGGAACTGGGACGATTAGAAAGTCTTTACGTACTGTGACTGATTGGAATCCGAATGCGATCCATATGATGTCGAATCAGCAGAAGAAATTGCTCGCCACTGCTTTCAATAATCTGAAGGACGGCGGATTGATTGTGTATTCGACTTGCACTCTAGAGCCTGAAGAGAATGAAGGCGTAGTTTCTTGGCTTTTAGAGAAGTTCCCGAATGCCAAACTCGAAGAGATAAAATTGGATATCAAACGAAGTCCAGCTGTGCTAGAGTTTGAAGGCGTCACGTTTAATCCCGAAGTCAGTAAATGTTTACGTATCTATCCGATGGATAACAATACGGAAGGATTCTTTGTTGCGAAGATCAGGAAAGAATAAAATCAGCTATTTTAAGGCTGACTCCACCCTGGACGAGCGTTCTTACGCCTATATTCTCGAGAGATCTCATTTAGTCGTTCATATGCTTTAGCTTTATCACTCAATCCCATCCTTTGAGCTAAACTTGCGGCTTCATAAAACCATCCATGCTTCTCGTATAATGCAAGCAACACTTCATCCAACCCTGATTGTTGCGCATATCCTATCGCATCTTCAACTCGTCTTTCTTTTTCAGCCATACTGATTGCTTTCAAATATAGCTTTTTTGCCCGTTTATCTAATCCTGCTTCTTTAGCTAATTTCCCGGCATAAGCGAATCCATATGAGCTCTTACTTCGTTTAGCATCTCGTTCTTCTTGGTCTATTAATTTAGGGTATAATTCTTTAAGTTTTTCAGTCAAACCTTCTTCTTTAGCAATTTCAAATGCTTGATGATAATGCTCATTCTCTTCAAAGATTTGCACAGCTAATTCCAATTGGCCGATTTCTCTAGCACATCTGGCCGCTATCTCACATTTGTTTTCACAATGTCTATTCTTCTCGATGGCTTTCTTATACAATTCTTGTGCTAGTGCTGCCAATCCTGCTCGTTCTGCTGTTTCGGCTCCGAAATGCCACTTCTTCGCTTTGCTATAATCAGTTATTGCTCTGTGAGTGAAGTTTGCATCAATTATACCCGCTTCCTCGGCTAATTTTGCCGCATTTATGAAATCGCCTTTTGCTTCGTATTCTTCGATAAGCTTTTTGTACATCTCTTCTCCTTTTTTTTCTAGGTCTGATTTTTCAGTGACTCTTTTTCCGTCCTGGAGAACTACACTGCCATAACGGCCGCCATGATAAATTTCAGTTTTTTTAATATCTCCTTGCATTTCTGTGATATGGCCTGGTAATGTCGCTCTCGCGGCTTCTAACAGCATTCCTGCCTTTTCATAAATTTCTACAATCTTTTCAGGCAGTCTTAGCTCGCGCGCGATATGTATCGCGCTTTTTATATCCTTATTCTTCAGACAATTAGCCAATGCTTTGTTATGCAATTCTTCGGCTCTCTTGTAATCCCCTGCTTTGTATGCAACTTTCGCAGCGTCTTCAAAATTCCCTTTTTTCACATATATATCAATCGCCTTATCGGTTAATCCTGCTTTCTCAGCGATTTCTGCCGCGCTAGGCGCCCAATGCTTTTCATAATAAGCTATAGCTGCTTCTAGATCTGGCAGAGGAATTTCCTCTTCTCCAGCTAATTTGAATATCATTTCTGCTTTTGCTTTCTTTGACTTTATTTGTCCCAACAATGCACCAATATCATTTGAACTCATTCAGCATCACCATCTCTTCTGACTTCGCATAAGCTTTATATAGAATTCCGTACATCTCACACCTAAGTGGTGTGAATTGAAAGAAGCGCTGAAATCATTGGGATTGTCGACATACGAGAGCAGGATACTGGAAGCGCTCTTCAAGAAGAAGCACACATTGAAAGAGTTAAGTAAGACGGCGGATATCCCTGCGGGAAAAGTTTATTCTATAGCAAAACAATTATTGGATAAGCAATTGATATGTTCTACTGAAATAAGGCCAAAAGAGCTGTACGTATCGAATGCATCTGAAGTGATCTCGCGGTTGATGAAAGAGCATGAGCTCAAGCAGGATAAGACCATGAGCTTATTGCGGGCAGTGGCGACTTCTTGCGATAGGAATGCTGAAAGGCAAACTCCATTCTTCGAGATAGGCACAACCATTGAAGATAACAAGAGAATACAGATGCGCACTTTCATAGAAGCTGAGAAAGAAGTGCTGCAGATACTCAATATCCATCATAAGCCGAAAAGCAACCGCGGCAGCAAATCAGTTTGGGAGAATGCTATTGGAGAAGCGGTTGATCGCGGAGTCCTATTCAAAGCAATATATCCGAAAGGGATTAAATTGCCGGATTTTCTGGAGAGGTTATCTAAATCAAAATCTGCGCGTTTCAATATCAAGAGAAAAGATCTTGATTTTACGCGTTGCGATATAGTTGACGGCAAAAAAGTCATGCTCAAATTGGTGCATGAGGATCCGCTGCATTTTGGAGGTATATTGTTCATTGAGAACAAAGAACTCGCGAATAACTTGAAGACTATTTTCATGAGATTCTGGGAAGATGCAGAATAAAATAAGAAAAGCTTAAAATCGCCCTACTTCTACCCCTCTATATGTTCAAGAACATACTGAATTATGCAATGGCTGCGTATCTTGCGTTCTGTCCGTATAGCGCTGATTCTGCCTATGCTAAGAGCAATTATTCTCCTCATCATATACATCAGATAACTGAAACTGTTGATAAAGCGAAAGTTTACGCTTTTCGTTATAACCCGCGTGCTTATCAAACTAAAGTAATATCTGCGCCTTATGTTTTTTCATCGAAGAATAAAGAAGGAACTTATGTTGCTACAGGCAAAAATCTGGAGCAGATTGTTGGAGCATATGAATCAATTGAAGGCCGCGATATCGAATTAGCGATAAATGGCGGTTTCTTTGATGTGAAGAACAATCCTTATGAAGCAGTTGGGCGTGAAGTGATTGAATCGCAAAGGTTCAGGACGAAAGCTGCAAAAAAAGTACCATCTAAAACTTCATATCGTGCTCAGTTTTCTGATTATGATTTTAAACATAGAGCATCACTCTATATAGATCAATCCGGCATAGTCAAGATAGGATATTTCAATGATATATCGAAAGCGAAGTATTTCTTCGCTGCCGGGCCTATGCTTGTTGAAGGTGGCAAGGATGTTTGGCGCGAAAGGTATGTTCGCGAACAGTTTGACAAAGCCTATCTTGCTCCGTATAAGCGTTCTGTTGTCGCCGTCACTAAGAAAGGCGATATTATGCTTGTCGCCACTGAGAAGATAACTCTAGATAAATTGACTAGATTCTTGCTTCGGATGGGCGCGAAAGATGCGATGTGCCTCGATTCTGGCAGTTCTGTGCAATTACTTTATGATACCTCTAAAAAAGGAAATGATTTAATAATAGGAAATCCTAGAAATATCATAAACGGCATAGCTGTGATAAAAAGATGATACTAGTCGATGTACACGCGCATATGGATGTTTTCGAGCCTGCAGAATTGGGCGTTATTATGGAGAAGGCTGATAAAGTCGGTTTGAAGACTATTATCACGAACGGAATAAATCCAAGGACTAATCGCACTTCTCTTGAATTGGCTAAACGCTATAAGATAGTGAAGCCTGCTTTAGGTTTGTATCCAACGAATGCTCTTGAAATGACTATGGCTGAAGTCGATGAAGAGCTTGATTTTATTCTTAAGAATAAATCAAAGATAGTTGCTGTTGGTGAAGTCGGTCTTGATTATTATTGGCAGACTGATAAGAACAAAGAGCAACAAGTTGTATTTGAGAAAGTGATTAAATTATGCGAGAAAATAAATAAACCTATAATTGTCCATTCACGTAAGGCTGAGGAAGATGTTATTTCTATGCTTGAATCCTCTGGCCTTAAGAAAGTGATTATGCATTGCTTCGGCGGACGTTTGTCTTTGGCTAAACGTTGCCGTGATTATGGTTGGATGTTTTCTATTCCGACTAATGTAGTACGCGCAACCGGTTTTCAGCGTCTTGTTGAAGAACTGCCTATGTCGCAAATATTGACTGAATCAGATTCGCCTTATCTCGGACCTGTGGGCAATGAGAAGAATGATCCTACGAATGTACTTTTTGCAGTGCAGAAAATCGCTGAGATCAAGAAGCTTGATGCTGAAGAATGTTCTAAACTGCTTTATATGAATTATCAGAAGTTGTTCTAAGGTTTATTTTCGGATTCTAATTTTGGTTCTTGCTTATTCTCTTGGGGCGCTGTTTCCTGTGCAGGTTGCGGTGTAGGTTTTATGGTCGCATTTTTCAGTTTGTCCTGCAGTTCTGCGAGCTTTTGCGTGTTCACATAGTTTTTCAGAAGATTGTTTGCGGTGAAGATTGATACGATTGCTGCCGCTAATGATCCGATGTAGAGCAGATTCTCTTTGACTTTATCTTTGAAGCTTTTTGTAGGGAGTTTCGCATCGGCGAGATTAGTCTCTGTATTCTTTAGCGAGTTATCCAACAAAGTCAGTACGACATCTGCCTCTTTGTAATCTTCTGTCTTTATCGCAATCTGTATTTCTTTGATGAATGAATTTCCTTCATCCAGTTGTTTCGATATCCAATCGACTTGATAACCTTGTGATAATTTTTCTTGATATTGTTTCTCGAGATTAGAATAATCTTGTTTTGCGCTTTCGAATTGCGCGAGTATCGCAGTTGAATTGTATAATGGCGGTTTATTTTCCTTTGGCGCTTCTTGCACAATCAGTTGCTTGACAATCGTCTCTTTCAATTGCTTGTTGATGTATATTTTCAGTATGACATCGATTGTTCCAGCTTTTTCAGCAGTAATCTTTGTGAATGTGTAGTCCTTATCACCAACAACTAGAGAAGATATCGGAACATTGTCTGAACTTGATATGCCGTTGCCGGTAATCTCAACGTAAATATCTTTCAGATCAACGTTTCCTACGTTCTTCAATAGTATGTTGGTTTGGGATACACCTAGTTGAACAGAATCAGGAGTGATTTTCTCTAATGAAAGTTTTTCTTGGCAGATGAATGATGGCTCATGGCATTTATTGTCTGAGCATATTGTGCATTCTGAATCACATTTTGTATTGTCGCAGACCCATGAAGGCCCTATTGGGATCGTTATGTTTTCTGTGGTAATATTCTCTTTTGCTAGCGCAAAGTTTAGCATGCTAACCAGGAATAATGACATTATCACCAAAAAAAAGCTGTTTTTCATCTCAAATCGCGTATTGAATTGTTTTTGGGTCATTAATAAAGATTTCTTTACTCGAATCATTAGCATAGGGAAAAACTTGCTGGATGTTTGCGGAATATATCTATTGCAGAGAAATTAACTTTAAATAGTAAATTGCATCGTATTTCTTACATGTTCGGCGATGTTAAGGTAAAATGCAAGAATTGCGGCAGAGACGCACTAGCTTCTGACTTTGTATTAGATCCTTATTTCAGAATGATGGTATGTTCGAAGTGTTTCAAGGAAAGAAGAGGTAAGAGCATTGTCGACAGCATGAAAGCGAAATCGCCAAGTCAATTAGTAGTTACTCCAGTGCAGAAAGAAGTCAAACCTAAACCTGCGGGCTGGGATGAAGAAGATGAGTATCTTGAGAAGATGGCCAAGTTCAAGCAACAGACTACTACTCAAGTCAAGAAAATAGATGATGAGAGAGTTTCTTATAAATGCAAGAAGTGCAGTTATGAGTTCGCGTACAATACTATTAAGAGAACACCTGGCAGATGCCCTTATTGTTGCGCTGAGATAGATAAGATGAGATTTTAATTCTGTAATTTTTAATTATTTTCAATTATTGTTTATTCAACGCCTTTATTGAAATGTCCAGTGGTGAATCCTTTTTTGATCTTTTCATCATCGAACTTTTCTCCTGCGATTATCTTCTTGTAGATTCTTGTGAATCTGCCTACGTCATCGGAATCAGTTATGTCGAGATAGAAGTATCTGAATCCGGATTTCATAAGGTCCTGCACTTTGCTGAACAATCCCAATTGCTTGCAGTTCAGGATTTCATTTACGTTGTGCGCGTTTCTCACGTTGAAATGCCTGCCTTCTGCGTCGACCAATTCAGGCGCTTTCAACGGCTCTTTCGTGGTCATCAGGACGAGATTGCCGTGGACTAATACTATTACATTCTTGTTTTGGAGATTTTCCAATTCTGCAAAATTTAATTCTGGTGAAATTATTGGAAGCTGCTTGTGGCAGTTAATATCAATATCGTTGTAGACATTGAATGAATAATCGAGATGCATTTCATATCCTTTCAATGCTTTAAGCAAGCCTTTGTTGCCTACCAATACGCCGTCTGGTTTTATTCTTTCGATTAACTTTTTGATTTCATCAATCTGCGCATCTGACAATATCCTCGGCGTGCTCACGAATAATTTAGCGTGTTTTAACGCTTTCTTTATCTCTGCGCAATCTTCTTTGTATACATCGTAATAGATTATATCAGCGCCGTCCTTGTCTGCCTCAATCGCGGATTTCTTGTTGTAGACTTTCACGACTAGTTTAGGTTGGTCTTTAATTGGTTGTGTTTTAGTATTTGGTATAATGATGTCTCTTTTTTTGAAAATAGATTTGATTGGCTTAATCTCTTCGCCGAGATCTGCGCGCAAATCAATGGAATGCGTCTTGTAAACAGGAATGCTTTCTTTGAATCTAGGTTTGTTGATTGTTACGATATCATCGACATTAGCTTCATTTACCGCGCAGCCTTCTTTGCAGATGCTTGTGACTTTTTCGTTTACAATTTCTTTTTCCAGCCAGTATGCGATTCCATCGCCGAGCTTTAAGTCTATTCTGAGCTTGACCTTGCCGTCTTTTAATTGTCCGGCATAGATTCCTCTGTTCATTGGCTTTCGCGAATCGACTATGCTGTTCTCGAATGCGAATCCGCAGGTAAATTCGCGGTTGAATGCAATCATCAAGTCTTCAATATCTTTTTTGTCGATGTTGAATTTATTCTCATAGAATTGGTCAATATATTTTCTATATACTCTTGCAGCAGTTGCCACATATAACGGCGTCCTCAATCTGCCTTCGATTTTGAATGATGAGACTCCGGCTTTGATAAGTTCAGGGATTTTGTTGACTAAGCAAAGGTCCATTGTGCTCAACGGATATTTGTTGTTGTAATTTAGTCTGCATGGCTGCGCGCATCTGCCTCTGTTGCCTGAACGTCCGCCTACTATTGATGAGAATAGGCATTGCCCGCTGTAGGAAAAGCATAATGCGCCATGAACGAATATTTCCGTCTCGTGTTTTTCTGAGATATGTTTGATTTCATCTAATGTTAGCTCTCTTGCGAGGATTGCGCGGTCTATTCCTTCGGGAATTGATTGCGCATTTGTGATTGTCGCTTGCGTTGACAAATGAATCTGGAGACTAGGAAAATTCTTCTTGATTATCGGGATCAGGCATTGGTCTTGGATGATAACTGCATCAGCTTTCGCTTGGTACGCGATGTCCATCAATTCAAAATATTGCTTAATCTCGCTGTTTTTGATTAATGTGTTGAGAACAACATAGACTTTAACATTCTTTTTGTGGCAGTATTCTATTGCGCTTGCTATGTTCTGCTCGTTAAAGTTTCCTGCGCTTGCCCTTGCATTGAACCTATTGAGGCCTAGATAGACTGCGTCTGCGCCGTTATTGACGGCTGCCCTTAGGCATTGTTCGTTGCCTGCAGGGAGCAATAGTTCTACTTTCTTCATTTCATTCATTATTTAGAATCTGGATATAAAAAGATAACTGAAAATGTTAGTTGCGTATATGTCTGCAACGGATAAATTTTGTTCATTCAATCGTAATTACTGACTTTCCCGGGGACTGGGTACCTTGTCAGTTTTCTTCTTTGGCTAGAAAATTTATGTTTGTTGCAGACATTACAATTTCTATCGTATATAGCCGCCTTTCTGCAGGTTCCATAGCTTCTTGTACAAGCCGTCTCTCTTGATGAGTTCGTCATGCTTGCCTTGCTCTACAATCTGGCCTTTGTCCATCACTACGATCATATCTGCCATCATTATGGTTGACAATCTGTGCGCGATGATTATGGTTGTCCTGCCGAGCATCAATTGCTCCAAGGTCTTCTGGATTTCTCTTTCGGTTTCTGAATCCAATGCAGATGTCGCTTCGTCTAGGACTAAGATTTTTCTATCTGCCAATAACGCTCTTGCGATGGATACTCTCTGTTTCTCTCCGCCGGATAGTTTCAGTCCGCGCTCTCCAACTATGGTTTTTTCTTTATCAGGGAAGTTATTGACTATCTTGTCCAATTGCGCGAATCTCATGGCGTTGAAGACTTCTTCTTTCGTGGCTTTAGGATTTGAGAATAGGATATTGTTGTAGATGGTGTCATCAAAAAGGATACATTCCTGCGGGACTATGCTCAGTTCTGCTCTCAATGATTCCTGCTTGTATTTCTTGATGTCCTGTCCATCAATTATGATTTCTCCGGCATCTAAGTCATATAATCTGTAAAGCAGTCTGATTATGGTGGATTTGCCTGCGCCCGATGGCCCTACGATTGCTAAATTCATGTTAGGTGGAATTGAAAGATTGAAATTGAATAAAACTGGTTTTTTTCTATAGGTGAAAGATACATCCTTGAATTCGATGGCTCCTTTGGTTACGTGAAGTTTTCTCGCGTTTGGTTCGTCAACTATTTCGTTCTTGATCTTGAGGTATTGGAATAATGATTCAAAGCCGGCCATGGACCAGTAAAGGTTCCTGATGCCTTGCACAAAACCGAATAATGATTCCATCAAAGTAGTATATGCTGTGTAGATGAATACCATGGTGCCTAACGTAAGTGTTCCTGCTATAAGACCTTTGAGCGGGAAATAGAGTAAAAGGAATGTTCCTGCGCCCAGTATTAATGATTGGCCGCTGTCAAGGAATCTGAAGTAGTCCCAATGTTTTAGCAATGAATACCTGACATATTCTACAACTTTGCCGAATTTCCTTTTGACCGCTGTTTCTTTGCCGAAATATTTGATTGTTTCGATATTGGTGAATATATCGCTTATGGCTGCTTTCTCATCATCTTCTGCGTCATTCGCTAGCAAGTTGGATTCCTGCTGTAAATAGTTGATGAATATGCTGTAGCCGGTGAATGCCATGCAGACAAGCACAATGATGATTGACGAAGTTATATCTAGATAAAGCAATGATCCCGCGATGATTATCAGTTGAAAGACTAATGGTATGAAGTTGAACACGAATACATCTGTGAGCTCTACAATCGAATTTGAGCCCCTCATTAGCTTTGAGATGATTGCGCCGGATTTGTTGGATGTGTGGAAGTTGTGCGACAATTCGATGAGATGATTGAAGAATTTCCTTTTGAGATCCATAATAAGGTTGGCGTCCAATCTGTTGATGAGATGCATGTTGAACCATTTAGTGAAGAATCTGATGACTAGGTTAGCTATGAAGAATATGATAAGTTTTGTGAGTATGTTAATGTAGTCATCCTTTGGCAAGTTGTTGGCGATGAACTCAGTGCCATTATCAACGATTATCTTGAAGAAATATTTGTCAAGCACTAATGTGGCTTCGATTATCAATAAAAGGAAAATCAGGCCGAAAACGTAGGATTTGTATTCACCTAACATGTTCAGGTATATCTTCATGTTATAGCTGAAGTTCAATCCTTTGCTAGGGTTTTGCGGTGGTTGTTCCATTTTCGTCAGTTTTAAATACTAGCTTTCCATCGGTTAACACATCAACTCAAATGTCTAAGCATTCAATGCGTATGCGTAATTCAAGGATGGCGTATTATCATTCTAAAAGAGAAGATTCTGAATAGATACTTCTCTAAATAACTAGAGATATCTGTAAAACCCTCTTTTTCATGTAAATTATAGCCTTTTTATATTATAAATATTACTATTTTAATATCAAAATCATATTATATATGTACGAGGCTTTTTAAACTCGGGACTTTCTCATTTTCACTATGGCAGATACTGATAAGAAGGAATTAGAAACGATTGTAAAGGTTAATTACAAGGATGATTCTAAATCCAAACTTTCTCTTACAGAGCTAGCGGAATATTCGAATCGTAAACCAATTTATTTTCAATCAAGTATTAGTCGTTACGTTAAAGCGGGTGGAGATTTAGCTCAAGAGATACTTCAAAGAAGGGTATGGAATGGCTCAGCTTATCAATATCCAGTTCAACTTCTAAAGAAACTTTTTCCAAAAGTAGATTATTCCGGAGTACAGACTACTGCTTCTGAGGGTTATTCTCTGAAGCAGATTGCAGAATCACATAATATTGGGTATTATGCATTAATGCAGAGATTATATCTTATTTTGAAGAAAGGCGGAGAGGCTGCAGATCAAATCTTGAATGGGCGCATAAAGAATGGCAAAAGCTATCTCTATTTGGATTCGGCAGTCAAGTCTCTTTTGGAGAAGCCTTACAAATCACGTAAAACGAAATCCGTTGAATCTTTGGATGCGCAGGTCGAGCAATCATCTGAACCTGTGAAAAGATTGGAAGCACCAGTGGATAGGAAAGCGCTTGAGCCGATTGATCCAAAATATTATTGCGATACTAGGCAATACAATGAAGAATTGGTTGCTATTGCTCAAACAGGTAATATTGCTGCTCGTGATTTGCTTATTGAAACAAATAAAGGATTAGCTTATCATGTGGCTAAAAAATATGTGTCTTGGGCAAATTCTAGAGGGCTTGAACTTTCCGATCTCATAAATATCGGACTTATGGCAATGAATGAACACGCAATACCTAAATATGATTCAAGCAAAGGCACTAAATTCGCAACTTATGCCCAGACTTGGATAAGGTCGCTTATACTTCGCGAAATACGGAATTCTTTGATGATACATGTGCCGTTATATGAGCAGAGTCGTATAGAGCGCGCTAACAGAGCAGATTCTTCGTTAGAGCAGAAAATGGATGATTCTTCTGAAGAGGATGCTGATATTAAAGAAATCATGCCAAAAGAAGAATTGGAATGCCGTAATCATCTTCTTTCGAATCCGGCTTCTCTTGACGGCGGAAGCGCTAAAGTTTATGAAGATACTTTAGTTGGCGATTCAAGCAATCCTGAAGAAGTGATTGATAAGATGGATGGCGGATTGCTTAGCGAGAAAATCAGTAAAGCGTTGGATGCACTTACTGAACGTCAGCGTGAAATCATTAAGCACAGGTTCGGTTTCTATGACGGCGTGTCTAAAACTTTGGCTGAGATCGGAGAGCTGTATCATGTCAGCAGGGAAGCTATAAGGCTGCAAGAAAAACGCGCATTGAAAAAACTGAAGAAATCTCTGCCTGGCGATATCTTGAAATTTAGCCGAATACAAGACTGAATTCTTCTAAGTATTTTTTAGCAATATCTTTGTCTTCGATTATCAGGATGTTCTCGTCATTATTATTGTTGCCGTTGCCTGTAGGATTGTATGAGCCGGTTATCACAATATTGTCATCCACTATGAACACTTTGTGGTGCATATTCGCAGTGTTGTTGTCCCACTTTACGTTTAGATCCGTTTTTTTCAGCTTATAATATTCAACGTAATCGTTCTCCTGCGTCTTCTCGAATACGCCTTTGACTTCTATTCCGTCTTTGCTCTTCTCTATCAGTTTGTTGCCGATGTCATCATCGGTGAATGAGAATGTCATGAAACGGATGGAATTCTTCGCTTTGCTCAGCGTTTCGATTACATGCTGCGCGCAGTTGTCTTCTGGGCAGAAATAATTCTGGTAATTACCGATCACGGGGTATTGGACTTGTTCGCCTCTGTTGAATGTGCCGTACCACATCTCTTTGAATTCAGATTCATAATTCTGGCTTAGATATGTTGATTTGAGTAATAATGCATTATTGTTATTCACCTTGTCGCATCTTTCGGTAGGATTCATGCTGCCGGTCCAGACATATTTATTATCGATGATGCAGAATTTGTTGTGCATGAGCTTGTCTGTCTTGTCCTTGCGGATCCAGTAATATTTAGTGAGCGCGCCTGCGTTATCATTATCTAAGAGCAGAAGGACATCTACTTTCTTGCTCATGTCGAATAATGCAGTTTTAACATTTTCTAAGTCTAGATCATAGAATGCGCAATGAATGCTTTGTTCAGCTTGGCTCAGCGCTTCGACTAGATGACTGCTGCAATCATCCCTTGGACAGAAGTATACTTGCGTCTGGATATCTTCTCTGATGACTTCGCCTGTTGAAGCGCAACCTGAAAGGAAGAATAATATGAAGATGATTGCCAGTAATTGTTTCATTATGATTAAGGCAATTCATATGGTTTTTAAGCTTATTCAGAAATGTTTATATATCGCTTTGACTTAATTGTTGATATGAAATTCGCATTTATAGCATTGATTGCAATTGTTCTAGTCTTGTCAGGCTGCACTACTGGAAATGTAGTCACTGGACATATCACTCTAGAAGATGATTCTTTGAAATATGAAGCGATCAATGCATGCGTCATGGCTTGCGCGAAATGCAATCCTAAAGCATTGGAAACAGCGTGCACAATGAACTGCAACGAGATTTATACAGTCGGCGGAATCTTGAAAGTGCAGAAGTATACTGAACTTTATAGTTCTAAGTGCAGGGATGAAATAGCTAATCCTTAGAATTCTGATTAATTTTTAATTAATAAAATAAGAAAATAAAAATAGGCTTATTTCAGCCTGATTGTTTCTAGATTCTTAGGCGCGAATGTCTCAATCTTGAACAATTTGTGCAAACCTGAAGCTAAATCTAAACATTTTGAACTTTCTCCGTGAGACACGATTACTTTCTTAGGTCTTGGTGTAGCTCTGCCTACGAATGTGGTCAATTCTTTCCTGTCAGCGTGACCTGATATCTCCAAAGAATCGTGCACCTGCATTTTAATCACTACAGTCTCAGGTTTTCCGTTCTCTTTGAATGTGAATTCGCGTTCACCCATCTTTATCCTTCTTCCCAATGAACCTTCGCCTTGGTAACATGAGAATACTAATGAATGTCTTGCGTCATTGGCTAGCTCTTTGAAGTATTGGACCGATGGACCGCCGGTCATCATGCCAGATGTGGCAAGTATTATACAAGAACCAGCTTCTTCGAATATCTGTTTCCTTTCTTTTTGCGAACCTACTTTCCTGAAGATAGGCGATAAGAAAGGATTATTGTCTTTGTGGAAGATCTGTTTCCTGATATTAACATTAAGGAATTCTGGATATGCTGTATGTATCGCAGTGATGTCCCAAACCATGCCGTCGATGTATACTGGAATTTCCGGTATCTCTTTCATCCTGACTTTCTCTTCGATCATTGCCATTATCTCTTGAGCTCTGCCTGAAGAAAGCACTGGCATCAATACTTTTCCGCCTCTTTCAACAGTGGTTTTGATTATATTAACCATTTCCTGTTCAGCGTCTTGTCTTGGCGGAGCGATGTCATCTTTTCCACCATAGGTGGATTCGATTATCAAAGTTTCCAGTCTTGGGAATCTCATATCGGCTCCTTCTAGGAGTTTTGTTCTGATAAGTTTGATATCTCCAGAATAGACTAGGTTATGTAATCCATTGCCGACATGTAGGTGCGCCATTGCAGAACCTAGGATGTGACCGGAATTGTATAATGTCAATCTTACGTCTGGTGTAATATCTGTGACTTCTTCATAATCCAAACAGATTGTGTGCTTGATCATTTCCTTGACGTCATCTGCGTTGAAGATAGGATCTTTTCCTTCATTCATCGAGACTTTAATCGCGTCAAGCAATATCAATGACATGACATCTCTCGTTGGAGTAGTGCAATACACTGGGCCTCTGAATCCGTATTTGTATAAGCAAGGGATCATGCCCGAGTGGTCAAAGTGCGAGTGCGTAACTATGACTGCGTCCAGTTCATTTATGTTGAATTCCGGAACTTCCAGCATAGGGTATGCGTCTGCTTCAGATGCTACGTTGATACCGCAGTCTAATAGAATTCTTGATTCTGGTGTTGAAAGCAATATGCATGATCTGCCTACTTCTCTTCCGCTGCCTAGATAAGTTATCCTTACCCATTCATGCTTCTTCTCTCTTAGCCAGCCGTCGTATATTCTGTGGCCAGTCTTATCAAGGAATTTTCTTCTTTCATCGCTGTTTTGGTATAGAATTGCCCTGATATCTTCGATCAATTGCGATTTTATTGCAGGTGTCCTTTTGATTAATGGAACCCACAATGTCTTTTTTCTGATATCACTTAATATCGAGCCTTGTTTGCCGATTGCCAGTCCTGGTTTTTCGGCGTGTATGATTACCATAGATCTTTGAGCGTCAAAGAAAATGTCTGAAACTCCTGCTTCATCAGTCATGAGTTTCTTGATTACTGCTTTAGCTTTCTCCATGTCCATAGTTATGCTTGGATCCGGCCTTAGCTCTACTCTTTTTTTCAGTTCGTCAACGACTTTTTTGACTGAGCCTTCGTTGTTCAAGAAAAAGTCTTTATCTTTTGTGTAAACTACTATATTAGCACCTTCAAAACAGATGTCGCTGATCTTGCCGGGCGGTAGCAGTTTTGCTACTTCTTTCAAAATGTCTGCCATGTGATTATTACCTCATAAGTCTTAAATTAAATTTCAAATATAAACAAAAGAAAACTGAGTTCTACTCAGCTTTTGTGTTTACTCTTAATGGTGGAAGTCTTTTAATGCCTTCCTTTGTTATTGTGACTATGTCTATGCCGTTGCCTGTCGCGCAATCTCTTTGCAATGCTGCGCCTACAGCTTTCTTGGCAAGCTCTATACCTTCTTCGATTGTTATTTTTTCAGTATATTGCGATTCCAATACGCCGTATGCGAATACGCTGCCTGAACCTGAGCTGATATAATCAGCTACTTCTGACAATGAGCCGTCTGGGAATATGTCGTATAATGAGTATGTTCTTTTGTCGTTGTCATCGAATCCGCCCATCACGAACTGCGCAATGCCTGGGATCATGGACATTTTCCTTATGTTTTGGTAGGTCATGTTCGCCAATAGGTTTGCCGCTTCTTTTATTGTGGTCGGTCTGTAAGTCTTGATATTCTTAAGTGTGAGTTCTGCTTTGAGAAGTTTGATTATCAATTGGACATCTGAAACTGTGCCCGCTATTGTCAAAGCGAGATTGTCCATGACTTTATGGATCTTGACTGCATTTTTGTCAACAATCATATAGCCAGCTGTTGCTCTTGTGTCTGCCGCTAGAACCAGGCCGTCCTTGCATCTTATGCCTACAGTAGTAGTGCCGGTTTTCAGTTGGTGTTCATTTAGTTCTGACATATTAGTATTCAACCTCTTGAGAATTACATATTCTTAGAAAGGTTCTTTATATATAAAACTTTCTATCATGTGAATAATGAAGTGAGCCTACCAGGAGTCGAACCCGGATTTAGCGGTCCGAAGCCGCTCGTGTTATCCGTTGCACTATAGGCCCAAACTTTTGACTGCGCTGCGCTCCGCAAAAGTTTGATTCGCAAGGACTAAAGTCCTGCGCGCAGAATTGCTATGCAATTCATGCGAAACAAAATAAGTAGGGTATTTGCTTTGCAAAACCCTACGATGAATTTAACCCCACGATGAACTTAATATTACTAATTATCTTTAATGTGTATTTAATTATTATGAAAAAAGTCTTTTCCGGAACTAGAAATCTTTTTTGATCTTCTGCAGATGTGTGATGTAGCCGGTGATGACGTTTTTCAATTTCTTGGACCGGATTTCTGCGAATTTTGGGACAATCTTTTTGTTTGCAGCATAGTCTTTACCGAATTCTGAGCCATATCTCAATACGATTTCTTTTGCTGCTCTTTTAATCAGTTTTGATTTGATTCTGCCCATTGTAACCTATGGAGAGAAGGGAGTCATTTATAAAGCTTTGGGTTTATGGGAGAATCATCTATGCATGCAATTTACCTTTCTGCACGCTCTTAACGTAAGCTTCCCATAGTTTGCGGAAGTCCCTAGAATCTTCTAATAGTTCTTCGAAAGTGCCATGCGCTATGATCTTTCCTTCATTGAACATATATATCTTGTCGAACAGCGGCAATAGATTAAGCCTGTGGATTGATGAGATTACTGTTTTATTATTGAATTCCTTGAATATGTTTTGGTAGATAAGATATTCATTCCTAGTATCTACACTGCTGGTAGGTTCGTCCATCAATAATATTTGCTTATCCTGCGATGCGAGTAATCCTCTTGCCAATGCTAATCTCTGTTTCTCTCCGCCGGATAGATTAACTCCTTTTTCGAAGATAGACGATTCTAATTTTTTCGGTAATCTCTTTACTACATCAGAAAACTGTGCCATCCTGATGAATCTCTTGAGTTCTTCGGGTGAATAGTTTATGCCGAATGTGATGTTCTCTCTTATTGTGGTTGAGAATATCTCTGGATCCTGTGGTATGAGCGAGATGGCATGGCTGATTGATGCGAAGCCGTGCTCTACCTTTTTGTTATCTAAATACAATTCAATTGTCTTAGGTGTATATAATTCCCTGATTATCTTCATGAATGTAGTTTTTCCGCTTCCGCTGTGGCCGATCAGCGCGATGTGTTCATTCCTTTTGATGTCCATATTCACATTGATGAGATGGGATTCTTTGCCTTTTTCTAAATTGTATGAGAAGTTGAGATTTTTAATTCTTAGACTACCCCAACCATTGAGTTTCACTTCTTCTATTTTCCTTTTTTCTTTAAATGAATTTGAAATTTCCTCTGCGTTAAGTATCTTAGTTTTCTTCCTTATCATATTTCCCCATTTCCATGCCATTTGATAGAAGATGTTGGATATCCTTTCTACATAGCCATAAAGAATGAATACTGTGCCGAGCATGACATCATTATTGCTTAGATATGCTTGGTAAAGATAGCTGCCTAATACTGCAAAAGTCAGGAATGAAACACTTAACGATACCATCGCCCACTTTGTTTCGTTAACTTTATTATTTTTGACATCAAGGGTATAAGGCGTGCTCATCATCTTCGAAATAGCTTTCATAACCTGTTTGTCTATTCTGAGAATTATCACTGTTGTTATGTTGCTGATCACATCAAATATTTTTGCGGAGATATCATTTTCTGCATGATTCAATATTTTATATTGTGGAACGATTATTTTATCATATTTTCTTATGATAAGTCCTGTTAAGATTACCATAATCATCACGATATATGCCGAATGGATATTGAAATATATCAGCGCTAAATATGAAGTGATGAATTTTATAATTATCTCTATATATTCATGTGAGCTTTCGCTAAAGTCGTATAATGAATCTGTTCCTTTCTGCACTTTGTCTATAGTATCTCCTGATTGATGATCTGCATGCCATTCAGCAGGCAATACCATTATTCCGCCTAATAAGAATTTCTTGTAGTTCATTCTCACTTTGAATGCGTTAGCTTTTTCGATAACTCTTGCGGGGGCATGGAAGCACCAAAAACAGATCTCTAGAAGTATGAATGCTGCGGCATATCCGATTACTGTATATACGTTTTCTGCAGTTAATCCTCCAGTTTGGATTGTATTAAGGATTTTCGCCATTATCAAAGGATATGCGAAACCAATTATGTTTGCGAAAATAAACAATGTCACATACAAAGCTACATTTTTACGATTGCCTTCAGAATACTGCCAGACTTTACTGCCTAGAAAGATTAAAGGGTTATTCTTTACTAAATCATATAATCCCATATCTATATTATCAAAATTATAATTAATAAATGTATCTATTGGAGAATAAATCTATATCTCGGATATTCCGTCTTTCGTCAGTGCGACCATCCTGAAGCCTGCGCCGGATTGCATGACTGCGGATAGAAGCGCCATATGCTCTTTGCCTGAACCGGATACCATGTTCAATGCAATCTCTCCACCTATTTTGCTAGTCAATCCTTTCTTAATGTCAGAAGTAAGCTCTTTCAATGATTTGCGTTCATCGACAACAATCATCTCAAATGGTTTTTCGCATTTGAAGTTTTCTTGGCCGAATGGATTCGTTATCAGGATCACTTTTTCCCATTCTTGGTCTTTCATAAGCCTGCCGACATGGCCCCATGTGCCTTTGCCGCTGCTAAGGTTCGCAACCAATATTGTCATAGCAGAATTAAGAGTTCTTAAATTATATAAATATTATGTATTTTATTATTTTATATGATATATAATATTCATAATGTTTTTAAATAGACGTTGTTTAGGGCTTTATATTGTAACAGGTGAAACATATGCCAAAAAATACTAAAGCTTCTGAGCCTAAAGAACCAAGTGGTGAGCTCGAAAATGAAGATCCTTCTATGCAAGTACCTCCTGATATGAAATTGCCGAAAAAAGTCAAGGAAAAGCTTGATGAAATAAAAAGTCAGGTTGAGAAATTCAAAGATCACATTGTAAAGAAGTTCGATAAATATATTCTTGGCGTAGCGTTGTTGCCGCCGCCTAAACCTAAAGAAGGCGAAGCTGTAGACAAGGATAAGATATACGTGCTTGTAGCTATAGATGATTCAGATAGCAAGAAGATGTCCAAAGAAGAATTGAAGGACAAGCTCATTGTTATAATCGAGAAGATGGCTGTCGATGTCAACAAGAATCTTATTGTCGAGACTGTGTTATTGTCCGAAGTCTGGCAGAGCTGCTATGATGGCAAATATGAATTGATGCAGAAGATTGCACTTTGCGCTCCTGTTTTTGATAAAGGTCTTTTGCGCACAATCAAAGTCACAGAAGTGCACAAGACAATGGTCTTGAAGAAGTTCGAGAAATATATCGTTTCTTACGTCTTGTTTGGTTCTATTTACAAAGGCACTTCTAAGGAAGAATCTGATATTGATATTTTCATAATCGTTGATGACACTGATGTCAAAAGGATGACTCGCGGTGAACTGCGCGATAAGTTGCGTGCGATAATGTACGGCATGGCCGGAGAAGCTGGCATGATGACCGGCGTCCCTAACAAACTGCATCTGCAGGTCTGGATATTGACTGATTATTGGGAAGCTTTGAAAGAATCAAGCCCCGTGATTATCGATGCATTGCGTGACGGAATTCCATTGTATGACAGAGGCATGTTCCTGCCATGGAAACAGTTGCTTAATATGGGCAAGATTAGGCCATCATCTGAAGCTATCGAGATGTTCATGAGCACTGGAGATCAGGCGCTTCAACGTATCAAATACAAATTGAAAGATATAGGAATGGATGATATTTTCTTGGCAATATTAACTCCAACTCAAGCTGCACTTATGCTTTACGGCGTGCAACCGCCATCACCAAAAGAGACTCCGCCATTATTGCGTGAGGTCTTTGTGAAAGAAGGATTGCTTGAAGATAAATACGTTGATATACTTGAGCATAATCTGAAAGTGCGTAAGGATATCGAATACGGAATCAAGAAAGATATCGACGGCAAAGAAATCGACGAATTGTTGAAATCCGCTGAAGAATATCTTAAACGCATCAAAAAATTATTCGAAGATCTTGAGAAGAAGAAAGAGCTTGAAACTGTGGAGAATATGCATGAAGCAGTTGTGAATGTCACTCGTGACGTCTTGAAAATGGCTGGAGTTGAGAAAGCCAAAGAAGAAGAGATTCCAGCATTGTTTGAAGAGCATCTTGTTTCTACTTCAAAGATCAGCGCGAAATTCGCCGTTTTACTGAAAGAGTTGCTCAAGACAAAAACTAAGTATCATAGCAAACAGACTTCAAAGCTCGACTTGAACAAGATTCGTAAAAGTTCACGCGAATATATCAAGCACATCGTCGATTACATGCAGAGGACTTCTGCGAGAGAGCTTGAAAGGATGAAGATACGCATCAAATCCGGCGAGATGTTCGGTGAAGTGATATTGACTCCAACAGCTGCTTTCATAATCCAAGATGTGGATCATGATAAGAAGATATCCCGCGCAGTGATCGCTGAGAATGGTTCTTTAGGGCCGTTGCATCCAATCACAATCGAGAAGATGGATGAAGAGCTCGCTGCCATGAAGAAGATGCCGAAAGTCGCAGTGAAACCTGCTCTGTTCGAGAGTTTGAAGCAAGTGTTTGGCAAGGATGCGGAAATATTCCTTAATTACTAGGTTTATTTTTCATTTTTCTTTTTTTTCTCTTGTTTCTTTATAGGGCATGTCCAGAATGCTCACTTTCGTTCGCCAATGTCATTTCGCAAGAACTTCTTTATCCTTTTTATAAGACAAATCTTTTCAAATACATGTATGAGTAGTTTGCTCAATATAGACATTGGTTTCATTCTGGACATACCCTTCTTTTGCATAACCTTTAAATAATTCAAAAAGCAAATATTCTGTATATATGGGATTATTAGATAAAGCTTTGAAGATGAAGAGAAAGGTAAAAGGCAAGTCTTCTAAATCTGAATCTTCTGAAAGCATTGCTGAAGCAAAACCCAAAAAACTCAAACTTCCCAAAATAAAGGCGCCTAAAGTTACTAAATCTTCTAAACCCAAGATTGCTGATGAACCGGTTTTGACCAAAGTGTCATTGTCTACAGGCAAGATAGAAGTGCCTGAAAAGAAGTTTGTTAATCCTGATTTCAAAAGTCTTGGTCCTAAGATACAAGATAAATTGAAGGCGCATAAAGAGGTTGAAAAATCATCTAAAGTGGATTTTTCAAAGATAAAAAAACAGATTGAGAATAAATTAACTGAGAATAAAAAAGTTTTGCATAAAGAATCGGAACGCGTTGCTACTGGTATATCTGGTTTTGATGAAGTCATTGAAGGCGGCGTAATCAAGAATTCGTGCACTCTTGTAGGCGGCGGCGCTGGCTGCGGCAAGACTATCTTTTGTATGCAGTTCTTGATAAATGGGATTGATATGTTCGATGAGAAAGGCATATACATCACATTCGAAGAAACTATTGAGGATATCATCGAAGAGTTCCGTAGATTTAATTGGGATATCGAAAAGAAGATCAAAGATAAAAAATTAGTCATATTGCATTTCAGCCCTGAAGAAGTCAATAAATTCTTAGAATCTGGCGGAGGAATTGTCCGCGATACGATTGAGTCGATTGATGCGAAACGTCTTGTGATAGATTCGCTTACTGCTTTCACATTATTGTTTAAAGATGAGCTTGCTACACGTAAAGCTGTGCTTAATCTTTTTGAGTCAATGAGCAAATGGAATGTCACCACACTTCTCACTTCTGAACAAGAGCCGGATCCTGATAAACATCAATCGACATTGATGGAGTTCGAAGTTGACGGCGTTATATTGTTGTATAATGTGCGTAAAGGAGATATCCGTGAAAGGTCGCTTGAAGTGTTCAAGATGAGAGCAACTCAGCATTCTGCTAAGATATTCCCTATGAAGATAGATGATACCGGCATCATAATTTATCCAGAAGAAACAATTTTCTAGATAAAAAGTTAGATTAATTTTATTTAGTCATATCTATGATCTTGTCACAGAATTGAGATACTTCGCCAATAAGTTTTCTATCGGAATCTTCATGCAATGCGACCATCACGCCTTTGATGCCCCATAATCTCATCTTGCCGGTCAGATAGTGCACAAACTTCAGCATAGTATTTGCATTATTGTGAATTCCTAATGTGGAGATAGAATCGACATAGATGAATTTCTCGTGGTTAGGAGTATGATCTATGAATTGATGCATGGCTATGCTTATGTCAGTTAATGCTTTCGGTGAATCAATGTAAATGCAGTTGTCCGCTTCTACTGGCTTTCCACCAAGCTCTTTGGTGATGCAATCGGTGAAGAATATGTTCTCATGCGAGATATTAGAATTCTTGAATTGCGTTATGAGGTCAGTATAAGGCCTGTTCACTGAAACATAATTGCCGACTATGCCTTTTTGGGAACTCATGAGCTTTACCAGATCAAGATTGTGTTTTTCATAATCATTGCTCGGAAAGATGACGCCGACTATGTAGTTGTTCGGCAATCCCATTAATTCTTTCTTCAATGCAGTGAATTCCATATCTTTTTCTTTGATTCCATTCTATTTAAAACTTATTGCTATGCAGACTTCATTATCAAAACAATTATATAGTTTATTTTGTAAGGTATATATAGAAAGTATATGGTAAAAAGAGGCATCTGCCTGAAAGCGCAGGCATCAACAGAGATTCTTATAGTGTTAGCAGTAGCTATGGCTGTTTTTTCGGCAATATTCATGTATACTCAGGAGAGTGCGTCTACTGTTGCGACTGAATTCGAGGTAACTCGCGCAAAAGCTGCGCTTGATGCAATCGCTAACGGCGTTGAAATGGTGTATCAGCAAGGATACGGTGCAAAAACATTGGTTTATGCGAATTTTCCTAAAAATATAAAATCTGCCACATTGACAAATCAGACAATTTCTATTGTTCTGTACGGGCCTGATGGAGATATATCTGTTTTCCGTAGTTTCAATTTCTTAATCAATGGCACAATTAATTATCCGGAAGGCGCTAATTGGATTTCATTGCAATCTTTTGGCACATCTGTCGCCATTGGTAATGTATCAGATCTAGCATCAGTGCCTGCGGTCTGCGGGAATTCGTTGGTTGAAGGCATTGAGCAGTGCGATTTAAGCAATCTTAATGGTCAGACCTGTTCTAGTCAAGGATACGAATCAGGTACATTATCATGTAATTCTGATTGTCTAAGTTTTAATGTGTCTGGCTGTTACACTCTTTCGCCGGGCTCAATCTCCAATTTAACGAATTCTTCTGTAGGGAGGACATGGATATATTGGACGTGGACTAATCCAAGCGATGCAGATTTCGATTCTGTAATTTTATATCTGAATGGAGCAAATCTAGTCAATCTAACCAATCTATCGAATTCTTACAATGCAACTGGATTGACTCCTAGTACATCTTACAATCTGACCGTGTATACTATGGATATGGCTGGGAATGTTAATACGAGCCATGTGAGTCTTGCGGTAAATACGCTTCCTCCTGCTACGGCAGTAACTATGGTTGTATATGCGCAAAGATGCAATGCTGAGAATAATACGGCAATAGGTGTCTTGAACCAGGTATGCACTGGAACTTATCCCGCTGCCTGCCCTACGGACAGGCTGTCATGCAATGATAATTCCGTAGAAGTGCATACCGCTAATAGAGTTGGAGGTACTTATTATTATGGCGGAATAAATATCTCTTCTTATGATTCATTGATAACTAATTGCGCAAGCATAACCAAAGTGCAGTTATGCCATGAATGGTGGCGTAGTTCCGGATTACAGAATTGCGCGGTATCTGTCGATGCGAATGGAGCTGTCAGCTATACGCTTGTGACTTCTGTATGTCCTGGCGCCGTCGCGAATCCCGGAGTGACTTGCGCCGATGTAACTTCAAACGAAACCTGGGCTTGTTCAAATTTCTTCGGAGCATCAGGCACAAGAGCGCAGGCCAAATCTGAAGCGCAGCGTTCTGGCGCAGTTGGAACAACCATTATATCTTGGGATAATTTCTATTTTAATGTAACTTACATGGAGCCTTAGCATGAGAAAAGCTCAAATCTCAGTTGATTTCTTGATTGTGCTTTCCATAGCTTTGATAATGTTCATGTTTCTTTTCAAGACTGCATCTGACAGAACGCAGCAGTTCGATATAGAAGCGAGTAGGGTATACGCAAAAGAATTGAATGATAGGCTTGCGCAGCAAGTCAAATCCGTATATTATGCGGGCGATGGTTCAGTATTGCATGTCGATCTTCCTGTAACTCTAATGAATAATCTGGATTATTCAATTAATTTTTATCCTGCTTATTATCTTGTCGAGATAAATTATACTGCGGGCACTATCGACAGCCGATATTCTGCGTTTGTTCCGACTTCTTTGGTTTCTGGAAATTTGGTCAATATACATCAACCGATAACTATCCGGAATGTGAATGGGGCGATTGTGATATCATGAAAAAAGGTCAAGTATTCTCAATGGATCTTATGTTCGCAGTCATCGTATTCATAGGTGTGCTTTTCATAGTGATGAATGTATGGGAATCAACATTGAAAGGTAATGATTTAGCTGACGAAAGGAAATCGCTTGAACTTTCTGCGCGTAATATTATCTCTCAGCTCATGATGGATGAAGGAAACCCTTCTGATTGGACCATTTCTTCTAATATGCAGTCTCTCGGTTTGGCCGCTTCGCTTAGCATCAATAATCAAAATTCATCGTTAAAATCTAGGCCAATGGGGCTGATGAACCGCGGATACGGCTCTCTTTCCTCAACAAAGATAAGCGCGCTGCAATCTATGAACTATTCCTATGCTAAAGAATTATTAGGCGTTTTCAGCTATGACGAAAATTTTTATATCGTAGTTTCGCGGTGGAATGGAACTGCTTATGCGCAGGTAAACATAATCGGGACGTCGCCATATTTAAATGTCACTTCAGTGGTAAACATAGGCCGCATGGCATTATTGAATAATGATTGGGCGAAATTATCATTGCGGGTATGGAAATTGTGCGAGGGGGCGACATGTGCATGAATAGAAAAGCGTTCATATTCACTTTAGATGCTTTGTTCGCGTTACTTTTAGCGATGACTTTTTTCGCGTATATATTCACATATATGGGCCATTCTGCGAATTCTTTTAATAATATTGATTTATTGAATATGGTTGATGATTCGTTGAATGCTTTAGAGAAAAGTTCTGCGCTTTCCAATGCAGTTAAATCAGGAAGCACTGCTTCGATATTGGCTTATATCAATGCAATGCCTACGCAGATATGCGCTCGTGTCAGTTTATATTCTAGTTCAGAGACTTTGCTCTATTCAGTATCCGGGACTGGTTGCGGGACTTTGCCTTCTGACTATAATACAGGGCGCCGTATTTTTGTAGTGAATAATGTTGCAAATCTAGCGGTGATGGAGGTATGGTACAGATGAATAAACGCGCATTCCTTTTCACAGTTGTGACATTCTTCCTGCTTTTCTCAGTCATGATGTTCGCAAAAGCTTTCATGTACCGCGAGGCGGGTCTTGCTGAGTCTATGACTATGCTGTATGCCGGCACAAAAATGGGGATCATATCTGATGATGTGATATCCAATGTTTTCTCTGATTTGCTTACTGTGGATATGCGAGCTATAACACGAACTGCATCATTATTGGTAGCTTTCAACCGCACAGAATTGACTGCTGCGCGCAATTATCAGACAATCTTTACAAATTATCAGAATTATGTTACGAGTACATATGCTAATCAGAATGGCATTTCAATAGACTTGTCAGGTTTCAACAATTCGTTTACCATACAACCTTATGGTACAATATATCGCGTTGACGGGCAAAATATGTATCTTTATTTCAAAGCACCTTATACTGATATAGTTTCCATCAATGTTGAGGCGTCCATAGGTTCTGAGCATAAGAGCGCGTGTTTCGCTCCGGTCAATTCCGGCACTATATCTGTCACAATAACTTATACAGATTCAACTGGCTGGACATGCACTGATACTAAATCTTTGAGCGCAACCACGGATAACAATCTTGGGACTAAGCAGTTCCAATTGGATCTTAAGAATTCTCCCGGCAGCATCGATACAAAATTCGGTCAGGTCGATGGCGTCAATGGAGTGTTAGCTATATTGCCTTTGACTGCCTATGTGAATGTTACGCGTCTGGATATAACTTATACATTGCCTGCATCTAATGTTTATTTAGAAAGCGGTACTTTGACATTGAATTCTTTGGCGGGTAATTTCACTCGGACTAGCAAAATAATACTTGCTCAAGAATGAGGTTCTAGGTAGAATAGAAGGTAGATGATGATTGCTAGTTCTAAGACCAGCACAATTAACCCGCTGTAGTTTTGTCTGAGGAAATCATTGAATATGGATGGTTCTTTTATCACTATTTTTGGCACACAGTTTTCAATATAACCATATGTGCATTCTTGGTTCCTACAGAAATCTCTTGTGCATTCATTATTGTCTTCGCATTCCACATCTAATGTGCATGATTTGTAGTCTGATTCTGGATTGATGGTTATTTGCGATTCATTTATTGTCGTGTGATAGCATTTGTAGGTTATGCCTGAACATTTGTCGATTGTATTTTCGTTCTTATCATCGCATTGGCTGTTATCATTGCATTCATAGCCTAGATTCGCGCAATCTTTGTCGTTGTTGGCAGTGCATCCGGCTGCGCAGCATCCGTCTCCTGATTTGCATTGGATGATCGAACGATGTTCGCATTTTCTCGGTACGCCTGTGCATACATCCCATGTGCATGTATCCATGTCTAAACATTCTAAGTCTGCTATGCATTTGTTAGAAGTGTTGAGGATGCATTGGTTGTCAGTGCATGTCTTTCCTGCTTCGCAGCCGCAATCTTTGCAGCAGATCTCGCGGTCATGGCAGATGCCATCTCCGCAGGAGCCATAGAATGTGATGTTCACTTCAATACTGAGTTCTCGATATTGATTTTTTTCCCAGATATTCAATAGTTTAACGCTTGCGCCATTAATGTATACGAAATCACTTGCGATTATGGTGCCTCTGGTGCCATCCACTTTGATGTATGCTTCGTTTACGCCGTCATCAATAAATTCGATTATTTTGCCATTGAGGTTAATTGGTTGCTCTTGGTATAATTGCACGTATTCATTTGTTATATCGTTAGGTTCTAGGTCTGTGATAGCAACTGCAGAAACTAGACTTATTGCGAATAATAATCCTAATAGTATTGCCTCTTTTTTATGCATAGTAAGAATATAAGAAAAAGAAATATATAAATCTGAGGGTTTAGCTCAGATTATATCAATCTAATTTGCGCAAGTACCTTCTAATTTGATTCCGCCGCCAGTGTTATTGTATGTGGCAGATGTCTTCTTGTCCTGATAGGTCAATGAGACATCATAGCTGAATCCTTGGCTTGCAGTACATGCTGCGATAGCGCCAGTATATGTTTTTGAACCGCCTGGGCCTAATGTACTTGTGCCTGCTTCAACATCAACTGAGTTGACAGAAACGACACTGACATCAATCGCGTTTTTTAGATTGTTTTTGATTATGATTGTATCTGTTCCTGCTTCTGAGATTGCGAAATCTGTTATCGCTACATCTTGACTTGCCCAGAAACTTGCGCTTGCTCTAGCGGATGCGCTTGTCCCTATTCCCGGAATCCCACCGATAACTCCTACAACTATCAATGCAATGACAATAACTATCGCTAGGATTATCAGATATTCTGTTGCTCCTTGTGCTTTTTTATTCATATTTTACACCTCTTTGTTTCTATTTAGCCAGCGCAGGTGCCTACAAGACTAGTGGCACCATCAAATGTGAAATCGCTGTTTGTCGTCAAGTCAGTATAATCTATGCTGACTTCGTAAGAATAAGTGTTTCCACCTGTGCAAGTTATAGCTGTGCTTGTGAGTTTTTTTATTTCTCCCGGACGGAATACTGTATCTGTTGTGTAGACTGATGTAGTATCAAATTTGATATTTGTGATTTCCATGTCTCTTGCGAAATTGTTCCTTATGAAAAGAACTATACCTGATCCATCAATAGCAAAATCTGTGACTCCCACATCTGCGCCTTCCCAGTATGCTTTGCTTGCTCTTTCTTTAGCAGCTGCGCCTGATGCCGGAACGTTCCTAAGAATACCTATGACAATCAGTCCGATGATTATGACTACGGCTAGAATAATAAGGTACTCTGTTGCGCCTTGCGCTTTTCTTTTTTGATACATAGGTAGAATTTAGGACTTTTTTATATATAAATGTATTGATTCAGATTACTTATGATATTGGGTTCCGTTGAGAATGTTGTATCCTCTGTAAATTTGTTCAATCAGGAAGAGTCTGCACATTTCGTGTGTGAATGTCAATTTTGATAATGCTAGGAGTTTTCCACGTTTTTTAATTGATTCATCCAATCCATGGAAGTTACCGATTATGAATGTAATGTCTTCTGTTGGTTTCAATAGCTGGGCGAAGCCTTCTGAGGTGTACTGTGCGCCTTTTTCGTCTAAGACATATGTGTTGGCTTTGAGATACTTTTCTAGCTTTTTCGCTTCGTTCTCTTTAGTGTCCTCTTTTAATTCAACTATCTCTAATTTGCAGAATTTTGTTAATCTTTTCTCGAACTCTTGGATGCCTTCTTGAATGTAGCGTTCCTTGACTTTGCCTATTGCTACTAAAGTTATTTTGGTCATTCTGTATATATAATAAACATAACATATATAAATTGTGTTTTCCATAATTTAAGCATATATGTCAAAGTTCAATTTTAGGACTACTAAGGAGATTGCGGTAGATAAGCAAATAATCAATCAGGTAGTTGGCCAAGAAAGCGCAGTCAAGATCATCAAGAAGGCTGCTTTGCAAAGGCGTCATGTTCTTTTGATTGGTGAACCGGGTACTGGTAAATCCATGCTTGGTCTGGCTTTAGCTGAGCTTCTGCCTAAAGAAAAGCTTGTCGATATCCTTTCTTTCATCAATCCGAATGATGAAAATCAGCCAATGATACGCACTGTGAAAGCTGGCGAAGGGCGTGATATCACATTGCGTTCAAAACTTCAGAATGCTAACGCTTTCAAGAATCAATCAACAATAATGCTGATAGTTGTCCTTGCAGTTTCACTCCTTCCTTACTGGATGTGGAAGACTCAACAGATAACTGATATAATCTTTGCGGCGTCCATGATAACCGGCGTTATGTTCATCATTGGTTTTATGCTGTTCTTGAATATGGGACAGCGTGCTTCTAATCAAGTGCGCGCGCCTAGGACAATCGTTGACAATTTCAAGAAAGAGCATGCGCCGTTCTTTGACGCGACGGGTGCACATGCTGGTGCGTTGTTAGGCGATGTACTTCATGATCCGTTTCAAACTTTTTTAGCAAAGACAATAATCTTTAAGCGAGCAGGCAATAAATTTATTAAGGCGGAACTAAGCGAATTGGATTCATTATTCATGAAATTCAAAGAAACTATTATCAGAAAACCGCAGAATAATTATGAAGCTATACATCTGCCAAAGAACGAATTGTTGATATTTGGTGAAACAAACAATCAAGTCTCTCCGGTTGAAGTTTTATCATGCAATCGATATGATTATGATGGCAAAATGATAAAACTAAAAACCTCTGATAATAAAGAATTGATAGTTACACCAGAACATAAGATTGCAGTCAAAAAAGACAATTATATCGATTATGTCGAAGCTCAGAATCTGAATATTAACGATGAATTAGTTGTCAAATCAGAAAATCTGATAATCGATGAGCAGGATATAATTAATACATATGATGAAAGACAACAGCAATTAGCAAAGTCATACTCTGATTATTTGCGTCTAAAACAGCAAGATTCTTCTTGGGGGTATAAACGGATTGCTACAAAACTAGGGGTATCTTATGGCAGAACAAGATGGTGGTCAGATCATGATTCTGCACCAGTTCCAGTACAGACTATTGATTGGCTTAAACAAAAAGGCTTGCTGCCTTTGACAATTGATAATCCTAAACTTCCTTTAATCGCTAAAGTGTTAGGCACAACTTTCGGAGATGGCGGAATCTTTGAAAATCTCAATGGCATATTTTTATCTAGTTCAGAAAAAGCGGCAGTAGAGGAATTCGGAAGGGATATAGAGGCTATTTTCGGATTAGGTCTGAACGAGAATTCCAGAATCATAGAAGGTGGAGAATATGGCCATTCTTGGTGCTATCAGAATACTAATCGGAATATAATCCGATTCTTTTTAGCGTTGGGCGCCCCAAAAGGCAATAAAACAAAGATAAATTTATTAGTTCCTGAATGGCTAAAATTAAATGCGACCTTTGAAAAAGAGTTTTATGGTTCCTATTTGGGCAATGAACTTGGCACACCTACAATCCATAAAGCGGGTAATTATTTAACTACTTTAGAAGTAGGCATAACTGGCACTCCCGAATTCAAACAGAATAGGCTTACTTTTTTAAACCAATTAAGGGAATATCTGCATAGGAATGATGTATCATGCACTTCTATCTATGAAGGCAAATCGCCTACTCCCGGTTCATTGGTATTTAGGTTATTAGTTGAGAAAAAAATGGATAATGTCCTTCATTTCATGATTAATGTGAAACTCAATTATTGCAATTATAAAATCGAGCGATTGTATCAGGCGCTAGGTAAATGGACTCAGTTGAAAATCAGTAAATACAATGAATTATTACAGAGAGGCTATGGCGCCGAGCATGCAATGGGAGTTCTCAATCTTACGCCCAATTCATTATACTTGATACTCAATCATTTTGAAAAGGCTGAAACATGAAATTAATCTCAGAGAAAATCGCTAAAGTTGAAAAAATTCATTATACTGGTAAACTCTATAATGTCACGACTTCTTCAGGCAATCTTATTGCCAATGGCATTCTCGCTAAGAATTCAGGTGGTTTAGGCACACCGGCGCATGAAAGAGTTGTCGCTGGCATGATACACAAAGCGAATATGGGCGTTTTGTTCATTGATGAGATTGCTACATTACGCCGTTCTACTCAACAGGAATTGCTGACTGCTTTGCAGGAAGGGCAATATCCTATCACTGGTCAGTCCGAGCGTTCGGCTGGGGCAATGGTCCGTACTGAACCAGTGCCTTGCAAATTCATTTTAGTTGCTGCTGGCAATCTTGAAACTATCAAGCATATGCATCCTGCTCTACGTTCGCGTATCCGCGGTTATGGTTATGAAGTGTATATGGATGATACTATGATTGATAATGATGAAAATCGCATGAAAATCGCGCAGTTTGTCGCGCAGGAAGTCACTAAGGATGGCAAGATACCTCATTTCAATCGTGCTGCTGTAGATTTGATTGTTGAAGAAGCCAAGAAGATGGCTTCGCGCAAGGGGCATCTTACACTTCGTCTTCGTGAGCTTGGCGGTCTTATTCGTGCTGCCGGTGACGTTGCGTTTGAGCAGAAATCCAAAATCGTAACTCCTGAGCATATTGTATTGGCAAAATCGATTGCGCGTACTCTTGAGAAGCAGATTGCTGACAAGTTTATTGAACGAAAAAAAGAGTATGAAGTAATCAAAACAACTGGTCAAGAAATCGGACGTGTTAATGGTCTTGCAGTGATTGGTTCAGAAGGCGCTTATTCTGGCATTATTTTACCTATTGAAGCTGAGGTCACACCTGGCGGTAAAGAGCATCAAATTATCGCGACTGGCAAACTTGGAGATATCGCGAAAGAAGCTATCACTAACGTCTCTGCGATTATTAAAAAGCATTTTGGTAAAGATATCAAAGAGACAAATGATATTTATGTGCAGTTCTTGCAGACCTATGAAGGCGTCGAAGGAGATTCTGCATCCATTGCAGTTGCTACTTCAGTTATATCTGCGCTTAATGAAATCCCTGTTCGCCAAGATATCGCTATGACTGGCTCTTTATCTGTTCGCGGTGAAGTGTTGCCGATAGGTGGCGTGTCTGCTAAAGTGGATGCTGCGATCAATGCGGGTATTCGTGCGGTTTTAGTTCCTAAATCAAATGTTAAGGATATCATCTTAGATAAGAATAAGGAAGGCAAGATACAGATAATCCCTGTAGATACTATAGAAGAAGTATTGCAGTACGCTTTGATTTGGAAAGGCAAGGAAGACATACTTGCCAAGATAAAGAAACATTAATTCTATAGTTCGGCTTTGCCATAGACGCCGTCGTAACCTGGACTTATTTTTATTTCTCCTTTTCTGTTTTTTAATATTGCGTCTGTTATCTTCTTACTTGTGAGCTTGAGGAGATCTTGCTCGGATGTTTCCAATAGGATTTTGAATTCATTTTCTGTTTTCAGGATGTTGTAGTACTCTTTTGTCGTTCCTTGCGTCGATACACCTTTGTTTGTGACGGCTGCGATGAGTTCTGCAAGCGGAAGAAGTGAATAGTAAGGTTTTGCGTCTTTTGGTTTGAATCCCGCTTTTCTGTCAGCTAATTCTTCTACACGATGTTCTACGCCGATTGTCAGTTTCTTGTTGCAGACTGGGCAGATGTTGTTATTCTTTCTCGCTTCTGCTGGAGGTAATACTGTGTTGCAAGCTCTGTGGCCGTCCCAATGATATTTGCCGTAGGCTGGGTCGACTTCTACTGTGCCTTGCAAGCCTTCTTTTGTCTTCAATGCTAGAATTATATCCTTGTAATTTAGTTCTGTGTCGAATATAGTTGCTTCCCTGCCGATTTTCCACGGCCAGAATGAATGCGAATCTGAGAATGATACTAACGAGTACTTATCCAGCTGCGACATCCGCCAAATCATCGCGGGATCCGCGCTCAATCCTGTCTCTATCGCATGGATGTGTTTCGTTTGGTCCTGGAAGCAGTCTTCCATTTTTGAGAATTGGTTGTACTCGCCGAAAACTGAGAAGTGCGGAGTGAAAAAATGCGCGGGGATTATTTCGATATCTTTGCTTATTTGTCTTAAGCTCTCAACGAATTCAGGACAAGGTATCTTGAATATCGGACGTCCGTCGTAGTCTACTCTTCCTTTCGTCTTGAGGTAATCTGTTATCTGTGTGACTACTTCAAGGTTAGGGGCTAGAAGAATGTTGTGGACGCGTCTTCCTTTGCCGTCTTGAGTGTAGATTAAGGAGATTTCTGATGTGAGCAAGAAGGGGAAGCCTGTTTTTGTGCAATGTATTCCGTCACGTTCTGTGAGAGATTCCTTGATGTGTGCGAACCAGTTCGGCTGTGTGAAATCGCCTGTGCCGAGGAGGTTGACTCCTTTGATTCTTGCGTACTTTTCTAGATTTGGCAGAGTGAGGTCTTTGCTTGTCGCTCTTGAATATTTACCATGGATGTGAAGATCGGCTATGATTGGCATGATTGTGCTTATTACCGCATTCTTTATATTATTTCTTATATTGGATTATATTTTAAGATAATCTTTATATACATATTTTGTCATGATATTTCCTATGCCACAACATCGATTGCATTCGATATCGAATAAGGACGTCGCACGTATTTTCTATGAGATGGCGGACATCCTGGAGATGCAGGACGTGGCGTTCAAGCCAATCGCATATCGCAAGGCGGCGCGTTCAATTGAATCGCTTTCTAGTCCTTTATCTGAGTTCTATGAGAATGATACTTTCGAGAATATTCCCGGTGTCGGTGAGCATCTCGCTAAGAAGATACGCGAATTGCTTGAGACGGGCAGGCTTCAGTCATATGAGAAACTTAAAGCGCAGATGCCTTCCGGCGTGAGCAAATTGATGAATATTCCTTCAATGGGGCCCAAAAAGATCAAACGACTCTATGACGAATTGAAAGTGCGGACTATTACTGATTTGAAGAAAGCGATTTCCTCGCATAAGATAAGTGCGCTTAAGGGTTTTGGTCAGAAATCTGAACAGGACATTGCTGAAGGGTTGACGTTAGTTAAGCAAGGTTCGGAAAGAAGGTTGCTAGCTGAAGCATATCCTGTCGCTGAATCTGTTAGGCTTGAATTATCTAATTTGAGTTTTGTAAAACAAGTGTCTCTTGCGGGTTCTGTTCTGCGCATGAAAGAGACAATCGGCGACTTAGATCTTCTTGCTACTTCGCCTTCTCCTGAGAAAGTCATTGCTTACTTTGTTAAGATGCCGCATGTGAAGAAGATTCTTGCACAGGGTTCGACTAAAGCTTCTATATTGACTAAAGAGAATTTGCAGATGGATTTGCGCGTTGTTCCTCAGGCGCAGTTCGGTTCGGCATTGCAGTATTTCACTGGTTCGAAAGAGCATGGCGTTGCTGTGCGGAACATCGCAATCTCTCGCGGGTATAAGTTAAGCGAGTATGGATTATTTGATAGGAAAACTGACAAGTTGATTGAATCCGCATCTGAGAAACGTATTTATGAAAAATTAGGCATGAAATGGATTCCGCCAGAATTGCGCGAGAATACTGGCGAGATTGAAGCGGCACAGCATGGTAAGTTACCTTCTCTTGTTGAGCTTAATGATATATTGGGCGACTTCCATGTACATTCAACATATAGCGAAGGCGAGAATTCTATCTTGGAGATGGCGAATGCTGCCAAGAGGCTTGGACGTAAGTATATAGTGATGACTGATCATTCACAGAGCAGCAAGATTGCTAATGGTATGGAAGTTAAGACTTTGTTGAAACAGATCAATGAGATTGACAAGCTGAATTCAAAGCTATCTGGTTTTCATATATTGAAAAGTGCTGAAGTCGATATCAAGGCCGATGGCAGTTTGGATTATCCGGATTCTGTTTTATTGCAATTGGATCTTGTTGTTGGTTCAATCCATTCAGGGTTCAAGAAAGATAATACTGAAAGACTGCTTAAGGCGATGGATAACAAGTATCTTAGCGTGATTGGACATCCTACTGGCAGGATGATTGGTATGCGTAATCCTTATCAGTTGGATTTTGAACAGGTATTTGATAAGGCAGCTGATACAGGTATAGCTCTTGAGATAAATGCTCAGCCTTTGCGGATGGACCTAAATGATGTTTTGGTCAAATCCGGTCTTGGTCACAAGGTCAAGTTTACTATTGGTACTGATTCTCATGAAGCAAGCCAATTAGCTAATATGAAGTACGGCGTAGCTATGGCTAGGCGAGGTTGGCTTGAGAGTAAAGATGTTCTGAATACCTTGCCTTACCAGAAGGTTTTGAAGGTCTTAAGGCGCTGATTCCTATATATAGGATGTAGCGTTTATACGGGTTGCTGGTTCTATTTTGAGGGTTCTAAGGCGTTAGGGCTTCAATTTTAGAGGGTATAAAAGCCAATAAAATAGCTTTAAATATATGAAATTGTAGTATATAGATTTATGAGATATCCTACGCCAACCATAGCGATTGCGGCAATGCGGTATTATGATATCCATAAAGGAGATAATTTACCTAAAATCCGTGAATTCATTCATAGGGCTAAAAGGCGCGGAGCAGATATAATCTGTTTCCCTGAATCATGCATAACCAAGAAAGGGGCTTTGCTTCTTACGCATCATTATGTGAAAGAAATTCAAGCGGAATGCAAGAAACATTCTATCTGGGCGATTGTCACTGAAGATATCATGCTGAATGATGAAAGGTACAATATCTCAATGCTTGTAGATCGTGAAGGCAAGATAAGAGGCAAGTACAAGAAGATTAATCTTTATGGCGATAGGACTTTGCCAGGCCATAAGGTTCGTGTTTTCGATACTGATTTCGGCAAGATTGGAATAGTAATCTGCTGGGATATCACTTTCCCTAAATTGTTCGATGCAATGAAGAAGAAAGGCGCGCAAATCGTGTTCTGTCCTGCGAATTGGAGCTATGACATACAAGCTCATACTTGCGGGCATAAAAAGAAAGAGATTCGTTTATTGCGGTCAATATTATTAGCTCGCGCCCATGAAAATGTATTCTTTGTGGCGTTAGTCAATCCTTTAACTGATGATGAAGCTCAAGTCTCTTATTCTGCGATCTCATGTCCTCATCATATTATCAAAGAATTGATAGATAAAGAAGGAGTAATAACTGCGAAAGTCAATCTTAAAGAAGTGCATAAATTCAGGAAATTCTATTCAAAAGAAGATTAAGACTTTTTAGCGTATTTTTTTAATGTGTCTAATACTAATCCCACTAATTCTGCCTGTTCATCATCAAAGAAATCTAATGCAGGTTCAGAATTGACTTCAAGCACTACCCAATGATCATTCTTCTTGAACAGATCTATGCCACAGATATGTATATTGACAGCTTTAACTGTTTTTTTGACTATCCTTTCAAGCTCTTTGTCTATCAAGAATCTTTCTATTTTTTTGGCATGGATGCCAGTGGCTTTCCATCTGGTTGAGCTTTTTTTAGCGGTCTGGACTATCTTGCCATCTAATACTGTGACTCTATAGGACTGTGAATTGACGAATTCTTGCGCGATTATCGGCAGTTTCTCAGTGCCTTTATTCCAGAATTTGCGTATTATCTTAATTGCGCCGTCTAAGTCGTCTGCTTTCTCAACATATTCTCCACATGTGCCGATAACTCTTTTGAGCACAACCGGCCATTTGCCGAATTTTCTTAATTGCTTTTTTGCGGCATTTAGATTTAAAGGGAGCAATGTAGTTTCTAATGTAGGAATATTATTTCTTCTGCATTTCAGGTAAAACATCCATTTGTCTTCAGTGTAATAATATAATCTTGAATTGTCGATTACTTTCTTGCCCATCTCTTCGATGGTTTTGATGTATTCTACCACTATATCGTCAGCGGAATTGTTGTAGATAACGTCGCATTTCATGACGTTATGCTCGAATTCTTCATGACTTTGCTGTCTAGAAATGTTAATTGGAATGAGGACCATGCCTTTCTTTTTCGCAATCTTCTGGAACATCTTCTCTTCTTTTCCGAATTTTCGACTGTAAATTAATCCAATCGCGCACTTATCGCTACTAGAATTTGTTTTATTGCGTATTTTTTCCTGCACGGTGATTATTTTATAGTTTTTATTGTATTTAAATGTTTTTAAAAAGAAAAAGTATAAATAGTTTGTTTGATAGAATTATTTCTATGAAACTAAATTATATCATTGCAATGGTCGCTGTCATCTTGTTGATAGCAGGATGCGCGCAAGGCACAGTCACACAAAACAAACAAGATCTGTCGAATACTGCAAATCTTGTGACAATAAAAGATTTAGAGTTCCAGCCGTCGACGATTACTGTCAAGGCTGGTTCGATAGTCACTTGGCTTAACCGAGACTCGGTATCACATAAAATCAAGTTCCCTAAGTCTAGCTCTCCGGATTTGAAGTATGGTGATTCATATGATGAGCAGTTCGATCAAACCGGAACATTCGAGTATATCTGTGCAATACATCCATCAATGAAAGGCAAAGTGGTAGTTGAATGAAGCTTGATCCCAGATATCGAAAACTGATACTTTCTTTTTTCCTTATTCTTTCGATTGTGTTAGTTTTCGCATTCTTCGATTATCTCGCACATCAATATGACACTGAATATTCGGTGCCCTCAAGATATTTCCCAAACAAGATAATCTTCGGTTCAATGTTCGGATTCTTCATATTCCTGCTTTTAGGAAAACAGAATCCTCTTGAGAAGTCGTTGATATTTTCGTTCACGGTCTCGGTATTCTTGCAGATACGCTATTTCCTTGAAGGATATCCAAAGGATTTCGTATTCTTATTTTTAGGCGTGCATTTCGTGCTGCTCTTTTTAGTGTCATATGCTTTTTTTTGGATTTTGAAATGGAAAAAGATACAATTAGTATAGGCGTTTAGGGAATTCTTTTAAATATGCGATAAGCTCTTTATTTTTATGGAAAAATATCGCGAAGAAAGGCCTTGGGGCAATTTTGAGCAGTTCTGCCTGAATCAGCAGTGCTCTGTTAAATTGATAAATGTCAAATCTGATTCTGAACTAAGCTTACAATATCATCATAAACGCGATGAGTTCTGGAGAATTATTGTTGGGAATCCAATTATATTCATTGATGATAAGGAGATTCGCGCTAAGGCCGGCGATGAATTTTTCATAAATCGAGAGACTCTGCATCAGATAAAGACTAAGGATTTTGCAGCACAAGTGCTTGAGATTTCTTTCGGAGAATTCGATGAGAAAGATATTGTGCGCGTTAAAGATAGATATAATAGAGATTAAAGATTTGATAATATATCTTCTTTTGTTGTTCTTTTATATTCGCCGGGTTTCATTTCACCCAGCATTATATCTCCGATTGCTACTCTTTTCAGCTTGTAAACTTGGTTGTTCATCTTCTCGAAGATTCTACGTACTTCACGTTTCTTGCCTTCGGTTATTATTATCAAAATCTTATTTTGCTCTAGTTTTGTAATTTTGCAGGGCTTTGTTTTGTGCTGGATGATCTTGCCATTTTCTTCCAAGTCAATCATTACGCCTTGTTCAATCTTAGCGATTTCTTCTATGGAGATAGGTTTGGCGAGCTTCACTTCATATGTTTTCTTTATGTTATTCTTAGGTTCAGTGATTTTTGACCCGAGTTCGCCGTCGTTTGTTATTATTAAAAGACCAGAACTATTCTTGTCAAGCCTGCCTACGCTGAATAATGATTTTTTCTCAGAGTCATTCAGTTTTTGGTCTTCATCGATGATCTTGAATATGCTTTTGTTCTTGTGCTGGATATCTTTCTCAGTCAGCCTTGATGAAAGGTAATCTTCAGGCTTGTTAATCAGGATGTAAATGCTTTCGCTTAATTTTTTGAGTTCTTTATTCTTCCAGAATACTTTTTCTTTGCTTGGCTTGAATTGGTAATGGAGATCTGTGACTATTTTGTCATTTATTGATATCTCTTTATTCCTGACTGCGTCTACTATCTGTTGCTTGCTATCAAATGCGCCAGTCTTGCTCAGGAATTGATGCAGTCTTAGTTTTGCCATGCTTCTTTGATAATGGCTTTTAATATATAAATCCAAATGTTTATATAGCGAATTCCGAAACTATATGTATATTTAATACTCAAATATACAAAGGTGAAAATATGGCAGCAACCCCAAAAGGTCCACAAAAAGTAAAATTAGATTATAACGTAGATAAAATAATATATGATGTTTTTGTCAAGCAGTGCGCAAATAGAGGATTCGCGCCTCAGATTATCATCGAAAGAATGATGAAGAAATACACTGAGACTGGACAGATTTAGATCTTTAAACTTTTTTATTTTTTAGAATTATTATTTCTCTTTTTATCTTAATATTTCCATAGGATCTCTGCCCGGAGGCAGTTTCACGAATTTGTATTTGCCTGGGCCTAACTGGCCTAGCTGAAGTTTGCCGATCCTAACACGCATCAAGAATCTGATAGGTATGCCGAGCTTGTCGAACATTCTCCTGATAACTCTGTTCTTACCTTCATGGATTGTGATCTCTATTTCGTCTTTTTTTACAACTCTTACTTTCGCAGGCGCAGTTCTGCCGTCTTCGAGCATCATGCCTTTCTCAATCTGCTGGATCTCAAAGCCTCTCATCTGCCTTGTTATCCCAACTAAATAAGTTTTCCTCACTTCATACCTCGGATGCATGACATTGTTGGCAAAATCGCCGTCATTTGTCAGCAGAAGGAGTCCGCAAGTGTTGTAATCCAATCTTCCTATCGGGAAGACTCTTTCTTTGACTCTGATGTAGTCCATGACTGTCTTGAGTCTCGCATCCTTGACTGCGCAGAGACATCCTACCGGTTTGTTGAATATGATATATACCTTGTTCTCAGGTTTCAGAAGTTTGCCGGAAACAGTGATCTTATCAGATTCTTTCGCTTTGTCTCCCACCTTAATCAGCTTGCCATTGACTTTGACTTCGCCTTGGGCAATGAGCTGTTCAGCCTTCCTTCTAGAGCAATGTCCGTAATTGCTTATGAGTTTCTGAACGCGGAATTCTGTTTCCATATCGCTTATTTGGCGGTCTTATATTATAAATGTAGTGGATAATATAAGAAATTGCTGAGTAGTAAGGTTTATATTGCTCTAAGTCTATAAAATGAGGTATGGCCAAATTAAAACGCACTGTGACTCTGTTCGAAGCTACTATGTACGGGCTTAGCGTGATAATCGGCGCGGGGATTTATGCTCTTATCGGTCCGGCTGCAGGAGTTGCTGGAAATGCGACATGGCTGGCTTTCTTATTTGCTGCATTTATCGCAGGATGCACTGGGCTTAGCTATTGCGAGCTTTCTTCTAAGATGCCCTATGATTCGGCAGAATATACTTATGCGGTAAAATCATTCGGAAGCAAGAATTTGGCTTTCGGTATCGCTTGGTTGAAACTTATTTCCGGAATAATCGCAGTATCTGCAGTCTCTCTTGGTTTTGCAGGATATTTTTCTGAACTCACTGGTATAGGTAAAATTTATGGCGCTTTATTGATATTATTGATTTGCTTCTTAGTTAATCTAATGAGCGTGCAGAATAGCTTAATGGTGAACGCTTTCATGGTGATTGTTACGATACTCGGTTTACTTGTGGTAATAGTAAGTGGGGTCGGTTATATTGGTTCTATTGATTACTTTGATTTCAGTTTAGGCTTAAATGGAATATTTACAGCAGCTGCACTCATCTTTTTCGCTTTTCTTGGTTTTGAGGATATTGTTGTATTGGGTGAAGAATCGAAAGAGCCTAAGAAAGTATTGCCTTTGGCCATAATGATATCCATCTTTGCAACTAGCTTGTTATATACATTAGTTTCTCTTGTAGCTATCAGTGTTGTACCTTGGGAAGCTTTGGCTTTGTCGAATTCACCATTGACTCTTGTCGCCAAAATCACAATGGGCAGTAATGGCGCATTCATAGTCTCTCTTTTGGCATTGATTGCTACCGGAAGCACAGTATTCACATTAATCTTTGCTTATGTGCGTATGATATTTGGTATGGCTGAGAAGAAATCTTTACCAGCAATTTTCTTGAAATTGTCTAGGCGCGGAGTTCCGGTATTAGCATTAGTTTTAGTCGCGTTCATATCTGCGGGATTCATCATGCTTGAAGATATAAAATTCGTCGCTTCAATTACGGATTTCGGGGCATTGTTCGTGTTCATGGCAGTGAATCTTTCGCTCATTGTTCTGCGTTATAAACATGATCACATGCATGGCCAGTTCAAAGCGCCTTTCAACATCGGAAGATTCCCAGTTCTTGCTGCGGTTGGAGCGGTATTCTCATTTTATATGCTGACTATGTTAGGCTGGTTGGTCGCTGCAATCAGCATAGGATTGTTTTTATTGGGAATAATATTGTTCTTATTATTCTTTGATGAATCTAAATAATTTTCTTTGCTTATCTTTAGTATTCGATATATATTTCACAATCTCCGAATATATTTAAATCGCTGAAAATGAATTCTTTTCAAAAGAAGTGATGAAATGGCTGATTTTCCTGATTTTAAACAAATACTTGAGCGATTCGATCAGCGTAAAGTACGCACATGGATCGATAAATTGAAATTTCCATATCTGCTCAGCTTGTGGGTAATCATAATTATTTCTTTTGGAGCAGTTTATTTCTTTTTCCAGGCAGATGATTATTACCTATTTAATCTAACTAAACAGGGGCCAGTTGATAATTTGCATGATGCAGTGTATTTCAGTTTTGTGGCAGCTACTGCTACCGGTTTCGGCAATATCATCCCAATAGGATATTTCAAAGCGCTCGCTATTTTTGAAGTCATATTCGGGCTCTTCTCTCTCACTTTGATAGCTTCTAAGATACTTTCTATCAAACAGGATATTGTTCTTGATGAGTTGTACGATCTTTCTTGGGGGGAGAAAGTCAATAAGATCCGTTCGTCACTTCTCTTATTCAGGCAGAATCTTGATCGTATCATCTCCAAGGTTGAAGAAGGCGTAATTAAGAAAAGGGAGATCAATAATCTGCATACATACATTCTTTCTTTGGAGGTATATATGATGGAATCTCTTGCTTTCTTGGGCAAATCTCCGCAGGAGAAGGATGGGTATCTGAAGAATGTGGATCCAGTGAATACTGAGCTTATTTTCATCAGCGTACTGAATTCTCTTGATAAAGTGTCTGAATTGTTTTCATCTCTGAATGACACGAAATCAGAATGGCGATATGAAGCTCTTATCAAATCGATAGATTCGTGCATTACTTTGAATGACAAACTTTTTAGCGTGTTGAATAAGTCATCAGATTTGCGCAAAGAGACCTTGAATGATCTGAATTCGCGCAAGCATAATGTGATTACACGAATACGTGTCGAAGTCGCGCGTAAAGAACCGCCTATAGAAGTTGTTGAGATAATTATGAATGAGATGAATGCAGATAATAATTAAATTTTAGCTTATTTTTCCGAAGCATTTATATTTTAAAAAATTCATAATAATATTGATGAATCGCACCAATAAGATACTGCTTATCTCGGATGTTTTCGTACTCACTGGATTTGGCCTTATCGATCCGATTTTAGCAATCTATATCAAGGATAATATAGTCGGCGGTACTATTTTTGCGGCAGGTTTGGCGAGCATGCTTTTTTTCATCACAAAATGTTTAGTGCAACTGCCATTCGCAAAATATGTGGATAACCATGAAGATAAAGTGAAATGGCTAGTTCTTGGCGCATTCCTCATAGCGAATGTACCATTCATTTACCTTTACGCGAAGAACGTGAACTACGTGTATTTCGCACAGGTCCTCTACGGCCTAGGGTGCGGATTAGCGTATCCAACGTGGTATGGTCTTTGGTCAGTCAACTTGACAAAGAATAAGGAAAGCTATGAATGGAGCATACATTCTGTATTCACCGGCATAGGCGTAGCTTTGACTGCCGCAATCGGGAGCGCTATAGCAGAATTTGTGGGATTCACGTACACTTTTGTGCTTGTTGGTGTAATGTCTCTTGCAGGATGCTGCATTCTTTTCTTCTTAGAAGCGCGTCAAGAAAGAATCGAAAAGGAAAAGCGCAGGATAAATAAAAAATAATCCTTAGCAAAGATTGTTTCTTTTAGTTCAGATAGTCCTTAAATTACTCAGAATTAATACTCAATAAACTGAATCTCGCATTTGCTCATCTTCTCATAAAATTCGAGATCCGGACTGATTGTCTTTGATTCGAATATAACTTGATTCATTCCTTCCCAGAATAGGAACCAGCCGGCCGGTTCGAACAATACAACTAGGAAACTCCAGATGAATTCACTATCAGGCATTTGGTGAAGGATGTATGTCGTCACTAACATAGTGATTACGCCGAGCCCTACGAATTTGAGCCCTCTATTGACTATAGTACTCTTATCGCTAAGATGTCTATGGTAATGCTTTTTGAAATGCTCTTTTAATCTCTTTTTGATGAGGTTCTCATAATGCAAATTCCTCATTTTAATCGGGATTAATAGATTGAGTTCGAGATTGCCTGAAACCTTGTCCCGGCTTGCTCTTTTTGCTTCTGTGACAAAATCGTCTGATAATGCTCTCTCTGAGTATGGCCTAGGATCGAAATCAGAAAAGATGTCATCATAAGTGTCCAACCATAAACTAATCTCTGAAAGATCAATGAGTTTCTTTCTAGTGGCTTCATCTATGATTGCCTGAGCAGTTGCTGCCATACTCTAAATTGAGGCATCTCAAGTTTATATGGCTTTCTAAGTGGCATATTGTGATAGATATATGCAGTATATGTATTACATACACGTAAAAAGGGCGTGTCCAGAATGCTTGTTGATACAAGCCAATGTCGTACAAGAACTGCTTTGCAGTTCTGTGCACAGGAGTACTTAGTACTCCTTGTGCCTCACATCTATTTCTTTAATATAATCTGCAGAATAGATTCTGCTAATTATTTGTAGATTAAGTATGTTCAGTATAGACATTGGTTCTGTCAGAGCTGAAGCTCTGAGTATGCTCAAAGCCGTAGCTTTGACACATTCTGGACACGTCCCGTAAAAACAAATATTTTTAAACTGCATTTGCTAGAATAGTACTAGTTATCTTATAATAATACAAAAAGGTGAAATTCATGAAAAAAGAAATACTTCCTCCAAGCTTTGGAGATGATTTGGTTTTAGGTTTGAAATATCCATGGAATCATGCCAAAAGGCAATGGAATATCCTTTGGGCATTAATCCCTATATTCGGTTGGTTCGCTTTAGTCGGTTACGGCAAGAAAATCATACTTGAATTGGTTGCCGGTAGAAGAGAAGGGCTTCCTGCGTTCGGAGATTTCTGGAAGAACTTCCAGGAAGGAGTCATGATATTCATATTCATGATCCCTACATTCTTGGCGATTGGATTCCTTAATGTGATTCCTATAGTAGGCAAATTGATAGCGTTTTTAGCGCATGCTTTCCTTATGCCATGGTTGACAATCAATTTCATGGTCAAAGGCAAATTCGAGGCATTGTGGGAATTAGAGAAAGCATATAATGTAGTGTTCGGTAATGTGAAAGAATATCTAGTGTTCCTTTTACAATCTGCGATATTCTGCACAGTGTATTGGTTTGCAAGCATGCTTTTGGTGGGCATACCTGGACTAGCGTTCGGCCATATGTATTTCTTCACGCAGTTCTATCAAAAGCATCAGCTTAAACTGAAAAAATGAGGAAGTTAATCTCTTTTTTTCTTCTTTTTGTTTTAGTTCTTTTTTCTGGTTGCGGTGATGTTGTTGACGAGAAATCATGTTCTATTGATACAGATTGCGCATGCGGACGGCATGTTGTCTCCGGCGACTGCTTTTTCGGGAATTCTGCGTTCGTTGATGTGTCTGAGCAGTGCCCTGATTATTGTACGGGGATAGCTGCGCAATTCGCTATACAATGCGTAGATAAGAAGTGTGAACAAGTACGGATTAGATAAACATATTTTTCTTCAAAAGAATAATGTCATCAATACCGCGAGAATAATCATATTGCCAAAGTCTGCGATTGATGTTGTGATAGGTATCAAGAAGTTGTTAGGGTCTTCTTCATTCTGGAATAGTATTAATCCGCCTATAACTGATACTAAGAATAAAATTGTTATCAACACTCCTGTATCTATGAGCGCAATCATCATGATCTTTATGCTGTATTCAAGGTTCATGCCATGGCCGGAATAATCCGATATCAATAATGCAAGCCCTCCGCTCATGGCTGCAGTAATCATCGATATCAAGAACATCTGCAGGAACATTTTAACAAGGCCCTTTCTCCAAAATTCAGAATCTACTTTTTTCTGATGCAGCAATGTAGAGAATCTTGAAGAGATGACTGTTCCGTAGCTTCCGATCATGTTGTTCAAAGTTGGGAACATGATGACCAACGGCATTATCTCCATGAACAATACTTTTATTTCTTCTAATGCAAGTCCACCAAGAGAGCTCAATAGGCAAGCAAATGCTAATATACCTATACTTTCCATGATTATGACTTTGATTATATGCGAATGAGGGCCATATTCCTTAATGTAGAATAATGTTTTTTTAGAAATGTTATATTTGGTGTGGACTTTGTTCAGGATAGGGTGGTGCTTATGTCTTTTTATCTTAGTCACATTAAGAATATGTTTCTGGAAAAGCCTTTTCTTTTCGTAGTTCCAAAGATGATTATAGTATTCTTTCATTTTATAAGATTAATAATGCGACCAATAATGATAGTATGCCCACCACATCGCCAACTGCTGTTATAAACGGCCCTATTATGTTGTTAGGGTCATGGCCTTTCTTGAAAAGATATAATATAGATACGAGCGTTAATGGAATTTCGATACCATTCGATATGATTCCGGCTATCAATGGTATGATTATGATTGTGGGATAGTATAATCCCATCAAGTAATAATTGAATGTGAATGCTATCAATCCTAGCATAATAGATACTAAGATTCCTAGGAGGAATGAGGCTATAATATTTCCTTTGATTATCTTGGTCTTCATTCGGTTAGGTTTTATTATATGCAGGAATAGTCCCGAAGTTATTCTTGATGAGAAAGACCCAGCTATGTTGTTGCGCATTTCCAAGAAACCTGGAATCATTATGAGCATGCCAGGGATTATAAGAAGATTATCTTCATATATGGCTAATATAGTGCCAGCTATAATTCCGCCTATTATGCTGAACATCTGAGTGCCTAATATTTCAGTGAAATCTTTATCAAAAAATGCCATCTGTAAATATACTGAATTCTATAATATATTAATGTTTTGAATATGCATATTGATTTTATTGATTACAAATATTTATATATTGAAACTGCCTGAATTTAGATGTATTAATAACATAATATAACATAATATATTATAATTATAGGGTGTGATAGAATATGCCAAAAACAATAATGGTTGTTGATGATGAGCCGGATATCCGCGCTACAGTAAAAACAGTTCTTGAGAAGAATGGTTTCAAAGTCATTACCGCAGTAAATGGCGATGATTGCCTTGATAAGCTGAAGAAAGAGAAACCTGATCTGATACTTCTTGACATAATGATGCCGGGGACTCCTGTCAAAGAGATTGTGCCTAAGATTAAGGGCAAAATCGCATATCTGACTGTTGTCAGAGTGACTGAAGCGGAGAAAGAGCAACTTTTGAAAAATAAGAATATAGTAGATTTCATACAGAAGCCTTTCGATATCAAAGACTTAGTGAAAAGAGTGACTAAATTAACTTCATGAGATTGGTTGAAATGGATATTACTAAAGAATTGAAGGACAATCAGGTTGTGCTTTTGCTAGTTGAGGGATTGGAGTACAATGATCTTTCTTTGAAAGTGGCTAAAGAACTTTTCGGCAAGAAAGTGTGCTATGTGACTCTGAACAAGACGTGCCCTTCGATTATCGAGAACTTTTCGAAAGCGAATATAAAAACTAAGGGTGTGACGTTTGTTGATGCAATTTCCAAAACTATTACCGGCAGGCCTAAGGCAGTTGACTCTTGCATGTATCTCAGTTCGCCAGGAGCATTGACTGAGTTGTCAATAGCAATCACTGAATTCATAAGGGAAGGATATGATTATATCATCTTTGATTCATTGACTAATTTGCTGATATACCAGGGCAAAGGGCCTGTCGCTAAATTCGTCGCTAATCTGATCACTAAGATAAAAGCCAGCAAGACTCGCGCTGTGTTTTATGCACTTAAAGTCGATCAGCATCAAGAGCTTATACAGGAAGCGTCCATGTTTGTAGATAAAGTTGTGGATGCGAGCAAATAATCTCAATCATATCAGTATCGGGAAAGATTTTGTTTCCCATAATCAGTTTAACATGAAAGAGCAACCGAAAAAAGAGGGAGTTGATTCAAGTAGGTCTTTTTCTAGATTTTATTTCAGCAAATTGAATATTAAATTATTCATGATAGCTTTCATGTTTTTAATTCTCGCAATATCTTCTTTTGGGATAGTCATCTATTATGTGGTCATTGATTCATTGAGTTTTCAGATACAATCTGAATTAGAATTGGCGGCCACTTTGACTTCCAATCATGTAATAACCTATTTCGATGAAAAGACTGAGCTTATCAAGCTGATAACCAGTAGAACGCAGTTGAGGCGGGATTTGAATAATTATATTTCTGCTCCGAATCAGGATTTATACAATGAGATTGTGCTAAAACTTAAGGATTCTAAAGGGTCGATTGAGGAAATACAAAATCTTTGCTTCATCAATATGGGAGGCATTGTAGATGCCTGCAGTGATAATAGTATCACCGGAACTGATTTTTCTCAAGAAAGATTTTTTTCACAAGGCAAAATTTCAGAAGGCAGTTATTTCTTTAAAAATTCAGGCAATTGGAATATTGTGATTTCCGGTCCGATATATGAAAATAATCAGATATTGGGCGTCGTAATAGTAGTGTATGGTTTGCAAGAGCTTGGTGATATCATCACAGAAAGAGCTGGATTAGGGGAGACTGGTGAAGTATTGATTGCATTCAATGATAATAATGGGCAGACCATATATCCTTTGCCAAGGCGTTTTGAGAATGATGCGGTATCTATGAATTTTGTGGGATTACCGATGCAAGCTGCTCTAAATAAAGAATCTACTTTTTTTAAGAAAACCTATGATTACAGGGATGTGCAGGTGATTGCGGCTACTAAATATATTGACAGCGTTAAATTAGGATTGGTATCAAAAATAGATTATGCTGAAGCCATTCTGCCGGTACGTGACAGACTTATTATTCTTTTCGTCAGAGTTAGCTTAATCTTAGTTCTGGTCTTGACATTGCTTTTCTTTTTAATATCTCTACGTATAATTAAACCTATACATGAGTTGATATCCGCTGCTGAAAGGTTGAAGAACAATGATTTCAAAGTTCATTTGAATATCAAGACTGATGATGAGCTTGAGCAGTTAGCGGGGACTTTTAATACTACTGCAGAGATACTTGATAATCTTGAGAATGAAAGAAAACAGATTGATAAGGCGAAGACTGAGTTCTTGTCAATCACGTCGCATGAATTGCGAAGTCCGATGACGCCGATGAGGGCGCAATTGCAAATGGTGCTCGGTGATTATTTCGGGAAACTTAATGCTGAACAGAGGAATGCGCTTGAGATTGTGCTGAACAATACTGAACGTCTTGACAAGATAATCGTCGATTTCCTTGAGATCTCGCGTATTGAGGCTGCTCGTTTGAAATTCAATTTCGTGAAAGCTGATTTAACTAAAATGATAAATCTTGTTGTTGAAGAAGTTAAATCATTTATGCCTGAGAAGAAACTTCGGATTGAGTTGGATGTCGGCAGATTGCCCATTATTGAATGCGATCCTGACCGTGTATCACAAGTACTGCGTAATCTTTTGACAAATTCTATTAAATTCTCGCATCAGAACGGGCGTGTTTTAGTGTCTGTGAAGCACACAGATGGAATGATTCAGTTTAGCGTGAAAGATGAGGGTGTAGGCATATCCGAGAAAGATCAGAAGCATCTTTTCGAGCCGTTCTTCCAAGTCGAGAATATGTATCAGCATAAATCCGGCGGTACTGGTCTAGGGCTTGCTATCTGTAAGGGCATTGTAGAGAGTCAGAACGGGAGGATTTGGCTTGTTTCTCAAGAAGGCAAAGGAACTGTTTTTAATTTCACTGTGCCGTTGAAACCAGTGCATGAGATTAAGGCCATAAAGATTTTGTTCTCGAACGGACAGAAGACGGATGAGCTCGTCAAAAATTTATTTATTGAATATATCGGGCCATTAGGTGAACGTGAATTCGAGGAATTGCAGAAAAGCAAAGGGATTACTTATGAATCTGTGCATCAATATATATCGGATTTAGCCAAGAAAGGAATACTTATGAAAGAGAATTCCGAAGAATTTAAAAGCAAGATTGCTATGGTATTTGGCAGAGAAGAAAAAGAGGTTAAGAAATTGAAAAAGAAAGAGAGATTGACTTTGCCTCAACAGGAGGTAGCTGAGTTTTTCAGCAAAAACTAATGGCAGAATTATCATTATATTTAGCTAATCTAACAGGTATATTCTCTATAATCACAGCTATACTAGGGATACGCCTTATTCTGGCTATTCTTTCTAAGAAGAAGAGTCCTATCCAAAGAACAATTCATATCATATTTGGATTATTAGTGATAAGTTTTATATCATGGGCTTCAGCTGAGACGATATGGGCAATTTTATCTATTATGGGAATAGATCCGGCATTCGGAATTGCCGAATACTTTTATTTATTCGGTTATTTATGCTCCGCAATAGCTTTAATCTATTTCGCTAAAATAAATCTTTCCCATTCAGCTTTTGAAGAGATTTTCTCAGTTTCTGTAATCGGTGGCTTGTTCATATTATTCGCGTTATTCTCAGTAAACTTTGTAGTCTCGGGTTATGTGGAGAAATTGCCGGCATTAGAGATGTTTCTAAGCTATTTTTATCCAATAGGTAGCGCTATTTTATTTGCGCTTTCTTCAACTGTGTATATTTTCTTTCGTAAGATAAAAATTATTGAGATACCATTGATTCTCATAGCTGCGGGATACATATTCAATTTTGTAGGGGATCTTGGATATACATATTATTCATTGAGAGAAATTTATGGCACAATAGGCATAATTTCAGATATTTGTTTTATGATTCAATATCTTTTAGTAGCTAAGGCATTCTGCTTATTAATATCATCATTATCAAATGGAAATTGCGGATTCAATATAAAATCAAAGACTAAAAATGAAACAGAATGAACAAATAATCGGCGGATTGATTGGGATTGTTTTTGTCGCAGCTATCTTAGTTATGATTGGATGGATATTCGGAGTAGATACTCTAAAAAGCATTGTTCCCGGTTTCGTGACAATGAAGTTCTCCACAGCAGTCGCGTTCTTAATAGTGGGATTAATATTGCTGGGAATGTCAAATTTATTAGATATATCTTATTTGTATAAAGGCGTATTTTTCTTTTCAACACTATTATTGATATTCATGGGATATATGCTGGTAACTTCTCTATTGGGTTTAACTAGCGGCATCGAAAATCTAGTTGTGGAAGAAGCAGCAGGTGCATTGAAAACCAGCAAGCCCGGCATGCCTTCGGCAGCGACCATGCTTAATTTCGTTCTTATCGCAGTCGCTGGACTGATTTCATTATCTTCATATAAACAGAAGGGATTCAGAATAATTTCTGTGATTGTCGGATTATTGGGTGTAAGCAGTGTGCTAGGATATATCTCAAACAGCCCTTCATTGTATTTCTATATCGAAGGGATTAGCTCTGCGATGGCGCTTCATACGGCTTTCTTATTCGTGTTCATAGGGATTGCCATATATCTTCTTTCAGGACTAGTTTCTGAGAAAAATAATATACAGATAGGCACTGAGATTTTCTTAGGGTTCTTTTCAATTGTAGTATTGATGGTATTCATGATAGGATTGAGCTCTCAGATCAATACTCAGAGGCTTGAGAATACTCAGATGATAAGGGATGTCGAAGCTCCTTTGGAACTGATGGTTGAACAAGTCAGGGGGTATGATGCCATACTCACTAGTGCTGCACACGAATCTTTATTGCATGCACAAAAAGGCGAATTCAATTATGCTAGGCAGCATAAAGTCAAATATGATGAAACCAGCGCTAAATTGGATACCCTTCTTAAGTTCAATGCCCCAAAGCTGCTTGCAAAAAGTTTTAGACCGCAGATTGATAAGGATAAAGTAATCGAGATATTGAATGAACTGGATATTGTGAATATTGAATTGGTTGATTTAGAGATGCGTGCATTTGAAGCTATCGAGAATAAGGACACCGAATCGGCATATTCATTGATTGTTTCTGAACAATACTCTGAATCTAAGGAAAGGCTTGTTAATTTATACAATGAATGGGTAGCAATTGAAATAAGAACGACTTCTGAGCTTAGAGCTAAGATTATAGATGAATCCAATCAGTTAGATTCGCTTAATTTTTATTTTTCAATAATTGTAGTGATATTCGCATTGATATTCTCGATATTCATGACATTGTCTTTAACCAGGCCTATCAAAAGATTGGAAAATGAAGTGATTGAGATATCTAAAGGAAAACTGGATCTGCAACTTAGTAAAAGCAATCTTGAAGAAGTGCAAAATTTATCTGATTCATTGAGCAGGATATTGGCTACCATGAAGCTTGCTGTACTTAGGACCGGACTAACTAAAGCTGAACTTGGTTTTGAGGAAATTGTGAAGGCGAAGGAAGAAATTGAAAAAAAATATAAGATATTGTTTGACGTTTCTCAGGATGCGATTATGACTATTGCGCCGCCTAAATGGAATTTCACTTCTGGAAATCCTGCGACTTTGAAAATGTTTAACATCAATAGTGAGAAGCAGTTGGCATTATTGAATCCAGCAGAATTATCTCCTGAAAGGCAACCTGATGGCCAGCTTTCATCAGCAAAAGCTAAAAAGATGATTGATATTGCCGTGAAAAAAGGTTCTAATTTCTTTGAATGGACGCATAAGAGATACAAAGGCGAGAATTTCGCAGCCAATGTTTTGTTGAGCAAAGTCAATGAGGACGGGGAAACCTATCTCCAAGCTACTGTGAGAGATTTATCTAATACAATAATCGGAGAACAGAAATTTAAAATACTCATAGAGAGTATGGATGATGCAGTTTATTTGCACGGATTTGAACCTGACGGAAAGCCTACTAATTTCATCGATGTCAATTCTGCGGCATGCAAGAGGATGGGTTATACTCGCGCAGAATTCCTTAAGATGAGTCCTATGAAATTGGATTCGCCTAAAGGTGCAAAGAACATACCTAAAATAATGAAAATTTTGTTATCCACTGGCAAAGCATTGTTTGAAGGAGAGCATATCACTAAGAAAGGTAAGACAATACCTGTCGAGATAAATAGCAGTATCTTGAATATCGCAGGGAAGAAGTATGTGCTTTCTATCGCGAGAGACATCTCTGGGCGTAAATCCGGCGGATATATCAAGCTGAATACTAACGGAAGAACTGAAAAGTATATGATGTGATAATATGAAGAAGATAATATGGACTACTAAACTCGCAATCGGAATTGATGAAATAGATAATCAGCATAAGCAATTCATCAAGATATTGAACACTTGCTGTACTCCCAAAAACATAGATTCACAGAAATTGAAAGAAATCTTTTCCGAATTGATTGAATTCGTAAGGGTTCATTTTTCTACAGAAGAAAAATATTTCGAGAAATGGGAATATCCCTATGCTCAAGAGCATATGATTGAGCATGAAAAACTGATAATAAATACGTTGAAATACCAGATGAAGTTTGAGAAGATTGGGGGTAAAGTTGTCCCTGAACTTTTGAAATTCTTGGAAGATTGGTTTGAGAATCATTTGAAGAAGCATGATTTCAAATACAGGGATTATTTTATAGAGAAAGGTTTCATTTAGTTCTGATGGGCTCTGTAGAAAATCTCGTTATCACACAAGAACTGCTATGCAGTTCTGTGCACAGAAGCACTTTGTGCTTCTTGTGCTCGCCACCAACAGCAATTTGACCTTGCTAGGTCAATTCTCAAATAATGTTTGAGAAAATGTTGCTATTTCAAAAGTGAGGGTGCTATATCGTCATAGACTTCTATAACGCACTTGATGTTAGAATTGAGAACATTTTGAGAAGGTTGGTGGACTTTTCTACAAAGCCATTCTGATACAAAGTCTTATAAATAATCTATATTCTCTAGTAGCTATATGGCAACTAAATCAAAATCTCATAAATGTGAATTGTTAGCGCCAGCTGGAAATCGCGAAATGCTTGTTGCGGCTATTGATGCAGGATGCGATTCAGTATATTTCGGCGTGAAGTCGTTCAATATGAGAGTGAATGCCGGCAATTTCTCGGTTTCTGAACTTCCTGATGTTGTTAAATATTGTCATGCGCATAAAGTAAAAGCTTACTTGACTCTGAATTCTATCATATACGATAATGAGCTTGCTGAGCTTGATACTGTTTTGAAAGCTGCGAAATCTGCTAAGATTGATGCAATCATATGTTGGGACATGTCTGTGCTCAGATTGGCGCAGAAATACAAATTGGATGTTCATCTTTCTACGCAGGCTTCTGTCAGTAATTTTGAAGCTGTTGAATATTATGCGAAGTTGGGGGTTAAACGTATTATCTTGGCTAGGGAGCTATCGCTTTCACAGATTAAGTCTATAACTGACCAGATTATTAAACGTAAACTTAACGTTTCAATCGAGACTTTTGTTCACGGCGCGATGTGCGTTGCGGTTTCTGGACGTTGCTTTACATCGCAGTTTTTATTCAAGCGTTCTGCTAATCGCGGGGACTGCCTTCAACCATGCAGGCGCGCGTATAAAGTCACGGATATGGAGACTGGCGGAGAAGTAAAACTTGACAATAATTATGTCATGTCTGCTAAGGATCTATGTGCGCTGCCATTCATTGATAAATTGAAGGATGCGGGGATATCTGCGTTTAAGATCGAGGGCAGATGCAGAAGTCCTGAATATGTGAAGGTTGTTATTTCTGCGTATAGGAAAGCGATTGATAATGCGCTGAGTGAAGTTCAGAAGAAGGAATTGATTGCTAAGCTGAAGAGTGTATATAATCGGAAGTTTTCATCTGGTTTCTATCTTGGTCTTCCTACAAATGATGATTTCACTGATATTTATGGAAGCGCTGCTACTTACGTTAAGGAGTATATCGGCTATGTATGCAATTTCTACAGCAAAATAAATGTGGCAGAAGTTAATATAGAATCTAACGGACTTAAGGTTGGCGATCATCTGATGATAATCGGGCCTACAACCGGTGTAAAAGAGCAGAAGCTGTCATCCATTGAGATAAACCATCACAAGATAAAATCTGCGAAAAAAGGCAGGCATATCGCTGTTAAACTGAATTTCTTAGCGAGAATCAATGACAAAGTATTTGTGATAAGAAAAGCGTAGAACTAATAATAGGATTTAGCTTTATTCTTGACAAGCTTAACTGCTTTCTTCTTAATTGGTTTGATTTTTTTTGTTGATACTTTTGCTTTTTCTGCAACTTTCGCAATCTTAGCGACTTTCTTAGCTTTGACTTTCGCGATTATTTTTTTAACTATATTCTTCTTCACGCTTTTTTTGCTTGCGTTGACTTTCATCTTGCCTGCTTCTTTATGGATGTGAAGCTTTTTCTTTTCAGGCATCAATGGCGCAACTTCGATCTTTAAGAAGTCTTCAGCTTCTTTGATTTTGTGCTGGATCTTGATTATGTCTTGAGAATTGTCCTGCTGTTGGATAAGCGAACCGCATTCAGGGCATTTGAATTCAAAATTCATAGCTTGCTCGAAATCCAGCCTGATACAGCCTTCAGGGCATGCGAAGAATATTGCAGAATTCTCACGTTCAAGCCTTTCTCTGAGTTTGGTGAGTCTTTCTTTCTGCAGTTTGATTGTAAGATATTTTATTTGATTAGGATTGAATGTCCAGTAATAGATGTACCAACCTTTCACTCTGTCTTTCTTTCTTATGAAATGGACCAGATCTTGGTCAAGAAGGCGGTAGAGCATATTCCTTGTAATATTGATCTGCTCTTTCAGAATCTCAGCTATCTTAAACTCGGAAATGTTCTTCTTGTCCTTTATCGCTAGGATCAACGGAACAGTATCTTCACCGGCTACTGTGCTTATTACTTCTTCAATTAATTTGTTTGTTATCTTCATTTTGCAAGCTGTTCAGTTTCATCAATAGCTCTTGATACTCTTTCTTCAAACCTTCGTAGTATTTCACTTTGCCAGCATTCAATTGGTTCTTACTGAAGTCCCAATCTAATGTAGCTAAACGAGGTTTGACTTCCGCAATCTTTGCTTTTATTGTATCTAGTTCTGGGTTCATGTTTAGACCTTCCCCTATAAGCCGATCTTTCATGCCTCTTTTAATTAGAATAGACTATTGGGGACTCTTAATGTAATTCTGGCGATATCGGTTTATAAACATTTCGTTACTATATCTCTAATTACCTATATTATATACTATATTACAATAAGGTTTATAAAGAAAACCACTACTTTGAGGTAGTAATATCGATTTAGCGATATATATCATAATCAAATAACCATATATGGAGGAATCACAAATGAAAGCGCTTAAAAACTTTTTAGTAATGGCTTTGGCCATGCTAGTGCTTGTAGTTAGTGCAAGTGCAGCGACTTCTTTGACCTTGACTGCTACACCTAGTGCAGTAACAGTTAACGAAGGTACAGAAGTAAGTATTAGTTTAACCGCAGCAAGCGGAAGTGGAGTATATGCTTACCAAATCACAGGTACAGATATCCCTGGAGTATCTAATGGAGCAATGACAAGTAATGTATTCACTTGGATCCCAGAATACCTAGAATCAGGAGTATATTTCATTAAATTCAAAGCAACTGAAGGCCCAAATGACAGCCCAGAATTGAATGTCGCAGTCACAGTCAACGATTATCAACCATTGACTATGGATGCAGATGTCTTAATCGGTGGTCCATCACAGCAAAGGAGCAATCCACATGCTGAAGATGACAGCAGAAAGACAGTATATGCTGAAAAAGTGTTCAAGATACACAACGACGGCGATTTAGACGTAGTTGTAAGCTTGGCAACCACAGCAGCATCAGAATATGATGTTACTTTGACACCAGCAACAGGTACAGCAGCAGCGGCTACAGTACCAGCTAACAGCGATCTTACTGTTACAGCAAAAGGCTTTGTCCCAAAAGACTTGCCATCATTCTTCCCAACAAGAGCTGACTATAATGATAGAAGGAATCTATTGGGCGAATTGAACGTTGCTACAACCACATCAGGCATATCAGCATTCAAGACAAACTTGTACATGGAAGCTGAAAACCTATTGATTGCTAAGAAATTGTATGTTTCAGTTGATGGCGATGAGAACAAGGTATCAGACCTAGAAGAAATCGAAGATGTCAAACCTGACAGCGATGTAGAATTAAGAGTAATCGCTGAAAACAAATATGACAGCAACGACAATGAAGATCTAGAGATGAACGATATCGTATTCAATGTCAGAGTAGATGACAGCGACCTAGATGTCGATGAAGACCTTGATTTCGAAGACCTCGGCGCAGAAGAAACATCTGAAGATACTATTTCATTCCAGATGGACAGAACCGAAGTGACTGAATCAAATTACTACATGTACGCAGTATTGTCCGGCGAGGACGAGAACGGCGCAGTAATGGGTGAAAAATACACCATAGAACTTATGGTTGAAAGAAAAAGCCATGAAATCTTGGTAACAGATATCAGCATTTCACCTAGTGAACTAACATGCAAAGAAACAGCTACATTGAGATTCGATCTTGCTAATATCGGCAAGAAGAATGAAGATGAAGTGTCATTCAAAGTGGACAGCCCAGCATTGGGATTATCCAAAATTGAATACGACATAGAGCTGGATACAAGCGATGATGTAACTAGATCAATACAAATTCCTTTGAAGAATGTTAAACCTGGCGATTATGACATCCAGATAACTTCTTATTACAATAGGGACGATGTATCTAACGAAGAAATAGCAACATTGCACGTATCAGCATGCGCAACAACTGCACCAGTCGTGACACCAGTAGTAACTCCAGTAGTTACACCAGTCACAGGCAATACAGCAGTGCAACCACCAGTTACAATAATCCCAGAATTGGAAAGCTTCAATGATTTCCAGAACAGTACAATATATACTGTGCTATTGGGCGGACTTGTGCTAGTGTTGGCTATCGCATTAATAGTGTTGTTAGTCAAATTTGTCTTCTAGAGACAAATTTCTTTTTTTCTTTTTTATTATTCTCTTTTTCTTATAATTTAATATTTGCCATCAGTTCGCAAGCGTTTAGAATTAGTTGTAATTGGCCTTCCCTCGGATAGGGGACAACCTCCCTTGCCATTAATGCGTATTAAGCAGTATTTTGCTCACTAAGGATGGCAAATATTTATTAAGTAATTAGACGTAAGTTTCTCTATGTTCAATGATAAAGACGGAAAAGAATTGCTTAAGTTGGCTCGTGCAGTGATAGAAGCTGAACTTAAGAAAGAAGTGTATATTGTTTCTGATTCAGTTAAGAGCAAGTATAAGCAGGCGCAGGGTTTGTTTGTGACTATGCGCAAGAATGGTATGGATAGAGGCACTTTCGGTTATCCAGAGACATTATTTCCTCTTTGGAAGTCTGTTGTCCAGGTCGCTAAGGCTGCTGCTTTCAATGACAACAGGTTCCCTCCAATTGGTTTGGTTGAACTGAAGGACGTGAAGATAGAAATTACAATACTTTCTACATTGGAATTGGTTTCTGAACCTATCTCTAAATATTCCGAGCAGATTGACCTAGAGAATCACGGGTTGATGCTGATATCTGCGCAAAGCAAATCATTGCTGTTGCCATCATTGCTTCGGAAATACGCGCATACGCATGAAGAAGCTTTGGATCTTTTGTGTCAAGGCGCAGGATTGCCTAAGCATGCTTGGTCGGATTCAGCGAATAAAATCTACAAGTTCGAAGTAGTTACTTTTATAGAATAAAATTAAAACTTAGAATAATTTTTTAAATTTGTCAAGCTCTTTCTGGAGCTCTTTTGCAGCATCTGCAATTACTTTCTTAGGTTCTTTTGATTTGGTCTCAAGTATGAATACAGGACTGCCGATAAGAGGATGGTCTATCTTATAGCTCGCTAGCTTTACATCTTCGTTGTCAGTCAATTGCTGTTTTAGAGCATTGCAGAAAGTGTGATCTTCTCCTTTGACTTCGAAAATCATCCTGGTTTTTGATTCTTCAATTACTTTGAATTCCATGGTTGTTATGGATTTGACTGGTATTTATAAAGCTTTCTGAGGGTTTTGCCTAATTCTATATGCTTTTCCTTCTTAATACGAAACAGGCAACTTTCACGTCTTTGATTCGTTTAGTATGGAATTCCATGCTTCTTTTGATTAGGAAGTGAAATCCTATTGTATCTACAAGTCCGAAACCGCGGTCATTGGCAAGCTTCTGCACGAAGTTCTGGCTTTCAATCTTATGCAGCGAGTAGATATTGTCGCTTATTTCCATAGCTTTTTCTAAGAATTCTTTGTCGGCATGCTCTTTCTGCACGCCAAAAGGAGGATTCTGGATGATTGTGTCAACTTTAGTTCTGAATTCAGAAATTGGCTTGTTTATGTAGGTAATTGGGAGTTTTATTCCATATTCTTTCTCTATGGTTTTTTGATTCTCTTTCGCTATTTTTATCGCATTCTCGTCAATCTCTACCATATAGACTTTCTTTGCGCCGAGTAGCGCCGCCCCTATTCCGAGTATGCCTGTGCCTGCGCCTAGATCAGCTATTGTCTTGAGATTGCCGTCCATATAGCATTTCCATAGCATGACTGCAGCTATCTCTGACCAAGTAGGATATTGCTCCAGGTCTGCTCTAGGATTCTCGAATACCTTGAGCTTTGACAGGATTATAGCGAGTTTGATCTTGTTGAGCATCATATGCGTTTGATTATCTCTCTTCCTTTTAATTTTTGCTGAATAATGGCTATTCTCATCTTTCGCTATAAAATTCATGATTGTTGCAGACATCGCTTAATCCACCGAAAGCTATATAAGTATGTAAGTGTATGTATAAATATGTAATAGTATGAAACAGTCAAAAAGCCAGACTATTACAAATACGCCAAATTGCTGACATTGCCGGGATGCCAAAAACCCGGCGGTTAGCTTTTCATTCCTAATTCACGTGAGACCATGACCAAAGAAAGGATCACTATAACAATCGACAAAGAGTTGTTGAAATGGCTCGATAAGAAGGTCGATGAAAGGGTTTTCGCTAATCGCAGTCATGGCCTTGAATTCTTATTGCAGCAGAAGATAAACAGCGAAAGCAGCATTGTCAGCAGAGGTGGCATCGATGGACTTCTATAAAGAAGAGATCGGACCATTGTACAAGAAATTCAATTCATCTTCACTAGGCCTAACTACAAAACGCGCGAATATATCTCTAGCGCATCATGGTAAAAACGAATTAACCCAAAAAAAGAAAATAAACCCCCTTGTAATTTTTTTAAGCCAGTTCAAATCGTTCATAATCTATATTCTATTGCTGGCTTTGTTTATTTCTTTGGCATTGGGTTATATCAATGAAGATCCGCAGGATAAATATGACAGCTATGTGGATGCTTTTGTTATTTTTGTGATTCTATTCCTTAATGCATTGCTTGGTTTCATACAAGAGTATCGAGCTGAAAAATCCATTGAAGCTTTGAAGAAGTTGGCTGGATTGAAAGCGACAGTTATACGTGACGGCAAAACCCAGGATATTGACGCTTCACTTCTTGTGCCAGGCGATGTGATTATATTAGAAACCGGTGATAAGGTGCCGGCAGATGCTCGTATGATTGAAGCGATTAATCTCGAGACGCAGGAAGCTCCACTTACGGGAGAATCAATGCCTGTGGCAAAGATCAGTAATGTGATAGATAAGACAGTTGGTGTCGCTGAACGAAAGAACATGGTTTATTCTGGTACGATTATAACTCGCGGACGCGGAAAAGCGCTTGTCTGCGCGACCGGTATGCATACAGAATTGGGCAAGATTGCCCGGCTTATCCAAGAGCAGGATTCTATGATAACTCCTTTGCAGCAGAAGCTTGAGCAGCTTGGTAAGATGGTCGGATATATTGTGCTAGGCATAGTTTTCATAGTATTCTTATCGGGTATATTTAGAGGCGTTGCGATTAATGATATGTTCATGGCGGCAGTCGCGTTAGCCGTAGCGGCAGTTCCTGAAGGATTGCCCGCAGTTGTCACTATCTCTCTGGCATTGGGTGTGCAACGGATGATAAAGAAGAATGCTTTGATAAGGAATCTTCCCTCTGTGGAGACTTTAGGTTCTACCACTGTGATATGTTCTGATAAGACTGGGACTCTCACAAAGAATGAGATGACTGTGAAGGAAGTATATGTGAACAATGAGATTGTTGAAGTCTCTGGCTCAGGTTATTCCCTTGACGGCAGATTCTCGAAGGATCCGAAGCATTTTGAGATGCTTTTGAAATGCGGGGCGTTATGTAATGATGCTCTGCTTGACGGCACTGTAATCGGTGATCCAACTGAAGGCGCATTGATAGTCAGCGCTGGCAAAGCAGGATTACGAAAAGAAGATCTTTCTAAAAAATATCCTCGTGTGAATGAGATACCTTTCGATTCTGAGCGCAAGATGATGAGCACGATACATTCTGACGGCGAGAAAAAAATAATGTTCACAAAAGGTGCGCCTGAGAATGTTTTGAAGTGCTGCAATTCAGTTTTGGTGAACGGCAGGATAGAGAAACTTGATGATTCAATCATTCAAAGTATTCTGCGGAACAATATAATTCTCGCGAATAAGGCTTTGCGTGTCCTTGGTTTCGCTTATCGTGAATCGGCAGGTGATATTTCTAAGGAAGAAGGTCTTGTATTCTTAGGATTGCAGGCGATGATGGATCCGCCGCGCGAAGAGGCTAAGCAGGCAGTTGAGAAATGCAAAAGCGCAGGCATACGCGTAGTGATGATTACCGGAGATCATAAGGATACTGCTGTTGCTATAGCCAATGAATTGGGTATTATCGGCAAGGCGATGACGGGCGATGAACTTGAGAAGATTACCAATCTTGAGAAAATTGTCGATGAGATTGGCGTCTATGCTCGCGTTAATCCTGAACACAAATTAAAAATTGTTCAAGCTTTGCAGGCTCGCGGTCATGTGGTTGCTATGACCGGAGACGGCGTGAATGACGCGCCTGCTTTGAAAAAAGCTGATATAGGAATTGCTATGGGAATAACCGGCACTGATGTGGCGCGTGAAGCGTCGCAGATGGTGCTGACTGATGATAATTTCGCTTCTATCGTGAACGCTGTCGAAGAAGGCAGAGGGATATATGACAATATCAAGAAATTCGTATTCTATCTGGTCTCTTCAAATCTAGGGGAAGTGTTGGCTGTGTTCATGGCTATATTGATTGGGGCTTATAGTGCTGATGGGGTCCTTATAGTTCCTCTTATTGCTATCCAAATATTATGGATAAATCTGTTGACTGATGGACTTCCTGCTCTTGCGCTTGGCGTGGATAAAGCAGATACCGATATAATGACCCGCAAGCCTAGACCCAAAGGCGAAAATATCATTAATAGCTATAACATGGCAGTAATGTCTGGAGTGGCTGTCATCATGATGGTCGTCACTCTTATGATGTTTTTCAATTATGATCCTGCAGTCAACACTCGTTATGCGCAGACTATCGCTTTCACGTCTCTTGTCATGCTGCAGATGTTCAATGTGTTCAATGCCACATCCGAATATCAATCTTTCTTCAAGAAGGGATTGTTCGAAAATCCTTATCTTATACTTGCGATAGCAATGTCATTGATACTGCAAGCGGTTATCATGTATACTCCATTCTTCGCATCGATATTCAAGGTGGTGCCATTGGCTCTTGCGGATTGGGGCCTGATTGCATTGATGTCCTCATCTGTGCTTTTGTTCGGAGAAACCATAAAGTTAATTAAAAGAAGAATCTATGATAATGGAGAACTAAAATGGCTGAACTGAAAGAGGCGGAATTGGGATTGAGCTGGTACATAATGGGCAGCGCTCTATTCATGCTGCTTGTTCTGGAGTTCACTTTCGGCGCATTTACAGGGATGACTCAGCTTTTCAAATTGTTTGTTATCGCTGCCATTACTCTTTTTGTTATCATTCAATCTGCTAATTACGCTGTTGGAGCTATATCGAGCTATGCCAAGACGACTGGCATATCTGATTATCTTATCGGTTTCTTGGTAGTATCAATTGGAACGACTTTCCCAGACATAAGCACATCAATATTCGCATCTATCGCTAATCAGGGTTCGCTTGTATTGGGTGAAGTTTTAGGGGCTAGTATTTTTAGCCTGACATTTGTTTTAGGGTTCATGGCGATAATCGGTGGCAAGGTCAAGATCGATAAATCAATCCAAAAGACTCTGGCCTTGATACTGACTCTTAGCATGTTCGCGATTATGCTGGGCATTGACGGAATCTATTCGCGCGTAGATGGTTTTGTTCTCTTGACTATTTTCTTGATATATGTTTTTATAATGGTGTGGAAAGAAGGTCAGACTGGCAAACTCAAGAAAAGTGTACCTTTCAAATTCTTGTGGACTGATATTGTTGTTTTCGGTGGAGCTTTATCTGCACTGCTTCTTAGCGCGAGATGGCTTGTGATCACTTCGAGTCAGATTGCCGAGATATTGGAAGTGCCTAGCTTTTTCATAGGGCTTGTTCTGGTCGCTATCGGGAATACTGTTCCTGAGTTTCTTGTCAGCATAAAAGCTTTGCTTGAAGGTGCAATGGATATAAGCATAGGCAATCTTGTCGGCAGTATAATCCTTAATTTCTATCTCGTATTAGGTATAGCTGCTGCGGTCGCTCCTATTTATGTTGAGTATTATAGTTTTATGATAAGCGCTTGGCTTTTATTATTCCTTTTGGCTACTGTGCTTGTGTTCAGCAGCAGGAAAGCCATTAACAGATGGCAAGGATTCTTTTACCTGTTAGCATATGTTATTTTCGTATACGCTCAAATCAAGGTGATGTAGATGTATAAACCAGAAAGATGGGATTTGAAGGATATATTAAACTCACGCGATAAGGCATTTTCTTTGCTTAAAGTCATTGAGAAGAAAGTCCGCATTATTGAATCGCACAAATCAAAATTGAAGCCCAATATCTCATCTGAGCTATTCTTGGAAATATTCCGCGAGCTTGAAGAAATAAGCGATATTTCTGCTCATATAGGGCAATATAGCGGGTTGTGGCTGTCGGCTGATACGAAATCGCAGGAAGCCAAGTCTTTCGGCGCGAAGGTCGATGATATTCTAGTTCCTCTATCCAATCGATTGCTGTTCTTTTCCCTATGGTGGAAAGATTTGGATGAGAAGAATGCTCAACGTTTAATCTCTTGTTCTGGCGAATACAGATATTATCTTGAGAAGGCGCGTAAGTTCAAGCCCTATACATTGTCTGAGCCTGAAGAGAAAGTGATCAATATCAAGGATTCTACCGGCGCTGGTTCTTTGATACAATTGTATGAATTGTTGAAGACTTCGTTCAAGTATACTTTGGTTGTGGATGGCAAGCGCAAGATTTTGGGTGAGTCTGAAGTCGTGCAGTATGTGCGCAATAAATCTCCATCTATGAGAAAGGCGGCCTATGACATATTATTATCAAAATATAAAGAAATATCCGATGAATTCGGTTTCGTGTACCAGACAATGGTCCGCGATCTGAAGAATGAAAGTATTGATCTGCGCGGGTATAAATCACCTATATCCACACGTAACTTATCGAATGATCTTCCTGATGAGGTTATTGATACTCTGCTCCATGTATGCCAGAAGAATTACGGGCTTTTCCAGAGGTATTTCAAGCTGAAGGCTAAACTGTTGGGTATGAAGAAGATGTCACGTTATCATATCTATGCGCCTGTCGGTTCAATTGATAAGAAAATACCTTACGATCAAGCGGTTAATATGGTGTTCACTGCATACAATGATTTCTCGCCTGAGATGTGCTCGCTTATCAAAAATGTTTTTTTAAAGAATCATATCGATTCAGAGATACGTCCTAATAAATTGTCTGGGGCGTTCTGCGCTAGTGTGACTCCCTCTGTTGTGCCTTATGTATTGATGAATTATACCGGTCAATTACGGGATGTTTCCACTTTGGCTCATGAGCTAGGGCATTCTGTGCATACGATGCTGGCTTCCAAGCATTCTGTGTTCACTTATCACTCTTGTTTGCCTCTGGCTGAGACTGCTTCTGTTTTCGGAGAGCAGTTGTTGAATGATTATCTTTTAGAGGAAGAGACTGACACTAAGATACGGATTAATTTACTTGCGCAGGAAATTGAGGATATGTACGCTACTATTATTCGTCAGTGTAATTTCGTTCTGTTTGAGAAAGAAGCGCATGCGGCTGTTGTTCGCGGTGAGACAACTGAACAGCTTTCGGATAGGTGGATGAAAGGATTGAAAGCGCAGTTTGGAAGCGCTGTTGAAGTGCCTGATCTCTTCAGATATGAATGGTTGTATATTCCGCATATTTTCGCCACGCCATTCTATTGCTATGCATATGCATTTGGAAATCTACTTGTATTGGCGCTGTATAACATGTATCTTCGTGAGGGGAAGTCATTCGTTCCTAAGTATTTGCGGATGCTGTCTTACGGCGGGTCGAAAGCGCCTGTTGCGATTTTACGGGAATTGGGCATAGATCCTGCGTCTGAGAAGTTCTGGCAGCAAGGATTTGACTTGATCGAGAAGAAGATTGATGAGTTTGAGGGACTGGTGAAGAGGGCATGAATAAGTGGTGGTTGGTTATAATCTATCTAGTTATATTCTTAGCATTATTTCTAATCGATGTATCTGCTATTTCGAGAACTAGATTTGATTATGTCGGAACAAATAAGTTCACATACCTCCAAGGCAGTAATATTACTTTAAATGATTATCCTTCTAAATTAGGTTTGCTTTATCATTTTGATAATCAAAGTGAATATGGGGAAAATGATACTTTCATATATGATTTTTCAGGTCATGGACGAAATGGTATTATTCAAGGAGCATCTATAAATACAACTCAAGCAAAATATAATTATAGCGTGACTCTTAATTCTGGCGGTGTTCTAAAAAACGTAACTTTGAATTATACTATACCCGATGGTACTTCCTTCACAATAAATTTTTGGGCGTATAGAGTTGCTTGGGATTCACATAGTTGGTTTTTAGGCATAGGTGAAGCTGGAACGGAAGATGATTTTATAGGATTAAGCAGTACTGGGACATTTAGATTCGATGGATCTACCAATACTTGCCCTACTTCATATATACTTCCTGCCAATCAATGGACTATGATAACGGTTTCTTGCCAGGATAGCGTTTCAGGAAATCTAGCTCGGTTCTATATCAATGGTACTTTAATTGGAACTGATACTACTGGTGTTTGTAATGGATATGCGATTACTAGTTTAGGTTATGCTTTTACTGGGACTTATATGTTAATTGGCAATGTTGATGAATTAGCGGTTTGGGAGACTGTTTTAGATGATTCTGATATTTCGTTATTATATACAAATACATATCCTATATTCCATACGGCGGGGAATTATTCTCAAATATTTCAGAGCTATAATAATAGTTTAAATGTAAGTACTGATACTACAGTTAGATGGAGATCATATTTACAAGGCAATTCTTCAATAAATATCTATGCGTGTGTGGGGAACAATTATGTGAATTGCAGATTGCAAACAAATGGTGCCTATCTTAATCTATCTCAAAATGGTTCACAGGTCCAAATTCTGGCTGAATTAATTGCGGATCCAGAAAATTCTAGTAATCGACCATACCTAGAGATGTTGGAACCACCAAAACTTTCTTTTTATGTAGATAATCAATCCTCTTTGTGTACTGATTCAAATACAATTATCTCAGCTATGAATAGGAGTCATTCTTTTTGCACTATTGAAGCGGCAGCTGAATTAGTGGAATCCGATTCTGAGATGATAGTTCGATATGGACAATATTGTGATGGGATTGCGATAACTAATTCAGGGACTGAATTATATCCTATATTGATTAATGGAGAAACTAGTGTTAATAAACCCATTTTAAATGGGTCATGCGCTGACGAATCTAATGGAATAGAACTTCTAGGTGAAGATTATATTAATTATTCTAATTTTGAGATTGTGAATTTCAGTAATGATGCTTTAAATATTCATGGTGATAGTATTAATGTGAATTTCCAAGCAATTTATGGGCATGATAACGGCTATAGCCATACTTCAGCGGCAGGAGATTGCATTAGTTTTCATGATACTGCCCATGGGGCTATTTCTCGGGATTTGAATTGCAGCAATAATTATAAATCAACAATCGTTGATATACAAAGTTCAATTTCTTATTATTATAATATCTATGGGAAAAATAATCGTCTTTATGGCGCTTATTTTTATGGTGCCGCTGAAGGGTCAACTAATGATGTCGCTTATCATGAAATCAACAATATGGTAATAGATGATTCTCCGGGTTGTTTTTGGAGTGAAGTTGAATCATCAGGTTATGATATTACTTGCAATAATATAACTGGAAAAGGGATATATTTAGCATATAGAAATAATTTGATAAATAGGTTTAAGGTTAATACTTCAGGCGGTCTTTCAATTAAGATATTGGGCGCGACAATATATAATATAAGTTTAATTGATGGATCTTTCAATGAAAATATTACGGTTATCAACTCTACAAATGTCATTTTGACAAATGTTACCTATAATTTAGATAATGAAAGTGTTGATATGAATTCTAAACTAATTCGGAAATGGTATTTAACCCTAGGTTCAACTCAGGAAGGAATAACTATCACAGCTAAAAATTCATCAGGGAATTTAATATATTCAAATGTTACTTCTTCTGGAAATTTGATTTTTTCTGAAGAGGCGTTTATTGGATATATTAATACCGGGGGAAATATTACAAATGAAACTTTGACAATCACAGCTTCTCGAACGGGGTATAATGCCCAAAATCAATCAATCATATTAACTAATAATACTAAACTAATTTTTACTTTGACGGGGATTATCTCTCAAATCGACGATTCCTCCTCCGGTGGCGGAAATTATGCGACGACTGGTGGCGGTTATTCCACGTTCAAACTGACTTCTGGGCAGTTTAAAGAAGGCTATCAGAAAAAGATGTATAAGGATTGGAGAATGAAATTCGAGGTATTGGGCGAAGGGCATGAGCTGAAAGTGGATAATGTCTTTGATGAATATGCGACTATCACAATCTCAAGCGAGCCTCAGACATTCAATCTGGGTATCAATGAGACTAAAAAGCTAGATATGAATAATGACAGCTATTATGATCTATTGGTTTCTCTCAATGATATCGGAGGAATTATTGATAATCACTGGGCGAATATATCGATATCATCCACTCTTGAGAAAATTCCAGTCCGCAAGGAAATAGTCAATGAGAGTATCAATGAATCAATTGAACAAAAATCTGCTATAAGTGAATCTTCTTTTGCAGAAGAGAATTCTAACATAGGTATTTTCTCTATATTGGGATTGTTGATTATTTTAGTTCTTTTCTTGGCGATACTGAGATTCAGACCTAAATCCAGAAGCAAGAAGAAATAGCATCAATCTTTATAAATCGCCAGTCACTTTGGGATATATATGTCACAGACTCAGTATTTCGCGGAGATTATCAAGACGCTGAAAGCTAGCAAGATTGCTAAGATTGATATGACCAATCTGAAGAATAATCTCGCTAAAAAGTTTTCTATTAAAGTGATTCCGACTGATACTGAAGTGCTAATGAATGCCGCTGTTTCGGATATTCATAAATTAGGAATATTGCAGAACAAACCTACACGTACGATGTCCGGCGTTTCTGTGATTGCTGTGATGTCGAAGCCATACAAATGCCCGCACGGCGCGTGCATAATGTGCCCATCAAATGTCTCTAAAGGCGTTCCACAGTCATACACCGGCAAAGAACCTGCTACTATGAGGGCAATAAGGAATTGCTTCGATCCGTATCTTCAAGTGTTCAATAGATTGGAGCAGTATGTAGTCACGGGCCATAATTTCGACAAGGTCGAATTGATCATCATGGGCGGCACTTTCCCGAGCTTCAATTACGCTTATCAGAAGAATTTCGTGATGCTTGCTTTGAAAGCGTTAAATGATTTTTCTAAGATGTTCATCAAGAAAAAAGGCACTATTGATTATGTGAAATTCAAGAAGTTCTTCGAGCTGCCAGGTCCAGTCGGCGATGAAGAACGCACATCATCTGTTCATAAAAAATTGTTGAAGCTGAAAGGCAAATCAACTTTGATCGCAGAACAACTGCGCAACGAAAAAGCTTTCGTCAAGTGCATAGGAATGACTGTCGAGACGCGCGCGGATTACGGCAAATTGAAGCACGACAATCGTCTGCTCGAGCTTGGCGTTACTAGAGTTGAATTGGGGATTCAGTCAGTCTATGATTCTGTGCTGAAAACAATCCACCGTGGACATACAGTCACCGATAATATAGAATCGATTAGAACATTACGTGATCTTGGTTTCAAACTGAATTTCCATTACATGCCTGGACTTCCGGGCGTCAATCGCAAAAAGGATTTCGAAGGCATGCTTGAGCTATTCAGGAACTCTGATTACGTTCCAGACATGCTGAAGATATATCCCTGCATGGTAATGCCTGAGACTGAATTGTACAAATTGTGGAAAGCCGGCAAGTTCAAGCCGATTACAACTTCGGAAGCGGCTGAGATGATTGCTAAATTCAAGGCGTTTGTGCCTGAGTATTGCAGGATTATGAGAGTTCAACGTGATATTCCTACTTATGTGACTTCGGCTGGCGTTGACAAGACCAATCTGCGTCAGTACGTGTCAGAGTTCATGTTAAAGAACAATATCACCTGCCGTTGCATAAGATGCAGGCAGCCGAAAGAGGGAGTTCATTATCCTAAGTACGACATCCATGTGCGTGAGTATGATGCTGCGCATGGGAAAGAATATTTTATATCAGCGGAAGCTGGCGATTGCTTGCTAGGGTTTTGCAGGCTCAGGTTGCCGTCACAATCACTTCGTAAAGAGATAACTTCGGATTCTGCGCTTATCCGTGAGCTTCATGTGTATGGCGAAGCTGTTCCTGTGGGTGAAGTTGGCGTTGTGCAGCATAATGGCATTGGTTCGCGTCTTATGAAAGAAGCCGAAGGCATCGCTAAATCCTACGGCAAGAACAAAATCGTAGTCATTTCAGGTATAGGTGTGCGTGGGTATTACATCAAGAAATTGGGTTATAAGAAAGATGGCGTCTATGTGAGTAAGAAGATATAATTCTCTTTGTCAAACTAAACCTTTATATATATGCACTACTTTTCGTATATATACAAATATTCGTGTGATTAAATATGGCAACATTCACAGTGTCAATACCTGAAGATCTAAAGAAACAGATAGATATGCACCCAGAGATAAATTGGGCGGAATACCTTAAGCAAAGATTTGAATTACGCCTTAATGAGCTTCATAGATTCGAACAGATGAAAGCTTCAGGGGGACTGAAATGACTTCTTTGACATTATCTCTTTCTGAAGAAATGAAAAATCAGTTGAAAGCCTATTCTTGGGTAAATTGGAGCGAGATTGCTAGGGAAGAAGCTTTGAAGAAGTTGATATTCGAGAATTATCTCAAAGCGGGAACAATCACTGATGAAGAATGGGAATTCTGCGAAAAAATGGATTGGCATCCTACTGATGAACTTCCGTTGAAAAAAGAGTTTGCTGACAAGTTGAAATCCGTCAGAAAAGAAAAATCTATTAAAGTCAAGTCAGTTTCCAACATATTCAAATGAATTATGCATTGGAAATAAAACCTTCTTGCCAGGATCAAATTCGTAAATTGTGCAGGAAGAATGCTTCTTTTGAACTAATCTTGAAGAAAAAGATTGAAGAGATATTATCTGATCCATATCATTTCAAGCCGTTGAGGTATGGTCTTGCTGGAGAAAGAAGGGTGCATATCATGAAAAGTTTTGTTCTTAAATATGAAATTGATGAGTCTAGAAAGATAGTCACTTTGCTGTTCTTCGGACATCATGATGATGCTTATCAGAGATAAGGGAGACTAAAGGGCATTTCTGCAAGAAGGTTTGTTTTCAGAATATTTATATATGGATTGTGCCTTGAGAAGTATAGGTGATATTCATGAATAAAAAACTAAATTGTATCTTCTTAATCTCAGTTATGGTCATTCTTTTCTCAAGTCTTGTTTCAGCAGATGTTGTTGAAGGCATTCAAGTCTGTCAAGATCCGAATACAGGCAAGCAGATGAGCGGCGATGCGTGCAAGGGTATTTGTTTATCCGGTTCTAAGTTCGTATATTGCAATGCACCTGCTACAACTACTGAACCAGTGACTGCACCAACACAAACTGTTCCTACTACAACTGAGCAGATAATCGAACAGTTAGAGATTGAGACTGCTACAGCTAAAGGACAGAGGTATTTCGAAGAGTATATCACTTTGAAAAATAAATATTCTGAGCTTATAGGTGAGTTATCTGCAAAAGAATTCGAAGAGAAAATGGCTCAGCTCGCTAAGGATAGCGAATGTTATAATTGCAATACCGGTTGCACTGGTGATTGCGCAGATGAGTTCCAGGCGTGCCTTGATGCGTGTAATGCAGAAAGTGAACTCGCGATGAAAGAGATTGAAGCAAAATATGCACCTATGAAAGCTGAGCTTGAATCATTACAAAAATCTGAATTAGGTAAATTGCTAACGACTGTGAAAGACTCAAGTGCTTCTAAAGGCATTCTTTCTGGAATAGGCAGATGGTTCAGGAATCTTTTTGGTCAGATATTCTTCAAGACGAAGACTTCTGATGCTGGTCGAGTGATGACTCCGGTGTATTGAGAATAAATAAAATAATAAAAATAAAAAGGAATCAGAATCTGAATCTTTTCTTGAGCTGGACGTTCATGTCAGGACGATCTTCTTGGCTGATTCCAAGCTCTTCATGCTTGTAGAGGTCGACTTCTAGTCCGCCGATACCTGCAGGCATAGTGATTCCGTAATTCTCGGATTTCCTGTCATTGCCATGAATCTGCTTGCCATATTCTGCGAACAATCTGACGCCGCCGATATTCAATCTGATGAAGTCAGTTTTTGTAAGTTCGTCAACAGATTGTCCAGCTTCAACATTGACTTTTCCTCTGCCAATTACGACTGAATATTCTTTGCCTTCAAGTTTGCTTGCATATTTCAGCATGATGCCTCTCATAGCTTCATTCAATTTGTGCCTTGCTTCAACCAGGTCATGTTCTCTGCCTGCGAAGTGGCTGTATCTCAATCTGTCGAGCTCTTTGACATGCTCTAGAAATTGAGCTGCATCGTTCTTGCCGAGTTTCAGATATATCTCTTGCTCGTTATTTGAATTGACTGATGCAGTGACTAGTTTTGAATTGAAATATACGCCTAAATTGCCTTCAGAATCTTTCATTCCGATAAATGGGGTGTATTTGCCAAAAGTTTTCCCTGCGAAAAGATTCAATTGCATATCGCGTGATGTCCTGTCAGTGGCTGTTGTTGTGATTTTACCATCATTCTCCACTTCAAGAGTTCCTTTTGTCTCTGTATATACATCAGCGAGATCTACGAAATAGAATGCTTTCTTTCCTTTCCTGTCTACGAACATGTGCGTCAGTGTACTGTTGCTGATTTCTTCTAGGTCACTGCCTTTGTTTATGTTATGGAATCCATCCAATGATGCGTTGAATCCTAGTTGGAAATCTTCATGCCCTACTTCTAGATTGGTCTTGTTCATACCGATACCTGCATAGAGGTTCGGTTTGAGTTTCAATGTCATCTGATTAGCGTCAGTATCCTCAAGTGTATAATCCAATAGATATTCATATCCTGCATATGCTCTGATATCATGGCCTGTCCATTCAGCAGTCCTATTCTCGAAGTCGAATACTATTTTGCCAAGGTCCCATGATGCGCCAATATCTGCTTTGCCTTTGCCGGTGCCATTCGCTCTCAATATTTTAGCTTGCTCGAATTTGAATTCTGGCGCTTCCATGACTGAATATAATGAAAATTTGCCTTCAGCAGTTACTTCTCTTTCAAATTTCATGCCCCTAGAAGTTGGTGTGCTGTAACGTTCGAATTGGTTGAATATATTCGGGATTTTTTTAATTCCGCCCAATGTCTCTGATTCGATATCGAATATATCTTTGAATCTATCTTCTATTCCAGATTGCTTTAGTGCGTCTTGGAACTGCCTGAGCTCTTGAGACAGTTGCTGTCCTGCGGTTCTAGCTGCTTCGATATCTTTTGATTCTAATGCAGAAAGCAGTTGATTGAATGAGAATTCTGCATTTCTCACCATTGCCGCTTCTGGGCCGTGCATGAAATTGTCCAGATTGGACTGAAGTTTATGCAGGTCATTCTGCAGATATTTATCAAAATCAAGATTATTTAGATTTTTATATCCAGGGATAAGCAGATCGAATAGTTTATCTGAATCGCCAATTGTTTGGATGACATCTACAAGGCTTAGATCTTTGTCCATAGTACCATTTATGTTGAAATTAAAATTGGTTCTGTTCCTGACTGCGCCAGTCTGTTTAGTCTGTAAAGCTTTCACTGAAGGGTCAGTCTGGAGGTATTCAGCGGATTCTGTAGGCCTAGTTGTCACTGTTTGCGCTTGAGAATTCACAGGCATCATGCTCATCAGGCCTGCTACAATCATTGATAATGTTGGGCGTTTCATGTTGGAATTGGGATAAAATCCTTGTTTATAAGCGTATATGGCGGAAAATGATTGTTTTGGAGAATTCGTTCATATTCTTACAGGTGGCTTTATAAACGATTTAAATACCCTCAATATGAAATGAATGCCATTGAACATACAAAGTTCTACTCTAGGAAGATGGGATGCCTTAGCAAAGGATGCACTCTTTGCGTGCAGGGCAAGAAGCTAGTCTTGTTTGTGACTGGTGTCTGCGCCAAAAATTGCTATTATTGCCCTTTATCTACTGAGAAGAAGAATGTGGATAAGGTATGGGCCAATGAATGGCTTATTGAGAAAGATGAAGATCTCATAACTGAAGCAAAGTCAATGGATGCGCGCGGAGCTGGAATAACTGGCGGAGATCCTTTTTTGCGTTTAGATCGCACCTGCAATTATATTCGTATGCTGAAAAAAGAGTTCGGTTCACATTTTCATATACATCTTTACGCTCCTCTTTGCAATGTTTCTGTTGAATCTTTCAAAATGCTTTTTGAAGCAGGTCTAGACGAGATAAGATTCCATCCAGATTTCGATAATACAAAAGATTGGAAACTTATTGAAGAAGCTTTGAAATTCAGATGGGATGTGGGTGTAGAGATTCCAGTAGTCCCTGATAAAAGTCCGCAGATAAAAAAGTTGATTGATTTCTTGGACGGCAAGATAAAATTCCTGAACCTGAACGAATTGGAGATATCGGAAACAAATGCTGCCAAGCTTGGCGAGCGTAATTTTGCAGTCAAAGATGAAGTGTCCTATGCGATAGGCGGTTCTGAGGAATTGGCTTTGAAACTTATGGATTATTGCCAGAATAAATCATTTGATGTACATTACTGCACTTCTCAGCTTAAAGATAAAGTGCAGTTAGCTAATCGTGTGAAACGCACTTCTAAGCAGATTGCGCGTCCTTTTGATGTGATTACACAATCGGGCATGCTTGTGCGCGGAGCTGTGTTTTTAGAGGATCTTAAGCCTGATGTAGGCTATCGTAAGAAGATTGCTGCTTCGGATAAGAAGGCAGTTATGGCGCGGCTTTTTGAATTGAAGGAAAAGATTAAAAAAGAGTTCAAGATTCGTGAAGATCAGATAGAAATAGACCCTTTGAAGCTGAGGCTTATCACTTCACCGCGTATAGTCAAACTATTCAAAGGCTATTGCAGAGCTATTATAGAGGAGTACCCAACACATGATCAAATGGAAGTCGAACTCAGGTTCCTATAAATTATTGAAAGCGTTGCTGATAATCGGTTTGCCTTTCTTATTGCTATTCGCAAGTTTCTCGTATTGGATGTTCAATGAGAATTATTTCGAATCTCAGTTTGAGGAAAATGACGTTTATGTGCAATTCGGTTTTGATGAGTATCTCGTATTGAATGAGAATTCTAAACTTTTGAGCTATCTTAAGTTCGGAGATGGTCTGATTGATTCAGCATTCTATACTCCTGATGAGAAAGCGCATCTTGATGATGTGCGTGTATTAATACAGACTTTCTTGTATTTTGGGATTGCATTTAGCGTATTATGGTTTATTGGCTTAGTAATATGCAGGAAGCATATAACTTCAATATTCTATAAAGGCGGATTGCTGTCATTGCTCGTGTTCGTGATATTGGCAGTCTTGCTGGTGTTTTTCAGTTCTGCATTTATCAAGTTCCATGAAATATTCTTTGAACCTGGCACATGGACATTCGATCCAGCAGTTAGCAATCTCAAGGCAATGTTCCCAGACGAGTTCTTCTATAATATCACTGAGAAAATATTCGTTAGTTTCGGATTCCTTGCTTTAGTAAGCGTTTCGTCTAAGGTACTATTATATTTAACTTATAGACATCTTGGTCGCCGTATAGCTCGCCATTAGCTTTAACTTCTATATCCAGAACATAGTTTCCTGATAATGCATCTTTAGGTACTTCTACTCCGATGCCAACTACTCTTACATCTCCAGTATCTAATGCAGTGATAGACCTTTTGTCGGGTTTGAAATATAAGTCTGTATCTTGACCTAGCGGACGTATTTTGCTTTTAATTTCGATTTCGAAGTTTGTAGTGTCACTTTTCGAGTTCATCACTCTTAATCCGAATATCTTGAATGAGCCTCTAGCAATTGTATCTCTCGTAGTGCTTAAGCAAACTTGCTGAGCTCCGCAAGTCAATCCAGCCACTCTATTGTCCAGATCGTCAAAACTTTTCTTTTCCAGTTCAGAAATACCGCTGAATATGTTGTATAGGAATGTAACCGAGTAACCGAATACTGCTAATGCTAGTATCAAAAGAACAAAAAAATTAATCGATAGCTCCATTGCGTTCTTATTCATCGTCCTACGTGGTATTCTTTCACCAATGATATGATGAATAGTATTAGTATAACTATCGATATCACGAAATAGAAGATACCTTCTGAAATCAGGTTTTGTGACAATATCTTGTAAAGCCCTAATGCAAGCAAGCCGAAACCTAGCCATAGGACTTTGTCAAGCACCAGTAGCAATATCTGGAACTCCTGATCCATTGAAAGGTATTTTTTCATTGTGCGTCTTTAGACTGTTACTGTTATGTAGAAGTCTACTTCTGGCAGGTTTGTGGAACCGTCAGCTTCTATAGATAATCTGCAAGCATATCTTCCTTCAGCTAATCCTTCTACACCGATTGTTGCTTCAAATCCTACACTATCACTAGGCAATAATTCAGTCTTGCTGAGTGTGATGAGTTTAGGCAATTCAGTAACGTCTTCTCCATCTATAGTCGATATACATTTCGAGATAGTTGGTTTGACTTCTCTGAGCGAGATGCTTGCTTTGTTGTAGAATCCGATTTTCGCAGTTGTCTGCGAGTTTCTTTTGATCTCTATGTCTGATGAGATTGTCAATGGTTCGACTGCTGTAGGCTGTTTTTCTAAATCAGTAGTCTCAATCAATTTCTCGAGTCTTCCGAATGAATCGCCTACTATGCCTCTGATGAATGTCAGGCCTAGACCCAAAAGGGTAATGGCGAGAACTATAATGACTATGGTATTAACTGATAGGCTGATATCAGCCTTTTTTTGTCTTGGACCTTGGAATATTGTATACATGATATAATCACCTCAATTATATATAGGATATATACAGATTATAATGTTTATAAATGTTTTGATGACTTCGAATTTGATGTTATTTTGCTTAGGTTTTGCTATCAGTTCTGCCATCGGTTCGCGTGCGCTTCTTGTTCGTGATAACTGGCATTCTCCTGTAAGGAGCCCAACACCTCTTGCCGTTGGTTACATGTAGCACGATAGCGCTCACAGCCAGATGGCATAATAACTGGAATATCATTATTTAAGGCGTATAATAAACCAAAAGCTTTAAAAAGAGCTTAAATCTCCAGTATGCTCTATGGGATTAAGAAGAGCTCATGCATACAGGAGAATCGAAAGAGCGTACACTCGTATTTCTAAGTATAGAGAAGAATCTTTCGTAAGATCCAGGCCACATATGGTCATTGCTAAGTTTGATACAGGCAATACTGCTAAGCAATTCCAGGATTACAAATACAATCTATTCTTGATTTCAAGATGCAATCATCAGATTAGGCATAATGCTTTAGAATCAGCTAGGACTGTCGGCAACAGGATATTAGAGCTTGAAGTCGGCAAAACATCATTCCACTTGAAAATTGTAAAATATCCTCATCATATTCTTAGGGAAAACGTCATGGCTACAGGAGCAGGCGCAGACAGGGTTTCACAGGGTATGAGCGCGTCCTTTGGTAAATCTGTCAGTTCTGCAGCACAAGTAAGAGCTGGCGATATCGTAATCAAGGTTGGTGTTGACACTTTGGCTCATGCAGCAGTTGCTAAAAGAGCTTTGAAGAAAACATCATGCAAATTGCCTTTGACTTATGTAATTACGATGCAAGAAAACGTGCTTAAAGCTAAATAAACTTTTTTTCTTAATATAATAAATATTTGATTTAACTTAATGTAAGTCTGATTCCCCAATTCTGCCACTTTTTGTCTTTCATCAGCCAGAATCCTATCCTTTGCAATATGCTACCTAATCGAGTGCTTAATAGCCATACTACTATCTCTTGATATCTTTTCTTCCTCAATATGTCTGGTATGAATTTTGGAGCGTAATTCTTGTCTAGAATAATATTTGCTATATCTTCTCCTGAAGCCATTGCTGAATATATGCCTTCACCTGTTAATCCATAGGCTAATCCTGCAGCTTCACCTATAAGATATTTATTTCCAAATTTGTAACCCTGGTAATCATAGAGTATTGGCATGGATTCTAATTTTGACTCTTCATAATGTATACCTATCCTTTTGCACCAATCATTGAACCTTTTTTTTACTTTGATCATATCATCAGATTTAGGGTGGAATCCGCAACCAATTGACGCATAACCTTTATGCGGGAATACCCAAGTATACCCTGCTTTGGTTATCTTTGAATTGTAATGCAATTCCAAATTCTTGAACTCACCTTTTATCAAATATTGCATGCATAGATGCATCTTGTCATTACTTAGTTTAAGATATCTTCTGACTATAGAACCTACGCCGTCTGCGCCGACCAGATGATTGAAATATATCTTCTTTCCATTGACAATCACATTGTCTTTATTGACTTCTGTGACTCTTGATGACATAATAATCTTGGCGCCATTCTTCTTAACTTTGGACATCTGCCATTTTCCCAGCTTTTCTCTGCTGAGAGTAGCTACGATTATTTTATTTTCTTTTATCTCGATATATCTGCTTTTATGATAGAATCTGAATCTATCGAATTCTTTTTCAAAAAGAGAATTGGGGATGCCATAGCGTATGGCTTTTAGTGTGACGCCTGCTGCGCAGATTTTCTTTCCGATTGTTTTATTCTTCTCTAGAACCAGAACTGATCTTTTGCTCTTCGCAAGAACTTCTGCGCATCTTAATCCGCCCGGACCTGCACCGACAATCACAACGTCATACTTTTCCATATATCGAGTGGGATTGAAAATGATATATAAAACTTCTTGCGAATCAGTGATAATTTATCTGTTAGAACTAGAGTTTTATTCAGCTTCTTCGAATTCTTCTTTAGGGACTTCAGCTTTCTTGAACTTAGGCATTGTGTGATGTATCCTTCCTTTGAGAGTTGTTATGTCTGTGATTACATCTTTATCTTTTTTGAAATCGTTTGTCACTTCTTTTGGCAAGATGTCTGTCTTGCTCAAGTATACAATGATCGGTTTATTCAATGTCCTGAGATTCCTCAGCAATTCGAACTGGTCGCTCAATGGATATGGTTCGGTCAGGTCGAAAATATAGATAAGTACATGCGCGCAGTATTTTGCGGCCAAGTATGCCTGCATCTCGATATAATTCATTTTTTCGAATCTGTTCAAAGTTCCAGGAGTGTCCAAGAACTGCATTTTCTCTCCATTGATATCAGTATAGCCTAGATTCAGGCTTTTTGTAGTGAATGAATAATTAGCGATCTCTGGTTTCGATCCAGTGAGTTTAGATAATAAAGTGCTTTTTCCTATATTCGGGAATCCGCAGATTGCGACAGTAGGCATTTCCTTTACAACTGGATAATTCTTGATGACACGTCTTGCTTCCATAAGATATGTGAAAACATGTTTTGTCTGTCTGAATAATGAAGAGATCCTGCCGTAATATTCTCTCCTGATTTGCATCATCCTTTCGGCATTGTCGTTCCTGTTGAGCAGTTTTATGTAATTGGAAGTCATCTCATCAGCTTTCCTGATGATCCAGCCCAATGCGCCTAACGCTTTTTTCAATGCGCCGACGTCCAATGTGCATTTCATAAGTTCGAAATAGAACGGATTTAATGCGTCAATCCTAGGGAATGATTTGATTATGTTAGTCATTGAATCGGCAACACTTCTATTGACTGTGCCCATCTTAGTCAATTCAACTTTTCTGATGACTTCTGCCTTAGGCATTTTGTGATGCTTTGATTTGACAGAACCGCCTTTCTTAGTCGCAGCGGCGAATGCCAAATCTATATAGAAGTCTGCTTTCTCTACTGTGATTATGTGTTGGAATGACATATATTCTATAGACTATAAGAGGGCTATATAAGGCTTACGTTGTCCGGTTAAGGTAATTTTGCCATCAGTTCGCATCTACTTCAGATAGATGATAGCTGGCCTTTCCTTGTAAAGGAGCCAACATCCTTTGCCGCTGATGCACATTGAAAATAATTATGCTCACAATTGATGGCAATATCTTCATCTAAATCTTAACCAAAAGCTTTATTAATACAAAAATTCAATTATTTACTAGATGGCTAAAGGAAAATCTATAGGAGTGATAGCTATAAAAGGCGGTGTTGGAAAGACTACTACTGTAGTAAGTCTAGGCGCGATTCTAGCGAATGATTACAAACAGAAAGTGCTTCTTATCGACGCGAATCTATCGGCGCCTAATCTAGGTATGCATTTGGGAATCGGTAAACCTAAAGGCACTCTCAAAGATGTTCTTTTAGATAAGATATCGATTAAAGATGCTTTATTCAAGCACGAGCTTGGTTTTGATGTATTGCCTTCTGTGTTCACTTCAAATGCTGAAAGGTTCAGTGTATACAAACTTAAAGAGAAGTTGGACGCGATTCGTAGTAAATATGATTATGTCTTGATTGATTCTTCACCTAATCTCAATAATGAGATGCTTTTGTCGATGGCTGCGTCCGATGAATTGGTTGTTGTTACTACCCCTGACAATCCTACTTTAATGTGCACAATTGAAGCGGTCGAAGCGGCTAAAAAACAGAATACGCCTATCAAAGGTCTTATCATCAATAAAAGACGTGGAAAATCATTTGAAGTTTCCCAGGAGACTATTGAGAATCTGGCTAAAGTTCCTATATTAGGCGTATTGCCTGATGATATTAATATATTGAAAGCACTATCTGAAGGAACGCCGGTATCTAATTATTCAAGAAGGGCTAAAATATCTAATCTTTATCGTGGTATAGCCGAGAATGTGATGGGCAGCGATTTTCAGAAACCGCTTACCATAAGCAGACGTTTTAAGAATTTCTTTGGCCAGTTCGTTAGCGTTGAAGCTGAAGATTCTGCTGAACCTAAACCGGTTGCTGCGGATAAACCAATCTTACCATAATTATCTTATATCTAAACATGGCATTATTCAAGAAAAATAAAACTGCGCCAGTTATCCAGTCTCAGATACAGCAACTTAGTTTGAAACCTCAGGATCAACTGAAATTGCTGCAGAAAAGGGTTGATGTTCTTCAGTCTTCGAATATACAGTTGAGCACGCATATAGGCGAGACTGAACTTAATGCGGAAGGCGAAATCACAAGGATACAGATGTTGATGAATAAAATACAGGGCGAAATGGATGAAATCAACCGCAGGATTGATCATATTTCCGGCAATATGGGTTCTTTGATATTCCAGTTGAATCTCACTGCGAAAGCTGAAGAGCTTGACAGGTTCAAATCAGATATGGATAGAATGCAGCCGTTCAATTTCATGACTCTGAATCAGTTCGAGAAGTTAGTGAAAGAGATTGTTGACGAGAAGTTCGGCGAATAAATAGCTTCAATCAAGATTAAAGCTATGATAGTGATTATATATAAGAACAATATTTAATAGAATATGAATAAAAAATTAGTTTATGGATTGATAATATCTTTAATTGTAATTACCTTAGGTTATTATATTTCTCTTTATTCGTTGTTGTTATTTGGAATACCTTCTCCTATTGATCCATTCGGAGCTCCTCCTGGAGTCTCTAATCCTAATTGCGGAGAGAGTAGATATGAATATGACGCCACAATTAATTCAAAAGAAGATTTTATCAATTTTCTGAAACAAAATGAATTATCAGAACCTTTCAAAGGTAATGTGTACATATATTCTGATTTAATTAGCGATTTTAAGCTAAATTATGGAAATCTTACTGAATTTAATTCGGCTTTAAGATCCGGTAATTTGAAAAATAATTGGGATAAGGTATTGAATGATGTTAAAATAAGTAATGTCGGTTCTAGAGTTGTTTATGAAACAAGTTATACTTTTTTTTCTCTAGAATGTTCAGGTCATTTGAAAATGACTGAAGATGGTCATGTTTCTATGGTAGGTTGTTGCGGAGCATAAATTAAGTTATTTTCTAAAACCCAGGTATTCTGCCTTTCATCTTGCCCATGAATTTCTTCATGTTGCGTTCAGATGCGTTTGGTCCGAATGATTTCATCATCTTCTTGGTCTGCTTGTATTGTTTGAGAAGTTCTCTCACTTCGGATTCTGGCACGCCTGAGCCTTGCGCAATCCTTGTGATTCTTGTCGATGTAATTATATCAGGATCTTCCAATTCTTCTTTTGTGCATGATTGCATTACGAATTTCCATTTCTTGAGTTTTTCTTCCTGGACTTTTAATGCTTCCTTCGGAAGTTTTATCTGGCCCATTCCCGGAATCATTTCCATGATTTTGTCGATAGAACCCATCTTGCTCATGGCTTCCATCTGGCTGTATAAGTCTAATAGATTGAATTCGCCTTTCATAAGCTTCTTGCTCAGGTCCTGAGCATCTTCTTCGCTTATCGCTTCCTTCGCTTTCTCTAATAGTGATTGAAGATCACCCATGCCTAGAAGACGGCTGACGAAACGTTTTGGATCGAACAGTTCCAGGCTGTCGATTTTCTCTCCGACGCCTATGAATTTGACTGGCGCGCCTGTGGTTGCGCAAGCTGATAATGCTCCGCCGCCTTTAGCTGTGCCATCTAATTTTGTGATTATAACGCCTGTGACGTTGCATGTTGAATGGAATGTCTCTGCTTGTTTCTGCGCGGCCTGTCCGACATCTGCCGCTATTACCAATAGCCTTTCATCTGGTTTGATGTATGTGTTCAATGCGTTCAGTTCTTTGACTAGCTCTTCATTCAGCGCATCTCTTCCCGCAGTGTCGATTATTACCAGATTGTATTCTGATAATTGCTTTTCGAATTCTTTGTAGATATCTAATGGATTCTTTTGTTTAGGATTGCCGAAGACTGGCACGTTAATCTGTTCACCTAATTGCTCCAATTGTTTGAATGCAGCAGGTCTCCAAGTATCTGTGCTCATTAATGCGACTTTGTATCCGCGTTTCTGATAGAATTTAGCGAGTTTAGCTGCGGTTGTGGTTTTTCCGTTGCCGAATAAACCAACAAGCATGATCTTGAAAGGTTTTTTGTTTTCGATTTTTGGTTCAGAAAGTTCTTTGCCCATGAAATTTGTTAATTCTTCATACAGAACGTTGATGAGATGCTCTTTCTTTGATAATCCTTTAGGAGTATCTTCTTTAAGGACTCTGTCTTTAATCTTGTTAGTTAGCTCGAACACTAATTTGACGTTAACGTCGCTTTTCAGAAGCGCTTTTTGGAGGTCTTTCACCAGTTCATTCACTAGCTTTTCATCTACGAAAATCGAGCCTGCAATCTTGCTTAAAGTGGCTTTCAATGATTCTCCTAATGAGTCTAGTACCATAGGGATAGTGGACTGAAACCGGATTTATAAATATAACTATGATAAGAATGAAAATAACTCCTTTTTTTGCTTATTTACTTCTTGGATTCCAGAAAATTAGGAAATGCAAGAAATTCAGGAACAATAGGTATAACCAAGGGTTATCTTTCCCAAGGAATCCTAGAAAGCCCAAAAATCCTAACAAACCCATCCAATTGAATTTTTTAGCCATATCAGTAATACTAGTTGTTTTCGTATATATATCTTTAGTTCCATTATAATCAAAAGAAAAAAGGAGAAAAAGAAAAGTAAAAAGCGGTCTATGGTGTACCGCAACCGCCGGCTGGAGCTTCAGATGTGCTCAATGTGCTTGTGCATCCGCTTAGACCGGGATTAGCTTCGCAATAGGTTTGCTTGATGGTGTTAGCATCGAAACCGCCGAATTGTTTCTGATTGTTAGCTATCCATGTAGGACTGCCGCCAATATTCAATTCTTGCGCAATCTTGATGTCTTCGCTCAGCAATGCTTTGCCTTCATCGCCTTTAGAGCAAGTTTCTACTTTTGTGGAATCTATGCTAGCTGCTAATGCGCAGTCTTTCCAATCTAAGTCTTTCACGCCATTAGTAGATCTGCAATAGATGAAATTAAGCCATTTTTCTTGTGATGCGTATTTATTAACGCATAATTGGACAATATCTTCATCAACTTCGTATTGGCCGTGTAAGCTTTGGAATTCTCCATTCTGTTCATTAGCTATGTAATGGACACTGTATTTGACGTCTTCTTTGAAGTTTGTGACTACTTCTTTCAATGCTTTAACTGCTTCTTTTCCGTAAGGGCAGTCGCTCATCACGAACAATTGAAGGTCTTTCTTGATTTCTTCTCTGCATTCGAATGCGTCATTGCACTCAGTGTCTGCGCAGTCAATAAGTTCGTTATTGTTGTCATCCACTTCGTTGTCGCAGATTTCTTTAGTTGGATCGAAGCTTGCTCCAATCATCAAATTAAGATATTTGCCTGATGGGACGAAATATCTTTCGATGTTCACATAATTAGCATCTGTCTTGACTTCTTCAGTGAAAAGGATAGCTGGCAATGCTGTCAATTGTAGTTCATTGTATAACGCTTTACCTTCTTCGGTTGAATAATCAAGGTTTGTAACTGCGAGTTTTGGGAATAGTTGATTTTTCAATGATTGAATGATTGGCGCTGAATCACATTCTTTGCATCTTGCGTCATTCAATACTGTGATCTTCACTTCTTTGATCTCAGGCAATTCTGCGCATGCTGGGGCTTTGTTGCCTGTTGCTTCGCAGATTGCTCTTATTAGATCATTTGGTGCTCTTCCACCAGCATATTGCACGCCGTTCAAATAGATTGTAGGGCTGCCTTGGACATTGAGAGATTGAGCTTTCTGGAATGATGCTGCGAGCAATGCTTTGCCTTCTTCGCCTTGGTAGCAAGTTTCCAATGTTTTTGAATCAATGCCTATTTCATCAGCGCATGTTGTCAATGATGAGACTAAATCACTTGGATTGTTTTTGTTTTGGCATGCTATAAAATCGAAATATACTGCTGGATAATGGTTTTTTGCACAAGCTTGTATCAAATCGCCTATGACTTCTGGTTCTCCATGAAGGCTGTTGAAATTCGTTCCATCAGTCTGGCCAATGAATTCTATGTTCATATTGACATAGCCTTTCATCTTGTCAACAACTTCTTTGAATGAGTTTTCTGCCTGCACCCCATAAGGACATTGGCTCATGACATAAAGGTCGATATTAGCTTTATCACTTACTGTTGCGAATCCGGTTATTCCGTCTAAAAGATTAGGATAATTAGAATTGACTACATATCCGATTGCGAAAACAACTGCTACGATTACTAGAAGTTTCTTATAATCGAAATTGCTTGCTTTTTGTTCAACCTTTGCTTCGACATTGATGAAAGCAGGTTTCACTTCCGGTTTTGCCGGTTCTGGATTTGCTTGTTGTTCCATTTCCATATATTTTCACCTTCATATGATTATGATTGTTTTTATTTGAGAACGCTGTTAATAAATATATTGGTTTTTTATGATATATAAAGAAAAAGTAAATAAAAAAAAGAAAAAGCTTAGATTTGTGTGTCTAAGTCTTGTTCCAATGCGTCTAGGTCAGATGTATCTACGCTTGTTTGGTCAATGGAATCGATATCCGATATGTCGGAACTTAAGTCCATTGAAGCATCTGTTGTTGTTTCTTTAGCGCAACCATACATTGTCGCTACTAATAACAACGCTAATATCAAAATTGCTGCTTTTTTCATTCATCTCACCTTTATGCAGTTCCTTCAACAGCTGCTTCTGCTGCATCTGTATTGGATTCTGCAAGCTCTTCAACGCCTTCATTGGATACTACGCTTTTTATAATTTGCTGTAGTATCTTCTGCGCATCTGCTAATGCTTGCTTAGCCAATTTCATGTGCTGTTCAGCTGCTTTGACGTATTCGTCAATAGCTTTCTTATCGGTGTCTGCCAGTTTAGCTTCGACTTTTTTATCCAATTCTGTCTGAGCTGCTTGGAATTCTGTCTTTGCAGTATCTAGCTTTACTTTGAATTGGTCTACCAATGGTTGGATAGTTGTTGTGTCTTTGCCGTTCTCTGTCATCCTTTCCATGATCCTGTTCAATTTCACTTCAAGATATTTGGATTTGATGATTACTCCGCCCATTCTTGAGTTGACTAATCTTGCATTGACTGATTTGATTACCAATTTAGCATCAGCAATAGCGCCTTTCATCTCTTTCATCGCCGCATTCACTTCTTCTTTGGTAGAATTTTCGTTAAGAGCTGCAATCTTTGCCTTGACATCATTGATGTCTTCTATCTCTTGATCGAGCCAGCCTTTATAGACAATAGTGTTCTCTTCAGTTATATACTCTGAAGATTCTACATTAGCAAGCACTTTCTCAAGCATTTTGATAGTCTGGTCTGCTGCGTTGTTTGTCATGTCTCTTGCTTTAATTTTCAGTTCTTTATCCTTTTCTTCACAATCATCTGCTTCTTTGCAAACTTTTCTTTCTGCTAACTTAGCTGCTAAATCTGCTTTCAATGTCAGATGTTTTGCTTTAGCTTCGTCTACTCTAGCTTTTGCGTTAAGATAATTTAGGTTAGATTTCTCTTTCTTCTCTTTGATTAATTCTCTTACTTTGAACTCTTTGTCTTTATCGAATCCTTGGAATCCAGATTCGTCTTTCATTTCATTGAATCTTTCGATTGCTTTGTTTTTAAGTTCAACGAGTTTCTGCAATCTTGTGAGATCCTTCTCTTGAAGTTTCTGCACTAGCTCAGTTCTTTTCTGCAGTTTCTCTTCACATTTAGTAGAATCGTTGCTTGTTTCTTTGCAAAGTTCTATTGCTTTATTCAATTGCTCTTGCTGAAATAACCTGAATTCTTCAGCTTTCAAGCTTTCAATTTCCCTTTCTCCAGCCATGACAGCTTTCCTTATAGAATTGATAGTATTTCCTTCGGAATCAGCCATCATCTTTGGTTCGTCTATTTCGTTTTCTTCGTCATCTTGTGTGCTATATTTACCATTTTTACCATTTTCTGCGAATGCTGTTGGTATTATGCTTATCATAAACATGCATAAAACCAATATCGCGAATGTTTTTTTCATTTTCGTAACCTCCATCGTTTGTTTTTGAATGTGATCTGCAGATATGATTTACGAATTTTGTTTATATAGATACTTTCAGATTAGTTTTGTTTGAAGCTTTATACGGGCGTTTAACACCTTAGGAAAGTTCATATGGTCAGTTTAATCTTTAAATCGGTTGAATCAGGCTTGTTTTGTTTTTTCATTGCAAAGCTTTTTATATCAATATTATTTAGATAAGGACATGAATAGATTATTTTTGTATCTGGCAATGTTCTTTGTTTTGACTTCATTAGTTTCGGCAGCAACTGTTCATGGCTCAGTCTATGACCTTTCTCTTGAGAAAGTCAGCGATGTTAGGATGTCGGTTAATTCTGCTCCTGCGCAGACTTTGATATCTAAGGATGGGGCTTATTCATTTGAATTGCCATCAGGCGAATATATTTTGAAGGCGGAATATTATGAAAATAGAATTTTAATATCTACTGCTGAAGAGTCTGTGAAAATTGGTTCTGACGGGAATTATGTGATTGATTTAGTCTTATTTCCAGTGCTTGAGGAAGAAATCGATGATGTTGAAGTCCCTGATGAATTGAATGGTGATTCATATTGGTATTATTATGCGCCGTTAATTATTTTTGTGCTGGTTTTGATTTATTTACGTTATCGCAAATTGCAGATTAGAAAATTGAAGATCATGAAACTTGAAGAGGCAAGGCATGTCGCGCATATCAAACCTTCTGTTGCCGTTGATCCTGAGCTTGAGAAGCTGTTGGATTTCATCAAATCGAATGAAGGACGAGTGACGCAGAAAGATGTGCGCAAAGCTTATCCTTCTTTGTCTGAAGCTAAAATCTCTCTTATGGTCGCTGAATTGGAGCATAAAGGGATAGTCAATAAAATAAAAAAGGGAAGAGGTAATCTCATATGGTTAAGAAAACATTAAAACTTTTATTGTCTAAACTGAATCAGTCTAGATTTGTCCACAAATTAAAGCATTTCAAGTATTGGAGATTGGTATTCGCTGCATTTGCTATATTCATTTTATTCGGAGGATATTTCGGTTATTCATATCTTAAACAGAAGCAATTCACAGATGATTATAATGCGATGAATTCCAAGTATAAAGAAGCACTTTATGCAACAGGCAGCGCGCCAAAGACTTCGCTTGCTAAAGTTTCTGCGTATAATGATGCTTTCACTATATTCTTCAATAAGTATAGAGATAATCCGCCTAAGGATTTCGCTAAAGATATGTCTTTCTCCGGCGATATGGAAGCGATTGCTTTGCTTTCAGAGAATGCGTTGTTCTACACACAGGAATCAGAATATTCTCTAGCGCATGCTGAGCTTGAAAGCATACGTCAGGTCTGGCAGTTGCTTTTCAAAAGGAATGATGTGGGGATGATGTCTTATTATATGACTGATTTCCATGATGCGATGGAATCCGTTATCTCTCTTGCTGATATAAAAGATGCAGCCGGCGTTTCTGAATTGTGCCCTTCACTTACTGAGAAATGGGCTGCCATTAAGAACATGGAAGTGTCTTTCTCTGTCGATAAACTGATTGATTTCAAGAATCAGGTCTCTGCTGAGGAAATAAACGTGAGGAATCTTTGCTCTGCTGCAGAAAGTAAAAATATAGAAAAGCTGCCTTATCTGGCAGCAAAGATGAAATCAGGTTTCATCAGCGCATACTTAAGGTATGGCTGATTATTTTATTTTTTAATTTCAGGTTTCGGCTGCTCAGGCAGTTTCTTTGATTTAATCTCTTTGAGCAGGCGTTCTATCAAATCATCAGCTTTGACATCATTGCTGACCAATCCTTCCCTGGTCCTTACCGCGACTGTGTGAGATGCTTCTTCTTTCTCTCCGACAACTAGGATATAGTTTATCTGCTTAAGTTGAGCGTCTCTCACTTTTTTAGGTATGGATTCTGCTCTGGTGTCGAGTTCGACTCTTAATCCATAATCGCTCATTTTCTCCATTAGTTTCTCAGCATAGCCGTTGAATTTGTCGGATACTGTCAAAATAGAGATTTGGATTGGGCTCAACCATAGCGGGAATCTTCCGGCAAAGTGTTCTGTCAATATGCCTAAGAATCTCTCTATACTGCCGTAAACAACGCGATGAAGCATGACTGGCCTGTGCTTTTTGCCATCTTGGCCTTCGTAAGTCAAGTCAAACCTTTCTGGCATCTGGAAATCAAGCTGGCATGTCGCGCACTGCCATGTCCTTCCCAATGAATCCTTGATATGGAAATCGATCTTCGGACCATAGAATGCGCCGTCTCCTGGATTTATCTTGAACGGCATTTTCAGTTCATTCAGCGATTTCTCAAGAGTTTTTTCTGCAAGTTCCCATAGTTTAGGGTCGCCCATAGCTTTGTCAGGTTTTGTAGAAAGCTCAACATGATATTCGAATCCGAATATATCTTTATAGAAATGATCTATAAGTTTCACAACTCCTTTTATTTCATTTTCAAGTTGGTCTTCTGTAACATACAGATGAGCATCATCTTGATGGAAGCATCTTACCCTGAATAATCCGGATAATACGCCTGATAGCTCATGTCTGTGCACTAATCCGACTTCAGCCGCTCTCAAAGGCAATTCTTTATAGCTGTGTATCCTTGATTTATATGTAATCATTCCGCCAGGACAGTTCATAGGTTTAACTGCATAATCTGCTTGATCTATCTTAGTGAAATACATGTTTTCTTTGTAATGGTCCCAATGACCTGACTGTAGCCATAATGCTTTGTTAAGTATGATTGGCGTTTTGATTTCTACGTATCCGGCTTTCTTGTGTTCAGCTCTCCAGAAATCTAGAAGTTCGTTCCATATTACCATGCCTTTAGCGTGTATGAACGGCATTCCTGGCGCTTCGTCATGGAAGCTGAAAAGATCCATATCACGTCCGATTTTTCTGTGATCTCTTTTAGACGCTTCTTCAAGTAAAGTCAGGTAACCATTCAAATCTTTCTTGTCAGGGAAACTTATTCCGTATACTCTCTGGAGCATCTTGTTCTTATTATCGCCTCTCCAGTATGCACCGGCTATTTTTGTGAGTTTCACTGCTTTGATCTGGCCGGTGTGCTGCACGTGCGGACCTCTACAGAAATCGATGTAATTGCCGTGCTGGTAGATTGTCAATGTGTCTTCTTTCAGTTCGTTGATCATTTCAATCTTGTATTGATTGTCCTTGAAAAGCAGCAGAGCTTCTTTCTTGCTGACTTCTCTTCTTTCGAACTTGAGATCCTGCTTGATTATCTCCTGCATCTTTTTCTCAATTTTTTCCAAGTCTTCTGGCTTGAATGGTTCGTGATCGAAATCGTAATAGAATCCTTCAGCCACCGCTGGGCCGATTGTTGGCTTTGCATAGGGGAATAATTGGACTACTGCATCAGCCATGATGTGCGCTGTCGAATGCCTGAACACTTCAACGCCTTCAGGGTCTTTGAATGTTATGATTTTTATCTTCGCATTGTGATTTATCGGTCTGCTAAGGTCCCATAGATTTTCATCTACTTTGATGGCTACTGCATTTCTCGCTAATCCTTCAGCGATACCTTTAGCTATCTCTAGACCTGTAATTCCTTTTTTGAAATCTTTAGAACTCCCATCAGGGAAAATTATGTTTACGCTATCCATTTTTTACACCTTCATACTGCGATATACAAAATCGCGAGCATGGGCTGTTGTATAGATATCTCTTATAAAAATGTTACTATAATTGATATATAGAATTTACTTGGCGCCGATGAATTTGAGTATCTCGTTTTCAAGATAATCGAAGACGCTTTCTTTCTTTTTCATTGGAGTTGGTCTGGTAAATTCCAATTCAGGCACTTGCGGGACTGGTTCAGGCAGGTCTATCCTCATATCATCTGGTTCCTGCGTTATGTCCGGCAGTTCTAATGTATTAGGAATATGATGCTTCTGTTCCATTGGTCTTGGCGCTTCCATCATAGGGAATGATTCCGGAAGTTCTCCGATTGTTTCGAATTTGATTGGTTCTATGTTCATGTTCTTCCTGCTTTCATATTTCAGAGCCATCTCATTGAATTTGTTCTTCAATGCTGTGATCTTTTCGATTAATGGTTTAAGCCTTCTTTGGCTGTGCTTGCTCTGCATCTTTATGAGTTTCATCTCGAACATCTTTATGGTCTTGTCGAGCTCTTTCATCTTATCTTTGTGTGCTTCCATTTTCTCATTCTCTTCAGCTACTTTTATCGCGATCAATTGATTAAGCTTGTCCTGCATCTGGGCAAGCGAGTTCTGCATAGTATCGACCCTTTTGTCTTTAGCCATGATTGGCTCTATTTTTTTAACTACTTCTAATGTAGGTCTGATTATCTCTTTCTTGATTATGACTGGGCTTCTGTGCTTGAGCTCTTTGAGTTCATCTGCTAATGCCTCTATTTTATCTTCTTGCTCTTCGTTGATGGATTCTTGTTCCTCTTCCCATTCTTCATCTTCTTTCACTTTACTTTCGATGTTGTTAACTTCTGAGAACAGGTCGTAGATACGTTTTTCATCTTTGCTGAGCTCTTTTTTAGTCTCATCAATTTTATTATCAGTCTCTTTTACTCTCGTATTAAGCAGATTAAGAGCTTCTTTCTCTTTAGTCTCTACGATTATCTTAGGCATCATCGGTTGGAAATCGTCCTTGAATTTCCTGATTGTATCGCCTATATCAGAATGCTGTTTCGGTCCAGGCATATCGGTCATATGCGGTCTTTCTGTTTTTTTTATCTCAGGCATTTTCGGTTGTAAGTCTTCCTGTTTCAATCTCTTGAAATGTAGAAGTAATCTCCTGACTTTCCGAGGATGCAGTTCAGCCATTTTTATTTGAATAATTCAGAGAAGCTTTTCTTCTTTTTCTCAGGTAATCTTGGCGGAGGCGGCATTGGCGCTCCTGTCAATGGTTTTGATTCCATTGGTCTTGGTGCTGAGAAACTTGGCGGTGGCATAGGCGAAAAACTCTGTTTCGGCATATCAAAGCTCATCTGCGGCTTTGATGAGGCGCCCATATTGCCTACCATTCTTTTGATGTATGGAATGTCACTATTCAGCATGTTCGCTACTGCGATTATGCCTTTTGCGATCTTTTCATTTTGCTCTACTACCTGATCAAGTTTGTCTTGAATAGGTTTTAATTCTTTTATGAATAATTCTTCTTCTCTTTCTTCAAGTTTCATCTCTTCAGTTGCTTCTTCGAATGTCTGTGTGAAATCTTGGAGCGTTGTCGCTAACTTCTCCATAGTGTCCATGACATTCTCTGGACTTGCTTTCTTCTTAGAAACAGCTGTTTTTGTGAGTTTTAACGCTTCGATCTCTCTTTTCAGAGCATCAAGCTTCTCGAAAGGTAATGCTTCTTCATCTTTAGCCATGATATCACCGCTTTTTTTGATTATTATAAATATAAATTATCCTAATACTATATGGAATTAGCGATTTTAGTATTTATATATGTTTTGGTGGGTTTATATAGAACGAGTATTGAAATCTTATAATTCTTTAGAATAGACTATTGTCTTGCCCTGAGACTTAAATTTATTATGTTTCATGATTTTCTGCATATTCTTGTTCCAGTCATATACAAGTCCGAATATCCTTTTGATATGCCTTTCTCTAGATTCCTGTTCAACTGCTTTCATTAGCAAGCTGCCGATGCCTTGACCTCTACATTTGGGAGATACCACTATTTTTGACCAATACGTGTATTTCATAATCTCTTCAAATTCAGCTACTGTCGCTCCGCAGATTTTCTTTTCTATTTCTGCAATAATTATTCTTAATGTGTTCGATCTTAGGCAGTTTAGGAAATACTTTTTATCATGCTTTTGATTAGAATAATCTATTATCTCATGGACATTGGAATATAACCTGACTAATTGCGGGATATCCTTGGTTTGCGCTTTCCTTATGATGATATCTGGATTTTGTTTCAATATCTCTTTTGAGAGCATTGCAATCTTATAAATATGTGGGTTAAAAGAATAAGAAAAAATGTAGAATTAATCTACATCATGCCTTCAGGAGGCATTCCGCCCATGCCGCCCATTCCGCCAGGCGGTGCTTGATTCTTTGAGCTTGAACCTGCGATGACATCGTCAATCCTTAGAATCATGATTGCGACTTCTGCTGCGCTTTGGACTGCTTGAGTTTTAATCTGCAATGGTTCGATTACGCCGTTTGCCCATGCGTCTACGACTTTGCCTGCGAATACGTCAACGCCTGCCCATTTCTGGCCTTTGTCATGCGCTGCTTTCATTTCTGTAAGCATGTCAATAGGGTCAAGACCTGCGTTCTCTGCTAGAGTTCTAGGCACTATTTCGATTGCTTCTGCGAATGCGTTAACTGCCAGCTGTTCTCTGCCGCACAATGAATCTGCGAAAGCTCTCAATCTTTTGCTTAGCTCGATTTCGATAGCTCCTGCGCCTGCGACTACTTTACCTGTCCTGATTGCTGAAGCTAGTACGCCTAACGAATCGTCAAGCGCTCTTTTTACTTCATCAACGACATGGTCTGTGCCGCCTCTCACTAGAATTGTGACTGCTTTAGGGTTTGAGCATTGCTCAATAAATGTCATCATCTCATCGCCGACTTTTTTCTCTTCTACAAGTCCTGCGAAGCCTAGCTCTTTTTCTGAAAGGTCGTCTAGGTTTGTTACCATTTGCGCGCCTGTTGCTCTTGCAAGTTTTTCTATGTCAGATTTCTTTACTCTCCTAGCAGCATAGATTCCTTTTTTCGCAAGGAAATGTTGAGCGATGTCATCAATGCCTTTTTGGCAGATGACTACGTTTGCGCCTGACTTTGCGATTTTCTCGACCATATTTCTGATTATTTTTTCTTCTTGGTCCAAGAAAGCCTGCATTTGGTTAGGATCAGTTATTTGGATTTTTGCGTCAGTCTCTGTGCTTTTCACTTCGATAGCTGAATCGATCAATGCGATTTTCGCATTTTTAACTACTGTCGGCATAGCTGGATGGACTCTTTCTTTGTCCAGAATTATACCTTCAATCAATTCAGAATCTTCTACGCTTGAGCCGACTTTTTTGTCGACTTTGATATCGTCAAGGCTGATAGTTTTCTTACCGTCTTTCTCAACTGTGACTTTCAAAACTGCTTCTACTGCGATTTTCGCTAGTTTGTCTTTTGCGATTTCTGCGCCTTTGCTTGACATTGCAGTCATAGCTAGTTTAGTAAGAGTCACTTTGTCGTTTGTGTTGACTGGTTCAGCCATTTCATGCAATAATGATAATGCCTTTTCTGAAGCTATTTTGTAGCCTTTTGATAGAACTGTTGGATGGATGTTTTGGTCCAATAAGAATTCAGCTTTTTTCAATAGTTCGCCAGCAAGGACTGCTGCTGTTGTAGTGCCGTCACCGACTTCGCTCTCTTGCGTTTTTGCGACTTCTACTAGCATCTTTGCTGCAGGATGCTCGATCTGCATCTCTTGAAGAATTGTAACGCCGTCGTTTGTTATAATCACATCGCCTAGGCTATCGACAATCATCTTGTCCATTCCTTTTGGACCTAGAGTTGTCCTGACTGCTTCCGCGACCATTCTTGCGGCCATTATGTTATTCCTTTGAGCGCTCTTTCCGGATGTTCTTTGAGTGCCTTCAGGCAGTATGAAGATAGGTTGCATTTGGTTATTCATTTTGACATCACCTTGTGTGTTTAGTTATTATTTTGTATTGTTATAGAACTATCACCTGATAGATGGTTTTTCTGGCGAGTTGTATTTAAAGGTTATGGTAGGAAAGGCCAAATTTTATTAGAGGAGATGGATATTTGCTTCTCTATGGATAATCTCTACCATTTCAGTCAGATTTCTGGCTTCATAATCCGGTCTTATCTGCGTCTTCTGTCTCCAATTCATGAAAATAGTTCTGGCACCCATAGCTTTGCCTGTAGCTATATCATCAGGCGCATCTCCTATGAACCATTTCTCTTGTCCCGGTTGATATCTTCCATTAATCATTTTTAATCCTCTGTATGGATCCGGTTTGTTCGGGTCGCGGAGATTGTTACAAGAAATATCTGTGAAATGCTTTGCTAGATCAAATGTATCTATCTCAGCTTTGGCTTGATCTTCAGGAGTGTTAGTGAAAAGATAGAGATTCGCAATTTTTTCTAATGCACTTAAAGCTTCGTGTGTGTCAGGAAATAATCTTATCTTTCCTTCTTTGATGGCTTGGCTTCTTTCTTTTAATCCATTGTGCTTGTTATATTCATGCCAGAATCTTTGCGGATCAATCGGGAAGTTCATCAAATAATTTCTACCTTTCATGAAATCTTCTTTAGTAACATCTATGCCAAATCTTTTGTAATTCTCTATACCTGATGGGATGTAGTATCCTTCCCAGATATCCACTAAAGTGTCATCAAGATCGAAAAATATGTAGAGGTCTTTCATGGGCAAAGAGATTTACTTGGTTTTTATAAAGCTAACTTCGGATTTTTCATTAAATTCTCTATCGGGCGCGTCCAGAATTCTCGTTTCACTCGATCAATGCCATCTCACATCTACTTCTTTTCATCTATCTTCAGAATGGATTCTGCTAATTATCTGTACATGTAGTATGTTCAGTATAGGCATTGGTACCATTCTGGACATACTCTTCTCTACCCAAACCTTTATAAATAACCTGTTGAAGCTATATGTTTAACAATATAACTCAATTCTTAGGTGAAATCACTGCCAAGAGAGCTCTATATTGTGTATTCACATTTATTTTGTATATTATAGGGGAAAATAAGGAGAAATGACTGAAATCATAACTTTCAAGGAAAAGCCGAACACTTCTGCTGAGATTGAGAAAGTGCTGAATCCGTTAGTTAAAAAATGGTTCTTCTCGAAATTCAAGGAATTCTCGCTTCCTCAGCTGCATGGCGTTCTTGAGATACATTCACGTAACAATGTTTTAGTATCTGCTCCTACTGGCGCGACTAAAACACTTACTGGTTTTCTTTCTGTACTGAATAGCCTTATTGATTGCGATGAAAAAGGCATTCTGCAGGACAAAGTATATTGCATCTATATTTCGCCTTTGAAGGCTTTATCTAATGATATTGAAAAGAACTTGCTTGAGCCACTTGCTGAAATGTCTAAGCTTGCGGGCAAGGAATTGCCTATCCGTGTCGCGACACGTACAGGAGACACAACTGCTTCCGAACGTACCAAGATGATGAAGCATACTCCGCATATTCTGATTACTACGCCAGAGTCACTTGCTATTTTGCTTTCTAGTCCGAATTTCAGGGACAAATTGAATAATGTGGATTGGTGCATCATCGATGAGGTTCACGCACTTGCAGAGAATAAAAGAGGCGTGCATCTTGCGCTTTCTATGGAAAGATTGCAGAAGCTGAGTCCTGGTATGTGCAGGGTTGGACTTAGCGCGACAGTCTCGCCGCTTGATGAAGTCGCAAAGTTTCTTGTTGGCGTGAAACGTCCTTGCAAGATAATCGATGTACAATTCATCAAAGAACTGGATTTGCAGGTATTGAGTCCTGTGCCAGATTTAATTAATATCAATTATGAGACTTTGAACAAAAAAACTTACGAGCTTATCGATAAACTTATTCAGGAGCATAAGACGACACTTGTCTTTACCAATACCAGAGCCGGCACTGAAAGAGTTGTCCATCATCTGAAAACTAATTTCCCTAAGAAATATTGCGAGATCGAAGAAGGTGATCCTACTAAGATGTCGAGCTTAATTGGTGCGCATCATGGTTCATTATCTAAAGAGCATAGATTGAATATTGAGAATAGTCTGCGTGACGGAAAGTTGAAAGCAGTTGTCTGCTCGACTTCACTTGAACTCGGCATTGATATCGGTTATATCGATTTAGTTATTCTATTAGGTTCGCCTAAATCTGTGGCGCGCGGATTGCAGCGTGTCGGTAGAAGTGGGCACCAATTGCATTCTGTGACAAAAGGCAGAATCATTGTCATGGACCGCGACGATCTTGTCGAATGCTCTGTGCTATTGAAAAATGCTATTGAGAAGAAAATTGACAGAATACATATACCAACCAATTGCCTTGACGTACTCGCGCAACAAGTTTTCGGCATATCCCTTGACGGCGTTGTCGAGGTGCGTGATGTGTATAAGATGGTCAAGCAATCTTATTGCTACGAGAATCTTTCAATGGATGAGTTCATTGAAGTCGTTGAATATCTGGCGGGTAAGTTTATCTCTTTGGAGGATAGGCACGTTTATGCCAAGATATGGTACGAAGACGGAAAGATGGGCAAGCGCGGAAAGCTCGCTAAAGTCTTGTACATGACAAACGTCGGTACAATCCCAGATTCATCAGGTATGATTGTCAAAGTAGGCACTTCTGTCATTGGAACAATCGATGAAAGTTTCCTTGAGAGATTGAAGCCGGGAGATATTTTTGTTTTAGGCGGAGATACTTATCAGTACAAGCATTCGAAAGGGATGGTCGTTCAGGTAGTCGCCGCTGTGGGCAAGAAACCGACTGTGCCTTCATGGTCTTCAGAGATGCTACCATTGTCTTTTGATCTTGCAGTTGATATCGAGAGGTTCAGATGGCTAATGCAAGATAAATTCAACAGCAAGCTGAAGAAGTTCGAGATAATCAAGTTCATCAATGAATATCTGTATGTTGATGATATTGCGGCTGAAGCAATCTATAATTATATGAGAGACCAATATGAATTCATAGGCATACCTAATTTGCGTTGGATATTCGTAGAGCATTATAATGAAGGCGATAAAAGATTCAGTCTGTTCCATTCTTTATTCGGAAGGCGTGTGAATGACGTTTTAGCTCGCGCTGTCGCTTTTGCAATTTCGCGCACACAGCATCGTGATGTCGAGATTGGCGTGACTGATAACGGATTTTATGTTGCTTCTGACAAGCCGATAAATGCTTTGAAAGCGTTTGAGATGCTGAAAGCGAAAGATTTGCGTAAGATAATGGATCTTGCTATCGATAATACTGAAGTTTTACGTCGTCGTTTCAGGCACTGCGCAGGACGTTCGCTGATGATATTGCGCAATTATATGGGGCATAAGAAGATGGTTGGTAGACAACAGGTTAGTTCAATGATATTATTGGCGGCTGTCAAACGTATATCCGAGAATTTCTCAATCCTGAAAGAAGCTAGACGTGAAGTCCTTGAAGATCAGATGGATGTCGCGAATGCTGGCGTTGTCCTGCAGATGATTGAGGATAAGAAATTGAAGATTACCGAGCATACCACTAAGATTCCGTCTCCTTTTGCGTTTAACTTAGTATTGCATGGCTATTCAGACTTGTATAAGATAGATGACAAGCTCGAGTTCTTGCGTAAGATGCACGGACTTGTTCAGGCGAAGATTGGATTGAATAAGTTTTAAATAGTTCTTACTTATATTCTTTTTTAATGAAAAAAACAGTGATGGGATTAGCTTTAGCAGCAGTGCTTTCTTTAGGTTATGGTGATTCTTCTTCTGCTAAGGATAAAACCATTGATAAGCCAGTACCGATAGAATGCGTTCGTGGGAATGATAAAGTTTATTTCAAGTCTCAGGAAGAAGGTGAGAAAGATCTAGCGGCTCAAGTCTTATCTTCTAAAGTGGAAGATTCTTGGTTTTATTGGAATGGGGTATGGGCAGATGTTGGCACCAATGAACTTCCTAAAGAGGTATCAGTAAATCCTGATTTAGAGGATTTGATGAATAATAAGTTCAAAGGAATAAAGGCAGGCGATGTTATTTATGATTATCATATACATCCTTTTTCAGGGTTTACAAAAGAAGGTAAGAAAAAAATTCCTTTGATGTCTTTAGCGGATTTATTACTGCATTCTACGATGAGGAAAAAGTTGGAGCCTTATGGCGTTATCTTGAAGTCTAGAATAGTCGATGAATTCGGCGTCACTGAATATTCGCTTCATGATGAATTGTACAGCAGGATGCATACTGGTGATAAAACCGGAATCAAGGATATCCTCAGTGAAAATATTCTATTAAAAGTTCTTTCCGGATTCAGCACAGGCATAGATTTGCGTGACGCGTATTACTACGGATTGATTATGAAAGGCGTGAAGATAGACATACGTTCTTTCAAAGGACAGAAGTTCTATTGAATGTTCTGAGCAAAGTATATAAATCTTGGAATTAGTATTTATTCTATGATTGAACCATTCTTGGCGATAGTTGGAGGCGCTTCTGCTGTGTTGTTTAGCCGTCAAGTGCTTTCTACTTACAAGCTCGGTTTCAAAGAGTATCTGTCTCTTGCGTTCTGGATGAACTGCCTTATCATGCTCCCTTTCCTGTACTGGATGAATAATTTCTCTCTCGTGATGCTTTTTAAGATGCCTGTGCTGTATATGGCTGGATTGATATTGACGGCGTGCATCTACAATTTCTTTTATTTCAAAGGATTCGCGCATGAACGCCTTAGTGAAGTTCAATCATTGATGCTACTTATCCCTCTGTTCGCTACGGGTTTCGCTTATGCTTTTTACCCGGTTGAAAGACATATTGTGCCTGTAGTGATGGCTATTGTTGCTACGCTTTTCTTGGTATGGGCGCATGTGTCGCATGGACATGTGAAATTCACCAAAAATTCTATTTATGTGCTTATTGCAGTCATCTTTTTTGGTCTTGAATATGTGTTCATGAAGAAACTGCTTGAAGTGTATAATCCGTTCACTCTTTATTTTGTTCGTTGTTTCATAATTGGAGTTATTTTCTTTTTCATGTGGGGCGTAAGGTATTCTTCAGTGAAGCCGAAGGCCTGGAAGTATTTGGTTGCGGCACAAGTAAGTTATGTAATTCAGTTCATTGCCGTATTTTGGAGCGTTGAGAAGAATGGGATTGTGCTGACTAATGTTGTATTGAATCTAATTCCTGTGCTGGTGTTCACGTATTCGTATTTCCATTACAGAGATCATCCCGGCTGGAAGAAGATGCTTGCTGGTTTTGTCATATTGATTTGCATTGTTATAGCTCAGCTTTATAGGTAGATTTTTATAGTTTTTTTCATTTGTTGTTTTCTATGGAATTGATTAAAGGAATCAAGGTTGTTGATCTGGCGCTTGTTATCGGTAAGACTTTAGTTCTAGGGGACGTGCATATCGGATACGAAGAAGCGCTGAATAAGCAGGGCGTTCTTATCCCTAGATTCCAGTACGCTGATATCGTCAATCGGATTGAATCAATCCTTGGTTCTGGCACATTCGATACCATTGTGATAAACGGCGATCTGAAGCATGAGTTCGGAGTGATAAGCAGGACTGAATGGAAGCAGACTCTTGACATCCTGCAATTGCTTGAGACTCACTGCAAGAAAATAGTTTTAGTGCGCGGGAATCATGATAAAATATTGGAGCCGATTGCTAGGGTGAAGAATCTAACTATTGTGGATGAGTATGTTGTTTCCGGCGTTTATATTTGTCATGGGCATAAGATTCCAACCACTTCTGCATTCAAGAAAGCTAAGGTTGTCGTTATAGGTCATGAGCATCCTGCAGTGAATCTGGACAGCGGAGTGCGTGTTGAGAAGTATAAATGCTATCTTTTGGGAACTTATCGCGCGAAGAAATTAATTGTCATGCCGTCCTTTAATCTAGTCGGCGAAGGGACTGATGTGTTGAAGGATAGATTGCTTTCGCCTTTCTTGAAGGATATAAATTCTTTTAAAGTGTATGTGGTTGGAGATAAGATATACGATTTCGGTAAAGTCTCTAAGCTTCGTACAAAATGGTAGACCATTCTAAGATCAGGCGGATAATAAATCGGCATGATTATTCAGGCAAGATTGTTCTTGATCTAGGCTGCGGTCCTGGATTTGGGCTTGAGGCGCTCGTCAAGCATTCTCCTAAGCAGATAATCGCTCTTGATATGTTGGATTCTGTATTGCTGAAAGCTCGGTTGCGTGTTTCTGCGGATTATGTGCGCGGAACTTTCGAAGAGATTCCTTTGCGTAATGATTCTGTTCATATAGCACTTTCTACCTACGCTAACTTTCTTGACGGAGATGTTAGATTGCGATGCTCTGAAGTCTATCGCGTGTTGCGTCCCGGCGGAGAATTGACTATTTTATGCACTAAGCCCTATCATTTCAATCTCGATAATGATTGGATCTATTCTTTGTATTCTGAGAAGTTCAGTTATGTGCATATGACTGACCAGAAGCATCTTGTGACATTAATCGCTAAAAAATAAATCTTGTTTTTTTCAGCAAACTTTATAAACGGAGTTTTTTCCTTTAGATTCATGCAAAAACTCAGCGTCAGAGATTTTGATTTGGGCTTGACATTAGAGTCTGGCCAGTTCTTCAGATACAAGAAGTTCGCAGGAATGTATTACGTTAATTCGGCGGACAAAGTATTTGTCGTAGGGCAGAACGAAGGTAAATTGATTTATGACGGCGTTGATAAAAAATTCATTTCCAATTTCTTCGGTCTCAATGATGATTATTCTGGAATAGTTAAAGCAATATCTAAAGATTCTGTAATGAAGAAGCTTACTGCTAAGTATCCTGGACTTCGTTTGATACGTCAGGATCCATGGGAGTGCATGATGTCATACGTCTGTTCGTCCGCTTCTAATATTCCAAAGATTCAGAAGAACGTCAATCTTCTTTCACAATCATTCGGTTCACCTGTGCGCGTCGCTGGTTATGCGTCGCATTCATTCCCAGAAGTGGGCGATATTGACCATTTGCCGACTATTAAGGAATGCAAGACTGGCTTTAGGGCTAACTATATTTATGAATTGAATAAAATGATAACTCCTACTCAAGTCGCACATCTGCAGAACATGGATTACGGCGAGGCTGTTAATGTATTGACGCAATTGCCGGGCATCGGTCCGAAAGTCGCAGATTGCATCGCATTATTCTCACTCGGTCATACAAACGCATTCCCTGTGGACACGCATATCCGTCAAGTGATGAGACATTGTTATCCTCAGCTGAAGAATGTGGCTGATTCTGAAATTAAATCTTTTGCGCAAGATCATTTCGATCCTTACGCGGGCTATGCTGAATTGTTCTTGTTTGAGTATGGGCGGAAAGAGCTTAATAAGAACTGATTCTATTCATTCTTATCATTAATTACAAATACGACTACATTCTTCCCGATATATCTTTTTAGGAAAGGTATTACTGCGCCATTTCCACTTTTCTTGACTGATAATGATTCTCCTTTAGCATCAGTTGTGAACATTCCTAGTGCATGGTCTATCCTAATCTTGCTGCTCATCAAAACATCTAGATTGTATCCTTGAGTTATTTTTTCTTTCATTTTAACCTCCTTTTATGATTTATCTCATCTTAAAGTCGACATCGTATTCCACTTCATACAATATTTCTTTCTGAACAAGCTTGATCTTCAACTCATCCATGCAGTCGAATAAGTCTTTGAATACTAAATTCAGGACCATAATCACTGCTTCAATAGATTCCTCAACTTGTCCTTCATAATAGCCTGTCTTTTTGGAAAGAGTGAAACCCTTCCAGTATTTCTTAAGTACATCGACAATCTTTTGCTTGTATTCGTCATCTATAACTTTAGTCTTATTGTCTGCGCCTATGTAGAGTCTTATCTTTATCCCCATTAAATCACCCCTTAGTGTTAATGGGAATTTTTACTTATTTATATGTATATACATAGTCTAGACATTAGAATATATAAAGATTATGTTTTGAATGAATATTATTAGAATTCAATACCACGTCGTGCATACACACCGTCGTTATATGGGTGCTTCTCTTCGTTCATTACTGTGACTAAATCGGCTGCATCTTTGAGCTGTTGTGGGGCGTTTCTGCCGGTGAGTATTAGTTCGGTGTTCTCGGGCTTGGTTTGGATTAGTTCAAGCACGTCGTCCAAGGGGATTAATCCTTTTGCTACGCAGTTGTTGATTTCGTCGAGGAATATAAGATTGTAATCGCCGGATTTGATGATTTCTTTCGCTTTAGAAAACGCGGTTCTGACGAACTCTTTTTCTTCAACGTCTGATGTGAAACAGGATCTGCAATCACCGCAGTCTTCTTCAGTACGCACATGGAATCTGTGGAGATACGGCTCATTGAATTCCTTGAGTTTGATCTGCACTTTCTCTTTCAGGCAAGGCTTTCCGTGCTGTTCTATGTGTATCAAGTCGTTCATGTAGTTCTGGATAGCTACGAACTCGCCAGTGTAATGTCCGCCTTTCAAGAACTGGATTATCTTCACTTTCAGGTTCTGGCCCGCTGCTCTAAGCGCCATGCCGAAAGCTGTTGTAGACTTGCCTTTACCATTGCCTGTGTAAATGTGGACCAGACCTAGATTCTTTGGCATTATCTCCTCATGCTATCGAACATTTCGAATATCCGCAGCTTGGACATGTCGAACATCCTTCTGAAAAGTACAATTTGGATTTGCAATTCGGACAGAGATCGTCTTTCTTCTGGAGTTTTGTCGTGTCCAGATTGATCACTTGCTCAGATCTGCTTCTGTCACGATAAATAGTTACTCCTTTGCAACCGAGCTTGTATGCCATTAGATAAGTGTTCTCGACATCTTTAGTAGTAGCATCGGATCTGAAATTGACTGTCTTCGATACTGCATTGTCAGTATATTTCTGGAATGCGGCCTGTATCTTGATGTGCCATTCTGGGTCTATATCATGCGCAACGACAAACACTTTTTTCACATCATCTGGTACTTCAGGCATATGATGCACTGTGCCTGACAAAGCAATCTTCTCCATCAAGTCTGTAGAATAGAATCCTTTATGCTTAGCAGCTCTTTCAAAATATTTGTTGACATAGACCAATTTCTGAGTATCCATGACATGTTTCGCGAAAGATAATGCGAATAAAGGTTCGATGCCATTTGAAGCATCTGCGATCATGCCGATTGTGCCTGTTGGAGCGATTGTTGTTCGTGTCGCGTTCCTCATCTTACTGCTTTTGTAGACGCTTCTTGCGATGTTCGGGAACGAGCCTCTTTTCTCAGCAAGTTCGATAGATGCTTTATCAGCTTCTTCTTTAATGAATTTCATTACTTTTTCGGCAGTTTTCATGCCTTCTTCTGAATTGTATGGGATATTGAGCTCAAGCAGCATATCTGCGAAACCCATTATGCCAAGGCCAATCTTCCTGTTGCCTTTTGTCATCTGCTCTATTTGCGGCAATGGATATTTGTTCATATCAATTACATTGTCCAGGAAATGCACGCCTAGATGCACATATCTTTTCAGATTGTCGAAATCAATCTCGTCATTATGCACAAACTTAGCCAGATTTATGGACCCTAGATTGCATGATTCGAATGGAAGCAATGGCTGTTCTCCGCAAGGGTTTGTGCTTTCAATCTCTCCGATTTCCGGAGTAGGATTGTCTCTGTTCATCCTGTCGATGAATACAATACCTGGTTCTCCATTCTTCCAGGCGTTAGTTACAATCAGGTTGAATACATCTTTGGCTCTTAATCTTTCTACCACGTCTTTCGTCTTAGGATTGATGAGATCGTATTCTTTGTCTTGGATTACTGCCTGCATGAACACTTCAGTCAATGCAACTGAGATATTGAAATTGTTCAACGCGCCTTCTTTCTCTTTGCAGTTAATGAATTCAAGAATGTCTGGATGATCCACGCGAAGTATACCCATGTTAGCGCCACGCCTTTTGCCGCCTTGTTTTATTACTTCAGTGGCGATGTTATATACTTTCATGAATGATATCGGGCCGGATGATACTCCATGCGTTGATTTAACCATATCGTTTTTTGGTCTGAGTCTTGTGAATGAGAATCCTGTGCCGCCGCCGGATTTGTGGATCATGGCTGCGTATTTCACGCCGTCAAATATTTCTGAAATAGAATCGCCGACAGGAAGCACGAAGCATGCTGATAATTGCTGCAGTTCGTTGCCGGCATTCATCAGAGTAGGACTATTAGGCAAGAATTTCAAAGTGGACATCGCTTCATAGAATTCGTGGGCAGTCTTGCTCAGGTCTGCATCTTTGTTGTACAATTTATCAGCCTGCGCGATATTGTTCGCGACTCTCTCGAACATTAATCTTGGCGATTCGATAATCTTGCCATCTTCATCTTTTCTCAAATATCTTTCTACAAGCACTTTAAGGCTATTATATGATATATGCAATTCGTCTTCCATACCTAGGAGCTTGACTTTCGCTTCACGTTCTTCTTTTCTTTTTTGTCTATAAAGGATATATGCTTTCGCAGTCTTAGCATGGCCTTCTTCCATAAGCACTTTTTCCACTATATCTTGTATCTCTTCAACTTTTGGGATAGTATGGCCGTCAAATTTCTTTTCTATCAGATCTGCAACGATTTCAGCCAATTGGTCTGCTCTTTTTCTGTCTTTTCCGCCGACAGATAATGCGGCTTTGAAAATAGCGTCCGCAATCTTTTGTTTATTGAATTCAACTATAGAACCATTGCGTTTCTGGATTTTTTTAAGCGTGATGTTCGTCATTTATATCAACCCCCCAAAATTAGATATCTGATTGGAATTTCTTTTATTTATTAACCTTTTGAATTTCACTGAATAATGACAATAAATATAGAAAGAGAAATATCTATTCTTTGATGATGTCGATGCAGTTAACTGGGCAGACTTCTTTAGCTTCCTGATTCTTGCCGATATTGTCTAGCACGAGTTTTTTTGGTTTCGCTTTATACATTCCGCCTTCTTCTGCAAGCTCCCAATTCTCTGGACACTGGACTGTGCATGCTCCGCAACCAATGCACTCATCTTTTTTGAAAATGATTTTGTATTTAGTCATTCTTCTTCCTCATCTTCGCTGTCTTCAGAGTCTGAATCCTCATCGTATTCTTTTTTATCGGATTCATGCTCAATAAGTTCGTTTATCTCGTCAACCATCTCTTTGATCTCTTCGCCGTTCATACCATGACCCATACAGCCTTGCTCTATTGTCTCTGTGTATGCGACATGGCAACCAATGCAGTGTAGTCCGTACTTGAGCATGACCATTGCTGCGCCGGGATGCTTTTCCAGCACTGCGCCGAAAGTCATTTCTTTTGTTACTGGCTTAGGTTTTTCTGGTTCTTTTGCAGATGGTTTCTTGTTCATAGGGTATAGCAAGCTTACGTTTATTTTTAAAGTTTATTGTTTTGCAGAGATTATTAAGTCTGGAAATGAATATAAAGTCTGCAAATGATAAATTTTCTACTTTCCAAGGCAATGACAGACATTTCCCGTAGGGACAACCCCATTGTCTGTTCACTTCTTTAGTTATAAAATTTATAGTTGTTGCAGACTTTTGATAATTATTTAGTATATAGAATATAATCTAGAAATCTTATTAAATGGATGTAGAAGCAGAAGTCATATGGATATGATAATGGCATTTTCGGTTATTCCTTTCTCAGTGTTATTTCTGTTCCTTTTGTTCGGTGCCATCACTGTTGTGATTTCCGCGTACAAGAAAGAAGAGTATCCTGATATCGAGCCGGAAGTGTCTGTCGTGATTCCCGCATATAATGAAGAGAAGAATATACAGATGACTTTAGATTCTATCTTCAATCTTGATTATCCGCAGGAGAAGATCGAGCTTATCGTTGTTGATGATGGTTCGACTGACAAGACCGGCATGATACTGCGTTCTTATGCGAAGCATCACAAGAATATGCAAGTTATCAAAGGCAAGCATGAAGGCAAGTCTGAATCATTGAATCTCGGTATAAATAAAGCGAAGAATGAAATTGTCATGACTCTTGATGCTGATACAATCATACGTAAGGATTCAATGCGCAAGATAATAAAGCCGTTCTCAAGAGATAATGTTGGTTCTACAAACGGGACTTGCACAATCAAAAATCCAGGCACAATACTCAGCGTGTTCCAGAGGGTTGAATATCACAGCAATAATCTGATGCGTAAAGGTTTCTCTTCAGTTTTCAGCAACGGCATCTGGTTCTTCGGAGCTATGGCTTGCTATCGTAAAAGCATACTTGAGCGTATAGGATATTTCAAGAAAGATACGCAGGCTGAAGATTTCGATACTGCGCTTGAGATGTATTCACTCGGGTATAATACGATAAATGTGCCTGATGCTTATGGCAAGACGGTAGTGCCTGAAACTTTCAAAGAATTGGCGAATCAAAGAAAAAGATGGTGGATTGGCGTGATACAAGCATTGAGCAAGCACAAGCACCTATTTCATTGGAAAGCAAATCCTTCTATATTATTCCTTTTCATAAATCATTACTGGTGGTCATTTTATGCAATCATTTCTTTGCCGTTGATTGCTTATCAAGTCTATTATTGGCTGCCATATAATACGGGCAGTTTCTATTCGGTATTCATGTACTTATTCAGATGGTTCTCAATGGTGGGTCCTGTCTATGTGATCTATATGATTCCGCAATGGGGAATTTCAGCGTTCAGTATATTCGGAGTGATATCTGGATTGATATCTTCCGGATTAATGGTATACGCGATATATTTCTTCGGGGATAGATTGAGGATTAGGAATTTGTTCGCGATATTCTTCTATTTTCCATACACGATAATTTTAAATACTATCATAATCATAAGTGTCCTAAGAATTATGAAGGTAAATAAAAGGTATTTTATAGATTAGATTGAGGTTTCATACACTATGTCATTTTTAGATCCTATATTACAGATAATCGCAGCTAACCGCTGGTTCTTTGATCCGGTATATGCTTTTGCTGAACCTGTTTTTGCGATTATCCTATACTTAGCTGTATTCCTGACGATTATTTATTTTTTTATGACTTTAGTTTCTATTTTTTTTAAGAAAGATAATGATGAATTGCCTTTTGATATGAAACTTGCTCCTTTTGTGACTATTCAGATTCCAACTCGTAATGAGTTGATTGCTTTGCGTTGCGCAGAATGTTGCTTAGCTTTCGATTATCCTAAGGATAAATACGAGATATTGATTGGAGATGATTCAAATCAGCCGGATGTTTCTTACCAATTGCAGGAATTTGCTAACTCTCATCAGGGAGTTAAAGTGTTCAAGCGAGAACAAAATGTTGGATTCAAGCCAGGCAATCTCAATAATCTGCTTCAACATACGAAAGGCGAGATAATTGTGATATTCGATTCGGATTATACGCCTGAACCTGATTTTTTGAAAAGATTGATTGCGCCTTTTGTGAACGATCCAAAAGTATCCACTGTCCAAGCGAGATGGAATTTCAATAATTTCAGCCAGAATCTAGTTACAATCATGGCTTCAACCATCATTTATGTCTTTCATCATGTGAATCTTACTTTCCTTCATGCGTTTGATACGAGTTCTTTATGCGGTTCGGCTGAGGCTGTGAAGAAAAAAGATCTTGTCGAGCTAGGCGGATGGAAATCTGGATGCTTGACTGAGGATGTTGAATATTCTTTGCGTCTGCATAAAGCGAACAAGAAGATGGTGTATTTGCCAAATCTTGAATGTTATAGCGAAGTGCCTTATATCGCGAAAGATCTCTATAAGCAGCAGATGAGATGGGCCTACGGAGTTGTAGGCGCTTATATCTTTCATATACCTGGGATTTTATTCAACAAAGGCATTTCTTTTAAGCGTAAATTGCTGAGCATGTGCGCAGGTTTCGGTTACCTCTTTCCTATAACGATAATGTTCATGTTCATATTCGGTACGATGAAGATGATTTCTTATGATACTGCATCTCCAGACGTGGTGAGTTTCACACGTGATTTGTTATACAATATTTCACTCACTTCAGGAATGCTTGTTGCAAGTTTTTACTCGATGTATAAAGCGAAAAGAATAAGGTATTCACTTGAGATGATACTCGCATCATTCTCTGTCGGTCTTGTGACCACTTATTATGTAAATAAAGGTATTTTCAAGTCAGTGATAGGTCAACCGATGGATTGGTTCCTTTTAGCTAAGAAAGCGAATTAACTGCTATATTTTTCTATATTCTTATTAAGTATACTGAATAATTTTGAGTTGTCTTCTTTCTTGTAATTTTTCAATTTCTCGTTATATTTATTCAGATTGCATACGAATTCTAGCAAATCTGATCTTTCTGCGGTTTTCGCATATTTTCCATAGCCGGATCTGTTGAGGTATATCGCGTTTATTGTCTGCTCGAATTGTCTTCTGACTGGAATTGATAGGATTGGTTTCTTCAGATACAATGCCTCTGAGATTGCTGTGAATCCTCCGTTGAGAATCATAGCTTTGCAATCTTTCAGTTCTTTGAAGAACAGATCTTCATTGAATTTCCTGAATGTGAGATTTTCATTCTTTTCATCTTTATTGAATCCATATATTATGAAATTCTCCGGAACCATTTTAAGTTCTTTCAATAACTTCTTGTCTGTGTTTGATGTCTGGTATACTAGGATGAAATCTTTTTCTTTTGGTTTTAGCCCGATTATCTCGTTCCTTAGTATTGGCGGAACGATGATAGTTTTCTTGGATATCGGTTTTGAATCGAAGAATGATGTGATTATGTATTTATTCGCAGTTGGAATCAATAACCTATTGACAAATATTGTTTCTAGATAGTTCCAGTACAATTTTAACGGGAATTTGAGGTTAGTCTTTGTATAGATATGCTGATTGTCTATGTTGATTATTGGAATGCCTTTGATGAGCCCGGCATAGCATGAGATCGCTTCAAAATCTGTTATTATCAAATCTGGTTTGAATCTATCTATTTCATGCATGACTTTTTTTATTGAACTGATAATACTCCTTATATTTTTTACATTGCGCCAGAGCGTGCCTAGTTCATCAACCGCATTATCCTTGTATTCTATGAATACGCCATCTATCTGCTCTATCTTGAATATCTTTGATAGATAATCGTGGGCTTTTCCGCTAGAATATATCTTGATTTCGTGATGCTTCTGAAGATATTCTAGTATAGGTTTGCTTCGCATAGCATGACCCATGCCTTCTCCGCATATGCCATATAGTATCCTTGCCATTAATTGATGTAATTGCGGTCCTTATTATAAATCATTTTATCTATACTATATAATATAAGAAAACATTTATAAATATAGAAATCAAGAATTAACTGAAAGAGGTGTATTGCTATTATGCATAATAAGTATAACGATCTCCTGTATTTTGGAGCTTTGCTGTTATTCTTCTACGTAGTGTATCTTGTAGTCCAGCCGTACATAACCTCATTATTGACTAGTTTCATAATCTGTTATATCTTCTATCCATTGTATCTAAAAGCGAATAAATTCATCAAGAACAAATATGTGTCTTCTTTTTTGATTTCTGTGATAATAATATTGTTAGTGACAATTCCTAGCTTGTTCCTAGTCAATACTTTGTCTAGGGAAGGGTATATTTTATACAATCTGGGGCAGCAGAAATTGGGTTCAGGTTCTCTTTTCATCTGCGAATCTGAAGGATTCATGTGCAATATACAAATGTATTTTTCAGATGCCAAGACCAGATTCTATATACAGGAAGCGTGGGATAATGTGACTAATTCAATGATAAGTTCGTTCTCGAATTTCGCATTGTCCATACCTAATCTTGTTTTAGAATTGTTCATGGTATTATTCGTTCTTTTCTATCTATTCGTGCAGGTTGATGAGCTTAAGGAAAAAATATTGCGCGTATTCCCGGGTCATGTCAAATTCATGAATTCTGTGATTCAGAATCTCTCTGATGTTACTTATAGCGTAGTCTACGGAATGTTCATAATCGGAGTCATTGATTTCCTATTGAGCACTCTCGCATTCGTAATTATTGGGGTGTCTTCACCGGTGTTATGGGGCTTAGTTGTCGGATTCCTGATATTCATACCTTTCCTAGGTCCGTCTGCAGTATTGATACCTATGCTTATTCTTGAAGTGGTCACTGGGATATGGTGGAAAGTCGCAGTTTTGGGCGCTGTTAGTTTAGCTATATTTGCAATAGACACTTTCCTTAGGTCAGTTATTGTAGGCGATAGTTTGGATCTGAATCCAGTGTTTGTATTGATAGGCATCTTTGGCGGTCTTCATCTGTTGGGATTGCCGGGCATAGTGATAGGTCCTTTGATAATGTCATTCTTCACAGTATTGATTAATCAATTCGAGAAAAAGGGAAGTTTCATATGAGATTGATAGTCAAAGATATGGATATAGCTACTGGCGGCATTCAGATAGTTTTATTGAATGCGAAAGATGCGCGTAAACTTGATCTGCATCATGGCGATCGTGTTTTAGTGACAAAAGGAGATAAGAAGACTGTCGCCATATTGGATATTGGTGAAAGCAATAAAGCCACACCTCCAGGTCATGTCGGCGTTTTTGAGGAAGTGCTGAAGCCATTGCATGCGAAGCAGGGCGATATAATCCGTATCCAGTTGACTGATAAGCCACTCAGTATAAATTTCATCAAAAAAAAGCTCGATGGCATTGAGTTGAACAAATCAGAGATAGACCAGATTGTCGAAGATATTGTTTCTAATCGTTTGACTGAGATTGAACTCAGTTTTTTCATATCTGCATGCTATACTAACAAACTTTCTATGCAAGAGACTACTTATCTAGCTAAAGCGATTGTCAATTCAGGTGAAAGGTTAGGTCTTCGTAATGGTATTATTGTCGATAAACATTGCTCTGGCGGAGTGCCTGGCAATAGGACAACTATGGTTGTAGTGCCTATATGCGTAGCAGCCGGTTTGAAGATGCCTAAGACTTCATCACGTTCTATTTCTTCTCCAGCAGGTACTGCTGATACTATGGAAGTGCTTGCGCCTGTGGCTGTGCCCATCAAAAGATTGCGTCATATTGTCCGTAATATCGGCGGATTCATCGCATGGGGCGGCGGTGTGAATCTTGCGACTGCAGATGATAAATTGATTCGTGTCAGACATCCGTTATCTCTTGATCCTGAAGGTATGCTGCTTGCAAGTATTTTAGCTAAGAAATCTGCAGTCGGAGCTACTCATGTCTTGATAGATATACCGGTAGGTCCGCAGACGAAAATCAAATCTGAGAAGCAGGCTAGTCATCTGAAAGGTGAGTTTGAAAAATTAGGTCATGCTTTAGGTATGAAAGTTCATGTGATATTGACTGACGGCAGAGAACCAATCGGGCACGGAATTGGTCCTAATTTGGAAGCTCGTGATGTATTATGGTTATTGAAGAACGATCCGCGCGCTCCAATGGATTTGCGTAAAAAATCCTTGTTCATGGCGGCTGAGATCATGAAGATGGCGGGTATGAAACGTCCTGAAGAAACTGCACGCGTGATGCTTGATTCAGGTCTTGCTTTCAAGAAAATGCAGGCGATAATTCGCGAGCAAGGCGGAGATTGCCATATTAATCCTGAACGTATCAAAGTCGGTGTTTTCAGCGAGAAGATTGTCGCTTCTAAGGCTGGCGTTATTAAGTCAATAAATTCTAATGGAATATCACGTATCGCGCGTATCGCTGGAGCTCCTTTGGATAAAGCGGCTGGCATATACCTTTATTATCACGTTGGTGAACGCGTGTCGAAGGGTCAGACTCTATTTGTCGTTTATTCTGATTCTGAAGAAAAACTGCAGTATGCGATGAATGAAGTCAAGAAGAATCCACCTATCGAGATACGATAGATTTTTTTAAAGTCAGCATCAGGTAAATGACCTTGCGAGGTCAATTCTCATGCTTGAGAAAATGATGTTCTTCTGTTTGCGCGGAGTGACATTCGCAAGAAGTGTTTTTACACTTCTGCGTATAGAAGTCTTCTAGACTTCTCTTACCTCGTAGTGGTCCCTTGTCACTTATATGATTAAATAATCTCATTTACGAAGGATGCTGACTTTGTTATTATAATAACATTTATATATAATAATTCTATAATATGATATGATGGATTTATTCGCGTCAAGAAGAGGTGTATCGCCGTTAATAGCTACTGTACTTCTTATTGCGTTCGCTGTGGCACTTGGCGCAGTTGTAATGCAGGTTGGTTCTAGTCTTGTGGGATCTGATTGCGGCGCTGAAGTCCAGTTGAGCGTTTCTGGAACGCCATGCTATAGTCCTTCTGGTGTGAAATTGAGTCTTAAAAATTCAGGTAGCACTGCTTTAGATGGTTTCAGCGTATGGATATACGGCTCTAAGGAAGGCATAAAAACGAAAAGTCTTGATGAAATGATAAATGCCGGTTCTTCAGTAAATGCAGAGATTGATTATGATTCTGACACCTTTGGTACAGTCAAATCTGTGGAAGTCATACCAAAGATTAAAAAAGATAACGAGTATATCTCATGTGATGCAGCTAAGATACAGATTTCTCAAGTATCGCGCTGCTAGACTGATGAAAAATGACTGATGTCACACTGCATATAGATAAGACTCTTGAACAGAATGCTGCTCTTTATTTTGAGAAAGCTAAGAAATCTAAGAAGAAGTTAGCAGGCGTGCTCGCTGTTCTCGAACGCAGTCTGAAGAAACTTGGCGAGATTGAATCTAAGCAGGCTGCTGAGGCTTTGAAACCTGTTGTTGAAAAGAAAGTACGTAAGCGCGAATGGTACGAGAAGTTCAGATGGTTCTTCAGTTCAGAAGGGTTCCTTGTAATCGGCGGGCGCGATGCAACTACGAATGATATTGTCGTGAAGAAGCATGCTTCGCCAGGAGATCTTGTGTTCCATACTGATATGGCAGGTTCGCCATTTTTCATAGTGAAAGCTGAAGGGCGTGAGATTGGTGATGATACTATCGAAGAAGTAGCTCAAGCGACTGCGTCATATAATTCTCATGCATGGGCTAATGGTCTTTCTACTATTGATGTATTCTATGTCAATCCTGATCAAGTGACCAAGACCGCGAATACAGGCGAGTTCTTAGGCAAAGGTTCTTTCATGATTCGTGGGAAGACTACTTATGTGCATCCTACATTGGGTCTTGCTATCGGTGTCAAAGACGGCGTTATCATCGGTGGGCCTGTCGATGCTGTGAAAAAGAACGCTGATCAGTTCGTAGTCATTGTGCAGGGCAAGGATAAAGCGAGCGATATCGCGAAGAAGATAAAGGCGAAATTCAAAGTTGATGTTGAGCTTGACGATATAATCAGGTTTTTGCCTGCAGGCGGTTGCCAGATTAAGAAATAGGATTAGATATTTTCAACTATTTTATTCAACATTTTGCTCATTTCATCGAAGTCTATCAAGGATTTCTTTATTGTTTCATTGTTATATTCTTTTGATAACGAGCTTAATTGTGACTGGCCTAGATTTAGCGATTGTTTTGCGCTTTGCAATGCTTTATGCGTATCGATGAATTCTCCATCTGCTATGGCCGGTTGCGCATTCTTAATTAATTTCAAAGCTCTATCAATATTACTATTGATATGCCTTATTTGTTCAGGCATTTTATGTTCATGGAATGATTCTATGCTAGATTTGATTATCCCATCTATTTCAGTAACTATTTGATTATTGAATATTTGACTATTTTTTGGCGAGATGTATACTAAGTCTCTCAGCGCAAAATTCTGTTGGATTACTTTTATCTTTTGACATAGTTCTATAATCAGCGCTTTCATTTCTTTCTTATCTGATTCTAAATCTGGGAAAGGTTTATTCAGTTGCGCTTCGATTTTTTCAATTTGGCTGAATATGGTTGGTTTCCGGTTCTTGTCTTCCACTTTTTTTTCATCCTTGAATTTTTTGCTTCTAAATACTTCTTCCAGTTCTTGTTTGCGGGCTTCGATGTTATTCGTTTTCGGATTTATCTTGGATAATGATTCTGAAAAGTAGATGCTTATCAGTTCATAATATTTGCGAAGCATTGTCTTTTTCTCTTCTTCAATTACCTTTTTCTCAAATAAATTCTCTAATCTTTCTTTCTCTGCAATTAATCTCTCCCTTGCGCCAAGTGTGTCAATATCTTGCCTTAATCTAAGGACTAGATTGAATTCCTGATTATCTATCCTTTGCAGATCTGCTTCGAGCTTGGATATATCCTCGCATAATTGTCTGAATCTATCGCTCCATTGCACCTCTTGCTCTGCGGATTTCTTCTTTAGGTCTGAAGCCATGACCAATAAGCCTTCGGCTGTAGGTGTTCCTAAGAAAAAGATGCGTTTCCATATGCTTGCCATTCCTTGTATTATGGCTTATTTAATATTTAAGCTTTGTTCTATCCAGAAATGGGGCATGTCCAGAATGCTCACTTTCGTTCGCCAATGTCGCACAAGAACTGCGAAGCAGTTCTGTGCACAGGAGTACTTCGTACTCCTTGTGTTTCGCAAGCACTTTTTTATCCTTTTTGTAAGATAAATCTTTTCAAATACATGTGAGAGTAGTTTGCTCAATATAGACATTGGTTCCATTCTGGATATACCCCTGAATTGCAAAATTATATAAACTTCTTTTGCATAAGTTTAGTATCATGCTCAAAAAGAGGCTATCTGATAAAGAGCTACAGAAGGCGTTGCATGTAGATTCCAAAACTTTGGATATGTTCAAATCGGTTCGAGCTAATGCAATCAAAGAAGCCAAGCAAATGTATCTTATGCGCGGCAAGAAGATACGCGTATTAGGCATATCCGGTTCTGCGCGCGATGTATTGGATACTGCGCAGGAATCCTCGAATTCTGAAGAATTATTGAAGACATGTCTTGATTATTGCAAGAAGCTTGGGGCTGACATTGAAATCATTCCTCTACGCAAATTCGATATCAAATATTGCAAAGCTTGCTATTCAACAACCAATACGCAGTGCCATTATCCATGCAGCTGCTATTCAAAGGCCATGAATAATGAGGATGATATGACACGAATACTTTATAAGAAGCTTTATTCGGCTGATGTGATTCTATTCGCTACTCCTGTCAATAATTTCAAGATATCCACTCTTCTAGCTACTTTCATCGATAGATGCATAAGTATGGATGGAAGTCTGTCTCCTGCTAATCCAAAAGTACCTAAAGATAGGGCTCTTAATATCAAACATATGAAGTTTATTGAGATGACTGCGGATAATGATGCGCCGGGGAGCGGATTATTGCGGCGATTTTTAGGTAAAGTCGCTGGTGTGATTGTGACAGGACATGAAGAGGGCGCGTCTATGGCAATATCAAACTTATTCCTTACATTAAATAATTTCGGCATGATCTTCCCGCCTTTCAGTCATATGTACGCTATGTCTAACATATGCAATTCCACTCATGAGGATAAGCCTATAGTCTTGAGCGAATGCTATGCCGAAGAAACTAAATTGCTCGCAGAGAATGTTATGAATACTGCTAAGCTTGCTCGTATGAAGAATCCTGTCGATTGGAAATATGATTATACTACTAACTGAGGTTGAGAAAGATGGTTGAACATAAGAAAGAATGCGTCTGCGAAGGATGTCCTAGCTGGAAGAAATGCGGCGAGAAGATTGCTTATTGCTTCACTGGCAAGAGCAAATGCATAACGGAAGAGAATGGATGTATATGCGGCGGATGCCCTGTACATAAACGCGAAGGGTTCAAGCATGGCTATTTCTGTACGCGCGGGTCTGAAGAAGTGCAATTAGGTAAATAATATTTTATTTTAAATAATAACCTTTTTATATTATAGAGTATAGAATATATTGGGGAAAGAGATGATAAATCTATTATCTGAGATAGGGATATTGATTATAGTAGCTACAATACTGGCTTATATTGCTAAATTGCTGAAGCAGCCGTTCATTCCCGCATATATATTGGCCGGCCTGATAATGGGTCCTTTGACTGGCATCATATCCAGTGATGAGACAATTTCTTTGCTGTCGGAGATGGGTCTTGTATTCTTGCTTTTCTTGGCGGGGCTTGAGCTTGATTTCAACAGGTTAAGGTCTGTTGGATTCGTTTCTTTGCTTGGCGGTTCTATGCAGATAACTTCTCTTTTCGGGCTAGGGTATCTGACTGCATGGTTGTTCGGTTTCGCGCCTCTATCCGCGGTGTATATAGCATTGATAATCGCGTTCAGCAGCACAATGGTAGTGGTGAAGTTACTGTCTGACAAACGTGAGCTTGATACATTGCATGGCCGTATATCCATGGGCATATTGCTTACAGAGGATTTGATTGCTATATTCGCTCTGACTGTATTGACTACAGTGAATAATTTCGAGATAAATACTCTTATCTTTTCATTGGTGAAGGGTATAGATTTAGTGATATTCGTATATCTAGTCAGTAAGTTCTTCCTAAATTCGATATTCAAATCAATTGCCAAGAATCCTGAATTGCTGTTCTTATCTTCATTGACGATATGTTTCGCGTTGGCGATGGCATTCAATCTTGCAGGATTCTCGATGACTGTCGGTGCATTTGTCGCAGGAGTTGCTTTGGCGAACCTGCCTTACAATTTCGAGATAATCGGAAAAGTGACTTCTTTGAAGAATTTCTTTGCTACACTTTTTTTTGTTTCTCTTGGTCTTCAGATAGTGTTCGTTGATCTTGTTTCAGTCACTTATCTAATGCTTGCTTTGTTTTTTATAGTGCTTTTCGTGAAACCTTTGGTTACTTTGTTCATATGCAGTCTTTTTGGATATAAACGCAGAGTATCGCTTCTTGTCTCATTGTATCTTGCGCAGATAAGCGAGTTTTCTCTTGTCATTGTGGCGCAAGGTGTTGTTTTAGGGCATGTTTCTTCCAGCATCTTAACTATGACCATATTGGCGGCCATAGTAACTACCGCATTCACTTCGTATTCTATGAAATATTCAAATTATATGTATAAGCACTTAAATCCGTATCTAGCGGTATTTGATAAAGTTTCTTTGCTCAAAGCGCGCGCTGATGAACCTTTGTCAAAGGAAAAGCATGATATTGTAGTATGTGGGTATAATCGCATAGGGCATAGCATAGTCAATGCTTTGATATCTGAGAATAAAGATAATCTGCTGGTGGTTGATTTCAATCCTGATGTTATTTCTCGTCTTCAAGCTAAATCTATACCTTGCTTGTATGGTGATGCAGGCGATTATGAAATAATTACGCGTATTAATCCTAAAAGCGTGAAGATGCTTGTATCCACTGTACCTACTTTAGATACAAATACTTTACTTCTGCAGAATCTGCGCGCAGTGAATAAGAACGCTGTAGCTGTGGTCACAGCTTCACAGGTTGATGAGGCACTTCAGTTGTATGAGTCTGGCGCGGATTATGTCATACTTCCTCACCTTATTGGCGGTTATCATGTGTCTTCTCTAGTGAAGGATATGAATAAATCCCGCTTTAAATCGCAAAGAAATAAGATAATCCGCGAGTTGAATGAGTTCAAGCATTTGGGCTTTGATCACGGATTACGATAAATTAATTATTACTTCTTTAAGTTTATTGGTTAAATTGATTTTTAATTAGGTTTCTTTCGAGTCTAATTTGTTCTTCAGTTTTCCCACTGATTATTGAATAGACCGGATCATATATAGCGTATCCTAATTTAATTGCTCCGCTTTTTGCAGAACTTCCAATAGAATATATTACATTGCCAACATAACTAACCGCAGCTCCTGCATAATAAGCAGTAAAATCCCAATCACTCACTTCCCAGCTTGCTGTTTCTTTTTTTGGTGTGACTGATACATCATAGGCTTTTACTGTAAGAGAGGATGTATCTATTTCGATATTTTCAGCTTTGTATAACTGATTAGCTGTTCCCATAAGTGTTCGGCTGAATCCAATTTCGGTCTTTCCGGTAGGATCTAAATTAGTATCTTTACCCGGCGTATATGATATGCTGAAATCTGGTTCATTGTTATTATTCAGATGATTTATAGTTAGGCTTGTTCCAGGTTTAGTATCTGCTATATATTTAGGAACTGCGAGATTTTGCAAATCTATAACTACTCCCACTTTAGCGTTAGTGGATAATGTTTTAGGATCGATTTCAGCTGTTCTAGCGATTTTAACTATAACTTCATTAGGTGAACTTATTTTATTATTTCCCAATTCCCCTTTAGTTATGAATTCTGCATTTGCTGGCATCAATATCTCGTCTAGTTTGTCGCCTGCATATTTTAATTCAATGATCCCTCCATTTTTAGAGGGTTCAATAGTGGAACCATCTTCTAAGGTTATTCTGCCGGTACCGAGATCTACTTGCGCATTATTGCCGTTAGTAGTAAAAGTATTAGCTCCATTCGTGATAGAGCCTTGGCTAATCGTGCCTGTTGCGCTACCAATAAATTTGAATTTGGTGCCTGGCGTCAATGGTTTTCCATCGATAGTGCATCCTTCACCAGCAATGCCTTCCAATCCACCATTAATTGCTTTAGCTGATGCAATGCCCGTTACTGCCCTGCCATTTACTTCTACAGGGATAGATGGATTTGCAGGGACTATGATGCCTTCTCCCGTTTTTATTACCAGTCTACCTTGATATATCTCTCCGCCATCTGGCGCAGTGACTTGATATTTTGAAGAAGTATCTTCTTTTGAAATCGCTACAGGATCGCCTTCTGCGGCAAAACTAATTGTAGATAGAATCAATGTGAATATAACAAGTGGGATTATCAGTCTATTGCGCAAGCGGGTTCACCTCATCTTTATCTGCGAATTGGAATGTATATGGCTTTAATCTATTGCTATCATCTGTGATTATATATATAATAGTATTTTTATCATCATATCTAATCGTTGTGATATTGATATTATAGGTTAGGATTTTAGATACTGGAATATATCCCGGCGTTTCTATCTCTTTCTTGATTATATTATCAATCGCATTATGTATATATCCTAATCTGATTGGCAAAGTTATTGAATAATCAGAATATGTTTTGAGGTTATTACCCTGTTTGATTGTAATCGGATAGCTCATATCGAATACAATATTGTTGAGAGAAGCAATAACTTTTGAATCTAATTTTCCTTTTTCGATGGTCAATCCTTGCTTTTCAAAATCGCTGAAATTGCAGGAAGCCATACCTATCACTGATAAATAGGATAATGTGTCTTCCCAATTTTCTATAGTAGGTAAATAGTTTCTATCATTAATCCTGAGATATGTTACTGGATAAGTATTATCGATATCGATAGATCCTTGTTCAGGTGATATCATTGATCCAATCATGCCGAATAGTTCAATACTATCTCTGGCGGCTTTTTTTATACATTGAGTCGTATAGAAGTTGACATTATCGGCTTTCTGATTGAAATCTAGGGCGATCTTCTGTTCAGTTTCGATATTGCTTGAAGCTATTATGTTCGAGACCATATAATATAAGCCGGCTATAAGCAGAAGGACTAGTCCGAGCACTATGAATAAGGTTATCTGGCCTCTTTGTTTCATGCTCTATATTATTACTAATTAAGAATATAAAGGTTTTGATTAGGGGAGTATAATAATATTTATAAATAAAGTCTGCAAAAGGTAGCACATGAAAAAGATATTATTGTTATCAATGCTTTTAATCGTATTATCCGGTTGCTTGGTATGTCCGGAACCGACAATGATAGACCAAGAGAATAACAGATGCTGCGATGATAAAGACAATAATCACGTATGCGATACTACTATAACCGAAGGTGAAACCACTATGAAGAATCCAATAGTCACAATCGAAACAAGTCTAGGCATTATCAAAGCGGAATTATTTCAAGATAAGGCGCCTTTAACAGTTAAGAATTTCATGGACTTAGCTAATAAAGGATATTATAACGGATTGAAATTCCATAGAGTCATTCCTGACTTCATGATACAAACAGGAGATCCTAAAGGAGACGGCACTGGCGGTCCAGGTTATACTATAAAGGATGAGTTCGGTCCAGGTCTCAAGCATAGCGCTGGGACTCTGTCAATGGCGAATGCCGGCCCTAATACTGGCGGTTCTCAGTTCTTCATCACAGAAATCGCAACACCTTGGCTTGACGGAAAGCACGCTATATTCGGCAAAGTCATAGAAGGCATGGATATTGTCACAGAGATTGCGAACGTTGAACGTGATGATATGGATGCGCCTCTTGAAGACGTTGTCATGGAAAAGGTCACAATTAGTCAGTAGATATTACAAAACCCGTTCTTATGGTTTGCAACGGGTAAATTTTCTTCTTTTCATAGCTAAGACTGACCTCCGTTGGAAGCGGGGCCTGTCAGTTCTCTTCTTTCGCGATAAAATTTACAAAGGTTGCAAACCACTAAAATATAGGGTTTTAACACTTAAGTTTATAAACCGCTTTTTCTTTTTCTTCATTTATGGATGTAATAGAATTAAGAGCAAAAGCGCACAATCTCGTTCCTATACTTAGAATTGGCAAGAATGGTCTGACTGATAATATGATTGCTGAGATAGCTAAGACTCTCAAAGCAAAGAGATTGATAAAGATTAAGCTATTGCGTTCTTTCGCTGAGAACCGCGATTTAAAAGCGGCAGCTCAAGAAATGGCGTATAAGACAAAGTCTATACTAGTTCAGCAGTTCGGTATGATCGTTGTGCTGTATAAATAGAATTTATTCTTTCAAGAATTGTTCAGCGTTAATCACTAATTCGTCGATTTTCTGCTTAAGTTGGTTCAATCGGATCAGTGTGCCTCCTGTATAAGTTACTTCTTCGGAGTTTTTCCCAAATAACCTTAGAGAATCATCATTCAAGCTTTTGATTATTTTGACCACGTTATTGAATTCTTTCATGAATAGCTTGCTAAAGCTTTTTTTGATAAGAAATCTGAGATCTTTTTTGTACTGGGGCAAATTCTGGTCTTTCACAAATACTCCCCATTTGCTCATCTGGGAAATCATTGGTTGATATGAATAGACAGTTTTGCCTATGCATTCGGCGGCGTAATTCCATTTATCACGGAATTGACCTTTTGATTCGCCCAGGCTTTCAATCTCTACAGCATTATCTTTTAAGTCAGATTCAATCTCTTTCAATTCAGTTATCAACGGGAGCATTTTTAGTTTGAATTCAAGATATTCATGACTGCCATGCCCCCCTAGAAGATGTTTTATATCTGAAATCAGACCCATGGTCAAAATAAGTCATTTTACCTATTTATACTTTTCCATAAATCGGGGGTCCAGAATTCTCGTTTCACTCAACCAATGCCGCCTCACATCTACTTCTTTTCATATATCCGCAGAATGGATTCTGCTAATTATCTGTAGAGGTAATATGTTCAGTATAGGCATTGGTTCCATTCTGGACATGTATAAATATCCTAATTCTCAGTATTCCAGAGTCTTTGGCGTTCTTGGGAATGGTATGACATCTCGGATGTTTTGCACGCCTGTGATGAACATGAGCATCCTTTCAAAGCCAAGGCCGAATCCTGAATGAGGTACTGTGCCGAATCTTCTTGTGTCAAGGAACCATTCGTAGTCTTTAGGATCGTAGCCTTTTTCTTTTATGGCATTGATTAATTTCTCTATGTCATCTTCTCTCTGAGAACCGCCGATGATCTCGCCGATGCCTGGCACTAATACATCTGTGCCTCTGACTGTCTTCTTATCATCGTTCTGTTTCATATAGAAAGATTTGAATTCTTTTGGGTAATTGTAAGCAATGATAGGTCCTTTGAAATGCTCTTCTGTCAAGAATTTCTCGTGCTCTGAGTTTAAGTCTGTGCCCCATTCTGGTTTTACTTCGAACTTCTTGCCGGATTTCTTCAGTATTTCTACAGCTTCTGTGTATGTCACGTGTTTGAAATCTGATTCCATTACTTTCTTGAGCTTGTCGATCAATCCCGGTTCGACTTTTTCGTTCAAGTATTCCATATCATCTTTGCAATTCTCTAGAATTTGCTTGATCAATGATTTGATGAATTCCTCTTCGAGTTTCATCAAGTCTTCTACGTCATAGAATGCCATCTCCGGTTCAATCATCCAGAATTCTGATGCATGCCTGAATGTGTTCGAGTTCTCTGTTCTGAATGTAGGTCCGAATGTGTAGATGTTTCCCAATGCAGTGGCGAACAATTCGCCGTGCAATTGGCCTGAACCTGTAAGGAACGAAGTTTTGCCGAACAATTCTTTAGAATAATCAATTTTGCCGTCTTTTGTCTTAGGCAGTTTTTCCATTTCTAATGTTGTGACTCTGAACATGTGTCCAACTGCTTCACAGTCTGAACTGGTCAAAATCGGAGTATGAACATACATGAATCCTTTGTCATGGAAAAATTTGTTGATTGCGAACGCTAATTCACTTCTTATCCTGAAAATCGCGCTGAATATGTTCGTTCTTGGTCTTAGATGTGCGATAGTCCTTAGATAATCCATTGACAATTCTTTTTTCTGCAGTGGATACAATTCAGGATTTGCGAAACCATATATTTTGATATTCTTAGCAGAAATCTCGAATTTCTGACCTTTTGCAGGTGATGCGACCAGATTGCCTTCTACTTTTATGGATGAACCGATTGTGAGTTTTTTGATTTCTTCATAGTTAGGGGTGCTTGCTTCTACTACGATTTGGATGTTCTTACTAGTTCCGTCGTTCAATTCGATGAATGACAATGCTTTAGAATCACGTTTTGTGCGGACCCAACCTTCTACAGCTACATTGTCAAATGGCTGCGTGAATCCTAATATTTCTTTAATTTTAAATTTTCTGCTTGTTGATGCTGAAATGTTTTCTTCGGTTTTAGCTTTTTTCATCGAAATCATCCCCTATTAACGAATAGCATGCTGTAAGAACATTGTTTTTAAATAACTTTTGGTGATTAATTGGTGGTATAATCATACACGATATGCGATAGCTTGCTTATCACTGCATTGGCTTCTTCCATTGTGCTGTCTTTGCTCATAACACAGAGAATATATGGATGATTTTCCGCATAGATTATACCGCAATCATGAACGTATCCGCCTTCACCATAGAATCCTACCTTGTGAGCGACCTTAACTTCTTCTGGCAGCTCTTCTGGAATCTGCGTTTCATACTCAGTTTCTGCGAGCATCGACAGAATTGCTTGCGAATATTGTCTTTTGAGATAAGTGGATAAATATAATGAACGGAATATGTTTGAATATTCTTTTGGTGATAGGTATGTGGCTTTTTCCATATCCGGTTTAGGCAAGCCCATAGCTAATCGGGCGTTAGTATATTCATCAACTGTAAGCAGATTGTTTAAGGATCTAAATGCAGTATTGTCTGAACTCTTCAAGGTTTCTTGCATTAATTGCTTCAATGTCAATTCATATCCTGCACCTTTTTCATATAATTTTCCAGATCGTTGATTCAGTCCATCTTTTGATAATATTATTTTCTGGTCTAATGATAGTTCTTCAATCTGCACTTTTTTGAGTATAGCGATAACTGTTGGGAGTTTCAATAGACTAGCTGGCAAAAATTTCTCTTTCTCATTTATCCCAATCCACGCATCTGTGTTTAGATCTTCGAAATATAAGCTGTATCTATCATTTAAATTTCCAGAATCAAATTCTTGAATCAGCTGTTCTTTCAATGGTTGGTATGAGATAGTCATCGTCTTCTGTTTCTCAAGGAAGTCATCGAGATCCATCCATGCGATCTTCTCTGAAAGCAAATCAAATTTATCTATATTAGGATTATTTGTAACATCACAAAATCCGAATTTCTCTATGTGATATATCCCTATGATAAGAGCTATATTCAGCAATATTGAAAGTATCAGCAGATTTTTCTTATTCAGATGGCGCATCATTGAATAGGGTTAGATTCGTTATTTAATTTATATATTTATAGCTTTACTAGTGCACTGGACATTTGTCATAGTCCACTGGACATCCGTGAGACTTATAAATGCAGAGATTACTGATATTGCTAAGAAGTTTTAATCAAACATTTAAAATATAAAACAGGTGATAAACATCCAAAGCATAGCGAAAGACACTCCTTTGAACGAACTCACTCTCAGGAGATACGAGAAACCCGAAGGAGTCGCTGATCGAGAACTAGTGCGTAAATTGTGCTTGTCAATTGGTGTGCTTCAGCCAGGAGATTCTAGGGATGTGATGGTTGATATCTTTGAAGTCTTGCTAGGACAACGCAATAAGAAGCAAGAATTGTCTAGCGATGAGATTCGCGCGCTGGTAATCGCGAATCGCAAGAAATACAATCTGCCAATGAATGGAATTGCTTCTTCTAATGTGCGTCGTCAGCTTAAACGATTGAGGGATTTGATGCTTGTAGAGAAAGTAGTTAATAATTACAGGATAACAGAATTCAACAAGCTTGGTGATGTATTCAATGATAAATTAGAGAAATATTTGCTCGCTTCTATAATCAGCAGAGTTCGCGAATACATACATAAAGTAGACGAAAGCTATAAATAGGGACCTCTATCTCCCAAGCTATATGATATATGAACCACGTGAAGATTCATTGCTAGTCCAGGAGTCTATAAAGCGATATGCTAGAGGCTCTATATTGGATATGGGCACTGGTTCAGGCATTCTTGCGAGAGAAGCATTCAATTATTCCAAAGAAGTGACTGCTGTTGATATCAATCCTGAAGCGCTTGATCATGCTAAGAAGAATTCTGATAAGAAAATAATCTTCAAGCAGTCTGATCTTTTCCAAAATGTCAAAGAAAAATATCAATTGATAATCTTCAATCCGCCATATCTTCCAGAAGACAAAGCTGAAGATAGGGAATCAAGCCTGATAACATCCGGTGGAAAGCATGGCTATGAATTAATTGAGAAGTTCATGGCTTCAGTAAATGATCATCTTGAGGATGACGGCAAGATATTGCTAGTTTTCAGTTCATTGACAAACAAAGACATGGTTGATGAGATCATTAGCAAGAATCTGTTCGATTTTACTCTATTGCAGACACAGATGCTGCCTATGTTCGAGCAATTATACCTGTATTCTGTTGAGAAAACTTCTTTGCTAAAAGAATTATGTAAAATCAAAGAGCTTCGTTTCTTTGCAAAAGGTCACAGAGGCTATATCTATACCGGCAAAATAGGTACAAAGAAAGTCGCTATCAAACTGAAGAATCCTAAATCAAAAGCTTCTGGTCGTATCCAGAACGAAGTCAATTTCTTGAAAGTATTGAATAAAAAGGATATAGGACCTAATTTGGTTAAGTCAAGCAAAGATTATTTCGTATACGAATTCATCGAAGGAATATTCTTGCCTAAATATATACAAGAGAATACAAAAGAGCCAATCAAGAAGGTATTGGTCGATATCTTGAAACAGTGCCATGAGATGGATTTATTGAAAGTAAATAAAGAAGAGATGCATAATCCTTACAAGCATATCATAATCGATTCTAAAGGCCATCCTACGTTGATAGATTTCGAAAGATCTCTTAAGACTGCTAAACCACATAATGTAACGCAATTCTGTCAATATCTAGCTGTATTGAAGCCTGAATTGAAACGCAAGAATGTGCATGTCATAATCACACGTATACGCGAATTAGCCCGCGATTATAAGAAATCATACGATAGAAAAGTGCTTGATAATATCATTAAGAGCATACTTTAATTCAGTCATCGGTTCGTTTGTACATTCTTTGGTGATTGCTGACCTTCCCTTGCAAAGGGTCCAACATCCCTTGTCGCAGATGATATCTTTCTAGAAGAAACTCACTAAAGATGACAGAATTATAAAAATAAATTAATAAAAATAAAAAAGAAAGAAGTTTACTTCTTCTTCTTGACTTTTTTTATGTCTTTATCAAGATCAAGTTTTTCCAATAGTTCTTTGTACCTGTTCCTGATAGTGACTTCAGTCACGCCCGCTACATCAGCGACTTCCCTCTGCGTCCTTTTCTCTCCGTGCAGTAATGCTGAGACATATAATGATGCTGCAGCTATGCCGGTCGGACCTCTTCCTGAAGTCAATTCTGCTTTCTGCGCAAGTTCTAGGATCTCAATCGCCTGTGATTGGGTCTCTGCATTGAGTTTCAATGCTGAGCTGAATCTTGCGATATAATCCGCAGGATTGCTTGGCAATATTGAAATGCCTAGTTCTCTTGTGACGAATCTGTAAGTTCTGCCAATCTCTTTTTTCTCGATATTAGAAGCTTCAGCAAGTTCGTCAAGTGTCCTTGGTACTTCATGTCTCCTGCATGCTGCGTATAATGCGCCTGCGACTACAGATTCCATGCTCCTGCCTCTCACGAGACCTCTTTGGACTGCTTGTGTGTATATCCTAGCTGCTTCTTCTTCAACTGATTTTGGCAGTTTTAAGAAACTTGATACTCTTTTGAGTTCGGCTAATGCAAGTTTTAGGTTTCTTTCGATAGCTGTGCTAATCCTGTATTGCCATTTTCTTAATCTGAAGAATTTGTTCCTGTTCTTGCCTTCCAATCTCAATAGATCGCCTTTCTGACCTACTTCTGTTCCTAGACCTTGGTCGTACTCAGTATATGTCATTGGCGCGCCTGTCCTTCTTTTCCTTTCTGAGTCTTCACTATCGAAGGATCTCCATTCCTGGGAGAAGTCAATCATCTTGTCTTCAATGACAAGTCCGCAATCTTTGCATATGATTTCGCCTTTTTCTTTATTCCAGAATAAGTTAATCCCACCGCATTCAGGACATTTTTTGACCATACTCATGTTGGTTCACCTTGGCTGCGCCTTTCGGTATATGCCATTCCCGGCATAATTCTTATTGTTTGGTTAGTCCAGATTATGGAATGACTACAATAAGTTTATATATAAGATGCAATAACTTATATATATAGCTTCCGGTTTTGAAGGCTAACATTTATAAACTTTTAGCAAATATTTGATGTTTATGAAAGACGCAATACCTAAGGATTTGATGAATATTCTAGCCTGTCCAGTGTGTAAAGGTAGCTTGAAACTAGAATTGAATACTCTTTTCTGCAAGAAGTGCAATCATACTTATCCTATTAGGGATGGAATTGCTGTTTTATTGCCGCCGGAAGAATAAACCGCTGCGACCCAGACAGCTTTTTGACTCGCTTCGCTCGCAAAACCCTGGGGAAACAACGCAAGTAGGACATTTGCTTTGCAAAGTCCTACGAAGAAGAATAAACCGCTGCGACCCAGATTTGAACTGGGACATCCCGAAGGAAACGAGCTCTCAAGGCTCGCGCAATACCGAGTTATGCGATCGCAGCGTAATCTGAGAAGTCAGAACCGGATTTTCTATATAAATCTAACGCAAACTAGTGGTGGTGCGTTCTGAAATAGAAATTGCCTGCGAAGAAAAGAATCATGGCTATTGTTAGGAATATAGCGAACATAATTATCGAATGCAACATAAGAGCGACAATCATAGGAATGATAAATATCGTCGCTAATGAGAACAATAGAATTCCGCCAATCCTGTGCTCAACGTAATGCCAAGTCAGTTTAGCCATTTTAGTAGGTCTTCGCTACGAATAATGTGGTGAATGTGTCTTTTCCGCAGACTACGCATTTACCTTTTACGGATTCGCTTGGATCAGTGCCGAAGCCTTCCAAGCCGTCTTCTATCTCGCCGATTCGGTCATGGCATTCTCCTTCATTGCACCAGAATACTTTTGAAATTTTGCCGTTCTTTGCGTTATCTTTGATATCTTTTAATGAATGAGCTTGAGTAAGCTGTGATTTGAGCATATCGGTTGATTTGTTCAATAAATTCGTTTGGATAGCTTCTAATGTCTCTTCAAGTTTAGTCTGTAATTCAGATTCTTTAACGAAGATTTTTTCATTCGTGTCTCTTCTGACAAGAACAACTTGCTCTTTTTCGACATCTTTTGGTCCAACTTCTATTCTGATAGGCACTCCTTTGATCTCCCAGTCATAGAATTTGGAACCTGCTGTGCTATCCCTTTCATCGAATTTGATACTGAGTTTTTTATTTAGTTTATCGAATATTGATTTGCATTTCTTCAAAACTGGTTTTTCCTTGTCCTTGAACAGTATAGGTATGATGACTGCTTTGAATGGCGCTATCTTTGGCGGCATAACTAATCCTTTATCATCGCCATGAACGATTAATGCGCCGGCTAACAATCTTGCGCCGTTGCCTGTGCATATCTGCCAAGCGTATTTCTCTATGCCGTCTAAATCAGTATATTTGATATTGAATTTCTTTGAATATGCCTGTCCTAGATTGTTGCAAGAGCCGTTTTCCATGACTCTGCCGTCAGGTGTTGTGCTGTAATATTCAATCGCGCCGATTGCGCCAGGGAAGCATTCCCATTGCGGTTTCTTGACTTTGAATATTGGCATAGCTAAGTTAGTCCATATCTCGTCCCACATAACCATGTGGAGTTCCATCTCTGCTTCTGCATCTTCACGTGTTGCGTGTGCAGTATGGATCTCGTGCCAGACTGTTATCTCTCTGTCCCTGATGAGGGGTCTTGTATGTTTTGTCTCGTATCTGAAACTGCTTACAGTCTCATAGATTCTGATAGGCAAATCAGTTTTTGCTCTTGTCCATAGCGAGAACATAGGATAAATCGCAGGTTCTCCTGTTGGTCTCAACGCGCCTTGGATTTCGTTATTCGCTCCTGCAATAACTTTGTAGCCTTCTGTTTCGAAATTCTTCCACCAAGCTTCGTTTTGCTTGCAGTATTGGATAGGCACTATAAGGGGGAAGTATAATTCTTCGATTCCTGCATTTTGGTACAAGTCGTCCCACATCCTTTTCAGGTTCTGCATCGCTTTGAAGCCGTAGCTTTTCCAGACGAATGCGCCTTTAAAGTCGTATCTCCTGTCGATCATATCTGATACTAGAAGTACTTGTGAATACCATTCAGAAAGGTCGCCTTTTCTTGCAGGTAATTGGTTAGCTTTCTCTATGTTGGCCATAATGTATGCCTATAATTATTATTGTTTATAAAGATTACTACCTAGTTCTCTATAATTCAATTTTGAGTAAAGTATTTATACTTAGAATTAATTAAATTGATTATGAAAGATTGTTCATTCTGCAAGATTGTCACAGGAGAGAAACCATTGCATAAAGTGTATGAAGATAAATGGACATTAGCTTTTGCACCATTAGAAAAAGACGTAATCGCTAAAGGTCATATGCTAGTCGTTCCGAAAAAGCATTATTCTGACATTTATGAGATTTCACAGACTGATCTAAATCATATTATTGGCGCAGTGAAGATAATTGCTCAGAAGTTGAAAGATGAATATGGTGCTGATGGTATCAATATTCTGCATGCAAGCGGAAAAGCTGCGCAGCAATCTGTGCCTCATTTTCATATACATCTAATTCCCAGGTATAATGGAGATGGTTTAGATCTTTGGCCTAGGACTGGATATAAGGAAACAAATTTTCTTAAAGTTTATCAGAAATTAAACTCTTTTTTCTAAATCTATTCTTCTTCATCAGAACTTTTGCTAGGATTCTGCATCCTCTTCAGATACATGTTCAGCGTCTGCTTGACTTCTTTCTTAAGCTCTTCTGGAACGTTGAGTTCAGCGATTTGCTTGTCCCAATCTACTTTCGGCAATTTTGTGAGCGAGCTTGTGAATTTCCTTTTAGCAGCTTTAACCTGCGCTTCAAACTCAACTGCCTCTTTCTGGCCGAATTTTTTTGTCGCCGGGAATTTAGTGATTGCGTTAGCGCCGGCTTTTAGAATTTGACTTATTTCGCCGACACGTCTTGCGGTTGTTCCTGCGATAATCTCAAGCTTTGGGAATGCTATTCTGGTATTCGCTATCCACCAGACATAATCTTCGGTTGAAGGTCCTTCGATGAACGAAGTACCAGGCACTGGTTTAAGCGCGTAGAATGTGATTCTATCGAGATTGTGTTTCGCGATGAATTGCTTCAATAGTTCGAAGTCTTCTTTTTCCTCTCCGAGTCCGACAACTATTGTCATACTTTTCTTTAAGCCCTTGGCCTCGTCGAACATTTTCTCGTAAGGCGCAATCGGTTTGTTTGGGCAAATTTGAGTATGAAGTTCTGGATTGATGCATTCGATGGATGCGACTATGCCTTCGATGTACGGACGGAATTTGTCGAGGTCTTTCTTCTCTAACGCACCTAGGTTGAGCCAGATTTTCTCGCCGTAGATTTCAGAAACGAGTCTTGCGATTTCCACAAGCTCTTCTGTCGGATATATCTTGTATCCGCCAGTCAGGAATTCGATGCGCCAGCCTAAATTTTTAGATAATAATGCTTCTACTATGATGGATGCTTTACTCCTCTTCGCGTGTTCTGCAAACTTTATCCTTGATTTCTGCGTTGATCTGTAGCAGAACTTGCACGTACCTACATCGCAATACCAGCTGATGAAGATGCATCTGCCGAACCAGCATTCATCGCTGAAGTTCGCTTTATATATCGTTTCTGCCTGTTTAATCAAGTCCATATTTATATGGGAAAACATATACTTTATAAAGGTTAATATCATAATTAAGTGCTAGGTGATCTACTATGATGTACAATGAATTTATGATCGGAAATCCATTATTCGGAATGTTCGGCGTTTTCTGGCCATTAGTTATGGTCTTAATGCTGCTTGATATTGTTTTGAAAGGCATCTCTTTATGGATATCCGCAAGGCAGAAACAGAAGTATTGGTTCATAGCTTTGCTTGTTGTCAATAGCGTGACAATATTGCCGATAATCTACTTGTTGTTCTTCAGCAAAAAATCAGTACTAGTTGAAGCGAAACCAGTAAAGGGCAAAAAGAAAAGAAAATGAACTCAGTAAAACTTTTTTCTTTTTTTCTTATTATTCTTCTTTTAGTTAATATGACTCTTTTTGCGTTGAATAAGATAAGCTATGTTGTGTTCTGGTCAGTTATTGCTATGGGCGCAGTGATTGTCTATTGGATATTGCCTAAGCTTCAGGGTCAATTTAAGATTTTTAAGAGAAGATAGAACTGACGTGCTCGTTCTTGTTGATTCTAATAACATGCTGCACAAAGCTTTCTATCTTGTTTTCATGGCTGACAAGGATTAACTGCTTCATATTGAGCTCATCAAACACCTCTCTGAGCTTGTCCAGATGCTCTCTTGAGAATCCGTCTGTGGGTTCGTCTAAGATAATCAAATCATGCGTGCCAATGCTTTTGTAGAGATCGTTGACGACTTTGTTGAGCGCTAATCTGTATGCCAATGCTATTGAAGTCTTCTCACCGCCTGATAGATGCTCATAATACACATCGAAGCCGTTCTGTTCAATGATTGGCGAGAAGTCTTGATTCAATCTTACTGTGAGCATATCGTCCTCTATGAGCATGTTGAGCCATTTCTTGAAGAGTTCATTGAATAATTGGTAGACGTGCACCATTATCTGGCGCTCTATCGCAATTGTTAATGGGACGAAACATTGCTCAATCCAGTTGTGCATCTGCTCTAATCTGGCCATCTCATTCTTTTCTTTCTCTTTCTTGTCGACTTCAAGTTTGAGGATTTTCATCTGCGATTCATTCCCTTGGAGTTCTTTCGTAATGGATGCCTGCCTCACTAAATGGGTAGTTTCATTTTTCTTTAGGATATCCAATTCTTCTTTAGCCAGTTTGATGCGCATCTCTAATCCTTGGAATGAATCAATCCTTTCTTGATAATTTTTCTTAGTTTGTTCTAAGCTGTCGAGCTCTTTCTTCAGCTCAAGCTCTTGGTCCGATTGCTTCACTTTCGTCATGACCAATGCATCAGTTTTTTTGAGGAACATATCTTTCTCTTTGAGTTTGAGGTTATAATTCTGCCATTCTTTGATTTTCAATTTCATATTGTCGATTTCTTTTTTTAGCTTTATCAGATCATTCTTCTGCGTCTCTTGCAATTTTAGCTCTAATTCCGCTTTCTTCATTCTGTATTCGCCGTAAAGTTTCAGTTTTTCATCCAATTGGATTATGCTCTGCTGAAACATTTTGATTTCGATGTCTAATTTGCTCAGTTCTTTCTCTTTGATAGCGATTGCATCCAATCTTTCGGTGAGAATTTTTAGTTCGGTTTCGTTTGCTCTTTTCTCTAGGAATAATCTGTTCATTTCTTCAATGCATACGAATATCTTGCTAGTCTCTGCGCCGTGTATCTGCTGTTTGTGGTCGTGGCTGACTTGCTGGAGACATAGCGGACAGTTGTCGAGCTTCTCTATTTTTTCGATAGTCTCTTGCGATGCTTTCTTCTTGATATTATGCTCTTGAAGCGATTCGGTTATTATCTTGAGTTTTTCTTCGAGTTCTTTTCTGTGCTGTTGGTGATTCTCTTTAGCTTTGATCTCCGCATAAATATTTTCGGCTTGCTCTCTCTTTTGTTCAACAAGCTCTTTCTTTTTTTCTGATTCCGCAATCTCTTTATTCAACTGTGAGATATTATTGTCGAGCATGAGCATCCTGTTCTTGATGCCGTTTTCTTCGTTGATCATGCTATACATTTTCTCTTCATTTTGTGTGAGATCTTTCTCCAATTGCTCAGCATTGCTTTCAGGTGTCTTTATCTCGAGATCTTTCAATCTGTTTTGGATTATAGCGAATTCTTCTTCCGTACTTTTCATCTGCGCCTGAAGCCACTTGAGATTTTTTGAACGCTCTTCGAATCTTGCAATCGTTCCTGTGACTGATTTCTTCAGATCTTGAAGCTCGTCTTTTTGCTTTTCCAGAATCTGATAATTGATGTTCTTGCTTTCGAGCTCAATCTTGAGCTTTTCTATATCTGCATCAGTTTTGTTTAATTGTTCTTTCAGTATTTTCATCTGCTCGGATATCTGCGTCTCAAAGCGTTTCTTCTCTACATAATCAGAAGTCATGCTTTCTAAAATTTTAATACGCGATTTCATCTCTTTTGTTGCGATTGCACAGTTCTCTCTCACTCTCTTGTACTTGTCGAAACCGAATACTTTTCTTAGAACGTCTAGTCTGATGTCTGATTCTTCAGTGAGAATCTCTTTCATCTCTTCCTGCGGAGTGTAGACTGTGTATGTGTAGATTAGATTCTTTGTCTTGCTGAGAAGATCCATAGGGTATCCCAATAATTCGAGAATTTTCGCTTTCAGCTCGATTGCAGTCAGGTCTTGCTTTGCGCCGTTTATTATGATGTGTCCGGCAGTCTGTTCGACCTTGTCGCTACTTTTTTTCAAGATTCTCTTGATTGTCACATCTTTATTGTTCACTTCAAAATTAAGCTCTACTTCGCATTGCTTTGAGCCTTTCCTGAGAAGCGCGGGTCCTGTGAGATGTTTTTTTCTCAATCCGAATAATGCAAATTCTATTGCGAAGAGAATGCTGGATTTGCCTGCACCAATATCGCCTGCGAGAAGTATGGAACCTTCAGGAAAGTATAGTTTTTCGTTCTTGTAGCTCCTGAAATTAACTAGGCTGAGTGATTTAATGCGCATGATGTTTTTTATGAATGATTCTTATAAAAGGATTGTTGGACGCGGATGTGTATTTTCTAGCTCTCTTTTTATAGTGTCATTTCAGTAAGCTTTTTATACCAGAATTCGATTTTATGCGTTATTATATGTATTTAAACGCCACTCTTACGGGCCCGTGGTCTAGTGGCTATGACCCCGCCCTTACACGGCGGTAGTCGCCGGTTCGAGTCCGGCCGGACCCATTTAATGCGATGGTAGTCCAGTGGTTAAGATATGGCCTTGCCAAGGCCGTGACCCGGGTTCGAATCCCGGCCGTCGCATATTTTCATTATATTTTAAATTTTCAAAATGAAAACAACCAAAGACCAAAAGATTCTATCTGATGTAGATGAAGAGATGCATTTACTCATAAAAAGAATCGAGCTGAAACATAATCTAAGCTGGGCTAAAGCGAGAGATGCGGTCAGCAAGTCTATCAAAATTCTTTTTGCATAAATTAATCATTTCTGTCTTTTGAGAATTATATACGCTAGATATAATATCAATGGGCTTAACATGAAAATTTGCCATGCGCCTATTGCGTATGATGCCAATGTGGTTGTAATGAACCAGAATAATGACCAATAAAAATGCTTGCGTTTAAGTTTGCGGTACGCTTGAATTAGAATGATTATGTCGAGTATTAGGATTATACCGAATATCGAAAGCAGCAATATAACGGCTGCGATCAATGCGATCCCTATTGCTTGCGCCAATCCTTCACCAAAACCTTGGATGCCTGCACTAATTATCTCGCCTACCATTTCTTGTTCACCTTGCTGTACCATATGATTGTGCCGAAGAAAATAAGCACCATAAGATATTGGGTTCCTGTGAATCCGAAATACGCAGGATCTACTCTAAAGAAGTCATTGATGAATCTCGCGATTGAGTATAGGATTAGGTATGATGCGAATGCTGTGCCTTTTACTACGTTCATCTTCGATATTTTTCTCACTATCAGAAATATGATGATTAGGTAAATTATTTCATAGAGAATTACCGGGTGGCGTAATGCGCCGTCTTGGAATATTGCCCATGGCAAGTTACTTGGAGTTCCTAGATGGTCGCCAATGAGGTAGCATGCCAATCTCCCGAAGATGTGGCCCAATGGTATCGCCGGAGCGAGCACATCAGCGTATTTCAGGAAATCCAGTTTGTGCTTTTTGATGTAAATATATCCGGCGATTGCTGCAAACACGAATCCAGGTCCGAATGATAATCCACCTTGCCAGATTTTTAAAGTGTCTAAAAGATTTAAGGAATAGAAGCTCCAATGCTCGAATATGTATGATAATCTTGAACCGACGAATCCGGCAAGCACACTGTAGAATACCAAGTCGTAGATTGTGTTTTCATCAAATCCTTTCTGCTTGCCTTTCTTGGCGGCATAAACTGCGCCTATAATTAATCCTATCGCACTCATTAATCCCCATACTTGAATATCAAATAATCCTAAAGAAATAGTGGAATATGTTTTGTAAGGAAGCATGGTCTAGAGTGTAAGCTTTTGCTTTATAATATTATCTTTAATGGCAACAGCATTTGCACTTAGTCTGTTTTTTCGTTTTCTTTACGCTCTTTTTTTTGACTGGCATTCATATCACCGCAATTATCGTTGCTTTTTGTATTTATAATATGTTCGGTTTTTATTCTATTTTGGAATATATATTCAGAAACGTTTATATTCTTCCGAAGCATTGGTTTCTTAGAGGTGGTCCTTAATGGGCATCATAAAAAAAGTATTGAAATTGGTTTTATTCGTATATGTTCCTTTCAGAGGGATTAAGAGACAATTGGTTCCTGACGGAAAGTTTACTTCTTTCGATTATGGGCATAGGCATTCTTGGAAGCCAAAGGCGAAATTCACTTCAGCTAACGGATTCCATGTGCATAAGCTTGATTTCAAGAAGATGAAAGCGTTGCCAGGCGGATTCAGAGGACATACGCATAAACTGCTGAAATAAGCAGTTATTTTTCTTTATTTTCGTTCATGTAAGGTTCGCAGATCTTCCATGCTTTGTACATTCTATCTCTAGCCTTGTATAACTCTTCAGCAGTTTTGTAAAGTTGTTCTGCAAGTTGAGTTCTTCCTTTTGCCAGATCTGCGTCTGCTTGCCTTTTGATATCGTCAGCTAATCTCTCTAATAATGAAGCTTCAATGTCATATTGCAGATTGCCGATGTCTTTGGCTAATTCATCAAGCGATCCTTCATACTTTTTGATTTCTTTTGGATGATTGTTCATTTTCTTTCCTGCTTTTTAGATATTCAATTACTACGGGTATGAACGATACTGCGATTATCAGGAATATGAATATGGATAGATTGTCTTTGACGAATGGAATGTTGCCGAAGAAATAGCCTGCGAATAGGAATAGTGCGACCCATGCTAATCCTCCGATTATATTGTAACTGAGGAATGTGAGATATCTCATTTTGCCGATTCCGGCTATGAACGGAGCAAATGTTCTTACGATTGGTACGAATCTTGCCAACGCGATTGTTTTCTTTCCGTGTTTCTTATAGAACAATCTTGTCCTTTCCATATATTTTTTGTTAAGGTATTTGGAAAATATCTTTTCACCGAAGTAGTTGCCGATGAAATAGTTGTAAGTGTCTCCGATGATAGCAGCTATTGCTAGCATAATGAATAATATTGTGATGTCTAATGATCTTGCCGCTGCAAATGCGCCTGATACGAACAATAACGAGTCGCCGGGCAGGAATGGGGTTAGTACAAAAGCAGTCTCCATGAAGATTATTAGAAATAATATTAGATAAGTGAGGATGCCTCCTGCTAGTATCAATATGTTGAGATACTTGTCTATATGGAGAATGATATCTACAATTGAGCTTATCATACGCTGAGGGATTCCTTCGATATTAATAAAACTATGCGATAAGAAAAACGTCGCGGCTGGGATTTGAACCCAGATATCCATAGGAAACAGGATCTTTGCGGGTATTGCCTGGTTTCTTAAGCACAATACTTTGTACTTAGCAATCTTACGCCATAATTTCAGTTACTAAACTATGTCTGCGCAATACCGAGTTATGCGACCGCGACGTAAGTATTTATGAGCAGACAACGTTGGTTTTTAAACGTTTCTATACAGCAACCTTTATAAATCGTTATCTTTTCTTATTTCTCCATAGCGGGGTAGGGCAGTCAGGAGTGCCCGGAGACCAATATTGTTGTTTGATAATATTGGACGGAAGGCTCATAACCCTCAGGTCGGAGGTTCAAATGAACGGAAACGTTCTGAAAGTCCTCTCCCCGCTATATTCTTTTTATCTTCACTGGACATTTTTCCTAGTGCACTGGACATCCGTGAAACTTATATATCTGTAATTTTGGAAAGTAGTATGGTCATTTTCAATGAACGCTTAGCCGAATTTGTAGGAATTATGTTAGGCGATGGTTATATTAGCTATCCTAAAACTCCTAGAATAAAGATAAGTTTAGACTCAATTGTAGATAAGGATTATCTATCTTACGTGCATACTCTTCTTGAAGAAATATTCGGATGTAACATAATATTAGAGAATAGAAAAACAGAAAATACTTCGAATCTATTTATATTCAATAGGGACGTTATTCGTTCTATAATCAATGAAATTGGATTGATTCCATCTCCTAAATGGGATCGCGCTATAATCCCTACTTGGATATTCCAAAAACATTTTGAGAAGCAAGTATTACGTGGATATTTTGATACTGATGGATGTGTTGTCCGGACTAATAATAATGGAACACTTTATCCTAGATTAGAGATGAAAATATCTCCTTCGCCCATGCAAAAGCAATTTATTAAGATATTATCGGATTTAGGATTTAGATTTAAGGCGTATAATATTGGTAAGGGTAAGGTAAGGATACAAATCAATGGTAAAGAGGAGTTGAGAAAATGGTGCTCTTTAGTGGGATTTAGTAATGCAAAACATGCATCTAAGGCAAACTTCTTTTTGAATACCCAACAACTTTAAATATCACTAAATCTCTCTAATAGGTATATGGATGAAGAGAAACTCATAGATATGCTCGCTAGGCAGGATGAGATTACTTGGCAGTCTATCATCTGGGAATTGATCAAGTCGGAACAGATGGATCCTTGGGATATCAATGTTTCATTGCTTTCTCAGAAATATATTGAGATGATCAAGAAGATCAAAGAGACTGATCTGCGTATTTCCGGCAAAGTCGTTCTTGCTGCTGCGCTTTTACTTAAAATTAAATCAAATCGTTTAGTCGGCGAAGATTTGGATAAGCTCGATAGCATGTTCGCATACCTTGATGAGCCTGATTGCGATCTTGATTTCTTCTCAGAATTCTGCGGAATAACTGGCGTCGATAGTCGGCACAAGCATAAGCAAGAGTTCAAATTGTTGCCTCGTACTCCGCAGCCGCGTAAAAGAAAAGTCTCTATCTATGATTTGATGAATGCTTTGCAGAAAGCAATGGATGTCAAGAAAAGAAGAGTCATGAGGGATTTGCCGGATCATGTCCGCGCGTTCTTGCCGCCACAGAAGCATAAGGATGTTTCTTTAGTGATTAGAGAGGTTTTGAGTCGTATAAAATTATTCTTCTTCAATGACAAGCAGAAAAGCTTGACCTTCACTCAATTGTTGCCAGACGAGCCATCTAAAGAGGATAAAGTGTATACATTCATCCCATTATTGCATCTGACAACTCAGCGTAAGATTGATATGGACCAGAAAGAGCATTTCGGAGAGATATCGATAAGGATGGCTGCGAACGCGCCTGTTGAGCAACCTGCAGCTGCACCTACGGAATAAATTTTGCCATCGGTTCGCATCGACTTCTTCTAGAAGATAGCTGACATTCCTCCGGATGAGGCAACCCTCCTTGTCGCTGGTGCATATTGAGAAAGATAATGCTCACAATTGATGGCAAAACAATTCGTATAAATAATCATAACATTTTTAAATCGCCCCTCGTTCTGTCTTTGCTATGAATCTCACTAAAGAACAACAGGAAAAGTATATGCAATTGCAGATGCTGTCTCAGCAGTTGAAAGCGACTGAACAAGAACTGCATAAGCTTGATCAGCATCATAAGATAATGATTGACACTCTTGAACAGCTTGATAACTTGAAAAATGCTAAGGCTGGTTCTGAAACATTCGTTCCTGTATGCAATGGGATATTCGCTAAAGCTGAGCTCAAAGATTGTTCCAAATTATTGGTAAATGTCGGAGCTGGCGTGATTGTCGAAAAAGATATCGCAAGTACCAAGAAATTGGTTGAATCACAATTAGAACAGCTTGCGCAAGTACGTATGCAATTGACAAATGATCTCCAGACCCTTTCAATGGAAGGGCATCATCTCGAGCATGAGATATCTGGCACAAAGTGCGAGCACTAGAAAATGTTCGGATTTCTAAAACAGAAGCTGAAGGACGCTGTATCTATTTTCACTAAGAAGGCAGATGAAGAAGCTAAAGTAGTCGAAACGCCGAAAGCTGAAATTCTTAAAGAAATTAAAACTAAATCAATTATTTCTAAAGAGCCTGAAGTCAAGAAAGTGGAAGAGGCTGTTGAAGAACTCAAGGAAGTAACTCATGAGAAGAAGGCTGAACCTAAAAAAGTTGAGCAGAAGGCTGAAAAGAAAGCTGAACCGAAAACTGAAAAGAAAGTTGAACCTAAAAAAACTGAACAAAAACCTATTGAAAAGAAGGTTGAGCCTAAAGTAAAATTCTCGAAATTATTTAATTGCGATAAATGTTCTGCAATAATCGGTGAAAAAGAGTTTATCCAAAATGGCTGGAAGGAAGTGAATGAAGGCGTTGATATAACATACCTATGTCCTAATTGTCAGCCGAAGAAAGGATTCTTCTCAAAACTGAAAGATGCGATTGTCACAAAAAAGCTTGATGAATCGAAGTTCGATGAATTGTTCTGGGATCTTGAGCTTGCGATGCTTGAGAACAATGTGGCTGTGGAAGTCATCGAAAAAATAAAATCCGATATGAAAAAAGCGTTAGTCGATCATCCAGTGACTCGCGGTAAGTTCGAGGAAGTAATAACAGATTCTTTGAAGAAGAGCATCAATGATTTATTTGATGTTGAGACTATTGATATTGTTGATAGGATAAAGGCGAAGAAAGATAAGCCTTTCATTATATGCTTTTTTGGAGTGAATGGTTCTGGCAAGACTACATCAATCGCTAAATTAGGCGCGTTCTTGCAGAAAAATAAACTTTTATCTATATTTGCAGCAGCTGATACGTTCAGAGCGGCGGCTATACAACAGCTTGAGGAGCATGCAAATAATTTGGCTATTAAGATGATAAAGCATGATTACGGCTCAGATTCCGCGGCTGTCGCATTTGATGCTGTGAAGTATGCGCAAGCGCATCAGGCAGATGTCGTATTGATTGATACCGCTGGACGTATGCATAGTAATTCTAATCTTATGGATGAATTGAAAAAGATAATCAAAGTTGTAAAACCAGACATGAAGATTTTTGTTGGTGAAGCTATAACGGGCAATGATTGCGTGGACCAGGCAAAGATATACAATTCAGAGATAGAAATCGATGGAATAATCCTCACTAAAGCTGATGTCGATGATAAAGGCGGCGCTGCTATATCAATATCTTATGTAACTGGCAAGCCTATATTGTTCTTAGGCATGGGCCAGACCTATGATGATCTGAAACCTTTCGATAAGAACGAGATAATTAATTCTTTGGGATTGTAAATACAGAATAATAATCTTTAAATATTTTCTTCTGATTGTTCTTTGTTAATCATTACACGGCAATGGTCAAGTGGTATGATACGACCCTCCCAAGGTCGTGGTCCGGGTCCGATTCCCGGTTGCCGTATTTTTCTATTTTTAATCTATCCGACAACTGCGTCTAATTCCCTATACTGGTCCTGCAATTTTTCAATCTTTAAGTCAAATAGCTTGAAATCGCCTTCCAGTGATTGTGATAGTTTGCAATTGATAGCGATGAATTCTTCAGGGGTTAGTTCCTCTGGGTTAGACGTGAGTTCATCAACAAGGCCCATTGTGGCGTCACTAGCGACATCCAATAAACCTGCGGGAGTGAATTTTGATGCAGACTCTATTATGAATTTGTTTGTTACATCTGATAATCCATTCAGGCACGCGTTGTAAGCTTCATTCTTTCTTGCCTGTGCGGTCTGTTTCTTGGCAATTAAATCTTTGACTTGCTGGCTAAGTTCATTCTTTTTAGCTAAAATTAATGGAGCATCTTCTTTGCATTCGCCGTTCTGGCAAATTTTCGAGAATTCTATACCCGCGATCGTGTCTGACCCACATTCATAGTCGAATGTGCGTTCGCAGAGATTAGTTCTTGGATTGCATCCTTGCTTCCATCTTTTGTTTTCGAAACAAGTGTATGGGCAGTCTGATTCGTATTCGCATTTTGTGATTGTCTCTTTGAGGCTATCAATATATTTCTTTAGTCCATACTCATCAACGCAGTCGCCAAAAAAGCTTGTCCTGTATGGTCTTTCTTCTGGGCAGAACATGAGCGACCCTAATAATTCAGCTTTGACTTGTGTTTGGATTGTGTCTTTGATATCCTCTGCTGCATCTTCGCAGCCGGAAGTAAGGAATAGCATTGCCGTGAGCATCAGAAATATTATTTTGTAGTCCATGTACATTTTGATGATTTTTTAATATATAAGTTTAGTGGTTGATTAAGAAAAAATTATTTAGAATAAAAAATGAAAAAGAAATGGCGGTGAAGGGATTTGAACCCTTGACCACCGGCTCTCTTAGGAGCCAGTTCCTGTGTTATATGTGCAGAACGAGGCCATATAAGACCGGCGCTCCACCAGGCTAAGCTACACCGCCACGTCTAGCTTTCCAGATGTCTGAAAGTATTTAGTTTCGTATTTAAACGTTTCGTTGGAAACAGAATGATGGTGGATGAAATTTATTTACTTATTATCGCTATCGACAACAATATGAATCCAGTCGCGAGCATCAAGTATCTCATCGGGAAATACTGGCCGAGGACCATCAACAATCCTGAGACTATTAATATTATAGAGAACGTGAGCAATCCAGTTTGCAACAATTGCTTTCTGAATTTCTTTACGGCGACATTGATATTCTTCTGGACGACTTCGTTTATCTTCTGCTCGAAATGTTGTTCGATATCTTTTGTCGAATGCAGAATTCCTTCTGCCACGAGCTTGCTGATTGATTTAGCTGAAATCTTTTCAGTCAGTCCTTCGATGAATTCTTTGATCATATTTCTGTGGAGCAACGTTTTGGTTATAAACTTTACTGACTAATAACTCTTTTTTTAGTCTCAGCAACAGATAAATTTTCTACATTCCTCTGCTATTACTGACCTCCGTTGGAAGCGGAGCCTGTCAGTTCTCTTCTTTCGCGATAAAATTTATAATGGTTGCTGAGACTATAATATTCTGAAAATAAATAAAAAGCTTTATAAAAGGGAATTAAAACTTTATTATATTCATGCTATACTGCCCCGATAGTGTAGTCCGGCCAATCATTCAACACTTTCGATGTTGAGACTCGGGTTCAAATCCCGATCGGGGCATTAAATCGATATAATTCAATATAAATTTTAACTAGGAGGTAGGAACTAACAATGAAAAGAAGTTCGAGGCGCTGGAAGAAAAAACGTCAGATGCGCTGGAAATGGCAACGTAAAAGGATCAAGAAAGAAAAAAGGAAAAGGGTAAGATCTAGATCCTAAACAGACTAAATGATAACTTTATATTCTCTCCGTCGGGAGCTCCGACGAGACTTTTTAATTTTTATTTCTTCAATTCTTAATTTCTATTCGAGAAATGGCTTTTGCATACTAGATGGTCCAAATCCATAAGCTTTATATACTAGCGTTTTTTTCTGTAATAGACATATCACCTCCAGTTCAGCAATGAACTATTCTTTTAACTTGAATGCATAGATTTGTGCATTAATGAGTACCTTATGAAATTCAATTGGGTATGATGTAGGAAAATAAGGATGTGCAAAATGTACATATGTACACCAAGCAAATTCCAATAATTTTTGGACAAGCGACATGATACAATAAACTAATACAATAATTCCAAAGGATGAATTAACAGAATTTCCGTTTATCCTGCGGAGGGTTGCTGCTATCTGGATTCGGATTAACCATGCAAGTCAAGGGGTCTCTTCGGAGATACCGGCGGAATGCTCAGTAACACGTCGATAATCTGTCCTCAGGTCTAGGATAGCTTCGGGAAACTGAAGGTAAACCTGGATAGGAGATAATGGCTGGAATGCCTCTTCTTTTAAAAGTAATGCCTGAGGGTGAGTTGGCGGCTGATTAGGCTGTTGGCGGGGTAACGGCCCACCAAACCAAAGATCAGTAGGGGCCTTGAAAGAGGTTGCCCCGAGAAGGGAACTGAGATACTGTCCCTAGCCCTACGGGGTGCAGCAGGTGCGAAAACTTTACACTACACGAAAGTGTGATAAGGGGATCCAGAGTGCCAATGCTTTGCATTGGCTTTTGTCAAGGGCAAATACCTTGGCGAATAAGTGGTGGGCAAGACGGGTGCCAGCCGCCGCGGTAACACCCGCGCCACAAGTGGGAGCCTCGTTTATTGGGTCTAAAGCGTCCGTAGCAGGTTTTGTAAATCCTCTGTGAAATCGTCTGGCTCAACCAAACGGCGTGCAGGGGACACTGCAGAACTTGGAACCGGGAGGAGTTAGGAGTATTCTGGGGGGAGCGGTAAAATGCTATAATCCTCAGAAGACTACCTGTGGCGAAGGCGCCTAACCATAACGGATTCGACTGTGAGGGACGAAAGCCAGGGGAGCGATCCGGATTAGATATCGAAAACTTTGTTTTGATAATCAGTCTCGAAATGCTAGATCGTGAATAATTTCTACAAAGCATTAGAGTACGCGTCAAAGTTTCTCGACTAATTACCCGAGTAGTCCTGGCTGTAAACGCTGCGAGCTAGGCGTTACAGAATCTTAGAGGTTCTGTAGTGTCGAAGTGAAGACGTTAAGCTCGCCACCTGGGAAGTACGGTCGCAAGGCTGAAACTTAAAGGAATTGGCGGGGGAGCACTACAACGAGTGGAGCGTGCGGTTCAATTGGATTCTACACCGTACATCTCACCAGAAGCGACTGCAGGATGAAAGTCAGGTTGAAGGCCTTACTTGACGAGCAGAGAGGTAGCGCATGGTCGTCGTAAGCTCGTGCCGTGAGGTGTCCTCTTAAGTGAGGCAACGAGCAAGACCTACATCTACAGTTGCTAACGACTTCATTAGAAGGATCGAGCACACTGTAGAGACTGCCCGGGAAACTGGGAGGAAGGGGTAGGCAATGGCAGGTCAGTATGCTCCGAATCTTCTGGGCAACACGCGCGCGACAATGGTAGGCACAATGGGCTACGACTCCGAAAGGAGAAGTTAATCCTCAAAATCCTATCTTAGTTCTGATTGAGGGCTGTAACTCGCCCTCATGATGCCGGAATTCGTAGTAATCGGATGTTATCAGCGTCCGGTGAATATGTCCCTGCTCCTTGCACACACCGCCCGTCATTCCATCCGAGCCGGGTTTAAGTGAGACTTATCCTAAGGGTATGTCGAACTTAAGCTCAGTGAGGCGGGGCAAGTCGTCACAAGGTAGCCGTAGGGGAACCTGCGGCTGGATCACCTCCTTTTTACTTTATATCTGCAGTATGGAATGCTGCATTTAATTTCATTTTTTTCGAAGAATGAAAATCAACACCACCTTATTTTCCTCATACCTAATTATATGGGCCTGTAGCTCAGCCCGGTAGAGCACCGCCCTTGCATTACTTACTACAAGTAAGGCGGGGGTCTTGGGTTCAAATTCGCCGGCACATATTGAGCTGGCGGTGAAAGTCCCGACGGGTCCATTCATTTCATTTACGAGTAAACGAGTAAAATTTAGCAGTTCGGTAACGTACGTTACCGGATCAAGGGTTGAATCATGATGATACCGTGCACAGACAAAGATCCCCGACGCTGTTAGGTGGATGACTAGGTTTAGAACGATGAAGAAGGGCGTGGCAAGCTACGAAATGCTTCGGCGAGCGGCATGCGCGCATTGAACCGAAGATCCCCGAATAGGACTTCCTTTTAAGCCTTAATAGGGCGAAGAACGCAGGGAACTGAAGCGTCTTAGTACCTGCAGGAAGAGAAATCAATCGAGATACCATTAGTAAGGGCGACTGAAAGTGGCATAAGGCAAACCGAATCCTTGCAGTAATGTGTAGGAGATGTGGTGTTACAGACTGCCTTTCGATCCTAAGTCGGCTACTCAAACTTTTTTGGAAAAAAAGACCTTAGAGGGTGAAAGTCCCGTAGAGGAAAGCCGATTGGATTTGGCAGTATCTTGAGTACCGTTTACCGGAAACTAAACGGGAATTTGGGAGTCATCTACTTCCAACCTTAAATACGTTCTAAAACCGATAGCGAAAATAGTACCGTGAGGGAACGTTGAAAAGTACCCACAACAGGAATTTAAAAGAGCCTGAAACCTAACAGCATCAGGCAGGTAGGGCACTACGGTGTTCTACCATCCGTTTTGAATAACGTGCCAGGGAGTGCATTTGAGTGGCGAGATTAATCTTTTTAAGAGTAATCATAGGGAAACCAATAGCTCGCAGTTTACGAGGAGCAAGGTACTAATCTGCCTTTAGTCACTTAGATGCGACCCGAAGACGGTTGATCTTACCCTGGGTAGGATGAAGCGAGAGTAAAATCTCGTGGAGGTCCGAAGAGGTTCTACGTGCAAGTGTTCTTGTAACTTAGGGTAAGGGGTGAAAAGCCAATCGAAACCGTCGATAGCTGGTTCCTATCGAAATTGGCCGCAGTCAAGTTCCGAGGGAGATAATTGTGAAGGTAGAGATACGGATAGGAGATTTAGGTTCCGAAAGGGATCGGTTTCCTGTCCAACTCCGAATATCACCATATCATAGATCTCGGATGACAGAAGTACGGGGTAAGCTTGTACTTCGAGAGGGGAACAACCCAAACCATGGTTAAGGTCCCAAAATGTTGACTAAGTGTGAAAGGTGTAAAAGTGTCTATAGTCTAAGACAGCGAGGAGGTAGGCTTAGAAGCAGCCACCCTACAATAAGTGCGTAACAGCTTACTTGTCAAGACTATAGGCCTTGAAAATGGACGGGGCTAAGTCAATTACCGATACCACGGGCCATCGAAAGATGTGCGGTAGATAGGCGTCTGGCAGGAGTAGAAGTATCCGCGCGAGCGGGTATGGATCCTGTTAGAATGAGAATCCTGGCGCTAGTAAGATCAGAGTAGAGTGAGAATCTCTATCACTGTAAGGGCAAGGGTTTCTTGACAATGCAGTTCAGTCAAGAGTAAGTTAGTCCTAACTCGGCTCCTAACTGGAGATCCCGGGAAAGGGAAAAAGGTTAATATTCCTTTACTACAGAAGTATGTGCGGTGACGCAAGTTTTTTTCCTGACGGTTCGGGCTAGATCGACAAGAACTTTCGTTCTTGCTAAATAGGATAAATCAATGGAGTGTCATAATGATGAGAAGTTGATTAAACCTATGAATGGCGGGCTGTACAGTCCGTTCGGCTGATGCCTGGACTCCTTGAAAAGGGAAAAGAAAAAAATCTTTTGTATCTATACCCAGAACCAACACAGGTGCCCCTAGGTGAGAAGCCTAAAGTGTGATGGAGCTAAAGCGATTGAGGGAACTCGGCAAGTTAGCCTTGTACCTTCGGTATAAAAGGTCCCTGCGTTTGTGAACTTAAGTTTGCGATCGCAGGGTGCAATAACTAGGGAATTCCGACTGTTTAACAAAAACCTAACCCCCTGCTAGCCAGTAATGGTGTGTATAGAGGGTGACGTCTGCCCAGTGCCAGTAATTTAAACCCGGGTCCAACCGGGCTAAGATCTGGTAAACGGCGGGAGTAACTATAACTCTCTTAAGGTAGCGTAATACCTTGCCGGTTGATTGCCGGCTTGCATGAAGACGTAACGAGATTTCCACTGTCCCCAGTCGCAATCCACTGAAACCTCTGTCCCGGTGTGAAAGTCGGGGATCTCCAGTGGGACGTGAAGACCCCATGGAACTTTACTGTAGCTTGTGATTGTGATGTGAATTTGGTTGTACAGCGTAAGTAGGAGTTGCTACGTTACGGCTGCTAGGTCGTGAATAGACACCAATGAAACACTACTCTTCTGGATTTACGTTACTAACTAGCGATCTTCTCGCTAGGACACTTACAGGTGGACAGTTTCGCTGGGGCGGCAGCCCGCTGAAACGATATCAGCGGGGCCCAATGGTTGGCTCAACCGGGTCAGAAATCCGGTGTAGAGTGTAAGGGTAAATGCCAGCCTGACTGATTTCCCAATAAGACGGCAATCAGCAAAGAAATTTTGGCCTAACGATCTCCAATGCCTTGTTGATGAGGGCTTGGATTGACCGAAAAGCTATCCTGGGGATAATAGAGTCGTCGCGCCTGAGAGTTCATATCGACGGCGCGGCTTGCTTCGTCGATGTCGGCTCTTCCTATCCTGGGCGTGCAGAAGCGCCCAAGGGTGGGGGTGTTCACCCATTAAAAGGGATCGTGAGCTGGGTTCACAACGTTGTGAGACAGTTGGTTTATTATCTACTGGAGATGCATAAATGTCTGCGAGGAAGGACTTTCTAGTACGAAAGGAACGAAAGTTCGGTGCCACTAGTCTACCTGTTATCTGACAAGGTACGCAGGGCAGCCACGCACCAAGGGATAAATGCTGAAAGCATCTAAGCATGAAACCCTCCTCAAAACGAGACATAATGAAACGCGAGCAGAAGACTCGGTTGATGGGATTAGTGTGTAAGTATCAAGCTTCGGCGAGATATTAAGCATGTAATTACCAATAGTTTCGACAGGGATCTAATTATATTGTCTGTGCACGGATTTTTCTTTTTTACATTGAAAAATCCTTTCTAGCGTGAGCTAGATCAATTTTTTCTTATTTTTTAAAAATAAGCTTTAGTAGTGATAACTAGGTTAAATTTTACTTTAATTATTGATTATTTTATCACACAAATATTTATCAATAGACAGAGTGCTGTCTTACGATCATGTTACCGATATGTGAACGCCCCCACCATCTTACAGATTTAGTATTGGATTATGTCACTAATTTCAAATGGATTTCCTCTTCGCTTAAAGGTTCGCATACTCCTTTCATTTCCGGAGTGATAGAGATTCTCAAAAATAGCGCCGATTCTCATATAGAATACCTTATCCAATATCCTCCAGATATAAAAATATACACTTTAGATATTGGTAAGCTAGATCTTTATGCAGTTAGCAACAATGGCCGAGAAAAAATCGCTTTAGAATATGATTCCAAATGGCATCTGCGTTATAAAAGCATACTCAAATTATTGCTTTCAGATGCTGATACATGTTTTGCAGTGTATGGAGGGGTTGAAGAACCTTCTAGTCGTAATATCATGTTCTATTATGACAATTTGCGGCGAATAAATTTTATGCGCAAGAAATTTCACCTTTATGATCTAGGCAAATCGTTGCATATAGTTAATCTGACAAAAAAGAAAAGTAAATTGATTTATTTATGATTTTTTAGTCTGGCATTTTAATTACGGATTTCTGACCCGTTATATTACATTGACATCCAACACATTGGGCACTGCCTTGATCTTCCCGATGAGTATTTTCAGCTGCTGTTCGCTTAATTCTTTGCCATCTATTTTGACGGCAATCAATGCATTGGTCTTGCGGTCCTTTGTGTTTATCGATCTGATATTGATCTTTTTACCGGAGATGACATTCAGCACGTCGGCTGCCAATCCTATCCTATCTCCTGCAAGTATATTGATAGTCAGCGTGTTGCCTTTCTCCATATCCCAATCAATCTTGCATATCTTTGACTGGTCGAACTCGTTCATATTCGGGCAGTTTGCGCTGTGGACATGGATCTTATTATCCTTAGTCTTGAAACCTATAATCGGCTCGCCTATCTTTATTTCACAGCAATTAGATAGACTTAAATTCTTTTTTTCGAATTTTGATATTATCTTATCGAGGATAATTTTATCATCTTCATATTCTGATTTCTTCTTTTCAGTAGTTTGTATGCCTAGCGCCTGCTTTATCTTGCTTTTGGCATGGTTCGTCTTGACGAAATTAAGCCATTGTCTTGAAGGTTTTGCATTGCTTTGCGTGACTATGTCTACAATGTCTCCGCTCTGGAGTTTATAATCCAACGGCTTGATTACGTTGTTCACTTTCGCTCTTGCGCATGAATTACCGAGCTTGCTGTGGATTTCGTAGGCATAATCAACAGGCGTGGATCCTTCAGGCAGCGAGATAGGTTCTCCTTTCGGGGTGATGACTACAATTTCATCTTTGAATAAATCTATCTTCAATGTTTCGATGAATTCTATTGCATTATCTGAACGGCCTTTCCATTCGAAGATCTGTTTCAGCCAATTTATTTTTCGGTCGAATTTCTTGTCTCTGTCTGTTCCTTTATATCTCCAGTGAGCGGCTATTCCATCTTCTGCTTCCCTGTGCATATCTAGAGTTCTTATTTGGATCTCTACAGGTTTCTTCTGGAACATGATTTGTGTATGAATACTTTGATAACCATTCGGTTTCGGATTCGCGATATAGTCCTTAAACTGGCTCTGGACATAGGGCCAATTGGAATGAACAATGCCCAACACTTTGTAACAATCTTCAATATTTTTTGTGATTATCCTAATTGCTACTAGGTCATATATCTCTTCGAATTCCTTGCCTCTCTTGTTGAGCTTGTTATATACGCTATAATACGATTTTGCTCTGCCTTGAACGGCTTCGGTTATAATATTTGATTCTTTGAGGAGATCTTTGACTTCTTTTATGAGCTCTTTTACTCTTTTCTCTCGCTCATCCTTATTGCCTTCCACTTTCTTGACTAACATTTTATAATCTTCAGGATGCAGGTACTGCAGGCATAAATCTTCCATTTCGCTCTTTATTTTGTATATGCCAAGTTTATGCGCTATTGGGACGTAGATGTCTAGCGTTTCTTGCGCTGTGCTTACTTGACGCTCTTTCGGATTGAATTCTAACGTTTGCATGTTATGCAGTCTGTCCGCTAGTTTGATTAGAATTACTCTGATATCTTTCGCAGTTGCGAACAGGACTTTCCGTATGTTTTCTGCCAGTTTTTCTTCTCTAGATTCGAACTTGATGCTTGTGATTTTGGTGACTCCTTTTACTAGCTCGAGGATTTCTTCTCCAAATTCGTCTTCTAGACGTTCTGGTCTTGTTTTAGTGTCTTCAAGAATATCATGTAGTAGGCCTGCGGCTATAGTTACGGAGTTTAGTTTGAGGTCTGCTAATGTGTATGCTGTTCGTATTAAGTGCTGGAGATAGTCTTCTCCGGATGCTCTTTTCTGGCCTTTATGCGCTTCTTTAGCGAAGTCGAACGCTTTCTTGATTAATGGGATGTTCGCTTTAGGATTGTAGTTGAGTATCTGTTTCCTAAGGTCCTCATAGGTCAGTTCTGGGAGCATCATAGTTGGATGGTGCGGATATCTTATTATTAAACATTGCTGTGGAATTTAAGGTCTGCAACGGATAAATTTTGTTAATTCTTTTGCTATGATAGCCATTCCCCGTAGTGGTGCCTTGGCTATTCTCATCTCTAGTTATAAAATTTAAAATGGTTGCAGACCCAGTAAATTCCGTTATCTTTAAAAATCGCTTCTTTATCTATCGTGTTATGAAAGTACTAGGCATAGAATCAACAGCGCACACCTTTAGCGTAGCTGTTATTGAGGAAAAGAAAGTACTGAGCAATGCACGCGATTTGTATACAACTGAGTCTGGCGGTATGGTGCCGGTTGAGTTGGGTGAGCATCATGTTGCATGTTGCGATACTGTGTTTAAAACTGCTCTTGAGAAAGCGGGCTGCACTATGGCTGATATTTCACTTATTTCATTTTCACAAGGACCTGGGCAAGGTCATGCTTTGCGTATTGGTGCTTTCTTTGCGCGAGCTCTTGCATCTAAATGGAATCTTCCTATTGTTGGAGTTAACCATTGCGTAGCTCATCTTTCGGTTGGTTCTATGGTGACTGATGTCAAGGATCCAGTTTTGCTTTATGCGTCTGGCGCTAATACTCAGATAATCGCTTACGAAGCTGGTAAGTATCGTATCTTTGGTGAAACACTTGATTGCGGTATTGGCAATTTCCTTGATACACTTGCTCGCGAACTCGGTTTAGGTTTTCCGGGAGGACCGAAAATATACGAACTTTCTTTGAAAGGTCGTGATTTACTTGACGTTCCTTATGTAGTGAAGGGTATGGATCTTTCATTTGGGGGCATTTTAACGAATCTTAAACAGAAGTATGCTAAAGGTGCATCCAAGGAAGATATTGCGTTTACTGCGCAGGAAATCGCGTTCTCGATGCTTATAGAAGTGGCTGAGAGGGCTATGGCCCATTGCGATAAAAAAGAGTTGTTGTTAGGTGGTGGCGTTGCTTGCAATCTTAGACTTCAGGATATGGCTAAGAAGATGTGTGCTGAGCGCTCTGCTAAATGTTTCATTCTGGAGAACCAATTCAATATCGATAACGCGGCTATGATTGCTTGGCAGGGATTGCTTGAGTTCCAAGCTGGAAAGAAGCAAGCTGTTACGGATACTACGATATTGCCTTATTGGCGTACCGATGACGTCTTTGTAAATTGGAAGTAAATAATATAAATCTTTAAATAAATTTAACCATTATTTCTGTTTATGATTAAGAGTCTTAAAGAAGAATTAATTTTTAAAACTAGACTTCAAGAACTTGAATTAATGGATAAAGATTTTTCTTTTGTTTTTTATAAATTGATTACTGGGGGTTTAGCAATTTATGTCTTTATTTATTATACTAATATTTTAGGGTCTCTTTCTTTAAAATGGCTTTTGACAACTGGGTTTCTTTATATTATGGGTATGTGTTGGTTTATATATAATCAAAATAACTACCTATCAGATAACTATACGGGTTTATGTCGGGCCGTTGAGGTTAATAAGCTCTTTTCTTTTAGATTTCATAAGCTTACATTTAAAGAAGGTTTTTATTATAGAAAAAGATATTAGTTCTGAATGAAAATCAGATCTTTGTCTTCTTCTATCATCTTTGCGTTCTTGAGAAGTTGTTTTAGCTCGATTGTTTTCGGAGACTTTTTTAGGATTGAGATAGCTGCTTTGCCAGTTCTCACTCTGTTCATCTCTTCTATCGCGTCTTGCATGCTGTTGAAGTTCTGAGCAGCTGTGAGGCTAATAATATTTTGGATAGAATGATCTTTGAGCGGTAAGTTTTCTGCGTTTCCTTGTATGAACATCTTTTCAGGAAAGTTGTGCTTTGCAATCTTTAGAAGTTCCATGCTAGGATCTATGCCGATTGTTTTGCAATTGAATTGGCTTGATATGCCTGTACCGCAACCTATGTCTAGAAGAATGTCTGACATTTTTGGTTTGATGAAACCTTTGATAATTTTGAGCTTCTTTTCTTGCTCATCTTTGTGCAGATTATCATATCCTGCAGCTATTTCGTCATAATATCTATCCATGGTTATTGTATAATATGCAGAGGATATAAGCTTTATGGTGCTATCCCTATAGTTGAAACGGTTACGTTATAGTTTGGGTATAATACATTCCAATACAGATTCTTGTTTTCTCCGTTCACTATATAGCTGATTGAGAATCGAAGCGTCGCTTCATTTAAGACATCTTGATTGAGATTAATTATATTGAAATTAGTTAGATCTATTGATGAATGATATGCTTTGTTCGCCGATTGATTCATGAGGTAGAACCAAGTATATACGCTTTCGTTGCCTAGGTTTGTCTTATCCATTAAATCGTTGTTGAAATCAGTCATTTGTCGTTGTCCTAATGAAATCTTTTTTAATTCATTGTATACACATGTTTTGATTATGCTTGGAATATAGATTGTATTGACTGAGGTAACGAAATCGTTCAGGCTTTTCACGCGCGTATTTTCTGGACCTTGATTCTCTATGCCAGTTATGTTCTTTTTTGGGTTCGTCAAAGAGAATACGAACAGGCTTATGAGGAGCATAGCCATCAATGTGAAAAACATACCTTTTTTGTTCATTTTTATCTCCATAATGTCATTTTCGCAATGTATGGGCCGAATAGTGTGCTTGAATCTTTATTGCCGAAAACTATTTTCTGCGTTACCATACTCACTTTGGATTTTGCTTTATTCGCAGTGATCAAGTCTAAATCTGCGGGTATAAAACTCGTGTATACCATTTTAGTATCGCATCCGACAAAAGATAATTCCGCATAAAATGGATTAGGGATAATCAGACTGATTATCTCTGAAACTGTCGTGTTGGCATCAGATATCGCTTGATTCGCTACATTTGGGAATGTATCTTTATTCTTACAATAATCGTAATAGAATGATCCTACCTGCTGAAGCACTGAAGATTCGTTGCTGATTATCTTATTGTCAATGAATAATTTACTTATTCCTGGATTCGTAGCGGTTTTGAAGTTAGATATGTTGCTGCTTGACATTGCTCTAAGCAGGTCTTCGCCGTAATTGTAAGGAGGTTGGAATATGGGTTGACCTACTAGGATAGAACCCATGACGATTATGCCGGTAGTTAATACAATCAGAGCGATTATACCATCCATTGTGAAAAAGTATGCTTTCTTGTTCATTTTTGATATCAGTTCCAAGAATAGATATTCACTGTAACCGGTTTTCCGTTGTATAACGCTATTTTTTTCTGCGTGATCACATTATCCGCATTGATTGTAACATTAGTAATTTCTCCGCAAGAAGTCATGCAGTTGCTATCTTTATAACAGGATGCGCCATTATTAGGTGTCCACCTTAAATTGGTGTTTCCGCATAGATTTGCGCATTTTATATCATTTATTGAAGGGTTGCATTCAGCATAGCATCCGAAATATTCGCAATCATGATTGCAATTGATTGTGCCAAATGGTTTAAGCGTGTAATCAGAACATTTTGTAAATCCCATATCGTTCCTGTCGCATTCTTCGCCCATGTCCGGTTCTCTATGGCCGTTGCCGCAATTGATATCGTCTGGTAATATTGGGCATCCATCATTCGCTAGATCATAGCAATTGCATAATGCATCCATTATGCCTGTGCAATTGTTGCCTAAAACGCATGGTTGGTTAAGGCAGTTAGGTGCTGGTTCTGGACATTCGTCATTGAATATGTCCATGCAGTTGCATGAACTATCATATGTTCCAGGGCAGTTGAATATTTCTCCGCTATAATTAATATTAGCGATACATGATTCTCCTATAGTTGTGCAAACTGGTGGCGGTGGTAATGGTTGCGATATCTCTTCGCAACATATCTTGTTAGGTAAACCGCCTGTACAAGTTCCGACATGAGCGTTATTTTCTGGTTCAGATAATGCTGCTAAGCATGTCTCTTCAGGGGCGCATGATGATTTCATATCGCATGAAAGATTAGTGTTAGGATTTACTGAACTTAAGTATATTCTTGTAGGCATTGTAGTGCCATATTCTGCGTGAGCATTTGTTGCCGAAGTAATGCCTATCACATTAACTTCTCCTGAAACTGTTGAAGAGGTTATATTTATACAGCATAATTTGATTCCAAAATTGGATTGTGTGTTGAGTTCTATGTGGGCATTATTTATACTGGAAATGTGGAATATGTCATTTTCTCCTGTTTGGCAATTCCCGTTCCTGAATATACAACTTCCTTCTTGTGCAGTTTCGCAGTTTTCATCAATAAGTGTATCGCAATCTTCATCTATTCCGTTCCAGCAAATTTCAGTTTTTGCTGGAGAAATATTAGGATTAGCATCATTGCAATCTGTTTGCGTTCCGCCAATGCAATTCAGTTGTCCTGGATTGCCGTATCCATCGCCGTCATTGTCTGGGCATGCAATTCTTACTCCATCTCTACAGACCATATTCGCTGGATCTATCTGGCCGTTTGTGTACACATTTCCGTTATAGCAGCATGAATTACCTGCGCCTGGATTGTTGAACGTTGCTGTACCTTCACAGCATCTGCCAGGCGTAACTCCATTTATTAGTGGCACGTCTCCTTGACCATTAGATAGCCATTTATTATCATCGCATCTTAAGCAGTATAAATCCCATAATGATCCACCAGTATGCGACGAGTAATCTCCGACAATATCATAAATTGAGGAGATATAATCATTAATTGTGTTTATCTCTAAATATAATTTATTTCCGCATGCAGTAACACATACTCTGCCATCAGGATTATTGTATTCTGCCAGAGTGAAATTATGCCTTGTTGGATTGTTGATTAAATTTCTGGCGAGATAATATTCGCCAATAGGCCAATCGCCCGGATGCAATGCATCATAACCTGCAGAGTCATAATTCGCTCTGAAATTTACCTTGAATTTCTTGCATTTAGATTGATCGAAAGGAACGTCCCAACTTTGAGGGAATTGGGCGTTGGTATAATAGGGATAGGTACCTAGATAAGTTCCTAATGAAGGAACTGTCTGGGATGAAGGCATAACATAACTGCTTCCCCAATTTTGGTAATTCTCTATAAGTGTAGCTCCGCATTTCAATACGTATTGATTTATTTCATACATGCTTGAGAATTGACCTGTGCTTTGCGTTTGGGTCCATTCCATGTGCCATTCAGTATCTGCTGCGCAGGATTGTATGCCTATCCAACCGCTGCATCCTTCGTCAATCTGACTATCACAATCGTCATCTATTCCATTTCCGCATTTTTCGTAAGATCCACGCTTTTTGCATATCGGTTTGATTGTGTAATAATAAGCTCTATCTTGCACGCTATAGCAAGCATTAGAATTCCCAACTTGACATCCGACTTTTATATAACCATTAGCAGTATCACATGTATTAGAACAAGCACTCATTGGTAGAATATTATCCGATCTTGTGCTTGCATTATAGCTTTTAATCCAGCACGCTGTATTTGGGACTACACAATTTGAAGTATACAATTTATAAGTAGGGAAACTGCCGCAATCGATGTTCTGATAAGTATCTGCAGTGCATGCAGCTTGCGCTATGCTAAGCGATAATAAGAATAAAAAAGAGTATAAAATAATTCTTCTCATCTATTCACCATCTTTCATCCCGTCAAGCATAAGTATTATTCCAATCAACAATGGAAACATTCTTTCCCCGAACATAGTGAATGATGAAAAGAATATTCCCGTTTTAATCATATAATATAAATTAATTAAGCTATAAATTAGAATGAATAATCCTGAAAAGAATTTAATGCGCCCTAGTGTTATGTTGTTCATTTTGTATCACCTTATTTGCAGCATCTTGCAACTACATTAGCGTAGGGGATAGTAACTGTGTTAGGGGTGAATCCGGTTTGGCAATCCATTCCATTTAAAGTTATATACCCATTATCAGTTGTCCAAATTGTATCCTGTCCTGTGCTATATTTCATATAGCAAGATCCGCCAGTTACAGTATATCCGCTAGGACATGTGGCTATTGCATGCCCGGAAGTCTTTACACTTGCGCATTCAGTAGTTGTAGTACATTTATATTCTTGAGTTATGCAAGTCAATCCTCCGCCTATTTTCTGTTGGTCAATGGCTTGCTGCAGAGTCATTTCTGTTCCGCTGACTGATACTAACACAGTATCTGCGCCGTGGCCAGGTATTGGAACTGCGCTTGTGTATGCTATACCTAATCCTGCAACAATAAGTAATGTAAGTATACCAATCGCGAGATATGCAATTTTGTTAGTAATATTTATGTTAAAATTCATTTTCATCATAATCACCTTTTAACTCGTTCCTTGCTTACCGCAAGGCACGCCGTTTATCTTCATATTAATTTCGTCAGGCAGATTAATATCGCCTATTCCCACTTGGTTAGTCATAACGTCTGCTGGTTCTCCGTTGAGATTCAGGAGCTTTCCATCCTCGTCTTCTAAGAATATGCAGAAATTGTTTCTTGCGCCAATAGTGCCCTTAAGTTTATCGAAACCATCAGGGTTTGATATGGTGTATAATCTTTCTTTGATAATCTGGTTGTTTTCGATGAATCCAGCTGCGCTGTTCTGCGCTTCTGTGGATGCGAGTATTAATTCAGATTCTCTTTTGAGGGCGTCTGTACTGGATGTATTAGTTGAATATGTGATGAATCCATAGATCATTATGAATATTACCATGAATGCGGTAAGGCCTAGCATAAGGTCGAATGACCAGGTTTGGGATTTCTTAGAAAAGCATGCTTCCAATCTATACACCTCTAGGTTTTCTTATATTTTAATATATATAAATATTGTGATTGAGTGTTTAACAGAGATAAACATCAGAATTCATGTAAACAACGTTGTTCTCTTTACTTAAACAGATATCTGAACCCGAATCTATTGCGTTTTGGATCATGTCATCTTTACCTGCCACATATCTCGATATTTTCACAACTATCTTTTCATTGATATCAGCATATGACAATACAAGCTCGGGGTACATTACACTTTGTCTTATGCCTTGTTCATTTAAACATGTGCCTTTAGTGAATATATTGTCTGAAGTATATTGTTCATAATACGGGCAAAGGATGATATTGTAATCTTTACCTAAGATAGTTCTAGGCAATGTAAATTTATACCTGAACCCATTCTCTACAAAAGCAGCAGTATCTAGCTTATTCTTAATCACTTCACCCATCTGCTGCAGAAGCTGTCTGTCTGCATCTATAGATATGTCGATTGCTCTTTGCTGCATAACTGCAAGATAGCTCAAGAATACCATTAGCATGAATGTGAATATGACCATGAACTCAGTGGCTGCCTGTCCTTTATTGGATATCGATCTCGACATAGTCATAGGTCTCAATAATTATCTTTTTTATGCCTGCGCTGTAATCTTCAGGGTCGAATGATTGTGGGTAAGTGGACACTGATCCTTTTCTTTTCAAAGGAGCATCTGTAGAATAGACTATTTCATTATTGTCCATTTTGAATATGAGTTCGCAATATGTAGGGGGAATTGAATCAGTTTTACAATTTATTGTCAGATTTGTGATTCCCATTGGCATGGTCACATCCAATGTAATTCTTGATCCTTGTCCTAGATAGTATGAGTTTTCTGCATTATTTATCACGGAATTGCCAATGTCTGCCACTTTTGCAGTACTGATTTCAATTAATGAACTTTGTGAATAGCTGTAGTAAATAGAAATGCCTGGGATTAATAACGTAAATAATAAAGCTATGACTAGAAGATATTCCATAGCGAATTGCGCTTTAGTATTCAATCTATCACCTTAGCTTTTTATGATTTCTAGAATATATAAATGTTATTGATGAAGAAATAGTAACTAAAAAAGAAATAAAAAATAAGGAGTTAACCTTATTCTAGTCTAGCTAATAGTTCGCCGTCTAGAGTGTGTTCGAAAGTTGTTGCGCTGCCTTTGTAGTAGGTAGCTTGCATTGTGAATCTTACCTTTTCACTTGCAGTGCCTAGACCTGTACATGAGGCCAATGAAACTTCTTTACTTTGTCCATTTAATATTTCTGTTGTAAGAGGGCCACTTGAACAAACAGTAATTCCATTTGCATCTTTCATTAAAAAGTTGGTTATTGTAATTTTGTCGCCTAATCCATTCAAGAATTGGAACTTAGCTGTGCCTGCTGTAGCACTAACCAAATGTTGTGTACAACTCAATCCGATTGGCATGAAGCATTTCTCAGGCAGTAGAGCTGTTGGGCTCAATACTCCGAAATACGCCAATGATCCGATAACGACTAAAACGACTAGAATTGCCCAGCCATATGTCATTAAAAATTCCATAGCTGCTTGTGCTTTTTTATTCATTTTTCTATCACCTATTTTTTTTAATTTGATTATAATATTAGAATTTTAAGGTTTTCTTGTATATAAATGTTACTGAATGTATATATTGGAGAAAATTTATAATTCTATAATGAGCCGAGGAACGATGCGAACGCCCAACCAAGCACCCACATGGCGAATGTGTAGACTAGATATGCTCCAGCCATGAACGCTGGTATGTATTTAACGCCGCCTCTAATGTCGCCTTTGTTGATAATTGATATGATCATTGCTGCGAAGAATGCAATCACGCTAAGGCAGATTTTAGAGAACAATGTGAAATCTACAAGACTTATGGCAATTTTGATGTTGCCCATCATAGATCCTAATGATGGCGTTGATAATATATTTTTCGAGAAGGTCTCTATCATAGCGAGCAGATAGTATGATAATGAGAAAAGCATAGGCGCAATGCCTAGCACGATTATTGTGATGAATATTGTGTAACTGATTGAGTTGGCGATCATTCTTTCTTTCAATGCGGTTGTCTTCTTGATATCGTCAATCACACGTTCGATTACATTTGACAGCTCTCCGCCGCCTCTCATGCTTTCAGTTATGAGCGAGAATGCTCTTTTTAGCGTTATTGAATCATATTTATTGACAAAATCTTCGAGAACGACTTGCACGTCTTCTCCAGTCATGACACGTTTTGATGCTATTTTAATTTCATTGGTCAATACGCCAAATTCAGGTTTAATCGCTCTCCATAATGCTTTATCCAGAGTCATGCCTGTCTTCAGATTATCGTTGAATAATGAAAGGAAATCGGCAAGCACAGTTTCCATGGCCTGCGTTCTTTTGAAAATTATCACGTCATAATAGATATACACTCCACCCATCATTACAAATGCCAATGTTATGCCAATAATCGCCCAATAGACGAATGTGTATATGAGCAATATTATCGGGCTTAATTTTACAAAATATGAGGTCCAGAAATAGCCATACACTATAAGCGTGATTATCTGGCTAGCATAGAATAAAAATCCGAATAATGTATAAGGTATCTCATAGATGCCGGCCAATTCAAGATATTTTCTTAATCTAGGTCTTGCGAATTCCGGAACGAATGATTTACCGAATTCAGTTGTTAATTTCCAATCTTCTGCATTCACCATCAGACCATCACCGCCGGTCTTATGGATTTGTACAATGAAATGAACATGAACTGGACGAAAGCTATCATGAATGCCAATAAGTATAGGATATTCATGGGTATCACGATGCTGATGAAGCTTGAGATAATTGCTACCATAGTCATGCCAAGTGAAGGTACGATAATCGCGAGAACCATGTAGAATAATGTGATTGAGTTGATTTTTCTACCATATTTTTCTATTTCAGTATATACTTGTTCATTAATTCCTTCAAGTATGGCTGATAATGATTTAGACATGTCTGAGCCAGTCTTAATTGAGTTAGAGATTTCCCAGAGCAATTTCTTTAGGTTATCGTTTGGGTTGTTCTTTATCGCTTTGTCTATCGCATCTTCGATCTTTGCCCCAAAATGAACATCCTGGACTATCTCGTTAAATACTTCTCCGGTAGCGCCGTAACTTTTTGCTACACCAATCAATGAGTTGAATAATGGTTCTCCAGATTGGACTTTGACTAAAAGATATCTGCCTGCGAATAGGACATTCTTCTCAATCTCTCTGCTTCTTTGATTAATATATACATAAGGTATGTTCATGAAAAAGAATATGAAGAATGCGAATATGGCTGGTCCTAATAAAAATAGCCATAGTATTGATATTTTAATTTGTAGGAATAATAATAGCAAAAGAAATAGGAATGTTGCTGTGACCATGACTGAATTAGTCAAAGCTTGAGCGATGTACTTGTTAGCAGTAGTCTTCATCCTAGCGATGATTAGGCTTTGCTGCAAGCCCGGAAACATTTTAGCAAGTCTGGGCGTAAGTTTCTCTATCAATGTAACCCCCTATTCGAATACTGTTCCGTGAGTGTAATAATTGGCAAGAATCATACCAATCTGGTTGATGTCTGTTATTTTCTTTTCAACTATAGCTTTAAGCATCTTAATTTTTTCTGCGAGATCCTTTTCGATATCTTTTTCAGTCATGCCTGTATAAAGGTTCAATGTCTCAAGCATAGTTTTTGATTTGTTCATCTTTTTCATAGTGTCTGATTGAGCATCCCATTGCAATAGAACGTTAGGATCACCATTTTCTAATATCTCTGCAATCTGCAGTGTTCTTCTTTTGCCGGTTCTCCTATTCCTGTTCTGGACAAGTATCAATGAAAGTGCCGGAAGCATGAGTTTAGGTACGTCGATAGGTGGATTGGTAAGTCTCATCACTGTCTCTTTAGCGTTATTCGCGTGGATTGTCGCATAGACTGAGTGACCTGTGTGCATAGCTTCGAATAATACTTCTGCTTCTTTCTGTCTCCTAATCTCTCCGACAAGTATTCTGTCAGGTCTCATTCTTAATGAATTGACAACTAAATCTAGCATAGATACTTCGCCTTTACCTTCAGGGTTAGCCGTTCTTGTTTCCATAGGCACCCAGTGCAAAGTCTTTGGCAATTGAAGTTCCCTTGTGTCTTCGATTGAGATTATCCTTTGATTTGGTGGTAAGAAGTTGCATAATACGTTCAGCATAGAAGTTTTACCTGAACCAGTACCGCCTGCGATTAGGATTGAAAGTTCGTGCTGCATAGCAAGCCAGACGTAAGCAGCTGCTTCATATGAAATCGTTCCTGCATTGATGAAGTCTGTGATAGACCATGGTTTTGATGCGAATTTCCTGATTGTGATTGTGTTGCCGAATGTCGAGATAGGAGTCAATGTCGCGTTAACCCTGTCGCCGCCTAGCAAGTGGGCGTCCATCAAAGGCCTTAGAATTGTGATCTGTTTACCTACATCTTTGCCGATCATTGTCGAGTAATGTCTTACTTGCTCTTCTGATTCTAGAATCACATTTGTCCTTAGCCAGCCATGTTTCTTGTGGTAAACCCAAATAGGTTCTTTTGCGCCGTTGACTACAACTTCTTCTAAATTTGAATCTTTGAGAAGGATTTCAACGTGGCCTAAGCCTAGATCTTGTTGTATTAAGTAAGTTGTAAGAAGGTCAAGATTCTCTTTAGTAATTCTTGGGAAATATTTTGTAAGTAGAGTTTCCATCTCTTTACGGAATGTTTCTTTTACTTTCTGCATTCCTTCGAAGCCGGTTATTTCGATTGTTCCGACATTTACTTCTGATACGAATTTTTCTCTGATTCTACTAAGAATAATGTTTGTCGCTTTACTTATGTTAAGAATAGAAATTTCGTAATTAGGCACGAAGTCAAGATCGCCTTGGGTTATGGTGACATCTACAAGGATGCCTTCAGCATTGATCTGGTAAGAATCTAGCTTTTTTTTCTCCAATGCATTCACCTTTATCTCAAAGCCGCCTTGGCTTTCTGCATTATAAGATATGCATCTTCATTCTCTGGGTCAAGGTCAAGCGCTTCTTCTGCCAATTTTATGGCTTCTTCATAGTTGAATTCGTCAAGCTTAATTAGCGCAGAATTTATCTTCTCGTTCACTTCAGATGGCGAGATGAGGCTTTTGCCTATAGTCTCGAGATTAACTTCGTCCATCATGGCTTTAGCTGCGCCATTCTCTGGGTCTATCTTCAAGACCTCATTGATTAGCGCCAATGCTTTCGCCTGATTCTTAAGTGTGAGATAATTCATTGCTTTATTCAGTAATTCGTCGACTTTCTGCTTATCGCCTTTTGTGCTAGGTGCAGGAAGCTCTAATGATGGTTCTCTTTTGATTCCGTCCATCTTGTTCCTGTATCCAGTCAATTTATTCCTGGCATAATTCACAAGCGGATCTGCGTTAGGCACTTCAGTGATCACTTGCTCAATCATACCGGATAATTCAGTGAGCGTATCCTGTATCGCCGCATAATCCCTAAGTTCTTCTGAACTTTTCAGAGACTCTAATAAGGAATAGATTTTGTACATCAAGTATACATTCTTGATGCCATCTTTGAGTTTTAGATTCTTTGATACGATTGACAGCGGCAGTTCTTGGTATAGCAAATAAAGGCCCTTATACATGTCAGGCAATAATTGGAATCTGCCTGAATCGACTGCTTCGTAAGCATCTACTATCATCTTCAATAATGTGAAATATTTTTCTCTCGCATAGCCTTGGAGTTCGCCTAAGACTATAGCATCTGAATGTGAAACCATTTCGAAATATCCGTCATATATCCTATTCCTGACTTCGACTTTTGTTTTGTCAAAACCTTTAGGCATAAGATTGTAGGTCTCTACGCTTTGCTTGTAGTATTGGAAGCCCATATCGAAATCGTTCTTCGTTACAAAGCTTTTGCCTTTTTTCAAGAAATGCTCAATCTTAATCCTGCCATCGTTGATGGCGTCCATTGCGATATTATTCTTAGTAGTGGAAATCTCTTTGTATGTTTTGAGGATATCATTCTGTAAGTCATGCTCGTTCTTGATGAAACCTTTAGGCATCTGGCTGTATAAAGTCTTTATTTCTGCATATTTCTGGACCGATGTGACTATATCTTTTTGCTTGATATGTGTCTTTATTTCGCCTAATAGATTCTGTATCTCGATAAGTTTCGAGTTCGCTGCGCCGACAGAGACTTTCTTTTTGGTGTCCATTATCTGCTGATGGACTTCCAATAGTTTTTGCTGCAAAGCAATCTTCTCTTCAAAGAATCCGTCAGGCAATGCAGTGTATGCTTCTCTTGCTGTGCTGTATGCTATGGATGCTTCATCCACTTTCTCTGCTTTAAGCGCGGCTTTCGCGATCAGAAGCTGGTTTTCAATAATTTTAGTTTTATCTTTCAGCAGGTTGTTCGCTAGTTTGCCTCTCAGGCTGTTAAGATTTTCATAGAATTCCAGAACTCTTTTTGTGATCTCATTCTTTTCGTGGAAGAATCCTGGCGGAAGTTGTTTGTATATTATCTTGATCTGGCTGTATATGCTTGACGCATTGTCGAAATCTTTATTCTTGAGCTGTGACTGCGCTTCTTTCAATAGTTTCAATATCTCGGCATGTTTCAATCGCATGTCATCTTGCAATTTGTTTTCCAGCCTTACAACAATCTCATTATTTAGTTTTACTAAATCGTCTTCGATATTCTGATATTTTTCTAAGAATGCGCCAGGCAGTCTATTGAATGCGTCATATAATTTCCTGTACATTTCTTTCGCTTCAAGGAAATCGCCTTCGAGAACAGATTTCTGAGCTTGATTCATAAGTTTAGAAACATCTGCAACTTGCGGTTGCGCTGATAATGGTGATGATACATTCAGATTTCCAGTTTGTCTAGCAGAGACTGGCGGTAAAGCTGCTTTTGTTTTTTCAGCAGGCATGAATTCTTTAATTACATCGCCAAATCCGAATTTTTTTTCTTTAGGTTTTGCGCCTGGTTCTAATTTTCCGCCTTCTTTGAGTTCAATGAACGGCGTTGTGAAATCGTATCTTATACCTAGAAGACCTTCTTCTTCAAAGAATCTGGCCCATTCCTCAACCACTTCAGGAGTGACTCCTAGAAGCTTTGCTGCTTCAGGGACAGAAATAGATTTACGTTCATTAAGCAACGCTAATAAAGAGTCTACATCGGTTTCCATAATCCCCTCTTTTTGCATGATACTTAAATTATGATTTTATTTATATATAAAGTTATCGGCTTTGGGTGTTTTTGTAGAATTAAATCAAAATATGTCTGCAACGGGTAAATTTTCTACTTTCTTATGCTATGACTGACATTCCTGAGCATTAGAAGTCTTATTGACTTCTATGCATAGAAGTGCTGATTGCACTTCTTGCGGACTGGAGCCTTGTCAGTGCTATGATTTAATAATAAAATTTACAAAGGTTGCAGACATTAGAATAAGTTTAAAGTTTGCTTTTTACCGCTTTATCTGAGATTATTGCGCTGTTTCCGCTCGGATCTTCGATTATGATCTTAAGTTTCTCTTGGCCCCATAGGACTTTGTTAAGTTTCTTGAGCATATTCTTGGCTTTCTTCTTTAAGTCTTCATCTTCTTCAGAATCTCTTGTCATCTCTATGATGTTCATCAATCTGTTGAGTATGCCTTCGACGTTTGTCACAAATCCATTCGAGCTCTCACCTGGTTCCATGGAAATCATATGCGGGATCTTGACTGTCGCTTCTGCGGATTTCACTACTCTTATTTTCATATCTTCTTCGGAATCAATCTCTAGTGTGAATTTAGCTGGTTCATGATGCTCTATGGCTTCCACGTCGGATTTGTGATACTTGCAATTGCTACAAGTCATAGCGAAAAGAATGACTTTATTGAAGTAAGGAATATCCATCTCATGCTCTGTAAGTGTGAGTGTCTTCTGGCTGCATATAGGGCAGATTTCGCCAGTTATGGCTGATTCTTCCTTAGTTTCTTCCATTTTACAAGAAAAAGTAAAAAATAATATAAAAAGCTTGCTCTTTTTATTGCTCAAACTTAGAAAGTTTGAGGCTTAGAATGCCAAATTGGGCATTCTATTCTACTACTTCAGTCTTATTGCTTCTGTAGATAGATGCGAATGCAGGAGTCACGCAGATCCAGTCATCGCCGAATCCAGCGACATCGCCTTCGATAGCGTCGCAAGTTTTCTTGATTTTGTTGATAGCTCTTTTCAGCTCAACAATATCTTTGTCTTTTAGATTTCTGATATTGACTAGAGCGATAGTGTGCCCATCTCTTAAAGAATCCAGAATTTCCCTTGTATCTTCGAAATCTTCGATGATAAATGGTCTGACTGTGATCTTGTCTGGAGCAGTTTTTACTGCATTATCAGCAAGTTCCACATATTCGTCAGTGGCTTCTTCGCCTTCTTCAGCTGCTTCTGTGCTGAATGTTTCGTCGAATTTCTCTTTTAACCCTGAAAAAAAACCCATATACAATCCCCTCCCTTCACTCTCTATGTTGTTCCACCTTTTCTTTAAATATGATGTTAGCGTTATACTATATTAACACTAAATGTAATGATTATATTACTTATAGAGGTATTTAAACTTTATGATTGTCTAAATATTATAGGTAAAACGCTATTATAGAGTATATACTTTGTTTTGTTGTACGCATTTATTTTCATATATGTGGCGTGATTGATTAAAAGCATTTTTACGTTAGTATATGTATACTGTAGAATCTAGATTTATGTAAATTTTAGTTTATTCGTCATCAACTGTGAAAAGTTTGCTGTCGTGCACATCAAATAATCCCAATCTCGCGCCTGCATCAAGCCAGCCATGCGCGTAGTTCAAGGCCGCGAATGCTGTTACAACCTCGCCTTTCTTCTCGAAATGCTTCGCGTCGGATATGTAACGTTCAATCATGTCAAGGAAATCCTTGCGCGCGTCAAGCATCTTCTTATCCGTGAATCTGCAATCAGATGCTTTAGCCAGTTTGTAAGCTTTATTAGAAACATCGAAATATTTTTCCAGCTTTTCTTTCGTTACTGTGTTTTCCATTTTGAAAATAAATGATAATAAAAATAAAAAAATAAAAACTTATGCCCCTTTAATAGGCATAGGTCTCCTGACGGTTATCGGCAATACTTCTTTCGCGTATTCCATTTTGGCCAGCTCGACTGGGTTGTACTTGATCTCTTCAAGATCTTCTTTACTCATCTTGAGAGCGAATGGTGCACCCATTGATATCTGCAATGCTCTGCTGCCTATCATACGAGCTTTCTCGTATTTGCTGTATTCCTCGTTATGTTCTTTTTCCATTTTCAAGACCTCACAACAGTTTCCTGAGCTCTTTGCCTTTTTTGACAGCAAGATCGATTATCTTAAAGATCTCGTCGACTGACAAAGGGTGCTCTCCGCCTTTTTGGAATGCGCATACGTTGCCGTCTTCCAATGTAGCAACAGTAAGCCTTGCGTCAACCAATTTCTCCTCTTCTCTTGTCGGATCGACAAGGAAATGGTCGCCTATTTTGTAGACAGTTACTTCTACCGGCGCGAAATTGATCGGCACTTTATTGTCGGACTTGTGCTTGTAGTCTATCTCTTTCAGGTCTTCGCTGATGTTAGGGAATCTAGCGTCTTGCAATGCTGCAATCGCTCCTAGAGATGCTGCGTCGAACAAGTTACCGTCTGCGTTTATAGGCACGATGTCAATTGTGATCATCCATGCTTTTTCGCCTTCTTTGATGCATAATTTTTTGAAGTCTAGGCAGCCGGATTCTCTGATTCCTCTGTCAACAACTCTTGCTAATTCAACTGCATCATTCGATGGCGGACCAGATTCGTAATCTGGGCTGGACATCGGTATGAGTTCAGCGCCTACCATTATGGAGCCCATGTCCGCTTGATCCGGATACGGAGCCATTGTTTCCATCTTGACGCCGACTATGACTTCTGTCGCGCCAAACTTTACTCTCGCAGAACCTTCTGCCTGCGGATAGACACCTTTCTCTACTGTCACATGCCTGTATTCATCAGTTTTCCTTCCGTCAAATCTGATGCCTTGGTTCAGTAATTTAATTAGGTGGTTTTTCATTTTGATCCCACTCCGAACTTCTGTTTCAATGCGCTTTTCTGGACTTCGTAGATATGCTTGCATGTCTCGTGAGCCAATTCTAGCGCTTTCTTCAGCTGTTCTTTTTTAATTACGCCGTCCATCTGCAGCAATGTTACTTTGCCTGTGCTAGGCATCATCGCTACTGGGATGTCTGCGCCGCCTTCGTACGAGTCTTCGATGTAGTTCAAGTCAACCAATATCTGGTCTTCTACTCTTCCTACAGCTACTGCTGATACGAGGTCTTTCATCACTATGCCTGCGTCTGCGAGAGCCATCGATGCTGCGCAGATACCTGCACATCTCGAGCCTGCATCACATTGAGGCAATTCTATGAAGACATCAACTACTGCGTTTGGGAATTTCGATAGGTCGATAGCTGGCAATAGTGCCTTCTCTGTGACCATTGAAATCTCTTTAGCTCTCCTGTTCGGGCCAGGCCTTGATCTTTCTCCTGAGCTCGCGAAAGGCATCATGTTGTAGTTGCATCTCAATACGCCTTTGGATGGGTCCTGCAAGAACTTAGGATAAAGTTCTCTTGGGCCGTATACAGCAGCGTATGCGATTGTCTTTCCGATCCTGAACATAGCAGAACCTACTGCGTTAGCCACTACGCCAACTTTAGCGTCGATAGGCCTTGTTTCAGTCTGCTTTCTTCCGTCTTCTCTCTTGTAAGTCATTTTCACTCACTCTCCGCAATTGTCAATTTCTTGCCGGTCTCTTTCTCGAGGAATTCTTTTACCCTTTCGGTAAGTCCTGAGGTGTGAGCTTCTCTTTCGATAAGCTTGATAGCCTGCGACGCAATTGCTTCTTTCTTGCCGTCTAATCCTACCATCCATATCCAGCCGTTCTGGCCGACTATGATCTGGCATTCTGTAGCATCTTTGATCATCGCGATCATTGATCCTTTCTTGCCGATGACTCTTGGAACTTTGCAAGGAGTGATAGTCATTATCCTTCCTTCGCTCAATTTCCTCAAGCCCGGTCCTCTCATTGTCAAATCTATGAGATTCTGGCTTGTAACATTCACGATTCTGCAGACCATATAGTCGCCGAATGTGTAGTACTGAGTCAGGTCTGCTCCTCTTTCTACGAAATTGCTAGTGCCTTCTTTCAATGAAAGCAAAGCTGTGTACGCAGAGTTGACTTCTGCTCTCCATCCGCTGAATGTGACGTCAAACACTTTCGCGATTATGACGTCTCCTGTTTTCGGGATGTACTTTCCGCTTAGCGGAATCAATTTTACTGTTCTTCCTTCAATGGAAGTCAATCCAAGCATGTTAGCATGGATCATGTCGCCGGCCCTGTAAGTTCCGTACCCTGGCAGGTAATCTAGACCTGTTGCAAGGACTTCGCCTGGGACAACGATATCTTTGTCTTTTGCTATTAATCCATTTGTCATTTTGTTCACCAAATTTAAGTTATTCTCTATCTCATTTCTTGATTATCATTTCTTGATAAGTTTAGTCTCGACTTCTCCATGCGTGTGGTCATTGAGCTTGTCAATGAATTCTTGGTACAAGCCTGCAGGGATCTGGACTGAGCATGTCAATGAACCATCCTTGTTCCATGTATCTTTGTCCACGATAGCGATATTCTTGATGTATGAGAATACGCTCGCTGCATGCGCCGGAAGCAGATGGATTTCAATCTCTTTCATTTCCATCCTTAAAGGCAATATCGTTTGTAATTTTGGAAGTATGGCCCTGACTTGGTCTTCTGCTGTCCTCATCTCATCGACATTTACTTTTGCAGTTTTTATCGCATCTGCAATAGCTTCTACTGAGACACATTTTCCTGTCTTTGTGTCTATGCAGTTCTGATGGATGATCTCGATAATTCTTTTCATCCTCAATGCTCTCTGAGCCTCTCTGTGCTCCTGCGTCAATTGCACTTCTCCGTGCTTAATTATGAATGCCGCGATCTCGAAGATGTCTTTTGTATTGAAGGCTTCCTGCAATAATTTAGTCGATGTCTTCAATCCTTTCTTCGCGTCTGAAAACACGAATTCAGCAGTGATCACGTCATGTATGTCAACATCTTTTCCATCCCTGAACTGCAATGCAAGTTCTGGATTGATTGTTATTTCGAATTTATCCGAACCTTTCTTCAGTTTAGCGATATGGAAATGCTCTTTCCTATTGTCTTTGCCATAGGTAGATGCTTCTTTCATTTTCTCACTTTCCTTACGCCTTTCAGGATTTTTTCCAATTGGTCCGGTGTTAGTTTGACATATGATTTTTCAGGGTATCTGATGTACGCTGCATCAAGTCTGTCTAAGCTCAATTCTTTGCCTAGAGTCTTGCATAATGCGTTTATCGCAAGATCAAATCCTTCTTCGATAGTCAATCCGTCTTTGTATTCGTTGTAGAGGATTTCCTCGACTTCTGGTTCGACTTCGCCGATGGCTTTTGCTTTGTATCTGAAATAGATGCCTGCAGGGTCTGTCTCGAACAATACTGGACCTGCTTCATCGATACCGATTATCAATGTTGATACTCCGAACGGACGTAGTCCGCCGGATTGGGTACATAATTGTTTGAGATCGCAAATATCTTTCACGATGCTCAATATGTCGATTGGGGAGTCGTAAGTCACTCTGTTCTGCTGAGCTCTTACTTGCGCTCTTTCTATCAGTACTCTTGCGTCGGAGATCATGCCTGATGCTGTCGCTCCGATATGTTCGTCAATTTTCCATATTTTTTCTACTGATTCTGGAACTATCAATCTGTCGACAAGACGTTTGTCTGCGACCAATAATACGCCGTCTTTGCAAACAATGCCGATCGCTGTCGATCCTTGCCTGACCATTTTTCTTGCGTATTCTACTTGAAGTAATCTGCCGTCAGGGCTGAACATTGTAATTGCTCTATCGTATCCCATCATCTGATGGGTCTGTGTTGAAGCTGCTTGTTGTTGCATATGATTCACCTCTAGATATGCGTCTTGGCCTTGTTTATCATTCCTGATACATTGACCGATTTGACTATAACTTCTGACTCATTTAATTGAGTTATGAGCATTAAGGATGTTTTAAGCTGATTGACGAACCTGTTGCTTACTCTGATTATTCCAGATTGAGTCTCAGGGTTGTACAATTCTTTCATCAATTGGATTCCGGCTAGTGACATTCCTAGCTGTCCGAAATAGCTTGATATTTCCAATTTTAATTGGCTTAGAAGGTTGTTTTGGCTTTGTATTTTAGATTTTGACAGCACTCTGAATACAAGGTATCTTTTCTTTTCCCTCAGGCTTGGTAAAAGCCTTTGCATTTTGGTTGCCATTTTAAAATCTGTTTCTGATCAACAGAGAAAAGTGCTTTTCTGTCTCTTTCTCTCTCACAGTGCTTTAAAGTATATGTTTATTTATAAAGCTTACGCTATTATAATATATAAATATATATGGAAAAGAGTTCTATAATACGTCTGCCAATAATCCGAATGTAGTTATCTTCTTGACATAGACCTTTACTTCCTGGCCCATTTCGTAATCGCCTTCAATAATCACTGGTTTGTAGGCGTAGTTATGGCCAATCCATTGATTGCCTTCGCCTTTTTCATCGATTAGTATCTTGCCTTTCCAGCCGTACCAGCGTTCGTTTCTCATGTAGGAGATGTTGTTGAAGATTGATGCTAATAATGTGCTTCTGTTCTTGGTTTCCAATGGATCAACTTGGTTGTCCATCTTTTTCGCTTCTGTTCCTGGTCTTGCTCTGAATCTTGATATGTACAACGCGTCCGGCATTAGCTGTTTGACGAAATCTACTGTATTGCTGAAGAATATTCTTGATTCGCCGGGGAATCCAACGATTACGTCTGTTGCTAGTGTTAAATCTGGAATCTGTTTTTTGAATTCGTGGATAATATCTTTAAATTCATCCAATGTGTATTTTCTTTTCATGTTCTTCAGGACGTATTCGTTTCCTGATTGGACTGGCAGATGAATGAACTTGAACATTTTGTCGGATTTGTACACTTCGATAAGTTCGTTGATGATTGGTTTAACGTTGTCTGGGTTCATCATTCCCAATCTGATCTTGAAGTCGCCTCTTATTGCGATTATTTCTTTTAGAAGTTCAGGAAGCTTGCTCTTTTTTTCTTTCTCGAGCATGTAACAGGCATTGTCTTGGCTTGTTATCCATAATTCTTTGCAGCCTTGCGTCACAGCTTTCTGCGCTTCTGCTTTGATGTCTTCAATTGCGTAGGATTGCAGTTTTCCTTTGATTGATCTTACTGAGCAGTATGCGCATTCGCCGTTGCAGCCGGATGCTATCGGAATGATTGCGATCAATTTACTTTTTCTGATTCTCGGCAGATTTATTTTAATGTCATCAGAATAAGCGATCATTGTTATCGGATTCTTGTTTAGCGTGTCTTCGACTGCTTCTACGATATTCTTGATGTTGTGTGTCGATAAGAAACTGGCCAATGGTTCGAACTTCCTGACGCTGGCTATGACATCCATTGTCACGCATCCTGTTACGACAAATGCTTTGTCAGGGAATCTTTTTTTCATGTCCTTGACATGGTTAATCGCAAGGATATCTCCCTTGACTGTGCAAATGTTGAGAATAATTAATTCTGCATCTTCTGGTTTTTCAACTATCTTGAAATCTTTTTTCTCCAGTATGCCGGCCATGACTTCTCCTTCAGATTTGTTGCTGGAGCAGCCATAGCTTTCTATGCAGATGTTTGTCATGATTAGAAACTTTTGCCGAACGATATATAAAGTTTGCTTAGTACTATCATCAAAAGGTATATAAACGGTTATCAGTTATAATATGTATAATGAAAGATAAGCTTGTAAAACATAATGATTACGAATGGATTCTTCCTACTTCTGCTCGCAAAGAGATGAAAGTGGAAGGCAAACTTATCGCTAATAAATCCATTTATGATTCTATGGAAGATGAGACCATTTCTCAGCTCAGCAATGTATGCTGTCTTCCAGGTGTTGTCGGTCCTGTCATCGCACTGCCTGACGCGCATATCGGTTACGGATTGCCGATGGGTGCTGTCGCTGCGTTTGATGCAGAGGAAGGTTTGATATCTAGCGGACTTTGCGGTTTCGATATAAATTGCGGAATCAATACGATCCGTACAAATCTTTCTATTGAAGAAGTGCGAAAGAAAATTTCTGTTCTCATTCCTGAATTATTCAAAGCAGTTCCTTGCGGAGTCGGCAGTAAAGGCAGACTTAGATTGACTAATTCACAGCTTGATGAAGTTCTCACTCGCGGAATAAATTGGGCGGTCGAAAATAATTATGGCGTCAAGGAAGATATTGCGCACATGGAAGAGCATGGTTGCATGGAAGGCGGAGATTCTTCAAAAGTTTCTGATCTCGCCAAGGATAGAGGCCGTTCACAGCTCGGTACTTTAGGTGCGGGAAATCATTTTTTGGAGATACAATCTGTCGCAGAAATATTCGATCAGAAGACTGCCAAGAAATATGGAATTGTTGATATGAATCAAGTCCTGATCATGCTACATTGCGGTTCCCGCGGACTTGGGCATCAAGTCGCTACTGATTATCTTAAAATACAGGAAGAAGCTGTAAAACGTTACAATATCTGGCTGCCTGATAAACAATTAGAATGCGCGCCTGTGCATTCAAAAGAAGGGCAGGATTATTTCTCTGCGATGAAATGCGCAGTAAATTATTCTTTCACTAATCGTCTTGTGATGACGCAATGGATTCGCGAAACATTCGCCCGCGTTTTTGAACGCAAATGGGAAGATATGGACATGCAGACACTTTATGGTTTATGCCATAATGTCGTTAAATTAGAAGAGCATAAAGTTGATGGCAAAAAAAGAAAACTTTATGTCCATAGGAAAGGAGCTACTAGAAGTTTCCCTGGTGATATAGCACTTATTGCGGGCAGTATGGGCACATCATCTTATATCCTTGAAGGAACTCAGAAAGCGATGGATATCACATTCGGCAGTTCATGCCACGGCGCAGGACGCGCATTGTCGCGGAATGCTGCGATTGCCAGATTCAAAGGCGAAACCATCAAGTCTGATCTTGCTAAACTCGGGATTTTGGCGAAGTCTACATCTCCTATTGTTCTGGCTGAAGAAGCGCCAGATGCATACAAAGATGTATCTGAAGTGATCGATTCTGTGCATAGCGCGGGAATCAGCAGGAAAATCGTACGTCTTAATCCGCTCGGCGTCTTGAAGGGTTAATTAAATATGGTTAATTCTAAGTGTGACGATTATGCGAATAATCTTTTTAATAAAATAAATAAATCGAAATATTCTTTTAAATGCGGGGCTGAGAGGATAAAGATTATTAGAAAAAATGGAAATTATGATACGGATATTGATTATTATATTTATAATGAACATGATTTTAGAAGATCGAATTGTAAATCTAATCTTAAACAGGTTAGGGCGGGCAAATGTAGAGCTCTAACCAATCCTTGTAATGTTATATTTGGATATAATTTTGAATTTACAAGATTACACCCTTCTTACATGCAACAAACACCCTCGGGCTATAAACCAAAAACTCTTTTTGGAGTGCTTTGTTATAAAAAGGGCAGTTCGTATATAATTACTGGTAAAGAATATGATATTGGGACTCCTCATGCAACTAACGCAATAGAATTAAAATTAAATGAGGGTATAAAAGAAAAAATTCCGGAGGATATAATTAAGCCTATAATAGGGGCAATTGTTTTAGCCATTGAAAAAGCAAAATCTAATCCTTCTAAAGTCTTTCGTGTTATGTTTCTTCCAATAATGATATCAGAACAATATGCGGAATTTGAATTAGTACCTTATCTAGTTAAATTAGGAGATATAATCACTAGGGTTAAAAACTTGGATATAGTATCAGATGACATTAAATTTGATTTAGATTCTCAAATATCAGTTGTAGCATTAAATTCTAATAAGGTGGAAAAGTTTATGACTTATTTTTGTAAAAATTCTGAAAAAAGAATATCTCGAAAATTAAATTTATTCGAAGAAAATGCTTGTCTTGAATGATTGTCCGACTGCATGGAGCGACTTTTCAACAGACTCATAAATTACGCCGTCGTATTTTATCTGTTCGTGATTCCTGAACAATCTGAGTTCAGGAATAAAATTGTGCTTTTTCTTTTTCAGAGAGTTTTTGTCAGGATCTATCCCTTCCATCTCTGCTTGCTTGTGCAGGTAATATCCGACATAATTGTCATCGACAATGAGGCTTTTTATCTGAGCCAAATCAGCTTTCTTAATCTTCTCATGCGGTTCCATCATTAGGATCCAATGGCATGATGAATTTTTCAATGCAAGGTTTCTCGCTTTTCCGAAGTGATTGTCCCACACATGATTAATTATTTTGCAAGGGATATTATGACTTTCTTCGAACTTTTTTATCTCTTGCAAAGTGTTATCAGAAGAACCTATATCAACTACGACAATCTCGTGAGCTATTGACTTGACACTCTCCAAGCTACTCTTTATAGTATCACCATCATTCTTAGTCAACATACATACGGATATTGTCATCAGTACGTATAGATAATGCACTCGGGGTTTATAAGTGTTTTCTTAATGTTTTGAGAAATCGGATTTTAGAATAGTTTTTGTACGATATCATCGACAGTCATATTCTCGAAGACTGGGCAATCTGCTCTAGCCCAATTAATTATGTTTTGTATCTTCTTACGTTCATTCTTGTTTATCCCATTGAATAAATGATCAGGGAATGTTTCGCAGAATTCTGGTCTTTTCTTGTTCCATACACTGCACGAATATTTGTCTCCGATCTTGGTTAGTTTAGCGCAAGGGATATGCAATATGATCTCATGATTATTGAAAGGCGTATCTTTCACTTCTATGATTTTCTTATCCTTGAGCCAAGCGAATCTTTGCGCCATATCTTTGCCTTCAGTCCAGCAAAAAGTGGTACAGCATTTCGCGCATTTCTGGCAGATTTCCGAACTGGCTAGTTTTGATTTCATTATCTATCAGTTATGGTCTTGCGTTATAAGGGTATCTGTGAATATAGCTAGAATTTGATCAGGGTTATATGCCTGGTTTCTTCAAAAAATAAATCGTATTCTGGCCGTCTTTTGATTTCACGCCATACCTGAAAGCATTATTTACATATTCTAATAATAAAGTTTCTTCTTCGTGTATCTTATCTCCTTTCAATATCTCCATGCTGAATTCTTTGATATTACGTTCTATATTCTTTTTTATTTCTCTGCCGCCCTGCCTTGACCAATTACTATTTTTTATTATAGCTTCTCTAGCTTCTTCCGATATTTCGAGATGGAGTTTACTTCTTTCATATAATGTCTTTCTTCTTTGTTCTAAAAATTTACCATATACTCTTACTATGCCTTCATAACTTAGAGTATTGAATTCAACCAGGTCGCATCTTCCCAACATTCCCGGCGGGAATTCTTTCCATATTTCCTGCATTCTATATCCTTTCTTAGAATCTTGTCTAGAACCGAATCCAATTCCTTCTTTTGCAGATTCTATCCCAACATTTCCGACATTGCTAGTCATTATGATGATAGCTTTCGAAGGACTATATGGTGTTCCATGATTATCAAGCATAGTTTTTGAATCGAGCAGTCCAAATAAGAAATTACGTACTTTAGGGTGGGCTTTTTCTATTTCATCAAATACAATAACACACTCTTCGTTTTTTCTTAATTGCGTAGGTATTATCCCAGTTTGCGGGTTTCTTTTGTCATCTTCTGAACCAACATATCCTGGAGGTGAACCTATAAGTTTAGCGACCTCATGTTCCAAGCAATATTCGGCACCATCTATTTTTAACAATGTTCTGCCAGGGAAAAGATATTCATTCAATTGCCTTGCTAATTCGGTTTTACCTACTCCGCTTGGGCCAACGAATAGAAATCCTTGTGCTAAGTCGGGATCGGCTAGACCTGTCTCTTTATTGATAAGTGCGGCTACAATTGCATCAATAGCATGGTCCTGCTCGAAGATGACTGATTTCATATAATCTTCTAGATACAATAATTTGGATCTTCTTTTTTGTTTGGCTTCCTCAGGAGTCTGTTTCTGCACTTTCGTCTCAAGGTTTTCTTTTTTAGGTTCTTTTGCAGTATCTTTGGCAGGTTCTTTCGGGGGGTCATTCCTTCTAGGCGGTCTTGGCGCAGGTTCATCAACTGCGAAATATTCGTCAGGTATCCTATCCTCTTTCACAGATATGCCTGCTGATTTTATGATTTCCAATATCCTTGATCTTGCGCGACCATTAATTACTTCTGAAGTAGGTAAAGTCGCTATGTATTCTATATCTGTCTGGCATCTGTCGTTAAGTCTCAACAGAGCATAGTCCATGAATAATGCAGCGATCCCTTCACTTCTTTCTTGGCCAATCCAGTATTCCGCAACATTGAGCGCTCTCATGAATTCGGTCTTCACGCCGTCATATCTATTACGGAAATATCTGTTCATTGTGAAAATCAATTGATTGAGATCTATTTTTGAATCTGCGAACTGCTCCAGATAATACGCGCTGGCATATTTGTCAGAATCATTCGGGATGTGCATCAGACAATGGTCTTTGTAAGTTTCAGTGCCTTTATCTCCTTCACATAGGAATTCGATGCCTTCTTTATAGAAATCGCCTGCTGACAATTTGAATATATTCTCAAATACTGGTCCTTCGGTCAATCCGTTTATATCAAGCTTATCAAGCATGAAACCTCTTTCGCTCAGAATACTTAATGTCAATAATGTCGAGAATCTGTCAGGATAACCTACCTTTTGGATGGCACTTTTTATACCATCTAGAGGGCTTTTTACTGCTTTATATTCATCAATAATTGTCTTAAGATGTTCTTTATTGATGTTATCTTCTAAGGACATTAGTCAATAGTGTAGTGTAAGAAATTTATATAGTTATTCATATCTATTCGGCCTGCAACAAGTAAATTTTGTTGATTTTTGCGATTCTAGAATCAGATATCTATGATTTTGCCTTCTTTGCCGACATTTATCACTCTTGTTGTGCCAATCATCTCTTCCAGGCCTTTTGCTTCATGGACATGAGAGCATAATAGAATATCCGGTTTAAGTTCGCTTATGGCTTTAGCTATGCCTTTGCTTGGCGGGACAAACCTTGACAATCTTTGCATAGAACTGCCTTCAGGATGCATGTGAGTGATCATTATCTTCTTTTTCATACTTTTGACGTAGTCATTGCCTTTCTTGAGCAGGTTGAATGTCTCTTCTTCTGATAGCATCGGTGCTGGACCTACATTTGTAGAACCGCCACAGCCGAATAGTCCAACGTCATCGATTTTAACAGAATAGCCGTGCAGGTTGGTCGCGTTGTATTGCGCTGCAAGGAAATCTGCGGTCGCCAATGATTCATGGTTGCCGGGAATAAGGAACACTTTCTTGTTCTTCTTGATGAATGGACCTAGGATGTTCTCTGTGGACTGCTCTGCGTATGTTATGTCGCCGCAGATTACTACTAAATCAACTTCTTCCTTTTCTGCGCGGTCTGCCAGCTTTTCAGCTAGGCGAGAGTCGCCGTGTATGTCGCCGAATGCGAGTATCTTCATAGTAGTATTGGCAAAATACGCTTTATTTAAAGATTGCTGAGAAGACGCTTATTTCTTTTTGCGTTCTGGTCTTTCCTTGATTGTCGCTTTTTCTTGTGCGAGATTGACAATTGTAGAGGGCTTTCCGTTTATTTCGTTATCGTATATGATGAAGTCGCACTTACTTTTGATGTCTGTGCTTAATGTGTCAAGATTTATCATGAATTCTTCGCCTGTCTTGTTCACAGATGTAGTTATTATCGGTTTACCCAATCTCATGACAAGGCCCATGATCCAGCTGTCGGGTATTCTTATCCCAATCGTTCCTTGGCCAAGATTAACTTCTTTCGGAATGTTTTTCCCTTTAGTCTTTAGTATGAGTGTATATGCACCTGGCAGTTTTTTAAACCAATCTTCTGCTTCTTTTGTTACTACACAATTCTCTTTGATCCAATCTATGTTCGGCGAGATGACTGAGAATGGTCTGTCTTGCTGGCCTTTGATATCCCTTAATTTCTGGACTGCTTTTGGATTTGTAGCGTCGCAGCCAAGTCCGTAGATTGTGTCAGTCGGATAGATGAATATTGATCCTTTCTCTATTTGTTCTAGTATCTGCATCAATTCCTGTTCAGCTTCCTGAAGATTTATGATTCTCATTAAAATTTCAGAGCGCTAATACCTTTATATATCTTACGAATCGGAGATTTTTGAGAAAAAGTTTATTCAACCATTATGCCGTACCAGAAGTAAAGAAGTCTGTCCAATGCTCTGACTATTTCTGGGCCTTTGCCTTGCACGACTATGCAATTGTTGTCGAATAGAATTTGCGTAGGTTCTTGGTCTTTCAGATAGAAAACAGGTTTATCTGTGCTTCCACATGTTATGACTGGAGTTCCAGTTGTATCATTATAAGGTTTTGCGTATGCGCCTTTGATCTTGAGATGCATAGCTCGTTCCATTGATAGTTTCAATTCGCCGGATGCTACTGCCACATATTTCAATGCTTCTGACCCCGGCGTATATGTTGTTGGATCGAATGTGACATAATATACGTCAGAGCCTACGAATGCTTCGGATATTCTGCCTTTTATGTCGATATCTTTCACAGACAATGGATCATTATGGAATCCGACTGTGTATAGATTATTTCCACTTAGGATGTCCGTATACCAGATTCCATCAACTTTCGAGAATTCTAATCCTTTGTATGAATATGATTCTTCAGTAGCTCTTGTTATTGTCTTTCCTGTCAATGTGCTTATGTCTATGAGTTTAGTATCTCTTATGTAATTGATTGACAAGATTAGACCGAAAATCACGATTATGCCTATGATGAGATAAGTAGCATTTTTCTGGCTTTTCTGTTCTACTTCTGGATCTAATGCGATGTCCTGATTAGACATAGCTGTAATAGTATTCGGTATTATCGGATTGCCGTTATCATCTAAATCCATGTTTATCAAATGTGATGCTACTTCTTTATAACCTTTTGTAAAGTGGAAGAGTTATATTTAATTGATTATTCTTATCATAATACAAAAGATATATAAATTCCTAATATTAATTATAATGAAGAGGTAAGATAGAATGCAAAGATGGAGATGGATAAGTGTTATTTTATTCTTAGTGTTATTTGCTAGTCTTGTTTCAGCTGATAATATAGCGGGAACTTCACAACGTCTTTATGCGACTCTTATCAGTCAACAGCCTGATCCAGTTTCACCGGGCAATTTCCTGGAAGTGCGTTTTAATATTGAGAATAACGGCGGTGCTGTAAGCGATTTAACTTTTGAGTTAGTTCCATCATATCCTTTATCACTCATAGACTCCGGCTCTAAATATGTTGGTTCAATATTAGCGGGACAGCTTGGTAAAGATGCAGTCACTCTTTATTATAAATTGAAAGTGGATGCAAATGCCACTGCGGGAAATGCGACTCTTAAACTTCGTTATAAAACTCTTAACGGAGCGTACACCACATTTGATGAATTTACTATCCGTGTACGTGAACCACAGGCGTTCTTGACTATAAGTTCTGTTGTTACTAATCCAGCCGAATTAGTGCCTGGCAAGTCAGGAGAGATCAAAGTGGGGATCACTAATTATGCGAAATTCACAATGAGGAATGTCAAGCTCACTTTGCCGACAAGCGCTACATCATTCACAGGCTTCGATAGCGGAGCTGACAGGTTCATATCTTCAATCGGTCCAGGTCAAACAGTGTATGAAACTTTCAAAGTATTGGTATCTGGAAGCGCGACTTCTAAAGTGCAGGATACGGCTATAACCATGACCTATGAAGATGAGATTGGCACTTCTTATTCAAAAACTATCAATGTAGGTCTTATAATAAATGAACATCCGCAATATCTTGTGAATGTTGAAGAATCAACAATATTCTATAAAGGGCAGACTGGTAATGTTGTGTTCAGCATTGCAAATACTGGCACTTCTGAGATGAAGTTCGCAATACTTGAGCTTATGCCCGCAGATAATGAAGAATATGAAATAATCTCTGCACCTAAAGTTTATGTAGGTAATTTGGAAAGCGATGATTATGAAACAATCACTTACAAAGTGCATGTGAACGGAGTTGATGAATCAGTTCCATTCAAACTGCAGTTAAGATACAAAGATACTATAAATGCTGAATATACTGATGATATTGTATTACATTACAAAGTTTATTCAAAGAGCAAGGCTGCATCATATGATCTTGCAGTTGTGCCTGGAATCGGTTCATATATGATGTATCTTATGGTATTTGTACTGGTTATAGTATTCACAATATTCATGGTCTTGGATTGGATGCATAATCCTATGCCTAGATACAAACACATATTATGGCTCATAGTCATATTAACTTTCGGAATTGGGGCATTAATGTATTATTTCTTCGGCAGAAAAAAAGCCGAGATATGATGATCTAATGGGGGATGGATGGAAATACGTTTCCATAGCGACAAATGGAAAACATAATCATAGAGCTCAAGGATGTTTGGAAAGTATACCGGATGGGTCTTGTTGAAGTGCAGGCTCTTCGCGGTTTGAATTTCAAAGTGCATCAAGGCGAGTTCGTCGCCATAATGGGTCCTTCAGGTTCGGGCAAATCAACTTCTATGAATATGGTAGGATGCCTTGACGTGCCTTCTCGTGGCGCAATCTATCTAGGCGGAAGAGATATATCTAAATTGCATGAATCTGATTTAGCACAGATACGTGGACAAAAGATCGGTTTCATCTTCCAGCAGTTCAATCTTATCAATACATTGACGGCTATGGAGAATGTGATGCTGCCTATGACTTTTCAAGGAATGCCGCCTGCGCAGCGTAAAGACAGGGCTAGAAGGTTGCTTGAGCTTGTTAAATTGGGCCATAGGATGAATCATAAACCTGTTGAGATGTCTGGCGGAGAACAGCAGCGGGTAGCTATCGCGCGTTCTTTGGCTAATAATCCTTCAGTCATCCTTGCTGATGAGCCAACAGGTAATCTGGATTCCAATACAGGCACAGTTGTCATGGATTTCTTACGTTATTTGCATGAGCAGGAAGGGCTTACTATTGTCATGGTCACACATGATGAGCATGTGGCGAAACAAGCAGATAGAATCGCTTATCTCAAAGACGGCGAAATAATTGCAGATAAGTTGACTAGGCCTCATCATGTGCATGTACATAATCCTGAGAAAACTGTTGAAAAGTTAGGAGTTCTAGGTATGAAACATGGAACTAAGTGATTATGCCAGTTTTGCTTTGAATAACATAACACATAATTCTTTACGTACTTGGTTGACTATGATTGGCATTTTTTTAGGCATTGCTACCATTGTTTCGCTCCTTAGTCTTGGTCAAGGTTTGCAAGACGCAATAGGTTCTCAATTCTCACAGCTTGGTACTGATAAGATTACTTTTCAGAATTCGCAAGGTTTCTCAGGGCCGCCGGGCACTATGGTTGCTAAGAAATTGAATGATCATGATCTTGGTGTTATGAAAAGCGTGAAAGGCTTTGAGTTGGTTTTTGGCCGTCTGCTACGTTTTGATAAAGTAGATTTCAATAAGAAAACAGTATTCACTGCTTTGATTAGTCTGCCTAAGAAGACCAAAGAGATGCAGTTGGCTTATGAAGTCGGCAAGTGGGAAGCGGAATCTGGCGAATTGTTGAATGTGAATGACCGCGGTAAGATTCTAATCGGCAATGACTACGCGCATAAAGAAGTTTTTTCACGTAATTTGCGTGTCGGTGATAAGCTATTGATTCATGATAAGGAATTTGAGATATCAAGCATATTGAAAAAAACTGGAGCTCTTTACGGAGAGGCCTTCGTGGTTATGGCTGAAGAGGATATGAAAGAAATTCTTGGCATAGATGATGAATGGGATCTGATTGTCGGCAAAGTAAGCGGTGGCGTAGATGCTGTGGCAGTGGGCGAAGTCTTGAAGCGGACCATACGGCGCGATAGGGGGATACGGGATCCTTGGAATGATGATTTCACTGTCCAGACTCCGCAGGATATGTTGAAGACTTTTGGAAATGTTTTATTGATTGTGCAGGCCGTACTCGTGGGGATTGCTGCGGTATCTTTGCTTGTCGGCGGTATCGGTATAATGAATACCATGTACACTTCTGTTCTTGAACGTACTAAACAGATTGGAATAATGAAATCTATCGGCGCTCGTAATTCCACCATATTGATACTTTTCATGATAGAATCAGGGATGCTCGGATTTGTCGGTGGCGTAATTGGTCTCGGTCTTGGCGTGTCTTTCAGTTATATGGTTGAATATGTAGGAACTTTAGTATATGGTTCTGCGCTGATACAAGCATCATATCCGCCATTCCTATTGATAGGCGCTTTATTGTTCTCTTTTTTCATTGGCGCAATGGCTGGCACTTTTCCGGCGCTGCAGGCTGCGCATCTTAAACCAGTAGATGCGTTGAGGTACAGGAAATGATCAATTCTCACGCCATTGCAGATTATCTTGTGATTGTCATAAATGGTCTTCGCCGTAGATGGTTGCGTACTTCTCTCACAATGATAGGCATCTTCATTGGTATTGCTGCTGTTGTTGCTCTTGTGAGCATCAGTCAAGGCATGAAGGTGTCGATAGACGAACAGTTCCAAAAGCTTGGATATGATAAACTGATTATTGCGTATAAAGGCGATGTGATACCTGGGATTGGCGGCGGAGCAGAATCCTTGACCACAAAGGATGCTGATTTCATAAAACGTGTCCGCGGAATAGAAGATGTTGTGTATTTTAATAATCCTACAGCAGCTATCGAGTATAAGGATCAGACGATTTTCTATATTATAATAGGATATCCTACTGATGAGAAGCAGAAATTGTTCGATGAATTCTTGTATCCTTCAATCATAGAAGGACGCAAATTACGTAAGAGTGACAAGTATAAAGTGACTGTTGGTATCGGGTATTACCAAGATAATGTGTTCAAGACTAATCTCAAGCCTGGCGCGAAATTAGCAATCAATGGAGTTGATTTCGAAGTTGTAGGCATATATGATAGAATAGGAAATCCGCAGGATGATATGCAGATATATATGCCGGAAGATACTGTGAAAGAATTATTTAATTTAGGGGATAAGGTAAGCAGTATTATCGCTAAGACTGCGCCTGGCGAGAATCCTTCGGATATCGCTGAACGAGTGCGGGTTCAGTTAGCAAATTATCGTAATGTGAAAGAAGGCAATGAAGATTTCATCATACAGAGCTCTGAAGATATGATGAAGACGATTACACAGATATTGAATATAATACAGATAGTTTTAGTTGGTATAGCTTGCATATCCCTTTTTGTCGGCGGTATCGGCATAATGAACACTATGTATACAGCTGTGACTGAAAGGACTCAGCAGATAGGGATAATGAAAGCTATTGGCGCACGCAACGAAGATATCATGACAATGTTCTTGATAGAATCTGGAATACTCGGTCTTGCTGGCGGCACTATAGGAATCATAATTGGATATCTTTTCGCGAAAGCTGTTGAGTTGATTGCTGTCTATTACTTGAAAGTCACTTTATTGAAGCCCTTCTTCCCTTGGTATCTTTTAGTTGGTTCACTATTATTCGCTTTTATTGTAGGTGCTTTAGCAGGTACACTTCCTGCAATAAATGCTTCTAAATTGCAGCCTGTTGAGGCGCTTAGATACGAATAAAAAGGAGAATTAGAATTTTGGGTATACAGATAGTATTAATAAACTTTTAATAGAATAATCTTATTTTACATTAAAAAATCATTTAGATGATTTTCTCTTTGTTTTAGATTCACCCATACTCTTAACTCTATTGAAAGATTTTCCAAACTCGATAGCTAAATGGGACCCATAGCTTGATATTGCTATAGAAAGGAACATGAATGAGTACCATATCATTTCTGAAGAACTCTCTAATGTGTCCCATCCTTTACCATCCACTAAATGGTATACTGCCATAGAAATCACTCCCATAAGCGTAACCAGGAAGAATATTGCCAATGAAGAAAATATATTTTTGAAAGAGTCATCATTAAGATGTTTGACGACCATAAAGATGTAGTATAGTATGATCATGCCTATAATAGAAGTGGTCACTGAGGTGAATTGCGCGATGAATAGTATTATATCTTCTTCAATCATTTGAACCAGTACTCCTTAGAGCTTTCAACCGCATCCAATGCAGTCCTATAGAAATAAATAAATGATGCGAATATGAATCCATGAGCGATGGATTCGAATAATAATGCAATCTCTTCGCCATAATAATGACCTAGCATATCGCCAAAAGTGTGCAAAGAGAATGCGAAATAGAGTATTATTACGCCATACATCCTGAGCTTAAGCACTTCTTTGGTTGATTCGATACTGTTCTCTTTAGCTTTGAATGCCAAATAGACGGCGATTGCGCCGAAGATAATAGTTGCGATAAATAATATCTCTGGAACCATAATTATTTTCAAGTAATTATCCTATATAAATATTTCGAAATATAGATTGTCCAGAGGTAAATTTATATATCTTTAATTCTTTTATCTTGTAATGCGAAAGAAGATAATGATAGTGGATGATGAGCCTGATGTGGGCAAGACTATTGAAGTGCTTCTTGAGAAGAATGGATTTGATACAATTTTGGCATACAATGGCGATGAGTGCCTTGATAAGTTGAAGGCTGAGAAACCTGATCTTATTCTTATGGATATAATGATGCCAGGCACTCCTGTGAAAAAAATAGTCTCAAAAATCAAAGGGATAAAAATAGCTTATCTTTCAGTGGTGAATTATGTGGAAGCGGAAAAAGAAGGATTGATCGGGAAGAATCATGTCGTTGATTATATCCAGAAACCATTCAATGTGAATGACTTAGTCTCTCGGGTAAAGAAATTAGTCTCTATCTGATTTTATTCATCTTTTTTGTTCTCTAAACAATCTTTCAACTTGTTTAATAGTACTGGCTTCATCTACGCCTTTATCCGGTCTTAATCTAATCACTCTAGGGAATCTTAATGCGTAGCCTGAGCTGTATGTAGGCGATACTTGGATCTCTTCATAACTAAGCTCTAGAACTATCTTCGGTTTGATATCGACATGCTTGTCATCTTCTTTTGTAATCAATGGTTTGGCCATCTTTGTCAGTTCTCTGAATGTCAAGCCTTCTTCTTCCTTTTCTTTCAATCCTGTACCTACTTTGCCGATTGTGACGAATTCGTCGCCGTCTCTGCACGCCAAGTCAAACGAACTTAACCATTGGCCTCTCTTGCCTTCGCCCCATGTCGCGCCTACGATTACGAGGTCTAGAGATTCCATGACTGGTTTGACTTTCATACCATAACCTACTCTTGCGCCGGGTTTGTAGGGTGCGTCCAATCCTTTGACCATGATTCCTTCATAGCCCTCTGATAATGATAATTGATAGAATTTGTTAGCTTCATGCAAGTCGTCTGTTATTATCTGGTTCGCTAGAAGTAATTTGTGCGGTATAATTTTAACTATTTTTTCTACCGCTTTTCTTCTCTCAATGAACTGCTTCTTGATCATATTCTCGCCGTCTAGCTCTAACACGTCGAAGATATGAAGTTCAACCGGTAGCTTCTTGATCATCTCATGGATGTCATGCTTTCTCTTGATTCTTTGCGAGATATTCTGGAATGGAATATGGATTTTTTTAACTGGATCAATGCCGACGACTTCGCCGTCTAGGATGAAGTCATGGGATTTGATGTTATCTTTTATGACTTCGACAACGTCTGGGAATTGTTTAGTCACATCTTCTAGACGTCTTGTGAATAATTTTATTTCTTTGTTGTTTCTGTGGATCTGCAGCCTGAATCCGTCATACTTGAATTCTAATGCTGCCGGTTTTCCTACAGTCTCGAATGCTTCTTTGATGTCTGCTGCTTTGAGATAGAGCATCACTTTGACTGGCGTGCCTGGCACAAGGCCTATCTTCATCAGGCTTTGCAGGCTTCCTGCTTTGCATCTTGATGCGACAATCGCATAATCATTTGTAATTTCAACAGCTTCTTCTACTCTCTTAACTAATCTGTTATAGACCTCTCTGCCTAGCTCTTCATCTTTTGCTTGAATATAATCGTAATCTTGCACTCTTTTATTATCTAGGTCTTCAATAGTTTCTATATCTAGGATTTTTCCAGTGAGTTTGTGTTTTGCCTTATAATCTAAAATAGTGCCGCATTCTATGCATTTTTCTGTTTGCGGCATTACTTTACCGCAGTTTGCGCATTTCATGAAAATAGGAAATACTGGCGGATAGCAGGCCCAGACTATCGCATCTCTCAGGCTGCCTTCTCCTATGCCGACTCTTAAATCTTCAAGAACCATTCTTGTGATATATTTAGCTTCCAATGGTTTTGCGCTTGTCAAGAGTTCTGCTAGAAGTTTTACTTTTTGGTCAGCTGAACCTTGGCCTTCCATTTCTGCTAATTTTTTTATATTTTCAAATACTTTTTTGATAGTTAAGGATTCTGAGAATAATGTTTTTTGTTTTTTTCCTTTTATTAGGTTGGCTGCAGTCTCTCCTAGATCGCCTGTCTTTTTCCATTCTTTGATAACTGTTGATTCATCCAAGCCTGATGCTACGATTATGGCTTTCAAGGCCATCTTCTGCGCCATGCCAATCTTTCTATCATCATGCGCCGGAAAGACTAAGCCTTGGACTAACAAAATGATTGTTTCTAGATCAGATGGGAGCGTTTTCTTTAGGAGATCTGCAAGGATATATGTCTTATCCAATCTTTTTGATGTCGCTTCCAGCTTCTGATAATATTCAACGAGATCTGAGTATTTCATCTAATCATGATTTATTTTTCGTATATATAAAAGTAGTGCTACTTGCGGTGTTTATGATGCTTAGAAAGATGATGTTTCACTTTATGTTTTTGGATATGTTTAGAGGTATGGCGTTTGATGTATTTGACTTTTTTCGTTTTTTTCAGTATATTATATATCCTTTTCAGAAGCATGCCTAATGTTGTTAACAGCAATACAAATGCTGCTGCAATTGTGTATATGGATACAGGTTGCTGGACTTGAACTGGTTTTTCTGAACTAATAAATTGACAGGTTTCAGATTGTATTGGTTTATTTTTTTCTGTACCACATTTATTGAGATCTTGGCATGTCCTTTGTCTTGTGCCGTTTTCGTTCCATCTGGTCCAGTATGCGCAATCCCAAATTTCAATGCATTCGCCTTTTGTAGTTATGAAATTAGTGACTACTTTAATACTTTGTCCGGTGATTAATTCGTAAAATCTTTCGAAATATAATCTTGCGATTATGCCTACTTCTAATGGAGATTCTTCAATAACCATTTGATTCAATTTTATCGGACCTATTCCTATTCCAGGGTCTTCTGGAGTGAATGTGGCGTTGATGTAATGCAGTCCTTGCGGTATTGTTTTGACTATTGTCCAATTGTTTTTGTCATCTCGGCAAATACCTTTTTCGTAATCCCAATCAGTGCATTTCAATAGCGCGAAATCCGGTCCTGCGCAAACATATCCTATACTTAGATCGTACATTCTGCTCTCTAACGGTTTCACGCCGAACAAAGTAGTGAAATTAGTGAATCTTGAATTCGAAGTAGGGACATATGACAATTCGATGTTGCTGCCTTCACTATACTCGATTGGCGCATTATCTGGATAATAAATTCTGCTGCCGCTGTAGGTACCAGTAATTGATTGAACTGACCTTTCATTGTCAGTTGATGAAGTTGTTGATTCTAATTGTGCAGTTGCGGTATTTCCTGAGCCAGAGTCTGTATTACTTGTTATCGTGTTTTGTTCAGTTAGCGTTGTCACAATTTTTGTAGTAGAATTATATTGAGAACCATACAAAATTCCATTGAATGGAGTTACACCAAACATAAGGTTTGTGTTTGCGCTATAATAGGAAGAAGTAAGGTTGGGGATTGTGTGATTCGCACCACTCCGGTCTATTTGTCCATATAATGTCATATTGTATTCATCAGAAATCTCTGCCAAAGATAATGACTTATTCCAGACTTTGACTTCATCGATAGTGCCGTTGAAATAATACCATCCTCCGGTATGGAGTCTGCCTCTTCCAATATCAAATGATGCAGTATTCTCGGTATAGAACCCACTTATTCCATATTTTAGTAATTCATTGCCATTGAGATATAAACTTCCATTATTATATCCATTAGGTGTTGCTTCCATAAATGTGATAGTAATCAAACTCCATGAATTTAATGGGATGTTTTCTGTTGAGCATGCTTCTGTATCTGGCGGATTTCTATCACCAATGCATAGTTTTAATCCGTCGCTTAATTTTAGGTATACGCTAAACCCTTCCATGAAAAATGAATCTTTGTATCCTTTGTTTAATATACCCATTGTCTGATTGCCTTTTGGATATATCCATGCTGACCATGTGTAGTTTATATCCTTAAAAGTACCATTACCATTAGAATAATATTTTGTGAAGAAATCAAGGCTTGAGTCACTAGTGGTGTTTACGAATGTTCCATTTTCAAAGAAATCATAACCTCCTCTTATTTTGCCGGTTACATTGTTAACATTGCCTACAACTTGTACTACTCTATTGTTTATTACTTCTTGTGGGCTATTATCGAATCTCCAATATGCTACTAAAGAATGAGGTTTCCATGCTTCTATCCCATCTATGTACCATTGGTAAATGGAAGCATTTTCGGGATAATTGCTTTGATCTGAATAAGTCCATACACCCCCTACTTCAGGTGTTGTTGTAAGCACTGTCGATGGGACAATGGATATACTTGTGACTACTGGATAGGGATTGAGAGTATATTTATAAGTTGTATTTTCTGATATTTTTAATCCATAAGAATCAGTACAGTTGATTCCCCATAAATATGTTAAATTATTAAAACTGAAAACTATACTTGTGAAATTAAATTGAACATTTGCAGTGACTTCTTTTGTTTCATTCTTTGCCCATGAACCTGACCAATTGCCATATAACGTGCAGATTCCGGTTCTGTTTAGTTTTGCAGATGCAGTAAATGTGAGATTTTGTCTAAGATTAAGGGTATAATTCATTAAATTGGATAAAGCTGGTAAATTGTTGATTGCTAAAATTGAAAATGTGGAATTTGAACCACGACCAGTATTGCCAAAATCATCTGAACAATTTATGTTCCAGAAATAATTGTTATTAACATTAGTGAATGTTATTGCAGTGAAGTTGAATTTAGTTGATGAAGTGACTGATTTTGTTTCGTTTTTGCTCCATGAACCTGACCAGTTGCCGTATAGTGTGCATGTGCCGGTTTGACTGGATTGCGCCGAGAATATATATAAAATTCCATCATTGCTATAATTTATTTGCTGACTAATCGTGAGAGTTATAGGACTTAATGTCGTAAATGTCAAATTGCTTCCAGAACCTATATCACTTGATGAATTCGAGCAATTCACATTCCACACATAATTTGAATTATTAGAAAGAATAAATTGTGTGAAATTGAATAAAGTGTTCGCTGTTATGCTCTTTGTCTCGTTTTTGCTCCATGAGCTTGAGAAGTTTCCGTACAATGTACATGTGCCGGTTTGCGAGCTTTGGGCTGAGAATATGTATGACATGCGGTCGTTAGTGTAGTTGCGTTGGTTGGTGATAGTTGGTGATGCTGGTGTTTCAGTACTATCGCTTGGTCCACCATATATTAAATATGTTTTGCCAGTAGAACTTTCATAGCTATTTGCCCCTATTAATATGTCTGGATAGTCATCACTATTGATATTTCCAGCTTTACTGACTGAAATTCCTAAACCTTCTTCAGATCCGCCATACCAGCTCGCATTTGCGTTGCTAATATTGAGATTATTATTCCAATTATCAGCTGAACCATATATAAGATAAACTTTGCCTAGATAAAGATCATTTTCATTATATTGGGATGTCCCTACCAATATATCATCATATCCATCATTGTTAATATCTCCGATTCCATCAATTGAATCAAAAGCGGAATCTTCAAATTTTTCTATGCGCCAGCTTGCATTGGAATTACTAAGATTAATATTATTATTCCAGTTCCCTTCAGACCCCATAATAATATATAATTTACCAGAGATTTGCCTTAAGCTATTACCTTCATCGATAATTAACATATCATCATAACTATCATTATTAACATCGCCCGCACTACTAACTCCCCTAATTGATTCCCCATATGTTTCAGTATACCAACTGGCATTTGAGTTACTAATTTCTATATTATTTGACCATCCATTTGTTGCTCCTAGAATAAGATATGCTTTGCCAGAATTTGGTCCCCCATAGTCATTTCCTGATTCTATGATGAAATCAGAATATCCATCATTATTAACGTCTCCTGCACTAGATATATGTACACCTAAAGAATCTCCTTCCCCTTCACCATACCAGCTGGCATTAGCTTCACTTATGTTCATAAGATTATGCCAATTATTCGATGGACCGAATATTAGATACACTTTACCTACATCTAATCCATCTAATTTAGCACCATATGCGCTGATAATTATATCATCATAACCATCGTTATTTACATCTCCTGCATTATTCGATTTATAGCATATACTTCCTTCAGTTTCTCCATACCAACTTGCATCAGCAGCTAATGAAATATTTTGGTTATTTTCCCAACCAGTTGCTGAGCCTAATATCAAATAGACCATGCCTGCGTTATTGCCGCCATATTCATGTTGTTCTGATCCTAATAGAATGTCATCATAACTATCATTGTTAACATCTCCCGCATAACTCATTTCGGTAAATCCATAATCTATATTTTCACCATACCAACTAGCATTAGAATTGGATAAATTCATATCATTAGTCCAGCCGTTTGCTGAACCCAATATAAGATATATTTTTTCATCATTATAATCTTCTTCTTCATAATATCTATCTGCTAATATTAAGAAATCATCATATCCATCATTATTAACATCTCCAGCATATTCTACTTTATATCCGGATTCATCATTAACTCTTTCGCCAATCCAACTTGCGTTTGATGCTAAACTTACATTTTGATTTCCTTCAAAAATTCCTTGGATTACGTAGTTATTGTTATCGCCAATAACATTACCTGTGATTTCTGCGGGATAGGATAAGAAGAAAGCTATCATTAAACCTACTAGAATACCTACTACCATCTCTTTTTTGATACTCATTTCTAACTAATTCTATATATATTGATATTTATATAGCTTTTTATTAATTATGTATAGAACGAAGTTTATTCCTTCATGTGCGCTTTCAAGCCCATGACATAAGCTAATAGAAGTATTGACATTTCCACAATCTTGAAATTGTTTTGATACGCTATCTCTACGCCTTTCCTGATAACATTAATTTTCCTTGCGATGTCATCGACTTTATCGAGTTCGTATGCTGGCAATCTTTGTTTTATTTCTTTTATTTCAAGATGCTTGAGATGCTCTTCTAATGTGATATGGAAGAATGCGCCTTGGTTGATTGCTTCTGTCATGTCTTTCAGTCTAGCTACTTGCGCTTCGTTTACAATGTCATAGAAGTTGAATACGAAATCTATATTGTTTCTCAATATTTTTTCGCAGAATTTGTTGATTGCTATATCGAATTGCTTCTTCTCTTCGAGAGTCTTCATGACTGGCATCTTGTTCAATGTTGTAGCTAATTCTTCAAGGAATGTATCCTGCCATTCAATTATTTCTTTTGTGTAGAGTATATTCTTTTCCAAAGGCTGGAGTATTTCATTCAATCCAGTGTATGCCCTTTGCAAGCTGATCACTTCATAGATGTTTGAATTCTTTGGGAGGGATACGACTTGAAGCATGACTTCAGGAATGAGTTTCAATGAATGTTGCATTACATTAAGATCTTCCATTGCGCCGAAATATTTAGAGAATTCAAGTCTGAGCATTTCTTTGCTGATTGGGAACTTAATGTTTTTTCTTATATCACGCATCAAAGGCAGAGCTTCGACTTCTGCTGACCTGAAATTCAAGTCTTTTAATGTGTAGATATATAGCATTACGATATTGATGTCAATTTCATTTAAGAAGATTTATGGAGTCTGTTATATAGTATATTTCTGTTGTAATCGAGAATATGTGAAGTCTGCCAAGGTTTTAAGATTCTCAATATCCGCTTTATTGTATTTTATCAGTTTAGCCAATGCTGCTTTGTTGCCATTCTTATAACGTTTCCATAATATGACTGCTTCATAGCCAGACATGCCATGAATCTCTTCTTCCCTGCTTATGTTCAGGATTCTCTCTATTGCTTTCAAGCCGCCTGTATAACCTAATTCTCTTAGCGGATACATCAAGTCGATATGGCAACTTGGTAGGGTGAGTTCTGGGAATTTACTTTTTATGAACGGGATATCGAAACGTTTTCCATTGAATGTTATGATTGAATCATATTTCTTGATTTCATCTTTGAATGCCTCTAGATTAATGTCTTTTATGAAGAATTGGGATTCAGTTCCGTCATACATACCTATTACAGTCAAATCATTCTCTTGGCCTAAGCCGGTTGTCTCTATATCTAAAAAGCATGGTTTGAGGTGCGGATATAATCGCCAATGATCTTTGTCCGGTAGATTGTTTATGAAATAAGAATAATTCTGATTGTTGTATGCTTCTATTGATTTGAGAATCTTTTCTTGAATGCATTCTTTGTTCCTGACTTCTAGATTGTTTACGTTATTGAGATAGTCCTGCCAAGTATGGATATTATTGCTTCTGAGAAAGTCTTCACCTATCTCTGTTATGTGCGAGAACGTTCTTGTTAAGATTCTATCACCGATACTTTCTGTGCGGTGTTTGTTTTTAAAGTTTGTTGTGGTTGAGAATCTTTATGCGGCTTTCTTGACTGCTTCTTTCATGAACTGCTCGATCTTCGCGCTCATATTGTATCCTTGTTCTTTGCATAATCTCTTGAATCTGTCCGCTACATTCCTATCTATAGTAAAATTCAATCTTTCCTTTGTCCTTATGCTTTTAGTCTTCTCGAATTCCATGAGCGCTTCGAATAATTGAGGGTCTTCTTTCATTATTTTATCCGCAGTTTCCAATACTTTATTTGATGGCATTTTTTATCATGTCCTCTATTTTAGTTATATTTGTGATATTCTTGAGCAAAATCTCTTTTATCATCAAGAGTATTCTATCATCGTAAGTCTCGTATCCTTCGATATCTGCATAGGTCTTGATAGCCAGTGCCGCAGTTCTTTTATTGCCTTCTTCGAATACATGATCTATCAAGATGGCTCTAGTCAATAGAGCTAATGCTTTTGTCCAATTTTCTGTTTTTTTACAATAACTTAATGCGAAGTCAAGGCTGCCTTCGTTATGCAGTTTACCTTGATCAAATCTCATATTCATGCTTACTATATCCTTTTTATTAAGTATGAATTTCATGCGTATTCGTGTGTATAAATGTGTATTACTAGTATTTATACTTTTCGGTAGAAATTGGTTTTGATAGTAAAAATAAGAAAAGCAAATAGAGGTTTGCTCTATTTGTATTAGTGATCTATTATAGAAGCTTAAAGTTCTTAGAACTTTTTATGCTTTTGATAACAGTCTCTGCAATAAACTGGCCTGTCGCCGCTTGGTTTGAATGGCACTTCGCATTCTTTACCGCAATCTGCGCAAGTCGCTTTATGCATTTCTCTTGGGGCATCACTGAACGATCTTGGACCGCCGAATGATCTTGGGCCTCTGTTAAAGTCTCTCATATTACTCTCCTCCGAAGTATAACATATAATGAATAACTTTTTACTAGAAAAAGTCGCTAGTATATGTTAACTAAATCATAGAAGGGAAATATCGTATATAAAGCATTCGGTAGTGTTTGATAGAATTGCTTTATTTAGGTATGGTTGGAAGTTAGAATAAATAGTTAAAAAATAGAAAAGTAATAGGGACATGCCCTATTAATTATTAGTGATCTATTATAGAAGCTTAAAGTTCTTAGAACTTTTTATGCTTTTGATAACAGTCTCTGCAATAAACTGGCTTGCCTTCTGTTGGTTTGAATGGTACTTCGCATTCTTTACCGCAATCTGAACAAGTTGCTTTGTGCATTTCTCTTGGCGCGTCACTGAATGAACGTGGGCCTCTGTTAAAGTCTCTCATTTTATTTTCCTCCGAAAAATAACATATAATGAATAACTTTTTACTAGAAAAAGTCGCTAGTATATGTTAATTATATTCTACAAACTCTAGGTCCTTAATAAAGGTTTCTATGGCTTTTGAAGGTATTTTATGAGCTAATACTATAGGTGTCTACGATTTTTACTCATTATTCACTCTTTTGGGTGTCTACAAAATAGCAAGGTATATAAATTGTAGACACCTAGTATATAGTATGTTCCTTGAGACTAGGGCAGTTGGGGATAAGAAAAAGTATTATCTCATACATACCTATAGGATAGGGGGCAGTGTAAGGAGAGTATCTCACTTTTTAGGTACGGATTTGGGTCCTGATCAGCTTATTTCTGCTAGAAAGGCTGGTGAAATCACTCTTTTGAAGCAGATACGCGGGACTTCTGTGTTCACTTTGCGCGATTCTGAGATTGAAGCGTATAAATCGTATGATAAACGTCTTGAGATACATCATCTACAGAAGCATTTCGACTGGGGCAAATTCACAGAGGAATTCACCTATAACACTAATGCAATTGAAGGTTCTCGTGTTGTGTTGAAAGAGGTTAAATCACTTTTAGGGAAGCATTCTACAGCTACATCTTCTGATGAGATCGAGACTCTTAATGTGGCTAAGGCTGTGGAGCATATACGGAATAGTTCCGAAAAAATGTCTATGGAGCTCATTCTTCGTCTTCATAAGATGTGTTTTACTGGCACTAAGGATTATGCTGGTTCGTTTAGGGATGTGGAAGTTGTTATCAAGGATAGGGCTGGTAATATCATGCACATGGGTGCGCCATTTAAACAGATTAACTCTTTGCTAAAGGAGCTTGTTGATTGGTACAATATGCACGAGAAGAAGCATTCTCCTTTGCTGTTGGCTGCTGTGGTCCATGACCAGTTCGAACACATACATCCATTTCAGGACGGGAATGGGCGTGTTGGACGGCTTTTGCTGAATTACGTTCTTTTACATCATGGATATCCGCCTGTGAATATTCGTTTCAAGGACAGGACTTGGTATTACAAGACTTTGCGGATCTTTGACAGGACTGGTGATGTACGTCCTACTTTACGTTTTTTGATTTCTCAGTTCAGGAAATAGGTGTCTACGATTTCTGTGTTATGTAGACACCTGTTGCGAAATATTTATATATAACGTATTACATTTGTAATACATATGACTATGGCTGTAATTCCGGTAAGGTTGCCTGATGGGCTTATGAAACGATTAGATTCTTTAGTTGATAGCGGTATTTATTCAAGCAGGTCTGATGCGATAAGGGATGCTATAAGGAAACTTAGTGTTGTGGATATGTTAGTAGGGGGAGTGCCAAATACGGGGGATTCTGTTGAAGAAGTTAGAGCTATAAGGAAGAAACTTTCTAAAGAGAAAATAGACCTTTCTGATATACATAAGTTAATGAGGTAAGTTTTCAGGTTTTTCCGAGATTATGAACTCTTTTGAGAATTCTAATAGTTTTTTGTCTCTTGTCACTAAAATAAGATCAAGTCTTTTGCAGATTGAAATATGGATACAATCATAAAAGCTAATTTCAAATTGGGATTTTGATTCTAATTTTCTGGAATAGGCAAAGTCTTCTTTTATCGCTTCAATATACCTGAAGTTTGGAGTGTTTTTCATAACATTCAATTTTTCAAGGAAAACAATATCATCCATTAGTTTATTTTTAATCTCTCGTAGAACAATATCCGAATAATAAATGTATTCATTTAAATTATTTATTCTTTCAATGAAGCTTTTCGCATTTTCTAAATGAGGCATCTCTTCCTTGAATAGATTAAGCCAGATGCATGTGTCAACGTAGTAATAGTTTTGGACCATGGACTTATTTTGTCAGATTGGTTGTTTATAAGTTTCACGAATGTCCAGTGGACTATGAAAATATGTCCAGTGCTACTGCAGAATATATTATTTTTTTAACAAAATTTAAGAATAAGAATCTCTTTCTAGTTTGATATGAAACTGGCTATATTATTAGGCGTTCTTCTTATTTTGGGAGGATGCACTGCATCTTCTAACGTAATGAGTATCTCTGATCTTGCGTTGAATAGGCAGGACCTTAGTTCGCTTGGGTTAGTTAGCGATCATCTAAAGCAGTTAGGCATGGATTCTTCAACTGACTGTAAAATTGAAGAGTATCAGACTGATGAATTCTCTCCGCTTGCGCAGTCTGGTATCTGCAGTTATACATTGGATGGTTCTGAAGTGATTATCCAATTAGAAAAGTATGCTACATTGGAAGCTTTGGACGGCTCTTATCAATATGGTTCTTTACATTTACGTAGCGCAGATGGATTATTGAGCGAGAATGATTACGGAGATAAAAGCAGGTTCTATGTGAATAGTCCGAATGATTACGGCGCTGAGTTTAATCCGACTGGCGTGTATTTCTATTCTTTGTATTTCACCAAAGATACTTATTTGGTGCATATATCATCTAAAGGTTCAATTGATGCTAAAGAAGATGTAGCTGCTATTGGACGGACTATATTATCTAAATTCTAGTGGATTAATTTTGTTTTGAATGACCAAAGACCATTATCTATTTTATATAAGCACTGGAAGCAGAACTGCTACGGTAGTTCTTATCCATTGTTTGTACAATCTGTCGTATATATTCAACAAGCACTGGACACTGGACATTTACGGGTGACGCTTAAATATCTGCGTTTCTGAAGTTTGTTTATGATATTCGATAACAAGAATGGTTCGGTAGAAAAGCTTATATATCAATTGATATATAACATAAATATGCTAAAATCAACCATGAATCCGTCTGTAAGATCACCTACTTTAGATACTGTAATGATGGTGGAAAGATACATCGAACAGAATAGCGGTGAATTGAATCGTACGGAATTGTGGAAAACATTGCCTAAACAGGTGATGTGGCAAACCTATCTTGTAGTTATCGAATATCTGCAGAGCATAAATAAGATTGCAGTCGATAAGTCAGGGAAGATCGCTTATATCTGGAACCCGGAACTGGCTAAAAGACTTAGAGATAGGAAAGAGATTGCCGTATGATAAAAGCATCAAAAGTAGTATTCATTTCTGATGAATTGGAGACTGATTTCTATAATCTGAAAGAGAATGATCCTATCCGTAAATGCCTGGTGAAGGCAATTCACACGTTACGGGAAAATGCTTTTGCGGGTTATCATATACCGAAACGTCTTATTCCTCTTGTTTATGTTCAGAAGTATCATGTGAATAACCTTTGGAAGTATGACTTGAATAAGAATTGGAGACTTCTGTATACAGTTACTTCTGAGAATGAGGTTGAATTGATTTCTGCCATCCTTGAATGGTTCGATCATAAGGAGTATGAGAGACGATTCGGATATTAGAATAATTCGTTCATTCTCTTTTTGAGCAATGATATGAGTTCCGGCTGCATATAGCTGAATTCGTCTGATATATTTAGTGAGATTATTTTTTTATTTAGATATTGTTTAGGGAATCTATTTGATAATTCTGTTCTTTGAAAGTCTTCCATGACTGCAATTGTATCTGCCCAGGACATATCTGCTTCTTGAATCGGTTTTTCATTAAATAGTCCTGCTGATCTCGTATTGAACCTATCTTTGAATATCACTTCAGCAGTCTTGCTCCTGTGCTTATTCTGGTTGCAGATGAATAATACTTTCATTTTCTTAAAGTATATTCTTTGGTGATATAAATCTTTATATATTCCTGATTCTTGTTTTTTGTTCATGGCAATACAACTAACTCCTCAGGAGATGGAACTTGTTAAATCCGGCAAACTCGACATCAATAACATATTAGAGCATCGTAAGACTTTTCCTATACAATCGATAGATCAGAACGAAGTTGATAAGGTCAAGGAAGAGATTAAACTGGCTAACACTGCTTATAGAGATGCTATTGGTCGCAATAAAGCGCTTTATGACGAACTGATCGCTAACCGCGCGGTTAAGGAGCAGTGCCGACTTCGGATTGCTGAACTGCGTGTGCAGAAGAAGAAGTTGTTGGGACTTGAGTGAAGTTTTAATTGTTATTAATTTCTTTATTCTCTTTCTTATTTTTAGGCCAATATTTTTTACCGTTTTCTTTAAGACTATGATATATACCATTAAATAAAACTATAAAGAATGCTAGATCATCTTCGGGAAATAATACATTAATATTAAATGCTTTAAATCCAATAATAAATATACAATATATTGATACATATATTACACTTATTATATTAATAGCATCGCTTAATGTTTTAGTCCAGGTTATAGATTTTTTATAAATTTTTTGATTAATCCATAAACCAAAAGATAATATCAATGAGAGTATTAATAATACATAAGGGGTATTATACATTTTTATCTTACTTTCCTCCCTATTAAGTATCCGACTATGGCCCCTATAACTGCACCTTGTCCACCGGAGATTCCTGCACCAAGTAATGCTCCTATCACTGTAAATGTTTCTGAATTATTATTTTTCATAACTTAATGTATTGATTACTTATTTATAAATTTATTTGATCAAATTTTTTAACATAAATAAAAATTATTGAATAAGAAAATTTTACCAAAAATTCTGAGTAGAAATATATTCTCCATCATATGCTACCCCTACACCTAAATCCGAATACTGCGGATTAAGAATATTCTCCCGGTGTCCTGGACTATCCATCCACATTTGCACTGATGCTTTAGCTATACTCTCCGGATCCCAACCAACATAGCCTATCCCTTCAACGTTACCAGTTGGCATTTTTCCAATATTTTCGGCAAGACCTTCAGTATACCATCCACCACCTAATTGTTTTCTTGCATAAAAGCCTCCTTTTATAGCGCGAGAACTAGGGTCTTCACCATTTAAATTAATATGTGAAAAAAAGTGGTTTAAAGCCATATCTGTACTATGTGCTCGGGCAATAGTAGCTATCTGGTCATTCCATCTTAATTCAGAAAGACCTCTAGTTCTCCTTTCATAATTAGTATATAGAAGGATTTGCTTCTCAATCACTCGTTCTTTCTCCATACATTCTTCTTCAAAAGCATATTGTCCCCAAGGACATCCGCATTCAGATACTCTCTTGATTAAACTACCCTCATAACAATAATACGGCTCTGAAGCAGAACAATGGCCATATATTGTACCATCTGTACAAGTTTGAACACATTCACCCCAATGATTAACATAGCCTACTGGGCACTCCTTTAATATTTCTACTGGTTGAATTGGTTGTGATGGAATAGTTGAATTTAAACGATTCAATAAGGGAGAGCTTAAGTTAGATATTTTCGTTATGAAGTTATCTAAATTATAATCTTTCAAATTTATTTTTGCAGGGATAATCTTATTTGATAATTTAGTTTTCTTCTCTATGGGTAAAATTTGTTTCACATTAAGAATACTGATCTCATAATCTCTTACATAAATCCCTGTAACATTATATATTTCTTCACTGATCCTATTTTTTGGGAAAAGTGATTTATACTCAGAATCGATCTTCTTTAATTTAAGTTCATTGCCGAAATCATCAATCAATCTTTCAGAATAATATCCAGTATCTCTTTCTCCAATAAATTTATAATTAAGATATCCAATTACAGATACTTCTTTTCCATGATATAAACTCTTGTTTTGAACATAATTTGATATCGAAATTTCTTCAGGAATTTGTTGAGAAACAGTTTTATTATTTATATTGGGATAAATTGAGATTCCTATAATTATAAATGAAATACTTAGTATTAATAATGTTAGTCCATATTTTTTAAAGAAACTATCAGGATTTCTTTTATAAAAATGATGAGTCATAGCTATAATATGACCTGAATTTTATTTAAGGTTTGCTTATAAAATTAGTATCTATTCGATTTATTTTTTAAATTCTGTTAAATACTTTTCAATAACTTTTTGTGTACCCGAAGTAATATGAATCTTGGAATTAGGTTTCCAATAGTCTATATATTTAATTTCATGTTTTGGTTTAGCAATACCTTCAGCTTTCACAAGAAATACTTTCGCATAATTTTTTATTGAATTTCCTTTAAACGTATGCCATTTATTACCAATATAACTAAATAAATATGTGATTTTTTTAGTTTTCAAATTAGTTTCTTCATAAAGTTCTCGAATGGCTGCTTTTTTACGGCTTTCCCACTTTTCAGCGCCACCGCCTGGCAACATAAAATGTTTACTTCTACCTGAAACTACTACTATTCCTTTTGAAGTATCTACAATTGCAACGCCTTTTCTTCGTATTTTAGTCATTTTATTAGGAAATCTGCTATAAAAAAATAAGTAGTAATTACTAGAATAAATCCACTAGCTATTAGTATTATTATAGCAATTATTGCAGGATATTTTAATGCCGTTTCAATATAATGAGAAGCAAATGCGCCAAGAATTGCAACTAAAGCAACTCCAACCGAAATTTGTAGTTTATCTTTATTAATCATATTTAATTATTTATGTTTAGCATATATAATTATTTCTTAAGTTATCTAGTTAAACATCAGAAACCTTTATAAATACCCCTTTATAACAATCGTATAAATCAATGACCTTGATGAAACCTGGTTCGTAACTGAAACGGGCGGATAGGGAGATGTTCATTCTCTCTTAATATTAACAAAGGCATTACAGATACATAAGTAAACACAGGAGGACTAATCAAAATGGCAAAGATAACAGCAACTAAAGAACAATCAGACTTAGTTCTTGAAGCTATTGAAGTAGCAAGAACCACCGGCAAAATCAAAAAAGGCACTAACGAAGTGACTAAAGCGTTGGAAAGAGGCGAAGCTAAATTAGTAGCAATCGCAGCTGACGTTAATCCTAAAGAAATCGTTATGCACATACCAGTACTAGCGGACGAGAAGAAAGTCCCATGCTATGAAATAGCTACCAAAGACGATCTAGGCGCAGCAGCAGGTATCCAAGTAGGAACAACTGCAATCGCAATAATCGTTGAAGGAGACGCTAAAAAGATTTTACAAGCATTGAAAGCATAAGGTGATTCAAAATGGAAAAACAAGACAAACCACAAGAGAAAAAACCTGATGCTAAAGCTGCTGATGCTAAAGCTCAACCAGCTCCTGAAGTAGTAACCAAGGGCAGTGTTACATTCTCACCTGCGTACTCAGCTACTGTAGAAGAAATTCTAGAGAAAGGCGGTATGAGGGGCGAAGTCACATTAATCAGATGCAAGATCCTAGAAGGAAGGGATCAGGGTAAAGTCATCAGAAGGAATGTAAGAGGTCCAATCAGGGTAGGAGACGTACTCATGCTAAGAGAAACCGAGTTCGAAGCAAGACCTTTGAGCAAGAAAGGTAAAGGCGGCGGACAGAAGAAGAAGGACTAAGGTGTTAAAAAATGACAAAATGCACATTTTGCGGAACTGACATCAATCCAGGCACAGGCCTGATGTATGTCAAAGTAGACGGCAAGATCATGTATTTCTGCTCAAGGAAATGCGAAAAGAACATGATTAAGCTCAAAAGAAAGCCAAACACCACAAACTGGTCCAGTTATCTTACTAAAAGGACCATACAGAAATGATTCAGAAAACTTTAGTCTTGTTGAAGCCGGATTGTGTCCAGAGACAGCTTTGCGGAGAAGTATTGCTGCGTTTTGAGAAAGTAGGATTCAAGATCAAGGGTATGAAAATGGTCTGGGAATCTGAAGAACATTACGGCAAGCATTACTACGATGTGGCTGAAAGGCATGGTCAGGAAATCTTCAAGAAGAATCTGAAGACTATGGTCATAGGTCCAGTGGTGGCAATGGTACTTGAAGGTGAAGACGCGATCGAAACCATCAGGAAGATGGTCGGTCCGACTGAACCTAAACAAGCTTTACCAGGCACAATCAGAGGCGATTATTCGCATCAGACTTACGGAGCTGCTGATAAGGCTGGAATGGGCATCAAAAACCTGATCCATGCGTCAGCTAACCCTAAAGATGCTGAATACGAGATAAATCTCTGGTTCAAGGGAAACGAGCTATACGACTACAAAACAGTGCACGAAGTGCACTTATTTTAGTTTTAAAAGACAACTTCACATTATAATACAGGAGGATAAGAAAAATGGCACAATCTGAAAAGATGGTGGACAAAGTATTGAGGCTGGCAGGAAATCCTACTCATATCAGGAACATCTGCACTAGCGCACACATCCACCACGGCAAAACTGCTTTTACTGATAATTTGTTAGCTGCAGCTGGACTTATGTCTGAGAAAGCAGCAGGAGATTTGAATGCCGGCATGACTACATGGCAGCATTTAGACGAACAAGAAAGGTTGATGACTGTTGACGCGGCTAACGTGTCCATGGTTCACACTTACAAAGGCGAAGAGTATCTGATCAACTTGATTGATACACCTGGCCACATTGATTTCGGCGGTAACGTAACAAGAGCTATGAGAGCTATTGACGGAACTGTTGTATTAGTTTGCGCGGTTGAAGGAATCATGCCGCAGACTGAGACTGTTCTGAAACAGGCTATCAGGGAAAGAGTAAAGCCAGTCTTATTCATCAATAAAGTTGACAGGCTTATCAAAGAACTGAAACTCACTCCTGAAAAAATCCAGGAAAGATTCATTGAGATAATCAATAGGTTCAATACTTTAGTTGAAGCTTTAGCTGAACCTGAATTTAAACAATCATGGAAAGTCAATATAATGAACGGAAGCGTAGCTTTCGGCAGCGCAAGAGACAATTGGGCTCTATCGTTCGCATTCATGCAGAAGAAGAATGTCAAATTCTCGGATATCGAGAAATTGTATGCAATGGATGAAGCGACAAGAGACAAATGGGTCTGGGAAAATGCGCCATTGCACGAAGTCATCCTTGATATGGTAATCACGCACCATCCGACACCTTTGGATGCTCAGAAGTATAGGATTCCTAAGATCTGGCACGGAGATAAGGATTCAGAGTTCTATAAAGATCTGATCACAGCTAATCCAAACGGCAAATTAGCTTTCGTAATCACAAGGATTGTCATCGATCCTAGATCAGGAAAAGAACTTTCAGCAGGCAGGTTGTTCAGCGGAACAATCAAGACCGGGCAAGAAGTTTATTTGAATCTAGCAAAGCAACATCAGAGGATTCAGACTGTTTACGTATATAACGGAATCAAGCCTGAAATCATCCCTGAAGTTCCTGCTGGTAACGTCCTAGCGATAGGGGGTATCACCGGTGGCGCTGGCGAGACAATCACTTTCGAAGAAGAGCAGCCGTTCGAAGAACTGAAACATATCTTCGAGCCTGTAATCACAAAAGCAGTAAAACCTACCAAACCGCAGGATCTGCCTAAAGTCGTTGAAGTATTGAGGAAAGTATCTAAAGAAGATCCTTCAATCAAGATCGAAATCAATGACGAGACTGGCGAGAACCTGATGTCGGGCATGGGAGAACTGCACTTGGAGATTGTCGAGAACAGGATCAAGACTGAGAAAGGTGTAGAAATTTTAACCTCTCCGCCTATCATCGTCTACAGGGAATCTATCATGAAACCTTCTGTAGAGTTCGAAGGCAAATCGCCTAACAAGCACAACAAGTTCTATTTCAAAGTAGAGCCATTGTCAGAACAATTGTCCATGGCTATCAGGGAAGGTATAATCCATGAAGGCAGAATCAAGAAAAAGGATCTTGAATTGAGGCAGAAGTTCATGGATTCAGGCATGGAACTGAAAGAAGCTGACCAGGTCAAGGATATCTATAAGGGTTCGATGTTCTTAGAGACTACCAGAGGTCAGGTACACATGCAGGAAGTCCTTGAGATGGTATTGGACATGTTCGAAGATGTCATGGATAAAGGTCCTTTGGCAAGAGAGCCTTGCATAAAGGTCAAAGTTACCATGACTGACATGAAACTGCACGAGGACGCGATCCACAGAGGTCCTGCGCAAGTATATCCGGCTATCAGGGAAGGTATTAGGGGCGCGATGATGACTGCTAACCCTGTCATCTACGAACCTATCCAGACCCACTTGATTGAAGCGCCAGCAGAGAATCTAGGAGATATCTCTAAATTGGTTACTTCGAAGAGGGGCCAGATGCTTGACGTTGTAATGGACGACATGGGCGTTACTGTCAAAGCTAAGCTGCCTGTCATGGAAATGATAGGTTGGGCTTCAGATTTGCGTTCAGCGACTGCTGGTAAAGGTATTTCATCTTTGGTTGATCAAACCTTTGAGAGATTACCTTCAGAATTGCAGCCTAAGATCATCGTGCAAGTCAGGGGCAGAAAAGGATTAGCCGAGAACCAATAAGGTTCTTTTTTTATTTTTTTATTATAACTTTTAATTTTTGATTAAAGTAAATAGTTCAAGTTGCATTAAATTTTTATATTGGAATTCTCGATGTTTGGTTATGAAAAAAAAGAAATCTAATCTTGTAGATCTAGAAATTAGTGTTAAAACTAAGAATAAATTGAGGTTAATGAAAAGATATAGGGCTGAATCCTATGATTCTGTTCTTACCGGACTTATGGTTAAGGTAGTATCATTACGCAATCTTTAAATAATAGTATGATTTATCATACTAATATGGGAGAACCATTGAAACAGTTATTTTTTAGCCAGAGCATGCGCAGATGGCATTTTGAGGATATAGTGAACGAGTCTAAGTTAAGCAGGGAAAGAGTGAATCATTATCTAAAAGGATTGCTTGCTGAGAAGATTATCGTGAGGCTGAAACCTAAAGGGAGGATGCCTTATTATGAAGCGAATAGGGATAGTTCGAAGTTCAGGTTCGAAAAACGCCTTTATGGGTTGAAGATCTTAGAAGAATCAGGATTGTTCGAGCATATCAATAGCTTGAAGGAAGTCAAAACGGCTATATTGTTTGGGAGTTTTGCACGCGGTGATTGGAACGTTTCCAGCGACGTGGATATATTCATATATGGCGATTCCAAGCATTTCGATAAAGGAAAGCTGGAATCTAAGATCAAGAAAGAGATTCAAGTGTTCTCCTATGATAATGCTAAATCTTTGAAGAAAGAACTGGATAAATCACTTATTCCAAATATCGTACAAGGATTCAATATAAAAGGCACATTTGAACCATTTGAGGTGAAAATAAGTGGCTAAGGAAAGAACGCCTGAACAGATATATGATAGTTTGCTTTCGGAAGGTGCTTATGCAGAAGGCAATCTTGATAAGAATGAGATTTCTAAGGTGCATAGACTTGCTATGGAAGATTATAATTATGGCAAGATGCTGATTACTTTTCCTAATCCAAATTGGCGAGTCATATTCAATGTGCATTATGATGTTCTAAGAGAACTTTGTGATCAGTTAATTAGATTCAAGAAGATAAAGACGAGCAATCATCAAGGAGTATTCGCTTATATTGTGTTGAAATATCCTGAATTGGATTTCGATTGGTCATTCTTTGAGTTGGTAAGGACTATGCGGAACAAAAACAAATATTTAGGTACTGATATAAGTAAAGAGAATTGGAAAGCTGTTGAATTCCAGATGAATCTGTGCATAATTTCTTTGGATAAATGGTTTAATAAGCATCTTTGATGATTATATACCTCATTTGCGTAATGCTTATAATCCCGACATCAATATGCTAGCTTTTAATGAAGAAAACATTATTATCACTCCTAATGGCTGGAATCAGCTATCTGCCAGGTTTTGCTGCGCAGCCTGCGGCTATCTTGAAAGTGCCTTCTCTTGAAACAACTGTTCTACAGGATTTGTCATTAGCGCATGAGCAAGAACTGCAGTACAGTGTGAATGCAAGGGCTTCATTCGCTTTTTTATCACGGAATCAGGAGAATGCCGGGACTATGAACATGTTCTATGATTCTCTCGGTAACAGATTGAAGTGCAGATCAGAAATGCAGTTAAAAGGCTATCAGCAGATAAATCTGGAATCCAGGGTTGATGCGGATACTTCAAGCATAAATTTCTCAACGTATCATGATATGAGGCATAAGTATCCTATGGTGTACATAAATCCAGGCGGGAAGAAGTTCGATATGCTTTCTTTGGTTCATTATCTTCGCTCAGGCAAAATGGATGGCAAGGATTACGAAGATGTCGAGTTCGTATTCAGGGATAGGGCTTACCCTACTCGTATTACTAGGACTTCTTCTGAAGAAGTGTTGGAGACTCCGGTCGGTAAATTCTTAAGATATGACAAATATTCGTTCAGGATGCCTGATGGCGTCAAGTTCAGATGGGCGAATATTTATGTAACAAAAGATGAGAAAAGGTATCCTTTCTTGATTGAACAGAAGGTTAATGCCGGCGTTGCTGATCTGCAGACGAGGTCGCATCTTACCGGGATAATTCACCGATAGATTTATAAAGCGTTTTCTAATCTATTCGTGCATCGAGAGATATGTTGGCAGCGATGCTCGCATATACTGGAGAACTGTAATTCTCCTATAACTCATAAACAATGGTGAACTAAAATGGCAAGAATGTACTCTAGAAAAAAAGGTAAATCCGGCTCTACAAAGCCAATGGTAACAACTCCGCCAACTTGGCAAAAGTACGGCGAACAAGAAATAGAATTGCTTATCGTGAAACTAGCAAAACAAGGCATACCTGCATCGCAGATTGGTCTTGCATTGAGGGATTCATACGGAATTCCAAACGTGAAGCTAGCATGCAAAAAATCAATAAATGAAATTCTTAAAGAGAAGAGCATGGCAACTGAACTGCCTGAAGATCTTCAAAGTCTGATGAAGAGAAGCGTTCTCATCAAGAAGCATCTTGAAGCTCATCCTAAAGATCAGCCAGCTAACAGAGGCTTGCATTTGACAACCTCAAAAATGATGAGATTGATCAAATATTACAAAAGATCAAAAAGATTGCCTCAGGACTGGAAATTCAATTCTGACAAGATCAAGCTTTTCGTAGAATAGACTGAGATCTGGATCAATGGAAGGTATTGAAGGATTTAAGTCTGATCTAAATAGAGCTGTCGAGCTGTTCAAGAGTTTTGATCCATCCAAACCAGTATGCGCAATATCGCATCTTGACGCGGACGGAATAACAGCTTGCTCTATCTTGGTTCATGTGCTTAACGAGGAAAGCAGGAAACATTCTATCAACATAGTTACACAGCTGAATGTTGAGAAGTTGGAAGAGATATCCAAGCAGGATTACGAATATTTCTTCTTCACTGATCTTGGTTCAGGCAATCTGTCGACTATGGATAAATTGTTTGTCGGCAAAAAAGTGATTATCTTAGATCATCACGAAGTTGAAAATTATACTTTGAAATCTAAAGATATTGTTGTTGTAAATCCTCATCTGCACGGCATTGATGGTTCTAAAACAATTTCCGGTTCCGGCGTTGTTTGGTTCTTCGCAAAAACTTTTGATATCAAATACGAGAAGATCGCTCATCTAGCTATCATCGGCGCTATTGGAGATATGCAGGAGACTAATGGTTTTACTGGATTGAATGAAGAAATATTCAAGATTGCGGTTGAACAGAAGAAAATGACTTCACATAAGGGTCTCAAATGTTTCGGACAGAATTCACGCCCATTGTATAAAGTACTTGAGTACAGCACAGAGCCGTACATACCTGGTGTTTCTGGGTCTGAATCTGGAGCTATAAACTTCTTAGTTGGTCTGGATATTATGCCTAAGAATAATAACGGCTGGAGAAAAATATCCGATTTATCTAATGAAGAGATGCAGAAATTGGTTATGGGCATTGTGATGAAACGTTCTGGTGAAAAATCGCCTGAAGATGTTATCGGTAACATATATCACTTAGTGGATGAAGCGCCTGATTCGCCTATCAAAGACGCGCGCGAGTTTACTACACTCTTGAATGCTTGCGGACGTATGGATAAAGCTTCTTTCGGTATTGGTATCTGTCTAGGTGATCGTACCAGTCTGGATAAGGCTGTGAAGAATCAATTGAGTTATAGAAAAGAAATTGTTAAGGCGCTTGGTTGGTATGAAACCAATCGCGAGAAATCTGATAAGATAATTGACGGAAATGGTTATGTCATTATTAATGCTGAAGATAAAGTTCTTCATACCATTATTGGTACAATGGCTTCTATCTTAGCGAAGGGCAATAATATCGAACCTAACACTCTGATTTTATCTATGGCACGTAATCCTATTGAGAAACAAACTAAGGTTTCACTTCGTGTTTCTGGTTATTCTAATACTGAGGATTTGCACGCTATTTTGGCGAAAATAATCGCGAAGACTGGCGGAGAGACTGGCGGGCATATGAATGCGGCTGGCGCTGTGATCAAGACTGAAAGCGAATCTGAGTTTGTTAATGTCGCGAGGTCTGTGCTTGATGAGCTTAAAGGAAGCAAAGTTTAATTCTGCAACTGATAAATTTTCTACTTCTAATAGTGATGACTGACATTCCCCATAGTGGTGCCTTGTCAGTGCTATGATTAACTTATAAAATTTACAATGGTTGCAGAATTATCTATAAGCAAAGTTTAAATAGCTCTGATTCTTAGAAAATATATAATGAAAGCGTTAATGAGACGTTCGTTCGGTGCAGGATTCAGTTTCGGACTCACTTCTGGAGTAATAACTACATTAGGTTTGATGGTTGGTCTTGAAGCGAGTACTGGGTCAAGATTGGCTGTAATCGGGGGCGTTTTGACTATTGCTGTAGCAGACGCGTTCTCTGACGCTTTAGGCATGCATGTATCGCAGGAATCTGAGAACAAATTTTCTGTTCGCGAAATATGGGAAGCGACTATCATGACGTTTGTCGCAAAATTCTTGTTCGCTATGACTTTTGTTGTACCTATAATGTTCTTCAGTTTGACCAGAGCGGTGGAGATATGCATATTATGGGGACTTTTAATCTTGGGTCTGTATAGTTATTATTTAGCTAGAAGAGAGAGAATACCTCCTTCAAAAGTTATTGGTGAGCATTTGATAATAGCCTTGATTGTCGTGATACTCACGCATTATATCGGGAATGTAATTGCTATTGTGTTTTTATAAATTAGGCAGTTAGGTTTAAATACAACTTTATTTGCTTGTCTTGTTATGCAACTCACTGATATCAAACCTACGATACCTGAACTTCTTTACAATATCCTAGATAGGAATGGGATAACTGAATTGCGTCCTTGTCAAAGTAAAGCGATTGATGCAGGACTTCTTGCGAGTAAATCTTTGCTCATATGCACGCCAACAGCTTCAGGCAAGACGCTTGTTGCTGAGATGGCTATGATGAATTCTATTATGAAAAGAATAGGTAAAGCAATTTATATCGTTCCACTCAAAGCTTTGGCTAATGAGAAACATAAGGATTTCAGTAAACGTTATGGTCATCTGTGCAACATAGGCATGTCTATCGGCGATCATGATGCGGCGGATTTCCATCTTTCCTCATATGATTTGATCATCACGACTTCTGAGAAGCTTGATAGCTTAATGAGACATGACGTGCAATGGTTGAAGGATGTCAACACTATCGTCATCGATGAAATACATCTTCTGAATGATCCTGGTAGAGGTCCGACTTTAGAGATACTAATCACTATGTTGAAAACTTTGTTGAAGAAAGTGCAGATTATCGGTCTTAGCGCAACTATTGGCAATCCGTCTGAGCTTGGCGCTTGGTTAGAAGCTGACGTTGTTTTAGACGATTGGCGTCCTGTTGAACTGCATCACGGAGTGTACATGGACGGAACTGTGAGGTTTTATTGAAGCAAATGGCAACAATCTATCTAATGAGACATGGCCAGACTTATTTCATGTTAGAGAATAGGCTGGGCGGAGATTCAGAATTGACTCCATTCGGTTTTGAGCAAGCGGCGAAAATCTCTAAATGGCTGGCTGATATTGACATTAAAGCGGTTTATTGCAGCACATTGAAGAGATCTGTACAGACTGCTGAGGTTTTGCATAAATCTCATCCTAAAACTCCTTTGATACAAACCTCTGAATTGTGTGAGTTATCGAACGGTGATATGGACTCTATCAAATATGAAGAGTTTGAACAAGAATTTCCTAAATTATTTAAGGCTCGATCACAGGATAAATATCATTGGTGTTTTCCAAATGGAGAAAGCTATGAAACTGCACTGCTACGAGTAAAACCTTTATTGGAATCATTGAAATCTAAAAACGGGAATTACATCATTGTCGGGCATCAAGCGATGAATAGAGTGATCTTAGGGCAGTTATTAGGGTTAACACAATCAGAAATTCCTTTTCTGGTGATACCTAACGATGTGGTTTTTGTGATTGATATAAAAAATAAGAAAGTATCTCACATCAAAGACGGGAAGTCCTTTGATGGATATACTATTGAATGAATTCTATCACATTCCTAAAAGGTTAAGCAGTCCGTACACTACATATGCTGGCCAGATTAACGCTTTCAGAAACGCTATAATTCCTGTCCAGAAACTTGTAGCAGCAGGGATATAATAAACCATAGCACCGATTAATCCTAATCCGTAGACTGAGCATCCTGATCCATGCCCTTGACATTTTCCACACATTTTACTTATTTTTTTGAAATTCATATCAATCCCTCTTTTTATTGAATCTTTCCGATGACTACGACATAATTCTTGCCGTACTTCTTTGCGCATTTCGGGCATGTCGTGTACCACATGAACATTCTTTTGATGTCATGCTTTTTGGTTTTTGCATATTTCGTGAAATCTTCCATCCATTTGCCAGTATTTTTGAATGGGCCTTCATAGACTTTGCTCATGAATTTGCCACTTAAAGTTGTGTTCTTTGCGTTAGGTATCTCTTTATTTACTGCAACGTAAAGATTCATGTTGAACATTGAAGTATGATCTGATAAACAAACATCATCAGGAGTCCTTGCTTTCGCATTTTCAACTTTTTTTATCATTTTTGTTATAACTGAGCCGAAATTGATTGGCATATAGAACAATGTGAAAACGTTATCTTTGATGAATCTTTTATTTTTCCATGTGAACATTTTTCCGTCCCATGGTTTTGGGTTAAATTTTAAACAGCATATTTCTTCTTTCATTAAAATCACCTACTCTAAATTAATGATGTATGTTATTTAAATATTATGATTGTGATAGAATTAAATTATAAAAAGAAAATAAAAAATAAAGCTATTTTCCGATAGTCAATCTATTGGAAAACACTTTGTGGATCTTGCCGGTCTTTGTGCTGAATTTAATCATAGCTAGAGGCAATGTGAATCTGCCTAGGATGCTTAACCTTGACTTAATCCTGTAGACAATCAATCTATCTTCATGCGCGTCAAGCTCGTCGACTTCCCATTCGACTATAGTAGAACCTTTGCCTGCATGCCTTAAGACTTTGCTTGGCCTTATTGTACCGACATCAAAATCTTCTGTGATGTTCGCTATATTCGGTATTTTTTCTACAACGCTAAGATGTTCAACTGGGTGTTCTGAGATATTCCTTATGCTTAGCAATATTTTGACTTCAGAAATTCCGCCTTCGCGCATCTCTACATTCTTAGCTTGTTTTGTTATAACGACTGGTGATCTGAATTTTTGGTACATGAAGTATCCTAATATTCCGATCGCTAATATGTAGAATAATATCCTATAACTTATGATAATATCAAGGTTGAATTCTTCGCCTGGCGCCAATTGGACATTCCATGCGCAGTACCTGTTGTCATTCTCTTCGATAATCGCATCAGGTTCTGGAACTGTTGATCTGAATATTCCGCTGAACCAGCCGCATAGTATCTTGATCTGCTCTGATCTTGGGATGTTGCCGTCATTGATGTATGACCTTCTGTCAGTGGTTTTTAGGAATGTGCCTAGTTCTTCCCTTTCAAGTAAGAATTGCGATGAATAATCGATTATCTCATATTGAATAGGTGATGGCTTAAAGTTGTATTTGTCAACGCCAACTGTGATGTATAATGTATCTTTTTCTGGCGGTTGCAATGGATCTAATCCCATCGGTATTTCAAGAATAGTCTGTTCTAATGGCTCTATGCTTGTCTTTAAAGTTTTCTTGAAGATGTTGCTTTCGAATCTGACTTCGACATTAGTAAGATTTCTCCTGTTCTTGTTCAATAGAACCAATCTGATAATGTTATCTTTCCTTGGATCAATTCTTTTATCCATCTGCGCATTGACTACTATCGTCGGCAGATATTCTTTATCAGTCTCGTCTATTTTCCTGATATATACTGGAAGTTTAGCCGTATCCTGTCTGCCTGTGCTGACTTCTTCGATAAGGACATTGACTGTGTGATACCCTATCCCGATATCAGCGATAGGTTTCAATATGACTTTGGTGGTGTAAGGTTGTTTTGGCTTTACATTGTTGATGCCAGAAAAATAGTCGCTCAATGGGTCTGTGTAATATTGTTCCCACAGGCCGACATCGCCGAATGATAATCTGTAATCTTGATTGTTGGCCATATCGTTATTTATAGTGAGCAAGAACATAGCCTGTTGATCTGTATTGATACTATCTTGCAGTGCTTGGACTGAATATTCAAATGCGTTCGCTGATAAGATTAGCGCTAGAAACAATAAAATTGTCGTAATTATTTTAGTTCTGGAATTCATACTATCACCACCGAGTAATAATCGTTTGTTTTCTTATTTATATAGTTTTGTGATGGGAATAGGATATTATGTATAATATAGAATAAATAATAATGAAAACATTTATAATATAATAATATCATAATTATTGATATAAAATAAGGGGTATTATAGATTTGTTTGTGAAAGGGGAGATAGATGTCTCGTAGAAAAAGTAGTTTAAAGGAGATTCCTGACTATTCTTATGCTTTTTTAGTAGTTTGTTTAGGTTTATTTCTGTTTGGCGCTTCTTATCTGCTTGGTGTTAATTCTATTACTGGTTACGCAGTTAAATCTGGTGTATGGATAGAATTGCAGGATTCTAGTTATATTGGCGGTTCTGCGGTATTCTCTAATGCTGTGAATTCTTCTCTTGAATATAATGTGACTGGGCTTGTTGAGGTTGTCACGCAGACCAGAGACGATTTCGGCATCTTTGATGTGTATGTTGACGGAATGCTTGCTGATTCTGTCGATACATATTCTTCTGATGTAGTATATGATGTTCGCCGAAGCTATAATGTGACTTATCTGCTTGAGATATATGTGACTGGCAATAAGAACGAATTATCTTCAGGCAATTATGTCGTGATTGATGAAGTGATTGGCGATGGCGTTGTTATAGAAAATGAAATGGTTTCTGAAGAATCAATTTACCAAACTGAATCTGAGAATGAAATCCCTTTGGTTAAATCTGACAGTGATTATACCACACAAGATGCGACGACTGCGCCTAAACTTTCTTTCTTATTACCTACTCCCGCAAATGGATATTCGCAGACTGACAATTCAACTGAAGTCAATATTTCTATCATTGATAGTTCTGATATGAACCAGTTTATCTGGAATTGGAACGGAACGAATTACACTCTTTACAATAATTCTCTAGTTTTGATGTATAATTTTGATAATATTTCTTCATTGGGCGAGAATTCAACTAAATTCGTTGATATGGGTAGATTGGGCAATAACGCGACATGCACTGCTTGTCCGGCATGGACTTCGTCAGGCAAATACGGCGGGGCATATATTTTTGACGGGCTTGATGATTATATGACTGTAGCTGATTCCAGCACTTTAGATGGCTATAATGAACATACCATTTCAGTGTGGGTATACCCTATCGAGCATAAATTGCAGGCTATTACTATGAAAGCTACCCCTTCATGGCTCGGAACTACAATGGGTATAGAGTTAGAAGCTGATTGGTCTATAAGGATACATGATCATAATACAGATAATGCAAATATTTTAGATTCTAGAGGCAGTAATTATTCAATCAATACATGGACTCATCTTGTTTATGTGTTGAATGCTACTCATGGAATATTGTATCAAAATGGAAACTCAGTTTTGTCTGTCGCAAGAAGTGCGGGAACTTTGGCGAATACTGATTATCCTTTATCTATCGGCACAAATCAAGGCGCGACATATGCTCGATTCTTCAATGGTACAATAGACGAACTGCAGTTATTGAATTGGGCAATGTCTCCTGACCAAATACAAGAATTGTATATGTCGAATCTGCATAAATTCAATTCGACGCAATGGTATCTGTATGTGAATCAAACTAAAAATTCTACTAGCGGACTTGATGCAGGGACATATACTTATTACGCTTCCGCTAAAGACTTATCCGGCAATGAGAATTCTACGGCAATAAGAACAATCAATATTGGTACTGATGCTACTCCACCTACATTATCTTTTGTTTTGCCTACGCCTGCTGATGGAAGTTCTCAGACTGCTACTTTCGCTGAAGTAAATGTTTCGGTCACAGAATCGCAACTAAATCAGTTCATCTGGGACTGGAATAATGTGAATTACACTTTGTATGATAATAATCTCTTACTGATGATGAATTTCGATAGCCAATCTTCACTGACAGAGAATTCAACCTATGTTGTTGATGTATCCAAATATGGAAATAACGGAACAGTTGCTAATGGAGCAATATGGACTTCTTCAGGAAAATATAACGGGGCGTATCAGTTTGACGGAGCTAATGATTATATCACTATTCCTGATTCTTCAACATTAGATCAATCTGGAGCCAATGGTATCACTTTCTCTGTCTGGGCAAAGCATGGTTCTTTAGCAAAGAAAAATTGGGAGGCTATCATGGCTAAAGGAGATACTGCCTATAGGATTCATCTATGCGGAGAATTAACGGCTTGTCCAACTGTCGGTGCGTTTTCTTTCGGTTCGAACGGGCTTTCGGATACTGAAATAGGCACTTCCATAATCCCGCAGAATGATGTATGGTATCATGTTGCTGTGACCTATAATGGTTCATTAAAAGTCATGTATATCAACGGCGTACAACAGATTTCTGAGGCAGCTACTGGTTCAATTTCTCTGAATGATTATCCTTTGTCTATTGGGGAGAATCTAGAAGCGACTGGCAGGTATTGGAATGGTTCATTGGACGAATTCAGAATGTGGAACAGATCGCTCTCTGCTGCTGAGATATCGGAATTGTATATTTCCAATCTGCAAAAAATCAGTCCGACGGAATGGTATTTCTATGTCAATCAATCGAAGAACGCGACTACTGGATTGGATATCGGTGCTTATACATATTACGGATCTGCTAAAGATATCAGCGGTAATGAAGATAGCACTGGTATAAGGACTTTGAATATAGTAAGTGATCTGACTCCTTCAACACTTTCTTTTGCTTCACCTACTCCTGCTGATGGAAGCTCGCAAAGTGCTACTTATGCTGAAGTAAATGTTTCAGTTACAGAGTCTCAATTGTCGCAGTTTATCTGGAATTGGAACAATACAAATTACACGATTTACAATTCTTCTTTGATTTTAATGATGAATTTTGATAATGTATCCTCAATAGGTGAGAATTCCACTTATGTTGTCGATGCTTCTTTATTTGGGAATAATGGCACTGCATTCGGAACTCCTGTCAGTAATTCAACTAGCAAACGCGGTATTGCGATGCAGTTTGATGGAACTAACGATTATGTGAATGCGGGATCAAATTTCAATATCGGCGCAGGGTTCAGCGCAAGTTTCTGGGTACAGCCGTACGCAATCGCTCCATGGGATGTCATATTGGGTAAAGAGTCATGGAATGCAGCGACTGGATGGTTAGTTTATTTGAGTGCGGTTTCTGGTTCAGTCATATACACTAAAGGCGGAACTGATGTAGGTATAACTGCGGTTGGGGCAGCTCCTGTCGGAAGGCTTACGCATATAGTTGTTACAAACAATAATGGCGCTGCAACAATATATGTCAATGGTGTATTGAATTCTACTGGCTCAGTACCTATCAGCAATTCTAATACTGATTTATTCGTTGGAGCTAGGCACGGCAATGATGGCACAGGGGTCACGGATTATTTAAGAGGAATGATTGATGAGGTCCGTGTATGGAACAGAAGCCTTTCTGCTAACGAAGTAAATCTGCTTTATATGAGCAATATCCAGAAATCAAGCCCGACGCAATGGTACTTCTATGCAAATCAAACCCAGAATGCAACCACTGGCCTTGATGCCGGGACTTATACTTATTACGGTTCTGCTAAAGATGTTGCTGGAAATGAGAATTCGACCGGAATTAGGACTTTGACGATTGGCGCAGTAGACACAATTCCTCCAACACTTTCTTTTGCTTTGCCTACATCTAGCAATGGCACTTCACAAACTGCGACATCGACACAAGTAAATGTTTCAGTTGTTGAATCTCAGTTGTCGCAGTTCATCTATAACTGGAACAATACGAATTATACGATTTATGATAATTCGTTATTACTAATGTATAATTTTGATAATGTTTCTACTCTGGGGGAGAATAACAACTATATAGTTGATTTCTCAAGTTCAGGGAATAATGGGACCATTGAAGGAAGTCCCTTGAGTTCTTCAGGCAGGTATGGCCGCGCATTGCAATTTGATGGCATCAATGATTATGTCAATGTCAGTGAAGATTCATTAGATGTAAGCGCTGGAGAGAATTTCACATTTATTGTCTGGATAAACACTGGATTCATGACTGGGAGTCCGCGGATATTCGGTAAAAGGTTAGCTACCGGAGACTCTAAAGGTTATGAGTGTTACATTCATGCCACACAAGGTTCAGTGAATTGTAACTTGGATGTGGGTTCAAGCAATCCGGGTATTTCCAGCACTAAAAATATTGCTGATAATCAGTGGCATCATATAGCTGTGACGTTAGAGGGTACTACTGGAACAATATATGTTGATGGAGTAGTCAATGGCACAAATAATAATTCTGTTTTAGATGATGGTTATGATAATAATGTTACATTCAAATTAGGATTCCCTTTTTGGTTGGGCGTTTATTATAATGGTACAATGGATGAAGCACGTATATGGAACAGATCTCTCTCTTCTGATGAGATACAGCAAAGTTATATGTCGAATCTTAATCGTTTCAATACGACTCAATGGTATTTCTACGCGAATCAAAGCAAGAATGCAACTAGTGGATTGGATATTGGAACTTATACTTATTACGGCTCTGCCAAGGATGTTGCGGGGAATGAGAATTCGACCGGAATAAGGATCTTGACGATTGGCGCAGCAGACACAATTCCTCCGACACTTTCTTTTGCTTCGCCGACTTCAAATAACGGCACATCAAATGCTACATCGACACAAGTGAATATTTCTATTGCTGAATCTCAGTTGTCGCAATTCATCTGGAACTGGAATAATACGAATTACACGATGTATAATGATTCTCTTGTGCTTATGATGAATTTCGATAGCATATCTTCTCTTGGCGAGAATACAACAAAAGCTGTCGATGTGTCTAAATACGGAAATAACGGGACTATCATCGGCGCTACTTATAGTTCGTCTGGAAAGCACAATGGGGCTTATAGTTTCGACGGCAATGATTATGTTAATATAACTGATAGCAGTAACCTAAGACCTGCCTATTTTACCATTCAATCATGGATAAAGATTGCATCTACTCCCACAAGTTATCATCCAGTGGTTGAGAAGTATTATGGCAGTGCCGCCAATAGATATTCTTCTTATTATTTAGCAGTTGGTTCTACTGAAACTGGAATTTGGATAGGTACAACCGATAATAGCTGGAACAAGGCAGTTATGTCTGGTTATCCTAGTGTAGGGGTATGGCACCATTTAGTTGGAACTTACAATGGGACTGAATTAATATTTTATCTTGATGGAGTTTTAAATTCAAATTTATCTGTTTCAAAAACAATAGACTATAATTCACAACCTCTCTATATAGGACAGTGGGGATTAAATCAATATTTCAATGGATTGATAGACGAAGTAAGAATTTGGAACAGAAGCATGTCTGCGGCTGAAGTTTATCAGCAGTATGTTTCGAATCTTAATCGTTTCAATACTTCTCAATGGTATTTCTACGCGAATCAATCGAAAAATGCGACTACTGGCCTTGATGTCGGCGCTTATACTTATTATGGATCTGCTAAAGATTTGAACAACAATGAGAATTCTACTGCGATAAGAACCATAACTGTAATTTCTGCTGCGGATACTACTGCGCCTACTGTCAATTCTGTCAGAAATTATACAAATGATAGGATTACTTATACATTCTCTGTATCGAGTTCTGAAACCGGAACCTGCACTTTATATGGCAACTTCACTGGGGGCTGGGCTAAGAATGAATCGAAATCTGTGACAGCTGCGACTGCATTCAATTTCACTTCATTCGCTTTGCTTGCAAATACTACAAATTATTTCTGGGGCGTGAATTGTTCGGATGCTTCTGCTAATGTCGGCTGGTCTGTGAATACTTCGTTCACTACCAAAGATATCTATGCGCCGAATGTTTATAGCGTTAGGAACTGGACTAATGATCGACAGACTTATACTTTCTCTTTGATTAGTTCAGAAACTGGTTCATGTACACTCTATGGCAACTTCACGGGGAGCTGGGCTAAGAATGAATCGAAATCTGTGACTGCTGCGACTGCATTCAATTTCACTTCATTCGCTTTGCTTGCGAATACTACTAATTATTTCTGGGGCGTGAATTGTTCGGACTCTTCTTCTAATGTTGTATGGGCAGCTAACACTACATTCACTACGAAAGATGCGTATGCACCGAATGTGTATAGCGTCAGGAATTATACCAATGACAGATTGACTTATACTTTCTCTGCAATCAGCTCAGAGGCTGGATCTTGCACATTATATGCGGATTTCTCTGGAAGCTGGGCTAAGAATCAATCGACATCTGTTACTGCGAATACTGCGTTCAATTTCACTTCGTTATTATTTAATGTGTCTCGAACTTATACATGGGGCGTGAATTGCTCAGATGTTTCTGGTAATACCGGCTGGTCTGCGAATACTACGTTCAAATCAATTAATCATCTGCCTACTGCCTCTAATGTTGCGATATCACCTTCTGTGGTTAGTACTTCTACATCTTCGGCGTCAGGCACTTGGGCTTATTCTGATTCTGATAGCGACAACGAGAACGCGACAGTGTATGAGTGGTATGTGAACGGGACGAATGGATGGAAAGAAAAAAGATTATTGGCCTATTGGAAATTAGACCAAAATGTAATTGATTATTCTGGTTCACACAATGGTGTAACTAATCTAGTTACAAATGTTACTGGCAAGATAAAGCAAGCATATTCACTCGATGGTTCATCATCATATATTAAAGCATCAGGATTTCCTGAATTAGGCACAAATGAGCAGAGTTATACTTATTCCGCATGGTTTAAAGTCGCACAAGGGGAGACTGATGGGAATATAATTCATGTTTCATCATCGACTGATGGATTTGGCTGGTGCTTACCTCCATTATCAATAGATAATTCTAAAGTTAAAGCATATAGTTGGAATGGCGCAGGTGTGCAGACCCATAGTGCTACTAATATTTTATCGGGAATATGGTATCATACGGCAACTACTTGGGATGTTACTAATGGATTGAGAGTATATGTTAATGGTATTCTTGAGAATAGTACTACTCAATTAACTTATTCTGCAAGCGGAGCGAATAATTATGTTTGGATGGCTTATGGAATAGCTTGTGCAGGTAATGAAGGTTGGTTTAACGGCTCCATTGACGAGGTAATGGTATGGAATCGTTCGCTCAGCGCAGAGGAGATAAACGACCTCTACAACATGACGTTATACGGGCAGATAGATCATACCGGCGCCAACCATACAATATCGAATCTCACCTCTAATTATTACAGCTCTGCAGGGACTACATTGATGTTCGGCGTCACACCATATGACGGCGTTGATTATGGCACGCAAGTGAATTCTACAGTAATCACTGTGATTGAAACGACGGCTCCAGTTGTTTCTGTGATATCGTCAGCCAATAATACTGTCGATGATGATGGTTCTGTTGCGTTTAGTTATAATGTGACGGATGCTTCTTCAATCTCTAATTGCTCATTGATTGTCGAAGACGTTTCGAATGCCACTAATTCCAGCATTGCGAAATCTACTGCTTTGCAATTCAATGCGATTCTTGCGGGCGGAGCATATGATTGGTATGTAAATTGCACAGATACTTACGGAAATACCGGCAAGAGCGAAACAAGAAGAATAATCGTTGTTGAATTAACTACTTTTGAAGGCGTTGAAACATCTAATATAAGTTCACTTGATATAACTAACATTTCCAATTTCATTGTCTCGGAGCCGGTCTACGGCAAAATCAATTTCACGCAGGCTCTTGATTTGAGTGCTGGCGCTGATATCGATAGGTATGTGAATATAACTTACAATAGGATTGAGATTGATAGTACTTCTCTGCCTTCATTGAATAAATCAGCTATGCTGATTCTGTATAATCTCTCATTCACAGCTCCGCAGATATTGAAGAATGATGCTTTGTGCTCTTCAGCTGAATGTTCACAGCTTAATTATACCGGCGGAAATCTGACGTTCAATGTATCACACTTCACGAAGTATTCTGCTCGTGAAACGCCTTCTGCGGGCGGTTCGACCGGTACGACTGGCAGTTCTAGCGGTACTGGTAGCTCAGGTTCTGGCGGTGGCAGCGGTAGCAATGCATGCAAGATTGATACTGACTGCGACGGCGGATATTCCTGCTTCAATAATGCGTGCGTTAAGCTGTTCGATGTTAAGATCATCAAGTTCCCTTCACCTGTACGGGCAGGACAGTTCTTCGATTTCACTTATTTAATCAAAGGAATGGCTGATATAAAAGGCGATGTTATTGTGAAATTCAGCATATTGAAGGACGGAGCAGTGGTAAGCTCAGGCCAGGACACTATATATCTCGGTTCTTTCGAGCAGAAGACTGAAAGCACTAATATATTCCTGCCAAGCGATGCAGTATCTGGCAAATATGATTTCTTCGTTTCTGTGGATTATGCTGGATATATAGCGAAAGCTCAGCGTCTTATTGAAGTGCAAGTGGTAGATTCGAAAACTCCTCTTGGCGCTAATCTCGAGGTCAATCTGCCTTTATCTGAGCAACCTTCAGGAGTATTGGATTGGTTTATGACTTTCTTGATGTTTTTGATAGCTATATTATTGGTACTTGCAGGTTATCATTACGAATCGAGAGAGCATATTTTCGAAAGAGCTCACGAGATATATTCTGGATTCATGGTTCGTGTTCCTGAGAAGAAATTGATTGCACAACAGAAATTGATTGTTGAACAAGAACCTATTGTCCAACAAAAACCAATAACTGAATCAAAACCTCTTATTGAACAAAAACCCGTTGAAGTAAAATCAGAGCAAACTATTGTTGAACAAAAACCAATTGCCGAACCAACTATTGAAAATAGTGATAACCGCTTGATAATAATCGAGCATTTAATCGATGATGCATATAAACAGCTATCTTCCGGGCAGATGTATGATGCTGAAGCTTCCTATTACAAGATCTATGAATTGTACAACCTATTGCCTGAGGAATTGAAAGTTAAAGTATATCAGAAGTGTATTGATTTACGGACTAAATTAGAATCTGCTTCTAATTCTAGATAGGGTATAAGGTTCGAAATTAGTTAGTCAATTTATCTTTAAATTCAAATAAGTCTCTTACTATATAGTCCTGTTGCTCTCTTCCTATCCTGTCTATGAGATAGCTCTTGATTCCAATACTTTTAGGAACTTTATAGTCAAACTCCATGCTATCTCCGATATGGATAATCTCATTGAATCCAATATTCAATTTTTGGCATACTTGAGTGAATACATATTCATTCTTCTTGTATTCATTGAAATCCGACATGGTGGAGAATGAGTGGTCTATATACTTAGCTATTCCACTAATCTCCATTTTCAGGTCTAGGAATTTTCTGTCTGCATGGGACACTATTATGATTTTGAAACTTTTTTTGAGTTCTTCCAATACAGGGATTACATCGCCATATTTCTTGATATGATGTTTGACTTCATTTATCGCATCCTGCCAAGTAGTATTGAACTTGAAATGCTTGAACCAGAATTCTACATCTCTCCAGCCTTCGACTTTTCCCCATAGTCTTTTGTATTCCGCAGTGACTTCTTCGAATGCTTTCTCGAAGCTGATATTATGCTCTTTCGCATAGATCTTTGGAATTTCTGTTCTCCAGACTAATTCGTCGAATGCATTATCCGCTAGGCAACCATCCAGATCGAATGATATAACTTTAATCTGGCCGGATATGATACTTTCATTTTTATATGCACATTTCATCTTATCATTGAATTTATTTAGATTATTCAGCCAATCTGGGCTTATTTCGTATTCCATTTCTTTTAGGACTAGAATATTTTCTTGGGCCAGTTCTTGCAATGTCTTGTGAATTGCTTGATAACTGACACTTATCTGGTAATTTGCCTGCAGTTTTTTGTATATTTTGCTTGCAGAAAGAGGATGTTCAATGCTCAGAATGTCTATGATCCTTTCTTTTAATTTACCGCTTCCGAGTATTTCGATTAACCCCATTATATTCTCGAATGTATATATACCACTTATAAACCTTACTATGGATTTAGTTAGAAAAGAAAAAAATGATACCTGAGAGATTTGAATTTTTTCTAATATAATTCATAATTAATCAAAAGGTTATTAAATGTAGTAATCTACTTATTTATAGATTATGAAGGGCATAAAACAAAATGAACAATTGAAATATCATGCATTGATATTGTTCTCGATATTTCTGTTATTGTTCGAATTGATGTATGAAGGTATTGTTTTCAAAGTATTGTTAGTTATATTCGTTCTCTGGAGTTTTTATATTTTGGATTACAAGTACAGTTTGGATATTCAGATTAGGCATTACTTTGTTGTCTCAATAATGTATTTCTTTGGCGTTCTTCTAAGTCCGCTTTATATTCAAATATACATGTATGATAAAATCCTGCATTTCATTATGCCTGTATTCGGCGCAGGCGTGATTTTCTATTTCGTCAATAAACTAAATATCCGATTTGGTCATAAATTGGCGATAACTCTTTCATTCGTGCTTTCTGCAGCGCTTATGCTTGAGCTTGTTGAATATTGGCTAGATTTGTTTTTCAAGATGGATCTTCAGGGCGTATATATCTATGATGTGTATACTCAGAATTCTAAAATGATGCAGAAAGGGCTTGCTGATACTATGCTGGATATGGCTTATGCTTTGCTTGGTGGGTTGTTGTATATAATTTACAAGTATTTATTCCGTAATATGCATAAATCTAATTCTAATCTTAAGAAAAAATAAATGAGGTCTCGGAGACATTCGAGATAAATTCTTTTCGAACTCCGGTTGCTAGGCCCCGAACCTAACGTGATACCAGGCTACACTAAGACCCCATGAAATAAAATAATGGGACCTCGGAGACTTTCGCGCATTAGAGTGCAATTCGAACTCCGGTTGCTAACACCCCAAGCTAGAGTGATACCAGGCTACACTAAGGCCCCATCTGATTGTAACAATTAAATTTTAGAATAAAAAGATTTCTCTACTCAAACAGCATCTTCACGCCGAGCATGAATGATACGCCTATGATGAACACTCCCAATGCTATGGCTGATTTCTTTATGTTTCTTTCTTTATGCAGTTCAGGAATCAAGTCAGAAGCTGAGATATAGATGAAACCGCCTGCAGCTATCGGAAGCAGGTATTGGCTTAGATTGTAGCTTGCACCTATGAAATATCCTAGGACACCGCCAAATACGCATGTCAATTGCGCGAGGAAGTTATAGAGCAATGCTTTTGTCTTGTCGAATCCGCTGTACAACAAGACTGCGTAATTGCCTAGCTCTTGTGGAATCTCGTGAGACATGATCATCAGTGTTGTTATGAATCCTAACCTCACATCCACAAAAAAACTCGCTGCGATAACTAATCCGTCAATTATATTGTGTATTCCATCTCCCACTAATAATAAATATGAAACAGGATGCACTTTACATTGCTTGTCGTGGCAGTGATGCCAGAACAGGAAACGTTCCATTATGTAGAACGCGACGAATCCGCACATTGCCCAAATCATGGAATTAAGCGGATCGATCTCTTCGACAGATTCCGCGATCAAATGGAAGAATGCGCCACCTAACAATGTTCCTGCAGAGAATGCGACCATCCAATGGATTATTTTCTTGATTTTCTTCTGGTTGGTCCAGATGGTGAACACGCCTATTAATCCTATAAGGCTGTCCAAGAAAGTTGCTAATAAAATATAATATATTAAGTTCATAGCATTTTTATTGATTAAATGATTTATAAACTTAACTAGAAAATTCTAGAAGTCTTGTGTTTTTTTAGTTTCTATTTTCAGTTCGTCGCACATCTGCTTGATGCTCTCTTTATGCTCGCCAAGACCTTTCCAGTCGAGCAGGATTAAATCAGCTTTTGGATTTGTTTTTTCCAATGCTTGCTGAATCAGCTCTTTTGTCAGATGTTCAAGCATATATTTAGGGCAGACGTGCCCTATCGCTATATCTTGCTCCAATTGTATCTTCTTGAAGTTAGGAGTATGATGCGGTCCGCCTATACCAATTGCGGTTCTGCAGATTTTAGGTTTGGTCTCGCAGAGATGCTTGATGACTTTCGCGATTATTACTGCGGGTTTGTCTAATATCCATTCCACTTCTGTAGAGCCTATCTCGATGAACATAGATGGCTTGCCTATATCTGGCCCGTGATGTGTGCATTCCTGGATTATCTCGAAACCGCCGGGATTTACTTTTTCCAGCTCTTTCAATGCTTCTTTCAAGTATAATGCAGGAGAAGGCGCAAGTGTATGGTCTTTGCCGCCGTATTCTGCGATGTTCCAGTTGCCTTGCGTGTGAACACTCAATGAAGGTATGCTTGTTGCGGATTTGTGTTTTGTTGCGAATATGAACAGGTCTGCTCTGATATTGCGGTCTAGTTCTTCGCAGTTGATTGATTCGTTGTCCTGCAGATGGATTGATACATAATCAGGCAAGTCTTTCAGATGGGCATTGATGTTCATGCCTGCAGTATCTTTCTTTGAGATTATGATTGCAATCTTCATGTCTGTGATGTATGCACCAAACATTTATAAATGTTTAGAACTCTTAATAGTTATATGGATATAACCATGCATGGCGCAGCCTACGAAGTAGGTAGAAGTTGCATTGAAGTCAAGACAAAGAAAGAGAATTTCTTATTTGATGCAGGAATCAAGCTAGGCGCAGATTTTTCTGAATATCCAACTGTAACTGAACCTAAAAAGATAAACGCTGTTTTCTTGAGTCATGCTCACTTAGATCACTCTGGCGCTTTACCTCTATTCAATTACAATGGTTTGCATTGTCCAATCTTTACGAATGTCATGACTAAAGAGCTTTGCAAGATATTATTGAAAGATTCTTTACAAGTTGAATTGCTTAAAGAGCAGAATCCTGCATATAGCAAGGATAATATTTACAATGTTATGGATTTGATGCAGAATGTCAAGTACAAAAAGCCGGGCGTGTTCAATACTACAAAATACACTTATTATGATGCTGGGCATATACCTGGAAGCGCATCAATCAAAGTTGAAGTTGATGATAAAAAGTTAGTATATACAGGTGATTTCAATCTCGCTGATACTAGACTCTTGAAAGGCGGAACCGAGAAATTCGGTGAAGTAGATGCGTTGATAATTGAAGCGACTTACGGGAACAGGAATCACCCAGATAGAGATGGCGAAGAAAGAAGGTTCTTAGATAAAGTAAAACAAACTATTGATAGAGATGCTTCTGTAATAATTCCAGCATTCGCTGTTGGAAGGTCCCAGGAAGTGTTATTGATGCTCAGGAAATTGAAAGGCGATGTTCCTATATATCTTGACGGAATGAGCAAAAAAGTAATTCAAGAATTCTTTTCAAGGCCTGAATATATCACGAATGTCGATAATCTTCATGAAATGGTTAAAAAAGTAAGATTCGTCACCAAACCTAAACAAAGGCAGGAAGTCATGAAAGAGCAAGGCATTTTCGTAACGACCTCAGGTATGCTTGACGGCGGTCCTGTAGCTCATTATCTAAAACATTTCTATGGCGATGCTGAAGCTTCAATACTTCTTACAGGTTTCCAGACTGAAGGCACTAATGGGGACTTATTGATGAAGGAAGGCAAAGTATTCATTGATGGTCAGAAAGTCAGAGTTGCATGCAAATTCGATAAGTTCGATTTCAGCGCTCATGCAGGTTTAAATAATTTAAAGACAGTCATCAAAAATGCAATGCCTGAACATCTTATACTGAATCACGGCGATCCTGAAGGGATTGAAGGTTTAGCGAAATGGGCGGAAGAGACTTTCAAGGATATGCAAGTGTATAAGCCGAAAGTGAATGATACGATTAAGATTTAGAATTCTTTATTTTTGCAATGCCGGTTCGCATACGCTTCTTATTGATGATAACTGGCCTTCCCTCGGATAGGGGACAACCTCTCTAGCCGTTATTGATTATGTAATGCGCAAATGCTCACTATTGGCATTGTTTACGCTTCTTTGAATCTTTCAGAATAATCTTTCTTGACCATCTTCGGATATATAGCCGGGTCCATGAATACTTTTGTCACGTTCACTACTAGGCCTCTTTGCGCTTTGACCATCGCATGAGACGCTATCTGCGATATGCCGAGACAGATAAGCTCGTTCTTCAAAGTCATCATCGCAACAAGTTCGCCTTGCTGGATTTCGCTCTCTACTTTAGCTATACCTGGCGCGTTCAAGTTTGCTCCGTGGCATAATGTATCAACACATGAATCGCAGACCCATATCTTGCCGAGATGCGATACTGCGAATTCTATTGGAAGTATGATCTTCCTTAACTTGTCTTCTTTCTGCTCATTCTTGTATACCCAGAAAGCGTCAGTTAAGTCTTGTAATGATGTGATTGTTTTTTCGTTAAACGGACCTGCTTTTGTCCTTCTGAGCTCAGCCATGTGTGCGCCTATGCCTAATTTCAAACCGATGTCTGTGGCAAGTTTCCTCATGTATGTGCCTGCTTGGCAACCGACTCTCATTAAAACATCTTGTCCATCAACTTCTATGACTTGGATATAGTAAATCTTCCTGATTCTCCATTCTCTCTTGATAGCGGATTTAATCGGAGGAAGCTGTTTGATTTTTCCTATGAATGAATTGATTGTATCTCTCACTATTGATTCTTCAATTTCTCTGTGGAGATGCATGATCATGACATATTCTTTACCTGCTGGCAATAATGCTTGGACAATTCTTGTGCCTTTGCCTAGTGCGACTGGCAGGCAACCTGTTACTCCTGGATCCAATGTGCCGCCGTGGCCGCTTTTGGTTATATTCAGAATTTGCTGTACATAAGCAGAAACTTGATGTGAAGTAGGGCCTTTTGGTTTGTCGACATTTATAACGCCCATATCGAGAAGTTCAGTCATTGTCCTGTCTTCAGGACGTTTTCCATAATTCGCGCCAGTCTTTAATTCTCTTCTAACTAGAATCTCGCGTTTAATCTTTTCAAATGGTAATAGGGTCTCGCTCATTTATCTAGATAATCTACAGAAGATTATTTGTCTATTGTTTTTGAGAGTTCAATTCTTTCTGAAGAGCTTTTTTGCCTTTTTTCACAGCTTTTTCTTCATTAGCTGCTTCTTTTTTCTCTTCAGCTTTGCTTTCGACAGCTTTTCTGTCTTTTCTTGACATTTGCTCAGGTTTCTTTTCAGAGTATTCGAAACCGACAAGTTCAGCATTGACTACGCCGTCTTTGTTTTTTGTTGCATTTACTTGAATGTGATGAGGCGGATTCTTGATACCATGTTCCCAGACTTTAAGATTTATGTTCTGGCCTAATCTGACATCTTCAGATTTCATGTTCTTTACCAAGAATGCTTTTATTGCGTTGATAGCTTTCTTAGCTCTTTTGTATCTTTGTACATTGAGGAAAGCTTTACGTAAAGGAATGTTATATACTCTTTTGAGTTCTTCGTGAGCTTTTTTGTGGTCTGCCATGATTATGCCTTAGTCTTGGTCCTTCTCCAGTTTCTTTTGACAACAGTATGTCTACCTGGGTGGACTTTTCTGCCTTTTCCATATATCTTAGGCACTGTCCAGAATGGAGCCCATCTGGTCATCTTGCCTAGTTTGGATAATCTTAGTTTCCTGCAAAGGTGTTTGAATCTTGCCATTTTATTTCCTTGTTATTGTCATTTCCCGTTTTTCGGGGTTGATCTTTGATAATAATAGTTTGAAATGTTCGTCATCGATTGTTGTGACTTGTTTCGCTTGGATTAATTGGGCTAATACCAATAATGCCTGCGTCGCTTTGTCCGGATGAACTGATCTCAATGTCGAATATCTTGAGACTGCTTCCTTAGTCATCTTCGATTTGACCAACGCTTCGATCTGTGTTATCTGCTGCTGAATCTGTTCTTCTTCGGCAGCTTGTTGCTGAAGTTCAGACATTCTTCTTTGTCTTAGTGCTTCAAGCTCGTCCATTTTTATTGTTGTTCCTTGACTTCTGTTTCAGTCTCTTTCATAGGAACGTGTTTTACATACATCTGCGCAGCGACTTTGTCAAGGAATGATTTGCCTTTAGGAGTTACTACTCTTCCTTTCATATTTCCAACTTGAGTCTGTCTTGCTAGACCTGCTTTTTCCAGTTGTTGCAATACTTTTCTCAAGATATTGCCTGACGCTGGTTTGAATTTTTCTGGCTTGAAGCCTCTGTTCTGTCTTCCGCCGTACTTTTTTCTTAGTTTAGATACGCCCACTGGGCCTAATTTGTATAATGATCTTAGAACTGCAGCTGCTCTCACATACCACCAGTCTTTGTTCGCTGGAGGTCTTTCTTTGTGAACGCCTGTTTTTACTATACTTGACCATTTAGGCGGTTGGATAGCACTTACTTTCTTAAGTTCTTCTCCTGCCTTAACAATCAGTTGGTTAGGATCGACATCATATATATTTACCATTAAATTCACCTGTTAGAGTATGTCTATTGGATTTAATGCCAGTATTTAAAGCTATCGGTAACTCTAGACTATAGGATAACTTTCTTTATTGGAGAGTGTATCCAGAATGCTCATTTTCACTCGCCAATGTCGTTTCACATCTAATGCTTGATTTATATTTGCAAGATAAATCTTGCTATATACTTATAGGTATAGTATGTTCAGTATAGACATTGGTTCCATTCTGGATACACTTCTGTTGGAAACATATTTATATTGAATTGTCTAGTTAATGCAGTATTAGGTGATAATTTGGGCATAATCAACGGAGTTTTAGGGTATTTGGAAGAATTACGCGAGTTGCATGACGCTAAAGCTTACATTAAAGAGATTAAGGATAAAGATTTTACTTTAGATACCAATGTAATAGTCCTTCTAGCTGAAAAACGGCAAGGTAAATTGCTTGACGAGCTTGCTTCTTCTAATCATTTCGTCTATCTCAGGATAAATGACAATGAGATATATGGATTGGCTGAATGCGGGCATAAGTTCGATGCGGGAACTAATGGATTACTTGCAGATTTCAGAAAGAAAGTGCTTTCTAAGAAAAACCCTGTACAGATTGATGTCGGTAAACTTAAAGATGAATTGACTGAGATAAGTTTTCTTCTTCCTCGTAGCGTCGCCACTGAGTTTGTCATAGGCAGGAATGATTCTTTGATTAATCGGCTGATAGCTAAATTCGATTCTTTCAAGAATTGGAATAAGAAACAGAAAGATATGAAAAATCCTGAATTTATAAAAGTCCTTTCTAGTCTTGCGACTGAGTTCGAGATAGAGAACAAAGCTCTCACCAAAAAGATGATGGATTATGCAATGATCAAGTTCGCGGAGATGGGAATGAATACTGCTAGAATAAACCTGACTAGATATGAGAATTCATTGATTACTTTCAAATCAAAATTAATAGGAGATATACGCGGAATAGTCTTCAAGTCTGGGGCGGATTTTTCTCTGATAATTAATAGGTTGGAAGAATTGAAACGTAAATCATACAAAAATGATATAAATTTCGTGGCTCAAACAATCTCTAAAGGAATCAGGGGGATAAGCAGCGATGATGATGTCATCACTATGTTCGAGCTGCATGCTGCGAAGAAAGTGCTTACTTAGATCTATTCTATCCTTCTATATATCTGGTCTATTAATAGATATAGAAGTAATGCTGATACGGATCCTATGAAGAAATATAATGATAGGTTTGGTTCTGCGCATTGCACGCATTCTGAAGCATAGCTCACTGTTTCTGTAACTACTTCATTTGCCGCTACTTGCGTTGTATCCAATGTTGCGCTTGGTGCAGCTTTGAGCATTTCCGGCGCTGCAGTCATTAATCTCTCATCTGCTGCGCTTATTGATTGCGATGCACCTAATGCGAATCTGTTGGCGTAGCTCATGATTGTCACTCCTGCGCCTATCAATAAAGTGACTGGGATTATTTTTTTCAGCTGGTCTTTAAGTGATTCGAACTTTGAAGATTGCGGTGCGATGATCACGAATTTGTTGGACAATTTATAATGGTCGACTTCTTTGCCTTTTGGGCTGTAATGGTATTCATCGGATTGGATGAGTTTCGCTTCTAGAAGATGTTTGAGATTGTAATGTATTGTCGACAATGGCTGGTTAAGTTCATTCGCTATGTCTGTGGCTGTCGCGTCATGCTTCACTGATAATATATCTAGTATTTTCCTGGACGTGTCATTGCTGATTACTTGCGCCAATGATTTGGATTCCTTATCCTTGAGATTCACTAGTATGAATGATTCGTCTGCCATGTTATACTATGGTAATTCTAGGGTTTATATATATTTACGTATGACTTCGAACGGGATTGAACCCATCGACGGGTATTTATAAAGGTGTCAACTACCACTATATTAATAAATATAATCGACGATTATAATCGTCGGTGATAAGGTGAACAACATGGAAATCAAACAAATATTTGGACTATCAATCGGTTTGTTGATGATAACTATCATATTGATATCAGGCTGCGCAAAGTCTGAGAATACTCAAATAGCCAATCCTGCTTCAGTCTATTGTGAAGAAAATGGCGGCAAATTGGAAATTGTAACTGCGGCTGACGGAAGCCAGTCTGGCAATTGCAAGTTTCCCGATGGCAAAGTGTGCGAAGAATGGGCTTATTTCAGAGGAGAGTGCCCTGCTAAATAAAGGTGAATCAAAATGAAAAAAATGAAAACAACTATCAAACTTACAGGATTATTTTTAGTTCTATTAGTTGCAGTATCAGCATTGGCCGTGTTAGTATCTACTCCGACTGAGCCTAGTGCGCAGATTCTGCGTTTCAAGACCGGACAGGATCTTGTAGATGCGTTTGAAAATGCGCGTAATGATGGCGGATTCTGGAATGGATATGGCGCAATGATGAAAGGCGGTATAATGATGGAGAGCATTGCTTCGACAGCAGCTCCGACTGCAGCGATGGATTCTAGCGCGTCAGGTTCTCGTAATACTTTTTCAGAGACAAACGTGCAAGTACAGGGAGTAGATGAAGCTGACATGATCAAGACCGATGGCGAGTATATCTATATGGTCGCGAATGGCAAATTGATTATCGCTAAAGCTTATCCTGGCGAAGATGCTAAGATATTGTCTGAGACAAAGTTCGAAGAATTCAGTCCTGATGAAATATTCATTGACGGCGACAGGTTGATGCTTTTTGGAAGTTCCTATAAGCAATTGTACGAACCGAAACCTGTTGAAGGCGCTGATGATGTTGTTGAAGAATCTGGCGCAGGTGAAGCCGGTGTCGCTATCGCTATAGCTATGCCTGAGCCTGCAGCAAAGATTGCAGTCTCTTCAATCGGCAGATATATGCCTTATTACGGCGGTTCTGCTACAACTGTGAAATTATATGACATATTCGATAAAGAGAATCCAAAATTGGTAAGGAATATTGATTTCGAAGGAAGTTATCTCACTTCAAGGAAGATTGGTGAAGAAGTTTATTTCGTGCTCAATTCATATCCGCACCCATGGTTGAAGGGATATGATCCAGCTGAGATAATGCCAGTATACGCAGAAAATGATAAAGTAATGCCTTTGGCTCAGCCTACTGAAGTAGGTTATGTTGAACCATTGACTGCACAGAATTTCATATCTGTCATCTCGTTATCAATGACTGATGAGGATAAAGAGTTCGGCAAAGAAATCATCGCCGGCAACGGCCAGAACGTATATGCTTCGCTTGAGAATCTTTACGTAGCTCAATTGACTTATCCTACCTATGGGCTTGGTGAACTTGTCGAAGATTTCGTGCCTAAGACTGTTGTGACAAAATTCGCTCTTGATGACGGCGACATCTCATTTGTCGGCACTGGCCAAGTGAATGGCAGGATACTCAACCAATTCTCAATGGATGAGTACGAGAGCAATTTCAGGATAGCTACTACAATTGAAGGTTACGATTCTGTTAATAGCAGAGACATTTCAACAAACAATATGTATGTGCTTGATGAAGACCTTACTCAGATAGGCGCTGTTGAGAAAATAGCTCCAGGCGAATCAATCTATTCTGTCAGATTCATGGGCGACAGAGCTTATATGGTCACATTCAAGCACGTTGATCCATTATTCGTGATTGATTTATCTGAACCAACAGATCCAAAAATATTGGGCAAGTTGAAGATCCCTGGTTATTCTGAGTATTTGCATCCTTACGATGAAACTCACTTGATAGGCATCGGCAAAGAAGTTGATGAAAGCATTGACGCTGATAAAGTGCATACAGAAGGCGCAGTGTATTACACTGCTATTCAAGGCGTGAAACTTGCGATATTCGATGTGAGCGATGTATCCAATCCGATTGAATTGCACAAGGAAGTAATCGGCGACAGAGGAACAACTAGCATCGCTGCTACTGATCATAAAGCATTCTTGTTCGATAAAGAAAAAGGATTGCTTGTGATACCTATCACTGTAGCTGAACTGAAACCTGGACAGGATAAATCTCAGGAAGGAGAATTCGTGTTCCAAGGCGCTTATGTCTATGATGTCAGTCTTGAAGAAGGATTTGATCTTCGCGGTAAAGTAACTCACATAGATGACCAATCTGTGTTCGATAAAGCAGGTTCATATTTCTATGACTATGCTAGCATGATACAGAGAAGCTTGTATATAGAGGATATCTTGTACACTTTCTCAAATAAGAGACTGCAGTTGAATGACCTGGACAGCTTAGACAAGATTAAAGAGTTGGATCTACATCCAGCTGAGCAATCATATCCAGATTATCCGGTCAGGACATTGATGATAGAATAAGCCGAATCCGGCTTATCTTTTTTTATTTTGTTTTAAGTTTGCTGTCCTTCTCGTATTTTTTCTTGAATGATTCCAGGCGTTTTATTACCTTGGCATATACTATTTCGGCTTCAGGATTCCCGATAAGGCCATGTCTTACCACTTGTTCAAAGCAATTCACAGGGTATATCTTCAATTTGCCTGTTGCGATATATTTCTCCACATAATCCTTGCGGAGCATTAGGTCGCCGACATTTGATTCAGGGATGGTTATCACATAATTCCCTTTACTTAATTCTGGATCGAATTGGCTGAATGCTTCTATAGCGCCTTCTATCTTTTCATTGACTCCGCCAATAGCTTGCACTTTGCCTTTGAGGCTCATGGAACCGGTCAAGGCGTAATGCGGCGAGACTGGCATTTGCGCTAGTTCAGATATCTTGGCTAGATTCAATGCGCATGTGCCGCTGTCTCCATCGACTCCATCATAGCATTGCTCGTCAGCGGTATGGAATTTAGCATAGTTCATGAGCAATCCAAATTTAGCTTCAAGCCAGCCTTCCACTTCGACAGTTGCTCTAACAAATGAAGATCCAGCAACTTCGGCTTCGAGTTCAGTGTATTTTGATTTTGGGTCATTAGTTGGGTCATTAGGGCAAGCCACAACATTCAGTCTTGAGACTATCCCACAACCTTGGAACATATCAGAACTAGTATACACAGCTAATACATTTACGCTGCCAGGCATAGGTTTGTCAGAGATGTATGTTTCGAAAATGCCTTTTCTCATGTATTCGGCTATGCTTTTTCTTATCCTGTTGTCATCCATCCTTTGCACAATAGTTTCAAGCACATGCTTGCCTGTTATTGTAGGACTTCCTTGCTTTCTAGCTTTCTGGTCAAATTCAGCTAAGAATTTGGAATATAGGTTGCATTGCGTAGTGAGTTTCTCAGAATCATCTGTAGCGCGTAGGGATAATGCTGCGATCTCTTCCAATGCACTTTCGTCAAGCGGCAGATATCCACGTTTCTGCGCCTCTTTATTGAGGAAACTAATTAGGTCTGATAATGAATTGTCGGAGCAAGCTACATTTTGATCAAGGCGTATTATGTTCCTAAACAAGTCATTGAATGTGCTGTTCTCACTTATAGAATACGCAAGATGTCCATCGCATAGCAATGCTATCTTCACGTTCAGTTTAATGTCTTCAGTCTTAGGAAGCATATTAAGGTCTTTCAATGATATGCTGCCTTTCTCCATGAGTTCCTGAATTTTCTCGAAAGCATATTGAGAGCTATGCTCTATATCAAAAACATAGATTCCATGTTCTGCGTCAAATATCAGGCCTAGGTTCATGTGCATATGAGGGTTAGGCAGATGGCTATTGGAGAAACCTTCTCTTATACATCCGATTGATTCGAATCCGTTATTATTCTTGTCAACGATGACTTTAGCTTTGTCTCTTCCCTCGCATTTCAACGCTATTTTTAATCTGTCGAGATACATGTCCAGATCGCCGTTCTCAGCTTTCAATGTGCATTCCATTTCTCTTAATCTTTTCCTGAATTCTTCACGGACAGACGCATAGAATTTGGTGAGTTTCTCTTTTGATTCTTCATCCAGTCCCTTGTCTGCTCCTTTTAGGAATTCTTGTTCGAGTTTTGCAATTTTTTCATCAAGGGCTTCAATCTCCAATGCTTTTTTTGTTTCGTGATATGCTTGTTCAAGCACTGCCGGAGATCCGTAAATCCTGACTGCAATATCTTTGACAGCTTCTACAAACCAAGGCAATCCTTTCTCCATCCTTGCCATGAAATCCTGTTTCTTGTTTAGGATGTAATCATCCAATGAATAGAACTCTTCTTTTCTTTTTGTAAGGGCTTTGCTTCTTTGTTCGATAAGCAATGCGATGGCATCTAGATTTTCAGTCATATCGCCTATCTCCTTATCGAATGCATCCACTATTTTCTGGTATTTGCCCAATGATATTTCTATTATTTTTTTCTTTTTCGCAAGGGTTGCATCCGATGGATCCTTAGCGATGGCTTCTTCTATTTTAGCCAATGTATCTCTTTTAGCACCCATCCTATCGGAAGCTTTTGCCATCTTATCGATGAGAATACTTCCTTCTTCTTCTTTCTCTTGATATATTTTCTTCAATTGTACATAGTCAAGAAGATTATCAGTTATTCCTTTGCTCTCTGCGCTGTAATCATAGGGCATAGCTTTTGCGACTGCGCTTCTCATCCCATTTATCTGCATGAGCAATGCAGCTTTCTGCTGGGCAAGTTCAGGACGCAGATCTTCCTCTCCTTCTTCTGGCTCTTCTGCTTCCATCGCAGACATCTGGTTGAACTGTCCCTGCAGGGCATTTATTTTCTGGATGAGCAAGCCTGCATTAACAATATTTTTCTTTGTGATTTCTTTGACATGACCTATTATCGTGTCTGCGCAGAGTGTATAATCGAAGTGGACCGGATTAACGCTTATATTCATACCATTCTCACTTTGTTCTAATTGCAAAACTGTTAATGGTCTTCCTTTATCATCCATAATGTCAATGAACACTTGGGAAGTTATATCCTCTTCTTTTTTCATATATTGGAAGCTTAGGCCCATTGGATATTTTGGCCAGGGAACTCTTTCGACTATAGCTTTCACTTGCTGTTCTAAGAATTTATTTTCTGCATGTTCTGTCGCGCTCACTTTTTGATTAGAAAGTGTATTTATCGCGCTGCTTTTCAGTATATGGATTATGTCATCTATGGTCTTGTTATGCTTTGCCACGAATTCTCTAGCAGTGCCTGGTTTGAATCTGAGTATTCTAGCTATTTCTTTGTCAAAATCAAGATATGCTGCTATATCGTCTGGCGCTAGTTGTTTGCTGACATATTCTTCTCCCACTTTCTTGATAAGCGATTCTTTTCCGTGCCCAGTAGGGGCCGCAATTACTATGTGCTGTTTTGGGCCTTTCTGCTCAAGCGCATCCTCTAGCTTTTCTTTCGCCTTGTCTTGGAATAATATATCTTGATCACTTTTTGTGATAGAAGCAGGAAGTTTTACTTTACGCCTTACTTGTTCTGGCCTTAATGGTTTATATGGATCGTATCTATTCATGCTAGGCACCTCTCATCGTGGGAAATATCAGAAAAAGTATGCTATCTTACGCTTAAATAGGTTTATAGTTTATAGTATATATGTAATATATAATAAAATAATAAGCTTAACCAGTTCTCTTGAATTTGCGTTCTAGTTCGCCTTTTGGTATGTTGATCATAGTCGGACGGCCATGCGGGCATGTGAACGGCTGGTCGCAGGTGTATAATCTTGAAAGAAGCTTTGTCATGTAGCCAATCTCAATCCTATCGCCTTGCTTTATTGATTGACGGCAGGCCATCCTGGCGATTATCTTATCCTTCACTTCTTCAAATTTCGTTATCTTATTCGCATTAAGCTCATCAACCATGTCGATTATGACTCCCTTGGACATCTGTCTGCCCATTATCACAGGGGTGGCTCTTGCAAGGAATGAATTCGTTCCGAAATCCTCTATGTCGAAACCGAATCTTTTGATAGAGTTAAGGTTTTCTCGTAGGATTGATGCATCTGTCGGTGATAGCTCTATATGAGTAGGAATCACTAGTTGTTGTGATTTGATGTACCCGGATTCATACTGTTTATGGAATATCTCATAATTTACTCTTTCTTCTGCAGCATGCTGATCAATTATGCACATGCCATCTTCGTTCTCTGCTACGATATAGCAGTTATGCACTAGGCCCAGTATCTTGAGATTAGGTAGCTCTTGATCTGATACCATATCAGATACAGGTTCTAATACTGATTGTTTCAACGGATCTATAGTAAACTTGTCTGCGACAATCTGTTTCGCTTTAGTGACTTCAGCAAATCTCATCTGGGTAGTTCCGTTAACAGACACTTCTGGTATATGTATAGCATCTTCCAATGCGGCTTTGACTGCTTCGTTCACAATACCATATATCTCTTGTTCATTACTGAACCTTATCTCTTTTTTTGTTGGATGGACATTTACATCAATCTTTGAAGGGTCGATGTATATCGAGAGTATGACTACTGGGAATCTGTGAGAGAATAGCAGATTGCCATATGCATCATGCACTGCTGATGCAATTGTAGAACTTGAGATTGGCCTTTTATTGACATAGAAAGATTGCTGGGTCTTGTCAGATCTTGTGAGGGAAGGTTTTGATACAAACCCTTCTATCTCTGTCTTGTCTTTAGAGAATTTGACTGGAATCAGTTGTTTCGCTGTATCCTTGCCGTATATGTTCAGTATGTTGCCAAGATTATCTCTCGTGCTTGGGCTGTATAATATGATCCTATCATTGTGCGTCAGCCTGAAACTGACTGATGGGTTGATAAGCGCGAATTTGATAATTAAGTCTGTTATTCTGTTTGCTTCGTTCTGGATAGTATCGAGATATTTTTTCCTGGCGGGTGTATTGAAGAATAGGTCTGTAATTTCTATGGTGGTGCCGATGTTAGCACTCACTTCTTTCTTTTGCTTGATGATGCCGCCTTCGACTTCCATGAAATTGCCGTGCAAGAACTCACTTGTCCTTGAAGCTATCTTCATGTTGGATACTGCGGCAATGCTTGCCAATGCTTCTCCTCTGAAGCCTAATGTGGTTATATTGAATAGATCGGCAATACTCTGTATCTTGGAAGTGGCATGGCTTTCTATGCAGAGTTCTATATCTCTAGGACCCATGCCTGAGCCGTTGTCCATCACTTTGATTAGAGATTTACCGCCTTCGACTATTTCTACATATACTGAAGTGGCTCCTGCATCAAGTGAGTTCTCAACCAGCTCTTTGACTACTGATGCAGGTCTTTCTATTACTTCGCCTGCTGCTATCTTGTTAATCAGAGTCTGGTCTAATAATTGGATCGCCATATAGGCTATTTGCTGTATTTTGATATATTAGTAATTTATTGTGGTAGAATGTAGATATTCAGAACCAAGCGTTCAAGCCTTTCTTCAGTTCCTTCTTCTCTGCGTCTTCTGCGCTCACTTTCTCGGCTATCCTGTCTTCTTCCTCAAGCTTTGACATTATCTCTTTGCTTCTTGAGATGACTTCATTTGGGACTCCTGCGAGTTTCGCAACCTGGATGCCGTAACTCTTGTCAGTGCCGCCTTCAATGAGTTTCCTAAGGAATACTATGTCGTCTTCTGTTTCGTTAACTGCTATATTGTAATTTTTTATTCCGGGGAATTTATTGGCGAGCATATTCAATTGATGATAGTGAGTCGCGAACAAAGTCTTCGCCTTGATGTTGCTGTTGATGTATTCTGCGACTGCCCACGCGATGGATATTCCGTCGAACGTCGATGTGCCTCTTCCAATTTCGTCCAGGATAATGAGGCTCTGATTTGTCGCGTTGTTCAAGATGTTCGCAGTCTCTGTCATCTCTACCATGAATGTGGATTGGCCCATGGTTAAGTCATCGTATGCACCGACTCTTGTGAATATCCTGTCGACTATGCAGACATCTGCGAAACTGCAAGGGACGAATGAACCTATCTGTGCCATCAGCTGGACCAATGCTACCTGACGCATGGCTGTGCTCTTGCCTGACATATTCGGGCCTGTGATGATCTGTAATCTATTGGTGTTATTTATCTTGAAATCATTGGGGATGAATTGCTGTGTCAATGTCTCTATGACTGGATGTCTGCATTCTTTCAGTTCGATAGATTCCTTATCGTTTATCTTCGGTCTGACATAGTTGTTCATCACCGCCAGATCAGCGAATGATGAGTAGACATCTATCTCTGCTATAGCTGACGCTGTCTTTTGTATGTCTTCGTAATAATTGCTGATATTCTTGATTATGTCCTGGAACAGATTATATTCCATGGCGTTCATTCTTTCTTCAGCATTGAGTATGATGTCTTCCTTCTCTTTCAGTTCAGGCGTGATATATCTTTCGCCGTTGACCAATGTCTGCTTCCTGATGTAATCTGATGGGACTTGATCTTTGTTGGAGTTGCTTATGTTTATGAAATAGCCGAACACTTTATTGTAGCTGACTTTCAATGATTTGATGCCAGTCCTTGCGCGTTCTTTGTTTTCCAGCTCTATCAGCCAATCCTTTATGTTGAATGCAATCTTCTTCAGTTCATCAAGCTCTTGACTGTATCCTTCTTTTATGAGATTGCCTTCTCTCAGCGTGAGAGCTGGTTCTTCTTTGATGGCTTTATCGATGAGTTCTATAACTTCTTCATGTGATGTGATCTCTTTCAATTTCTGGCTGAGTTTTGATTCTGAATTCCTGAGAAGGTCTTTCATCTTCGGTATTTGCCTTAGCGAATTTGCCAATCCAATCAGATCTCTCGCATTGGCGTTGCCGTACATCACTCTGCTAATTGTTCTTTCGATGTCATTTATTTCTTTGAGAATGTCTATCAATTCTGTCCTGAGCATGCTGTCATTCACTAATCCTTCAACGCAGTCCAATCTTTCATTTATTTTGTTCTTGTCAATTAGCGGTTGGAGCATGTATCTTTTCAGCAATCTTGTACCCATGGGCGTCTTTGTCCTGTCCATGACTGAGAATAAACTTCCTCTTTGCGAATTCTCTTTTATGTTGGTGAGAAGCTCAAGATTTCTCATTGTCGATGAATCTAAGATCATATGCTCGCTGAATGTGTAAGGTTTCAGTTTATTTATGTATGACAATTGTGTCTTTTGAGTGTCTTTGAGATAGTTAAGTAATGCTCCTGCAGCATTTATCGCAAGTTCTTTGTCTTCGATGCCATAGCCGTGCAGAGAATTGACTTTGAAATGGTGAAGTAAATTTCCGTATGCAATCGATTTAGTGTAATAGTGATCATTGTATGGATTGATGAAGCCTTTGAGAGCAGCTGTGAATTCCTGGTTGACTTTCAATGATTCAGGGATTAAAATCTCTGCAGGACTGAATCTTGTAATCTCGTTGAGCAATTTCTGTTGAGAGTCTGCCTCTGTAACAAGGAATTCTCCTGTTGAAAGATCGACTAGCGCGATTCCGTAATTGTCAAGTCTTGGATAGATTGACATGAGATAATTATTTGAATTTGGCTCAAGCATAGTGGAATCAATCATCGTGCCAGGTGTCACTACTCTTGTTACGCCTCTTTTGACGATGCCTTTTGCTAGTTTAGGATCTTCTAATTGTTCGCAGATAGCAACTTTGTAGCCTTTCTTCACAAGCTTTGCTAGGTATGGTTCCAATGAATGGAATGGTATCCCTGCCAATGGTGCTTTAGCATCGCCTTTGCCTCTGCTTGTCAGCGTTATCTCTAATTCTTTAGCTGCGGCCTTTGCGTCCTCGAAGAACATCTCGTAGAAGTCGCCCATCCTGAACATGATGAGGCAGTCAGGGTATTCTTTCTTTGTCGCGGCGAACTGGTGCATGGCTGGCGTCAATCGTTGTCCTACTAGTGAGTCCATAGCTGAAAGCACGCTTCTGCAGATTTATATAGATTTATGTGGTAAAATGCTGATGATTATTTATGTCGTCACATAGCATTTTTGAAATAGTTATAGAATGTCCACCATGTGCCGCCGAGAGCTGTGAATAACAATACAGGGTATAGAAGATATTCAGGTTCTATCTTGAATCCTTTCTTCTCTTTATCTTCTTTGAATAATGAAATTAGACTATGAGATTTTTCATCAGGTTTGGAGACCCAATTCTTATTGTCTTTATTGTATCTGTAATATATCGCGCTTATCAAGCTGACACCTATCGCGAATTTAACTGGGAATAATCCCCATTCCATGCCTAGATTATTGATAAATGTGTCAATGATTGGATTGCCTTCCTTAATCTGTTTTGTCGCAAGACCATGCGCTGTGAAGTATGAATCAACCATTGCTGCTAATGTATACGCGCTTGCTGCATAGAAGTATCTTGTTGCTGTGCTGGACCTCTTATCATCCGGAACATCCGTCTCTTCTATCTTGTCATCTAATGACATGCATTATGCGTAGTCTCGGATATTAATAAACATGGCGTTAGAATAGCTTGTGTATGGCGTCTACAGAATATAATAGCATGGCTTGAGTCTGGCTTTTGCTTGGATTGAATGTCTCTTTCTTTACGTGGACTGAGCCTATTCTCACTTTGTTAATCAGATGTATCTGTTCAGTTAGTCCTGGGTCGAATTTAACTTGAAGTTCGCTCAATTTCGCTATTAGTTTGCCTAGGCCCATATCAGGGCATGTTTCGAGAATGTCTTTGTTTGTGATTTCGTAGTACTTTCTGTGGAGGCATGTTTCGAGTATTCTACCACAAAGGATTGTTGCCGAACGATAGCAGCCGTTCTCTTGGCATCTTTTTGCTTCCTCTAGATCAGCAATCACTTCTGTTCTTATTTCGCCTGGAAGATTCCTTAGATCATAGGTTTCTTTTTGCATTTCGGTTGTAGGGAGCGCAGTCTTAAGTTCTTTGACTATCTCCAGAAGCTCGCAATGATTGTACTTCTTCTTGTTGTTCAACAATGCATCAAGCAATCCTTTTATCTTGTTCAAGGAATGAAAATCCTGTAAGCTTTGGTCAAGTTCTGTATTAAGTTTTGCAAGCTCACTTAATGAGCTGTTCATCAGATTTTGGTAATGGGATTGCTTGTTTTTTTTGAAATCGTCTAGAACAATGTCTTTGTCCAGCTTTTCTCTCAGGATCGCATTTATCACTTCAGACATATTGTCTGTGAGCATTGATATCTTACTTAGGCATTGTTCCATGGTTCATATGTTGGTCTGCGAGTTTAAATAATTATAGGCTAACAAAAACTTTAAATAGAAACACAACTGTTATAGGATATATGGTTGAAATTATTCCGTTGGCTGCAGCTGAACGTTTGCTGAAGAAAGCAGGCGCAGGAAGAGTGTCTGATGAAGCTAAAATCGAGTTCTCCAATCTTCTTGAGCAGATAGCTGTTGAAATTTCTTCTAAAGCTGTTGATATAGCTAAGAATTGCGGAAGGAAGACTGTTGAAGGCGATGATTTCAAACTAGTCAAACGATAATCATAATCTAATCTTAACAATTGGTGATAGCATGAGGATAACGATAGACACGAAAGAGGATTCACCTGAGGATATCAGGAAAGCGATTGAGTTATTACATTCTTTGGCGAATAAATCTGGTTATCAGCAGAAGTCACGCAATATATTTGAGGATAGTTCTAGTTTCGGTCTTGGATCAAGTTCTGAGTCTAGCGTTTCAAGTTCTTCATCACCATCCCCAAGTTCTGCGCCAAGTTCAGGATTTTTTAATATGTTCGGCGATTCTAGTCCGTCTACTCCTTCATCTCCTAGCACTACACAAACATTGTTAGTGTCTGAGCCAGAGAAGAAGTTGGAAAGACCTGAAATAATGACTTATTGAGATTGAAGCTTAGACAACATTTAAATAATCGATTCTAATCTAATTATTCATGAAAAAGGTTTATTTGTTATTGTTTGTTGTGATATTATTATTGGCATTAGTAATAGGTAAACGTATTGTAGATTCGCCTGCTCCTGTGCCTGAGGCATCACTTATTTATATTTTTGAGAAAAATTTTGAATCAGGCGTGTCAGATGCATTATATTTGCGTGGTTCATTAGTAGGATATGAACCAAAATTCAATTATGATGAGATTTGTGTGACTTCTGACGGCTTGTTGATCTCTAAATATAACGATAAAGAGATAGCTGTACGTATAATCAAGGATATGAAAGCTGATTCCGATTTCTGCGTTGAACCAATTGATGGAAAAGTAAGATTCAAATTTACTGCAATTAATAATTCAGTATATGTTTCAATACCTTGATTCTATCATAAAATATATAAATTTGAAAGAAATTATCTTGAACATGAAAAGTCACATTAAATTTATCATATTCTCTTTGATTATCTTATCATTATCAGGATGCATTTCTCAGCCTAATACTTCAGATGCGCAGTTAAATGATGAGGAAATGGGGCCTATCTCTGCGGATATAGATTCTATTCCATCTACTCCATCGGAGGCTAATTCTGAGCCAGTAGTTCCAGTTATTTCGGTAAAAGAGTTCACTATAATGGCAGATGAATATGAGTTCAATCCGTCATCGATATCAGTAAATAAAGGGGATAATGTAAAAATTATTTTTGAATTTGTTCCTGAAAAGATATATTATGGCGGTTTAGATATCAAAAGTGATTACTTTAATGTGATATATAGAAAATCGGATACTGAAATATCTAAAACTGTAGAGTTCATCGCGCAACAATCGTTTACTTATATTGGTTATTGGCCTTCTTCTGGAGTTAAAAAAGCCAGTGGGGCTGTGGAGGTCAAATGAATGCTTATTGATCCAGTTTTAGGTTTGAAAGTTCAATTTATATTGGGAATTTTAAATATAATATTCCTTTTATTAGTTTCTTCATCATGCAGATGCATGGGTATGCACAAGTTCACAAAGAAATTGTTTAATTCAGAACGATATATACAATTTTATAACTTGCATTGTTATTTCTGGTATGGTTTTTTTGTTTCGGTCGTATTGCACGCAATCCTAGGGATATATTTATTTGGGATACCCTTCTAATCTTTCACCATCAAGTATTTAAATTACCAATTGTATTCTAGAGAATATGAAAGCTGCGAAGTACAAGTATCTCAAAGGAATAACTTCTGACGTTATGTTTGAAGCTTATGGCAAGACTCCTAAAGAGCTGCTGGAGAATGCAGCGGAAGCTATGTTTGAGACAATATGCAAGAAAGGTAAGATTAGTACTAAAAAGATGATTATTGTTAAAGTGCAAGGCAAAGATCTTAAGGATTTGTTGTTCAACTGGCTGCAGCAGCTTATCGCGCAAGTGGATATTCAAGAGATGTTCTTTTCGAAGTTCGATATAAAGAAGATAAGCGAGACTTCGCTTGAAGCTGAAGTATCTGGCGAATCTATTTCTCCTGCGAAAGGAGGCACTCTTGTCAAAGCATTGAGCTATCATGATTTTGGTATTAAGAAAGATAAATCAGGATATGTCGCAACTGTTACTATGGATATTTGATTTTAACTCATTCTGTTAGCTTATCGATGATAAATGAATAAAAATGAAGAAAAAGTGCGGTATAAACCGCAGAATAAATTTAGTTGATCATTACTACTGAAGTAACCGCTTTAAGCAATTTTTCTGTTGTTTGATCGAACAATTGCACAGTTACTGTTTTTCCAGTGGTCAAATCTGAGAAGCTTGCTCCTAGAATACTAATTCTTGCTTCTTTCTTTTTTCCGGATTCCAATGGATCAATTGATGTTTCAAGAGCTTTCTCTTTAGTTCTCAAAGTCTGATCATCAGCATCGTCATAGGCGAATACTTTGATCATTGGATAGAAATCAGTATCTTTCTGGTTGTCTATTTCGTAATCCACTGATGTAATTTTGCCCCATGTGCCTTTGTTTTCGGTATTTATTCTTAGAATCCTTAAGCCCATCAATCCAGATAATACTGGTTTAGTAGGTTCAACGACTACTGGTTCTTCTACAACAGGTGTTTCTACAGCTTTAACTTCTTCAACTGGTACTTCTACCTTTGGAGTTTCAGCGACTACGCTGCCTGAAAAGCTGTTGAATATGCCGGAAATGCCGTCATAGATTCCAGTTCCTAATGATGAAGCGCCATCTGTCAATCCTGCGCTCAATGGCTGGTAGAATGCGAAAACGCCTAGAATAAGGATAACACTTATCCAGAACATCCTTTCGGTTATCTGGGGTTTAGGGATTTTAATGACTAAGTATTCCCTTTTTTGTTGTTGGGTTTGATTTAATATTGTAGACTCGTCCATTATTTCATCCTCGCTTAGTTTAAATTTATATAAATAAGATATTGGATTTTATGCTTTGGTTATATATATAGTTTTCTATAACGTAAGGTTTAAATATAATGAAATCAAATCAATATTTGGTGATAGAAAATTACAGATACATTCATGCAAAATGATGGGCCGAGCAAGCTCAAGATAAATTCTATACTTATTTTGTGTGTGATGGCAGTAATTTTATTGTTCTTCGGAGTATTCGGAAGCAATGCTTCATCTTTTTTGACAGGGAATGTGATAGGTACTTCTGTCGAGTCCACAGATGCTGTGGAAGAAGCATTAAATGAAGCGATTATCATTCCTGAAAAAGCGATAAGTTCTTTGAATGAAGAAGGAAAATATGCATTGATTCTGAACGTACTTAAGTTAAAGAGTTTGGATAATAAAATAACAAAATTGCAGTTTGCAGATAAAGTCAGTAAAATTGCAGATTCTATTGACGCTTTAGGCGATAAAGAAGTCATTGCGCAATGGGAATCTATGATTCCTTGCTTGGAATCTGGCTGCGGAGAAGAATATTACAAATTAGTCACACTTATAACAAATAATGCAATGATTGTTCAATCTGAACAAAGTTTTGTTAAAAGTCTTTTTTCAAGCGTTTCTAAATATTCTTATGTGCCTGAATTATTGAAAAGCGTGATTGCGCTCGAGAAAGCTTCAGATAATGGCAATCTTGTTGAGTTATCTAGAGCGACTACATTAGTTAATACTCATATGTCTAAAGTTGATTCTGTTATTGTGCAGGATCTATGGAATGAATTGATCGCATGCGATTTCAAATGCTTCTTATATGACAATCTTTTGACTGAGATAGTCAAATATAGATTAGAACAATTCTAGATTTTTATTCTTTTTTAGTTAGGCTCTGTAGAAAATCTCGTTTCACTCGCCACCAACAGCAAAATTTTCGAATTTATAATCTGATTGTGCTATCTCGCCATAATCTTCGCTAACGCACTTGATAATTAGAAATCTAAAATTTTGGAAAGTTGGTGGGCTTTTCTACAGAGCTCCTTAGTCAGTGAGGCTTATTAGATGCAATAGATGCGAACTGCCACAATAAAAATAATAATTATGGATTGGTTTGCCGAGATATTTCCTTACTTTCTTCAATTGCTGTCTTGCTTTATAGAAACGATATGAACATTTGACTTCAAAGACATCTATTCTTCCATCCTTTTCAGCAACGAGGTCTATCTCTCCTATCACTTTTTTTCTGTCACGCAGATCTATGTGCGTGCTGATATTATTATAATTAGGCGCTATGAGAGAAATTAGCTCTTCCACATATTGGTCGTGCTTTAGGAGTTTGCCTTTAACCACCTAGAATATTATTGTTTAGGAAATTTATAAACCTTGTCTGGGATTAGGACTGCATACATGACATACTTATGCGACTTTTTTATCGAGAAGCACTTGCAATGCTATATACATCGGAGCTACTATCATTGTCAAAGATAATCCTAGAATTAAGAATAAAAATTTCAATCCATTTGTTTGTGCGATATACGAACCTAATGGTATAAGGATTATGTATGGCAGAGTTATGAGGAATGAGAATACATTGTAATATTTTTCTCTGTCTTCATGGTTCAATGCATGCGTGACTAATAGGCCAATGGATAATCCAACTATCGCAGAACCTATCACGCCAGTGATTGTCGCCATTGAAATAGATAATAGATTTGGGCTGAAATAGTAAGTTAACGGCTGTATGGCAATCATCAGTGTGCCGAGCACCAATAGCGGAAGATTACCGTATTTCTTTGATAATAATCTTGAAATTGTAGTAGACATCATAGCGGATAGTATGGACAATATGAATATCATCGCAATGTTCATGTACCCGCCGAAACCTATGTACTTGAACATTTTGAAGATGAACAATCCGTAATAGATGTTGCCTAATGTCTGCACGATACCAGTCATAACTCCTGCAATCAATGCAATCAATATTATCTTGTTCTTGAACAATATGTCCATATGCTGGTAAGTTCTTGTAAGGTGTTCTTTTATGACGAACCAGAGCGATGCTTTAATCTCGAACTTATCTTCCTTAAGCAATCTTGTCAGAAATATGGTGGATATCAAGAACCATATTGCCGCTATGCTAATCAGCAGGAAGTAGCCAGGGAATGCGAAGGGGCCTAGCTGCAGTAATTGGCCATTTATCGGATATCTGTCTAGGATATAACTGGCGAACATCAATGAAGCGCCTATCACTATTATTCCTTCTTGAGGGATATTTTTCAGAAGCGGTAGTTTCCTTATATCATTGGAATAGGATTTTGCGTAGATCTGGCCCAGGAAGGTGGATGCCAGACCCATGATTATCAGAAGCATACCGACAAGATATATAGATTCTGTGAATATGGTAATAGCCACTGCAAGGCATGATACACTTAATAATGCGCCTGATACTATCATAGTTGTTTTATTCGGGTTTCTTATTCTGAGATATTCATTGAAGAATATTGTGCTTATGATGCTTGCAAGGTCTTTCATACCATGGAATAATCCTATCATGAAGTATGATGCGCCTATCTGGGAGAATAGCACGTTTATGTATTGCTGGCTGATGAATCCTGATCCCATCCTGTCAAATGTCTCTTTAACAACATAATCACGTATCGATGCTTTTGGCTCTTCAGGTTTCTCTTTTTTGGTCAATACTATTGGTTTTGGAATATCTAACTTAGGCAGTTCTTTATGCTTTTCAGGTTCAATAATAATCTTACTCTTAGAACTATCTCTATCCTCTTTTTTGGCGACTACTTCGCCTAACGTTACTATACCCATTACATAATATCATTAGAAAGAATATATTTAAATGTTATTATTCCGATTCAAAATGTATTTTGTAATAAAATTCATAATTGTTGCAGACTTAGTAGTAATAGTAGCACTATCATATCAAAACGGCTTTGTAGAAAATCTTGTTTCACTCGTCACCAACAGCAAAATGTTGCTATTTCAGAGGTGATTGTGCTATATCGCCGTAGGCTTCTATAACGCACTTGATATTAGAATTGAGAACATTTTGATATAGTTGGTGAACTTTTCTACAAAGCTTATCAAAACCAAAAGTTTATAAATAATATATTATATAAAATATAGTGTGGTAGATATAGGAATATTAGACCGATCCTGGTCTTCAGTAGTTAATAAAATAACTGGAAAAAGACCTGGTGAGATGAAAAAAAGATGGACGTTTGATGCGCATTCAGGTATACTGCATTCTGCTACAATCAATGACATCGATGATGATGGCCATAAGGAAATAATATTCGGTTCTTTGGATGGCACGCTTTATGCACTTTCTGATTCAGGCAAAGTCAAATGGACTGCTTCTATGAAAGAGGAATTGAATAAAACCAAACAGATATTTGTTGAAGAGTCTACCTATAATGCAATAACTTCTATCCCAGTCATAGGCAGGCATATGGGCAAGAAGATTATCATTGCAGCAACCGCTTCAGGACATATCGCTGCGTTCTATGCTGACGGCAAACCTTGCTGGAGGTTCCGTATCAATGGAAGCATATACACAACTCCTTTGTATGCAGATATCAATTCTGACGGAAAAGGCGAGATAATATTCGGTTCCAATAATGAACATCTATATGTGCTGAACAATGATGGGAAGCTCATGTGGAAGTATAATACGAAGTCGCAGATAACTTCCCCAGCTGTGATGTATGATGATATTGAAAAACTGATAATCTTCGGCACTGAATCCGGACATATCAAAGCAGTGAATGCTACTGGTAAGTTCAAATGGAAATATGCTACTGAAGGCAAAATAACTGCTAAGCCCGTGATTGCTGACATATTCAATGATATGAATCCTAGAATCATTGTAGGATCGAATGACAAATCTCTTTATGTGCTCGATAAGAAAGGCAAGCTAGAATGGAGATACCAGACGCATGGAGAAATACTTTCTGAATCGATTATTGCGGATATAGATAAGGATAACGAATCAGAAATCTTTTTCGGTGCTTGCGATGACATGATATATGCGGTGGCTCCTAATAGTCAGAAAATATGGAGCTATGAGACTGATATGTGGATAGCTGCTTCTCCGATAGTCACGGATATAGACGGCGATGGCGCTGTGGAAGTCATTGCTGGGTCGTACGACAAATCAATATATGTGCTGGAAGGCAAAGGCACATTTGCATTAAATTATCTGCCGGGTCTTTCTGTTGTCGCTAATCAACCAGGACATCTTACTCCTTTCATCACTTCGCATCCTGGCGAACTAGTAGGAAAAAAACTTTGGCAATTAGGGCTTGACGGGATAATAACTGGTATAAGTCTACTAGATGATGGTACTAAACAAGTGATTGTCAGCACTAAAGAAGGGAAATTATTCAGCGTGCATTATGAAAAATAAACTAATATTCGGGATTATTGCAATATTATGCTCAGTTTTTGTGAGCGGATTAGACGGAAGCTGCATACCTGATTGGTCTTGCACAGAATGGTTCGATTGCATAGAGAATAATCAAACACGTACCTGCAATGATCTCAATTTCTGCGGTATTGATAATGATAAACCTATTGAAACTAAGAAATGCACAAGTGAAGAGATTGAAATGCCAGTTGTTGCAGAACAGCCATCAATGCCTTCAGCACGTTCCTGTATCGAGAATTGGAAATGCGCTCCATGGGGAGAATGTTCAGATGATAGGCAAACACGTGAATGTTCAGATGAAAATGATTGCGGTACTTTCTTGAATAAACCTATGTTAGAGCAAGCATGCATTATGTCTGTAGCACTTCCTGAAGAAGAAATAGTTGCGCCAGTTATGGAGGAACCAAGTTCTTTCTGGAGTTATGTGTTATGGTTCTTTGGCATTATCTTTTTAGGCGCTATCGGTCTAGTAGGATATGCTTATCTTTCAATGCAGTCCCCAAGTGTTGTTGCAACGCAGGCGCAAACTCTTAATCCTGAGCTATCTAAATATGTATTCCAGATGAGATCTGCGGGATATTCGAATGAGCAGATACGCACTTCTTTATTGAATTCGGGTTATCAAAACGAGACTGTGAACCAATATCTACCACAACAGAATCCACAGCTTCGCGGATACACCAAACAGATGATGGACAATGGATATAATATGGAACAGATAGAGGATCATCTGCTAAGGCACGGATTAAGCTCACACGAAATAAAAGAAAGTATATCGCAATTCAAATCAGGGTGATAAAAATGACAGAATTAATCGAAAGAAGAGAGGATATCAAAAGACATCCAATGCACATCGAAGGTTTTGATGAACAGTTGGAAGGCGGAATTCCTGTTGGCCATGTATGTTTGATGGCAGGTAAGGCAGGTACAATGAAATCATCAGTATCATTCAATGCAATCTATCATGAAGTGAAAGCTGGCAGGAATGCTCTGTATCTTTCGCTTGAACAATCTTCGACTTCTTTGCTTAATCATATGATTGGGATGGGTTTCGACCTGTCTGCTATCAATGTGATAATTTTATCTGATGTAAGCAAACTGGACAAATGCGTTGAAGCAGTACGTTCAAACAAAGGTTCTTTGGTCATGTCAGATGTGGGAGCTATCCGTAAGCAGCTTGGCGATCTGAAAAGCATGGGTCCGGAAGCTGATTGGTTGAACGCTATCAAAAATATAGTGAAGAAACTTGCAGCTGATAAAGCGTGCGATCTATTTGTTTTAGATTCGATGTCTGCTCTTTACGCGCTCTCTAAACTGAAGAATCCTAGAAGCGAATTATTTTATGTGTTCGAGTTCCTGCGTGATATAGGGATTACTTCATATTTGATTTCTGAGATCATAGGCGAACAGTATGGCGAGTTCGGGGTAGAAGATTATCTTTCTGACGGCATCATAAGCTTCGCCATGGTCCGTGACGGACGTAAAGTCCGGAGAGAGATTGCCGTCATCAAGATGAGGGCAACTGACACTAATAACGACGTTTTCATATTGGATTATAAGAACAAGGTATTCAGAGCTTTAACGAAACTGCCTTACTAAGCGTGACAGAATGAGAAGACAAGACCTGCGTAAATTCGATGTACATCTTATGACTTCGATACTTAGCGTGTTCTGTCTTGCTTCATTTGTTTTTTTAGTCTTGTGGATGACTAACTTTGTCACTATCGCCGGAATGGATCTAAAGACCATGCTGTGGGTTTCATATTCTGTGTTCTTCATTGTGACATTGATTGTATATCTTGCGACCAAACAGCCTAATATCGTTTGGGTGAAACCGGAAACTGCCAAGAAGACAGATTCTTCTATGAAGTATAAAGTATTGCCTGGCCAGTCTTTTTTATTCAAGGAAAGTAAATCGCTTATGTCTCGTGATGCTTTCGCTGATTCAGTTTCACACGGCAAACAGGGAATATTCGTAACTAGGTCTAATCCAGTTGTGCTGAAGAAGGAGATGGATATCTCCAATACGCAATTATTGTGGTTGACTGAGGTTGAGACTGAGAATGCAATAAATCCTCTGGATATTGAAGACGTATCTTATTATATCAAGAAATTCTTGAAGAATACTTCTGATCCGATTGTGCTGCTTGAAGGCGTTGAATATCTGATAAACATACTCCCGTTCAATAAAGTGCTTCATTTCATACAGGATTTACGTGATGAGATAGCTTTGCGTAATGCCGTGCTGTTAATGAAACTGGATCCAGATTTGATGGATGTCCAGCAGCTTAAATTGATTGAGAAAGAGTTTTCGGAGTTGAATAAGAATGGACCTTGATTTCATAATGATTTTTGTATTGGTGATATGCTTCCTTTTATCATGGATATTCCTGCTTAAATTGAAAGCGTCTGAGATAAAAGAGAATTTCCTATGGCAGATGCCTTATTTCGCTTTGCTGTCGTTTGCATTGTTTTGCATTTTGGCGACTTTATCTCTAATCTATTTGGAGACTACTGAGACTGAAATGATTGAGAATACTGCATTCTTTGTGCTTCTGGGAATGTTTAGCGTGTTGTCTGCAATCTTTGTCGATTATATCGAAAAGAATATTCAATTCTCTAAACTGTTTTGTCCGACTGATTCGCCTAAGATAACTTTGCCTTCCAAGCTTGAATCAGGCAATACTTATCTGATAAAGGAGATGGACAAGAAAAGAGCTTTCCGTCTTTTCAATGATGCTCTTAAGATGGGTCTTGAAGGACTTACCATCACTCGTCAGAATCCTAAGGAAGTGGTTGAGCTGTACGATCTTGGTTCTGCTAAAATAATATGGCTTACCGAAGTGCAGAACGGCAAGAATCTAAGTCCGACTGATCTTGAGGAGATGTCATATATAATCAATGATTTCGTCAACCATTCGAAAAATGCGATTATTCTTTTTGACGGGTTCGATTACCTTAGCGATTATAATTCGTTCAATAAAGTCTTGCATCTGTTCCAAGTGCTGAAAGACAGCATATCTGTGAAGAAAGCCATATTCATGGTGTATATCAACCCGAATACGGTCGATGCGCACAGCTTGAAACTGATGGAAGCGGAGTTTAGATCTATCTAATGGTGCATCTTTACTTATTTCCGGCTATTGAATTCTTCTTTGCTTTAGCCATAACCATATTGCTTTTCAGGAGATTTGGGTTGACCAACGATAGATCAACTTATTATTGGATGCTCGCGTTCGGGTTCTATACTCTCTATGATGCTATGCAATTGCTTTTTGTTTCTCGTCTATTTGTTCTAGGCGCTTTATCATATTTCTTTTTGCATTTTATCAGGCAGACTTTGATATCTTTGATGTTTGTGTCTGTATATTTCGGCATTGTGCAGCTTCTTACAGATAAGAAAATACTTACAGTGATACTGCCGATGACTTTCTTCGGTTTGCAGGAATTATTGCTGGCTTATGGAGATTTCTTTGTGCGTAATATAGAACTTGCAGATAAGCTGCACGTAATATTTTTCGATGTGCCTTTCAATATGATTATTGCGATGTTGTTCTTTAAGCTGTATCAAGTCAATAGGAAACGCTATTCATTGATGATTGCTCTGGCCTGGCTGGGATATGCATTGCTTGTGCCTGTTTATTATTACACTGCGGGAAATACTTTTATCTATACTATCTCATTGCTACCAATGCTAGTTATGCTGTTAGCTTTCCTGCTATTTTATCAAGCGCCTACCGGTGAATCGCTTATCGAGATTGTGCCTGCAGTAGAGAAAAAGTTGAAGACTCCTTTGCGATATAAATTACGTTCTGGGCACAGCTATCTGATTGAAGAGCCTAAACCCGCCAAAGCTTTCGACGTATTCCTTGATTCTGTAATGCATGGGGTTAGAGGTTTGTGTATAACTCGTCAACGTCCTATCTGGGTGCGCGAATGCTATGAGCTTGAAAAAACTCCAGTATTATGGCTGACGCAATTGCAGAGCGAAACTTCTGAGAAAGTTGATCCATCTGAGCTTGAGCAGGTTGTATATTTGGTGGATAAATTCGTGCAGAAAGCTAAGTCGCAGGAAGCGCAGGAAGAGATTGAATCAACGCCTGAGATTGATAAGTATGCTATGAGCACTGATGAGCTACGTAAATTTGTCAGTAAGTCTGTTGAAGAAATTAAATCTAAAGAAGAAATTAAATCTGAGGAAAACGTTAAACCTAAAGAGGAGCATAAAGCCACTGGGTTCGAAAGAGAAGAGCCTACTATTGAAAAGAAGCCGATGCACGAAGAAAAACCTATTGAAACACCAAGACCGCATATCGGTAAAATCACTGTTATCGGTGATGAAGAGCCTGTCGCTAAGAAAGAATCTGTTAAACCTGTTGTACCAGTTCCATATACGAATGTCGCGCAGAAACCAGTATCTAAATTCAAGTTTGCTGTGATTGGCGATGAAGCGCCTAAAAGAGAAGTACCTAAACCGGTTCAATCGCAACCAGTTATGTCTAAACCATTATCTGCGCCAGTAATTAAACCGGCGTTCCATGAAGTTTCTAAGTTCCCGGTCAAACCTATACCTGTTGCGCCTAAAGTTGAACAGCAAAAGCCTGAGCCGAAATTAGAAGACGAAAAACCAAAATACCTCAATACTAAGCCGAAAGGACGATTTATTGTGATAGGCGCATCTGATGAAGAGAAGAAGAAAATTGTAAAGAATAAGGCTTATTTTGAGCTTCCAGAAGGTAAACGTAAGTCAGTCATATTATTAGACGGACTTGAGTATATTATTTCCAATAACTCTTTCGACGCAGTCAAGAAAATGATTACTTTAGTGAAGGATAAGATATCTGAAGGCGAATCATGCTTAATCGTGTCTGTGGATCCTGGGACTTTAAGTCCTGAGCATATGGCGCAGTTGAAAGCGGAATTTGTGATGATTGATGAAGGAAAATAAGTAATCAAATTTTCATTATTTTAGAATTATAATTTCAAGCTAGTAACGTTACTCATTCCATGCTCATCCATGCTTATGCCGTACAGATGATCGGCTTCGCCTATCAGAGAGTCGTTATGCGAGATGACCAAGTATTGAGCGTTATCGCAGTATTTTCTAATTAGTTTAGATAGTTTCTCTGAATTGTGCTTGTCAAGCGCTGCATCTACTTCGTCCAATACATAGAATGAATGCGGTTCGTTCTCTTGTATAGCGAATATGAATGCCAATGCAGTCATTGTTTTTTCTCCGCCGGATAAGCTCCTTATGTCCAGGAATTTCGCGCCAGTGAGCCTTACTTTGATCATAAGGCCTTCTTCGAACACTTTATCCGGATTCTCTAATACTAATGATGCTTCTCCTTTCTTAGACAACATCTGGAAGAAGTTCTGGAAATTCTGGTTCAATATATTGAATGAGTCCATGAATATGTCTTTCTTTTTGGTCTCGATTTCGTTTATCAATAATAGGACATCTTCTTTCTCTCTGCCGAGGCTTGTTTTCTTTTCTAATAGAGAATTGTATTCAAGTTCTACTTTTTCATATATCTCAAGCGCTTTCATATTGACTGCGCCCATATTATTAGCCATTTTCTCAAATTTCTCAATCTCTTTCTTTAGGTCAGCTTCTGGAAGGTCATTCAATTTCACGCCTTTATATTGTTCGAATTCAGCATTCAATGTGCTGAGCTCTGCGCGTACGTGCGTGTCTTCCAATGATAATGTATTCATGGCAATTTCTGCTTTCCTTGAGTTCTCTCTGAATGAATCGACTTTGACTTCTTCTTTGGATATGTCTTCAGAAAGTTTTGAACGTTTAGCGAATAAGTCTTTGTATTTTTTATAGAATTCTTCTGCTTGCTTTTCTTTGATTTTAAGCGCATCTTCCACTTCTTTTACTTTCTTGCCAGTTGTGGATATCTCAGTATTGAATCCTTCAAGCTCTTTCTCATGCTGCTTGATTATTTCTGCGATCTTTACTTTTTCTGGCTCGATCAATGATATCTGTACATCGCAATTTTTAAGATCTGCATCGAGCTGCATAAGCTCTTCTGTTAACTTTTTCTTCTGCTCTTCGAAAGTGTGTAATTCGGCTAGAACCCTAGGATTTCTCAATGATGATATTTTGTCTCTCAAACCTTGTCTTTTTGTCTTGTTGGCTGCGAGTTCAACATTGACTTTTGTGATCTTGCTCTGGATGCCTTTCAATAACATGTCAGTCTCTTTTAGTTGCTTGTCAAGCTCTGATTTTTGCTTTGATGATGAATCTAAATCATTAGTATCGAGATGGAGCGTTTTTTCCAAAGTGATTATTTCTGCTTCAAGCTCTGCTTTTTCTGTCCTGAGCTTGTCAATCATAGCTTCATTCTCTGCACGTTTCCTTTCAATGCCTGAGATGAGCATCCCTGATTCAGCCATTTCTGCCTGCGCTTTCTCTATATCTTTAGTGACTTCGCTTTCTATGAATCCTGTACCTGTATTCCTTCTTACATAACCGCCCCTCATGATGCCTGAGAAGTCTGCCAAGTCTCCGTCCAATGTAACCATCTTAGTGACGCCGATGCCTATTTTTCTTGCTACTTCGATGTCATCGACTACCAATGTGTTGCCGAAAACGTAAGAGAATGCGTTCTTGAATTTTGGTTCGAATTTCACTAAATCAATCGCGAATTTGTGCACGCCTGGGCTTGATTCATGTCTCTGTGCTTCAGGAGATTCTTTGACTGGCTTGATTTTGTTGAGTGGAACGAATGTAGCCATGCCAAGTTTGCCTTTTTTCAGATAGCTTATGCATTCGGCTGCGATCTTATCATTGTCTACAACGATGCTCTCTATCTTTGCTCCTGCAGCAATTTCTAATGCTAATGAGTATTTAGATGATACTTCACCAAGCTCTCCGATTGTGCCGTAAACGCCTGGTTTTTTGAGTTCTTTGATCTTCTTGGTGGCCATATTGCCCGCTTTAGCTTCCAAAATTCCAGCATTCTTTGCCTGTAATTTGCTGGCTTTCTCTTCTGCAGCTATATTAACAATCTTAGCTTCTCTCAATCTTGCAGCCAATGATGAATCTTCAGCTAGGCATTGGTTTAGGTCAAGCGTCTTCTTTTTGAATAACTCTTTTCTGTTCTTGAGATCTTTTATCTGAGCATGATTTTCAGATTCAACTTCCTTGACTTTCGCAATAGTCTCGTCAATTGTCTTTATCTGGAATTCAAGCTGATCTTTTTTTCTCAGGCCATCCTGCTGTTCTTGTCTTATGACGAGAATCTGTTTCTGGAGCTCTTCTCCGTCAACATCGATCTTTTCAATCTCTTTCTCTATCTCAGTCAGGTCGTCTAATCTTTCTTTCTTCCTGAAGTTATCTAAAGAATCGTCAATTACTTTTTTTTGTTTGTTCTTTTCGGACATATCTTTTGTTATGCGGGTCTTATCTTCTTCAATAGCTTTTATTTTTGTGCTATGCCCAGTGATATCATTATTGAGCTGAGTTTTTCTGCTTTTTATCTTTTCTATCTCTGTCTTGCAGGCATCCATTCTGTTCTTGTCTGTGCCAAGCTGGACTTTCAATGCCTCAATTTCTTTGTGCATCGTTACCTGCTCTTTCTCACCTTTCTGTTCTATCTCATTGGATATGCTCTCTATCTCTTTCTTTCTTTTATCATTGGCATCTTTTATCTCTTTGATCTGCTTCTCAATCTCGTCCATCTTATGCTTTTCTTTGTTGAGTTTCTCATCAAAGTCCATATGGATGGCGGATCTGTCTCTTATCCTAATATTGAGATATGATGCTTTATTCTCATCAACCTTATCTTTAAGTTCTTTGAATTTTAATGCCTGGTCCCTGTCGTGCTTAAGTTCTTTCAGGTAGTTTTTTCTTTCATTGAGTATGATCTCTGCATCGTTCAGTTTCAGCTGGACATTGTCCATCTCCTTCAATGCTTTCTCTTTCTTTTCTTCATAGACTGAGATGCCTGCGATTTCCTCTACTAATTTTCTTCTTTCAATCGGCTGCATCTCTACGAAATGGATGATGTCGCCCTGCATTATTATGTTAAGACCATCAGGGTCTACTTTCGCTCTTTCCAGCAAATCTGTGAATTCCTGTTTTGTGCTGGTCTTGCCGTTTATCTTATACTTGCTGTTGCCGTTCTGATTGACTATTCTCGAAAGTTTGATCTCTGCATCTTCGAATGGGAATTCTTTCTTTGCATTATCGAAATAGATGGATACTTCTCCGAACTTGGCCGCTTGCTTAGTCTTGCCACCATTATAGATGAGGTTGGCGGATTTCTCTGCTCTTAGAGATTTTGCTGAGCCTCTGCCTAGAACGAAGCATAGCGCATCCATTATATTGGATTTGCCTGAACCATTAGGACCTAGAACGCAGTTGAATTTCTCGCCTAGCAATACTTCTGTACGCTTCGCGAAACTCTTGAAACCTTGCATAACAAGTTTGTTAATCTTAGTCATGATTATCTAATCCTGTGAAAACGATATAGTTACCCCCTATAAAACTATCTTATATTGTATTTTGTATATTTATAAAGATTTTGATTTAATTATATAGATAATATATAGGATGGCGTTTAATAACCTTTATATATCTTGAAGTTCTTGATTAAGACATGGCAGAACCTATACAACAAGTGGAATTGATACAATACACCGGAGCGGACGTACTTGACCCTGACCAGAAAAGGCTTTTGGACAAGATATGCACTGATGAATATAGTAAAGTCAAGAGAAGCTTGAATAATGTCACTTCATTGTCAGTTCATATCAAGACACATAGTAAATCAGGTTCAAAACCTAAATACGAAGTACATCTCAAAGTGATTGCACCGACACGTATATTTGCAACAGATAAATCAATAGATTGGGATTTTGCTGCTGCTGTGCATATGGCATTCGATAGCGTGCATAATGAGATACAGAAAGCTTTCAAGGAAGTTAAAGCTCCGCATAGGACTTCTCTAAAATACGCGCAATAAGCGCTTTTTCTTTTTGATTAATCTATTTTGATTAGTTTATTAAATGTAGGATGCTTCTTTTAAGATATGTTCATGCGCGATAGGCCTTTAGAAGTGCGATTGGATGTTACTTTCGAGAAACAGATTCCTGAAAAGCCTTATTGCGGCCCTACTTGTCTAGCGATGATATTCAAGTACTATGGAATAGAGAGCAAGGGCCAGACTGATTTGGCGGCACTTTTTAATTCTGATGTCAAGAAAGGAACTCCAGTAGATGATTTAGTTGATAAGCTCAAATCGGAATGCATAATTGATATCAAGGATAATGCTAATATCAATGATCTTAAAGATTATCTTCTGTATGGAATACCGCCTATGGTAGTTCTGTCATGGCAGAATGATGAGACTAAATCATGGTGCTATCATTATGTGCTTGTTATAGGTTATGATGACGTGAAAGAGTGTGTGATAACACATAATCCTATGGTGAATCAGACTACAAGAGCTAATTTTCCATTGAAATATGTTTATTTTGACAGGTTATGGAAGCAGAAACCTAAAAGTGATCCTTTCTATGACCGAAAAATGGTTGCCGTGTTCCCAAAATATGTTGTATCTAGAATCGCTAATAATCTTAGCGCTGAAGCGCTTTCTTCACGTTCGAAAAATGAAGTTTTACGAAATGTTGCGGTGCCTTATCTGACTTCTTAAGAGATTCCAGTGCTTCTTTTACATGAGTGCTTCCTTTAGGTATATCTGTGCCTAATTTCTTCTCAAGCTCTCTCCATTGCTTCAATGCTTCATGTCTCGCGATGATTGATGCCGCAGCGACTTCCACATACTTGGATTCTGCTTTAGTAGTCATTATATCTCCAATCTTGCATCCCGGATATTTATCTACGACATGAGTGCCTGGTTTCAATTCAGCACCTACCTCTTTATGGAGTTTATTCATCAATTCAGTCTGATTGTAATTGTTGTATTCTTCAGGGTAAATGTTTCTGATTACGAATTTTACATATTTTCTGATTTCTTCTGACATCATTGGTATTTTCGCGTCATCGAGTTTCTTCGAGTCCATTACACCTATCATCTTTAACGTTTCTCTTTCTACATCGTCTGCTTTCACTCCGACTACTACTAATCCGCCGAATGTGTCACCTTTCATGGTTTCATCAGAACCTATGTATACGCCTTCCTGCTTGACGAATTCTATCTTCTTCTGTTCCATAAATCCTTTTGATAATAGAAGTTTCCTGAACTGCTCGACTGAAACATCATTGCCTTGGATCAAGAGTTTGCCGGAATTGAATAGAACTGCCATGACTGAGCCTTTGTATCTAGCTTGCTCGTATTTCGATTTGGTCTCTACGATTGCTAAGCCTTCTTCTAGCAGGAATTTGATGTCCGCTTTCTTGACTTCAAGGAATGTTACCATTATGTATATGTATCAATATTATTTTCAGTTTAAATATCTATTTATTTGGAACTCTTCAACATGTCTGCAACGGGTAGATTTTGTTCTTCTATTAGTTATGACAGACACCCGTTGGAAGCGGGACCTGTCTGTTCTCTTTTTTGATAATAAAATCTACTTTTGTTGCAGACAGATATATTGTGGTCTGAATGCTAGGAACATTTAAATATACTACTAGTATTACCGTATTGTTAACATGAAGTGTAAAATCAGCATCACTGTTGACGAACTTATTCTTAGGCAAATCGATGCAATATGCGACAAAAGAAGCATCAACAGATCACGTTATATCGAGCTATTGCTCAAGGAAGATTTCGAAGATATGCCTGTGCTGATACTTGCAGGCGGGGCTAGGATAAACGGCATTGATAAGAGTCTTATGGAGTACAACGGAAAGAAGATAATAGATCACCAAATAAGGTATCTTAAGCATCACGATTTCTTCAATATCAATGTGGCTACTGATTCAAGACTGCTTGAGGATTATATCAAACGCAATCATAAGAATGTGCATGTGTTGTATGAAAAAAGTCTGCTCGGTTCTGGCGGAGCTATTCGCCAATGGGGACCCAGGCTAGGTAAGGAACTTTTAATAGTGCATTGTGATGTCCTTTCAGGCATTGATCTCAAGCAATTGGTGGCATTCCACAAGGAAAATAAGAGCGCAGCATCGCTTGTGCTGAAAACTATGAATCCTTACAATCAATATGGTGTTGCCCGTCTTGAAGGTAGCAGGATATCGGATTTCATGGAAAAACCTGAAAAATCAAATTCATATCTGTGTTATACTGGAATAAGCATATTCACTAAATCAGCCATGGAGAAGTTAGCAGAGACTGGACGTTATGAATTCCAGATGAATAATATTTCTCATAAGTATGGTTATGTGTTTGAAGGATTCTGGAAAACTTTTGAGAAACCTGAAGATTTTGAGAATAAAATGTAGTTATCTATTTACTAAGTTCTAATAATACTTTCATTATTGCGTCTGGTGATAGCGATAAGCTGTCTATATTTTCATCAACCAAGAATTTAGCGAAATCTGGGAATGTGCTTGGCGCATCTCCGCAGATGCCTATCTTTCTTTTGTTTGCCTTAGCTTTCTTTATGACTTGTCGTATAAGCGATTTGACTGCTTCATTTCTTTCATCATAGATATGACTGACAAGCTCTGAATCTCTGTCAAGACCTAATGTAAGCTGGGTAAGATCATTTGAACCTATGCTGAATCCATCAAATATCTTTGAGAATTCGTCTGCGAGTATCACATTTGAAGGAATTTCGCACATGACATAGACTTGCAATCCATTTTGGCCTCTTTTTAAGCCGTTTTTCGCCATTACTTTGAGCACTTCTTCCCCTTCATGAACAGTTCTGCAGAATGGGATCATTACTTTTAGGTTAGTGAGGCCCATTTCATTTCTCACTTTTTTAACTGCTTCACATTCCAATGCGAATGCTGCTTCGAACTTAGGATCGTAATATCTTGATGCACCTCTCCAGCCAATCATAGGGTTTTCTTCCTTTGGTTCGTAATCATGACCGCCAATGAGATTTGCATATTCATTAGTTTTGAAATCTGAGAATCTAACGATAACATCTTTCGGATAGAATGCTGCGCTTAACATAGCAATGCCTGACGCAAGTTTATCAACATAATATTTGGTTTTATCAGTATACCCATATGTTAACTCATCAATCTGTTTCTTCACGCCATTATCTTTAAGGTGTTTGTAATTCAACAGCGCCATTGGATGAATTTTGATGAATGAATTGATTATGAATTCTTCTCTGGCTAATCCTATGCCATCATTAGGTATGAAACTCATCTTGAACGCAGAATCAGGATCGCCTAAGTTCATCATTATTTTTGTTTTAGGTTTTTTTATTTTGCTTAAGTCAGTCGTATTTATTTTAAATCCAAGGAATCCTGGATAGATACGTCCTACTTCGCCTTCTGCGCATGATACTGTGACTTTCATGCCGTCTTTCAGCATTTCAGTCGCGTTCGTCGTACCGACTACGCAAGGAACACCTAGTTCTCTAGATACAATCGCTGCATGGCATGTCCTGCCGCCTTTGTTTGTCACAATTGCGCTGGCTATCTTCATGATAGGTTCCCAGTCAGGGTCAGTCATTTCTGTGACTAAAACTTCGCCTTTATTGAATCTGTGAATGTCATGAGCATCTTTTATGACTTTTACTTTGCCTTCGCCAATCTTTGCTCCAACTGCAACGCCTGTAACTAGTGGCTTGCCTGAGCTTTTTAGTTTGTATTCTTCAAGGATTAGTTTGTTCTTCTGGCTTTCAACAGTCTCTGGTCTTGCTTGTACGATGTAAAGTTTGTTTGTTTTACCATCTTTAGCCCATTCGATATCCATTGGTTTTTCATAATGCTTTTCAATGATTACTGCCCATTTGGCCAATGTGAGTATTTCATCATCTGTCAATACGAATTTCTTACGTTCTTCTGGCGGTACGGATATATCTTTAGTGGTTTTGTTTCCGCCTACGTGATAAACCATCCTTAGGTCTTTAGTGCCGACTCTTTTAGATATAATAGGTTTGAAACCTTTTTCGAGAGTTGGCTTGAATACATAATATTCGTCTGGATTTACTTTACCTTGGACTATATTCTCTCCAAGCCCATAAATTCCTGTTATGTATACGACATCTTTGAACCCAGAATCTGTATCTATAGTGAATGTAACTCCGGAAGCTGCGAGGTCTGAACGGACCATTTTCTGCACGCCAATAGAAAGATAAACTTTGAAATGGTCGAATCCTTTATCGACCCTATATGAAATAGCTCTGTCTGTGAATAGTGAAGCGAAACATTTCTTGCAGGCATCAATCAATGCGTTCTCTCCTTTGATGTTCAGATAAGTCTCCTGCTGTCCTGCGAATGATGCTGTCGGCAAGTCTTCTGCCGTCGCTGAACTTCTGACTGCTACATCATCAGAGCCTTCTAATTTGCATAGCTTGTGATATGATTCAATTATCTGTTCTCTCAGATCTTTAGGGATTTCTGCATTCCTAACAAGTTCTCTTAATCTTGTCCCTGCTGAAGCTAGGCTTCTAACATTTTTGATATCAGTATTATTGAGGATCTTTTTCATCTCGTCCTCAATGCCTGCTTCTTTGATTAGGTATCTGTAAGCATTAGCTGTGATTGCGAATCCGTTTGGTACTCTCACTCCTTGTTTTGTGAGTTGCCTGTACATTTCTCCTAAGGAGGCGTTCTTTCCACCGGCATATTTAACGTCCTGGTTAGTCAATTCATTGAACCAGAGAATCATAGCACTCTCTTTATCTACTTCTACTCTCTTCTTTTTTAGGAACTCGAACATACTAGAGAATTATCTGATTTAGAAGTATTTAAAGCTTATTATTAGAATATGGATATTGATTAAGTAATAAAAAATTAGAAAAAAAGAAATCTGAAATTTCATTTCAGTATTCTTTTCACTACTTTTTGGGTCGTGTTCATAGCAATCTTGTTAGTATTACTAACTGCTTTTACTATAGCTTTTTCGAAGTCAGTTACGCTAACCACCCCATTTTTGGCTAATTTCTTGGTTTCTTTGAATACGCCGTTTGTTGCTTTCAGCAATAATCCGCCAGTGAATCCTACTGTTATGAATAGATTCTTTATCTTATGGAAAGGGTATTCAATTATCCTTTCTCCTTTTTTTACTTTAACTACTTTAGTTGCCATTTTAAAAACCTCCTTTTAGGATGCACTCTTCAGGGAATGCATAATTTACGGGAAATTTATTGTCTAGAATATTTATATATTTTACTATTGAATTTAGACTTAAACTTGGATTCGATTTTTTTGAGTTTTTTCTTATCATGTACCATAGCTTTAGCTATTCTTGGCGCTCTTGCAAGCGGTCTGGCAAATCGAAGATATCTCGCACCTCTGGCTTCCTTGGCTATAACTGATGCTTCTTTCTCTACTTCCACAGTCTCATGAAGTATCCTCTGTCCACTTTCGCCTATCCTTATGATATCAGTCGCTTCTCCAGTTATCCTGAAAAACCATAGAAAAGGGAATACTGCGAGTATATCTATCCAGTATTGCTTCAAGAAATACTTTAAACTCTTGGTTCTATGATATTTGAATGATAAATCAATCACAAAAATTGAAATTATGAAATAATCAATTATTTCTATGTAATGATAATAAGGATGTATCTGGTCATAGAAGAACAGATCGCCTATGATTATGAATAGAAGTATCACGAGTATCGGCGGGATTATCTTATCGACAATATGCTCCAGCTTTCTCAAATATTTGTGCATATATGATTTAGGGATTTTCAGGTATATTAAGCTTTTGAATATATTTACCCTAAGCTTTATAATAGGGTATTCTTATTTTCTTATACATGACTGTTCCTAAATGCAAATATTACAAGAAGTGTGGAGGATGCGATTGTCAGCATTTAGATTACGCTAGACAGCTTCAGATAAAGAAGAAAGCATTGATTCATTGCTCTTGGTTCGAGAATGTAGATCTAGTCTCTGGAGACCCTTACGGATACAGGAATAGGATGGATCTGATTTTCCTCGGCAATGTGATAGGATTCAGGATGAAAGTCAAACCGGGCCGTGTCATCGATATAGACAGATGCGAGATTGCCAATGAGAGATTGAATAAATTGATAACCGAAGTAAGATCTCATTTTAAAGGCGTTGATGCGTTCAATCCGCATTTAGCTAATGGCACTTACATGTTTGCAGTTGTTCGTACTCCCTCAAATGATTCATCAATTTCTTTTGTATTGAATAATGAGTCTGACGGCATTGATGACGCTCTTGTTCGAATCAAGGAATTCGCTAAAGTTACATCTGCGAATAATGTGCTTGTCACCTATTGTATACCTGACTCTCCTATGAGCATATCTTCTGATTATATTGTAGTCAAAGGAAAAGAGATGCTGACTGAAACTTTGATAGGCAAGAAGTTCCATTTCTCTGCGCAGGGATTCTTCCAGAATAATACTCAAATCGCTGAGATGATGCAGGAGCATGTGCATAAATTGTTATCTAAATACGATACTCATAATGCGCATTTGCTTGATCTTTATGCTGGCGTAGGAACTTTCGGCATAATCAATTCTTCATTGTTCAAGAGCGTTTCTATCGTCGAATCTTTCAAATCGTGCATAGATGCGGCTGATTTGAATATCATTGAAAATAAAGTGAAGAACGCAAAGACTTATGCCGTTGATGCGAAGAAGATAAACAAGATAGATTTGCATGCGCCGCTATTCGTCATCGTAGATCCGCCACGTTCAGGTATGGAATATAAAGTCATAGAATATTTATGCCAATTAAAACCGAAAGTCATTATCTACATATCGTGCAATGCGGATGAGTTCAAGAAAGAAGCGAAGCATTTCAAAGAGTTTGAAGTGAAAACTGTAACCTTATTTGATATGTTCCCTCAGACAGTGCATTCTGAAGCAGTTATCGAAATGGTCAGGAAAGAATGATTTTTTCTTAGTAACGTTTTTTAGAAAACGTAAATAAAATAAAAATAAAAAAAGTAGATTTAATCTACCTTCTTTTTTTCTTCTTTTGTCCACCACGAGCCATTTTCGCTCTGCTGATGTCGCCTTGCTTATCTACAAAGTATAGAAAGCCACGAACTTTTTTAATGCCTACTTTTGCTACTTTTTCTGCCATTTTATGATACCTCCGTGTAAATGGGAAATGTTTCTATCCCCCAATGCATTCTATAGAGAATAAGCTAGTATTTAAATGTTTCGCCACTCGCTCCGACGAGAAATCTATCTGATTCCGACGGGAAAAGTAGTCACTCAGAAGTTTGATGAGATTTTGCCATCGACTCGCTTGCGCTTTTTGTTTAGATTACAGACATTTCACAAGAAGTTCGTAGAACTTCTGTGCACAGAAGCTGTAGCTTCTTGTGTCCCGTAGGGACTACCCCTTTTTCCGCAGATGATAAGTATCACTAGGAAGCTCGTATATTGATGGCAAAATAATCAGAATTGTAAGTCTATAAGATTCAATATAGGTTTAATGGTGTACATGCCGTCATCGTATCCTATCCTTGGGCACATGGTGTTGACCCAGCACTGGATGAATGGGAAGTTCTCAAGCTCGTTAAGGCTCAAGGTATCAGTCACGAAGATGTAGGCTTCTTTCTTCTCTTTTTGCAGTTTAGCTTGCAATGTCTCAGCTTCTTTCAGATGATTCTGGCCCGGTTTAGTCGATACGATTATACCTATTCTGTCTGAGACAAGGTATCTTGACAATGCGCCTTGCTGCTTTCTCTTGATGAGTTCTATGTCTTTTTCTGTAAGCTGCTCTGTTGTGTCATTCAGTGGATTGTATACGAATACCGGTTTGCTATTTTTCAACAATAATGCTTTAGGATGGAATTCGCCAGATCCAATGTACAAGAATGCGTCTGTGTCTTCTTGTTTGTTGAGTGAGCAACCAAGCATCTGTCCAGGATATTTTGCGTGCTCTCCTTTGAACAGCTTAACTTCTTTTTTAGCCTGTTCAAGCTGACCTTTGATATTTTCTATAGAATCTATGAATTGGATGGTTGTAGCTAAGGTAATAGTTTTTGGCAATATATCTAGCAATTGCTTGGGCAATATGAATTTCTCGTGATATTTAGCTTCGATGAATAGTGTCTGCATACACGGCGTTTTACTTAACTTTGTTTATAAAGGTTATGGTGAAATATATAGATTGTAGAATATATAGTTTAAACTCAATAATGTAGAAAGCTATATAAAGAATCAGAGTTTAATCAGCGTAAATGGACAAAAAATTCCTGCAGAAGAATGCGAAACCAAAACATCATCATAATGATGTTCCTCTTTCTCCAGAAGAAGAGTTCAGAAGAATTAAGCTTCCTAGAGACAAAGAGAGTTTCGGCATAGTTGAGCAGAGATTAGGCGGCAGCAGGATGAAAGTACGTTGCCTTGATGGAAAGACAAGATTGTGCAGGATACCTGGCAGATTGAAGAAATCTCTTTGGGTGCGTGAAAATGATCTCGTGATTGTCGAGCCATGGGAATTAGGCGGAGACGAACGCGGAGATATTGTCTATAAGTACAGACCTACACAAGTCGATATGATCAAGAAGAAAGGCTTATTGCAAGGTTTCCAGCAATCAGACGAATTCTAGTTTTATTTTTATAATTTCTACCAATGGTTCGCTTACTCTTTAACTAGTGATAGCTGACACATAAGAAGTGCTATTGAGCACTTCTGTGCACAGAAGCCGTAGCTTCTTGTGTTCACCCGTATGGCGCAACCCCCTTGTCGCTCGATATTATTCAGATAAAGAAGCTCACTATTAATGGTAGAAATTAGTCTTTATCTATTATTTTGTACTGCATAAATAGTTATAAATGAATCGTCGATTTCTATAGCCGAGGTGTATCCCTTATGGAATTAAAAAAAGGCTATTTCGCGTGGCAGATATTGCTTGTTGCAGTCATCGTGCTATCCACTATAAAATCTGTGAATCTTTCAACTTCATTCATGACCTATGTCAAGCTTTTCGGATTCTTGGCTATCTGGTATCTTATGATAATCGGATTGGCTAGCGGTTATTCTGGCAGAAAGAAAGGGTTCTCTATGCTTATGATATTGTATTCATTGAATATCGCGAGCTTCATGATTATTGTGGGAACTAAAGCTTGTCTTGAATCATTGATATTTTTGTTGGCGTCAATGAACGGATTATTGCATTCCGCTCTTGCTCTTCTAGGGCAGAAATACGATTATAATGCAAGTGTCAAAGAGCTTGAGTTTTTCGGGAATAAAGCTGAACCTGAAGTTGTTTCTGTCAAGAAGGATTTTGGGCCTGGCAAGTATATCGCATCAAACAATGGTGAGAAGTATCATTCGCCTAAATGCGATTGGGCTAAGAAAATCAACAAGAAAAGGATTGTATGGCTGCAGGATGAAGCAGATGCTTCAGCTAAAGGTTATGTGGCTTGCGATTGCGTGAAATAGATCCTGATCTTCTTATTTTATTTTCTTATTCTTTTTTTATCTTCTAAATACCAATTGAATAGCAAGATGATTACGCCTATGCATAATGAGATGTCCGCTAGATTGAATACCGGCCAGAATCCTGTGTCTATATAGTCAATCACATGGCCTTGTATAAGCCTGTCTGTGAGATTGCCTAATGCTCCGCCTAAGATAAGTGCAGCTGAGATTTTCACATAAGTTTGCCTGAAGTAGATTGGTTTGAAGATATAGAAATAGATTATCAATAGAGAGACTATCAGCGTGGATGATGCGAAGAATATATTATTGCCGCTGAATATGCCGAAAGCTGCGCCTGTATTGGTGGTGTAATGGATTATCCCGTAATCAGGTTTTAGGATGCGTATATAATATTTGATAATCTGATCTGATAAGAGTATAATGGACGAAATCAGAAAAAAGAAGTGTCTTTTCATTCTTGAGCTAACTTTTCCAATGCTGCTAGTCTTGCGTCAATGCTTTCCATCTTTGCTTTGATTGCGTCAAGTTTTGCCAGTATGAGCTCTGTATCCCTATTCATGCCTTCAGGCTGTCTTTGTTGCTGCATTTTTCCGAAATCCATTGCAGGTTTTTCAGGCATTCCCGGTCTTACGTGTTCCATACCCATAGGTTCTTCGGTTTCAGATTCTTTATCAAAATCGAATGCACTTTCACCATATTGCCTTTCAGGGATTGGTTCTTCAGGATGTTTCCAAAACATGACTTTATCTAAAAATGACATATCTCTCACCTTCAATTATTAATTGCTTCATCTACCAAAGTTGCTGCTGCAGTTATTCCTTCTTTACCTGCTTCTACACCTTGAGTAAATAATTGTTTTACTAATGAATATGGGAAGTTTCTTAATGCTTTTATGATAGCACTATCAGGATAAACTTCGATATTCCCATTCTTTAATTCTTCAAATATGAATAATACTCCTTTATCTTTTATCACATTAGCAAATAATGCCGCGAACAACAAGCTTTTTGTCTGTTCGTCTTTCTCAGATGTTGCCGCTAAAGGAAGGTCTGTACCTAATGCGATGTTCGCGAAGTCCCTTGTAGGAGTTGCTGAACTCAATATTTTTTTGATTTGGGCATTGCTAAGATCTGTTTTTCCGATGTTAATGGTTTCTACTCCTGTGAATGCTTTGTAATCCATAAGAAATATCTTATAGTTATCGCCTATAATCTTGCTGTACTCTTTGTTAGATAATGCCTCTTTGTAGTTTGTGATCTCTTCTTTGGATATCTCTGCAGGCAGCGATTCAGCAGCGCCGGGCATAGATTTGAACGCAGTCAGCATAAATCCGTTATCATGGAGTATGAATAACTTTGGCTGGTTCTGCCAACCTTCTTGGAAGTCTGCGACGTCTTGATATACGAAATATGCGCTCATCGCGCAGACTAATCCTAGAATAGTGATAACAATAGCAATTGCTTTGAATATACTTTTAACTATCTTTATGATGACTGCTGAGATTATGATGAATAAGATGAGAGATATTATAACTGAGTAATCCATATTGGGATTGAATCGTTTTTACTATTTAAACGTTTTCTTTGAGGATTACAGGAATGTTTATATTGAAGCGCAGTTTATGTTATGTTATGAGCATCCATTCACTAAATCTTAAATGGCGTAAGTTGCGCGATTGGCTTTTTAGTTCTTTAGTCCGTATGCTGGATAAATGGGATATAAGTCCTATGGGAGTCACTGATTTCAGGCTTTTCTTAGTTTTATTATTCCTGCCTGCTTATTATTATAATATTATCTTTGCGGTAATTGTAATCACTTTAGAATTCTTTTTAGATATGATAGATGGCTCGTTGGCTAGATTCCAAGGAAAATGCTCTGATCGCGGACATTTCATGGATGTATTGGTTGATGCATTAATGTATTCTCTGATGGTGATCACTTTTTTCGGCGATGCTAATGTATTGAATATCGGGTTGAATCTCGTTTTTGTCAATTTCCTTTATCTTCTGGCTACTTTGAAGAAGAATGAAGGGTTGAAGACTGATTGGATAATCAATCCTTATCCTCGATCAGCTTATGTGTGGTATCTTCCTATGGTAGCATTCTATGGATATAATCTATTTGAATTCAATATGATTGAGGTATCATTATTGGTATCAAATGCTTTGTCAATCTTCCTTTTCCTGTTCTATTATATTGCGTTGCGAAGCAGATGGAGCAGAACTAATCAATAATTTTATATATATTCTAGGTTTGATATTGTTATAGGTGATAACTATGGCGAAATTCAAGATAACTCAAGAAAGAAACCTTTGCATCGGTTGCGGAGCATGCGCATCAGTATGCCCTGAGAACTGGGCTATGCAGAAAGACGGCAAATCTAAACCAAAGAAGACTGAAGTTTCTGCTATCGGGTGCAATCAAACAGCTGCTGACGGATGTCCTGTGCACTGCATACATATAGAGAAAGCTTAATCAGAATATCTTTTTTATTTCTTTCAATCTTTCCCGGTGATCAATGGATGATTTGAATATATTCCAGAATATTTTCTGCAGCCAATTTATCCATTCATAATTATTGATTTCATAGAATATTCTTGTGTTCTTCTTGAGTTCGTCATTCCGGTATAATGCGATATTCTCCTCATTGATGAATCTAGCCACTTCTTCGTCGATTATGTATCCGCGTAGCGGCTGGTATGCATGATGTATCTCAATCTGGTCTGGATATCTTTGAATCAATGGGGCTATCTTATTCAGATTGCCGATTGAGGCTATATTCACTCTCATTAATACCTTTAGCTTTACTCCCTGCCCTAGCAATTGCTCTAGCACATCGATGACCTTGATATTTTTTTCCACAAGGTTCAGTAACGACAGATTCCCGGAAAAACAGTATATCTGTCGTTTCGCTCTGCGTAATAATGGAACAATTTCTTGTATTTTAGATACATGCTCTTTATCATATTCTTCTATGAACGATCTCTTGTCTTCAGAAGGGATAAATTGGTAGATTTCCATGAAATCAAAATCCGTCTTTCTTCTACCTGTCTTGATCTGGTTAAACAATCCTTCTTTGATATCATCGCTAACTATGCTGTTTGAATTGTTGAAATAAACCAGTTTGAGAGCACCTTGCGTACCTCCCCTGAACATCTTTATGCCTATCAATCCGGTATTTTCTTTTATCTGAGACGCATAAGAATCAGTAGTAACCCAGCTTTTCTTTATGAATTTGGAGATCTCCTGTATGCTTTTTGGTTCTGCTTTAACAAAGTTGATTATTTGCTTAGATATTTGTTCTGAAACCATTAAAAAGCTATTAGAATTAATCTTTATTTAAATTTTTCTAAAACACTATATCTAATAAATTAAACTAAGACTTTTGATTAATAAAACACTGCTTAGTATATGTGATGAAAAAAACATTTTGCATGCACAATGACGATGTCTGTATAAGGCTTAGATTATTCGGAGAAGAAATACGCGCTTTGCTTATTGAAAATGAATGGATTGAATGCAAGCAAGATAGTGCTGAATTCTTATTCATCAATACCTGCGCATTCCTTAGGAAAGCGGAAGATAAAGCTATTTCAAAAATAAAGAATTTAAATCTTGCTAAGCCAAATTCGCAGAACATAATAGTATTCGGATGCCTCCCAAGAATTAATCCTGAACGGCTAAAATTAGCACATGACGGAGAGATTATCATGGTGCGCGATATCTCTGAATTCATGGCCAAATTCGGGTTTAAGAAAAAGCCTTGTGCCATAGGTCATGTGGTAGAGGATAGAAAAGAATTCCTTCCTAAAATATATCGTACACTCAATAGATTACTTCTTCATGATCCTTACTTGACTTATTTGTATGATAAAGAAAAAGTGTATCATCTCAAAATTTCGCAAGGGTGTTTGGGCAATTGCTCATACTGCAGTGAAAAATTTGCAAGAGGTAAATTATCCAGCAAGCCTATCCATGAAATAATAACTGAATTTGAAAAAGGGTTGTCTAAAGGGTATAGGATATTCTCATTGAGCTCTGACGATACCGGCGTTTTCGGATGGGATCGAGGAGAGAATATTTCTCAATTGCTTGAGAAATTGCTTAGCTATAATGAAGAGTTTAAGATAGTCCTGACTGAATTTAATCCTCATGGATTGCTTAAACACGAAAAAGAATTGCTTCCTTTGCTCAAGTCGTCAAAACTGATTTTTATAACAATACCAATTCAATCGGGATCAGACAGAATACTCAGATTGATGAATCGGTCTTATCAAGTATCTCATGTGGAGTTAGCTTTGGATCAGATCCGTTCTGTGAACCCTTCTATAAAAATAAATACGCATATAATCGCGGGATTTCCTGGGGAGACTCAATCAGATTATCAAAAAACATATGATATGCTTGATTCGTTCAGTTTCAATAAAGCGAAAGTGTTCGGATATTCTGATCAGCCAGGGACTGAAAGCAGTAAACTACCTGGTAAATTGTCAATAGGGATTATTGATCAGAGAGTCAAAGAATTAAAACGATTAATGCTTGTTAAAAGATTGCTCGATTTGGATTTTGTAGGGATATTGCTAAATTTGGATACGATGTAAAATGGCAGTAATACTGATTGGCGGGGTGCCTGGAAGTGGAAAGACGACAATTGCATTGGAATTAGGCAGATTGCTCGGTATAGAGCAAATAGTGCAGACAGACACTATTAAAGAGATGTTTCAGCTGCAGGAATCACCGGAATATACTTACATAGCAACGCATAAAGCATGGTCCTTGATAGGAGATAAGACAAAGGAGAATATAATCAAAGGATATGATTTGCATGCAAGATCATTTGAGAAGACTTTGCTAGGGCTGATAGAGCTTACTCAGAAAAAAGGAAAAAATATAATAATTGAAGGAGTGCAGATTAACCCTGAACTAGTCTCTAAAATTCTCGCGCCGAATGTCTGTTTCTATCTTTATGTCGAACAGGATTCTGAGCATAAGAAAAGATTCAATCTCAAAAACATAAATCGGAATAAAATCAATACTGGTTGGTACGAGAATTTCGATGCCATCAAGGCTATTGATCTATATCTTAGGATGGGATTCAAAGCCAATGCTTGCCTAATAAATAATATTGATATAAGTTCTACTATAACAGAAATCATCAATCATCTTAAAGAGAAATCTTTGGGGGTGGGAAATGTACAGAGATTGCGATTATGTGATGGATTCAAGCAAGAATTATTACATAGTCAAGGGGTATCATCATCCGGGCAATGAGTTATTTGTATCACGGACATTCATGCGCGATGATAATGGAATTCGTATCCATGAAAGCGGATTTAGATATACTAAAGAAGCCATCTATGATGTAATCAAAATATCGAAAAATTCTATTGTGAAACATTTCGATCCCAGATTGGCTAAGATAAAATCAAATCTGATCGGAATATGGAAACTGATTTATAATCAGCTTATCAATGCAGGCATATCTCAGTCGGATATAGGTATTTTCGGGTCTACGCTTGTAGGATTTCCTTTATCAAAAGATATTGATTTTGTTGTGTATGGCAGGGATAATTTGCTCAAAGTCCGCGAAAAACTTCCGAGTATAAAATCGAAATTAGGCATATGTGATATACAGCTAAAACATATTGAGCATCAAATCACCAAATATTCCATGCGGCATAGTCTCTTGACGAGTAATTTCGAAAAAATAATCCCTAATAAATGGTCAGCTCTCCAGATTAGCGATGGGATATTAAGCACGATACGATTCGCATTCAAAGATAATGAAGTGCCTGATAGATTTAATCAGGATATGCTTTCTGAAGGGATAGGCATATCTGTGATAGGAGAAGTCATCGATGTTACATATTCAGATTTCTGCCCACGATTATTCACCATAAAATTAGGTTATAAAATATATCATGTGTCCACATATGAATGGGCATATCAATCATGCGTGAAAAAGGGGGATCGTGTGGCTGTGAAAGGCGTTTGCATTGGAGATAACATATTTATCAATAAGTTTGAGCATGGGGTGTGGATATTATGAAAAGGTTATATCTAATCCGGCATGGAGAAACCTTGGAGAATGAAGCGGGGATTATGATAGGTACTGGTCCAGGCAATCTTTCTGAGAAAGGAATTACACAAACTAAGATGTTGGCAGATCATTTGCAGAAATTTGATTTAAATTTGATTATCTCGTCTCCATTGAAACGCGCCAGAGAGACCTCAGAAATAATCAATAGATCTCTCAATCTCCCAGTGATTTTCTCTGATATAATTGTGGAACGAGAGCTGGGCGAGTTGTCTGGTATAATGAGGTCAGATTGGGAGAGACTATGGGAAATGCAAGAAGATAAAATCAATTTCAGGCCCGCAGGTGGCGAATCCTATATGGACATATTGACTCGAGTAAAATTATTCTTAGAATATATATCTGGTTTGAATGAAGAAAATATCTTAGTTGTCACACATGGGCGTTTTTTAAAGATATTACTCAATCATCTAAAAGGAGAGGATTTGCTTAAGCCAATCGCGCAAGATAATTGTTGCATCAATGTATTGACCTATGATGATAATTTTAGAATCCAGACTGAGAACTTCAGCTTTAATGAGACAACAAAACATTATGCAGGCGCACTGGTAGTGAAAGACGGAAAAGTCTTATTAGGACTGCGTCCAATTATCTCAGGGATAAAATATCCTGGATTCTGGTCTACATTTGGCGGTAGGGTAGAGTGCGGAGAAAACGCTCGGCAAGCAGTGATGCGCGAAATCAATGAGGAACTAGGTGTAAACGCTGTCAATTGCCGGTTATTCTTGCAGCATCCACATCTTGAATATACTAATATCTTCCGTCATATGTATATATGCGAATTAGATGAATATACTAATTTCAAATATACTGAAGAGATAGATTCTCGCTGGTTCGGCAAGAATGATTATGCGGCTCCTAAACTAACGCCATCAACTCGCTATTGCATGGATTTATTTTTTAAAATATCTCCCTAAATATTTATATACTCAGCATTTAATTCTTTACTTCCATGAAACAGCTGATTACAGGCAATCGTGCAATCGTGTTAGGCGCTTTGAAAGCGGGATGCAGGTTCTATGCAGGTTATCCTATAACACCGGCATCTGAGATAATGCATGACTTTGCTGAATTGGGTTCTGGTAAGTCTTCTATTGCCGATCTCGGTAAGGAGAAATTGACGTTTATTCACGCAGAAGATGAGATTGCGTCCGCGCATATGATAATCGGCGCATCACTTGCAGGTTGCAAGGCAATGACTGCAACATCTGGTCCAGGTTTCAGCTTGATGCAGGAAGCCATCGGGTTTGGTCACATGATAAATACGCCAATTGTTATCGTTGACGTGCAACGTGTAGGTCCAAGTACTGGAATGCCCACATTGTGCCACCAAGGCGATATACTACAGAGTGCGCATGGTTCGCATGGCGATTATTATCCTATCGTGTTCTATCCGAATTCTGTTGAAGAATGCTATATCTATGCGATTGAAGCGTTCAATGCTGCTGAGAAAGCGCAGTGTCCTGTTGTGTTGCTTAGTGATGCTTTTCTTGCTCGTATGTATGAAAGCATTGATCTGAAGGATATCAAGACTAAGATTGCTTCACGTGTGGCCAAACCATTTGGTTCGAATAATCCATCTATACATCATACTGGCTTATTATCTAAAAATGGAATTCCTAAAACAGTCGATTCTGAATATTACCGCGAATGGATTGCAGATTACAAAAAAAGAGTTGAGAAAGCGGCTTCGGAATTTGCATTCTATGAATATGTAGAGAATAAAAATGCGGATACTTTGATTATTGCTTATGGAATAACATCTCGTGTAGTGATGGATCTTAAGGATAAATATTCAATATTCCGCCCTATCAGGATATATCCAGTACTCGATGAGTTGAAAGCAATTGCTAAAAAGTATAAGCATATCGTAGTTGTAGAAATGAATAACGGACAATATGTACAAGAAGTAGAAAGGTTATTGAAAAGAGATGTTAAGTTCATCCCGCAGCTCGGCGGTAATATTTCGCTTGATAGAATCAAGGCGGAGTTGAAAAAATGACTGACAACATGCTCCGTACTGAACGGTTCCCCACACCCTGGTGTCCAGGATGCGGATTAAATTCACTTATTATTCAGACAGCTAATGTATTCACTAAATTGAAGATGGACAAGACGAATACTTCTGTTGTTTCAGGTATTGGATGTACAGCTAGGGCTTCTGGTTTCTTCAATGTCGATGGAGTCAATGGTTTGCATGGCCGTGCGATTCCACTTGCTGAAGGCATAAAATTAGCTAATCCTGCACTTAATGTAGTTGTGATGTCTGGTGATGGGGATATCGCGGGCATTGGCGGAAATCATCTATTGCATTCAGCTAGGCGTGATGCTGATTTGACTATTATTTGCTCAGTTAATGAAACTTATGGAATGACTGGCGGACAGATGTCGCCTTTGACTAAAAAAGGAACTAAAACGCTTACGTCGCCTTCGGGGTCAGAGTATGAAGCGATGAATTTGCAGGGGCTTGTTAGTATGAATGCTCACTACTTTTTTGCACGGACTAGTACTGCGCATCCTGTACATATGGCAAAGTGCATCGAGGCGGCTCTTTCGCATTGCGGTTTTGCGTTTGTTGAAGTGCTTAATCCTTGTTTCACTAATCTAGGTTCACGTACTGGGTTTGGTTCTTTTGGTGAGATGATTACCAATCTTAAAGATAAGTTCAAGATTGTTGATAACGTATCTAAACTCGCAGATGATGAATTGGGGATTGTGAAAAAATGATTCGCGTAATCGTTCACGGACAGGGCGGACAAGGCGTTAAATTGCTTGGTGAGATTTTTGCACATGTCCTGCTTGAATTGGGCAAAGAAGTCGCACTTACCTATGATTACGATTCGAATGTCCGAGGCGGTTCTGTCACGGCATATCTTACTTTCGATTCTATTAAAATAAATAATCCAATCATTGAAGAGGCAGATTATCTGATACTTCTTTCATCTAATGAATTGCTTAAGGGCAAGAAAACAATTATCGAAGAATCATGCGGAACTTCTGGATGCGAAGCTTGTCAAAAAAAAGCAGGTGAAGTAATAACTGTGCCTTTGAATGTGCTTGCTGAGCAGAAAGCAGGCAATAAGAAATTCATCAATATGGTTGTCCTTGGGTACTTGTTCAATATATTGGGGATTGACGCATCCAAGCTCGATCTGCGCAAGTTCTTGCCGGATAAGTATGTTGAAGAGAATATGAAAGCGATTGAGTTAGGGTATCTGTACGAGCAGAAAAGCGAGTGAGGAGATTAATATGGAAAATAAAAACGAACTTCTTTCAAGATTATGTAAACAATATGAATTACGCGACGAAACTAAAAAATTATTTTCAGATAGACTTGATTTGATATATTCAATGGAAATAACCAATCCTGAGCATACTCGGGAAGGTTTGCTTGCTTTGGTTGAAGAGACCGCTAAACGTGATTATGAAAGAAGAATGGATTATAACGTTTCCAAAAGAGGTTTAGCTGCGATAGATAGGGATTATGGAATATTGGCTGCTAATTTTCGGTCTATGGGTGAGGGAATGCAGACTCTTGCTGAAGAGTATCAGAATATAGCACAATTGACTGGCGAAGCTAAATCAAAGCTCGAGAAGCTGGAATTACTAATTGCACAAGCTGAAGTAGAAAAAGCTAAATCTGAAGGAAAAGTTAATTAAAAGTATAAACGAAACTTTTATATACCTTTTTTTCTATATATCATACTCAGAGGTGATTTTTCATGAAAAAAACTTGGTTAGATTTTACAGTTCTTGTCCTAATAATTGTAGGAGCTTTGAACTGGGGATTAACAGCACTAGGCTATAATGTAGTTGATATGCTATTGGGCGGATTCGCAATGTACGCATATTATCTAGTAGGTCTAGCTGGCTTGTACGAAATCTATTTCGCAACAAGACATTATTGGTAGATAATACCAGAAAGTAGAATTTCAGTCTACTTTTTTTCTTTTATTTTCTTTCTTTGATACAATATTCTTATTCAATTCAATATCATCAGATAATAATTGAGAATAGCTGCAAAGCTAACCCAGAATAAGTACGGAATCAATAAGTATGCTGCAGTTTTTGATATTTTCCTAAATGCAATAATTGTTGCTACTATCGATATCCATAATGCGATTACCTCGATAAATGCGCATTTAGGGCATTGCTGACCAAAGAATAATATTGACCAGAAAACATTTAATGCTAACTGGATTGTAAAAATAACAATTGCTTTGTTCTTGTCCTTACTCTTGCTCAATAGGATTAGATATAATGAATATCCCATCAATAGGAATAATGTTGTCCAGACAGGACCAAATATCCAGCTAGGCGGATTGAAACTTGGCTTAATCAAAGTCGAATACCATGTTGGAATCATCGGCGTTGTGAATAATGCGCCGAGCCCGCCGGCTAATTGTGGAATTAGTAATGAAATGATAAGAAGTTTAAGATTTTTTATTTTCATAGTAATTACATTGTGTTATTCATTTAATAATCTTGCTATATATCTTGCATATCCATAATTGTTATAAATCGGAAGTCTATCGGTTTTTCCTATGGCTGATGAAATGCTAGATAAATTGCTCTTCCCGCACGCAGAAGTACGTGACATACAGAGAGAGCTTATCTCTGATGTGAATGATGCTATTTCTAATCGCCGTAATCTTATTGCGCATGCACCAACGGGTCTTGGTAAGACTGCATCTACTTTACCGATTGCACTTGCTCATGCTATTGAGAAGGATCTTGTCGTGTTTTTCTTGACTTCCAGGCATACTCAGCATAAAATAGCAATCGATACATTACGTGAAGTCAAAAAGAAGCATAATCGTGATTTCGTCACAATTGATATCATCGGCAAAAGGCATATGTGTCCGTCTCCTGCAGCTCAGACTTTAGGCGGTGCTGATTTCCTTGAGTTCTGCAAATTGCAGGCAGAGGAAGGCAAGTGCGATTTTTATAATAACACCAAGGATAAAACCAAACCTACTGTTGATGCAAAGTTTGTCATGGACAAGCTGAAGACTGAGATGCCTTGTTCTACAGAACAGGTGATGAACGAATGTTCACGTCTGGATCTCTGTCCTTATGAGATATCTATGATGCTTGCGCCTAAGGCTAAAGTGATTGTATCGGATTATTATTACATCTTCAATGACCACATACGCACTGGTTTTTTCAAGAAAGCTGGTTTTGAGTTGGATAAATGCATAATCATTATCGATGAAGGGCATAACGTGCCTGATCGTTTGCGCGAATTGATGACTGTTAAAGTATCTACAGTTGTGCTTGATCGCGCAGCCAAGGAAGCGCGTAAGTTTGGATTTAAAGAATTGGCTAGCAATATCGAAAGTTTCAAGATAAGATTATGGGACTTGTCCCGTGTCAATTCTGATATGGAACGGCTTATTGCGCGCCAGGATTTAGTTGATAAAATAGAAAATTTTGTCAACTATGACCAGTTCGTTTCAGATCTTGAATCTGCAGCTACTGATATCCGCGAAAAGCAGCGTGCCAGTTATGTCGGTTCTGTATACAAATTCTTGGGCTGTTGGCTTGGCGCTGACAAAGGATATGCGCGGATACTGCAGAAAGTCAAGGATGGAGTTATCACTTTATCCTATCGTTGTCTTAATCCCCTTGCAATTGCTGAACCTGTTATCAAGAATTGCTATTCTGCGATTATTATGTCAGGGACTCTCACGCCAACTTCTATGTTCAAAGAATTGCTAGGTTTCCCTAAAGATACTGTTGAAAAGTCTTATCCTTCGCCGTTCCCTAAAGAGAACAGGCTTGCATTAATTGTGCCTGAGACCACAACTAAATTCACTGAAAGGTCAGATGATATGTACAAACGCATATCTGAAAAACTAGTTGAGATTACTGATAATATTCCAGGTAATTCTGTAGTGTTCTTCCCGTCCTATTTCATACGCGATAAAGTGAATAACACTTTCTTGACTGCTTCCAAAAAGACTGTCTTTTCTGAGAGGCAAGAGATGACTAAAGAAGATAAACTTGAAACGTTAGAGAATTTCAAACGTTACAAGAATGTGGGCGCTGTAATGTTGGCGATTAGCGGTGGGAACTTTTCAGAGGGAATTGATCTTCCTGATATACTCAAATGCGTAATAATTGTCGGACTGCCTCTGCAGAAGCCTGATCTCGAGACGCAAGAATTGATTAAGCATTATGATGAAGTGTTCGGCAAAGGTTGGGACTATGGTTATCTTTTCCCAGCGTTCAATAAATGTTTACAAGGGGCGGGCCGTTGCATACGATCTTCAACAGACCGAGGCGTAATTGTGTTCTTGGATGAGCGTTTTGCGTGGAATAACTATTTCAGATGCTTCCCTGCGGATTATAATGTCAAGGTGATGAGGAGCTATTACATGGATATGGTCAAGGGATTCTTTGCCAAACCTTTACTTTAGTTTGCAACGGATAAATTTTCTTCATTCCACATATATGATAGCCATTCCGGAGACCGGTTCCTTGGCTATTCTCATTTTTAGCGATAAAATTTATAATTGTTGCAAACCTTTGCTATAATAAAGTATTTATACTTGTTTGACCTAATTTTTAATATGAATTGGAGATTATTAGCTATTGGATTCTGCTTTTTGTGCGGTGTTTTGATTGCAGGAGTTTCTCTTACTGGTTTTGCAGTAGCTGTGCCTAAAGAAGGTTCGTTCATCGGTTTCGGTCTTGTTGTTTGGTCAGTCCTGCTTCTGGGAATGTTCAAAGGCAATTACGAGTCACAGATTAAATCATCTAAATCATTCGGCGATGAATTGTCTCTGAGTCATGGTCATGAACATCCAGTTATTGTGCTAGATACTTCTGCCATTGTTGAATATACACCTCGAGAGGTTGAATCTTTATTGAAGGAACATCCGGCGTACATTCCAGGTTCTGTATATGAAGAACTCACTCCTGAATATAGGGCAGTTGTGAAGGAATACGGGCATGAAATATCTGGGTATTCTGCATATACTGATCAAGCCAAACATATCCTTCGAATGAGTGAGAAAGCCAAACTTGCTGAAAAAGTTTTGCCTTTCGTTGAATCAAAACTTGAAGGAAGGGCTCTTCGGATGAGCATCCATGAAATAAATGATGCAAAGAACCAGATGGGACATTTGATCAAGCTTGCGCATGATGATGGCTTTGACATATCTGGAGACGAACGTGAAATGCTGAAGAAGACTTTGCATTATATCAAGACGCATTGCTTAGTGTCTGATACTATTATTGAAGTGTTTTCGGCTGTGCTGTATGAAGCTGCGCATGACAGGCATGTTGTCCTTGGCGAGAAAGATCCTGAGTATAGGGAAGCAGTCGAGTTCTTGAAGGAAAGGCATCCACAAATTGGCAAGTATATTAGATTGGTTGAACCGAGCAAGTGAGTATTATATCTCTTTTTAATAAGTTTTAAATACCCTTGTTTCTTGACTAGAGTATCTGTTTAAATTATACTAAATGGTGATGAATGATGACAAAAGCATGCAAAATCGGTTCAGGAAAGCCTAAAATTAATCCTACTAAGTATGACTTAGTTATAATCGGTGGCGGTCCTGCAGGCATGGGTTGCGCAGTATATTCCACTAGGTATAAACTGAATACAGCTATTATCAGTTCAGATTTGGGCGGTCTTGTTAATCAAGCGCCTATGATTGAGAATTATCTCGGTTATTCTAGCATTGTTGGTTCTGATTTAGTTGCGAAATTCGTCGAACATGTTAAGTCTGCCAATGTGCCTATTTTTGATGATTGCGTCGTCAAGATTACTATGAATAAAGATTCATTCGAAGTACATAGTGAAAGCCAAGTTGTATTGGCTAAGAACATTTTAATTGCTTCAGGCCTTGAAAGGCGTAAGCTTGACATACCTGGCGAAAAAGAGTTTGAAGGGCGTGGCGTAACATATTGCGCGACATGCGATGCGCCAATGTTCAAAGGTTTTGATGTCGCCGTTGTCGGTGGCGGAGATGCAGCGGCTGCTGCTGCTGTGCTTGTGGCAAAGTATGCCAAACAAGTATATCTCGTGTATAGGGGCGATAAATTACGCGCTGAACCTTTCTGGCAGGATAAACTGAAAGTCACTAAGAACGTTTCTATTGTGTATAATGCTAATCTCACTGAGATCCGCGGAAATAAGTCTGTCGAATCAGTTAAACTTGATAACGGAAAAGAACTGAAAGTGCGCGGAATCATAGTCGAAGTAGGTTCTGTACCTACAAATGCGCTTGTTGCTGGTCTGGGTGTTGATTTGGATGATAAAGGGTTCATCAAAGTCGATGCGGGTATGAGGACGAATGTACCGGGCGTATATGCTGCGGGAGATGTATGCAATGCCAACAATGGTTTCAAGCAGATAATCACTGCTGTAGCTAGCGGATCTATTGCATCAAATACGATATTCATGGATTCGCATAAAAGTAAATAGATTATTAGAATTAGATAATTCATAGACAAAAAATATTAACGAGGTTATGTAAAATGGAGTCATTAGAACATAAAGAACAAAAAGTGTTGGTTCTGTTTGATGTACAGAACATGTATTATTCAGCGAAGAATATATTTAACGCAAAAGTAAATTTCGGCGAGATTCTGAAGCATGCTGTTGGCAAGCGTAAATTGATACGTGCGATAGCTTATGTAATAAAAACAGAGATAAAGGAAGAGGAAAGCTTCCATAAAGCGCTTATGAATTTCGGCATTGAAGTCAAGCAGAAGGATCTGCAGACTTTTGTAGGTGGAGCTAAGAAAGGCGATTGGGATATCGGAATCGCGATGGATGCCGTTAGGTTAGCTAATAAGGTTGATACTGTTGTGCTAGTTTCAGGAGATGGCGATTTCAAGGATCTGCTTAGTTATCTGAATTCGCATGGATGCCGTACTGAAGTGATTGCCTTCTCTAAAACTGCGTCAAAGCATATTAAGGAAGAAGCAGATAGTTTCTTTGATCTGGAATCTAATAGACGTAAATTTTTAATACCTATAGCTAGGAAAGTAGTGTATAAAGATAACAAGGAGGATGCACCAAATGAAGGAAGTATCTGAGAAGAGTTTCACAACGGATGTGTTAAAACAGCCTTTAGCTGTAGTTGATTTTTGGGCTAGTTGGTGCCATCCATGTATGCAATTCAAGCCAATATTTGAGAAGGTTGCTACTGAGTTTAAGGATGTGGCTTTCTGCAAGGCGAATATAGAAGAATATAGAGATTTAGCATTAGAGTATGGCATATTCAGCATCCCTACAGTGCTCTTTTTCAAGAAAGGAATTGAAGTTGGTAGGTATACTGGAAGCATGACAGAAAGCGCTTTCAAACAGAAAATTACTGAGGTTTTGAAGTAGAGTCACTCTCTAGTAGTTAAACCATAGCAAGATTTAAATATAGGTGATTTTATGTTATTTTATATGGCAGATTTCAATTTCAAAGGGATGGAGATGGATATCACAAAGCTTAAGCAGTTTAAAGAATTTCTAAATTTTACCCTTCAGAAAAAGACTTGCCTAGATTATCATGATTTCAGGCAGAATTGCGGAATCTCTCGCGCTCAATGGGATCAGTTCAAGTTGAATAACAATGAGAACGAAATCAAATGGAGTGTTGAATAAACTTTTTATCGCTATATTTCTAACATATAACAACTATTCATTAACTAATACATACCGAACCAGAATTTGAATTTATTGAAGAAGCTTAGTTTTGTGCATACATTATTTATACAATATTTAGAGCTGCATTCTGCATGATTTTCACAAGTTGCGCTTGTGTCTTTCAATGGTTCCCATTTAAGTTCTTCAGAACAATATTTGTTGCTTAATACTGAATTAATAGGCAAGCATCTTTTTACATCAAACGGACATCCTATTTTGTCATTTTGATGTTTACACACGCCATTGAAGCAGGTATCTGTTGTGCAGCCATTATTATCTCCACATTGGCTATCTACTCTGCATTGGAATTTAATGCAACTATCGCCCATACACATAGTGCCATCATCGCATCCGCAGTCTTCTGTGCAGCTTGCACAATTCTCATCATTGGCACATTTTCCGTCTCCGCACCATGCGCAATCAGTGATGCATTTGCCTTGTTCGCCTGGATCGCAATAGCTGTTACCGCAATATGCTTCGCAGACTTTATTGTCTACGCATCTTTCGCCAGGATAACATCTTGCCTGTCCGCATTTTGTAGTTGGAACTGTCAATGTGAATTTAACATTAGGATTGCTCCTGTCTTCCATCTGCAGGAATTCGTCGATAGAAACTGATAGATTAGAACTGAATGTATGCGATTCATATCTCGCTAATTCCGGAGATAATTCATCACTTATCATGAATCTAGCTTTGCCGTCTTTATATTCATACAATAGAATCGTGTATTCGGCAGGGCCTAGTTTGTATATCTTACTCTGGCCTTGTTGCAGTGCTGAAGTAGTTGAGAATCCTGAGGCTATAGCTGAGAATAACAAAATACATACTAATAACGATACAATCAGCCTCTTCATAGCTTTATTATCTATATTTACAAGTATATAAAGATTATGTTAAGATTAAAATGTCCAGAATACTCGTTTCACTCGGTCAATGTTATTCACATCTACTACTTATTATAGATATCAAAATAAATCTTGTATTTACTTGTAGGATAAGTATGTTCATTAAGGACATTGACATAATTCTGGACATTTAAGCTATATTTAGAATTGTTTTCCGCTTTTTAGGAGCTTTACTAGTTCTTTACTGATTAAAGGTTTTTTCTTGATTAGAACATATCTGAATGGGAATTCTACTGATTCATTTGGCCCCATCTTGAGATCGATATTGTCTGCGAATGGTATCTTATCTATAGATTTTCCTTCGGTTATCATCTTAGCCACACATACTGCGTTATCTGTAGGGAATTGGTTCTTCTGCAGATTCCTGCGTTCTCCTTTTATTGTAAGTTCTTCCTTTGTCCTTTTCCTTGGCGGATAGTCACCTAAGATACCACCAAATATGAGGTAATCAAACTTATCTTTTGGAGATAATGTTTTTGGGGCATCGGGATCTAGTATGCAGATATTCTTTAGATTGAGTTTTTGCGCTGATTCTGTATGGACCTCTGCAAATTTGTTTAGCTTTTTGAGATCTTTCTTCTGTAGATTTGTGATTATAAGATTCTTATTTCCAACTATCTTAGAAATGTGCTTGTACTCTATCAGGCACCATTTGAATAGTTCGGGTTCAAGATGCTCGATTATGAATTTAGTCATCTTCAGTAGTCGCAACCTGTCATATCGCTCAATTGGCTGAATGTCATGGTTCCTGATTTTCTTGTTCCATCTTTAAATTCCCAAGTAGGATATCCTTCGATTCCTGCTTCTGCACAGACATCGTTTTGAGTTCCATCTGCATTTGAGCATTCTATATATGTCGCGTATTGCCAGCTTTCGCCGAAATTCTTTTTCTGTTCATTGCAGTGGCTGCACCAGAACGCGCCGTACATTTTCGCGCCGTTTGCGGTGAGGCATTTAGCGAAATCATCAGTGCTTACTGGCGGTGTTGAAGTACATCCTGATAAGATTAATATTGCTAGGATCGAAATCAATATTATGGTTTTCATATTGCTATTTTTGGTTATTATTTATTTAAATGTATCGGCTTAAAGTCTGCAACGAGTAATTCTATCAATAGAAATTTATATTGGTTATGCTTATGCGATTATCATGTGTATAGCATATCCTGGCAAAATCGTTAAGATCAAGAAAGAAAGTGTTGTTGTTGATTATGGAACTGAGCAACGTATAGTCAAGCTGATATCTGATTCTGATGAATATTCTGTAGGTGATTTTGTGATTGTGCAAGCAGGATTTGTTGTAGAGAAAGTGCCTGAGAAAGAAGCTTTATCTGCGCTCGCTATTTACAGCGGCGATGTTCCTTAAAGTGTATTTCTCTAGATTGTATAATTGCTCTCTGCTTAGTTTCATAACTGCGAAGTCCCAATGGATTGCGATGATATCTCCGAGGTTCAGGTTAGGAAGCAGTTTCCTGTCAAAGCTTACTTTCTTCTCGATTGATTCACCTATGCCATATTCTTTGTTATGGTATACCAAAGGTTTCTGTGTAACTACTAATTCGTTGATGTATATTTCTTTCACTTTGCCCCATGTGACTAGGCATTTCTGCATATTCTCGAATAATGCTGGAAATTTATCGCAGGTCTTGCTTCCGACATACATAACATGAAAAGAATGGTGCGGTACATATTCTGATTTAGCTGTTCCGGATTTAGATACGGGCAAACATAATCTCTTATCCACTTTTTTACTTATCCTTTGCATGTCCTTGGCATCGAACTGGTCTAGCAAACTATTCCCTAACCAGTAAGCTTCAACCACTTCACGATCGAATAAGCCTTTCTGCGTTTTTTCCGCAATGAATTCTAAATATGGTTGTAATGTCTCAAATGATAGCAAGAGTGTTTTGATATTTTCTGGATTCTTTTTATTCAGAATATAATCATATAATGCTAGATTAGCATCCTGCGGACCACATCTTCGTAACTCATTCGGTTTGTATGCGAATCTTGCCAGAAGCTCTATCGTGTCCATGATTCTTAGGTTGGATGATCGGTTTATATGCATTCTTATCTTGAATAATATATGAAATTATAGAAAACTTTAAATAGTATTTTGACTACACACTAGTTACTCAATTCTATATTGGACATGAACACTATAGAATTCACTCTATTATTAGAGAATACTTTTTTTTCAAAAACCTATGGAGGATGACGAAAATGGCAGATGAAGAAAATTACGATGAAGGCGATGATTTCAAAGATGAAGATCAAGATGATGAATCTAGTGAAGATGGAGACGAATCTGACGAATAGATAAGTCTTATTCTTTTTTTTATTCTTTTTCTATTTATTTAATAATATATAAAATAAAAAAATAATAATCCGTTAGGATCACATATTATAACGTCCTTGGTAAGGATTGCCGTAGGATTTTGGTCCTTGCATATTCCTGCCAGAGCCAAACCTATTCTGGCCAAAGCCGTGACTTGGTCCGTTACTTCTAGGTCCATTCTCTCTATTTCCGAATCTTTTGAATCCGGATGAAGGTCTCATCCTGGTCTCGAATCTTACTCTTTCGAAGTCGCCTGGTTCCATCTTCTCAACTTTGACTGGGAATCTGTGCAGAATATCACTGAATGAATCATAATCTCTTTCACAGAGCAATGTGATTGCTTTTCCTGATTCTCCTGCTCTCGCAGTCCTTCCAATCCTGTGGATGTATTCCTGAGGATCTTTGGAGATATCATAATTGAAGATGTGTGTAACATCTTTGATGTCCAATCCTCTTGCAGCGACTGGTGATGCTACGATTATATTCGGCTTGCCTTCGTTGAAGTACTTGATCTGGTTAAGACGTTTGTTCTGGCTCATCTTGCCGTGGATCATGCCGTTCCTTACACCTTGAGTTTTAAGATTCTCGTGCACCAATTCAACTGTTGATCTAGCTGAACAGAAGATCATAGCTTGACCTACTTGTTCTGTCTTCAATAAGTGAATCAATAATGAGAATTTGTCCCTTGAAGGAACATCATAATAGTATTGCTTCAACAGATCTTGTCCGACTTGACTTTCAGTCCTTACTTCTTCAGGATCGGTCATATAACTCTGTTTCAATGCGTTTATCTCTTGTGAAAGAGTCGCTCCGAACAGTAATATTTGTCTGTTATTAGGTGTAGAGTTAAGGATTTCAGTTATGTCTTCTATGAAGCCCATCTCTACCATCTTGTCAGCTTCATCTAAAACTACGCTTTTCAATCTCTTAAGATCTAATGTGCCTCTTTGAAGATGATCTAAAAGCCTTCCAGGTGTACCGACTACTATGTCAGTCCTTTTAAGCTCTTCAATCTGCGGATTTATTGATACTCCGCCGTATATTGTAGATACCATGAATTGTGTATATTTGCCGAATTTCCTCATTTCTTGCGCAATCTGCACTGCAAGTTCTCTTGTAGGCGCCATCACTAGGATTTGTATGCCGTTATGCGGTTCAATCCTTTCTAGTAAAGGTACGCTGAAAGCTGCAGTCTTGCCTGAACCTGTTTTAGATATGCCTATCAGATCTTTCCCTGCTTTAATGAATGGGATAGATTGTTCTTGGATTGTAGTTGGCTCTTTTATGCCCATCTCTGCCAAAGCTCTTACGATCTCTGGTTTTATGTTTAATTCTTGGAATGTTTTCATTTTTAGTTCTCCGTGGAAAATGATACAAAACTCTTGATATAATCTAATTGTACTTTTGGTACTTTTGTCCTATAAATCGGGTCTTGTAGAAACAGAATGAGTTGAATGATTCAGACCCTCTGTTTCAGCCTTTCCATCTTTGCTTTATACATATATGAAGCTTCGCGGTGGTATATAAGGATTGCTATTTCTTATTCTTATATGCTTCTTTCATGGTCTTATAATGAGGGCATTTTAGAATGAATTTACAAGTGGGTATATGGTGCGCCATACGCCATTTAGCGTTATGATAGTGGCATGGCTCGTCTGATATTGGTTTGGTAAACGGAAGCTTATGAGGAAAACGATGTGGTGGGCAGAATATCTCTTTTCCTTCTTTGGTGAGGACTTTTACTTTATCCTTTATGTATAAAAGCCATGGTTTCATGATAATAAATACGCCCTTGCCAGGGTCTGAACCAGCCTTTTAGAAAAAGCCTGGGGAAAACAGGATTTTATCACTCAAAATCCTCTAATATGAAAATACGCCCTTGCCAGGATTTGAACCCGGGTTACAAGGTCCGCAACCTCGTGTACTATTTGCTCTGGCTTATGCCATCCAAGCTATACTACAAGGGCGTATCTTTAGTAGTTTAGCCGTCATATTTAAATACTTTCCTTACTGGATTAGGTTTATGTCCAAAAAGAACAAACTCTCAAGAGAAGAGGCTAGAAAGCTCGTTGTAGAACTTTTGGATAAGGCTAAAATTTCATTCAAGAGCAATAAGGAGAAGGCTGGAAATTACGTAAAAAAGGCTAGGAATATAGCTATGAAAGTCCGTCTTAGGATGGGGCCTGATCTTAAGCATAGATTCTGTAAATATTGTAATTCGTACCTTGTACCGGGGGAGAATCTTAGAGTCAGAACTCAGAAGGGTAAACTAGTCTATTTCTGCACAACATGCAATAACCATTGGAGGCTCCCTTTCACTGCCGAAATCAAGGCTAAAAGGAAGTTGTCACTAACCAAGGACAAGAAGTAGAAAGCTTTAAATATAAGTTCTTTTGTGAATTTTCTTCATTATAGGCTAGAATCTAGCTATAGCTAAAAGGATCAAAAATGAATAAAGCAAGCCAAAGATTACTAAGAAAGACTGTAGTCAAATCAAAGAAAAAGACTCTGAAAGCTCAAGCAGCTGAGAATCCTGAAAGGGATGAAGATCTTAAAGAATATTTGAATAGAAAGGATTTCCATCCATTCGAGCTTGAACTCTTGATGAATGATTATGACGACGGCTTAGATGACAATGACGCTAGTGTCACTGAGGAATAAATCCTAAGATGGACGTTGACCTAGAGCTTTCTAAAATTGTTGAAATCATCAAAAAGAATAGCTATAAATCTGTTCTAACCCAATTGCCTGACGGCTTGAAACCTAAAGCTAAAGAGATTGTAGATGTTATCTCTAAAGAGACTGGGGCAAAAGCGTATATCAATCTAGGTTCATGTTTCGGCGCTTGTGATATACCTAATTTCAAAGCGGATCTGCTTGTACAATGGGGGCATTCAGAATGGTCATAATTCTTTCAAAATCAGATAGATATCGTAAAACACTTTTCCCTATGGTGAAGGTGAATCATCTGGCGAAACTGAAGGCTCTTTTTTGTAATCGCCTGAATCAATCCGTTCTCGCAGAATCTCACCTAAAGAGTTCCAGATCCTTGAGATCCAGAGAGTAGTCAGCCCAGTATATTTTTCTTTCACTGCAATAGAATGTTCTTTCCATTCTGTTTCATGCACTTCATTCGCATGCAATGCTTCTTCGAGTCTATCATTAGCCCTCACTTTACTAGAAAGAAGTGATTTTCTGTTCTGGGCAATGGCATAAAGTTCCATTTCGTTCCTTTGATCATATGCTGCATTCAATCGTGTATCGAATTCCCCTATCATCTTTTCTATATTTTTGCGTACGCCTTTCAATTCTACCTTAACCTGTTCATTATAAGTATGGCCGCCGGATAGATAATCAGAGCTTTCATCTAAATACCAATTCATACGTCTTTCATTTAGAAGCCCACAAAGCAGTTCTAGATTCGCACATACCTGAGCGTCAGTCAATTTGAAAAGATCAAATGAATCTTCAATAGAATCAACCACTATCCTTTCCAAATCCCTATTGTAGAAATCAAGTTCTCTATCTAATGCTTTGATATAATCATTAATCCAACGTTCAGATTCTATAGACTCAACAATCTTATTGCTCATCTATAGGATAGCTAGGAGAAGGATGTTTAAATTGTTAGCTATTTTGCTTAAGTCTTGAATGTTCGCTACGCTCGCCTATGTCGTTTCGCATCCACTTCTAAACCTAAATTGCAAAATAAATCTTGCTTATGATAATAAAGCGCAATGCTCAATATAGACATAGGCACCATTCAGGATTTATTATTAGAATTAGTACTCTCTCCAGACATGCGCGCATTTCACGCATTTGAAGAATCTTGTTGCAGGTTCATCGCTGCATCTTGTCTGTTCAAACCAGTAATACGCCTTCTTGTGATGACAGGAATGGCATTCAGTATCGCAGATAGGGTTGATTTCAATTTCTTTATCTATGACTTCCACTTCTTTTGTTTCTGCTACTTTTTCCGAGATTTTAGTCTCCTTGAGATCTTTGCTGACAAAGCTGCAGCTATTGCATTTCATGACCCTCTTGCCTTCTTTTGTGCAAGGAATCAATAACGATCCGCATTTTTGACAAAATAACATTTTGGTTTACCTTATTGGAATAATGATACGAACTCAACCGCAAGTATTTTTACGTAGCCTAGGAACGGTAATCTGAACAAAGCTTTTCCTTGGATTTTTTCAATCGGGACTTTTGTTTCGTCTAAACTCGAACTTTTGATGGAATCAGGATTTGTCTGATAGTTATCACCTTTTGTCTGGTAATAAACTTTTCCATTTTCTTCATACATTTTGATAACTCTATGGATAATAGGATTAGGCCTATTGCTATCGAATATCACTATATCGCCTATTTTTAAGTTTTCTGTGGTTGCCCCATATATGAGCATGATATCGCCTTTATCAAATCCGTTTATTAGCGGGAATTGCATGAACTGAGATTCTGTTATTCCTCTAGGTTCGTATTGGCTTTGCGCGTTCATCCACCATTGCTCGAAATTGCCTTCATGGTGCATGCTGCTTGATACAACCGCTACTAATGGCAGGCTTGTACCGAATACTAACCCTAGACCTGGATATACCATATATTTTATTAGAATGAATGCTATAACGATGTTTGCCAATAGGCTTAGGAAGCTATCTTCGTACCATACGAAGTTCCATACTTTTTTAGCCGTTTCTTTGAAATTCATATAGGAAAAGCATCTAGAGGTGTTTAAAAAGGTTGCTGTTTTAGGGGCTCTGTAGAAAATCTCGTTTCACTCGCCACCAACTGCAAAATGTTCAGTTTTCTATTGTGATAGTGCTATATCGCCATAAGCATCTATAACGCACATGATTTCAGAATTGACAACATTTTAGAAGGTTGGTGGATTTTTCTACAGAGTCTGTTTTAGACCTTTCTCAGTCCTACCCTATTGCAGTATTTGCGTATAGGGCAGGTCTTGCATTTAGGATTCCTTGGTGTGCACCAGTTCTGGCCAAAAGCCACTAAAATCATGTTGGTCCTTGACCATAATCTTTTGGGAAGCTTCTTTCTCAAGATTTGCTCGGTTTTAGTTGCATTGCTTGTTTTTAGATAACCTAATCTGTTCATAATCTTATGGACATGTGTGTCCACGCAGATCGCGGGTTTATGGAACGCCTGTGCTTCAACTAGGTTCGCTGTCTTTCTCCCTACGCCGGGAATTTTCGTGAGCTGTTCTATTGTATCTGGTATTCTGCCTTTGATATGCTTTGGCCATTGCTTGAGCATCCTTGCTTTTGTTTTATAAAATCCTACTGGATAAATGAGATGCTCTAATTCTCTTTGGCTTATTTTTTCTAAGTCTTTGACTTTTCGTATTCTTTTGAAAAGTTTGGGTGCAATTTTCGCAGTAGTCTTATCATTAGTCCTTGCTGACAACATTGTTATCATCAAGATCTTGAACGGAGTCCTATGACTCTTGCCTAACGCATCAACTAACGGCAAATGAAATCTTCTAGTGAATCTTCCAAGAATCTGATATACTTTAATGATATTGACAGGTTTCATAGAATAAAAAAATTAAGATATCCACAATCCGTGGATATTGCAATATGCTCTTGCGTATTCTGCCAATGCTGGGAATTCGGCTTCAGGCAAATCTCCCGGCTTGAGATGTATCCTATAAAGTTTGCCTTTACTCACAATCTCTATCCATTCGATGTAATGGTTAGGTTCCATCGGATGCGGAATTTCTCCTACTTTAACTTTGACATGATCGCCCACTATCTCAACTACTGGCACATGTTTCTCTTGCCCGACATCATTAGTTTTTTCCTCAAGCAATTCCATTGGCTTTCCGCAACAAACCAATGCGCATTCTCCTCCATGGAGAACCTCTATCACATGTCCGCAGACATTGCATTTATAGATTTCTGTAATTTCCGCCATATTCTCACAACGTATCTATTCCTATCAAGTAATAGATTGTGCAGAATCCGACTATCGCTGTAAGCAATACTAATCCGCCGAGCAGATAGAACCACCAGCTATAGGCATAGCCTAGATATAAAAATATCAAACCCAATATTGCTCTTATTATCCTGTCATTTTTACCTACATTTCTCCACATGATATTCACCTCTTGTTTAGTCTAACTTCTGATAAATATAAATGATCGGTCTCTACCTGAACCAATGCACCAAATATCTGTCGTAATCTAGGATGCTCGCATTCTCTTGCGGCTTTGCCGTAGAATTCTATAGCATGCGTCTCTCTTTCATGAGATTCTTGCAGATTGCCTTTGAACTTGTCCGAACATGCGTCATATTTCGGAATGTCAATCTTTTCTAATTTTAAGATCTTTTTCCAGATAGATGCGTGTTCAGCTTCGACTTTGCTGAGAATCTTGAACATTCCTTTAGCTTCCTCTGTATCTGCTTTATCCTTCGCGCATTGATAGAATGAGGCATTGCTTATTTCGAAGTCTAATGCTTTTTTCACCAATTCTAATTCTTTTTTCGATATTTTTATATCGAAAGTGTCTTTGTAATCTTTATTATCGATTATGAGTTTCTCGTAAGAACCGCAGAACGGGCACCTTGTCGGAGCGTGTTCTCCTATGTATGCTTCACCGCATATCCTGCACCTGAATACATTCACTGCCATGCTATCACCTTTAGAGATTGTAGAATTCAAGATATATATACTTTTAGATTCTGAATAATTATAAAATATAAATTGATATGGTTTCGGTTTAAATCCTAAACTTGTTAAACACATCGCCTGTTTTTTCTATAGCTATCGCTTTCTTGGGTTCTTTTATGCCGTATTTGACTATAACTTTGCCCTCCGGCGCGTCAGAGAATCTAGCAGTGGCTTGAGCCGCCAGGGCTATGGCTTCTTTTGTGTGTTTTCCTCTGAGTATTGTGATTGGGCTGCCGTGGTTTGGTACTATGAAAATCATATCTCTTTTGCTTTTGAAATTCTGTAGATAATCGTTATCAGCCTTGTTCCTGCCGACATAGATTTTTGTTCCATCTATCTTGTAATGCCTGCCTATCTTCAATAGTTCGATATCTTCGATTGAAATTTTCTTTTTCGTATTGAGCATATCTTTGACTTTCTTGCAATAATCTTCGCATGTGAGCAGGCATCCTCCTGCAGGCGATTGGTATTCTTTTATGCCATAGGATTTAGCTAATCTTAGTTGCTGGTTCCTGTCTCTTCCATGCATATCGTGAAGAAGTTCTCGATTTACATATCCTTTCAATTCTGCTTCTGTAGGTTTAAGGTGTTTTGCGCATAGCGGCCTTAGAAGTTTGCCTTTTAGGCCTGCTGAGTTCTCTATGACGTGCAACGCGGCTAAATGCTGCGACATTGGGCGTTGGCCTAGAACTTCGCCCGTAAATATGAATTTCGCGCCAATCTTTTTCGCGTATTGTTTCGCTTTTTTCAGCATGAGTATTTTGCAATCTATGCACGGATTAAGATTCTTTCCATAGCCGTGCTCTGGTTTCCTTAGAATTTTTATGTAATCTTTAGTTATGTCTGTGATTATCAGTTTTATACCTTGACTCTTGCAGACTCTTTCTAAATATTCTACTTTCTTAGGCGGGCATTTAAAGAAAGGAGTTGTGAAACTCAGTGCAGTCACTTCTATGCCTTGACTGGTGATTGTTTTGCACGCTAAAATAGAATCAAGTCCGCCTGAGAGTAATGCTACTGCTTTCATTATCAGTTATTTCATTAGGACGTTTTTAAAGGTTGCTGAACTATTTCAACTTTAATTTGACGTCAGAACGGGTTTCCTGCTTGTATCCAACACCATATTGTTTCTTCAGGTAATCGTCCAATATAATGCAGCCACGTTGATAGTTATTGTCCCATGCTTCCTGTTTTATCTTCAGGATTCTGTCTGGCCCAGTATGTATCTTCTGCGCTTCTATCTGCAATCTCTTTGTTGTAGGGCCATACAATTTCAGAGGGCCTATGTGCACTCTTCTGGAGAAATTCTCTATTATTCCGTCCATCATGTAAAGATAATTATACATAGCCATCGGATTAGGATTATACATCTGCGGGAATATGTCAAAACCTTTGCCAACCCACAACTTCAATGCATTAATCTGCTGCTGGATAGTCGCATTTGATTGCACATTCGCTTCAAGATTGATATCGTCAACGCCTTTTATGGCAGTTAATACTTTGATAGGATATTTTGCTAGTTTATCCATAGCTTCAGGGAAGTTCTCTGTGATGAATCTTGCTGTTGAGAGATTAGTGTCAAGATGGCCTACGAAGTCAAGACCTCTCTCTTCTATCCTCTGCCAGAGCGCGGCGATCCAGTCGAGCGCAATTGTAGGCTCTCCGCCGGATATTCTTAGAACTTTCAATTTATAATCAACGCCGTGTTTCGCGTACTCTTTCCTCAGTTCTTCACGTGCATATAATGCGCTGTCTATCACTTCATCTATGCTGACATAAGTTTTGCCTTCACCAGGCTTGCCGTCATTGCTCTTGTCATCAACGAAGCAGTACCAACATCCGCCTGACGCAGAACCATCATGAAAATTGCATCCAGCCACTTGCATGATGTATGGCGGATTGAAATTATGTATGTTTTTAAAATCGAATCCTGGAACATGCTTGAACCATAACGGGAAATCGAATGTCTGTTTCCTTAGGAAATCCTCTAGATCTTCTGGAGACATCTTTGATGGATCTTTGAATGATAGATTGTATACTTGTGAGGCTATCGGGTCTATATCTTTTACATTTACTTTAGATCTTCCGATATATTCGTTTGTTATAACTCCGTTTCTCACTACAGGCATGAGCTCAATCGCTTTAGATGTATCTTTGCCTTGCAGTTCTGCTGCTTCGGATGCGAAATTAACTGCTAGAATCTTATCGCCTTGGACTAATGTCTTCCTTAGTTCAACCGCTCTATCATAGGGTTCTGTATTCATAGATTTTCGGATAGGGTTTCCACTTATATACTTGATTAACCTATGAAATCTATAATATGATTTATATATTAGCAATTATAATGCTGAATATATGAGAGAACTACCACATAGAAATTATTATGAAGGAATAATACAGCTACGTGAAGCTAATGACAAGGTAGTTGATTTTCTGTTCGATCAATTAGAAAGAGTAAGGAGCAAAGGGGTCTTCATGACCCGTATGGAAAAAATAAAGACTGGTTTCGATTTCTATATCAGCGATAAGAGAGAAATGTACACTATTGTCAAAAAGATGCAGAAAGAGTTCGGCGGAGAGATTAAGCTTGCGCCTCAATTGTATACCATGGATCATAGTTCTGGCAAGGAAGTCTATCGTTTGAACATATTTTTCAAGCCATCAGAATACAAAAAAGGAGATGTGGTGAAGAAAGGCAAAATAGTCATTCAGGTGACATCATCCAGCAAAAAGATTTCTGGAATAGATTTACGCACTGATAGGAAAATATTGCTTGATTATGAGACTGGACTGAAAAAATTGGGACCGGTGCATAAGACTTTTGTCACTAAAGTGAAACCTTCTCTTGAAGTAATGGACCCTGAGACTTTCCAATCAGTATCTGTAATGAATTCTAAAAATGTAAAGCATGGCGAGAAAATAAAAGTCGTCAAAGATGATAATGAGATATGGGTATTATAGCATTTCTTCCTTTTTCTTTGAATATATCAGATAAAGCACTACGAAGAAAGTTATTAGGAGTATAGCGAAAAAAACGGATTTGTATTTGTCCATTGTCTGCGTGAATGTCTCATCTGTCTGCGAGATGCTCCCTTCGGTTTGCGGTTGTGTCTGAACTGCTGCTTTTGCAGTGTCTTCAGCAGTCGCTTCTCTCACTGGTTGGCCTTTGACAACCATTATCTCGAATTTGCATGTTTTATGCACGCTATCACAGATATCTATAGTTGTCTCATCATTGTCATTGCAATCTACATCTTTCGTGCAGACTGGTTTAGGGAGACATTCCCAATCATTATTAACATAATCAATGGTCTTGTTGCAGTCTGCTGGGCAGCATCCGTCGCCTGTCACGCAGATTGTTACTGGCGTATATGTGCAATTGGCAGGTATGCCTGAACAGATATCGTTCGTGCATGCTATATTGTCATTACAATCTTTTGTGCTGTTGCAGACATTCAATGCAGCATTAAAACATTTATTCTCCATGCAGATATCTCCTGGTAATGTACAATTGCAATCTTTACAGCAGAATTGCTTCTCGCCCTCTTCACAATTATTGTTGCCGCAGGTGAATGACATGGAGATTTCGAAGTTGACTTGCAATGGAGTGTTCCCGTAAGGATCGTATATCTCTAACGCTTGTATATACACGCCATCCTCAAAATTCAATTGATCATTGATCACTTTATTGGAATGGCCATCTATTTTCACGTATACTGCATCTGTTCCCATTCCACTAAGTTCAAATATACGTCCGTTAATCGTCTGCGGAACGTGATTGACCAATAAGTATTGGCCGGCATAGACTATTTGGATAGATAAAAGAAGAATAATGATAGGGATAAGGAATTTCATCACGCTTTTTGATGATTTCATTCATTATAAATATTTCTGAATTGCATTACAAATTTGCGTGTCCAGAATACTCACTCTCGTGAGTCAATGCCGCTTCACATCTACTTCTTTTTGAATATTTGCAGAATGAATCCTGCAACTGATATGTAAAAAGATCATGTTCAGTATAGGCATTGATACTATTCTGGACACTCCTTATATAAAAGAAAATTATATAAATGATATAAGTATAAGGAAAGTATATGTTAAGAGAAGTTGTGATAGTGTTATTAGTAGTTTTGTTAGCTACTTCTGTATTTGCTATTGATAAATCTGTTCTTGATGAAATTGGTTCTAATGGTGAAGCTCGTGTCATTGTTGTGATGAAAGAGAATTCTGGATATTCTGGTTTGGCTGAGCATTCACGCGTACTTGGGAAATTACAATCAAAATCATTTGGCAAAACTAGTTTTGCTTTGAAGAAGAATCTTGATTCTGATAGGTTTGTTGGCGTTCTGTCTAAAGCTGGACTGGATAAGATAAAGAATGATCCAGCTGTTTCTAATGTTTACCTGGATAAGAAATATTCTTTGTCAATGGATGTTTCTAAAGTGAATACGCAGGCTGTTAAGGCGCATGGTTTAGTGTATAACGGAGTAAATTTGACTGGCGCTGGTCAGACTGTGTGCGTGATTGATACGGGCGTTGATTATATGCATTCTTCACTTGGCTCCTGTACGCCTACTGCTTTGATTGATATCGGCAATAATGATACATATTCTAATGAGTCTGCGCATCCTTATGCAGATGATTTCGATTATACTTGGACAGTGACTATGCCGGGTTATACGAAAATAGCTTTGCATTTTGTCAATATAAGTATGGAATATCCAGGACAAGGCGGTTGGGATTCATATGATCGCGTTATTATCTATGATTCAGCTATGCGAGAGATTGCAGTTTATCACGGAATAAACGGAGTTATTACTAACTTATGGACACCTTACGCTGATGGAGATACTCTATATGTACGATTAGTGACTGATACTTCTGTGAACTCAGACGGATTCTTCATTGATTATGCGCGTAATGGAACTACCTCTTCCACTTATGATTGGAGCTCTTGCTCTAAAGTTATTGGCGGGTGGGATGCGGTGAATAATGACGGACTTCCTTTGGATGATGAAGGACATGGCACTCATGTAGCTGGCACGATTGTTTCCTCTGATGCTACGTATACAGGAATTGCTTACGGCGCTAATCTTGTTTCAATCAAAGCGCTGGATTCATCTGGCGATGGCTGGGGTTCTGATATCATGACGGGCATTGATTGGTGCGTTAATAACAGCGAAAGGTTGAATATATCAGTCATATCAATGAGTATCGGTGGCGGTTCATATACATCTAGTTGTGATTGGGACGATCCATTGCTTGGCGCTTCTATTGACGCCGCTAGCGCTAAAGGTATCGCTGTTGTCGTTGCTTCAGGCAATAGCGGAAGTTCTACTACCATATCTTCTCCTGCGTGCATGGCTAATGCAATTCCGATCAGTGCAGTGACTGACAGCGATACAATCGCTTCATTCTCTAACCGCAATAACTTGGTCAAGTTATTCGCGCCAGGTGTTGGGATTATATCCACTCAACTGGGCGGCGGATTTGTGTCTATGCAAGGCACCTCTATGGCGACACCGCATGCGGCAGGCGCGTTTGCTCTTTTGAAGCAGTATAATTCTTCACTATCACCATTTGAAATAGAAAATATTTTGTATAATTCGGGATATAACTTTAATGAATTAGGCAATATCTATTCAAGCATAAAATTGTATGACGCTATGGATTATTATGCACATATCGCGCCTGTTATTTCTATCAACCCTGTTGATAATATCGCTGTCGCACATGATGTAATGATAAACATAACTTCCGACGAGCCTTTGGTGAATGCTTTGCTCTCATTCGATTCTGTCAATCATACTATGAATAATCTATCATCTATTAATTGGGAATATAACATTACTAATCTTTCGCATGGAAATCATTCTTACAATGTATATGCCTATGATAAATTCAATAATGTTTATACTAGTTTGTTGCGCACTATTGTTTCTGTTAATAATGCGCCGGTGATTGATTCGTATTATCCGAATGATACGCTTGTTTTGATTGCTGAGAATTCATCAGTTTATTTCAACCACACTTCGTCTGATGCTGACTTTGATAATTTAACTTATACATGGAAGCTTGATGATTCTGTTGTGGGTACTGCTTTTGATTATACATACACTACGGATTTCTTTGCATCTGGATATCACAATGTCACGCTTTATGTGACTGATGGATACGATGTTGTTTCACAATATTGGAATGTTTCGGTTAGTGACATGAATCGTCCGCTGTCTATTGAATTGATATCTAATGTTTCGGTTATAGCCGGACAGATTGCTGATGTGAATGTTTCCGGCGGATTGAACATTTCTGATCCTGATGGCGACGGAGTTTATGCATATTCACTCGGGTTTGGTTCGGATGGTAAATGGTCAACATCTGTATCTGATGTTGGTAATTATTCTGTTGTTCTTAATCTGTCTGACACTGAGTATTCAGATACATATGAGTTCTATGTGTTCGTGACTTCTTGTGTTGAATCATGGTCATGCTCATCATGGACAACTTGCGCATCTTCATCACAGACACGTTCTTGCTCTGATGCTAATTCATGCGGAACAACTTCATCTAAACCTGCAGAATCGCAGTCATGCACTATGCCTTCAACTTCGAGCTCTGGCGGTTCTGGTGGGGGTGGAGGAGGTGGCGGTGGATCATCATCGAATTATAACACGCCTAAGAAGAATGAGACAAAAGCAGTTGTGAAGAATGACGTTCCTAAAGATAAGCCAAAAGAGATTGTCAAACCTGTTGAAACTCAAAAACCTAATGAATCGCCTATTGTCGGTAATGTAGTGAGCGAAACATCTGAGCCGTTCTATACTCAAATGGATGTACAGGAAATTGGGCTTGTCGCTTTGACTATACTGACATTCGCTATCGCTGTTTCTGCATTACGCACTAAATAATAAGACTTATATATTTAGTTATATCACAAAATTATATTATGAGAAGTGATAGACTGATAATTTATTTGATTTTTTTATTAGTATTGATTAGCTGTGTTTCTGCTGAAGCGGGACATATCAAGCTTCTTGCGGTTGCTGAATCTGACGGGAAGTATACCGGACGTATTGCTGACCTTTCGCTTGAGATAATCAAGGGGCAAGGTCGTGTGTTTTTGGAAACATATCCATTGACTAAGTTTGATACGCAGATATCCACACGTTTCGCTAAGCAAATATCCTGCGATTTTCTCGACGCTGATTGCTCGAAATATGATTTCATCTATGTTATTAAATCCGATACTGGTATTATCGGCGGACCTTCTGCTGGCGGAGCTACAGCTGTACTGACTTCTGCTATGCTGAAAGGATTATCTTTGAAATCGGATGTGGCGATGACTGGCACTATTAATTCCGGCGGTATAATCGGCCCAGTGTCTGGCCTTATGAATAAGATTGAAGCTGCGTCTAGAAACGGAATCAAAACCGTTTTGATTCCTAAAGGGACCAGGTATGTAAGCGCTGATGAATACAAAGCATCTGGACTCACTTTCATGGTGAATGATAAAGGCGAAGTGGACCTTGTCGAATACGGCAAATCCATAGGTCTTGAAGTGGTTGAAGTGATTACTGTGTCCGAAGCATTGGAATATTTCACAGGAATATCTTTCAAAACAGCTGCCCGCGCTTTAGTCATCAATAGTGAGTATCAATCCACTATGAAAGGATTGGCTGGGAAGTTATGCACTAGGTCTAAAACGCTTCAAGAGGAATTGTCTGGACTGACCCTAAGTGAGAGTTTGAAAGATAGCGCGAAACAGGCAGATGAGTTCTATTCCGTCGCTATGAATGAATCTGCTGATGAAAAATATTATTCTGCGGCGAGCCGTTGCTTCACTGCAAACATAAAGTACTCATACATCAAGAAATCTATTGAATCAATCGGTAAAGATGCTATAATTGGTCAAGCTAAACTGCTTAATGTGCAGATAAATAAGACTGAAGCTGAATTAAAGAAACGTTCTTTGAAGACCATGATGGATCTTCAGACCTATATGGTTGTAAAAGAAAGGCTTGAAGATTCACGTGTATCTGCTATTAAAGCTGAAGAATCTGGTTCTGAATATGATTATGTATACGCTATAGAACGATATGAAAGCGCTAATGCATGGTCTTCATTCTTTGGCAAACGCGGATTATCCTATCCTATGGATGAAGAAGACTTGCAAGATACTTGCTCGAAAAAATTGTCTGAAGCAGAAGAAAGAATACAATATGTGAGCAATTACATCCCTCAAGCACTTGAAGGGGCTCGTGTTAGTTACGATAAAGCTAAGTCTTATGCAGATTCTGGTGAGTATATCCTTTGCATATTCAAAGCTTCTCTTACTAAAGCTGAAGCTGATACTCTGTACAATATGCTTACTGTACCTATGGATAAACTTGATGAAATAATTAGAGCTAAACTTGATATAACCAAAGAAGTAATCGCTAAAGAAGCCTCACTCGGTTCTTTCCCTATACTTGGTTATAGCTATTATGAATATGCGGGACAATTGCTTAATGGTGATAAGTATTCTGCTTTGCTTGATTCCGAATATGCACTTGAGATGAGCAGTTTACGTATGTATTTCACCAGTAATCGCAATGTTCTTGCTCTTGTGCTTGATTCTGACTATAAGGCAGTTATGCTTGTTTTGGGCATTGGGATTGGTATATTTATCGGCGTTTGGTTGAGCAAGAGAAAGTGATTGTTTCGATTTAATAAAGCTTAAATAGAATTGTTTTTATTGAATGTATATGGAAAGATTAGTATCAGATGTGAATATATTAAACAAATTTTGCACTGATTTCTGTAATATTGTAGAAAAACATTGCAAATACATCATCGTTTCTGGATTCGTTGCTATAGCTTCGGGTAGAGCAAGAGGCACTGAAGATATAGATATGATTCTGGAACGGATAGACCAGAAAAAATTTGAAAAATTACATAATGATCTGGCCAAGCATGATTTCATATGTATGCAATCAGAAGATGTTTCTGTTCTGTATAATGATTATCTCAAGGATAGCACAAGCATACGTTATACTCGCTCCAATCAACCATTACCCGAGATGGAAGTCAAGCTATCCAAAGATATGCTCGATGATTACCAGATCTCTACTAGGCAGAAGATACCACTCATAGGACTAGATGTATGGTTCAGTTCAATCAATTTTAATATAGCATTCAAAGAAGAACTGCTGAAATCTGACAAAGATATGCAGGATGCTCGTCATTTGAGGGTAGTTTTCAAAGAAGACATAGATGAAAACGAAATATTTAAAATTAAGAAGATGATTAGAGAGTATAGGCTGAAATAATGGATAAATCACACGATGATTTCATTGAAAGGTGGGCAGAGTTCGTTAGAACTAATCCTGAATGGAGAGATATCCATACTAAATTTATAAATGCACAATTCAATATGGCTAATGATTTCATCATACGCTTATCTAAAACTCCTTCTGGAAGAGAGAAGATAATTGAATTGTATGGCATAAAGAATGTCGCCGGATATAAGGAATTACTTGGCGATTGCTGAATTATCTATTGTTCATCTTTGTGATATAGCTCTAACAGGATAATCTTATTTTCAGATGGTATAAACATGTATGATAACCTGTAAGGTGAGATGTATACTTCACGTGTTCCTTTTCTACTGAACCTCATAGGTTTGCCTATCTCAGGTTCAGCGGTTATCTTCATAATATGTTTCTTAATTTTTTCTTTGAGCAGATTATCCTTTAATTTATGGATTACCTTCTTAAAATGAGGATCATATGATACAATTACCATTTTTCTAATTCTTTAAGAAATTCTTTACTATCTTTCTCTATAAATCCGCCCTTTTCATATCTCTTGAATGCTTCTTCTGTTTTTTTAGCAAAAGCAAGATCTTCCTCAAGGTTCTTAGTCAAATCATCTACTTTCTTCATTATCAATTGATTATCATTCTGAATGATTATCAATTTAGTATTCTCATCAATATCTGTTCTCATATCTGCAGGAATTACTACTTGCCCTTTTGAACTCATTCTTGTTATAGCGACATTCATTTTAATTCACCTAATGTAAGATTAGTCTTACTTCTATATAAATATTTCTATAGTTTAATAGCAATATCTCTAAGGGTGCAAAAACCCCGCAGAAGATCCCTTGCGAGACCTTCCTTGGGGAAAAAAGAGGTGATAGATTTTGATGGGGTTGAAAAAATTTTGATAGTATTTCTAGAAGTTATCTAAGCACCTGTCTAGCACCACGATAACCCCTTTTACTACTACTGAGTGGAGAGCGGTTATATATAAACCTTACGGAAAAGGACTACCTGCTAGTGACTACTCTTTTTGATATAGATTTATTAAATAGTTAGTACATTTTTGCCGGAATGACGCAAAAATATTATCTAGATACATGTATCTGGAGAGATTATTTTGAGAACAGAAGCGATAGATTTAGACCATTGGGGGATTGGGCATTTACATTACTTTCAAATATTGTTCAAAATGAGGATTTGGTGCTATATTCAGACCTTACTATTCAGGAATTAAATAAAGATTTGAATCATAAGAAGATAAAAGAAGCGTTATCAATTGTTCCAGAACAGCTATTGATCAAAGTCAATGTGCTGCCGATTCAATTCAAAGAAGCAATTTCCCTCTCGAGAAAGCACAAAATACCCGCAAATGATGCATTGCATTATATTTTAGCTAAAGATAATAACGCAATATTAGTAACTAGAGATAAACATTTCTACGAATTGAATGACAAAATGATGATAAAAAAACCAGAAGATTTAATCTAATTTTATATTGAATTTTTTAGCCATATCTTCCATAGCCATCCTACCCGCTTCTTCATCAGTATGCTTGAATTGACCTTTGAATTTTCCTTGATATTCAGTTAACTTTTTCAGTGCATCTTCCTTCTCTAAGGCAGTGAGTTTGCTTCTTATAGCATCTCTTATGAATTCAGTCCTTGTGCTATACCTATGACTTTTCAAAGTGCTATCCATATCATTCAATAACTGAGTTTCCATCTTCAAACTGATTATCTCCATAGTAATACTTAGTATATATTAAGTATTATTTAAAGATTTCGGCATATCAAATTCCCAGGTAATTATTAATATTATAGGTGTATATTATACACTAAGTCTGCTATAAAAAAAGGGCAGCATAAGCCGCCCTTTAACGAGAAGATGATAGTTCGGACACAACCTATTATCATTCTATTGCACACAGCTAGCTAAGCCGTACGCTGGTTTATCGCCCCTTTCAATCATTCATCCAGATGAATCGTTCGGGCTTATCGATCTTAAGACAAGTCACCATGTAGAATGGTTGCGTGAACACACAGGCGGCTGCACCTGTGCCGGGATTTTCAGTTTTCACATGGATATTGAGTCCATTCTTAGTCTCGGTGATCTTCTCGATTGTCACGCTGTGGCCTCCGGATTTGAACTGACCGGCGAAGACCGCGACGATCATGTTCTTGCTGAAATCCACTTCCGGCGGAAGCATGTTGGCGCCGAACTTCTCCCACATCTTGCCCAGCTGTTCGTTATCCCTAATCACGTACGTCTTCTTCTCGATATGGCTGCAGAAAACGCCCTTCATGTAATCGTTGAATGCAATCTGCATCTCAGGCATACGGGAGATGGTCACGGTGACGCTGTAATCATTGGGATCGGAGAACTTGAACTGGATGCCCCAGCCCCTTTTCTCGAAACGCTCTCCCAGATTAGATACGAATGCGCGATCCATGAGCCGGGCATCTTCCTTGGGATAGATTTGCACTGCTTGGTTGCCGTGCCAGTTCCTGGCGAGCATCACAAACAGCTGCTCTTCCCAGTAGCAGTAATGCGCGGCTTGAATTCCTTCCGGCCCCATAGTGATGTGAGTCAACGGGCAGCCGTTGTCGGAGATTCCTGAGGAAGGGGATGCTAGGATGAGAAGCACGGACAGGATGAGCATCTTATTCATTTCAAGCGCCTCCTTTCAAATCAAACACTATCATCAATAAGACTTTTTGTAATCCCGAGCTTCCTGTTCTGTCTTGAACACACATTGATCCAGCATACGTTTGTTGAGGAATGTCACCATCGCTTTTCCATTGAAATCTTTGATTCCAACGAACTTGTACCAGCAATTTTCCTTTATCTGAGCTAGCCTTGCTCTGTAGAGATGAGGTCCGTAGAGCACCCAGTAGATACGGCCTTTCTTGAACACGAGTTTCTTTTTCATGTAGCCTTTTCGTTGGGGTCATATTTCTCGTCGCCAGTCAAATCCCTAAGCTTGTTCATGACAATGAACATCAGCCTTCGCAAAGGTAGGGCCCTCTCATGATACTGCGCATCCGGATTCTCATGCTCTTGCTCTTTCAGTGTCGCTTTGAGTATCCTCTGCTCTCCCTTGATGTCTTGCAGCATACTTTTCAAAAACTTTATTTCGGCATCTTTTTCGATTTGGGCGATGGTTCGCCGATTGTACATGCGCATCCCTTTCACCGAATAGAGTCCTTGATGTCGTCACTGAGCAGCTTGACGGCTTTCTTGAACGAAATCTTCTCTGCGTACATTATGAGGTACCCATCCCTATTACAGGTCAGATAGTATTCATTCCAACTGATTAGCGTGTTCCTGGAGATAACATATCTCCTGTCATCCAGATCCAAACGCCATTCTTCAGGGCTTATCTGAACCAGCTCAAGCTCTATGTTAATTTTTACGGATTTCCTTTTCTTCTGCCGCTTTTGAACCATGCTTGCACTCCTTTCACTTACCAAGCAGATAACTGCGAAAGTGCGCAGTCAATGCAAATACCAACATCCAGAGAGCAAACCTAGTGGCTGTTTCCTTGATTAAGGATTCTGTCGCGCAATCATGCACCCTATTGATTTTCTTGATCCACAACTTAACTGCTTGGTCTACCCCGCTGGCGATGTAATTCCATTGCGATTCTGGTATTTTCAGCAGCTTATCGCATATGATGGTATTGTATGCATTATGAACAGCTTTCTCATCCGATTGAGTTTTTTCCTCAATCCTTTTGGATCCAGCGCGATACTTTCGAGGGATATCCACTAGCACCATATACATGCAGCAAACGAGAATCCCTGCGAAAAGCAATCCGGACAGAATTTCTTGTGCTATGCTCATCAGATGCTACGCCTTTTTCTTGCTCTTGTCATCAAGCCCTATGAAAACTCTGCCAATCACTGCAGACAACCATCCGGGAAGCGATCCATCCTGCGATTCAATAGTCCAGGAATATTCCTTCTTTTCGAGGTATCCCCTCACATTTATGGATACCATGATGTAGTAAGGATATGTACCGAGACCAAATTGCAGACAATATGTCTTTTTGCCGTTGCCATTGTCATCAGTCAGGTCAATCACGAGCGGAACATTACTCTTCAGCCATTCTTCTGCCTCAGATGAACTTTTGAGGAATTCCTGCAACTGCTTTTTCTCGGTAGCTATCAAATCATATTTCCACACATTCTTCGTGACGTTCCTCGAGATATCCACGCGCATAATCTTCCTTCTTTTCAGTCTTTTTCGCTCAGGACTTCGACTTACCAATCATACATATCTCGCCGATTTTCTCCTGCACCTTCTCCATCTCAGATGCCAATCTCTCTGCTTCTGCGAACAATGGCTCCAGCTTGGCCTTCTCTTCGGGAGTGGGCGGACGGATCATATTGGTAGTGAAGTCTATGACCAACTGGCCTTGAGAGAGCAGGATATGAATAGCGTCTTGGCCAGAGATGGGTCCTTCGGGAGACATGAAGATGGCGCCGCCCAATTTCTTCGCGACGTCATCGAAAGAGATTGGCTTGTTTCCGATGATGGAAAGGACCAACTCTTCGAGAGTGCCGTGCGGCGGATCTTGAGGCGGCATATTCAACTGGATATCGGGTATGGCCATGTTCTCCTCCTGCTTGGGCTTCTTCTTCATGATGCGCGCTCCTTTCGGGTTTAGTTTTTCTACAGAACTATCTCAGTTATTCTTGCGGCTCGCCGGGCATGCTGATGGACTTTATTTGCTCGCGGAGCTTCTTGAGCTTCTCCCTCTCCACTATCACTTCAGCGAAAAGAGGTTCCATCTTGACCTTCTCCTCGGGAGTGGGCGGACGGATTATCTTGTTGGTGAAATCCAAGATTAGCTTGCCTTCCATGGCGAGCTTGTAAAGCAATTGGGGGGCTGGCATGGGCCCTTCCGGGGTCAGGAATAGGCTGCCGGACAGCTTCTTCGCAGCCTCATCGAACGAAATCGGAGCTGTGCCTAGTATCGCGAAGACCATTTCCTCGGGAGATTTATATGCTTGCCCGAGAGAAGGTTCGACCATCGTATCCGGACCATACGCGTTCAAATCCGGAATCTTGTTCTCACCCAAATCCTTGCACTTATCACTCATTTTCGATGCTCCTTTCACTTCTTGGATTTTCCCGGAGACTTGTCGATGACTTCCCGCACCTCAAAGAGATAGCAGCAAACCACTTTCCGCGCTTTCCCGTGAAAGCCATTATGCTTGCTGACCGCATAATCATAAGGAGTACTGCCTTTGTGGCACTCAGTCGCATAGCAATCCACTTGATAGGATTGATTGGTCTCGAGATCAGTGAACAGCAATGCGCAGTAACCAAACCTGCACAGATTCTTGTAGGTATTCCCTTCGGTGAATTCTATGCCGAGAAGGTAGTCTTGACCATCGGCGTGGCTATAGATACAGATACCCTTAACTGCCAAGTTAGGAGTCCCGTTCTGGTTCTTGGTCGCGAGAACCGGCAGATGGCATGCTGCAAAGTTCTTGTTTTCGCGCATCTTCTTCATCCAATCAAAGAACATCTGTGCGCTGACTATTCTCTTAGCCATGCTGTTCCTTTCTTTTTTGATCTTTTGAGTTTTTTGAGTATCTGTGAGTTAGTCAGGAACGCTTGAGAATCTCGATTGATTGCTCGATATTATCGGAATTCTGTGCGTTACCCTCTTCGGTGGCTACGCTACGACGTACCCCGATAAAACGGGCATCGTCGTCGAGGACGTAGCTGCCGAGGCAATAGTAGTTGTCGCCCAAGAACAGCAGACGCCCGCGAACTTCACCTTCAACGTAATCGTCATAATGCCTAATGCCTATGCTTCCGCCATAGACCCTCCTGTGCATCTCGAGATACTCCTGCACTTCTTTTTCAGTCACGCCGAGAAAAGGCAGAGTCAACGGATGGTCTATCGCGGAATCGATGGAGATGACTCCAGAACTAGAACGCATCACTTTGTCGCGGGGAATGATGTACAAGCCAGCGGCACCATCCTCTGCCAGTTCCACACGATGCAGAAAATCCGATTTCGTGACTATACCGGCGCCGTTCCTCAACCCGGCGGCGACAGACATGCGGACATTCGCGGGGATCATCAGATAGTTCTGGACGTGCGAGACGAGGACAATCTTCGCACCGGTGGCAGTCTTGCCATGCTCTATCAAACTCGCAGTGGTATAGCATTTCTTCCAGAAGAGCGATCTGCTACCTGCGGTGATACGCAAACGAATGATTTCTCGCATAGACAACGGCGAATAGCCGGCGGCTACGCACTTGTCAAGCGCCCCAGGAATGCTCTCGGCGTAGAAGTCCTTAGTATCGGATGCATTGATCACACGCTCAGGGGTCTTCTCTATCTCATTCATAGGTTGGACCTCCTTTGGTAGTTGGTAAAGTGTAACGCTACAAGACGAACAGAATCGCATATCTTAACTGCTTGCACGCTTTTGATAATCAATCAGATGCGCAATTGACCCGCTTCTTGCTGCAAAAACTGAAAGATACCTATATGAAGTTCTTCGAAGTGTATATGAAATACATTCAAAGTATTCTCTGAATAGCTATTTCATCGCGGGACATTCTACGCCGTCTTTGCGCAATTCTTTGCAGTATTCTAGTTTTTCTTTCTCGCTGAGGATTGTCTTGAGGAGGATGCAGTCGGCGCAGAGCGGGTTATTGTCGAGACAGGTGAGCTTCATTATAGCGCATCTATCGATTGGAGCTTACAATTGAGATTGGCTTTCTCTCGTTGTATCACTTTCCGTGCGACATCCTTCGCATCTTCCTTACCCATCCACCAATACATGACATAGAAATAACTACCGGGTTCATCAAATGGACGACCCGGAATCCTAATCCCCAATATGCATCTTTCCTCTTCCCCAATCCGAACGAATATTAGTTCCCTTACCATCCCATACACTGGAATGAATGGCTTCGTGGGCAAGTTAAAGTTTTGCAGAAGGAAATTGGTTCCCAACTCATGGCTTACCTCCGCCCACACAAACAATACCCCTTTTGAGCGCAGCTTTTCGAGTTCCTCTCTGACTTCTTTGAAGTTATCCCACGAGATGCCTTTCTCTTTCATGTGTTTGCTCCTTTCATTTCTTGAAGAATACCCTAATTATCTGACGGATGGAATCGTATACGCCCCAGAAGTAAACGAAAATAGCATAAATGCAGGCGAAGCAATAGAAAGCGAATGCCCATGCAGTTGTTGCCATCAGATTGTCAGGAGCATTGAAGATCCATATCCACCCTCTGATCACCTCAGAGTGATACAAAGGAAGTATAACTGCTGCGAACATGACGAGAACGATTGGCAGGAAGACCAACGAAAGATTGTACATTCCGCTTTTTCGCATGTTGCGATTATCAGGAACTATCGATCCTATGATAGTGCCGAATCCGGGCAGCAGAAGGCAATTGACCAGCAATCCCGAGATGGTTACCAGCTTGGCAGCCGCCGGCTCCATCTTCGCAGGCAGATTGTCTTCTTTCAGGTATAATTCTTTCATTTCACATCCGCCTTCTTTCTTTTGGTAAGGTAAACCACGAATTGCGTTCCCGCAAGATAATTAGTCACACCTGCTTGTATGCCCGTGAAATTTGCTAACCCTTCTTTCCCATTGTGAGAACTATAAAGCATTAACACCAAAGCAAGGATACCTGCACCCAAATACAACAGAGAGGACAATCCATACCTTTCGGCTTTATCTGCGAGAATTCCCAACAGCAATAACATGATCAAAGCGAGGTTCAATGGCATCACTATTTCCATTTTTCCCCCTTTTAGCTCATCAACTGCATCAGTATCTTCTTGAGTGACTCTATGCCGGGCAGATTGAGCAATTCTTTCAGCTTCTGTTCTGTGCAACCCAACCCCGCCAGCAGCTCCTTGTACTCATGGACAATCAATCCACCCTGACTTTTGCAATAAAAGAGAATATCCACTATTTCCCTGAGGTTAAACTTATTGTTGAGATTATTCGCTAATGACGCAAGTTCGCCGGATACTGCGTTATAACATCCTAATGCTTTTCTCCATTCAATATCATTGGCATCCACTTTCAAGAATCTTGAAGCAGTGTTCGCGGCCGCCTGATCCGTGTACATCTCTAGTTCTGGGACTATACTGGTCTCTCGCAGAAACGGGCCTCTACGAATAGAGACTTCAATGGGAAGGAAATAGCCGGTTACTACTGCCCGCATCTTACCATCTATCTGGGCCAATCTCACTTCATAGCCCAAGACTATCGCATAAACCTCTTGATGCCGTTGAGGGATGTATACTTTCTGCAGGATGACGAACTTCGGCATTGGAATTGAAATAGTGATTTGGGGATTGTGTATACTTCCACCATTGCAGTATTCCACGTGAGCAATGAGTTCTTCGAGTCCAGACTTCCAGGTCTTCTCATCCAACTCTTGCGGGACTTTGAGAGGAGTGGCAGTGAAAGGACGCAATGGTTTTCCGTCATCATCAAGGTCTTTGAAAACGTTATTGTGAGGCAGGAGCTTGTCAGCCTCTTCATCGTCTTTGTTACTCATTGATAGACTCCCTTCTACTTCTTCTTTATTGTGGAAAAGACCACCAGCTTCGCTCTCCTGTTGGTCCCATCTTCTTCGGCGAGTCGGTTATAACTTAGGATATACTGTCTTGCTTGGAAGAGTTGGCTCCTCAGGTCACTCGCTTTCTTTTTTTTCCTAAAGGCTTTTGCCTCTTCTGATGAGTGAAATATCATTTCATAGTGGCGGTATTCCACATTCCCCATATAGATTATCTCTACATAATGATCAAGCGCGCGATCTATCACTCCTTGAACGGGTTTGCCATCACAGAATTCTCCGTCAAGGAACCAGCATTCATCGCCATTCTTGAATGATTTCTGCATTGTACACTCCTTTCAATCCTTTTTCTTGGAGGAAATCAAATTAAACCATCATTGTCCCAATTATCCCCTTGATCATGGGCAGGACGTTCGTGCCAAACGCGTACAGTCTCATCGAATCTCTTGGCCACCTCTTCGAATTTCTCGTTGGGCGAGACTATCAACGGCAACCCGTTGAAAATCGTGAAGATTTTACAGTCATAGGCATCGGCGAGATTGAGCATCTTCGTAATCACGAGAGAAATCAACTCGCTCGCTCCCACCTTGTAAAGCATGCCGAGCTCGCAATCTTTCTGCTGGAACAACTTGAAAGGCACCATCCCGGGAAGTCTCATGCGCGCTATCCCTTCATTCTCAGGTATTCTTCATGCCTATGTAGGGCTTCATCAATCTCTTCGTTCACTTTCTGTAAATCCTCTCCGGGGGAGAGTACCAGCGGCAACCATCCGTTGAAGACCGCAAAGACTTTGCAGTCGTATTTCTTGACCAGATCATGCATCTTCATGATGGCAATTCCGATATTCATCCCTGCCGGGATCTTATAGAACAAGCCGATCTTGCAGTCTTCTTCATTGGTTTCCATGCGCAGATCCATCGAAAACAGCTTCATGCGTGTTCTCCTTTCTCAATCAATTTCACGCTTTCGATATCACCAACCTCTTTCAATCCGAGCCTGCCTTTCACGTACGCAAACAAGTAAGTCTTGCCGGCGAACGTCAAGCCCCAGAGCTTGCCTTTGCGAACGAACCTGATACGTTCTTTTGAGACTGCTTTCTCTTCGAGCATATAAGGCGCGGCTTTGCCGAAAATCTCACAGAGCTTGCACAAGCAGATGACTGCGCCAACTCCTGCGCCTAGTACGAAACTTAGCAGGAGATAGATTATCATTTCAGATGCGCCAAATAGTTGTTGTATATGTATATCATGAGTGCTATGATTAGACTAAACCAGATAGTCTTTGTGTGAATGTTTACTCCATCAGCGTACATCTCTTTCGCCTTAATGAAGCATTGGCAGGATTCCGATTGCCAATCTTTGCATTCTCTTATTTTGCGGTCAAAGAAATTCATCTCTGCCTTTTCCCAGAAATAGTTGAACACGCCAACACATGCCAGAATCACGAAAACGAGATTTATGCTGGACATGTTTTCCTTAGAGCTAAACCAATTCGCGGATGAATTTCGACTGCGAAATCCCGCAAAGACCGACGAAATGACGACGTCCGCGGAACGAAAGGCTTTCGCGCCATCCGTTGTAACGGCGCGCAGTATTTCTCCGGATGATCCTCTTGCGGGGGAGACTGCGATGCTTGCGGAGATTACGACTTTTCCTCATGCTTACTCCTTTCCAATCTCTTCATCTTCCGATTTATTTTCTCTATCCTGCGGTCGATGTCTGCCATCCTATTCATGTAATCCATTCTTTTTTCGAAGAGACTTAGCTTTCTTAGCTCATCGTCAATATACACTATCTCTTCGACTATTTCTCGTTTCTCTGCGAAAAGCCTAGACTGCTCGGCAGCCAATGCCTTGATGCGTTCCGAATGAACGTTGTCCAAGTCCTGTTCGGCAGACTTCTCGTCTAGGTATATGACTTTCACGGGGTATATCCCCACTGAAGAATCCGCAACCTCAAACCAATAATGGTTGTCTTTCTTCCATGAACCTAACAACACGCATTGTTCTACTTTTCCATGCTTGTATATGTAAACTTGCGAACTCCTCTGTACTCTGTTCTCTACTTCTTTCGAGTAGATTAGCTTCATGCCTTACCCCTCCTTTACCCCTGAATTTTTCTTATCGCGCTCTAGGTCATAGTGCCAGATTTTGACGATGGAATAGCTGAAGAGGATGAACAGATAGAATATGACGTAGCAGGACAGGCCTGCCATTATCCATGTGACTACTGATACGTGCTGGACGCTGAAATCAAGCTTCAGGAAGTCCTGGAACTCTATGACCGGAACTGCGGCAGCAACGCTAGCGAATGCACCATGGCCTTTCAGTTCGGGGATGGTGTCTTCCTCTGAAGTTATCCTCGCATAGCATAGCCAGAGTAATGCTGTGATAAAGAAAATCCAAGTTATCTGGATTATGGTCAACGGAGATTTCAGCCAGAATATTACGCTCATCATTGCCGCAATATCTCAGTCGCAAGACCAAGGAACATGAACGACAATGCAGCGATCAGGCCTATGAATGCGGCTGCGAGAGCTCCGTACGAACGCAAGTAGTCGCCTTCAATCCCTTTCTCGCAGTGCCGGATGAAAAAGATTAGCGTCGCCAGCAGGCTGATGAGAGCGCCGATTCCTTGCCAGCTCAGCATGGGAACGCCTCTTTCATGGCTTCGAAGACGAATTCCCTACGCCAGCGCTGGATGTACAGCTGAGCCAATCCTCGCGCGCTGGAATAATCCGGAAAGCCCAAGAGAAGACAGAGATCATACATGCTTATAATCAATGGCCTGTTGTCGACCATGCTTTCGCACGTATACAAATCAGATATCAATTCGAAATACTCGTGATTCTCCAGATGATAATCACGATCGCTGAATACTTTGTCGAAAATTGAGCTCAAAATCTCAGCCTCTGGTGCTGGCAAATTCTCCAACGCATTCTTCCTGAAATCACTGATCAAAGCACGGACCATGCATTCTCTTCGTTCACGATACTTATCAGTCACTTCACGCATTGCTTCCAGCCAGTCTATCATCTAGCAGGTGTAAGGCAAGGTCTTGCCTAGCACCAAGTCATTGGCGATGGATTTGAGAACGCCGTTCAGATGGAATTCGCGCATGTCCTGAGAGTAGCCTTCAAACAGCTTGTCCATGTTCATGCCTCCTGTTCGTCGTTGAGTTGTTCCTGCCATTCAAGGAGAATCTTGACGGCCTGACTGGATGTATCTGCGCAACTTCGTTCTGCTTTTTCATCATCCTTGTTCCCAACCAGCCAGCGAGGATCGCCTAGCATCATCTCACAAGCATGCATCTCAGCGAGAAATTGCATGAATTTTCGTTCCATTATATGCCACCTCATAGAAGGAACGAGATCCCCTATAGTAAGTGTCTGCATCTCTGCTTGAGCACGAGAGAAATTGAATCTCACTGAATCATCGAATTTCATAACCAACCTCATGAAGTTCTCAACCTGCACTTTCGGGAAATGCATAAGGAGCTTAGCGCAAACGATGATAGTACTGGTATAAGGAAGCCTGAATCCGCCGGAGAGATTATCGAATATCTCTCCGAATATTTTGCGCAAGAATTCCCGTTCGAAATCCGAATGATCCGCAAAGGGATTACGCTTTTTCAATTTCTTCGGTTTCTCTTCGCTCAGGTTGAGAATGCTCATTGTCAGCTCCTTTCATCGGATTGCCAGTTTAATCTCTTCGTACAAGAAGTACATCATCGGAAATACGCAGAACGGGATGAACATGGACCAGCCATGGTAATCGTACCAAAAAACGAGCTGTATCAAAGCAAGGAATATGCCAGGGAACGCGCCGGCCATCCTCGCTATCTCGTAGAATACTCCTCTATCTTCTTCGAAGACTAGTTCAGTCACTATTTCGGGGATGATAGTCATTTTCTTGCCTATCAGCACCAATACGAAGTAGGGGAGCAGGGAGAAGAAAAGGAATGAGACCACAAATGTCGCCAGGGTACTGAGTATGAATCGGAGCATGTCGAGCAGGACGACCAGCATTCTCATCTCGGGCCTCCTTTCGGTTTGATTTTTTGTTCATCTAGCTGTTGTCGTCGTTGGGAAAGCCAATCCCGGACGGCTGATTTCCCCCTTTCTGTTGTTATTTACTTAGAAAGCGCGGCGAATCTGGGTAGCCGAGTCGACTATGCTCCAGACCAGGCCCCAGATCATCAGAACCAAGCCGATGGCGAGGACGGCCCAGTGGAACGCTATGTTGATGAGCAAGACGCCTGCGCTGAAGCAGATGAAGTTGCCCATGGCCTTCTTGAACATGTCGGCATTGTTCTTGTCAATCAGGCTGTTAACGAGCGTGCCCAAGCCGGGCAGTACAAACACGTTGAGTACCAGACCGCAGATGGAAGTCACCTTATAGAACAGCGGAGAGAAACGCTCGGGAAGCTCGAAATCAATCTTCACGGGAGGAATGTTCATATTGATGAACTCCTTTCGGTTTTGATTATCATCACATGCTCTTCAGCTTGCGGTATGCGAGATAGGTCAATATGATATATACTATCGCCAACGGCGGAAATTCCTTAACGCTCAAGCAGATCAGATGTCCTATAATAGTCCCTAGCACGAGACCTAACACTCCCCCGGCAATCACCTGCATTTGCTCCCAGAGATTCATCGCCTACGCGGCTTCCAATCCTTCGGAAGGCAGAGGAAAGTTTTCGCTGACTCGGCATCCTTCTCGTAACCATGCTTCACTAGATATTTGATGTAATCGCTGAGCATCTTGTTCCAGGTCTCCTGCGAGTAACGCGGCATCGGCTCGATGCCATTCTTTTGGATATGCTCACGGAATCGGAATCCTAGCGCGCGGATATTGGGTTCTTTTTCGTAGTTGAACGGAGATTTCGGTTTGGGTATCATTGTTTCCTCCCTTTCTTCTTCAACCATCTGCGCAAGCTAGCTGTTTGCTTACGCAGCTTCTTGATCTCTTCAGTCGGTTCTTGGTTCGGAACTGGCTTCGCTTTCTCAGGCTCCGGGTCCTTCTTCAGAGGAAGCATCTGAGGTTGGGAAGGTATGTATACCTTCGATTTCGAGAAATCATCTATCAATTCCTCTATCCTATCAGCTCTCAGGCCCGTTAAGGTCCTGTTGCGCGATATCTTCATCCTCATATACTTCCAGAGCAGTCCGCGTTCGCTGTAGCCGTAAAGATGCGCGAATATCATTGTTTCCTTCCTTTCTTCTTCAGCCATCTGCGCAAGTCTTTCGTCTGCTCGCGCAGTTTCTTGACTTCATCGGTTGGTTCGGGGTTGGGGGCGGACTTTTCTGGTTCCGGCGGTTTCTTGGGCGGAATGTACTTGTGAGGATGGCCTATCAAATTGGAAATTTCCTGTCGGAAATCAATCTCAGAATATTTACTGCTGTCAATAACAATATTTTCCTTTCCCAAACCTTCCATCTTTTTCTTCGCCTCTTTCAATATCTCTTCGTACTTCCGGCGCAAGCCTTGCTCGCTGTAGCTGTGATCATACCCGCGCATCTCTACTTCCTCCCTTTCTTCTTCAGCCATCTGCGCAAGTCTTTCGTCTCTTCCATCAGCTTCTTCCGTTCTGCTTCTGTCATCTCTGTTTTCTGAGGGGCGGATTCTTCTGTCTCTTCTTTCTTGCACTGAATATTAGCGGGATTATTGGCAAAGAAAGTCCTAGTCTTGTCATCGGATGATTGATTACTCTGCAAAGAGTCATCCGTGCTGAAGTATCTCTTCAGATCATTATGGAAAGTCTCGCGTCTCGCCAGACGTTTCAAACCTTCAGCCCTTAGCGCATCATACTTTTTCCTGCGCTCAGTCAAAGTCAATGGTTTCTTGGGCAAACCTCACCTCTTTTCTGGTACCGCTAAATCTCTTATTTGCGGTTATTGAAACCGAACTTCTCGCCAGCGGAAATCAACTTGTCCATGTTCTCCTTGGCCATTTCCTGAGAAGGATAGAACAGGTCGTACATGGAATATCCTTCTTCGGCGTATCGTTTGTCCTTCTCGGAGTCCCAGAATCCAGGCATCTTATGGACTCTGTCATTCTCGTCCATGAAAATGTATCTCATGTTGTAGCCGTAACTCGGGGTCCAAACGTCCTCGGATATCGCGCCTTTCCTCATGCGGAGGACTGCCCGAACCACACAACCAGATTTCCGGTCGATGATCCAGGCAGTATCTCCGCGTTTGATGGATTGGCGGAATGCAGCGATGTCCATATTACTTCTTCAGATCATCACGAAGAAAGAAATCGGCTGAAAGCTCGAACCAGCCGCGGAACCTTTTCTCGACCTTTAGGAATAGATAAGAGCAGAGCAATATCGTCAATATCAAGATGAAATGGAATGCGCCATGAAACATGACGTAGCAGAGGTGTGAGAAGATTGCCAACGTTATAGGATAAAGAAGGTTTACCGTTTCCTGCTCGTAGAAATAACCGATTAAAGAGAATGCGGAAATCGCGATGATTATATTGAGCCACTTCAGCATCTTCTGTATAATCCGCTTGAAAAATTCGCGCCTCTTCACAATCCTCAACTTGTGATCCGCTTCTGACTTAGTGGAATAGAAGAAATCCATGTTCTGTTCGGAGAACTAATCATGTATGATAGAGTCCCCTGTTATGTGATACATCCGAGGGTCCCCATACTCCTGCGAAGTGATTGTCCTGATGACTCCGGATACCACTTGTGTGGGATTGTATACAACTCCTTGTCCTAACGATTCGCAGCACGGATACCCCCTATCGAACAGCCCATACACGGTCTGACCTACCGCCCACTGCTTGGATTCAGTCATTTCTTACCTCCCTCTTTCAACGCGTCGCGCTTAAGGAAATCTATCGGCGGGGCGAGCCATGCGCGAATCTTGAAACACAGCTTCGTATGCAAGTCCCATTCCAAAATCATCATGATGATTATGACAAACAGAATCATGAACGGCCGCAAATATGCATAATTGGGGGCGACTGAAAGAGCGCAGATACCTAGCATGACGGCTAGTCCAATAGTGGATATGGCTGCTTCGATGAAGTGGCACTTCGTGTCCCACTTATCGAGCACTTCAATCTTGCGGTCTATCTCTTTCTCGTAGTAATGCAAACGTTCGGTATCTATCTCTGATAAAAATTCTCTCCCTGAGGGGTATTGAACAATGTAATGTCTTCCCATATCCACATATTCTGGAGCGCCGCCAAAAGCAATCCCGCTAAACAATGAAATATTCTCAGTAACCTTCACTACTGTGCCTTTCAACTTCCGTCCGTCCCGTAACCAGAATACTTCCTGACCTTCCTCGGGCGGAAGCTTCGGATTCATGATTATTTCCCCTTACCTGTACTCGGGAATGAAGTAAGACGGAACGCTCCGGGTGAGCGAGTCTTTCTTTTTATCTTTTCCAGGATCTCGGCCAATCTCCTGTCGAAATCTTCCGGAAGGCAGAGGGAGATGTCAAGCGAGTATTCGGGTGTCGATGCTTCTTTCTTTTCTCTCATGGTATCGTGTTTCATCTCGGCACTCCTTTCACCCAGAAGTCCCACTGCTTCTTGAACCAGTCTCTCGTATCGGTCGCCTTGTCTTTGGCCTTCTCCTTTACCTTGCCGGCAGTCTTGCCAAAGAATCTGTCGAAGCTGACGTAGCCAGAAGCGAGAATCAGGCCGATGACTATCAACACCGGACCGACTATGATTCCGGGATAAAGGATGACTAGGCCGCCGATGAGGACGAGGATAGCTCCGAGGATGCGCAGATTGAGGTTCATCAATTCTACCACCTCTTCGAGTAGAAAGCGATTATGTTGCGCATGCCAAAACGTTCACGTCTCTCGCGATGGCGGAGCTCGGAATCGATTATATCCAGAAGACCTTTCTTCTGGCAAGGGAGCAAGTATTTCACTATTTGCAACTCAAAAGAAATCCTTTCCTCGGATTTATCAACCTCAATGGGTTTCTCCTCCAAAGAAGCTTTCAACATTTGAATCGCCTTGAGAGGCATCTTATAGAGAGCATCGTTAACCTGAGCCCAATTCACAGTCAATTCGTCGGGCGCGTTTGGGTCCTTCATGCTATCACTCCTTGTTGTCCGTCTCGTAGGTCTCGTCATCAATCGTGATGGAAGTCACGATGAATATCTTATTCTTGTTTTTCTTGTCTTGCATCCTCTCGCCGACAATGGTGATCTCGTGGCCGAGCTCTTTCTCAGCGAGGATCCATGCGCAGAGCTGTGCACGCAAGTCACCATCGGAATGGTCGGAGAACTTGCAATGCAAAGCGGCATCATCTTCCTGAATCGAGAAGTAGAGCGGGCTGTACCCACCGGCAACCTTCGCGCAGTAGGCGGAAAGCGGCCTGCCGGAAATCTCTTCGGTCTTGGCATACGCCTGAGGCGCGATGATGAACGCAATGAGCAGTGCGATGAACAGGGTGCGTTTCATTTTTGAACTCCTTTCACTTCTTTAGCTCTTTTCTCATATCAAGGCCTTCATTGAACAAAGCGATGTAATGCCTCCTGCGGCGTTCATCGCCCCAGGTATAGTTTTTCTTTTCCGTTATCTCCTTCATCCTGAGCTTACCTATCAAGACCATCAAACTCTGTATCGCGCAATCGAGAGCTTTCTCATAGCTGAGATGGAAGCATTCTCCGGAAACATAGTCCTTGCCGACTTTTCCGAACCTGATTATATCCCCGTTCGGCAACCGCACGCCGGGCGGGTCGACTATCGGAACGCTGAAAATCCTGAGCATCGGGTGAGAGAAATCGAACGACCATACCCTGTCGCCGCATTTCTGCTGCAGAAGCTGTTCGAGATTCCGCGCTACTTCGCTGCGACACAACAAATCATGCATGAATACCCCCTTCACTCCTTTACATCGATGAAGTAGCCTTCGAATTCTTTGGGGAAGAAGTCCTTGATGTCGGCTTTCTTCTCAGGGTAAGGATACGGATGGATTATCACGCGTATGCCTTTGCAACGGCCATAGACACAGATGTGCATGTTGTAGCCGAGCTCTGCGAGCTTCGATTTGTAAGCGATAATGAACTTAGCGATGATATCAGTCTCGATAGATTTGTTGGGCATGATTCCTACGATACATCTCTCTATCCCAGAGGATATCCAAAGCTCCACTACGAGTAATTTGCTCAGGAATACCAAATATCCTGCCCCCAAACGCTATTTTTTCCTGGCCCTTGGACACGCAAGCCTCACTGCAATAGAAGCCATCATTCATGTTCATATCATCGCAGTACATCTCTTGACTAGTGATTTCTTTTTGGCAAGTGATGCAAGTGATCCGTATCTTAGCGAACTCTTCTTCAAACTTATCCATCTCTATCTCTTCAAAACTCTTGAAATAGACCAAGCTTAATACTTTACATGCGACTATCACTGCCCCTATTGCGCACAATCCATATAAAAAGTAAGTAAAGATTATATCCATCAGTTCACATTCCCATCGGACGTATCGAGATGCGCCAATCTTTCCTGCGCCTGTTCGCGAAGGGCATTGAAATGGTAGATGGTATGACGCAGGAGCTCTTCGTCCATCTGCGGAGTGGTCTTGAGGCCCAATTCAGCACCTTCAACAGCGACCTTGCACTGTGCAATGATCGATTCCAAGGCTTCCTTATAGGTGAGATGGTAATCGTCCAGGAAGAGGGGATCGTTCAGGTTGAATTTCTCTCCGGAGGACGAGACTGCTACCATAGGCAGCACAAGCATGAGTCTCGATATCTTGAGAGGGAAATCTCCCAAGTCGCAGTACAGGATAGCGTTACCTTGACGGAGTTGCTTGATTCTCTCAAATTTCTTAGTGCGTTCTTCGTTTTCCATCGACGCTCCTTTCAATCCCTTTTCAATCTGTACCAGAATAATTTATGACGTTTGAACTTGATGATAACTTTCTGTGCTATGAGAATCTTCAAAGTCTCGAGCGTATAGGCTGGATTGCGCTTCTGCGGTTCATACATCATATCATGCAGAGTCCTCTCGCTCAATTCACCTAAGGGGTTCTTATCAAGATAGAGCATTATCAGATGCGCACATTCGAGATTCTTCGGAAAGTATTCTGATAACGCCCCTAACAACCTGATTACTTTTTTGTAGTGCATACCTATAGATTATTCCCAGTCAGGATATGTACCTTCGGGAGGGTAACCTACGAACTTGGCATGAACCATGCCGTCCTTGACTGATAGGCTCATGGCCTTGAAAAGATGTAGGTCCGGCATGCAGTAGGCTAGGTCGAACATCCATTTCCAGACCCGTGTCGCATCTACCAAAGACTTTATTTTTGCACCTTCAATCATCTCTCCACCGATTATGTCGACGTTCGGAATTTCATAATCCTTGATGAAGAATTTCCCGGCGCGGGTGAAGCTTATCTCATCGACGTTGTAGAAATCAATCATCCCCACCAATCTCATGCCAACTGCGTTTATCGCGAGGAACAACCTGAATTCATCCAGATCCTTGGACATCTGGAATCCGGACTTCTTCAGGAGGTTCGACATCCGTTTCTTGATGCCCACGGCAAGCTCTTGCTCTGTGTTCACCTTATAGAATTCTACGAAGAGCCTTTTCGTCTCTTCCCTCCGCTTGGTACTGGCTTTTCTCATGTCATAGATCATTATCAAAGGAATCGCCAGTGCCGCACAAGCTGCCACAATCATGAAAGTAAAGGTGCCTTCAGATATGCCCATCAGCTCTTCCTTGCTTCTTCGAAGCGCGTTCAGCGAGATCGCGTTTGATGACGACGTAAATGGCGTATCCTGCTATGGAAAAGATTACTGCCAATCCTATCGCCAGGATGTAGATGCCGGGATTAGTACCTTCCATGCTACGGCTCCTCTCATGGGAATATCAGGTCATTCCCACAGACTTGCATCTTGGTGAGATAGAACGAGCCGTCCTGCAATCGCTTCACCCATATGGTGATTTCTTCGTTGTCTTTGTCAGTCTGTTCGAGCTGGATGAGGTCGCGGGCAATAATGCAAACGCGGTTCTGATCTGAGAGATATGATTTGTAATCATATCTTGCTACCAATACCTTTTCCTTCTGCGCGATGTAAACGATAAAGCAGTTAAGATTGTTACGCGAAGGATAATGCATGTAAGTGGCTTTCAGAGGCAACCCCTTGAAGCATTCAGCTTCCAATGGTTTTTCTACCTGCACGGGCTGTTCCGGCATGCCTGGCTTCACAGAAGTGATGTCGGGATTGGGAGAGCAGCCAGCGATGATGCAGAGGGCGAGCAAAAGTAGCATACGCATTGGCGCTCCTTTCAATCGATTATCAACGAGAATATGTACTGACGTTCGTCGTCCGGATCGAAACCGCGCGGAGGCCTGTGCGGTTTGCCTCTCGATCTTTCTCGGGCTTTCAACGCATCTTGCGCGGCATGATTCAGGTTCTTGAACATCAATCTCTGAGAAAGGCGTATCTTACGCGCTCTCTTCGTCTGATGATTCTTCATCAGTTGCCTCGCGTCTCGTACCTATCTATGTCGATGTAGATATCCTTCGGTGAATCCCTGTCAACGCCGACATTCACCGGAGCATAGAACCTGTAATCGGAACAGAGTTGTTTCCTCAACGCTTCCGGAACATCGCTCAGCTGGAAGAAGAGCGATGCATTCGCGTTCCATCCGACTATCGCGAATCCGACAATGTTCATGCTCGGATCGATGCAGGTAACCCTGACTAAAGTGCGCCACATCATGCACTGCGGTCCAGTCAGGTCAGTCCGTTCGCTCAGCGGCAAAGGGTGCTTGGTGAGCATCATTCTTTTTTCAGTCTCCATCGTAGGGAGGAAGCTGGATGATGTAATCATTTTCATCATCAGCGTATATGCCGGGAGTGAATTGTACACCTCTGAGCTTGCGGGCTTTCATCGCGCTGAGCTTTGCGCGATCGAGGAAATGGAGCCTCTTTTCCTCGGCTTCGAGTTCAGCGAGCTTCTTCTTCGCTTTCTCCATCTGCGCTTCTATCGCATTCCGACGCGCGACAAACTCCTCGAGCTCTTCGTGCGTCTTCCGCTTCGCGAACTTTTTCAGATTCTTCATGCCTTCCTCCTTCTCTTTTGGTTCAGCTTTCCCTTCTTGCGAGCAGTTACTTTCTGCATCTTCTGCAACTGATAAAGTATCTGCTCGAGATACATCGCCCGCGTCCTCCATTTGCTGGAAATTTCTTCTGCCAAGAATTTCTTATTGTTCGCTTCAATCAAAGCTTTTTGCACAATCTCCGAATACAGCTTCGGATTGTACTTATAGAACTTACCTTTGAGATCGGTCAACGGACGATATAACAAGTCCGGCACCTTGGCGTAGAGCTCGCCCCCTGGATACCCTTCACTCCTTCGGAGGGATACCTCGATGATATGCACATTACAATCCGTGTCGATGTAATAGTATTTCTTGCCCGCATCCATCGCTTCAGGGACTGTACTTTTCAGCATGCTGTTCTCCTTTCCCAGTATTGATATGGAAATATGTATTCGAAGAGCTTATCGGATTGCTTCGGTCTGCGGCATACCTGGCGCCTCATCTTGGACTTCTTCCTGCGCCTGGTCTTAACCGGCTTGCTCTTCACGCCCTTATTTCGCATGGTACAGATGAGGCTTCCCCTTGTGACGAACTATGCTCCAGCCGTCGAACAGCTGCAGAGGAAGCTCGCCCTCTATCGATTTCAACGCTTCGGCAGCGTCCTCATGCGTGAATTCCCCACCATAGCCTCCGAACATCAGGTTCTTGAGACGGCCTTCAACGAAACTGCGATCCTTCGATACGCCATCGTGCACTATCGGGAAGTACCAGTCGCCCAACGGATAGCGCTTTCCGCGCTTCAGGTTGAACAGCATGATAGCCATCGCTATGGAACGGATCCACCACGTGATAATTATCTTCTTGATTATCTCAGTCTCGTGAGGTATCATGCAGAACAACTCACCGAGCTTCGGCTTGAGCAGATCATACACTTTGGAATCCAGGATGTGATTGAGGCTCATCTGCAAATGCATCTCCTGGCAGGGGAGGATCTCCTTCTCAAAGCGTTTGGACTTCGGCATACTAACGCTCCTTTCTACTTACTACAGAATTCTTCGATTATGTATCTTGGCAATTGGTTATTCTTGGCCAGCATAATTGCTTTCTCTTCCACAGTCATGAACCGGTCAGTCGTCGCATGATGGTTAGCGAGGCCATAGGCCAAATCTCCAATTGTGAACGGAATGTTGGCCCAACCAGTCATTCCGCCCTGTTCCTGAAGTCGATGAGCTTCCATCAGATCAGCTTTTTCTCTGATCCACATAGCGAAGATAGGCTTGCCTGCCAAAGCGGCAGCAATGCTCCTGTGATTCCCATCGATCAGGAAATAATCCGAATCAGGATGAACTGGTTTGAAATCACGAAACATGCAGTCTCTGGAATACCCCTTGAGGTAGTCAAGTACTTCGCCAATAGCGATGACCGGCACGGGGGCGAGCAGATTCCCTCCACCTTGCTTGTAGATGCTGTAATACAGCTCGAGGAAACGATTGTCGTGAAGCGGATAGTCGCGGAGCGCTATCACCTGACGCGGATTGACTTCTGTCAATTTCATCTTGATGCTCCTTTCCTACTTTATTTCCTTGATCTCAACATCTGCAGGCAAAGACTTTAGCAACATCTCTATCCGGGGATGCAGAGTGCCTTGGAACTCTATCCTGAAAGTCACTGATTCTGTTATTTCGGTCTCTTGGTAAGGCTTTTTTTCCAAACGAGTGCTGATTATGGTCGGACCTAGATAGACATATATCCATTGCAATCTATCATCAGACGAGAATACAAATTTGAATTCCACGGAATCGAGCAGCCAATTCTCTAATCTCTGCCAAGCCATCCTATTTGGGATGTTCATATGCAAACCTGTACATTGGCTTTGCCCGCATCCATCACATTTTAAAAAGATTTTGAGCGTGAATTCCCTACTGATCGTATCACCACTGAATAAACTCCTTTTCAGACGCGCATAGGCTTCTTCAAAAACCTTAAAGACCATTTTACGCCTTCTCGATTTGTTTGAGCGAAATAATCAACTCGCCCTTGTCATCCAGCGTCTTGTCTAGCATTCCGCTTTCGTAACCGAGGAAAATCGCTTTCTCAAGATTATTGATTTTGCAATAGAGGAATAATTGATCCCCCAGATCAGGCCTCTTGAGCGAGTGATTATTGGCTTTTTCCAAAATCTCGAGAATCTGCCTCAATGTTAGCAATACTTTCTGTTCTCGATATTCCGGCCGGAGTATTAACATATTGAGCAGATTCCTTACCTTCACTTTCATCAGCATGCTCTGCTCCTCTCATTTATCAAGAATGTAAAGCGTATGCGTTTCTTTCAGCATTATGCTATGAAGCCTGAATAGGGTGTTTATCATATGGGCATTAGTCTTACGTAACTGCGGATCGTTATTAGTGCAATGCTCATGGGATTCGCCATACACCACTACTTCCCCCAGAACTCTGTCCCTAACAATTCTTTCCAGAATGATCATATAGACCCCATAGTTGTCCAGACTATTCTTAAACGTACATATCCGGTATTGGGATGGTTCGTATGGATTGGGACCAACCCCCACTACAAAGATTATCCATTCATTATCCGGGCTGATCGCTATTGTCAATCCGCGGGCAGCAAAATTCTCTTTTGGATCGGTTTTCGGGAGATCCGTCCCAGAACAGATTGCTGCAGCGATTAGAGCAAGCGCAAATGCCAACAACAATCGCATATCTCACTCTTTCAACGGCGCCCTATGCACCGACGTGCATGCATAGGACGCCGCGTCGTGTTGTTCATCGAATCTTCTCCAGATTCTTGCTCGGGAGGTCGCCGTCCAGCCATTCCTCGGTAGGCATCTCCTGCGTCGCGTCTTGCTGGAGCAGATCAGACGTCACGCTGCTGAGCAGATAAGCGAGGTCAATGAAATACTTGAATTCATCCGGCAAGTCTTTCTCGTTCAGGATTATGTATTTCATTTGGAAGCAGTAGTATTCACCGTCGAAGAACTCATAGCTCAGACCGATGGGCAAAGCCTTGGTCTTCAGGTAGAGATTGCCTATGAACAGATCTTTCACGAAATCCATCTTGAAGATTTTCTTCTCGGATATGCGGGCGTGTATGCTCTCGCATACACCGCGCTCATTGAATTCTGCAGTGAACAACAGCTCCTGCGTACCATCCTTGCGGATCCGAACGATGTTGATGAGGTCATTCACGCCAGTGGCATCAAGCACTATGACCTTGATGTTCTTCGGCTTGCCAGCGTCGAGCCAGAAACTGGCGCGTTCCTTGAAAGAATCGGATTTGCCCTTGCACAAGGTAAGCCGGCCGTTCTCAAGCTCGGTGCGTATCATCGTCATGAGACGGCTGTTGATGAACTTGTTCATCGGGTCAGCCATCACCGGATTCAGTCCGGGCGATATTTGGGGAAGCTGGATGGGCTGCGAAATCTCGATCGAAGAGTTCTGGACGGCAGGCAGGCCGAACCAGCCGCCTTCCTGCGCAATCACGGGCGATGCGAATGCGATGAACAGGATGATGACAAGTATGTTGCGCATCGTGACTCCTTTCTACTTCACAGGAGAACTTTCCAAGGGAGTAGCGGCTATTGCCCTGTTATATACTTCATCGCCAGAAAGTTTGAGATTCTTTCTCAGCGTGATCATGAGATTGTTGAAATCGGATTTCGCTTTCTCCGGCAAGGATTTCTCATTATAGGTATAGGAAGTAAGTGATTCACCGGGTAACAAAATCCTGAGCTCCCTCAATCCCAACTGAGTCTCGTTGGCAACGAAGGAATTGGAATAATCGCTCGAAATGTATTCTATAACCCTTCCGTCCGATTTGGTTACCTTCACAGCGAGGAAATTTCCTCCTCTTACGGCTTTATTCTCAGTGAAAACCACATTATCGCCATTGATCTTATTCTCCAAAAGCGACTTGCCGGTGCATCCGCTTATCGAGAATAGCAGCATCAAGAGAACAATTATGAAAATGTTGCGCATCAGAATCTCCTCTCTTCATTCATCTCTGATAAGGTCAGATATTCTGATGGCGCAGAGCAGGCTTATGCCTAACAAAATAATAGCTAACAAATCACACTTATCAATGAAGCAGATGAAGGAGCTTGCGAATGATAAACTTCCGATTATCAGATAGAGTTGCGGATTTCCCTTCATGCGGACGGCTTCTTCTGGCGCATGAAAACGAGCATTGTGGTCGTTCCGTTCTCGACAATGGGCAGAACCAGCTTCCAGCCGGCTTCGCCCAATGCGTTCAACCGCAATCCTAATGAAACGTTGTCAGTGGCGAGAAGAGTTATTGTTATGCCGGTGTATTCATACTGCTCAGACTTATCTGCGCACATATTTCACTTCTTCCTGAGCTTCTCGAGCTCAGCGTCGATATCCCTCACGCCTTTGTTGATAGCCGCATCAATCGCGCCTATGCATTTCTCCATGAATTCCTGACTCAATATCTTGAGCTTCAGCTCAGAAAGGACAGCTATTTTCTCTTCGGCGGACAATGATTGATTAGCGAGCTGCTGCAGAAGCTGCGAGATGCCGAGGTCTATCTTGGAACTGCTGATGATCCTGAACTCCCTCTTGTCGGTCATGTTATCTTGCCTTCATCAGCGAGACGAATGGCGCGCTTCCTATCGATCACTTCGGCGGAACCGAACGTGTCCTTGCCGGTCTTCCAGCATCTGAGCATGGTATCCTCTTTCGCACAGACATAGCAGCAGTAGATCTTCTTGTTGTCCTCGTCGTAGACCATTTCATCTTCGGATATCAGCTTGTCGCAGTTGCCATTCGCGCAATTGAATACTCGCGGACCTATTTGAGCTTTCGCCACGGGCTTGCCCTCGCGATGGGCATTCCAGCAGAGAAGCAGGTAGACTATCACGCCCAAGGCTATGACTATCACGCAGGGAATCAGCACCATCCCGGCAATGGATTCCATCATGTCCTGCATCGCAATGCCGACACCCTCTAGTTCTTGCTCCATGCTAATCCTCCTTCGGGAAAATCAATGCCGGGTCCACACTGATGCAGATCGGCTTTCCGTACTGGAAATACACTTCGATAACTATTCCTACCAACTCCTTGAGAGCATTACGATCAGTGAGCTCAAGAAGATGGTCAACATCATCATTCTCATAGAATCTCAGACCGAATTCAAGAACCCTATGATCCTTGAATACAAGCTCAAGCAATACGAAAGGCACATTGAAACCAACGTGACGTATCTGCGCATATTCCATTTTTATCGCTTTCTTAAGAATAGCATCCCTATCAGCAGGGGTTGTCAAGTACCTATAATTGAACATCTTCTCCATCGTCTCTTGGATATTATTGATACTGCTCTTACCATGCGAATACCACTCTCTATGCGAACTTCTCCATCTCAGAATAGTCAAAGGCAGCCAATGCTCCACTTTCAATTCTTCCATCACTGACACCGTTTCAGATACGCGCGTTCCCGCCAGGAAAGCCCGTCCTGAGGATACAGCGAATGATGCTTGCATATCGCATCCCAGTAAGCGCGCATCAGACGGCTGAACCGGTTCAGCATCACATGATCGCGATTGTCGTTGAATATCTTGCGGATTCTCTTGCGCAGAGGATAGAGCGCCTTATCGGAACGTATGACTTCCGTCATTATCTCGGCGTATTCCATGGTATTCACGCCAGCGTTCCTCGCTGCGATGATTATCTTCTCCTGATAATCCAGCCACTTGCCCAGCAAGCGGTTGATTTCTTCTTTCACTACCTGATACCGAGCTCCGCTATCGCTCACGTTTATGTTCAGCATCGAACGCTCCTTTCAGTCCTTGGTTATTTCATCGCAAATTGCGCAATGCACAACGCCTTGATCGTCCATCTTCTTCGCGACGTGGTGGCATGTAATCTTGCCGTTGGATTTCGCACGAAGCTCCTGATAACTCTTCCGGACATTGGCGATTATCTCATCTATCCTCACCATATCATCCAACTCGTCGATTGTATAACTACCAGCAATCATCATCGAAGCCAAGATATTCTCCGTGGTTTCCCATTCTTCTTCCGGAGACAGATCAACTGCGTTGCCTACTTTCTTGGCTACGGCTTCTTTGTCAGACTCGGGCGATTTCTGTTCGGTCTTCGCTTTCTTCTCGCGTTCCATCTCTTCTTTCTGCTTGCGGACGAAATCGTTCAGGATTTCGTTGACAGGGCGCTTGTCTTCGGACTTCTTCTCCGACATCATCCTAATTCTTTCAGCCTTTGTGTGTAACTATCTATCCCATCGTTCACTTGCGCAGTCTCTTCAGAAAGTTCCATTTGTCTTCTATTCAGTTCTCTCAAATGATAATGTATCCTTTCCCTACACTCAGACTTAACGAGATCATGATCAAAATAGATGTCATCCACAAAATGCATTACTCCAGACTCGTCAATTACTCTGAAGAGGGGCAGGCTAGAATCAATACCCATGAACTGACCCCAATATACATTACAACTTTTTTCTTCCCATATCCAAACAAATGTACCCTGCGGGACATTAGGGTTTCCATTACAGGCACTAATCTTCTTCAATGCAGTAATCTGCGAAGCAGCAGGAACCGGTTGTTCCGCAACAGGCTGCGCAGAGACTTGATCAGTAGTCTTTTCTTTTGCAGCGACCATCTTCTGCGTCTCCGCGAATATCTGTTCCCAGATATCCGGATTACTCACATTATCACACATCTTTTCGCCTCCTAATTCCGATAATAAAGTATCAATGCGAGATATACGCACTGCATCAATGTGCTGAAGCAAAGAGATGCTCTCTGTTTCCATGTCTCCTTTATGTCAATCATCGACATGAAGATCATGGACATACTGCAGATAGACATCAACGGAGCGCCGATGGCATGCTCGCGACTGCTGCCTGCGCAGTAGATGGTGTAGCAGATGAGGAACATGGTGATGTTGCTGATGACGGCTGCGAAAATCACCAGCAATGAACGAGTCTTCTCGCTCAGCCTCATCAATCATCCCCTTGGTTGAACATGTTCAGATCCGGAGGGAAATGGTAGGGGAGGGACGGATTCTTCCGCCGGTCCTTTCCATATACTTCGAGAAGCCTCTGGAAGATCATCTCGCCCACTTGCCATCTCTCGATGCCGCCCAACTCCTTGCCGCAGGCGCAATGGAAATGGATCAGGCAATCGGTCTTGATATAGAGATCATCGGCTTCGACTATCAAGGTCCTCTTACAGGCAGGGCATTTCCTGACCTGCCATGCCACGACTGACATCATCTACGCGCCACCTCCTAGCTTGCTGAGCTGCAGGAGCATCTGCATCGTCTCGATGCGAACAGCCTGCGAAAGGTAATGATGCTTCTCTTCGGGAGACATGTCGCCAGTCAGTATCATTATCTTGTTGACGCGGACATACCTAACTAAGAAATTCATCAACTCGTCCATCCTCGGATCAGATAAGTCTGTGCATGATTCTGTCTGAGTGAAAAGAAGTTCCAACCTATCGATGAAATCCATGAGACGCATCCTGCAAAGAGGACATATTTTCTGGTGATTGAATAACTGTTTGCCTTCGCTCTTGAAATGCCAGATAGAGTCTTTGTTCTCGGGATTCTCGAGGAAATCTTTCCAGATGCCACAGGGGTCTATGCTGGGCATTGCTTAGACACCATACTTGTCGCTGATGTAGAGCAGCGCTGAACCCAAAACGAGAACGAACGGGAAAATGAAGTAATGACTTGGCGAGGGGTAAGGAACATAACTGAATTGAGAGACCAGTATTACCGCCACTAGAGAAAGCAAAGTTCCAGGTAAGCCAAAGATTACCAGTATCGAACCAATCACTGACAACAGAGTCTCCCGCGGTTCGGGATGCGCGTTCTTGTTTTTCATTTCTTCTCCTCGGGCGGTTTCGGATCTTCCGGTGAAGATTCGTCTTTTCCTGACGGCTCTTCCTGCGGAAGTGAGGATTGGTCATCAGTCAGATCCTGCTGCGGATCTTCTGCTGGTTTCCCCTTATCGGGTTCGACTATCTCAGCATCTTTCACATCGTCAGGAGCGTCTTCCGGAGGATTCGGTGCTCCCTCTGGAGGGCTCGATTTCAGTAATTCCTTGAGATGAGAAATACGTTCTGACATCCCTTGCTTCATCTCTCGCAGTCGCGTCTGCTTATTCTGCTCCGGAGTTGGTTTCGATTGAAGCGGTTCGACTTTCGGCGCTTCGGGGATGTCGCTGAAATCCATGTCGAATTCGAACCATTCCAGCGTAGAAATGGCTATCTCCCTGAATCTCTTCTCCCATTGCTTTGGGGTATGCATATCCAAAATGTATTCGTTCAACGAGAGTTTGCCTATCTTCGAAACGGAAAGTATTCCCGCTTCGAAAAGAATCCACAAGTTGGGCCAGACCCTGTCAGGGTGCTGTCCCAATATCAAACTCAACTCACACCAAGTGAGCTTGTATTCCGGATTCTTCGCCATCCCTTTCTGGAATACTTGCACTATCTTACTGCGGGATACCGGTCTGGGGTCCAGAACCGGATATTCCAGCATTTCGAGAAGGTTGATGCCCTTCAGGATAGGCATATTAGTTCTCCCTTCTTTTCGATTTACTGCGTAGGAGATCAGGATGTAGCAGCTCGGAAGCTAACTGTTCCGCAGCGTTACGGGCATCTTCACTAGATAATCTTTCATCTTTCTCTTTGAGCCTAGCGATAATCTCTTTGCTTAATGGACGCTGGTTTTGACTTTCTTCTATCGCTTTCTGCAGCAATGCGGCAATCCATTTATGACCATAAGTCTCGGCATGGTTGATTACTGAATTGCCATCCTTATCTTTTGCAGCGGGATTGGCTCCCATGGAAAGTAAACGCCTGAACGCTTCTTTCGGAGCCTCAACCTCTGCAGCGAGCATCAAAGGAGTCTCGCCCCAGAGATTCTCCTTATTCGGATCAGCTCCGTAGCTCAGGAGTAGGTCAATCATATCCTGATCTGTTGCGTATACTGCTAGAGCCAGGACAGAACCTAAAGATTGTTCTTCGGCGTTCGGATTCGCGCCGTTGCTAAGGCAGAATTTGGCTTTCTCCAAATCCTTATTGCTAACTGCTTCTATGAGTTGCTCATCCATCTTCGACAGCACAGATTATCTCACTCTTCGCCGAGGGGGGAGTATCCTCGGAGGTTTCGAATGATGCGGAAAGTGGGGAACATTGCGCACATCTCCGTAATAGTTCTGGTACTGGTAGAAATAATAAGCACGGCCATGCGTTATCACTTGGGTAAGCGTGGAATTCATGCTATTGTAATACAATGCTTTCTCCAATTGGCCAGTGGCATTGCCTCTGATCACCTCAACCGCATATCTATCGGTAAGATTGTTCTTGATGATTACTTTGAAATAAGCCCTTGGCGGTACGATTATCGTGCATGGTACATCGCCGAGCTTCTTATCGTAGTTATAGACACTCGCAGGCGCGTCGGAATAGATGCTCATGATGGTCTGCGCTTCGACTGCAGGGATGCAGCAGAGCGCGATGGCTACAATCAGCAATATCTTGCGCATGCTTTCCTCCTTTTTTCTGGGGCGGTCCGTCATCCTTTCGGAGCGGAACCGCCCCTTTGTGCATTGGATTAGGTTACTTGCTGAATCCGAGATACGTGCTGAGATTCTCAGGCTCTTGGGATGCCATGTACAATATCCCGAGCAAACCGAGAATCACGAGGAAATAATCACTTACCCAACTTATTCCCGACCAGATGCATCCTAACAACCTAGAGAGCCTACTTGCCGGCAGGCTCAGGCTTTTCGGGGGCATCCTGCGCTTCCGGCCCTTCGTCCTGCTCGGTTTCCTGATGCGCCTTGCGGATGCGCTTCTTGCCGCGGCTGAAGACGAGGTAAGTCTCTTCGCCAGGCTTGGGATCAGCGGGATAAATGTCAGTGACCCAACCGGCCCGCTTCATCAATTCGCATATCACGTCGTGAACGAAAGGCGAGTAATCGAGCGGCAATGCCTTGAAGGAGACGCAGATCTTCTTGACTCGTCCGCTTTTCGGATCGAAAATGAACGAAGCCCGCATTTCGTCATTGTTGATCCTCCCGCCGCCGCGCTGCATCTGAGCAATCGCCTTGAGGGATTCCCGAACAGCCATCAAAGTTTCGGAATCATCAATCCACTTCAAGTCCTCCGAAGTGATGGTGAGGATGGTATCTTCGCTGAAGTCTCCATCGAGGACCCTCTCCGGCGTGCTGATCAAAATCTCGCTACCCATACTTGCGCGCTCCTTTCGGGTTGAGTCTTATAGATCGCGATGCTCGTAGTGCTCGAGCAAGTAATCGACCATCATACCACAATGATACGCCCAGAGAAAGAATAGCAGAGACATCGTACTCCCCATGAAAGGAGAGAAGATGACATAGAATGCGAGGCATAATCCGGCGATTATCGGCCCTTCATAGTATTTTTTGAATCCGGGGAAGAGGGCATTGAATGAATGATTCATTTTGAGGATGAACGATTCTTTGCGCCTTACTGCGACGGAATCTTCTCTCCTCTTGACCAGAGAAGTGCATCCTATCTGTTTTGCTTGATGATGCAATCCGCCTTCTTCACCTATCCTTTGAATCTCTTTGAATAATTCATCGGCATCTTTGCGCAGGCTAGAGTCAGCCAAAGCGCATATCTGGTACAGATGCAGATGGTATTTCATGTAGAAGTTCTTGAACATGCCTAAGCCTGGTACGAATTCTCTCATGACATCATGCACCTCTTTCTGAGTTATACTCCGAGCTTAGCTCCCTCCTTGACGAGCCTCGTCAGCTCTTTGCAGAGAGGAAGGTACCAGAGATTCTCGAATGATAGACGAGAAATCTTCTTGAGGTCAGGATGCCATTGCCTTTTCTTAGCGCGTTCTATTCTTTCCGCATCGGATTTCATACCTTGAGAGAGGTATAAGGCCTGATAATCATCAAGCCGCGCTAGTGCATCACTTATCTCCATGAGTTGATTACTAATCCAATATTGCTGCAGATATTCATCTACCTTCGCTAAGTTACCGCCGAATTTTATCATAAATGCTATGTGCCATGCGAGAAGCTCATGCTCCACTACGAAATAGTGGGGCATAAGGCCCATATCAAATGCCAGAGCATGACCTACTTCGTGAAGGAACAGAAGAGAATCCGCTCTATTCGAAAGGGTTATACTACGATTTGCTTGATTGTATAAGGCATCAGCTTTCGAAATACCAAATGCCTTAAGAATTTTCTCTGGCCGGCGTATTATTTTCAATCCAGGTATATGAAACCTTACTGCGGCGGTAAGAGTGAATCGCTTGTTCACCTGGTTCCCTTCTTAGGCTTACTTTCGGGAAGACGTCTCTTGTTCTCGACGTGGTCCTCGAGTATGCCTTTGAAACAATTGAATTTCCTCTTATCCACCTTCAGGGATTTTTCGAAGACCTTGCTTACGCTGAGCGGAGGCAGTTCTCTCTCGATCTTATCAAGTTCGCGGTTGCACTTGAGCTCAATCCCTTTCAAGATAGAAAGGAATTTCCGTTCCTTCTCATCATTCGACAAATCAAAGTAATAATGCCCATCCCCTACCGGAAGAAGAGGTACTTTCTCCTCCTGTTCCGTTTTCTTCTCGACCTCGCGTCTCTTCTGCTTCTTGGGCTGCCTGCTTTCGCCCCTCTTGGTATGCATTGCTGCAGCGTACCTCTCGGGAGATCCTTTCATCTACTGCCTCCAATCATTGCATAAGAAAGCTGATGATGCAAACCGGATTCGGTTTGCCTTTCTTGTAATAGAGATCGAACATCACATCCTTCAGGTCCAGAGCGGTGCGCGATTTGGTTATCCTTATCAAGGAAGCGAGGTCGAGCATTCTGGGCATCTTGAATACTACGCCGACATGGGTGGCATTCAATCCAGTCAGATGGAGATTGACTGATGCGCCCCAGCCATTCTTATCGAAACCGAGGTCTATCTTCACCTTGCTCACGACCATGGATATGCGTTCCAAATCCTCGTCCTTGAGCATTTGCTTCAGAGTCAGCATGTCTACGGAAGAGCAGTACCATTTCTTGCCGGCGAAGTACAGCATTATTTTCCTTGCTTGGAATCCGGCGGATTCTCCGGCGGATTCGGTGTTTTCTTTTCTCCGAAGATTATCCACAGGAACATGCTCACCATGAATACCAGATAGAACAGAATCATCCAGCCGAGACTGGTCATAGTTCTCCTCTCAGAGTTTCTTTTTTGCGTCGAAGAATATGCTGCGCTTGCCGCCGAGCATTCTTTCCTCTATCTTGCTTTCCGCAATCAATTTGAATGTCCGGTTCTTGCATCCCGGACAGATGCGGCAGATTTTCTTACGATTAAAACGGATTGATTTCATGCAGGATTTGCATCTCTGTATCAACTTCTTCCCCCTTAGAGCCTTAGAACTTTATTGATCCAGCCAGACTGCCAGTATCACCCAGATTACGCATATCAGAGCCATGCCTATTACTTCACGCGCATCGATGACTGCTTCGACAAACTCGCTGAACCAGATGCGCCAATTGATGTACTTCTTATGGAACCAGCCCCTGATCCTCTTGATGTATTCCATGAATACCTCCTTCGCTACATCAGTCAATCCTATGAATCCGGATGAGCCTTTGTTAGCTACGAAGTTGCCGAGATTCATTTGGGCTTGTTCGGGTTCAGCTTTGCTTTCGCATCCTGCAGCGCGGCCTTGAGCATATCGATGTTGTAGTATTTCATGTAAGGTGGGAGATTGGTGAGCCAAAACTCAGCATAAACTACATCTTTCTCATTGTCGGTACCGAGACGAGAGGTTATGACTTCAACGAAATTGGCGACATTACGCGGCACATGCTCATCGAACAACCTATGCAGACCATCGTGGAAAGTCTCTATCCAAGAGTGATTCTTTGCCATCGCATTCCCCTTTCGTGCTTATTTTAGTATGAATTGGCCGAGATTCATCAGGACTTCTTCTTGGGGCGCCTGCTGAGGAACGTGCCGACTATGCCATACCAGAAGATGAGCACGCAGAGGCCGGAGATGACGGCCGCCTGCAGAGGATTGGTACCTGCGTTGAGGAATCCTGCCATGACTATCATCCACGAAATCACCTTGATGGCACGGCTCTTGGTACGAGTCATAGACGCTCCTTTCTACCATTCACAAAAGTATGCGTGCAGTCCTGCGATGATTGATACCACTATCATCACCAATGCCACTGACGAGAGATAATCCATGAAACGGATACATGACGTGAGATCTTTCTCATCAATGTTCTCTCCCTGGGCGCTCCGAGCTATGCAGGCATGATCAGGGTGGTGATATTCGCTAGTGCGGAAGTGCACTACGAAAAAGAACGTACTTACGTAGAAGCACGCCACCAGATACTTCATCCGTGCTCCTTCCCAGGAATGTTTTTTTCAGTTCAACACTACAATCTAGAAAGAATCATAGAATTGTAGTGTTATATCACTAAGGAATTTCCCTCTTACGGCTTCGCCGTGGTCGGCTGCGTATTCTCAACGGAATTGTTGAGGAACTGCTCGATTATGTTGTTGGCTTCGGTCCTCTTGCGCTTTTCTTCAGCCCTCCACTTTTCCACGTATTCCTCGTGCGCCATACGAACGGAATCGACATACATCTTGGATACTTCATCAGTCGCTTCTCCGATGTAGAGGAGTCTGCCTTTCACGTCGTACACTACATAAATCAATTTCCCTTGCCTCTGCATAGCAACTCTGCCTTCATCCCTGTTGGAATAGTGCTGAATCATCCGTATCAAAGTTTTCTGCGGAGTACGTATCTCAACCTGAACCTTGGAACTTATGTATTCCTCTGCGCTGAACGAATACTGACTGCCATTGTTTTCTATGCGCAACGGAATGCCGTTACAATTGTCAAGAAGATGATAGACGAGACTTCTCTCTTTCGCATCTTGACAATATTGGTCCATAATCAGAGTATAGGATTTCTCCTTGGCTTCGGAAGCCGCTTTCTCTTCAGCAGCGAGTTTCTGGATGCGATAGTTGATGAGCAGTACGGCTATCAGCATAATGAACAGAACGACGATAAGCATCTCGAGTGGAGTCATTCCGCGTTTGTTCATCAATCGCTCTCCTTTCACGGACCTATTTCTTTGGTGGATTGTTCGTTTTTCCCGACAGAATCGACATCGGAATTCGGCGCTATCCTGAAATTTGCCTTGAAATAATCGCCTGCCGCAGTGCCTATCTCAATCGCATACATCGCAAGGCATACAAGCCAAAGCACTACAAAAATCCATAGCCACACCGGAAACAGCCAGGAATGGGATCCTTTCTTCGTAGTCATCATTACCCCTTTCACGGAGCTATCCATGACGTTGAATTCTGCGTCTTATCAGCGGGACCGAAAAGAAGCTTGTCGAAACGCTGCTGCGCTTCTTTCTGGCTTCTCTGTTCAGCAGCTTCCCGCTCTTGCCGATTCCGTTCTCTCTCTGCTTCTTCGCGCGCCTTGGCAGTGGCCGCCTTATTGATTCCGTCCGGGTCGGTCTTCAGCAACTCCTTGTATGCCAGGAGCACTGCTTTCTCATAGACTTCGTTCGCATTAGCGGGGAGATCCGAAATATACCAACCATATCCTTTACGGAATGTCTTCATCCACAACTTATCCTGACCCAAAAACTTCTCGGTCTTTTTCGGATCGAAATGATAACCTAGAGATTCATACAATTTGTAATCTCGGATAAGCCATGATTTCTGTCCATCAGGAGTCTCTATCTCTACTATGAACAGCCAATCAGATGCATACTTGCTATCCGGATTCCTATTGAATGCCAGCCTGTATTTGACATTGCCATCAATGAACTTTATCTCGGGCGCTTTCTTCTCGGTCTTATGCTCCTGATAAAGATAGTTCAGGTAATTAACCAAATCTTCCTCTTTCTCGAGGAACATGATGTGGTCTACCAAGAAATAGCCGAGTAAGCATATTCCGATGACGAGCGCTGAGAAAAGCAGAGGGTTGTCTTTCGCGAATCTTTTTTCGCTATGCATTACCATCCCCCTTTGTCCTGCCTTTAAGCAGGCCGTCAGCGATTTCGCGCATCATCTCACGCTCTTCCTTGGTCATCCCTTGTTTTTTCTTCTTTGGAATAATGGGAGAGAATTGTATGGTGGAGGTCTGCCAGAATGCGGGCGATATCTGCGGAGGGTGAGGCTTATGCATGTTGATTAATCTCTCAACGTTAGCGACTATAGCCTGAGGCAGAGCTTTCGGGTTGTCATGGAAATTCTGCAGTATGGATGACACGCGGTCGTCGCCTGCCAGTTCGAGCAGGGTCTTGCCTTCGAAAGTCTCGGAATCATCCGCGCCTTTCATCAGCAAGTAAAGCGACGCGCAGGAATCATCGTGCAGGACTGCCGTGACCAGGAGAGAGACGCCGTTCTTCCGCGGGACATTCACATCGATGGGATTCGATTCCAGCGCCATTATCAGGCCGGAAAGGAAATACCCTTCGATGTAATTGAACAGCCTCTTCTCCAGTTCCTTCAGCTCCTTCGGAGTCATTCAACCTCTCCAATCATCCGCATTCTTTCTCCATCTCGCGGATCATGAATGCTATCTCTTCCATGTCCTTATCCTTCCACATGCCGGTCTCGGGATCCTTCTCCTGCTCAGCAAGCATCAACGCAGTGTTGCCGCCGGCATTCTTGATGTCAGTCCTGGGGAAATAGTCCAGCAGCATCTTCACGAACTGCTTGTGCTTCCAGAGCACAGCTTCGTGAAGTGCGGTGTTGCCGTACTTCTCTTGCGCGTTGTAATCCGCATGCGAACGCAAGAGGAACAAACCTATGTGAGTCCGACCTTCGCAAGCCGCGATTATCAAAGCAGTATCGCCGCGTTCATTTCTCAGATTCACATCAACTCCCTTGTTGACTATCTGGAACTTCACTCCGTCGTAATCGTCATTCCTGATAGCTTTGAACAAAGGTGGTTCAATGAGGTTGGCGAGCAACGGATTCATGTCATCCACGCTGAACATCTTCAAGTATCCAGTCTTCTTCAGATGACGATAGCCTTCATACAACAGACATATGCAGGCTACTGCCAACACGAGCCAAGCCATGAACATGCATAGCTCCTTTCTGAGGCAATGCCCTGCAGCCCTCTTTTTGGGAAAGAAGCAGGGCACGCCTCTTAGGATTGATTCAGCGAATAAGAACTAATTCTTGTTGAAAGGCTTGAACCGCGCAGAAGCGCACTTGCTCAGGATGACTTGCTTGACAACCTCGACTTCTGCGGAAGAAGCGAAGCGATAGACGAACGTAACCTTGTTGCCTACAATGCGAGAGATAACAGCGTCCGCGTATCCGTTGATGGCGGACACGTGGAAGTAATGGAATTCCCTGAAGCAATTGCCGGGGAGAGTCACCTGCAGGAAATGCATTTCGCGGTTTTCCATCAAGCAGCTCCTACTACTTCTTCTCGTCAGGCTTGTGAGGCGTCAGAGGAAGAAGCTTGGGTTCAAGATCAGGCACGATGTCGAACATCGCAATGGCTCCGAAGACCACGCCGATGGCGAACAGCAGAGCGCTGACGGGAAGCACGTAATCCTTCTGCTTGATTGCTTCGGGCGGGAAATACAGAATGGCGATAGACGCCAATATGAGAAGGCCGGCAAAGATCAAAGCACGCTTCATAGTGGTGCCTCCTTCAAAGTTTTGGTTTTGGTTAAGAAGAAACTAGCGGCCGAGCTTCTCTTGCTCAGCGAGCTTCTTGTCGATGAGATCGAAGAGATTCAAACGCATAGTGATCGAGCTAATCTCCCAATCGCTCATCCTGAACTCCTCAAAGAATTCCTGATAAGCCAGCTGGAGTTCTTCGACCAGCTTGCCCTGCTCAGGAGTGAGCGAGGAGCAGCGATTGATACGTTCGAGGAACGAGCGATGGTCCTCGCTGACACGGGAGAACAAAACCTGGATGTTCTCGAAATCCACAAGCTTGGGATTCTTCTTATGGAAGAGGTAACTCATCTCGTAATAACCATCCAGCATCCGCGCGCCATAGAAATCGATGATCTCCTTAGCACGGGTTTCGGAATCCAAGTAGCGCGCTTCCTTGTCGGAAAGCGTTTTCTCGAAAACCTTGATCTTGGAAAGCTTCTCGAGCTCGGCTATCGCCTCTTCGTACGTGTTCTGGAGGTTGAGCATCACGACTTCGTCTTCGCGGAGGATGCGAAGCACCAGGGTATCGGAAGCGTGGATCGCATGGTTCATGTCGTCAGCGAATTCCTGGTTCCAGCGAGTGGCGATGTGCATCCAGCGGTTGGCCTCTTCAGCTTCTTGCTTGCCGAAAGCGTCCATGTCGTAGAGGCAACCGAGCCAGATTATTTCGCTGTAAATGTCGCTGATCAACGGCATCTGCCTGCGCAGGATGCCCTGGAGTATCTTGTCGCCGCGCCAGTCTTGGTTCTTCTCGCAGTCTTGAAGCAGGCTGATGGCCCAGCTGAACTTGGTACAGAGGTCCAGCAGTTCCAAATCGCTGCAGTTCTTGAAACAGACATCGAATCCTTGCATGAATCCGGTGCTGTCCAGATACTCGGGAGAAAGCATCTCAGCGGCGCGAGCCACATCGGACTCGGTCAACTGGTCGGAGACGTACTTCATCCAGAGGCTGTCCGCTTCTTCGCAATATGCGGGCATCTTCTTGAAGAGGTATTCCCTCGAAGTGAGGCCGGTGATGCGGTCGCAGTTGTAGGTCATCCAGTCCATCATCAGCGAAGGCGAATCGATACAAGTCATAGCCATGGGAGCATCCAATCCCTGCGCAGGGATGGTCTTTTTCTCCTGCTGATCTATCACGAGGAACGAGACTGTGGAGGCAAGCATCAATGCCGCCGCCAGCAGCGTGTAACGATACTTTTTCATCACGCTACCTTCCTTTCGGGTTGATTATTTTGTTTAGGAAAAAGGACTTATTTTTTCAAACGGCCTCAGGCATACTCCTTTCCGCGCCTGAAGCTGGATTATATTTTGTTACTCCTTCCGAATCTCGTCAAGAAAACATCTGCCGTCTGTATCGCGTTTCATCAAATATCTCCGGCCGTGATATTCCATGACTATCACATACCAGTAATCTCCTTGGTTCACTGCCTCAATCGTGATATCACGCGGAATCATGTATCCCGGCGCGATATGGTCAGCGACAGGCAGGCGGAGCTGGTATCCGAATACGAATCCGAGCGCGAAGATCATCGCTATGAGCGCAATCGCGCAGACTGCACGCTCAGTCCCTGTCGCCCAGTATCTCCTGAACTCAATCATCATTCTTTCGTCCGAGGATGCAAGACAGATATCTGTTTCTCGAAGTCAATGTTAAGCTTCTCCTTGAGTTCGAATAGAGTGACGAGCATTTCGTCCATCGCATTATAGGATTCATCCATCTGCTTGCCATTGTAAACGAACCTATCTGCTATGTGGCGCAGAAAAAGTATCTCAAGTGTACAAATGCTGCCGATGCGCGTATTGAATTCCCGTATATCTGTCCTGAATTGAAATTCTGTCTCTTTGGTGACTTTGATATGCTTGGAATTGAACGCTTTTACTGAAGATATTACTCCTGATCCGCGTGAAAGCATGAATTTCATACGAGCTTCGAACTCGTCCATGCTCATCTCGTTAAACTTATCCCCCTGAAAAACTTCAGGTATCAAGGATATCGTGAATCTGAACATGCTGTAAAGCGAATGATCTCCCTTGAACAGCTCGAGCCATTTTGCCCATTCATCAACTATGTAACGGACTGCTTCCAACAGATTCGAAAGATGTTCGAAACGCCTACTTTCTGGAGTGTCATGATTGTAGCTGAATCCGGCTTTTGCCATCATATCTACCCGAGTCTGAAATAGATTCGAACTGGCTTCCTCCAATGAGGCAGTCACGGAGACTATCTTATTCTGCGCTTCCTCATAGGTCATATTGGTATTGAACTCATTCAACCTATACAATGCCTGATAGGCGAATATCACCTCTCCATCTACGTTTTTCTCCCAGTATGCGAGCTGGCCATGTTCCTGGCGTGCGCTCGGATAGCTCTTGATGTCTGGCATAGGTGTCGGAACAGGTTCTTGGATGAGGCACCCTGGTTTCGAACCTTTCGCTGAATAAAGTACTGATACAGCCCCTATCAGGATTAAAAAAGCATAGAATACCTTTTTCATATAATTACTCCTTATCAGGTTCATTGTTTATCTCTTGATCAATCTTCTCCAAAAGTTCTTTGTATCTCTTCATTATCTCCGTATGCCTCGCCTTCCGGAGATGGGCACGGACCGGATTGAGCCGGGCAAGCATCTTCAGCAATTCTATCGCATCTTTCTCGTATTGATCTCTCTCCTCAATTATCTCATTCTTCAGCTTGATCAAGCGTTCTTTGGAATCCACGCAATTGCCTTATTCGGACTCCCGGACTTGCTTGTGCCTATCCAGGAGGTTGATTATGTCTTGATGCTTGTTCTCCTCGGCATGCTTCCGTGCATTCCTGCCGAAGTTGTCGGTGAGGTTCGGATTCGCACCGAGATTGAGCAACGTCCTGACGAAACTCGCATCGCCATCAGCTGCCGCAATCATCAATGCAGTGGTGTTGTCACAGCAGCGCGTGTCCACATCAACGCCAACGTGTAGCACGAGATATGCGAAGATGTCCTCGGGCGAGAGGTTGTCGCCAAGCTCCATATCGAGGTCCTGCCGCTGCATCTCTTCCAATACGCTGTCCATCATCTTCGCGAATCTCAGACGCATAACGCTACGTTCATCGGGCGTAACAGGCGGCTTCGGCTCTTGCTGCACCTCACGGATCTTTGCGTTGCGTTCGTGACAGCACCAATCCTTCCAATCGCACATGCTATGCTCCCTTCTTCTTGTTGACGATATGAGGACAGTCGCGCGCGATAATCGCCTCGTTGACCTGCGAAAGGAGAGTCTTGTGAGCTTTGTGCGGCAAAGAATTTTTGAAATTCAACGGACGGATGCACTTGGATAGATTCTTCAAGGAATACCGCAAACAGAAGAGTTCATCGAGAGGCATGATTCCCAAGCGCTTGTCTATCTCATTCCGAACCGCAGTTATCCTCAGGCCCCTACCAAGGGGATTACCAGTCATCTGGGCCTGGTCTCGCAGCGAATGCAACCTCCAGCAGAGCTCTTCCAAAGTCAGTCCGTCAAGCTTTTCCATTACTTGCCTCCTTTTCTTGAATTATTCCGGGTGTTGAGATAATTTCCGGAGCCGGGACAGAATCTCTTGCATATTCCGGAGTATTTGGTTGTTCTTATCCGTCAGAGATAGTACCTCTGTGTCGTGCCACTTTATTACGACGATATTCGAGTGTAGGATACTATTCAGCATATTGTAGCACTCGTCAAGCGCTTCTACTTCTTCAGTGCAAATGAATGATATCCATTCATCCGGCTTGTCATCTCCCTCGAACTTGAGATTGAATACATATCCGTTCATTTGATCACCACCCACATACAAATAAACCGCCTTTATTACTTTCACAGAAAAAGGATCAAGGTCTTTCCGATAAGGTATGTAAATTGTCTGGCCTTTGGTCAATTGGGCAATTTTCTCTTTTTGATAAGCGTATATCCTCATCTCGCCGCCTCCATTTCCATCAAATCCCTCTTGGCGATCTCCAGCTCGGCTTTCGCCTTAGCAGCGTCAAGGAAATCTTTCATCAGCCGATGAAGGTAACAGAAGAAGAACTTTTTCGCTTCGTACCGCGAAGGAAAACCATAACGTTCATAAAACATGCCTATCAACGGGAGCAGGCAATTCTCTTCTTCCTCGCTGAGAAGGTTTATGCGAGTTATACCTACCCCGCTAATTCCCTCTCTCTGTTCCATGAACTCGAGCAGTCTCTTTATCTTGCCGTGTTCTCTGTAATTCTTTGACGCACTGAGCAGCATACTATATACAAAGAAATCTGTGCTCTTCGTGATACTCAATGAATCTATGTAATGCACTTCGATCTTGTGCCATCGCTTCTTCTTAGCATAGAATTCTTCGGCATCCGGGCAGTAAAAGAAATATTTGGCCCAGAGTAATGAGATGCCGCCGCGCTTCTCGTCTTCGAGAATCTTTTTCTCGAGCTCTACGGATTCTTCCGGAGTAAGAGGCTTTATTTCGCGCGGATCGCGTATGCCGGGATACCTGAAACCTTCCTCATGCTTCTGAGTCGAGAGCCTATACACCTCACAAGGATCCTTAGCATAAGGAAAGAGCGTGACAGGAACGTGCCGTTCTCCGTGCGTGAGCTCGGCGAGAACGCGATACCACGGCATCTCTATCAGGCGCCTTTCTTCTGATAGTACGCGAACATCACGCTTGCTTCTTCTTGCGCTTGCGGCCGAACTCGCAACGAAGCGTGCTGGGACTAACCGGATACTTGCCACCCTTGCAGATCTTCTTGTTCTTGCAGAGTCCGCGTTCATGAAGCCAAGGGATGCGCCTGACACGGCAGTAATACTTGCAGTTCTCACAGATGCACTTAATCGTACGTTTCATCTTGTTCCTCCCTTTCTGTCGGTGATATGTCTCAAAACTGCCGGAACCAATCTTTCCAGAGATCCACTACAGAAACGGCCTTTCCGGGCAAAGTGTCCGAAGTCACAGTCAATGCCTTGACGAGATCCTTATCATCGATCTCTTTCCCGGACAATCTTTTTACTTCAGGCAGGTTGTGCTCGTGCATCAGATACTTCGCCTGAATGCACTGATAAATGTGAACCAATGGAATGGATGCCAAGAATCCGAAGTACGAGTACAGGATGGCCCATTCAACCCATGGATATTCTATCAAAAATCCGAAAAGGAACAGCAATAGCATCATTACACCGAATGAACCTATGTAAAGGAAGTTGGTCATATCCAATTCTCCAGACCATTTGCTTATCTGCGCTTTCTCATAGAACTTGCGCCAGTTCCTTGATTCCCACTGGCGTTTGGCTGACTTGAGCCTGGCGATTATCTCCTTGAGTCTAGCTTCTCGAGCGAGCATCAAGTGTAGCTCTGATTCCAAGCAGAGTGTGTTGTAGTTCCCATTCTTCCTGTTCTGCATGCTCATCTTCAGCAAATAACAAGCGATGTCCAGTGGAGTCATGCCGCAGACGTTCTTCTTGCAGGGGTTCACGTAATGGTTCAACAGGAGCTCCACTTTTTCAAACTGCGCGTGAGAGGCAGCTATGTAAAGAGGTGTGTTGCCAGCGGAATCGGCTGAGTCCAGATCAACCTCTTTCGTCTGAGCTATCCTCTTCAGCATGTCTCTCACCTGCTCAACAGAGGCGTATTGGACTGCTTCACAAAATCCGTCTATGGATATCGGAGGATTGAACTCTATGTGCGGGACTCCCGGCAGATTCCTCCGATGGAATCGTGTGACGCAACCGAAACGTGCGCATCCGCCGCCCATGTATTCCCAGCAGTCCTTATGGTGCGGAGTGTCGCACCTTGGACAATGGATGCTATCACCCTCTAGTATTTCGCAGTTGCAGACAAGGCATTTCGGAACTATCAACTCGTTCATTCATCACCTCCTCTCAATCAATCATCTTCCATTTTCTTTTCTTTTCCGTCTGTAATCAATCTATTCTCCTGCGGAGGATTAACGAGATTTTCTGCTGGACCTTCCGGCGGATTGAGATTCAAAGAATTGGTCAGAGCGCTTCTCCGAGATTCCGGCCTGGCGCCGTGAACCCAGAACGCGTAATTGTCTTCCATAATAAACAAAGATTGCGCCCCTATCAGCAAATGTATGAGGCTATGACACAGAGCAGGCATCACATCTTTACGCATCAATGCTTTGATAGAAGCTATCATGAAACAGATGCCGGCCAAAGTCACCAAAATCTCTCCAAGCCCTAAGCCTGCCGCGATGAACATTATCGCGAACATCGAAGAACGGCCGGCGAAACTCAGATCGTCCTGCACTTCTTCCATATCACGGAACGGATTTTCCGGAACTAGCGCTTTCTTCTTGGAGATTCCTCCATGACGTTGCTTCCTGCAGCCGTAAGTTGCGCAGCCTTCGCAGTATTCCCAGCAATCCAAGTGATGCGGAGTATTGCACTGCCCGCAGCAGATGTAGTCATGGCCTTTGAAATCAGTTCCGCAGACAGGGCATCGTGCGCGCGCAGGAAGCTTTTCCATGAAGTCACCTCCTTAGGCGGTTATACGCCGAGTTTCTTCAAAAGGCTAAAACAATTTTGAAAACTCTTGTGCCAGCAGACCTATCGATAGACATAAACCGCAAAATGCTCCGAGAAGAATACCGCAGACAACTACTACGCTAGGGACAAAAAGAGTAATAAATGCGCAGCTCTGTAGAATCATCACTGGTAAAGTCGGCTCGTGATGTTCACTTTCAGTAAGCGCAGGTTTCGGCGCAACCTCAATTTTTGAAGAGGACCCGCATCCGAAAATAGCACACCCCTTGTTATATCTCCAGCAATCCCTGTGGTGCGGAGTTCGGCAACGCGGACAGACTTTCCTCTTGCGCTTCATAGAAGTGCCGCAGACAGGACATTTCGCCGCTTCTGCAGGAAGCTTTTCCATGAAGTCACCTCCTTAGGTGGTTATACTGTTGATTATTCCTGTTAAGCCAATTCCCTCTGCTTCTTCTCCTCGATGAGGCGCTGTTTCATTGCAGGGATCTGACGCAGAATGAGCCAAGGGATGAATGCTAAGGTCTGAGTGATGAGCGGAGTGAGACACAGATAAGGGTGAGCAGTGAGAAGAGGCAGCATGTAACTCCCCATTGATGCAACGACGAATATAGAAAACGAAATCACACCAATCATGTACCCCATCCCCGAAAAAAAGCAACCAGTACTCGTAGAATCATAGGTCTTCTTCGAAAGATAATCTTTCACGAATGGCATTGCGGAAGTCGCAAAAAGTATCAAGATACTTTGAAACCAGCAAGAGATAAATCCGCAAACCAATCCCATGGATGCCTCATGCACGAATTTCAGCGCGTCCTGTAAGAAAAGACGCGACATCTCCCAGATACTAGGCGTGTAATGCTCTACTTCCACATCAACCTTCTCGCTGACTACTGGAGTGAACGCGCCGTCACGGCAATTATAGACTGCGCATTTGCCAGTGTATTCCCAGCACTCCTTGTGATGCGGAGTATCGCAAAGCGGGCAGCGGGTTATCTCTTCATCACCCAATAAATCTCCGCAGACCGGGCATTTCACTTCTTCAATGTTGTCTACCAATACTGCATCTGACATCAACGGCCTCCTTCCGCGTGCGATTTGCCGTCTCCACCTATGTCATCAGCTATCATGTCGAGACATTCATCGAAGTTCTCAGACTCGCCGAGCTTGTCAATCTTGCCTTGCTTCGCGAAAACGATGAATTCCTTATTCTCAGGCGACTTCGAAATCTCATAGAGCTTGCCAGCGATAATCACGCGCCACAGTTCGAGATCTCCGCGTTTCACTTTCAGCACAGGCATAGTCACGGAAATGTAATAGGCAATCTCCTGCCTGTCAGCGGACGAAAACATCATAGCCAGACCTCCCTTTCTTGAGATAAATGTACTGGCCTTCGCGGAGCTTGCCGAACAATTCACGATTTACGCTGATCTCGCCTTGACGGCCGTAATAGATACAATAGGTATCGGGATTGTAGACTAACATATCACGATAAACCGGAAGGTAAGTCGCGTCCATGTTATAGCCCGATGCTTTCTGGTATTCGATAACTGTGACTACTTTCTCGTGAGCGGGTTCAAAACGTTTGCAGGTTATCGCGCCTTCCGTCTCCATCTGGCGAATGGTGCAGCCCGACACGCAGAATGTAAGTACTAACATGCTGATGAAAACGAACTTCTTCTGATACATTAATCGCGCCTCCTTCTCTTGTCAAACATCGCCTTGAAACAGGCTACGCCGAACAGGAATCCTGCCATCGCTATAGCGAATGCGAACGAACCTAGCGCGTGCAAAAGCGCAGGGTCCATATTATTTTCTCCCATCTAGTTTTCTAGCAAGAACTTACGAGTATAATCGCGGATGTATATCTGAAGCAATTGGCCCGCATCTTGATAGACGGAAACGTAAGGTCTGATTTCTCTAGGTATGTCCTTCCAGTTCATATCATGATATTGGCTTATCTTAGGGTCAAGGAATTTCATAACTTCAAAAAGGTGTTTTACTTTTATGTAAAAGCAGAAGCTTTCGAGTGTGAACACGTCATCAGCAGAAAAGTTTTTCGAGCCATGGCCGGTCGCCTCGTAAAGCCTCAGCCGGCAGAGCGAGTAATCATTGAATTTGTGCGGGTTGACCTGTTCGAGATTTTTGTTGAGGAAAATAGCGTTGAAATACGTCATCTCAATCATTACCTGCTGTCTCGCTAGTCCGGCGCAATGCGTCATGAAGTACGAGACGATGAAGATGTCGCTCTGCGGGTTTTTGAGCGACAGCATGCTGTCGATGATAGCATGTCCGTTGTTGTCCTTGGTCAACGGCTTTTCTCCGGGAAGCTGGTAGGATGCGGAACAGACGCTGGCGAGCAGGATGAACGTGATGAGCGCGATGATGTTGCGCATTTGGCTCCTCCCTTTCTACTTGACAAGACGTTTAGAATACATGTACACCATCATTGCGTCTATCTTTTCCATCGGGAAACATTGATCGAACGCGGATGAAGGTATAGGAAAATCTAGAATAGTTCGGTTCTTGATTATCCCGTTGAATCCCTTATCCTGGCCCAGTCCCATTCTCTTCACCATACGAACGAGCAATGCGTATACACTGATTCCTTCCTCCCGTGCGCACATCTCCACTATAAGCCCGAACATGGCGTAATCTTCTAATGAATTGCGAAGACGGATATCTTCTGCAGTTTCCCATGAACTATGAAGATGAGCCATCAGGTATGTGAAATAAGACCTCTTTAGCGCATTAAGATTATGTATCGCTTGAGAAGATGATGCATCCGCTTGACAATCGCCGTCATAATCATCAAGAAGGTTCTCATATAACAACTCTATCTTATCTTTACAAAAAAGGAAATTATGACTCTCAGGGTCGTGCTTACCAGTACGATAGTAATTGTCAAGAGACACCATCTCTTCATAGACTTCGTTCATCAAAAAGAATACTGCCACTTTCGATGTCAATGGGAATATTTCATGTTTCTCATCGACCAAATGACCTTCTTTGCAGGTCCAGGATTGCCTGCTGATTATTTCCTTTTGAACCGGATCCCGCCATTCCGAAGAGAAGAATATACCCCTGTCTATTTCCACCTTGAATGGTTTGCCTTTCCGATAATAGACTTTCTTTGATATGTAATAGGGATAGCTATCAAAAGGGATAACTTCCCTTATCTGCATCTCAAACATCTGCAGTTTCGGCTCGTAATAGTAATAGATATTCGCGTACCCGGGCAATCCGTCCTTTTGGCCCGCTCTGAGCACGTTCAATCTCCCTTGATCAGTCCTGTAGAACTGGATCCGAGAGATGATGATTGACTTTGGAACCTCGCACATATCGGAAATCTTAAGGTAGGTCTCAGTAGTCACTGGATTGCTTTTCACTTCCAAATGATCTTCGGCATAGGTCACTTCTCCGAATACTGAATTCATCGGATCTATAACTATCCGGCCGTCCTGATACGAAACGTCTACGAGTTCGTGGCCGGAAGCGATTCCCCCGTAATTCGGAATCGAAAGCATCCTCGGATGAAGATCAAGTGCCTCGGCTACCGCATAAACGAACGTGGCGACTTCTATGCACTCGCAGGAATTCTTTATCTCATGCGGCCACCTTATGCCAATGCCTTGTTCCAGAGCTTCACAATATCCGTAGGACTTCATGGGTCCTTGCGGATCCTGAAAAAGATTGTAAAGAGCAACCGCTCTGTCCCAGACTGTGCCTTCCTTGCCGAGCGATTGTGCCATCTTCTCGGCCAGTCTTTTGGTCTCTTCAGGGAAGTCCATGAATCACTTTCTGAACAGAGCGCGAGTGATCGCGAACGGGTCGAGGATGCAGGAACTCGGCTTGCGCTGTTCCAGCTTCGTCTTGGTTATGAGCTCCCAGACTTCCTCATCAGTGCCTGCATTGGGATGCTTCTTGCGATATTTCGCTATCCTCATCATCTTCTCGACTTCGTCATCAGACATGTTCGCGCACTCGGGATGCTTTTTGCGATAGTTCGCTATGGTCTTCGAACTGATCTTGGGCATGGCTGCGCTCCTTTCGTAGAGTTCAGTAAGAGATTACTTTCACGCCTTTGATTCTGCTGAAATGCTTAGAATTCTTAGTTACTATATCATTCACGCCTTTACTTAAAGCGATGCCTGCAGTGAGACAATCGCAATCCGAAATCTCTTGGCCTTTCTTGACGAGCTCGGCAGATATCTCTGCGGATTTCACCAATGAATTATCATCCAATGGTAATACTCTAATGTTCTCAAACATTGACATCGCATCCAAGAACCTTTGGTTCTGCACGTCTGCCAAGAATAAACCCCTTATCACTTCATAAAGATTTATCTGAGTGGTGAGCAACGGCTCTTTAGAAGAAAGCACTTTCAGAGTCGTCTCTTTACCTCTGAGCAAGTCTATCAAGAAAGTACTATCAAGTACTTTCATTTCAATCTCCCTCTTAGCATGCTTATCTCTGATGCTTTAATTTTTTCTAAATCGTCAAGCATCTTCTTGCCTTGCTCTTCAGATAGTATGCCAAAAAAATCAGTTAATGGGCGGCTTTGTTTCCTGGAAAGGACTCTCCTTATCTCATCAGAGAAACTTTCGCCTTCTAGCTTGTTATCGGCTAGCAAGTCATATGCATCTTCCATTATAGTCAAAGTCTTAGTTGTCATTCTAAACATACACGTATGTGTACGTGTATTTAAACTTTTCGGCTATTGATTATATACTTATCGCTAATCCTTTCAATCCGGTGTCTCTCCTAACCTTCAACTATCCCTTCACATGCGATACGTCCGCATCTGCCGTCAGTCTCCTTTAAGCAATCGAAGTGACACTGGGCTCCGCATCTGCTGCAGACTGCGAAATGTTCTTCCTGCACCGGAGTGCCGCAATAATAGCATCTGCCTTCCTGAGCCTCGCATTCTTCTACCTTTACCATTCCTCTGACTTCCGCCAAAGAAGAATCTTTCTGAGTGATCGCAGATACCCTCGAATCTTTTACTACCGATTCAGCACGATGCATACGGCGTTTACGCGATTCTATCTCCTGAATCTTATCGTTCTTCCATCTGGTACTGAGATAAGCAATGGTCTCTTCTTCTATCTGCTTAGCATGGACCATGAATTCTCTTATGGCTTCACAAATAAATGGCGGTGATCCATACCCTGACCCAAAATGTCTGACTACTTTCACTTTTTCTGAAAGTGTTCCTATAAGGAAGGATTCAATCGCATAGAATATACCAGATATACCTACCCCCAATAGATTAAGCACACCCCATAGCACACTTATTTTCCCAGAGGGACAAATCCTCAATTCAACCAACTTCCAGATGCTGTCATAAAAAATGATGCGAACGAAATGAGCATCCCCTGATACGCGAAGAGTATGTCCCCCACCCTGCGGACCTATCGGAATCACTATGCCAGTCTTGAGTACGATATGGAAGATCTTCGCATAGTTCTCAGCCCATATCACAAGATTCTTTCTCTCTACTGCTTCCGCTTCCTCTTCAGAGATAAGGGAATCTGCTATTCCTTCCGCTTGCTTCAGATAGATCTCCTTGGCACCTTCCAAAGCTTTCTGAGTCTTTTCGTCCATCTGCGCTCCTTTCAGTCCGGTGTCTCGCCCCAGTAATGGTCACTGGAGACTTGCTGTTTCTCCTGCAAATCTTCCAGCGGAGGATCGTCGTTAGCAATCACGAACAAACCCATCACCATCAAACCGAGAATGACGAGCCCAGTCATTTTCCGTTCTCCTTTCTATCTTTGGTGATTATGCTGTACGCTTCGAAATAACGTCTCGCCCTTGGTTCCAGTATCTCGATGAAAGTCACATTGAGTTCCGTAACTGTCTTCTTTGACACTTTGAAATAGCTCAGATGTTCCTTCGCGTCGTATATCTCCTCGATGAGGTATGTCACGCCTTTCTCGAAGATGTATTCGAGGCTGAATGCGCCGCCAGTTTCTTTGTAGTCGGTCACATTTTGCTTACTTTCACTTGCCCTTGCGCAAGTCTTTCAGGTATGCGGCAGCCTCGGCTTCCTCACGCCGAATGGCTTCCTCGTCCTTGCCTTCCCAATATTTCTTTACGGCTTCACTGCGGGCGGATTCTGCAGCAGCCTCGATTTTCTCTTTGCGGAGCTTGCCGTAGACGAGCTTCATGGCCTGATTGTAGAGCGCGATGCTTTCCTTGGTATCGCAACCAGACCAGGCCGGCTTGTCGCTGCCAGTGCGATAGATGGAACTGCAGAGAATCCTGCGTTCCTCTCCGGAATATCCCTGCACAAGCACAACCTTCTTGTCGCTATTCTCTTCCGAGATAGTGATTATGAAATCTTCACCTTCGAAGCCGTAGGAATACTTCTTGCTCCCGGAAGTGAGCTCGAATGAGGGCTTGGACCCCACATAGAACATCACCTCGGAATCATGGGATGCCGAATATCCGGCCATCGACTGAACCGAATCCATGTTGTCATAGAAGATGTATCCGAGCGAAAGTACTGCGCTCAACAGAATGAGCTTGAGGAAAACGGGATTCCCCTTCTTCTGCTTGCTCTCTTCGTTCATGTTACGCCCCTTTCTTGGTTTGATTGATATTCTCGGAATTTACTTACGACGTTTTCGTCGGATATTTTTCTTAATCTTTTTCTTGCCCTTTATCCGCGCGACTTTCCGGCCGATGTATCCGCCCTTCTGAAGCGTCCAGAGTCTGCGGTACATATCGCAGCCCTTGCGCCTTTCCATCAGCTCGTCATGCGTCCCTATCCCGACTACGCTGCCTTTGTCCATGACAACGATGAAATCTGCTCTCTGAATTGTAGACAGCTTATGGGCTATGATCACTGTCGTGACTTTGCCGTTGGGCATGTACGTATCGAGAGCCACCTGGATGGCCTGCTCTGTCAACGAGTCCTGCGATGAAGTCGGTTCGTCGAGCAGAAGGATGCCATTCTTGGCGAGCAGAGCGCGCGCTACCGCCACTCTCTGCCGTTCGCCGCCGGAAAGGTTCGAAGAGCTGTCATCCTTCTTGTCCAAGAGCCGAGCCAACCTCAGTGCGCGAAGTATCCTGCCCTTCTTCGCTTTGCGTTCGAAGAACCGGACATTCTCATAAACCGATCCTACAAACAACGCGCAGTTCTGCAGAACCACGCTGATCTTCTTCCTCAACGAGTCCTGCTTGACTTTCCGGATATCCTGCCCGTCGATCAAGACTTTGCCTGAAAAAGGAATCATCCCGGTGATTACCCTGAACAAAGTAGACTTGCCTGCACCGGACTGGCCGACTATGGCCACAGTCTTTCCGGCAGGGATAGTTAGGGATTTCACGTACACATCCGGATTCTTCCGGTCTTTTCCGTAATAGACTCCTACATCACGCAGTTCTATACGGCCTTCCTTAAGGACGAAATTCTTCGCGTTAGGAGCATCGACCAACTCATTCTTAGTTCCCAAGTAATGGAACAAAGATTCGAAACCGGACATTGCCAAGAACATAGTCTTTATCCCGGTGGCGAACTTAGACATCGAATCTACCAACGAAGAATAAGTCACATAGATGAACATCAGATTACCCAAAGTAGTCGTCCCGGTAGCTATACCTCTCGCCGAAGAAGCTATCAGCAGAATCATGCCGAGCTCTTCTATGAAAGATTGGCCCATCTCCATGTACCTGTAATAGTCCCAATTCTTCAGCAATGCCGAACGGACGCCGTCAGCAGTCTTCTCATACCTGCGCTTGACTGCTGAGACCTTGCCGGAGAAGAGTATTGGTTCTATGTTCGCCAAAGTATCACTTATTGATGCTTTCTCCATATCCTCAGCTTCGGTGGAGCGGAGGAAATACTTCTGCTGGATGTAGCTGATGAAAAGGCTGAATGCCAAGAAGAAGATGCCTACGAAAGTTACTATGTTGCATGAAATCAAATCGAGACGGAACAAAGCCCACAATACCAGCAAAGCATGGAAAAGTTGGGGGAGCATATCAAATACGAACACATCTGTGAGCTTGAGAATGGCTTCCGAACCGCGAATGAGTCCGGAGATTATGGCGCCTGACTTGTTAGAGCGATGGAATGTATAGGACTGGCTCATGAAATGGTCGTAGAACTTAGTCTTCAGGTCAGTGACAAGGTATGCATCCAGCCGGTTTGCGAGATGCATATTGTAGCCCTTGCAGAAGAATTTCACTACGAGGAACCCTATGAAGATATAGACGAGATCGTCAAGGGTTATCTTGCACCCCATCAATGCTACACCCTTATCGACCATCTCTGTCATGAGGTATTGGGCCGCAAGCGCAACGCATTGCAGAATGAATATCACCACTACAACCTTCATCACATTAAGCTTGTAAGGTTTGAGTAGACGGAAGTAGATGCCCATGTTGTGCCAGAAATTGATCTTTTCCGGATAGGGCTCGAGCGCTGAATGGTCGAAGGTGATGCCGGGCATCTTCTTGTCAGGCTGCAGGATGGGCTTGCTCGGCAGCAACTCCTGCACCTTTTCCGGCAACTCTTTCTGCGCTTCGGGCACAACTTCCAGTATGGTGACTGGCCGTTTCTTCAGATCAGGTTCAACGGCTCGCTTGCAGTCTTGCTTCCTATGCGAAGGCATCGATGAACCTCCTTTCTAATGGAATTGGGCAATTATCCAGTTAGGTATCATCAGCGGACCAGCGTAGTCTGTTGCGCAGTATGATGAACATCATTCCACCTCGATTGGATTGAATTGCACAATCATGCCGTAGTCTTCCAAGGATGTGCAGTACTTACGGACAAGGTCATTCAACTTCTTATAGTTCTTCATCATCTTGTAGGTCTCGAGAGTGATGAAGAATACCTTCTGGTCCATCATGTAGAACTGAGCCGATTCGAGATACTCTCTGTATCCCTTACCCAGGCCGTAGTTTATTCCTTGACTTACCAGTATAGTCTGCTTGAGCCTATACTCAAACCGACCCCATTCGTTCACCATGAAGCATCGGGAACGAATTCCGAGATTATTGAAAGTGTTCCAATAATAGCATCCGTTGGAGAAATCGTTGCCGGATATTGCCAATGAATCCGAAAAGGATTCCTTGACATAGAGTTTGCTCGGATGCGTATGGTATTTCCAGACCTCAGAACCTCGAGGTATCACCTTGCTGATTATCAAATGATAGATTGTGCTGAACGAAGTTTTCACTGCTTTATTGGTCACGGATATACCTATATCGTACCATCTGCCGTTGTGATAGAGATATGCATCCTCGCGGCTCAAAGTCTTGGCTTGATTGAGCAAGTCCCTCTCGCCATCCTCCAGCGACCTGACGAAGACGTTGCCTGCGAAGGGCGAGTATTCCAGCGGTTGCGCCGATAGTGCTGAAGCGCAGAGCAGTATGATGAAGGTGCTGATTATGCTCTTCATATCACCATGAGACGGAAACGTTGCGCAAGCCGATTGTATTCTTCGACAGCGTATTGCACGGCAGTCGGCAGGCCCTGCACTTCGAACCTCACGCCGCAGAAGATTATGCACGGCTCGGACTTGGATGATGCTATCGCCAGCGAAACCTTCCTCTTCGAGAAAACCGGGAAGATAGTCTTCTCGAGAAAATCACGTTTTTCCTTCGGAAGCTTGGCGAAGAATTGGTTGAATGTCATAGGACGCCCCCTTCTCTCTATCGACTTCTCTATTTCTTTCTTGTCGAGCGACATTATTCGCGCAACTTTCCTATAAACTCATCGAGCTTTTGGAATGCGGAATGGAGGGGTCCAATCGCCGTCAGCATCAATGATGCATGCGTTCTCTGTATGTTATGAGAAGTCCCTTCCGACAAAAGGAGAAGCAACCCTTGCTCATCCTCCACCACCCTGAAATTGTCGCGCAATTCTTTCAATGCGGAGTTCATGCTGTAGAAAGATTCCTGATTCAATCCCAGATTGGCAATCTCTTGACCCAACGCATAAGAAGAGAGTTTCTTACCGGGCGCCTTGTTCAACAAATAAATGATTAATTCCTTGGTGCTCATCCTTTTCAGCTCGTTCTTCCCCATAATTCCCTCCCTTTCAGTTCAGCTCTGATTTCGGGACTTTCGTAACGCCGGTCTGCTCTTCTATGATTACTTTCATCTTGCGCGAATTGAGGTTGGTCCAGAACAGGATATGACCGCAGACTACACATGAGAAATTCGCACCTTCTTCGTTCTCGCTGAACTGCATATCGGACAGGATTATCCTGCTGCATTTTTTGCAGAAGTACGCAACTATCTCTGAACGCTGTTTCAGCACTTTGCCTTCAAACATGCTTTTCATCCAAATGAAATATATCCTATAAGCGCCGTCCTTGGTGGTCTCCTTCTCCAAGGCGGTATGAACATTGTTATCGGGGAACATCTCGTAAAGTTCTTTCTCGTCTATGAAACGAGGCATATGTCCGCCTATGCAATCAATAGGACGTATCGGCATGCCCTGCAATAGTACATGTTGCCCATCACCGGCGGAGTCTCGAGCTCGAACCTGCCACAGCGGCCGCAATAGTATGCGATGGATTTCGCAATGGCTGGCTGGCCAGGCAATACTACACGGACTGTGTAGATGAATCCGTTGGCGACTTTTTCTTTCTTCAGGTCATGGAAGAGTTCGAAAAGGTGTTTTTCAGTCTCTTTCTGCTTATCATCCATCGCAATCATCTTTCTACCGCCACTTCATCATGCTCACAGCAGTGCTTATGTTCAGGTTCAAGAGCGAAGTCGATGAATTCTTCATTGAGCTCGTAACGACGCTCTATGAAAGGCAGATTCTCGTCTAAGGTATTGATTATTTTTGCATTCTCAAGTTCTTTGAGAGCTTTGTTGAAGATTGCTTCAGGAAGCGGAACCGTGTGCAGCACATCGCTCTGATATGCGCGTTCCACGTCAACGCCTGCGATGATTCTCGTATAGGTCAGGCATGAACTCTTCCAGAACTTAGCGGTGCGTATGATTGCGCTTTTGAAAAGCTCAGCCATCGCAGAAAGCTTTTTCGCTTTCTTTGGACGAAGCTTATAGGGCGGACTCATCGCTTATTCCTCCTCTGCGAATGATTGCTGGTAAGAGGGTGTTTCTTATCGAACAGAACCATCTGCATGCCGTTCGCGAGAGCATGCGCTTCGGCTTCGCCGTGCCATTCCTCGAGAACACTGCAGGAGTCAGGCCGATGTATGCCAAGCTGACAGCTCGCGCGGCAGCCTGTGGGGAACTGGCAGTCGATGATTACGTGCTTGCCCTCATTGATCTCGATGATTAGACTAGCGACAGCCACGGGAGATTTCACTCCCTTCAAGAACCATCTCGCGACGTACTCCTTCTCAGCCAATGCCATGCTATGCTCCTTTCTTCGGATTTTCATCCTGAATGCCTAAATCTGCCTCAATATAATCGCCGCGCAGGTGAATCTTCTTGATGCCTTTTAGCAAAGTGGTCTTTAGCATGAACTGCAGGAATTCCCGCGCTTCGTGTTCAGTGTTCATTTCCTTGTCATCATTCTCTTTGGCAGCATCAACCATGCACTGGACCAGCTTGCTTATGCTGATGACTGCCTTAGTCTTACCATTCTTAGCAATCATCCTTATCAACTCTTTCTGCAATTTCTGCAGAGTGTCTTTCTCACCCAATGAACGCGATTTCGGCGGATCCTTTGGCGGGGCGGAGTGCTGGTTGAGCCAGACTTCGCTGGTATTGACATCGCAGACAATAAGTTTCTCAGCCTCAACTTGTTTCAGTGTGCTGATAACATCGAAATGTGGCAATATAGCTATTATGCTTTTGTAAGCGTCTACAAATACATCTAGAGGAAGTTTACCGCCATAGACATTGAGTATGGCCAATACAATCGGCCTGAATAAATCTATGGACGCGGGCATCTTGATACTTTTGCTCGGCTGCGGAGGAGAAGGAGAATTCAAATTTCTATTAGGTGTGCCTGGTTTCGGACCTATCGGATGAGCTGCTGTCAGAGATCCTTTCGGCTTGTAGGAAGGCAAGGTTTCCTCCTTAACATTGGATTATTCCTTACGCAGGATGTTGTCAAGGAACTTGTTGAGATCCTCCCTGCGGAAGCATGCGCCTGATGCGGCCTTGTGGCCACCGCCGCTTGCGTCTTCCAATCCAGCTACGCCGCGTTTCATAAGCTCATTCATGTTTTCGTTGTGAGACTGATTGCGGGCACTGACTCGTACGAAATCGCCTTCAAAGCACATTATCACAAACGTTTCGTTCGGAGTCTCATTTGAGATACAATTCGCGATGAACGAGGCTATCCTCGAATTCAATGGATTGATAATGCCGTAATGCAAATTTCTCTCAGGGTAGAAAAGTTCCACCTGCTTGTACAGCTTAACGCAACGTTCGATATCGCGCTGGACTTTTGCCGCAATCTCAGTCAATGTCGCGATGTCGCGGTCAATGACCATTGCATAGACCTTCTCTGCATCCAACAGCGAAAGACCCGCCGAGACCATGCCGCATATCTTGCCTGGTTTGGAATCGCGGTAATTTTCAGGAGATATGCCGGGGAACAGACGGGCGATGAATTCTTCGTTCTCCTTGCGCTTGAATGAGTGATCGGAGATCATGGCTGCGCAGACCAGCAAAGACCATCCCTCCATATCGTTAATCAAACCTCGAGCCAGGAAGAAAGTCAGCAACGACGCACAATCTTCGGTATTGGTCTTGATTATGTCCTTGGTGTCCTGGAGGGCAGGATTCGCCGGGTGATGGTCAATCAGTAATGTCCTGAAACGCTTCCTGAACTCAGTGAATGCCTCAAAGTCATAATTGTCAATGTTTATATCGAGTATGACCACTGTGTCTATCTTCTCGTCCCCGAGGCGATGCAGGACATCAGCAAGCAATCTTTTATTGCCGTAATCGGTGAAGATACGGACCTTGGGGAACAAAAACAGCTCGTTGAAAGCCTGTTCCATCAGCACGCCTGCACACAATCCGTCGAGATCGTTGTGCGCGATGATCGCTATCCTGCTGTCCTCGTACGTGGAAAAAAGAAACTTGCGGAAAGTCTCCTCATCGCCGAGAAGGAACTTTATCTCAGGGAACACGAGCGTGTCGTCGAAACGCTGGACTTGCTTCGACATCTATGCTCCTTTCATGACTGAAGAGTCGGAGGATTGGGATCACTCTGATAAGTGTTCGCCAGCTCGAAGAATATGCCTTGGAGCAGTTCCACATCGCGGCAGTTGGTCAGCACTTTGAGATCGAACTTGTCATCAGTGACCGGCGTGAGGATTATCCTGATGATATAGTCATTGTCCTTGGGGTCGCCGTCCGGTTCAGGCATGAGCAGTATGGGAAGCTTGTCGAAGCCCTCGAAAAACTGCTTCATCAGCCTCTTGACGGAAGCATCATCCAAGTTCGTGTCTATGGCCATGCTGAAGTCTATGCGGTCGATCTCTACGATGATCCTCGCAACTCTGTCGTTCATCTATGGCTCCTTTCTATGCCGAAATCCGGCGGATCTTCTCGAGATAAAGAAAGTTTTCGATGTAATGGATGGCCGCTCTCTGGTCCCAGTACGGGATGTTGTTATAGTAACTAATGCGCATAGCGAGCAAGAATTTCAGTGTCACAAGTCCCACTTCTTCTAATGACCCTGCCGACTCAGCCCTGTACGGCCTGCCTGCGTTATCTGCAACTATACCGAAAGGATTTCTGTGCAGAAGACAACATCCATCCTTCACATCCATCGCCGCATCATAAAGAAGCCCGATGATAGTCTTGTTCCAATCCTCGTCCAGCAGATTTATGTCAGGAGATATTTCGATGTACACTATCTCTTCGCCCCGCTTCATCAAATCATCTTCTATCTTGCGGACTTTCTCCAAACAAGTCCACCAGAGCATCGCTTCCGTATCATGTATCTCTTTCATCTCAGCCTTGTGACGAGCTTCTTCTTGGTCGCGCCTCTTCCTCAGCTCATCGAGCGCCTTATCAAGCTCATCTCGCGTCATCTATTGCTCCTTCCTGGACGCACCCGGTCCGCGCTGTTTCTGTTTGCGTGAACCGGGGCGTCCTCAATGTTTTGATTTTGGAACTACTGCTCGATGATGTCGACGTATGCCGAAACGCCGTTGCCGATGACGAGCTTCTTCCTCTGCGAACTGACTGCGGGCAATTTCTCTGCGTACGGATCGCGGATGCCGGTGCCGCGCATCATACGGAACATGGAGTTCATCGAATCGATTATCTGCCGGCCGTGCTGATCCTCACAGGATTTCCTTACCTGCTGCGCGGCCTTAAACGCGTTGATGCGCCGGCCGATGGGCTTATCGCTCTTGATATCGTCGCCGGTCTGCACCATGATCCTGCGCAGCTCCTGCTGGCTGATGTCCTTGTTCAGCGTGATCAGGTAGCACGCGAGGCCGGCAGCGACGGGCGAAGCCATCGACGTGCCGCAGCAACGGCCGTACTTGTCGCCAGGCATGGTCGAGAGGATGCCATCGCCGCGAACTGCCTTGGTGATGCCGGCGCCGGGCGCGCAGAGGTCAACACCCTTGCCGTGATTCGAGAAGAATGCGCGGCCTTCCTTCTTGAAATAGTGGGCGGAAGCACCGACGCCGAGCACGTTATCGTAGCGCGCGGGATAGCCTGCGCCATTGCCGCGAGTGCCTTCCTCGTTGCCTTCGTTGCCGGCGGCAGCGACGATGAAAAGACCCTTGCTGTATGCGTAGTTGCATGCCTCTTCGAGAGGATAGAGAAAGCTGCGCGGAAGACGGCCGCTGGCGCCGAGGCTCATGTTGATAACGCCCGGGATCTTGGTCTGCAGGTGCTTGGGACGCAGACTATTAATCTTCACTGCCTCGTCAGCGGCTGACTTGATTCCGCGAGCGATGTCAAGTAGGGAACCGGAACCGGCTTCGCTGAGCACGCGGAACGAACGGACTTGGATGTTGTTCGAGAAGCCAGTGCCGCCTTCGCCGTTGTTCATCACCGACGCTGCAATACCGCCGACGTGCGTGCCATGGAACTCTGCATCGATGCGGTTCTTCGGATCCTTGCGGTTGTTAACGAAATCGTAGCCGTAGGAATCCTGCCACATGAGCATGTTCGCGTTGAGGTCTTTGTGCTTGTAGTCCATTCCTTGGTCGATGATGTAAAGAAGCACTTTGGTGTTGGTGTCGCCGTAAGAGTTCCATGCATTTTGCGCGTCTATCAATGGGAAATGGTGCTGGTCCTTGTAGAGCGGATCGTTTATCCTGCGGCCATTCTCCAAATAATCAGCGACGAGCTTCGAAAGGTCAGTCTCGTCCTGAATCAAGGAAGGAGTCTTCTTGATTATCGGCGGGATGAGGTCGAGCATACTGTAGCCCATGCCGCGCAGCTGGGTGTAATAATAATCGCCGACCTTGATGTCAGCCTCAGCGCCATCGAGCTTGATGATGAGGTTCGGCACGGCATAGAATCCGTTGTAGCTGTCCGCAATCTCGTGCTCGAGAGTCTGGCGAGCATAGAGATCACAGCGCCCGTCGAGAAGTTCTTTCAGCGAGTACAACTGGAAGCATTCTTCGCAGTTGTAATCGTGATTGAAATAATTCTGCAAATGAACCTTCATGGAGAAATCGAAGTCGTCATTGGACTGCTGATTCAGCTCGGCTATCACTTTCTGGATGTCAACGTTGGGATTGTCGAACACGAGTTCGTAGATGTCTTCGAACTCGGATGGCGCATAGACGTGCTTCACGCCGTACTTATGCTCGGTGATGTTGTCTATCCAATCAATGCCGACTTCACCTTCATTGAGCTGCGCTCCGGTCGGAAGGCTGCCGGGCATGTGCACGATGAGGCGGCCGGGGATGAAGGTGTAGGTGGGCTTCTCATTGGCTGGGTTGATGGCGGAGTCTGTCTCCTGGAAATAGGTGTTCTGAAGCGCGAAGAGCCCTGCAACCAGCATGCACAGCAGGGCAGCGAGCGAATAGCGATATTTCTTCATAGACGCTCCTTTCAAGTCAGTTTATCTTTCGGGCGGTAGGGAATCAGGCCGAGCAATTCTTTCGCGAGACGCTTCCTCTGAGTCGCCTCTTTGGAAGCCAACTTCTTATCCAGCGTGATGGGTTTCTTTTTCCGCTTAGAGCCTTTCCAATGAGCGAGAGCATATTCAAGTTTTTCTACTACGGCGCCATGATATCTGCTCCTCGCTAGTTGTAGTGGAGTCATCTTTGTAGTCATGTCCGGCAGCTTCGGATCTGCGCCATATTCCAGGAGTATGACAACCATGCCGCAGAAACCATGATATGCCGCCCAAACCAATGGAGTGTTGCCTTCAGCGTCATAATAATCAGGATCGGCGCCATTCTTCAGACAGATTGCCGCCGTATCCTCATCGTTGCGCAATACTGCTTTGATGAGATCCTCGTTGATGACTATCTGTTCCTGTGTGTATGCCACACGGCCGTCACCTCCTCTGATTGGCTAATAACTACTGCCTGTCGAAGAAATCTTTCATGCCGCTTCTCTGAATCCAGATATCGACGACATCTTCAACTCCGCGGAACGGGGCGAAGAGCATCTTCTGCGGGACGAGCTGACGAAGCTCAAGCTTGAGCTTCTTGAGAGAAGTGATCAATCCGATGGTAATCTGGCTGAGGATGCGCGCCATCATGTGCACCTTGCATTCCTCAGTGAATCCAATATCCTCTTCGAGGATTCTCCTTAATCTCGTGACCTCTGGGGGTTCCATCTCCAAGACACCTCCTTTCTTAAGTCACCAATTGGGGATTATCCTGAGGGCTCTTGTTGACCATGATTTCCTTCTTGCCGCAATATGTGCATTCGCGCATGGTCAGGCTGAGCTTTTTTTCTTGCGAAGAGAAGCCATAGACTGAGATGTAGGCATGGACGCAAACTTTCTCTATCTCCCAAAGCTCAGCCAAAGCTTCGTCACGCAAACGAATTATCTTCGTGCAGGTTAAACGGAGCTTCTCGGGATCTTCATCTCCTGCGAGATCGTAAAAAAATCCGCCTTGAAGCAGGAGGTTCAGGAAATCTATCCTGTCACGCAGTTCCCGCGCGTGAAGGTTGGTCATGCTTTGCTTTCGTTCCGCTTAAATGAGCGATTGAGCCTCTTTGACAACCTGTCCTTCTCTATCTGGATTTTTCTATCACGATGGAATCCCGTCAACTGCTTAGCCAAATCTTCAGGCACGTTAAATGCTACGCAATCCTTCATCTTACTGGTGAAAATGTTCTCAAGCACATCGTATTCAGTGAAGATGCAATGATCATCCATCAACCTGCAGAAAACGCAGGATTCCGGAAACTCATTAACCGCCATCTTACGCAGCTCCGCGTGGATGCAGGGCAATTTCTTACTCATGGTTCCTCCTTTACCGCAATCCGAAGTATATCGCCAAAGGAGTCATAACGAATGATAGCACGATAAGAGTCCATTTCAATTTCTTGAGAATCCACCTATTACTATCATCTTCACATTTCCTCTCGTGTTTCCCGAGGGAGACTGCGTACGCTAGCACTGCCCATGATAGGATATAAGTCATCGCTGCGAGGATTTTCCTCATCGTTCAGCCACGCCCCTTTCTATCTGATAAGCGAAAGTAATGGGAGGACGAGCAAAACAATCGTGATGGAAATCAACGCGAGATAAGCCAGCGCAGGACTTTCAGGAGTTCTTGCCATGCTTCTTCCTCCTCTTCTGCGGGATCACTTTCGTTTTTTTGTCTGGGATTGGCTTGAAATAGATCATCTTCGCGCGGAGCGCCTTCTTAACGAAACTGAGTCTCCGGGATTCCGGCATGCGCTTCAGGTCTTCTATCGATTTGTTCAGCATCATCGCAATAGCCTGCTCTGGCCGCAGATTCACGGATCTGCCTATCGTCTTGAGCAGTCTCCTGCCCTGCGAAGTCGCGTTCCTCATCAGAACCGAAATCAACTCTTTGGCTTGCATCCTACTTCTCATCATCAACTCCCTTATTGGGTTCTTTGTGTCCGTCAGATAAAGTCGTGAATATCATATTGCCACTGGTATAAATGAACACCTTGAATTTCTGACCCTCCAAAGTGATGTTCATGCGCTTCACATTCACGTCATCGAAGAAATAATAGTAGATCTTCCTGAAATTGCACTGAAACCACGTGCCTTGGTTCAGTTCGACAATGAACTTGTAATCGACTGACGACTCTTCCCTACGGAAGCCTAGCTTGATGAGCCGTTCCATATCGAATGGAAGGTAGCTATGGGAGTTGTCTTTGAAGAAAATCCGAAAACACTTGTTCTTAGCCTCGTATTCTGCATCAATCACAGGATTGCCGAGCAAGAACTTACGGATCTTGTTGTATACCGAAGAGAATACTGAAGACACTGCCAGGGAAAACAGGATGTTCCTGAGAATGTTTAGCAGTTGGACCAGCACAGGCGGGAGCTCCTTGGTACGCGGCATTGGATGCTCCTTTCTCATAATTCAATGGTAGGCAGAGTAAATCGCATTCGACGAGTCTCGGAATGATTCTCTCGATCTTCGCGGAACGCCGACTGAATGAACAGAACGAGCACGCTGAGCAAGCAAAGGCCCTTGAAAATTATGACCGAACTCATGGTCCAGTTCGCGATAGTCGTGTTGTTCACGACATAGTCGTTATTGACGTAGATATGGTGCTCGGTAATGAATATGCCGAGTGGAAGACTGAGCCACATAAAGAACAGATAGAGGTTGAGTATCCTGCTGCCTATCGCCCATTTCGAAACAAGCAATATCAGGAAAACTGCAATAAGACTCGAAACGATTATCCAAAGGATGCCGTCGGCAAGAACTGGAGTGCTCCACGTGAGCGGATTCCGATAGTTGCCGAAGAACAGGAGCTTGATTTCTTCTTCCTGAGTCAAGGAAGAGTATTTTGGATAGAACCAGAATACATCCCGCCCATTTATGTCGCTGCCGGATGTGATGAAAGACTGCATTACTGAATCGCCGGAGTTGAGTAGGAATATTTGATAAGATCCATATATGGCATCGAATGAACGAGCAAGCTCTTTCCTGGAACTGAATAAGGGTTCGCGATAGTCGCTTACGCCAATACCTCCTGCGCCGAACCTGCCCTGGGGCGGATGATGCAGGAACACCATATGATTCACATAATCACTGACTCGTGCGTCATAGATGTTCAGCCAAGAGTATTGAGATCCAGCTTTCAGCGACATGAATTCTAGGGGCATGTTGTTGTCGTGCAGCATCGCGCCGATGGCGAACGCGCCGTCTTCGCAATCTCCCTTTCTCCTATCGTTGAGCTGCTTGAAGGATTGCCAATACTCTTCTTTTCCGAACTGGTCCTTGTCTTTGGTGTAAGTGAGGCAGGACTCGCAGTATCTCTGCGCATCTTCCAGCGTCGATACTTCCGTGATGATGTCTTGATAGGACTTGTTCTTGAAGTTCTGCGCGACCGCGTTCTTGTCGTAGGGCGGAAGGCTCGCGTATGACTGCGTCATAAATGCCGCGCAGAGCAACGCGATGAGCAGCAGTCTGTTCAAGATGTACCTCCTTAAATTCCATCCGTTGTCTTGCGGGACATGCGTTCCAAACTCTGCAGATATCTCTGGTACGCGCCTTCGGGCGTGTTGCTGTCGTGCCAGTTGAATATGCGATAGCAGATGTAGCCGTGCACTGCTACGACTGGGATCAGGCAGAAGAAGGTCCATGCCACGAACAGCCACTGCGGAGAAAAGAATATTAGCTGGATGACCAGCCAATATAATGGGAAAATCCCGAGAAACAAAAGGATATACGCGCAGAGAATGAATTCTTCGAATTTCTGCAGCATTTTTATTTCAAGCAGTAATAGACCTGCTTTCCGTATCTGTAAACGCCCATGGGCAAAGGCTTCACGCGGAGAGGGCGACATTTCTTGCCGTTCTTGTCGGACTTTCCGTAATCGAGAGTGGGTATGATAAACACCGATTCATCTTCTACGATAGAAGTCCAGCGATTGGCATTCTCTTCATGGACTTTGCACGCATTGAGCAAGCTATCAATTTGTTCTGTCGTGTATCCCTCTCTTCGAAGAGTGCAAAGAACCGTGCTTATGTGAACCCAGACGCCTTGCTTCGCATTGAGCGGGCGATCGGCGCAGGTGGACAAGGAAATCATCACGTGAGACGGAAGGTTGTAATCACTCAGAGTGAGTTTCTTCATTTGTCTCCTCCTTTGGAGTTGTTGTTCTGTGGGGGATTCTTCTGCTCCGGTTCAGTTTCCATGCTTGCTTTGAGAAGGCCGGCTAGTATGGATAGGCCCGCAACCAAGAAAGAGAGAGAAGCTACTCCTGCGCCGGGAGCGATATTCGGATAATACTCAGATACCAAACCAAGCACCAAGCCAAATATCGCGAAGGTCAATCCAATCTCGCGCAGGCCAATACGATGATTGTTTATCCAAACCTGCTTGAGAAAAGGTTCTTTTGTCCACTTCTGCTTGAGAGCGGGATCTTTTTCCTCACGCATATCGGCAAGCAGGTTTGCGTAACACCAATGGATGTACCCCCAAAAAGCGAAGATGAAGGAAATGGATACTAGTGTGAGCTTGATGAAGAGATCAGCGTCTTCTTCCATCACTGCACCAACTTAATCTCTTTCAGAATCATCCTGATGACCGCGCCTATCTCGCCGGATTTGATTATATCCTCATCGCAGAACCGGATCATTAGCATCACACCTTGCTCTATCTTGGTGCCATGGTCCTGGATGAATCTGTCGAAAGCTTGCACATCCTTGGCTTGCAAGATTTTGGCAAGCTCTTCCTCTAGCTCAAGATCCTCCGCTAGTCCTGCTATCACTGCAACTCGTGCGGTCTTGATCCCCGAAGGAAGCGGGTGTCCAGTACGTACTGCACGCACAATATCGTCGTCATTGTCTTCGTCATTCGAAAAAGGATCGTCGGTCTTACTTAGCGGAGCGACATTCGCTATGGAAAGCTTGTGGAAATGCATCGCGAAATCCAGATAGTACTTATCGCTGTTATACGCTATGAAAAGTCTGCCTTTGTAGACTTCTGCTTTTCCGGGATTGAACTTCTTGTCCTGACAATGACGCATTTTGTCTATTCTCCTACCAGCAGCCGTCTGGATTGCGGTCCGGATGGAGCAAAGACTTTTGGTCCTGCTTCACGGCAAACTTCCTGCGGATCCTGTATTTGAGGGCTACACCAGATTTGAACATTTTCTCGAGAGGCTTATCAGCGAAGATAGTCCCGTCCTGGCTGAGCAGGCCTTGGGATTTGAGGCAAGCAGTCAAGTCTTCAACCAGTTGTTCCGCTTGTTTGACGAGATCTTTGCCGTCAAGACTCTTCTTTTTCATCTCGCATCTCCTTTCGTCCGCATCAATCGGTTTCCTCATTATTGTCCCCATTTCTCGCGCCAAATATGATTTCACCGGCAATCACATCAATTCTTTTGCCCATATGGTCTATGATCAAAGCTATGAATCCTGTTATGGCGAAGAGTATGAACATGACAATCAATAAAGGAAACACAATCGCGGGAATCATGCCGCAGTAGAACGATTGCAGGAACCAGTGACCCATTCCTGCAGTGTTGACTACCAATGGAACTTTTTCTATCTTCGCTATCTGCGTCGTGCCTGTGCAACCGAACCGGCCGCAGCTGTTGCTGTTCGTCATCCAGCACAGATCGTGGTTAAGCAGTCCGCAGGACGGACAGGCTGTCCAGGCGTCGTTCTCGTCCATCATCTTTCCGCAGATCATGCAACGATAGTCTACGTCGAGCTCTTCTGATTTGCTCTCTCTCACTTCTTGCTCAAGGTCCTTGAGATTCTCTTCCATCAGTTGGAGCTCATCATGCCTGTCCGTATTCATCGCCTCCTTTCATACGCCCAACTTAGCTTTGTTCTTGTTCATCCGGTTGATGAGCTGGCCGAATTCTGTGCGCCACAATCTCCGGCCGTGCATCTTCGCCTTTTTCCAGTCTATCTTTCTTATCTTCAAGAGCTTTTTCGCAGTTTCCTTTTTTACCTCTTCATAATGCATTATCCAATCTATCATCATCCTATCCCAAGCGCCATTGTTCCAATAAGTCCAGAACTTCTTCATGGCTTTGGTCATATCGCCGTCCGTGATAATCAGGAACTTGAAGATCTCGACTGACACTTCCTCCAAATAGCGTCCACGGATTGAACTACCGCACAATGCATGGCCTACCTCGTGCAGGAATATGAGTCTGCCTGCGCTCTGGACCAGCTCAATCCTGCGATCATTCTTATAAGTGACTCCATAGAATTTGCCTTTGAATCTCCAAGCAGTCAGACGAACAACGGAATAATGCAGATGGTCGATTACTGCCTGGCACAGAGTATCCTGGATAACTACGGACACATTAGTACTCCAGTGGTTTCTTATCGAATACCTTGAGTTCGGATTTCCCAAATACTTGGCTGCTCAGTATCACATACCGACCCACGGAAACTTTACTGTAGCTGTCTTTGTCCACAGCCGTCTGTCCGCAGAGGTAGCCCCTCTGGCCGCCTCTCGCGAGATATTCCAGGCGGAAGTACACTATGTACTGCTCCGGATGAAAGGTATCGACATTGTGGTACACGGGGATATCGCCGTAACCGGTGTCTATAGTGTAGAGAACTTCCGTGTCGTAAGTGGTATAAGCGGGGAAGAATTTCTTGTCGTGGACGTATCCTTCGTCAGTCTGGTTGCAGCCGGAGAGAAAGATTACTGCTATGAGCAGCGGAAAGAACTTCTTCATTTCTTCTCCTCCTTCTTTATCTCTTCGACATGCGGACACAGAATGCACCGGTACTCGCCCTCCTGTATGTACATCGTAGCGATGCAACAGGGGCAGTCCTTGGAGGACTTGATATCGACGAACTGGACGTGCTTGGGAAGCGCCATATGGTCGGCTCCTTCCAGTTTACCGCGAAAGATGGCAGCGATAGTCTATATCGATATAAATTATGCCGTGCTTCAACAGCAACTCGAACGCATTGTGATAAGCGCAGAAACGGCGATTGATAGGCACTTCTTTGAGCTCGTTCTCGTCCACATAAAGCATGCAGAATATGCTGTCATCGAGCCTATGGCCCTTGCGCAGATAGTCAATGATAACGCGGCACATGATGATGACGTACTTGTCTGCGTTCTCGATCTCGGTGAAGAAAACGTGGAAATCACTACGGGTAGGCTTCATGGCGAGACTTCCTTTCGTTGTAGTTCTTGAATCAGCGCAAGAGGCCTAGGACTCGAGCTACGATTTCCGGATTGACGCGGTACGGAGACTGCTTGCCTTCATAGAAATGGTGCACGCGAATCAGATGGACTATTGCGCCTGGGAAATTGATTTGCTCACCAGTCTCCAAATTCTTAATGAAGAGGTCCACGTTGCTGTATTCCATCAGCCAAATGTCACGCCATGGACAATCTTGACAGCCTCTGTAGACCAGACCACCCACAAGAAACTTACTTTCAATGATCTCGCCTTCACGTGAAGGAAAATTCACTGCCTTGATGAAATACTCTATCCTGTCGGCAATCGCTTCGTGAGTCAATCCGAGCCTTGCGACGGTCTCGTCATCAGAACGGAGAACTTCAGACAAAGATTCGTCCTTGCCGAGAAAACCTTTCATCGACATCCTGCCGGGATGCATACGATCCTCGAGCACGGAATTAGTTTCCTGCAGATTCATGATTGACTTCCTTTCTACTTCTTCTCGAGACGACGGCGTTCGAGTTCCTGCTGACCAATTTCACAAACTCTAAAGTATAATGAGATTATCCCGTACGCCATATAAAGAATAATCATCGCCACAATATAGACAACAAGACCTATCATGCCTATACAATTCACCATCACCCCAATATGGAGGAAAATGAATTCTAATGGAAAACATAAAAATTTTAGAAATATCGATTCATTTTGAAAACAGTATGGACTATATAGATACACCCAATCTATGACTAGAACCAATAACACAAGAAATCTCTTAATTATCCATAGAGGATTGTTCCACACATATTCCAAATTAGACCAAATACATTTGCGCATGATATAATGCCACAAGAATCCTATGAAAATCTGCGAAAGCACGCCTGGCTCTTCCCGAGCTAGCGTATTGTCGGATCCAGCGAGTGCAATGTCGTAGACAATGCCTTTGCCGGGAGTCGCTTCCATCATGGACTCCTTTCAGTTATTTTTCCTCTAGACGACGGCGTTCGAGCTCCTGCCGGCTTTTGATTAATTTACCTAAACTTCTTCTTGCCTGTAATCATATTTCTTTCGGAAATTGCTCTGCCAGTCTCTCGTTCCAGCTCTTTGCGCGCGTTCTTCGCAATCTCTCCGCCGCGTTTAGCCGAAGACTTGCATTCATCGAATCCATGATTGTCTTTCGCTTTTGTGATTTCCACGGCGGCTTTTTCACTTAAAATCGTGAATATCAATTCAAGATCGCCCATGTTGTCGCGGAGATTCTGCTTTCGCAGTCTCTTGAACTCTTTGTATTCATTGACGCTCTTGCCGAATGCGGCTTTCGCAATCTCATCAGTGAGAATCGCGAATTCCTGTTTCTCTGAAATACCGCGCTCTTTCCATTCTTGAGTCAATTCCTGCCGGATGAGGATGCTAGGAATCCGTTCAGCAATCCATTTCGGAGGATATCCTTTTGATTCATAGTATCTACGAGCACGTTCTATGGCTAACTCTGGATGCTGTATCTCTTCAATACGTTCTTGTCCTAGTTGAGCAAGCCATAGCTTGAAAGGTTCTGCTTTCGGAGAAGGTATAGACTGAATTATCCTGAATATTGATTTGGCATTCGCACAATCAGTCTCCCTTAATTTACCATCTTCAGCTATCAATTTCAACCGTACCCAAATTGGGGACAGTTGAATTCCTATGAACTCCCTATCCTTAATCTTACCCCAATATTGCCTAGGCGTAGGACTTTCAGTCAACACCTCAACAATATCAACTACTGAGTAATACCATTCATTATCATACCACATTCTTCTTATCTTTCTATCTTGGAAAACCACTAATGCTTTTTCACCCATAATCCGCACCTCGGATTATTTTTGAAGATTATTGATTTATAAGTTTCACCCGTACATGTCCAGTGTCCAGTGCTTGTTGAAAATATATCTTCAAGACTATTTTATTTTCAAATATCCAGAAACAACATCACCATTGATTATGTTATTCAAAAGCTCAGGACTGAGCTTCTTGAGGTCAGCCTCAAATATTAAGTGAATTTCATGCTTCAACTTTTTTTCAAACGCAGTAATATTGAGGTCTTTTTTCCCTGCTTGAATAAACATATCAATATCACTAGACTTTTGATATTCACCTTTCGAAACGCTTCCGAAAAGCACTATGCATGAAGGATATATCTCTTTCTCGATGTAATCAAGAACTCCTGATTCGAGGATTTTTACCATAATAACATATTTTTTGTATAGTACAAACAGCGGATTTGTATATTCAGCCACAAAACTAGGATACAATGTCTTGTCGTTCTTACGGAGCAAACCTTCTTCCACAAGCTCATCTAAATGCTTCTTCACTGAAGTGACTGCTAATCCTGAAAGTCTGCTGACTTCACGTATCTGAAAATCCCTGTTCGGCTCTTCAAAAAAGAGCTCCATTATCCTCATTTTACTTAGGTGTAACATTTTCTGAACATCTGTACTAAAAATGTATCAGCTACTATTTAAGGTTTGCTGATTAGATAAAGCAATTCTGCGGACAGTGTCTGCAGCTTTCATCACATCTAATTTTAAGTTCATAGTTCACACTATCCTGTAATCTTTGATATATACTGCCTCATTTTGTGGACAGTGGCATTGATGCCTATTGACAGCACCGCTCTTACGAGCGCGCTGGCGGGAACCCCCGCCGGTTTTGTGGGAATGAACCCACTGACTGCTTTTGTCAAGCAGCGGCCACACTGGCCAGACTTTTTGTGGAGACGCTCCGCAAAAAAATCTACTGAGAAAGAATACTCAACTTCCTATCATTGTTATTGGTACTAGATTAAAATCCCCTATTACCTTTGTTAAAAGATAATTTCGGCCCTTTCTCGTTGGGCCAGCAATATTCTTTAGGACAGAATATCACCACAACCATATGGTTGCTCTTCAGGAGGATACGTACAACTCTCACAAGTTGTAAATTTCCCTAGTGGAAATTTCGGCATTTCAGCTGCAGGAAAGAGGCCTTTTGAGCAGGACCATGTGGGTAAAAGGCTCTTTCACTGAGCTGCCCGGAATCTTCCGAGTAACGCGCAGCCGGGTTTTCACCGGATGCCATCCTCTTGCGAGGATCAGGGTTGTCATCAGTACAACTCCTGCGCGGGGCTTTTTTTACGGAGGCAAATGCCCAATGCCTCATCCAGCGGACAGGACGGAAAGAAGCGCTTCCCCAGAACGCGGGACACCTTCTTGGCGCGACAGAAGTGTTCCTGTCACGCGCCTGGGGAAGCCACGAGTGCGCCACGATGGAGAAGGTCAGAGCCAGGGCCCGAGCTTCGCCGCGTCGCCCTCGTTGAGGTAGTCGACCAGTTCTCCCTGCGCTTCGGAGAGCCTTCCTGCATCCACGATGCGCTCGTACAGCTCTCCGTTCCAGATGATCTTCTCCTTCATCACGGGGAGCTTCATGCCCGACAACGAGAAGCGATAGACAGTCACCCGTCTGGAAGGAGGCCTGTCAATGACCTCGAGGCTGTTCTTCTCGATCGTCCCTCCATTGATGAGGGTGATCCTGACCTGGTCCGCACGGACGCCCCAGACGAAGTGGAGCGTGGGTCCGATCTTGATGTACTCGTGACAGGCCTGATCATCCAGGTTCTTGCGGGTGTTCGTGTAGACCTCGCAGCCGAACCAGCAGAAGACCCCGCAAAAGACCAGCAGCAGTCCGACGAGGCAAATTTCCGTTACCCATTTGCTCGTCTTGCTCGTATCGCTCATACCCTAACTCCCCTTTCCTTTGTCCGGAACACGTTGTTAAAAATTATCGCGCACAGACCAACTGTCTTTATGCGCTGTTGTTTCCGAAATGAGGATTCCCCGTACGCGGACACGCATGCAGGCGCCTGTTGCAGGCGTACTGTCACGCGTACGGAGAAGCATGAACGACCATATTGGGCGCCACACTAGAGAACTCGCGACCGCCGGCAGAGAACCGTCGCAAACGCGTGTGCGCAGCGATTCAAGCGCGGCCTGTGTCGCACTATCTACGCTGTGAAGCGCAGGCGCGATGCGGCGGTAAGCGCGTGACCAACCATATAGGCCGGCGGAGGCGGGCTCTCAAGAAGCGCGAGAGTCCTCGGCTGACGAGCTGGCTAGCATGCAGGTCGGATGTTAAACCGGACCTGGCTAACCATCACGGCCCCTATCATCAGTACGTAAAGCTCTTATGACTGAGCATCACGTACACGATGGTATCAGCCGAGGAACTCTCACTGGGATGATCAGATGCAGCTGTTCCTGCGAAGCCATGCCAAGAACTCGGGATCGCCGGGCTGGGGGCGATTCTCGCGGAGAGAGTTCCGGAACTGCCAGCCTTTCTCCGCGTTGTCTAGAGTCTCGGAATTCGGATTGAACTCGGTCGTTCCGCCGACGAACAGCACCTTCTCCTCGACTTCCTCGTCGGTGAACTTCGCCTTCACCCATTCGTAGGCCGGGACGAACAGGACCGAGACGAAAGGAATGGAGCCGATGAAGATGACCAAGACTACGCAGACACCGAACGCGATGATCCCACTGATCCAGTTCATTATGTCCCAAGTCAAGTACTGCATTTACTTACTTCCTACTTTCTTTATACTCGGTTACTACTCCGTGGAGGAGCCCTCCAAGCTAACCATGGCTGCGTCAATCCAAGAGCCCTCCGCATCCTCTAGTCAAGCTGATCCAACTTAATGGATCAAACCCATGCTTGTAGAGGAAGAAGCTCCAGGATAGTCTCGCGCCGTTAGGTTGCCTGAAGGGCTCCTCCCTGACTCGAGTCAAGGACACTGGGGCTCTGCTTCCCCTTGGCTCTCCATTGATTCCAGCACACGTGTGCTGCAGCGTAACGGGGACAACGCTGTTGCCCGTGCTTTCACCCTGCTGGACTTTGCAGGAACCTCAATTGAGGTGATGCGGTCTCCCGGAAAGACGGATGTCTTCCGGAAGCTGGACCTAGAGTTCGCTGGACGGATACTTCTTGCGCATCCCGCCTCCACTATTTATTGTCCGGACACCAGACACTCTGCCGCGAGAGATTCCTTCGCCGAGAGAATATATCCTGCGGCCTTTCTTTTGTTTCGGTGGGCTAGCCGCATACCACCAAAGGAGGCTGATTCTGGACCAAGCCGTTTGCCTTCGGCTGTGAACTCTCTCCCGACCATCGGCAAAGATGGCGAGAGTGAGACGACGCTGTTGCGTCTGAAGTGGTCCAGGACTGGAGGGCTAATTGTTGAAGCCCTCCGAGGAGTTAGAACGCTACAGGTCTCCGCTCGGATATCGCATGCGCATCCGGTGCCTCCTTATAGAGAGTGTTGGGTTGCAACCCGCTCTGGTCTTTTCTTGAGCGGGCCAACAGGTTGGCGGTTTGGGCGCGTGACGCCTGGGCGATCCGCAGACCTGCCCGGCGTTCTCTGGCATGACGCGAGGGAGAGCTCCCCTGCCCGAGGAATGCTGACGACACATAACCCCCAATCAGCAAAGGCTGACGGCGGTCTGTGGTCGGCATGTATAGGTCGGACCCGTGCGTCCCTGAATACGAACACATGAAGAAGGACGCAGGATGCGGCCAGTAGTCCTGACTCGAGCGAGGAGCTCTCCCGAGGAGAGAGAAGCGCACTTAGAGGAAGCCGGACGTGTAACGCAAAGCGCACCTCCCTTCATTCGTTGCCGGTTGAATTGAACTGCGCTGGCTGGGACAGCCAGTAGAAGAACACTGACGCTACAGGTCTCCGCTCGGATATTTGGTTCGCATCAGCAGCCCCCTGGTTTGTTGAAGCGCCATCAAGTCCCTTGCGTATGCGGCGTTTGCCGTTAGCAGTTGGGTCAATCAAGCGCTTCTGCATGAAGTTCGCAGGGAAGAGATATTATGACGCTACGGCGGATGCATTCGCGTTCATCTCCTTCGGAGTATTATTATGCGCCTTCTGGCAGAGCGGATACGCCCGAAATCCGCTTGAGTCTGCCTAAGTGATTACACGGGCGTGTCGCTGGCGGTTGAAGCCTAGCGGATGACGAGGACGGACTGGACGCGGAAGGTGTCGGGCTCGACGTTGTCGACGGGCATGTCGGCGAGGGACTTCGCCAGCTCGGGGAGGGCGCCCTTGACGGCGTTGATCTCGTCCTGCCGGCGGGCGAAGGCCTCGGCGTTGAGCTGCGCGGCGATGGTCTTGGACTCGTTCTCGAGCCGGGTCTTGGTCTCGACCGCGTCGGTGTAGTTCTCCTTCCGGGCGATCAGGCGTCCCTTCTTGTTGACCACGTCGAACACCATCCGCTTCTTCATCTCGAACTCCCTTCCTAGCGAGGCAGGTTCCTTCTTGTTCAGAAGGAAGCAGACGCCCTGCTGCATGACCTGCCTCTTAAGAACGTTAGGGCGTTAGGCACTGACTGAACCGAACAGGACGCTGACCGAGCGGAGGCTAGCGGCGGCGCCGAGCGTCGCTGAAGGCCTCCTTCATCACGGGGCTGGCCGGGCCGTTCTCCTTGACCACGGGCTTGGGCGCGGAGCCGGAGAGGCCGAAGAGGTAGTTCAGGAGGTTCGGCTCCTCCTTCTTCTCCACGACCTGCACGACCTCGGCCACGGGCACGGGGGCGACGGGCTTGGTCTCGGTCTTCTGCACGGGCACGGAGACCGGGGCCGGCTTGGACTCGCCCTTGACCAGCGACTTCCAGTCGAAGTACTTGGGCGAGTGCCGGACCTCGACCTTGACCTTGTCCCCGAGCTCCGCCGCCTTCAGCTTGAACTCCTTGCGGTCGGAGCCCTTGCCGAAGGCCACGGTGAAGACCTTCTCGCTCGCGGCGGTCAGGAGCTCGGCGCCCTTCAAGTTGTCGGGCGGGACGAGCTTCTCGGTGACCTGGAAGGCCCCCTTCTGGAAGAAGGAGTCCTTCGAGAACTTGCCACGGGTGAGGCCCTCGCGGTCCGTGCGGAAGGAGAACCAGGTCTTGTCCCCGACCGTGATCTGGAGCGCCGCCTGGTCAGCCTTCTCCACGATCTCGAGCGCCTTGATGCCCTCCGCCGTCTCGTAGCCCATCGGCAGGTCACCGATGAAGTGGGCGACGATGGTGTTCCTGGCGGCGTAGAGCTCGTTGCGGAAGGCGCGGCTGCCCGTCTTGCCGAGGAAGGTCTCGGCGGAGTCCAAGAGCCCGTCCGCGAACTTGTTCACGAACGCCTTGAACTCGTTCCGGTTCGTGAACTTGGCCTCCTCCACGCCCCTCCGCTGCGAGAACGCCTCGGTCGCGTCCGCGATCATCATCTCCATCCTCGCGGAGATGCTGAACAGGGCCGTGCGGCCGGAGATCCCGTCCGTGCTCAACGCCAGGGAGCTCAGGACACTCAGGAGCGCGTTGCCCTGGTTGGACCCCTCGACGTTCTCGTCGAGCAGGTCCAAGTTCCTGCCGAACGGGGAGGTCCGCAGGGTCTCGAAGGGCTCGGGCGCGCTCGAGCTCGCGTCCGTCCACTTCGGGAGCTCCTTCACCTCGGGCAGGCGCATGAGGGCGGCAGCCAGGGGCTTCACGATCTCGAAGATGTTCGGAGCCCGCTGCGCCTCCTTCTTGGCGTTGCGGTCCCAGAACCTCTTCTGCCCGTGGTCGCCGAACTGGGCGATCGCCTCCTGGAGCTTGCCCGTGACGAGCATGGACAGGAGGTGCCGGATCGCCCTGGTCTCGTAGCTGTACGGGGTCTTCGACAGGTCGAAGTCGACGCCATTCTCGTTCGCGACCTCCTGGGCGATGCCGATGAAGTCCGTGACCTGGAGCTCGCCGCTCTCCGAGATGGAGATCAGGGGCATCTTGGTGATGCCACGGGCCATGAACGGGGCGCAGAACGTGGCCGCGATGGCCGCGCAGACCTCGCGGAAGTCGTACGGGCGGCGGGTCTCGGCCTTGGGCTGCTCGGCGACGTTCTGGGTCTCGGTCTCGACGTTGCGGGTGCGCTTGGTGTTCTTGGACATGATGGAGTCTCCTCTCCCGCTTAGCGGGATGACGTGCTCCGCCCGACGTTGTTAGGCAGAGCGTTTGGTTTGGGAACAGAACGCTAACAGAACACGGACAGAACTAGAACAGGACAGAACAGAACGATGGATAATTATCACCTCCTTTCTTGAGTGATTTTCCCTTGCGTTTTGCCGTATCTCACGGATGGCTGCAAGGACGCCTTCATTCAGACATGGCCTTGTCTCCTCTCTCACTACAGTCTAGGCACGTATCCTAAACTGCACGCAGACTCTTGCTGTTTATGCGACGCCTTGCGCACCAGCAAGTCCCTTGCCTTATGCCATATTCCGCGGCTGACCGCAAGGAGAGTCTTCATTCAGACATGGCCTCGTCTCCTCAGCTCAAGGATTGGCACGTATCCAATCCAAACCCTCATCCTAATTCGCTGTTTTCAGCAGGCTGATGAGGAAGCCGTTTGACGCATAGTTGTAGCTCCTTTCTAAGCGCTTATTTCTAAGCTAGGACCCTTTCCCAGTGTCTTATTGTCATCGCCTTGCTTTTCGCTGTTGCCAGCTTGGTTCAGCAAGGGAACCTTAGACGCATAACGCACCTCCTCTCCTGAAGTAGATGACCCATTGACGTTTTTCCGATGCAACCCCCTCGCCGGTCACCGACTTTCGTAGACTGCGATGAGCTTCTCGATGAGCTCGGGTATCGCCGTCTGTTGCTCGCGCTTGAAGGCGTGACCCAAGGTCTTACCCAACTTCTCCTCGAGCTTCTCGATGGAGTCAGGGATGACCTTCTCTGGATCTTCGCCTTCTGTTATTCTCTTGATGCCCTCTTCGAGCAGAGCATCAAACTCACGCTTGAACCAGACATCAAAAACTTGCCTGGATTCCTTGATCAGAGCGCCGATGAAGTGGCCCAGGAGATGGTCACCATCAGCGCTCTTGGCGTTCTTGAGCGTGCGTGTAAAGCGCATCGACTCGAGCTCGCCGTAGTAGTCCGGAGGCGGAGAGTTTTGTCAGTCCACTTG